>Ga0209564_1000017_pt1 | contig 594063 bp, 507 predicted proteins | sample AraplaCol_mMF_r2_FD_184272 | JGI IMG/M metagenome (GOLD analysis project Ga0209564, IMG submission 184272) | Arabidopsis root microbial communities from North Carolina, USA - plate scrape MF_Col_mMF_r2 (SPAdes) (version 3) | ecosystem: Host-associated > Plants > Roots > Endosphere | place...
CCGGCCTGACCAAGAAGGAGCGCCTGATGCTGTCGCGTGAGCGCGACAAGCTCGAGAAGGCTCTGGGCGGCATCAAGGACATGGGCGGCACGCCGGACATGATCTTCGTGATCGACACCAACAAGGAAGCGCTCGCGATCAAGGAGGCCCAGCGCCTCGGCATCCCGGTCGCCGCGATCGTCGACTCGAACTCGGATCCGGATGGCATCACCTTCCCGGTCCCGGCCAATGACGACGCCGGCCGCGCCATTCAGTTCTATTGCGACCTGATTGCCCGCTCGGCGATCGATGGCATCGGCCGGGCCTCGGGCGATCAGGGCATCGATGTCGGCGCCGCCGAGGCGCCGGTCGTCGAGGAGGCCCTCGAGGCTGCCACCACCGGCGCCTTCGAGACGCTGACCACCCCGCGCGGCGCTCCGGACGACCTGACCAAGCTCTCGGGCATGGGTCCCGATGCGGTCCAGAAGCTGAACGACGGCGGCATCTACCACTTCTGGCAGATCGCGGCGATGACCCCGGCCGACGTGACCAAGATCGACCACGACCTGAAGCTCGGTGGCAAGATCGACCGCGAGGGCTGGGTTGCCCAGGCTCGCGAACTCGCCGACGCGTAATTCGGTTTGCGATTGCGGCGCGTCATCGGCGCGTCGCAATCAGGTTCTCGATTGACGCCGGCTTTTAGAAGTTGAGAGGACGCGCCGACGGCCGGAAACGGAGCGTCGGCGTTTCCCCATGCAGGCGTCCGCATCATTCCGATCCGTGGCCGGCCCTTAGGGCCTGCGCCGCACCGACAGCAAGGACAAGACAGATGGCAGCGATCACCGCCGCGATGGTGAAGGAACTCCGCGACAAGACCGGCGCGGGCATGATGGACTGCAAGACCGCCCTTTCGGCGACCGACGGCAACATGGAAGCCGCCGTCGACTGGCTGCGTGCCAAGGGCCTGTCGAAGGCCGCCAAGAAGGCCGGCCGCGTGGCCGCCGAGGGCCTCGTTGCCGTCGTCGTGCAGGGGCATGAGGGCGTCGTCGTCGAGGTCAACTCCGAGACCGACTTCGTCGCGCGCAACCCGGAATTCCAGGCGCTCAGCAAGACCATCGCCGAGGTCGCGCTGGAGCGCGGCGGCGACGTCGAGGCTCTGCTCGGCCATCACTATCCGGGTGGCGGCTCCGTCCAGGATGCCATCGCCAACGCGATCGCCACGATCGGCGAGAACATGACGCTGCGCCGCGTCGCCGCGCTCAAGGTCTCCTCGGGCGTGATTGGCTCCTATGTCCACGGCGCGATCACCGAGGGCCTGGGCAAGATTGGCGTCATCGTCGCGCTCGAGTCGACCGCCAAGGGCGATGAGCTCGCTGCTCTCGGCCGTCAGCTCGCCATGCATGTCGCCGCGACCAACCCGGTCGCGCTCGACCTCGCCTCGGTCGCTCCGGAGGTTCTGGAGCGCGAGAAGGCGATCCTGGCCGAGAAGAACGCCGGCAAGCCCGCCAACGTGCTCGAGAAGATCACCGAGAGCGGCCTGAAGAGCTACGCCAAGGAATATTGCCTGCTCGAGCAGACCTATATCCATGACGGCTCCAAATCGGTCTCGCAGGTGCTCAAGGAGGCCGAGGGCAAGCTCGGCGCGCCGGTCAAGCTGACGGGCTTCGCCCGCTATGCGCTCGGCGAAGGCATCGAGAAGGAAGAGCAGGATTTCGCGGCCGAGGTCGCTGCCGCCGGCGGCACCACGGGCTGAGCCTGATTATCCACGAATCAGAAAAGGCCGCGCATCGCGTGGCCTTTTTTGTAGGAAGCGGCCTTTTTCTGCCCGAAGAATGGCCGCACAGAATCGTGGCCTGCCAAAAAGACGGAGAGACATCGATGAGACCCCAACGCGTTCTCGTGAAGCTCTCCGGCGAAGCCCTTGCGGGGCCTGTCGGAAACGGGCTCGACGGCGGCACGCTGACGGCTCTGGCCGCCGACATCGCCCATGCCTCGCGCGAGGGCGTCGAGATCGGCATCGTCGTCGGCGGCGGCAACTTCTTCCGCGGCGTGCAGGGGCTGAACAAGGGCCTCGACCGCACCACGGCCGATTCGATCGGCATGCTCGGCACGGTGATGAATGCGCTGGCCCTCGAGCACGCGATCGAGGCCGCCGGCGCACCGGCGCGGGCGATGTCGGCCGTGCCGATGCCCTCGCTCTGCGAGAGCTATGCCCGCAAGCGTGCGCTCGACCATCTCAGCAACGGCAAGGTTGTCATCCTCGGCGGCGGCACCGGCAATCCCTATTTCACCACCGATACGGGTGCGGCGCTGCGCGCGGCCGAGCTCGGCTGCAGCCATCTGCTCAAGGCGACGCAGGTGGATGGTGTCTACAGCGACGATCCGAAGAAGAACCCGGAAGCGACCCGCTACGACACGCTGACCCATGAGGTTGCGATCAAGCGGGACCTCAAGGTGATGGACACGGCCGCCTTCGCGCTGGCGCGCGATGCGAGCCTGACCATCGTCGTCTTCTCCATTGCCGAGAGCGGCGCGCTCGCAGCCGTGCTGCGCGGCGAGGGCAGGGCGACCTACGTCACGCCCTGAGGAGGATTGCCGGCCCGGCTCCTCGCAATGACGGTTCAGCCCGGCGCGAATTCGCTCTAGAGTGATTCCGCTGGGGCAATATGCTCTTCGAGCACGAAATTCTTGACCCCGCGCGGCCCCGCAGCCATGGTCGCGCCGATTTTGAATTATCCGCAAGGTCTTGATTGAAATGGCCCAGACGACGTTCGACCTCGCCGACCTCAAGCGCCGCATGGCCGGCGCGGTGCAGTCCTTCAAGGGCGATCTCGCCTCGCTGCGCTCCGGGCGCGCCTCCGCCAACATGCTCGACCCGATCATGGTCGAGGCTTATGGCGCACGCACGCCCCTGAGCCAGCTCGCCACCGTCAGCGTCCCTGAGCCGCGCCTGCTCAGCGTCCAGGTCTGGGACCGCTCGATGGTCCAGGCCGTCGACAAGGCGGTCCGCGAATCCGATCTCGGCCTCAATCCGCAGACGGAAGGCCAGGTGCTGCGCATCCGCATCCCGGAGCTGAACGAGCAGCGTCGCAAGGAAATGGTCAAGGTCGCGCATAAATACGCGGAGGAGGCCAAGGTCGCGGTGCGCCATGTCCGCCGCGACGGCATTGACGTCGTCAAGAAGCTCGAGAAGGACGGCGACATGACCAAGGACGACGCCGCCCGCAATTCCGACCTCGTCCAGAAGGCCACCGACCAGCACATCGCCGAGATCGACCAGGCGCTCGCGGCGAAGGAAAAGGAAATCCTGCACGTCTGATCCGTTCGCGCGGCCTCGCCGCGCGTCCTTCCGGCAGAAAGCCGAACGAGGCTCATCCATATGTCGTCCAGCCAGCGCGACGCGGGCGTTCCGAACCCGACCCATGTCGCCATCATCATGGATGGCAACGGGCGCTGGGCGCAGATGCGCGGGCTGCCGCGGCAGGAGGGCCACCGGCGCGGGCTGGAGGCGCTGCGCCGCACGGTCCGCAATGCCAGCGACCTCGGCCTCTCGGTGCTGACGCTTTATTCCTTCTCGACGGAAAACTGGCGCCGGCCCCATGCCGAGGTCAGCTTCCTGATGGGGCTGCTCAAGCATTTCGTCGAGAAGGACCTCGCCGAGCTCTCTGCGGCCAATGTCCGGGTCCGCATCATCGGCAGCCGCGAGGATCTCGCGCCCGAGTTGCGCCGGCTGGTCGAGCATGCAGAGACGAGCACCCGCGCCAACACCGGCCTCGTGCTGGTGATCGCTTTCAACTATGGCGCACGCGACGAGATCGTGCGGGCTGCCCGCGCGCTTGCCGCGGACGCGGCGGCGGGGCGCATCGATCCGGCCGCGATCGACGAGGCGGCTCTCGCCGGCCGGCTCGACACGCATGACCTGCCCGATCCGGAACTGGTGATCCGCACCTCGGGCGAGACGCGCATCTCCAACTTCCTGCTCTGGCAGGCCGCCTATGCGGAATTCGTCTTCGCCCCTGTGATGTGGCCGGATTTCGACCGCGCCGCCTTCGAGGAAGCCCTGGCGCAATACCGGCAGCGCGAGCGCCGCTTCGGCGGCGTTTCCACTCCGGCCGACCGCAGCGTGGGCGTCGCGTGAATGATCCGGCTTCAGGGACGCCGCAGAAGGGCCCCGGCGAGCTGAAGCTCAGGGTCGTCTCGGCGCTGGTTCTCGCGGCCATGGTGCTGCTCGCGACGATCTGGGGCGGCTGGCCTTTCCGGATCATCTGGACGCTGGTGGCCGGCATCGTCGCCTATGAATGGCTCGCCATGGTCAACCGCGGCAATGCGATCCCGGCCGGTATCGGCGTGGTCGTGGCCGGGCTCGCGCTCGCCTTCTCGCCGGTGAGCCCCGCCGCGCTGGCCGGTACCGCCGCCGCAGCGGCCCTTGTCGGCGCTATCCTGACGCCCCTCGTCAGTGCGCGCCTCGCTCTCGAGCTCTGTGGCGTGCTCTATGCCCTGGCCTTCGCGCTGATCACGCCGGCGCTGCGCGACCTGCCGCAGATCGGGCTGGGCCTGATCCTGTGGAGCTTCGCGGTCGTCTGGTTCACCGATATCGCCGCCTATTTCACGGGCCGCACGTTCGGCGGGCCGAAGCTCATGCCGAGCGTCAGCCCGAAGAAGACCTGGTCCGGCGCGATCGGCGGCGCTCTCGCGGGCATGCTCGGAGGCTATCTGATCTGGCGGCTGGTGCCGGGGCTCCAGGGCCTGAGCGCGGCGGGACCCGTCGTCGCCGCATCTCTGGCGGGCTCGATCGTCAGCCAGGCCGGAGACCTCTTCGAATCCTCGCTGAAGCGCCGCTTCGGCACTAAGGATTCGAGCCATCTCATTCCCGGCCATGGCGGCTTCCTCGATCGGCTCGACGGCTATTGGGCCGTGCTCGTGCTGGCGGGACTGGCCCTTTTCGCCATCCATCTCGACATCTGATCCATGGCTCTTCGCACCGTCACGCTCTTGGGGGCGACAGGCTCCGTCGGACGTTCCGTTCGCGATGTCGTCGCCGAGAATCCGGAGCGGTTGTCGATCGCCACCGTGGTCGGCGGCCGGGATGCGCAGGCCCTGGCGCAGGTCGCCATCAAGACCGGGGCGCGCTTCGCCGCGCTGGCCGACGAGAGCTGTGGCTCGGCGCTGGCGGAGGCGCTGGCCGGCAGCGGGATCGGCTGCGGGGCCGGGCGATCCGCCGTGATGGAGGCCGTGGCCCGGCCTGCCGACATCGTCGTCAGCGCGATTGCCGGTGCCGCCGGGCTGGAGGCGACCTTCGCCGCGCTTCTGCCGGGCCGGACGATCGCGCTCGCCAACAAGGAGAGCCTGGTCTGCGCGGGCGAAGCCGTGATGGCGCGCGCGGCAGAGGTCGGCGCCAAGGTCCTGCCGCTCGATTCGGAACATAACGCGCTCTTCCAAGTGCTTGGAGCCGAGCCGCTTTCCGCGATTCGCGGCATGACGCTGACGGCGTCTGGCGGCCCGTTCCGGAGCTGGAGCGCCGAGCGCATCGCCGCCGCCCGCCCCGAGGATGCGCTGAAGCATCCGAACTATGCGATGGGCTCCAAGATCAGCGTCGATTCAGCGAGCCTGATGAACAAGGGGCTCGAACTGATCGAGGCGCGTTTTCTCTTCGGCCTCGCGCCCGATCAGCTCGATGTGCTGGTCCATCCCCAGCAGATCGTCCATGGCCTCGTCACCTTCCGCGACGGCTCGGTGAGCGCCGGCATGGCGGTGCCGGACATGCGGGTCGCGGCCGCTCACTGCCTCGGCATCGACGGCCGCCTCGACGCGCCGCCTAGCCGCTTCCTCGATCTCGTGACAACGGCGCCGCTCAGCTTCGAAAAGCCCGATATCGAGCGCTTCCCCGCGCTGGGCCTGGCCATCGCCGCGCTTAACGAGGGGGGCGCCATGCCGGCGATCCTCAATGCGGCCAATGAGGTGGCCGTCGCCGCCTTCCTGTCCGGCCGGCTACGCTTTTCCGGCATTGCCGCGCTGGTGGAAGCGGTCTGCGCAGGCGCGCGGGGTGGGTTCGAGGCGCCGCGCGATGTCGCGGAAGCACTCGCCATTGACCACGAATCGAGACGGCGGGCTGCCTCGCTCTTGTCGCAAGCGCCGTTCACTGTCACCTAAATGATCCGCCGCGCGCACGAGCCCGCGTGACAGGAGGCCGGAGCTCAGCCCGGCCAGCAGGAACTGGAGAGTTCGATGGAATTCGTAGCCTCGCTCTGGAATACCGGTCTGGGCTATCTGCTGCCGTTCCTGTTCGTCCTCACCATCGTGGTCTTCGTCCACGAGCTCGGGCATTTCCTGGTCGGCCGCTGGTGCGGCGTCGACGTCAAGACCTTCTCGATCGGTTTCGGCCGCGAAATCTTCGGCTTCACCGACAAGCATGGAACGCGCTGGCGCTTCGCGCTGATCCCGCTCGGCGGCTACGTCAAATTCTCCGGCGATGCCGACGCCGCGAGCTCACCCGACGATGCGGCCGTGGAGCGGATGAGCCCGCAGGAGCGGGCTCGCTCCTTCCCGGCGCAGTCGATCGGCGAGCGGGCGGCGATCGTCGCGGCCGGGCCGATCGCCAATTTCGTGCTCGCCATCGCTATCTTCGCCGGCATGGCGTTCTTCTTCGGCAAGCAGGTGCTGATACCGCGCGTCGATGCGGTGGTGGCCGGCAGCGCCGCCGAGCGCGGCGGGCTCAAGGCCGGCGACGTCGTCATTTCCATCGACGGGCAGACGATCGAATCCTTCTCGGACATGCAGCGCATCATCTCGACGCGGCCGGAGGAGAGCCTCGCGGTCACGGTCGATCGCAGCGGCAGCCAGGTGACGCTCTCCGTGGTGCCCGCGCTTTCCGAGATGAAGACGCCCGTCGGCACGCAGCGCATCGGCGTGATCGGCGTCAAGGCCTCGCCGCGGCCCGAGGACTGGAAGACCCAGCGATTCGGCGTGGTCGAGTCCCTGCGGTCGGGCCTCAACGAGACCTGGTTCGTGGTCGCCCGGACCTATGATTATGTCGCCAAGCTGATCAAGGGCCGCGAATCCGTCGACCAGCTGTCCGGCCCGATTCGGATCGCGCAGGTGTCCGGCATCGTCGCCTCGAATGGTGGACTGCTCGGGTTGATCAACCTGGCTGCCATTCTCTCGGTGTCGATCGGCCTGATGAACCTGCTGCCCGTGCCGATGCTCGATGGCGGCCATCTCATGTTTTATCTCTACGAGGCGCTGAGGGGCCGCCCCTTGAGCCCGCGCGCGCAGGAGATCGGCTTCCGCCTGGGCCTGGGGCTGGTGCTCATGCTGATGCTGTTCGTGACCTGGAACGATATCGTGCACGTCCGCGGGCTGCTCTAGAGCCAGGCCGCGAATTGCCGCCCACACACGGGCTTTCGGCCGCGCCCATTGGCGGGCGCGTGGCCTCCCCGCAACGACTGCCGTTAAAAATACTTTATTAACGATGATGGCGGTTTGCACCCTGCGGGAAACTTTGTAGAAGCGATTTAACTGCAATGTCGCCGAGCTGCCGTCTTCGACGGTGGTCCCCGTTCGGGGTGGTGACCAGAGAAATGGAATAGGCGACCCGATGACGTCGACCCAAAAGAGCCCGATCAAGACGCGGCTCTCTCGATCGATCGGACTTTCGGCTTTTGTTTTGGCCGTCAGTGGTGGTGTGGCTTTCGCGCAGGCCGTGGTTGTTCAAGGCAACCGGCGCGTCGATGCGGAGACCATCCGTTCTTATGTCGTCGGGCGGGATAACCCGCAGGAGATTCGCGAGACCCTGCTGGCGACCGGCCTGTTCAGCAACGTCCAGGTGAGCCGTCGTGGCGCCCAGGTCGTCGTCTCGGTCCAGGAGCAGACCAACGGTACGGTCAACCGTGTCGCCTTCGAGGGCAATCGCCGCGTCAAGAGCGAGCAGCTGACCTCGATCGTGCAGTCCAAGGCCGGCGGCCCGCTGAGCCAGCAGCTCATCAACGCCGACGTCGAGCGCCTGCGCGAGGCCTATCGCCGCGCGGGTTATGGCCTGTCCTCCGTCAGCGGCCGCATCGCGCCGCTGCCGAACGGTCGCCAGGACGTCGTCTTCACCATCAATGAGAGCGGCAAGACCGGCATCAAGTCGATCAACTTCAGCGGCAACGAGGTCTATTCGGCCGGCCGTCTGCGCGGGTTGATGACCTCGACCGAGTCGAACTTCCTCAGCTGGATCAAGACCTCCGACGTCTATGATCCCGATCGCATCAATTCCGACCTCGACCTGGTCCGCCGCTTCTATCTGAAGAACGGCTATGCCGATTTCCAGGTCGTCAACAACACCGCTCGCTTCGACGAGACCGCTGGCGGCTGGGTCATCGACATTCAGGTCGTGGAAGGCCCGCAGTACAAGGTCGGCAATGTCGCGGTCGATTCCGCTCTGAGCGACGTCGATTCCGCCGCGCTGCAGCGCTATGTCGCGACCTCGGCGGGCGATACCTACAATGCCGAGGCGGTCGAGAAGTCGCTTGTCGCGCTGACGACGGAAGTCGCCCGCCGCGGTCATGCCTTCGCGCAGGTCCGTCCGCGTGGTGACCGCGACGCTTCGGGCCGCCTGATCGGCATCACCTATGTCGTCGACGAAGGTCCGCGGGTCTATGTCGAGCGCATCAACGTGCGTGGCAACACCCGTACCCGTGACTATGTCGTTCGCCGCGAGCTCGATCTCGGCGAGGGTGATGCCTACAACAAGGTCATGATCGACCGCGCCGAACGGCGCCTGAACAACCTCGGCTTCTTCCAGAAGGTCCGCATCACCAACGAGCCGGGCTCCGCGCCGGATCGCGTGGTGGTCAATATCGACGTCGAGGACAAGGCGACCGGCTCCTTCTCGATCGCCGGCGGCTACTCGACCTCGGATGGCGTCATCGGCGAAGTCTCGCTGTCGGAGTCGAACTTTCTCGGTCGCGGCCAGTTCGTCCGCATCGCGGGCACGCTCGGCCAGCGCACCCAGGGCATCGACTTCTCCTTCACCGAGCCCTATTTCCTGGGCTATCGCGTGGCGGCAGGCATCGACCTGTTCTCGAAGTTCAACGACAACTACAACACCGGTCGTTTCGAGAGCCGCGTCACCGGCGGGCAGCTTCGCTTCACCTTCCCGATCACGGAAGAGTTCTCGATCACGCCGCGTTACTCGCTCTACACGACCGAGATCGACATCCCGAACGACTACAATCGTCCCTATAACGATTGTACTCTGCCGATCCCGGGCATCACCCCCGGCTCGATCGGTGGCGCGGCTTCGACCTCGATCTATAACTGCGTGACGAACGGCGAAGCCACGCTGGCGGTGAAGGAAGCGCAGGGTTCGACCCTGACCTCGCTCGTCGGCCTGAACTTCAACTACAACTCGCTCGACAGCGTGCAGAGCCCGCGCAACGGCTTCATCGCCGAGCTCAAGCCGGAATTCGCCGGCGTGGGCGGCGACTCGAAGTTCCTGCGCGTCGCGGCCGATGCGCGGTATTATCGCGAGATCTTCGACGACGTCGTCGGCTTCCTGCGCGTGCAGGGCGGCCACGTCCAGTCGACCAGCGACAATCTGCGCATGGTCGATCACTACTTCCTCGGACCGACACTGGTTCGCGGCTTCGCGCCGTCCGGTATCGGCCCGCGCGACGTCCTGAACGATCCGACGGCGAACGCGGTCGGCGGTACGACCTATTTCGGCGGCAGCATCGAGTTGCAGTTCCCGATCTGGGGTCTGCCGCGCGATCTCGGCCTGCGCGGCGCGGTCTTCGCCGACGCCGGTACGCTGTTCAACTACGACAGCGGCTCGGCCTCGGCCTTCGCCGGCTGCCCGGCCGGTTCGACGGCGCGCCAGTACAATGTGGTGGTCGATAACAGCCTGGCCAATGGCCAGACGAATGTCGGCTGTATCCGCGACAAGAACGTCCTGCGTTCGTCGGTCGGTGTCAGCTTGCTCTGGCAGTCGCCGCTGGGCCCGATCCGCTTCGACTATGCCTACGCCCTCTCGAAGGACGATGGGCAGTGGGGTACGAACCCGGTCACGGGCATCTCCGGCAAGTACGGCGGCGACCGCCTCCAGGCCTTCCGCTTCTCGGGCGGCACACGCTTCTGACGCGGCGGGGCAGAGCGCCCCGCTTCGGACCTGATCATGGCAGAACCCATTTTCTTTCCGTTTGCGACCTCGCTGGACTATGGCGAGGTCGCAAGCATTTCCGGGGCGCAGTTGCCCGAGGGCGTCGAGCCGACGCAGCGGGTGGAAGGCGCGGCCGCGCTCGAAATGGCGGGGCCGGCCGACGTCGCCTATATGGACAATCCGAAATACACGGACGCGCTTGCCGCGACGAAGGCCGGGCTTTGCCTGGTCTCGCCGCGCTTCGCCGACCGGGTGCCGGCCGGAACAGTCGCGCTGATTTCGCCTGCGCCGTACCACGCCTTCGCGAAGGTGCTGGCGCGCTGCTTCCCGACGGCGCTCAGGCCTGAATCGGTCTTCGGCTCGCAGGGCGTGGCGCCCGGCGCCATCGTCCACGCCACGGCCGTGCTCGAGCCCGGCGTGACGGTCGATCCGGGTGCGGTCATCGGCCCCGGCGCCGAAATTGGCGCGGGCACTGTGGTGGCGGCTCATGCCGTGATCGGTCCGCAGGTCCGGATCGGGCGCAACTGCTCGATCGGGGCGGGCAGCACGATCCAGTCGACGCTGATCGGCAACCGCGTCATCGTCCATCCCGGCGCCCGCATCGGGCAGGATGGCTTCGGCTTCGCGATGAGCCCCAAGGGGCACATGAAGGTGCCGCAGATTGGCCGCGTCATCATCCAGGACGATGTCGAGATCGGCGCCAACAGCACCATCGACCGCGGCGCCAGCCGCGACACGGTGATCGGCGAGGGGACCAAGATCGATAACCTCGTCCAGATCGGCCATAACTGCGTCATCGGCCGCCATTGCGTGATCTGTGCGCAGACGGGCCTCGCGGGCTCCTCGACACTCGAGGATTTCGTGGTTCTCGGCGGGCAGGTCGGCCTTGCCGGGCATCTGACGATCGGTGCGGGCGCCCAGATCGCGGCGCAGAGCGGCGTCGCCGGCGATGTGCCGCGCGGGGCGCGCTATGGCGGCTATCCGGCGCAGCCGGCGCTGGGCTGGGCGCGGGAGACCGCGCTGCTGAAGACGCTGGTGGCGAAGCGGGGCCGCAAGCCGGACGCCGGCCAGGATTGAGCCAGCGCGTCAGGCTTGCTGCGGAAGGGCGCTGCTCCCCACGCGAGCGATAGATTTATCTTGCCCGGACTGCCCTGTTTCGGGCAAACGGCGCGAAAGGCTGAGGAATGGCTGCCGGTCGCGGAGAGGTTCGCGGGCGGCGGTCGACAAGACAAAAGCGGTGCGCGGCCCAGGAGCGGCGCGCGGGAGATAACAGACCATGAGCGAGGCGACGACAGCACTGGGTGTGATCGACATCCAGAAGATCATGGCCAGCATTCCCCACCGCTATCCATTCCTCCTGGTCGACCGGGTCGTCGAGATCAACGGCGACGACTCCGGCGTCGGCATCAAGAACGTCACCGTCAACGAGCCGCAGTTCACGGGGCACTTCCCCGAGCGCCCGGTCTTCCCAGGCGTGCTGATGATCGAGGCGATGGCGCAGACCGCCGGCGTTCTCGTCGTCAATGCGCGCGGCGCGGACGAACAGAAGGTCGAGACCGTCCTGTTCACGACGATCGACAAGGCCAAGTTCCGCAAGCCGGTCGTGCCGGGCGATCAGCTGCGTTTCCACATGACCAAGCTGGCGCGCAAGCGCAACATCTGGTTCTACCGCGGCGAAGCGATGGTCGACGGCAAGCTGGTGGCGGAGGCCGAGATCTCCGCCATGGTCATCTGAGCGGTTGCTGCGTTGGAAGCCCAGGATACTTCGGCGATGAGCCCCATCATCCACCCCATGTCGGTCGTTGACCCCAAGGCCGAGCTCGGCCCGGGCGTGCGCATCGGCCCGTTCTGCACGGTCGGCCCGGATGTCGTGCTGGGTGAGGGCGTCGAGCTCGTCAGCCATGTCGCCGTTGCGGGCCATACCACGATCGGCGCGCGCACCCGGCTCTATCCCTTCGCCTCGATCGGCCATCCGCCGCAGGATGTGAAATATCGCGGGGAGCCCTCGACGCTGACGATCGGCACCGATTGCCAGATCCGCGAAGGCGTCACCATGAACCCCGGCACCGAAGGCGGGGGCATGATCACGAGCGTCGGCGATCGCTGCTTCTTCCTCGCCAATTCCCATGTCGGCCATGACAGCCGGCTCGGCAACAACGTGATCTTCTCGAACAATGTGATGTGCGCCGGGCATGTCACGGTCGGGAATTTCGTCATCGTCGGCGGCGGGACCGGTCTGCAGCAATTCATTCGCATCGGTGACCACGCCTTCATCGGTGGCGGCGCGGGCGTGCTCAACGACGTCATTCCCTTCGGCACCGTGCGGGACAACCCGGCGCATCTCGTCGGGCTGAACCTCATCGGTCTCAAGCGTCGCGGCTTCTCGCGCGAGCAGATCCACGAGCTGCGCCGCGCCTACCGGCTGCTGTTCGCCAATGAAGGCACCCTGGCCGAGCGGGTCGAGGACGTCGCGGCGGAGTTCGCGGAGCATCCGCTGATCCACGAGATCCTGGATTTCATCAGGGAAGGCGGCGACAAGGCGATCTGCATGCCGCAGGACGCCTCCGCCGTCGAAAGGTGAGCCTGGCGGGCGCGGCTCGCGGCCCGCTCGTGCTGATCGCGGGCGGTGGCGACTATCCGGTCCATCTGGCCCGCGCTCTCGCCGCCCATGGCGAGCGCCCTTTCATCGCCGCTCTCGACGGAGTGGCCGATCCGGCCGCTTTCGGCAGAGATGCCGATGTTCAGCGCTATCGGCTGGGCCAGCTCGGCAGCCTGCTCGAGGAGCTGCGCCGCCGCAGCATCGCCGACATCGTCATGCTGGGCGGCTTGCCTCGCCCGAGCTTCGGGGCGCTGCGGCCCGAGGCATCAACGCTGAAATACCTTCCTCATTTCGCCAAGGCATTTCGTGGCGGCGACGACCATCTGTTACGCGGCGTGGTCGTCTTCTTCGAGCAGCAGGGCTTTCGCGTGCATGGACCGGCGGAGCTCGCGCCGGAGCTGACCGCACCCGAGGGGCCGCTTGGCCGCCGGAAGGCCAATGCCGAGCAGCGCGAGCTGCTCCTGCGCGGCTTCTCGATGCTCGATGCGCTTTCCCCCTTCGATGTGGGGCAGGCGGCGATCCTGGCGGACCATCGCGTGGTTGCGATCGAGGCCGCCGAAGGAACCGACGCGATGATCGGGCGCGTCGCCGATCTGGTCTCGCGCGGGCGCCTGAAGATCGGCAAGGGCGACGGCGTGCTCGTTAAGCGACCTAAAATCGGTCAGGACCTGCGGCTGGACATGCCGGCGATCGGCCCTGACACGCTGCGCAATATCGCTCAGGCCGGGCTTTCTGGCATCGGCATCCGCGCCGGGCAGGTGCTTATTGGAGATCGCGCGGCGCTCGCGCGCCTCGCCGATCAGCTCGGGCTCTTCGTCGAGGGCTTCGCCTGATGCGCCCCTTCAAGCTCGCCATCATCGCGGGCGAAGCCTCCGGCGACGCTCTGGCACTGCGCTTCCTCGCGGCGCTGCGCGAGAGGCTGGGCGAGCGCCCGCTGGAGCTCTGCGGCGTCGGCGATCACGGCCTGCCGGAGGCGGGGCTGAAATCTCTCTTCCCACAGGCGGACATCGCGGTGATGGGCTTTGGCCCCGTCATCAAGCGCCTGCCGCTGCTGCTGCGCCGGATGGAGGATGCCGCGCGCGGCGTTGCGGCCTTCGAACCGGACCTGCTGCTGACCATCGACAGCCCCGATTTCTGCCTGCGCGTGGCGAAGAAGGTTCGGGCGAGGGCGCCTGCGATCCCGATCGTACACTGGGTCTGCCCCAGCGTCTGGGCCTGGCGTTCCGGCCGGGCACGGGCAATGGCGCCGCATGTCGACCGCATCCTGGCCCTGTTGCCTTTCGAGCCCGCGGCGCTGGCGCGGCTTCATGGCCCCGAGACCGTCTATGTCGGGCATCCCCTCATGGAGCGGCTCGCCGAGATGCGACCCGACGCGGCCGAGCAGCGCGCGCGCGAAGATGCGCAGCGCCCGCAGGTGCTGGTTCTGCCGGGCAGCCGTGGCTCCGAGATCCGCCATCTGATGCCGGTCTTCGGCGAGGCCGTTGCGCGGGTCGCGGCGGCGGTTCCGCAGGCGCGCTTCATCCTGCCGGCCGTCGCCCGCCTGCAGCCGATGATTGCGGAAGCCGCGGCGCGCTGGCCGGTCGCTCCCGAGATTGTCCTCGGCGAGGCCGGGAAGCTCGCGGCCTTCCGGCAGGCGCGGGCAGCTCTGGCCGCTTCGGGCACGGTGACGCTCGAGCTTGCGCTCTCCGCCGTCCCGACTGTCGCCGCCTATCGCGGCGCGGGTTGGGAGGCCGTCCTGGCGCGGCGCCTCATCAAGCTGCCGAGCGTCATCCTGCCCAACCTGATCCTGGGCCGCAGCGTCGTGCCGGAATTCATTCAGGATGATGCGACGGCCGAGGCGCTGAGCCGGCATCTGCTGGAGGCGCTGACGGAAGGGCCGAAGCGGCAGGAACAGCTTGCGGGCTTCGCCGAAGTCGAGACGATCATGCGCTCGGCCGGGCCGAGCCCGGCGGCCAACGCCGTCGAGGCGGCACTGGCCCTGGTCGCCTCGCGGACGGGCCGCGAGGCGTAAGTTCGATAAATAGTCGAATTACTCGACGACCGCGCCGGAAGCCTTGGCGATCGGTGCCCATTTGGCCAGCTCGACCTTGACGTGCTCACCGAGCTGCTCCGGCGTCGAGCCGACGATATCGGCGCTGACGTCGTTGAGCCTCTTCTTGACGTTCTCGTCCTTGAGCGCCTGGTTGGCGACCTGGTTGAGCTTGTCGACGATCGGGCGTGGCATGTTGGCCGGGCCAAACAGCGCGTTCCAAGTATAGGTCTCGTAGCCGTCGAGCCCGCCCTCGGCGATGGTCGGGAGGTCCGGGAAGGACGAGACGCGCGCCTTGGTCGTAACGCCGATCGCCCGCAGCTGGCCGTTGCGGATGAAGCCGGCGGAGGAGGGCAGGTTGTCGAACATGATCGGCACCGCGCCGGCCACGACATCGTTCAGCGCCGGGCCCGCGCCGCGATAGGGCACATGGTTCATGTCGACTTTGCCGAGCGACTTGAACAGCTCGCCCGAGAGATGCAGCGGCGTGCCGACGCCCGAGGAGGCATAGGAGTACTTGCCGGGATTGGCCTTCAGCACCTCGATCACTTCCTTGACGGTCTTCGCCGGGAAGCTCGGATGCACGACCATCACGTTCGGGACGACCGCCAGCAGGTTGATCGGCGTGAAATCCTTCACCGCGTCGAAGGTGACGGTCTTGAGGATGGCCGGGTTGAGGGCGTGGGTCGAGATAGTGCCCAGAAGGAGGGTGTAGCCATCCGGGGCCGCGCGCGCGACGGCCGTCGAGCCGACGTTGCCGCCCGCTCCGGCGCGGTTTTCGATCACGACGTTCTGGCCGAGGATTTCGCTCATCTTCTGTCCGACGAGGCGCGCGACGATGTCGGTCGAGCCACCGGCGGCGAACGGAACGATCAGCGAGACTGGGCGTGTCGGGAAGGCGGCCTGGGCCCGGGCCTGCGTGCCGGCGAGACCCAGCGCGCCGGTCGCCAGCATGAAGGAACGGCGGTCGAAGAGGTGGTTATTGGTCATGGACGTTCTCCCTTGGATGAGCCGAGTTTATCGGTCTGTGTTGGCGGATCACTCGCACCGCATTCATCAATTAGTTGAAACAAATGAGGGCGCGATGGAGACCATCGCGCCCTCATGATCAATGCCTTTTCGGCGTGCCGCTCAGCGGCGGCCGATCGGCGTGTAGTCACGCGTCGGCGAGCCGGTGTAGAGCTGGCGCGGGCGACCGATCTTCTGGGACGGGTCCTCGATCATTTCCTTCCACTGCGCGATCCAGCCGACCGTGCGGGCCAGCGTGAAGAGCACGGTGAACATCGAGGTCGGGAAGCCCATCGCCTTGAGGGTGATGCCCGAATAGAAGTCGATGTTCGGATAGAGCTTCTTCTCGATGAAGTACTCGTCCGAAAGCGCGATGCGCTCCAGCTCGATCGCGACGTCCAGCAGCGGATCGTCCTTGATGCCGAGCTCGTTGAGCACCTCATGCGTGGTCTTCTGCATGATCTTGGCGCGCGGATCGTAGTTCTTGTAAACCCGGTGGCCGAAGCCCATCAGGCGGAACGGATCGTTCTTGTCCTTCGCCTTGGCGATGTACTTCGGGATGTTGTCGACCGAGCCGATCTCCTCGAGCATCTTTAGCGCCGCCTCGTTGGCGCCGCCATGGGCGGGCCCCCACAGGCAGGCCGTGCCGGCCGCGATGCAGGCGAAGGGGTTCGCGCCGGAGGAGCCGGCGAGGCGCACCGTCGAGGTCGAGGCGTTCTGTTCGTGGTCGGCGTGCAGGATGAAGATGCGGTCGAGCGCGCGCGAGAGCACGGCGTTGACCTTGTAATCCTCGGCCGGGACCGCGAAGCACATGCGCAGGAAGTTCGAGGTGTAGTCCAGCGAGTTGAGCGGATACACGAAGGGCTGGCCGACCGTGTACTTGTAGGCCATCGCCGCCAGCGTCGGCACCTTCGCGATCATGCGCATCGAGGCGATCATGCGCTGATGCGGATCCGAGATGTCGGTCGAGTCGTGGTAGAAGGCCGAGAGCGCACCGATCGAGGCGACCATGATCGCCATCGGATGGGCGTCGCGGCGGAAGCCGTGGAAGAAGCGGGCCATCTGCTCATGCACCATGGTGTGGCGCGTGACGCGGTAGTCGAAATCGGCCTTCTGCGCCGCCGTCGGCAGCTCGCCCTCGAGCAGCAGGTAGCAGGTCTCGAGGAAGTCGCCATGCTCGGCGAGCTGCTCGATCGGATAGCCGCGATAGAGCAGCACGCCCTTGTCGCCGTCGATATAGGTGATCTGCGACTCGCAGCTCGCCGTCGAGGTGAAGCCGGGGTCGTAGGTGAACATGCCCGTTTGGGCGTAGAGCTTGGCGATATCGATGACGGCAGGGCCGACCGAGCCCTCCTTGATCGCCATGTCGACGGTCTTGCCGTCAACCTGGAGCTGGCTGGTATTTCCGCTCATCGGTACCGATCCTTTCAAGGCTCGCAGCTGATCAGTCTCTGTCTCGCCCCTTCGCGCTGGCGCGAAGCTTTTCTCATCCGAAGGCCGCGATGTGACGGGAGCATGTCGGTGGGAAAGGGAAGGCAATCCATGTAACTGATTTACAAGCAATATTCATGCCCGACCGCCTGTGGCGAACCGAGCACTTGCGCGTCACTAGACCATTTGCCCAGCGCATTCAACCGAGCCGAAAGGCGGTCTGAAACGCGCGGGGCGCAACCGTCACCCCTGATCGGCGAGACGGGCCAGGGTTTCCTCCCGGCCGAGCACCGCCATGACGTCGAAAAGCCCGGGCGACATCGCCCGCCCGGTCAGCGCGGCGCGCAGCGGCTGCGCCGCCTGGCCGAGCTTCAGGCCGTTCTCTTCGACATAGGCGCGCACCGCCGCCTCGAGCGGCGCGGGCGCCCAGTCGTTGACGGCGGCGAGCTTCGCGGCGATCTGCGGCAGGCGGGCGCGGGCCGCCTCGTCGAGCAGGCCCTTGGCCTTCTCATCGAGCTGCAGCGGGCGCTGCGCATAGAGATAGAAGGCGCTGTCGAGCAGTTCGACCAGCGTCTTGGCGCGCTCCTTGAGGCCGGGCATGGCGGCGAGGAACTTCGTCTCCAGCTCCGGCGAGAGCGCAGCGCCGATTCCGCGCGCCGGCCCGATCTCCGGCAGGATCACCTTCAGCGCCGCCAGCAGATCGGCATCGCTGGACTGGCGCATGTAGAGGCCGTTCAGGTTCTCCAGCTTGGCGTAGTCGAAGCGCGCCGGCGAGCGGCCGATCGAGGAGAGGTTGAACAGCGCGATCATCTCCTCGGTCGAGAAGATTTCCTGGTCGCCATGGCTCCAGCCGAGTCGCAGCAGGTAGTTGCGCAACGCCACCGGCAGATAGCCCATCGAGCGATAGGCATCGACGCCGAGCGCGCCATGGCGCTTCGAGAGCTTGGCGCCATCCGGCCCATGGATCAGCGGGATGTGGGACATGCTCGGCACGGACCAGCCCAGCGCGTCGTAGATCTGGGTCTGGCGGGCGGCGTTGGTCAGGTGGTCGTCGCCGCGGATGACGTGGGTGACGCCCATGTCGTGGTCGTCGACGACGACGGCGAGCATATAGGTCGGGGTGCCGTCCGAGCGCAGCAGCACGAGGTCGTCGAGATTCTCGTTCTGCCAGACGACGCGGCCCTGCACTTCGTCCTCGACTACGGTCTCGCCGGTCTGTGGCGCCTTGAGCCGGATCACCGGCTTGAGGCCGGCCGGGGCCTCCGCAGGGTCGCGGTCGCGCCAGCGCCCGTCATAACGCAGTGGCTTGCCCTCGGCACGGGCCTTCTCGCGCATCTCGTCGAGCTCGGCCGGCGTCGCATAGCAGTAATAGGCCTTGCCGGCGGCGAGCATCTGCTCGGCGACCTCGCGGTGCCGGGCGGCGCGGGAGAACTGGTAGACCGTGTCGCCATCCCAATCGAGGCCGAGCCAGGAGAGCCCGTCGAGGATCGCGGTGATGGCGGCGTCCGTCGAGCGTTCGCGGTCGGTGTCCTCTATGCGCAGCAGCATCTTGCCACCATGTCGGCGGGCATAGAGCCAGTTGAACAGCGCGGTGCGGCCGCCGCCGATATGCAGGAACCCGGTGGGCGAGGGCGCAAAGCGCGTGACGACGGCATTGCTCATCGAGGCAACTCCGACCGGGCGGCTCGAGGCCGTCCGGGCAAGACGAGGGGAAACACAAATGGCGCATGTCGACGTCGCGACATGACAACCGGCGCGCGCCCTGTAACATGGCTTGGCCGGAAAGGTTAAGCGGGCAAATCGCACCTCCGGGGGGATGGGGAGCGGGCGATGCAGCCGGCACCGCCAGGGCAGGGGGAGCGGCCGAACGCGCCGCTGGCGAAGCCGCGCGGCGCACGCGCTGCCGCGCTGCCCGCGCGTCTCTGGCAGGCGGCGCCCGCCGGCGCCGATCTCGCCGCATGGCTCCGGGAAGGTGGAGCCCGTTTCGCTGCGGCGCTGGCGCTCGAAGAAGAGCGCCGCCGGCCCTTCCTCTGGCTGCCGGTGGCGATGGGCGTCGGCATCCTGCTTTACTTCGCGGCCGATCGTGAGCCGGCGCTGTGGGCGCCGCTCGTCTGTCTGGGCCTCAGCGTGGTGCTGGCCTTCGTGTTGCGTACGCGCCGCTTAGCCGCGATGGCCTGCTTCGCGCTGGCGGCGGCCTTTGCCGGCTTTGCCGCAGGTGTTCTGCGCACGGCCGACATCGCTGCGCCGACGCTGGAACGGCCGCGCATCGGCAAGCTCACCGGCTTCGTCGAGAGCGTGGAGGCGCGCGATGCTGGTGCCCGGCTCGTGCTGCTGGTTACCGACATCGCCGGATTGCCGGAGGCGCAGCGCCCGAAGCGGGTGCGCGTCAATATCCGCTCGGGCTCCGTCGTGCCGGGGGACCATATCGTCGCCACCGCCCGGCTGTTGCCGCCGCCGGGACCGGCGCGAGCGGGAGGATATGATTTCGGGCGCGACGCCTTCTTCCGCGGAATCGGCGCGGTCGGCAGCGTCTCCGGCAAGATCGCTCTGGCGCCGCCGCCTCATCCGCCGCCGCTGCGGCTCACGCTCGACGCCGGCATCGACCGGGCCCGCAACGCGCTGACGCAGCGGATCGCCGAAGCAGCCGGCGGGCAGGGCGGCGCCGTCGCCGCAGCGCTCGTCACCGGCAAGCGCGGCCTCATCACGGAGGCGACGAACAACGACCTGCGCGCCGCCGGCATCTATCACATCGTCTCGATCTCCGGCCTGCACATGGTGCTCGCCGCCGGCACCATCTTCTGGCTGGTGCGGGCTCTGCTGGCGCTCTCGCAGACCGTGGCGCTCCAGTGGCCGGTCAAGAAGATCGCCGCCATTGCCGCCATGCTGGGCGCGATCGCGTATTGCGTCTTCTCGGGAGGGGAGGTCGCGACGGAGCGCTCGCTGATCATGACGCTGGTGATGCTGGGCGCGATCCTGTTCGACCGGGCGGCGCTCAGCATGCGCAACCTCGCGCTCGCGGCGATGATCGTGCTGCTGCGCGAGCCCGAGGCATTGCTCGGCCCGAGCTTCCAGATGTCCTTTGGGGCTGTGGCGGCGCTGATCGCCTTCGCCGAACGCTGGCAGGGCCGCAATCGCACCAATCCGCCGCCGAGCCTGCCCTGGCCGCTGGGGCCGCTTTGGACCGCTGCCCTCGGCATCGTCGCGACGACCCTGCTGGCGACGGCGGCGACGGCCCCCTTCGGCGCCTATCATTTCCAGACCTTCAATCCCTTCGGCCTGCTCGGCAACGCGATGGCGCTGCCCTTCGTCTCGCTCTTCGTCATGCCGGCGGCGGTGTTCGGCGTGCTCGCCTATCCGTTCGGGCTGGACTGGCCAGCCTGGGCGCTGATGGGGCTTGCTTCCGATGTCGTCATCAAGGTCGCGCACTGGGTTGCGACCATCGACCATTCGACGGTGATGATCGCGGCTTTCGGCCCGGCCGTGCTGGCCAGCTTCGTTCTATCGCTGCTCTGGCTGACGCTCTGGACGACTGGCTGGCGCTGGCTCGCGGCGCTGCCGCTGATGATCGGCGTCGCAACCGCGGGCAAGCCCGAAAAGCCGGAAATCCTGATCGAGCGTGACGGCTCCGGGCTGGCCGTGCGCGCAGCCGATGGCCGGCTCGTGGTCGCGGGCAAGCCGAGCCGCTTCGTCCTGCAGCAATGGCTAGCCGCCGACGGTGACAGCCGCCCGCCGGACGATCCGAGCTTACGTGCCGGCGTCGCCTGCGATGCGCTTGCCTGCGTCGTCCGCACCGCGGAGGGGCGCAGCGTCTCCTATGCGATCAATCGGCTGGCCATCATCGAGGATTGCCTGCGCGCCGACCTCGTCGTCACCGCCATTCCGTGGAGCGCCGCCTGCAAGGGCAAGCTGATCGAGCGCACTGCGCTGATCCGCGACGGCGCAACCTCGCTCTACCGGACGAGCGGCGGCTGGAGGAGCCAGATTTCGGAGCAACAAGGCAGCGACCGTCCCTGGGATCGCCAACGGGAAACGCGTCGCTCAACGGCCGCGAACCAGCCCTTGGCCCACGCGGCAAGCCAATCCCCAGCTTCGCCGCCCGACAGCGAGGCCGAAACCGAGCGGCTTCAGTAGCGCCGCATCAGGTTGACGAGGCGGCCCTGGATCTTGACCCGGTCGGGGCCGAGCACGCGGGTCTCATAGGCCGGATTCGCGGCTTCCAGCGCGATCGAGGAGCCACGCTTGCGCAGGCGCTTCAGCGTCGCTTCCTCGTCGTCGATCAGTGCGACGACGATATCGCCCGTATTCGCCGTGTCCTGCCTGCGGATGACGACGGTGTCGCCGTCGAGGATGCCGGCTTCCACCATCGAATCGCCGCGCACTTCGAGAGCGTAATGCTCGCCCGAACCGAGCATGTCCGGCGGCAGCGAAACGGTGTGGCTGCGGCTCTGGATCGCCGAGATCGGCGTGCCCGCCGCGATGCGGCCCATGACGGGAATGGCGATGGCGTGACGGCCATCGTCCTCGGGCGCGGCAGCGGGGCGCGGCTTGGGGGCGCTGGGCTGCGAGCCAAGGCCGCCCTGCACGACGGCGGGGCTGAAGCGCGGGCGCTGCTGCGGTGCGCCGAGCCCATCCGGCATCTTGATGACTTCGAGCGCGCGGGCCCGGTTGGGCAGGCGGCGGATGAAGCCGCGCTCCTCAAGCGCCATGATCAGCCGGTGGATGCCGGACTTGGAGCGCAGGTCGAGCGCATCCTTCATCTCGTCGAAGGAGGGCGGCACGCCGCTCTCGCGCAAGCGTTCCTGGATGAAGCGCAGGAGTTCGTGTTGCTTGCGTGTCAGCATGATCCCCGCCGGCGGCTCAGCGCGCAGATTCGAAACAAAGCACGAACACCATACCCGTTCGCCTTGTGTTCCGCAAGCGGCTCGCCGTTAGGTCAATCGATGCTCAGGTTATTCAACGCAAGGTCGTCAGCGCAGCAGCAGGATGCGGCAGGGATCGCCTTGCTTTGCCGGCTCTGCGAAGGCGGGCCGGATCGTCAGAGCCTGCGCACGCGCAAGCGTGCCGAGCATCGAGGAATCCTGCCGGCCGAAGGGCATCGCCACCCAGCCTTCGGGCGTCATGGCCAGCTCCGAGCGCAGATAGTCCTCGCGCTCGTCGTTAGCCGGCATGTCCTTGCCGAGAATCGCGGGGATGCTGCGGTCGCGGTCGACATCGGCCATGCCGAGCAGCGCCTCGATCAGCGGCAGCACGAACAGGTGCCCGCAAACGATTGAGGAAACGGGATTTCCAGGCAGGCCGACCACGACCATGCGGCCGAGCCGCCCGGTCATCATCGGCTTGCCGGGGCGCATCGCGATCTTCCAGAAGCCGAGCGACATGCCGGCCCGCGTCAGCGCCTCCTGCACGAGGTCATGCGCGCCGACCGAGGCCCCGCCGAGCGTCACCAGCACATCGGCATCGATGGCCCCGGCCTGGGCGATCCTGGCGGCGAGGTCGTCATGGTCGTCGCGGGCGATGCCGAGATCGACTGGCTCGCCGCCGGCCTTCTCGACCAACGCGGCCAGCGCGAAGGAGTTGGAGGCCACGATCTGGTCGCGACCCACCGGCTCGCCGGGCGAGACGAGCTCGTCACCGGTGGCAAGGATCGCGACCCGGGGCTTGCGCCGCACGGGCAGGGCGGGATGACCGCCTGCCGCCGCTAGCCCGAGCGCCGCGCTGTCGAGGGCACGCCCGGCCGTCAGCAGCACGTCGCCGACGTGGAAATCGAGCCCGGCCGCGCGCAGGAACTTGCCCTTGGCCGGCGCAACGCGCACCCGGATGCGCGGGGTGCCGACGCCCTCCGCATCCTCCTGGATCAGGATGGTGTCGGCTCCATCAGGCATCGGCGCGCCGGTGAAGATCCGCACGGCCTCACCCGGCCCCATAGCCCCCTCGAACGCGCGGCCGGCCGCGGATTCGCCGATCACGGCGAGCTCAGCGTCCTCGGCCATATCGTCGCCGCGCACGGCATAGCCGTCCATGGCGGAGTTGGCGAAGGGCGGCTGGGTCCGGAGCGCGTTCACATCGGTGGCGAGCACACGCCAGGCGCATGCGGAGAGCGGCAGGATCTCTGGGCCGGTCGAGCCCGGAATGCTGTCGAGCAGGGCCTTGCGGGCGATAGGGACCGGGGTGAGCGCCATCAACCAGCCTTTGCGTTGTAGTCTCCGGATTGGCCGCCGGATTTGTGGAGGAGCTGGATACTCTCGATCCGCATCCCCCGGTCGACGGCCTTGACCATGTCGTAGACCGTCAGACACGCGACCGAGACGGCCGTCAGCGCTTCCATCTCGACGCCGGTCTGGCCCTTCATCTTGACCTCGGCGCGCACGCGCACGCCCGGCAGGGCCTCGTCGATCTCGAGATCCACAGAGATCTTGCTGATCAGCAGCGGGTGGCAGAGCGGGATCAGCTCATGCGTCCGCTTCGCCGCCATTATGCCGGCGAGCCGGGCCGTGCCGAGCACGTCGCCCTTCTTGGCGTTGCCGTCGCGGACGATGGCGACCGTCTCCGGCGCCATCACGACGCTGCCCTCGGCGATGGCCATGCGGGTTGTCTCGGCCTTGTCGCCGACATCGACCATATGCGCCTGGCCTTGCGCGTCGAGATGGCTGAGCCGGCTCACGCCGCGCTCTCGCGGGCCTGGCCGGTCAGCAGAGCCTGCGTCGCGGCGGTGACGTCCGCCTGCCGCATCAGGCTTTCGCCGACGAGGAAGCTGTTCACGCCGATTATGTTGAGGCGGGCGATGTCGGCATGGGTGAAGATGCCGCTCTCGCTGATGACGATGCGATCGGCCGGAATGCGCGGCGCCAGCCGCTCGGTCACCGCGAGATCGACGTTGAAGCTGCGCAGGTCGCGGTTGTTGATGCCGACGAGCCGGCTGTCGAGCTTGAGCGCCCGGTCGAGCTCGGCGTCGTCATGGACCTCGACGAGCACGTCCATGCCGAGTTCGCCCGCCGTGTCGCTGAGCGCCCTGGCGGTGGCATCGTCGACGCCAGCCATGATGATCAGGATGCAGTCCGCGCCCCAGGCGCGCGCCTCATAGACCTGATAGGGCTCGTAGAGGAAGTCCTTGCGGAGCGCCGGCAGGCCGGCGGCCTCCCGCGCGGCCGTCAGGAATTCCGGCTTGCCCTGGAAAGAGGGCGCGTCGGTCAGCACCGAAAGACAGGCTGCGCCGCCCGCCGCATAGGCGCGGGCGAGCGATGGCGGGTCGAAATCGGCCCGGATCAACCCCTTGGACGGGCTCGCCTTCTTGATCTCGGCGATCAGGGCGGGTCGGCCGTCCGCAAGCTTGGCGGCCAGCGCGTCGGCGAAGCCGCGCGGCCTGGCGGCTGCGCGGGCCTGCCGCTCGATCTCGGCCAGGGGCACGGCTGCCTTGGCCGCCGCGATCTCCTGGCGCTTATAGGCTTCGATCTTTGCGAGAATGTCGGTCATGCCGGCCTCACGCGTTCGAGGCTTGGATCAGGGCCGCCAGCGTAGCCTTGGCCTTACCGGAGTCGAGCGCGGCCGTGGCTTGCGCGAAGCCGTCCTTCAAATCCGCGGCCTTGCCGGCAACGAGCAGCGCGGCGGCTGCGTTGAAGGCGGCGATATCGCGGAAAGCGGTCTTCTCGCCGGCAAGCACGGCGTTCAGCGCCGCCGCGTTCTGCTCGGGCGCACCGCCGCGCAGGTCTTCGGCCCTCGCAGGCGAAAGGCCGACATCCGCGGGACTGATCGAGAAGGCCTCGATCTTGCCGTTCTCCAGCGAGACGACGCGGGTCGGGCCGGTGGTGGTGATCTCGTCGAGCCCGTCCGAGCCGTGCACGGCCCAGACGCGGGTCGAGCCGAGCGAGGCCAGCACCTTCACCATCGGCTCCAGCCAGGTCTCCGAGAAGGCGCCGATGAGCTGGCGCTTGACCCCGGCGGGGTTCGCCAGCGGGCCGAGCAGGTTGAAGATCGTGCGCGTGCCGAGCTCGGTGCGGACCGGGGCGACATGGCGCATCGAGGCGTGGTGCGTCGGTGCGAACATGAAGCCGACGCCAGCCTTGGCGATGCAGCGCTCGGTTCCTGCCGCGTCGAGCCCGACCTTGACGCCGAGCGCGGTCAGAACGTCGGCCGCGCCGGAGCGCGAGGAGGCGGCGCGGTTGCCGTGCTTGGCGACCGGGACGCCGCAGGCGGCGGTGATGATCGAGGCCAGCGTCGAGACATTGTAGGAGCCGGAGGAATCGCCCCCGGTGCCGACGATATCGATCGCGTCGGCCGGCGCCTTGACGGGCAGCATCTTGCCGCGCATGGCGCCGACGGCGCCGGCGATCTCCTCGATCGTCTCGCCGCGCACGCGCAGCGCCATCAGGAAGGCGGCCGACTGGGCGTTGGTGACCTCGCCCGAAAGGATAGTGTCGAAGGCGTCGCGCGCCTCCTCGCGGGAGAGCGTCGCTCCGGTCGCGACCTTGGCGATGAAGGGTTTGAAATCGTCCATGGAAACTCTGCGAACCTGCGATTTCTTCGGGAAATCAGGCGGATGGGGCAAGGGCGGCGGCATCGTGCTCGCTGCGCCATCGCTGGGCGAGATCGAGGAAGTTCCGCAGGATCGTCGCGCCGTGCTCGGAGGCGATGCTCTCCGGATGAAACTGGACGCCATGCACCGGCAGTTCGCGATGCGAGAGCGCCATGATCAGGCCGTCATCGGTCTCTGCCTCGATGTCGAAGACATCGGGGCAGGTGGCACGGTCGACCACGAGGGAGTGATAGCGCGTCGCCTGCAGCGGCCCGTTGATGCCGCGGAAGAGTCCGCGTGCCTTGTGGCTGATCGGCGAAATCTTGCCGTGCATCGGGATGGGCGCGCGCACGACATCGCCGCCGAAGGCCTGGCCCATCGCCTGCAGGCCGAGGCAGACGCCGAAGATCGGCTTCCGGCCGGCGCCCTGCCGGATCACGTCGAGGCAGATTCCCGCCTCGTTCGGCGTGCAGGGGCCGGGCGAAAGCACGATCGCGTCGTGATCGCCGGAGAGCGCCTCGTCGACGGTCAGCGCGTCGTTACGCCAGACATCGACCTCGGCGCCCAGGCCACCGATGAGATGGACCAGGTTCCAGGTGAAGCTGTCGTAGTTGTCGATCAACAGAACGCGCATGGCCGGACCCGTGAATGCGGGTTGTGGTCATGCACGTTCAGAGGCGGGGTGGTCAAGTTTGGCGCCGGGCGCGTGGGCTCACACCGCAGGCGGGTTCAGCCGCGCGAAGCCGGCCTGGCGGTGATAGGGGAAATGGGGATAGGCCGGCGTGCGCTCGCTCGCCTTGTCCAGCCGCGCGACCTGCTCGGCCGTGAGGTTCCAGCCGACCGCGCCGAGATTGTCGCGCAGCTGCTGCTCGTTGCGCGCGCCGATGATGACCGAGGAGACGGTCGGGCGCTGGAGCAGCCAGTTGATCGCGATCTGCGGCACGCTCTTGCCGGTCTCCTGCGCGATGGCGTCGAGCACGTCGACGATGGCATAGAGCTTCTCGTCCTCGACAGGCGGGCCAAACTCGGCGGTCTCGTGCAGGCGGCTCGAAGCCGGCAGAGGCTGTCCGCGACGGATCTTGCCGGTGAGGCGGCCCCAGCCGAGCGGGCTCCAGACCAGCGCGCCGACGCCCTGGTCGATCCCGAGCGGCATCAGCTCCCATTCATAGTCGCGCCCGACCAGCGAATAGTAGACCTGATGCGCGACATAGCGCGGCCAGCCATGCTTGTCGGCCGTGGCGAGCGACTTCATCAGCTGCCAACCCGAGAAGTTCGAGACGCCGACATGGCGCAGCTTGCCCGCCCGCACGAGCTGGTCGAGCGTCGCCAGGACCTCTTCGACCGGCGTGCCGGCATCGAAGGCGTGGAGCTGCAGCAGGTCGATATGATCGGTGCCCAGCCGGCGCAGTGCGTCGTCGGTCGCCTTGATCAGCCGGCTGCGGGAGGAGCCGGCATCGTTCGGCCCGTCGCCCATCGGCAGGCTCGTCTTGGTCGAGATCAGCACCTCGTTGCGCCGGCCCTTGATCGCCTCGCCGAGCACCTCCTCGGAGGCGCCGTTCGAATAGACATCCGCTGTGTCGAAGAGATTGAGCCCCGCTTCCAGGCAGATGTCGACGAGCCGGCGCGCCTCCTTGGCGTCGGTGTTGCCCCAGGCGCCGAAGAGCGGTCCTTGTCCGCCGAAGGTGCCTGCGCCGAAACTCAGGGCCGGGACCTTCAGCCCCGATGCGCCCAATCGCCTGTATTCCATTGTCCGATCTCCATTTTGGAGGCCGGAAGATGGCGGCAGGCACAGGCCGCGATTAGTCGGCCGGCTGGAACAGCATTCGTGACTTCAAGTCACCGAGCCGGCGCTCCGGGAGGCGGAACCACCGTCATCGACTTGAGACGAAGAACGCGGGTCATCCCGGACGCAGCAAAGCAGAGATCCGGGATCCATACCGGAACCTTCGCCAGCAGCGCTCCGGCATGCTCCGGGTCAAGCCCGGGATGACGGCGTGTATCCGTGGGGAACTTGGAAAAGGGGGCAGAGAAGCGCGAAGGCTTCAGCCCCGCGCGCCGCGTGGCATCCCGGCCGTGCGCGGCTGGGCCAGCCCCGGCGCGGTCTCGACGCCGAGCGTCGGCAGGGCGAGCGTGCGCTGGCCGCGGAAATCGACATGGACCACGATCAGCCCGCGCTCCTCGATATAGGTCAGGAGGCGGCGCGCGCGGCTGGGCGAATGGCTGCCATAGACCTGGGCGAGCTCGGCATCGCTGGGGCAGGGCGCGCCCTCGATGGCGGTGCGGGCGATGTAGAGGAAGAAGCCCTGCAGATCCTCGGGCAGCGCGGCGGAGGCCGCAACGGCGGCCTGCCAGCCGTCGCTCGTCGCGACCGCGTCGCTGACGCCGGCGCGCGCGACCGCCAACCTGCGGCGGAACTCTTCCAGGCTCAGATTCGTCCGGCCGAGCCGGCGCATCCGGCAGCGCACGGTGAAGTCCTGATAGAGCACCGCGACCTGCCGCGAGCGTGCCTCGGGGTCGGCCATCAGCTCGCGCAGGATCTCGACCATCGCCGTCTCGCGCTCGGCCGGCTCCATCTCGATCTCGGGTTCCGCTTCCGGTTGCGGAGCGGGGCGGTATGTCTCGATGCGGCGCAGCACCTCGTTCGTATCGGGCCGCGGGCGTGGCGCCGGGCGGACCGGGCGGGCGATCGGCAGCGGCTCGTGCTCGCCGGGCGTGAAGATCAGCTTGCCGGCTTCCTCCGGCGCCTGCTCCGGCAGAGGCATCAGCCCCGGCGCGCTGCCGCGATCGACCGAGGTGACGGTGCCGATCCTGATCGGCAGCGGCCGCTTCGACAGGGCAGGACCGAGCGCAACGAACTGGCCGCGCTCGAGGTCGCGGAACATCTCGGCCTGGCGCCGGTCCATGCCGAGCAGATCGGCGGCGCGCTGCATGTCGATGTCGAGGAAGGTGCGGCCCATCAGGAAGTTCGAGGCTTCCGCCGCGACGTTCTTGGCGAGCTTGGCGAGGCGCTGCGTTGCGATGACGCCCGCAAGGCCGCGCTTGCGGCCACGGCACATCAGGTTCGTCATGGCGCCGAGCGAGAGCCGGCGCGCCTCGTCCGAGGCTTCGCCCGCCATGACGGGGGCAAAGAGCTGCGCCTCGTCGACGACGATCAGCATCGGGAACCAGAGCGAGCGGTCGACGTCAAAGAGACCGCCGAGGAAGGCGGCCGTGGCGCGTAGCTGATCGTCAGCCTCGAGGTTTTCCAGGTTGAGCACCACCGAGACGCGGTGCTGCCGCACGCGCAGCGCCACGCGCTGCAATTCGGCCTCACCGCATTCGGCATCGACCACGACATGGCCGAACTGCTCGGCGAGCGAGACGAAATCGCCTTCGGGATCGATGATGGCCTGCTGCACGAGCGGGGCGCTCTGCTCCAGCAGACGGCGCAGGAGATGCGATTTGCCCGAGCCGGAATTGCCCTGCACGAGCAGGCGCGTCGCCAGCAGTTCGGCGAGATCGATCACACCGGGCTCGCCGGTCCGTGTCGTTCCCATCTCGATCGCTGTCGTCATGCCGGTCGTGAATCGCCTTGGTTGCTCGTGCGCGGAGGGCACGGCCGGCGCTTCTAGCACGGAGTTTCCCGCGCTGGGCGCAGGGCCGGGCTGCATTCCACAGGCAATCGTGCCGATGGCTCCGCCCCTGCCGGGTGACTTGAAGCCGTCGCAATCGCCGGCTTCGCTGGAGACGACGAAAGACGGGCAGGGTAATGCGGTTCGGCTATTGCGAAAGACTAGACGGGGGCTTCTGGGCCGAACCCGTCAACGCGGTGACCAATGCCGCCTTCCTCGTCGCGGCACTCTTGGCGCTGCTGCTCTGGCGCAGGCGGGGCGAGGGCGACCGGATCGTGCTGGTCCTGATCCTGCTGGTCTTCGCGATCGGGATCGGCTCCTTCCTGTTCCACACCATGCCGAACGGCCGGACGGTTCTGGCCGATGTCGTGCCGATCCAGCTCTTCGCCTTCGGCTACTTCGCCTTCGCGCTGCGGCGCTATCTCGGCGCCTCGGCGCTGGTCACGGCGGGCGGGACCGCCGCCTTCTTCGGGCTTGCGCTGGCGCTGTCATGGGTCGGGCGAGCGCTCCTGCCGATGCCGGCCTCCGGCTCCGCCGGCTATGGCGCCTTTCTCCTCGGCCTCTTCGGGATTGCGGCTGCCCTGCCACGCGGACCATTCCTGGGCCGCCAACGCAGGCTCCTCATGCTCGCTGGAGCGGCCTTCGCGGCTTCCTTGACGATGCGCAGCATCGATTTCGCGGTCTGCGCCGGCGTCCCGCTCGGCACGCACTGGCTCTGGCACCTGCTGAATGCGCTGGTGCTCTATTGGCTGCTGCGCGCGGCAGTGCTGGCCGGCGAAGATCGCCGTCAGGCCTCCGGGCGCTGACGCTTCACGACTTCGATCTCCGCGGCGGAGCGCACCTCGATGTCCACCACCGCGATATCGGGCCGGTCGATCGAGGGGTAGGCGCGTTCCGGCTCGCGCTGCACGAAGACGAGGCTCGCCAGCGCCGGATGGCCGGCTAGCCGGGAATGCGCCAGCGCCGGCTCCATCGCGCCCGGCAGGACGAGATGGACGCTGCGTCCGCCCTCCATGCAGGCCTGCAGGTCGCCGAGGCTGAACAGGCCGAGCGGCAGCAGTTCGACGCCGGTCAGCAGCGCCATCCCCGGCCCGCTCGCCAGCGCCGCGAGGTCTCCGCCGATCAGCGCCGTGACGATGCGCGAGGATGTCGCCGGCTTCAGCGTCCGCGAGATTTCAAGCGCCTTGCCGAGCAGCGCGCGCTCGGAAATCCGCGCCGGTGCGTTGAAGGTGACGGCGTCGATGACCTGAAGCTCCGGCCTTTCCAGCCTGTCGGGCAGCGGATGCAACTCCGCGCTCCCCATCAGCGTATCGAGCGGCGCGACCCCGTCCGGCACGTCGGGGCCGAAGCCGCCGACGAAGCGCGTGCTGAAGGCGCGCATTGCGAGGTTGCGCAGCGTGAGCAAGGGCCGCTCCGGCCCGAACCGGCTGACGCCGAGCGCCATTACCGCGCCCGAGGACTCGATGAGCTTGAGCAGCTCCAGCTCATTGGCGTGCAGCGGCAGCATCAGCGGGGAGAGGCCCGCCCTGAGGCTGGCCAGGACTGCGATGACGGCTTCGGGACCGAGCGGAGCCAGGATCGCGACGCTGGCGCCGGGCTGGCCCTTGTTGATCGAGAGCAGCCGGGCCAGCCGGTCGATGCGCTGTTCGAGCTGCAGGAAGTTGACCGAGGCCGGCTGGATATCGCTCCAGCCGCGCCGGCCCGGCGGATCGCGCAGCGCCGCGTCATAGCCGCGCCCGCGCGTCAGTGCGCTCAACAGCGTATCGAGATCGAGCCCGTCGAGCAGGGCGGAAGCTTCGTCCTGTTCAGCCCGCATCGACGGTCCTCAGTTCGCCGGAGCCGGCGTTGCCGGAAGGCGCGCCAGCGTTTCGTTGGAGAGGAAATAGGCCGGCTGGCGCCCCGCCATCACCACGCCGCGCGACAAGGCGAGCCAGGTATCGGGCAGGTAGTAGAGCGGCACGACGTAGAAGCCGGAGATCAGCAGCCGGTCGAGCGTGCGCGCCGCGGCGACGAAATCCTCCCGCGCCCGCGCCGCCAGCAGGCCCTGAAGCGCCGCGTCGACCGCGGGCGACTTCACGCCGGCATAGTTGAGCGAGCCCTTGCGCTCGGCGTTGGCGGCGCCCCAGCGGCCGATCTGCTCGTTCCCCGGAGAGGCGGAGGCCGGCCAGGTCCACTGGATCATGTCGAAATCGAAGCTGGAGAGCCGCCGCCAGTACTGCACGTCGTCGATCAGCCGGACATTGGCGGTGATGCCCAGGCGGGAGAGCGACTGCGCATAGTTCAGCGCCAGGCGCTCCTGCGGCCGGCTGGTCACGGTGATCTCGAACGTGAACGGCTCGCCCGCGGCGTTGCGCAGCGCGCCGCCCTGCAGCGCATAGCCGGCGGCCTTGAGCAGTTCGAGCGCCTTGCGCGCCAGTTCGCGGTCGCGGCCCGAGCCATCGCTCTCCGCCGGCTTCCAGGCGCCGCTCAGGATGTCCTCGCGCACGCTGCCTGGGAACGGAGCGAGAAGCGCCTTCTCGCGGGCGTCGGCCGGGACGCCCAGCGCCGAGAGACCGGAATCCGAGAAGAAGCTGCCGGCCCGGCGATAGACCCCGTAGAACAGGTTGCGGTTGACCCATTCGAAATCGAACAGCAGCCCGAGCGCCTCGCGCACGCGGATGTCGGCGAAGATCGGCCGGCGCGTGTTGAAGACGAGCCCGGTCATACCCTTGGGCGTGTCGAAATGCAGCGTGTGCCGCACGATCCGCCCGTCATGGACCGCCGGGATATCGTAGCCGCTCATCCAGCGCGTAGGATCGCCCTCCAGCCGGACGTCGTAAAGTCCCGCCTTGAAAGCCTCGAACAAGGCGTTGGAATCCCGATAGAAGTCGTAGCGGAGCTCCTCGGCGTTGAAGAGGCCGCGCATCAGCGGGAGATCCTCGGCCCAGAAATCCTTCCGCCGCTTCAGCGTCAGCGATTCGCCGGGCCGGACTTCGCTGACCAGATAGGGGCCAGAGCCGAGCGCGGGCTTGAAGCTGGTGTCGCCGAAGGTCTCGGCATTGGTGGCGTGCTTGGCGAAGATCGGCAGCGAGCCGATCACCAGTGGCAATTCGCGGTTCGAGCCGTCACCGAGCTCGAACTCGACGCGCTTCGGGGACGGCGCCGAAGCCTTGGTGATCCGCGAGAGGCTGGAGCGGTGGAAGGGCTTGCCCTTCGTCTTGAGCATCTCGACGGTGAAGAGGACATCCTCCGCCGTCACCGGCGCCCCGTCCGAGAAGGTGGCGCGCGGATCGATCTCGAAGGCGAGCCGCGTGCGCTCTGCGTTCAGCTCCACCTTGGAGGCGAGCAGGCCATAAGCGGTGAAGGGCTCGTCGGCCGAGCGGAAGAGCAGGCTCTGCTGCACGTATTTCGGCACGGCATCCGGCGCGACGCCGAGCACGACCAGCGGGTTCAGGCTGTCGAAGGTCCCCTGGATGCCGAAGGTGATGCGTCCGCCCCTGGGGGCGGCCGGGTCGGCATAGGGCAGATGGGCGAAGCCGGGAGCGAGCGCGGGCTCGCCATGCATGGCGATGGCGTGCGTGGCCGGCAGCGAATCGGCCAGCGCCGAGCGGCCCGCCAAGACGGCGAGCGGCATCATCAAAAGCATGAGAGCGGCCGTGCGACGCGTCGTCGCCAAGGCCTTCCGAAACAAAACCATCTTGCAACCTGATTCCCTGTCGCAGAATAGCATGGGCGCAGCAGGGTCACGCAGCCATTCCGGCAGCAAAGCCGCCGGCCTCGTCATCGAGGTTCCATATCCGCATGGCTCAAAACCGGGTTCCACTTTTCCGGCCGATGCTCTAAAGGCGGGGCAGGGTGTCATTCAAACGCCTCAATCGCATCTGATGTGCCAAGGCTTACGGTGGCCGGCGCCGGCATGCGATTGGGCCGCCGGCGGTGACGCACGGCTTTGCGGAGTCGTGATCCCCCGAGATTCGACTGATAAGGAAAGACCCAGGAATGTCCGCTTCGTTTCGCCTGTCATCCTGCGCCCTGGGGCTCGTCCTCAGCGCGGCCGTCGGCCTCTCCCCCATCGCGGCCTTCGCTCAGGCGCCGGCCCAGCGCCCGGCTGCCCCTGCGCGCCCTGCCACTCCTCCCGCCCAGCAGCCCGCCGCTCCGGCGCAGGGCCAGGCCGCTCCCTCCGGCCCGACCGTCGTTCAGGTGAAGCCTGAGCCGTCCCAGACGAGCTGGACCAAGGTCTGCGGCAAGGACCAGGGCGCCAACAAGGAAATCTGCTACACCACGCGCGACTTCGTCTCGGATCAGGGGCAGCCGGTTCTGGCCGTCGCGGTCTATGACGTGAAGGGCGATCCGAACAAGATCGTGCGCTTCCTGATGCCGCTCGGCCTGCTGCTGCAGCCCGGCATCCGCTTCGGCGTCGACACCGCCCAGCCGACTGGCGGTCGTTACGCGATCTGCTTCCCGAACGGCTGCTTCGCCGAGGCGCAGGTCAAGGACGACATGATCAACGCCATGAAGAAGGGCACGAACATGAACGTCAGCGTCCAGAATCAGGGCGGGCGTGAGGTGTCGTTCTCGATCCCGCTGGCCGACTTCGCCAAGGGCTTCGACGGCGCGCCGATCGACCCGAAGGTTCTGGAAGACCAGCAGAAGCAGCTCCAGGACGAGCTCGCCAAGCGCCAGGAAGAGCTGCGCCAGCGCCTCGGCGCCGGCGGCGCCAACGCCGCTCCGGGCGGTGCCGCTCCTGCGCCGGGCGCTGCGCCCGCTCCCGCCCCGAAGCCCTGATCGGGCTTGGCGGAACTCCAATAGCGAAAGGGCCGGTCCACAAGGACCGGCCCTTTTCGTCTGGCTTGTGGCTGACAAAAAAGCGCGGGTCATCCCGGGCGATCGCAGGCAGACCCGGGATGACGCCAGCTGGTTGAACGTGGCGAACTGCCGTCGTCGGTCAGTCGGGCGCGGATCGCGTCAGTTCAGCTCGCCGCGGTCGATCAGGTAATGGCCCTTGCGGTCGCGCCGGAAGAACTCCTTGGCGCGGGGATGCCGGATCGGCGTGCCGGAATCGTCGCTGACGAGGTTCTGCTCGGAGACATAGGCGACGTACTCCGTCTCCTCGTTCTCGGCGAAGAGATGGTAGAAGGGCTGGTCCTTCGACGGGCGCATGTTCTCCGGGATCGCCATCCACCATTCCTCGGTGTTCGAGAAAACTGGATCCACGTCAAAGATCACGCCCCGGAAAGGGTAGATCCGGTGCTTGACCACCTGGCCGATCCTGAATTTGGCGGAACGCGACTGCATCTTTCTGTGATGTCCGTACTCGAACGACGCCAACGCGGCGCCTGCACCTTCATTACGCCGCTGCGATTGCGCGAGGATTGCGTCGCAAATGCGTCAAGATCAATTGGGCATTCGGAGCAATCCCATCACATTCCGTATCGCCTCGCGAGATCGGGGTCGCGCGCGGCGACCTGCGAGGCGAGGTCGACGATGACCTTGGCCTGCTTCCAGGTGGCGTCGTCCTGCATCTTGCCGTCGATCATCACGGCGCCCGAGCCATCCGGCATCGCCTCGATGATGCGCCTGGCGAAAGAGACCTCGGCCGGGTCCGGGCTGAAGACGCGCTTGGCGATGTCGATCTGGGAGGGGTGCAGCGTCCAGGCTCCGGCGCAGCCGAGCAGGAAGGCGTTGCGGAACTGCGCCTCGCAGGCGGCCGCATCGGCAAAGTCGCCGAACGGGCCGTAGAACGGCTTGATCCCGGCGGCCGCGCAGGCATCGACCATCTTGGCGAGCGTATAGTGCCAGAGATCCTGCTGGGCGACGGCGCGTGCGCCGCCATCGGGGGAGGGGTCCGCGATCACCTTGTACTCGGGGTGGCCGCCGCCGACGCGCGTCGTCTTCATCGCGCGCGAGGCGGCGAGGTCGGCGGGGCCGAGGCTCATGCCGTGCATGCGGGGAGAGGCGGTGGCGATCGCCTCGACATTCTTCACGCCTTCGGCCGTCTCCAGGATGGCGTGGATCAGGATCGGCTTGGGCAGGGCATGGCGCGCTTCGAATTGCGCGAGCAGCTGGTCGACGTAATGGATGTCCCAGGGCCCCTCGACCTTGGGCACCATCACCACGTCGAGCTTGTCGCCTATCTCGGCCATGATCGCCGTGATGTCGTCGAGGAACCAGGGCGAATTCAGCGCATTGACGCGGGTCCACAGGCCCGTCTTGCCGAAGTCGAACGCCTTGCCCATGGCGATGAAGCCTTCGCGGGCCGCCTGCTTGGCATCGACCGGGATCGCGTCCTCGAGATTGCCGAGCACGATATCAACCTGCGGCGCGAGCTCGCCCACCTTGACGCGCACCTTCTCCAGATGCGGCGGCACGAAATGGATCATGCGTTCGAGCCTGAGCGGCAGCTCGCGAAAGGGCTCCGGCGCGCCGATGGCGAGCGGGCGGAAGAACTGACGCGGGGTCTTGGACGTCATCGGGCGGGTCCTGTTGCAGTGCAGCGAGTGTGAATCAGCCGGCCCGGCGCGTCCATCGGTTCTTTCACGGCCGCGGTGGGATTTAGTACCTAGGTTGAAATTCCCATCGGTACTGGTGGGATTGCGTTCCTAGGCATTATCTCCGCGCCCTGCGTGGCGGGGAGGGGCGCCCGGCGGCAACGGCCTTGCTCGCCATACGCGAGGCGCTAGATGCTGGGCCGCGAGCCGTCCCCGCCGGTACGGTCACCAAAGCCACAGCCAAAGCACCAAGGATCGATCGCTGCCCCTATGGCCGACCTCGTCAATATCTTCAATCTGGTCGCGCCGTTCTTCGGGCTGATCCTGCTCGGCTTCGCCATCGGCCGCTACAAGCAGCTGCCGGAGTCCGGGCTCGCCTGGCTGCAGTTCTTCCTGATCTATGTCGCGCTGCCGCCACTGTTCTACCGGCTGATCGCCGACAAGCCGCTGAGCGAGCTGGCCAACTGGCGCTTCATCGCCGGTACGACGCTCGCCACCTTCTGCGCCTTCTGCCTCTCCTTCGCGCTCGGGTACAGGCATACCAAGGGCGACATGCCCCAATCGGTGATGCAGGGCATGGCCGGCTCCTACTCCAACATCGGCTATATGGGGCCGCCGCTGATCCTGGCGGCACTCGGGCCGGATGCCAGCGCCGCCGTGGTGCTGGTCTTCGTCTTCGACAGCGTCCTGCTGTTCTCGCTGGTGCCCTTCCTGATGGCTCTGGCCGGAGTCGAGAAGCAGAGCGTGCTCGCCACGGCCCGCGAAGTGGTCTGGCGTGTGCTGACCCATCCCTTCAACGTCGCGACGCTCCTTGGCGTGCTGGCGAGCTTCATGAAGTTCCAGCTGCCCGAGGTGGCCGACAAGATGACGCTCTGGCTGCAGCAGGCGGCCGCGCCTTGCGCGCTCTTCCTGCTTGGCGTCACCGTGGCGTTGCGGCCGCTGAAGAGCGTGCCGGGCGAGGTGCCCGGGCTGGTCGCGATCAAGCTCGTGCTGCATCCGCTGCTGGTCTGGGTGCTGCTCTCCGCGATCGGCGGCGTTCCGGCCCAATGGGTCTACACGGCGATCATCATGGCCGCGCTGCCTCCCGCGCTGAACATCTTCGTGGTCTCGACGCAGTATCGCGTCGGCATCGAGCGCGCCTCGGCCTGCCTGCTGATCGGCACCATCGTCTCGATGATTACGCTGCCGGGCTTCCTGTGGCTGGTGAAGACGGGCAGGATAACGGCCGATCTCTTTCACTAGGTCGGATCGAAGCGTCCGCCTCTGACAGCCTGAGGGGCCGATGCTGCCGCTGGACGACCTTCTGGTCCTGGATTTCTCGACGCTGCTGCCGGGACCCCTGGCGAGCCTGTTCCTGGCGGAGGCCGGAGCGCGGGTCGTCAAGGTCGAGCGGCCGGGCGGCGAGGACATGCGCGGCTTCCCGCCGCGCTTCGGCGAGACCTCGGCGCCCTTCGCCGTGCTGAACCGCGGCAAGGAGAGCGTCGAGCTCGACCTCAAGGCTCCCGATGCGCTGGCGCGGCTGAAGCCCTTGATTTCGAGGGCCGATATCCTGGTCGAGCAGTTCCGGCCGGGTGTGATGGAGCGGCTCGGCTTCGGCTACGAGGCGCTGAAGGCGCTCAATCCGCGGCTGATCTACTGCTCGATCAGTGGCTACGGCCAGCATGGCCCGCGGGCGCAGGAGGCCGGCCACGACATCAACTACCAGGCGCTCGGCGGGCTGCTCGGCCAGTCGCTGAAGCGCGATGGGGCCGCGCCGTTGCCGCCGCCGCTCGTCGCCGACATCGCCGGGGGCACCATGCCGGCGGTCATCAACATCCTGCTGGCGCTGCGCCAGCGCGAGCGCAGCGGGCAGGGCTGCCATCTCGACATCGCCATGGCCGACGCCATGCCGACCTTCGCCTGGTATGGGCTGGCGCAGGGGCAGGTCACCGGCTCCTTCCCCGATGGCGGCGAGGGGCTGCTGACGGGCGCAAGCCCGCGCTACGGCCTCTATGCCACGGCCGATGGCTGGTTCCTCGCCGTCGGCGCGCTGGAGCCGAAGTTCTGGCAGAGCTTCTGCGAGGGCATCGGCCTCGAGGAGCGGCTACGCGACGATCGGCGCGATCCCGAAGCGACCCGCGCCGAGATCGCGCGCATCATCGCCAGCGAAAGCGCCGAGCATTGGCGCGCGGTGATCGAGCCGCTGGATTGCTGCTGCACGGTGGTCCGGACGCTGGAGGAGGCCGTCAGCGACCCGCATGTCACAGCGCGCGGCCTGCTCGATGCGCAGGTCGAGGAACCCGGCGGGCGGCGCCTCGTCTCGACGCCGCTGCCGCTGGCGCCGGTCTTCCGGGAAAAGGCGGCGGATCTGCGCCGTGTCGCGGCTAGCGGGGCGGATACGCGGAAGGTTCTGAGGGAGTCCTGACGGGGGGGGGTGGCCTTAGCGCGCCGCGCCGCCGGCCAGCCCCTGCCGCATCACCAGCCGCCGCAGCGGCCCGATCCGCGATAGCGCCAGCAGCCCCGCGCCGCGCAGGAGATCGGCCGGCAGCAGATCGGTAAGCAGGGTGCGGTTGAGCACGTCGACCGCGCCGGTGCGCAGCCTGACATCGGCCTGCCGCGCGCGGTCGTAGTCGGCGATCACACCTTCGCTGCCGGGATCGGAGGCGCCGGTGAGCGCTTCGCTCAGCGCCGCGACGTCGCGCAGGCCGAGATTGAGCCCCTGCGCGCCGATCGGCGGGAAGACATGCGCGGCCTCGCCGATGAGCGCCATGCGACCGGCGCCGAAGCGCTCCACCGAAAGGCCGCCCATCGGGATCTTGCCACGCGGTCCCGTCACCGTCAGGGCTCCGAGCAGCGACTGCACCTGCGTCTCGACCCGGCGGGCAAAGGCGGTGTCGTCGAGACCGGCGATCGTCTCGGCCTGCCCGGGCTCGAGGAGCCAGACCAGTGAGGAACGCCGGCCGGGCAGCGGCACGAGGGTGCAGGGCCCCTGGCGCGTATGGAATTCGGTCGAGGTCTCGCGATGGTCACGGGTGTGCTCGAAGATCGCGGTCAGCGCCACCTGCGGATAACGCCATTCGCGCGCCTCGATGCCGGCCGCCGCGCGCACCTGCGAATTGCGCCCGTCCGCACCGACGACGAGGCGGGCATTCAGCGCGAAGCCATCGCCGGTGAGGCGGATGCTTCCGCCTTCCGGCTCGATGGCGCGGACGAAGCCCGGAATCATCCTGACGCCCGGCACGGCTGCGGCCCTCTCGGCCAGTATCGCGGTCAGGTCGGCATTTTCGATGTTCCAGCCGAAGGCCTCCAGCCCGATCTCGGAGGCGCGGAACTCGACCGGCGGCTGGCGGAACAGGCTGCCGCTGTCGTCGACGAGGCGCATCACCGCGAGCGGCGCAGATTTTTCGGCCAGAGCATCCTGCAGGCCCAGGTCTTCGAGGAAGCGCCAGGAGCCGTCGAGCAAGGCGACGGTGCGGCCATCGCGCGGCGTCGCGACCGGGCCGAGCAGGGCGACGCTGTGTCCCCTCTGGCCGAGTGCGAGCGCGGCTGCGAGGCCCACGGCTCCCGCGCCGACGATGGCGATGTCGATGGGTTCGGCGATCGGTCCGCTCATGCTCTCTGGCTATCCGATGCGGGCTGCGTTCGCCAAGTGGGCGAGCCATGGGGCGCAAAGTCGCAAGCGCGTGTTGCGCAGGGCGAGGATGCCTCGATCGGTGGTGATGGGCTAGGCTCGGCCATCCAGTGTTAGGGAGACATTTCATGGTCAAAGCCATTCGCGCTCACAAGACGGGCGGGCCGGAAGTCCTTCAGTTCGAGGACGTCACACTGCCGCAGCCCGGTCCGGGCGAGATCCTGATGCGCAACCGCGCCATCGGCCTCAATTTCATCGACACCTATTTCCGCTCGGGCCTCTACCCGGCGCCGCAGATTCCCTTCGTGCTGGGCAATGAGAGCGCGGGCGACGTGCTCGCAGTCGGGCCGAACGTCACCGCCTTCAAGCCGGGCGATCGCATCGCGGTGGTCTCCGCGCTCGGCGCCTATGCCGAGGAGCGCATCGTCCCGGCCACGACCGCCGTCGCGCTGCCGGAGGCGATTTCCTACGAGGCCGCTGCCAGCATGATGCTGAAGGGCCTCACCGCGGAATACCTGCTGCACCGGACCTACAAGGTGAAGCCGGGCGACACCATCCTCGTCCATGCCGCCGCCGGCGCGACCGGGCTCATCCTCTGCCAGTGGGGCAAGGCGCTCGGCGCGACCGTGATCGGCACCGTCGGCTCGAAGGAGAAGGGCGAGCTGGCGAAGGCCAATGGCGCCGACCACGTCATCAACTACCGGGAGGAGGATTTCGCCGCCCGCGTGAAGGAGATCACCGGCGGCAAGCTCTGCGACGTGGTCTATGACGGTGTCGGCAAGGACACCTTCATCAAGTCGCTCGACACGCTGAAGCCCTTCGGCCTGATGGCAAGCTTCGGCAATGCCTCGGGCGCGGTCGAGGCCTTCAACCTCGGCATCCTCGCTGCCAAGGGCTCGCTCTATGTCACGCGCCCGACGCTCAACACCCACACCGCCAACCACGACACCATGATCGCGATGGCGAAGAACCTGTTCGACACGGTGGCGAGCGGCAAGGTCAAGGTCTCGGTCAACGCCACTTTCCCGCTGAAGGACGCGGCCGAGGCGCATCGCCTGCTGGAATCGCGCGGTACGACCGGCTCGACGCTGCTGATCCCCTGATATCAACCGCGTCATGCCCGGGCTTGACCCGAGCATCTCGGAAACCGGCGCTCTCTGGCCCTGAGATTCTCGGGTCAAGCCCGAGAATGACGGCTGGAAATGAAATGCGCCCGGGCCTCCGGGCGCATTTTTATTGGGGGCGATGAACCCGCAGGCAGAATGCTGCGACGAATGGCCGTCAGCACGTTGCTGATGGACCATCCGAGGACGCCGTCGTGGCTAACAAGTACAGGATCGCAGGACTTCTCGCTGTCACGCTGGTTCTCAGCGGCGTGGCGCTGGCGCAGCAGAGCAACGCTCGTTTCGCCGTTGCCGGCGACGCTGCCGTCGATGCCCGGCTGGAGAAGCAGGAGCGGCTGCGCGTTCCCGGTCCGGTGCGCAACCAGTTCGCCTCGGCCGGCCGCGACTGCCGCGGCGATGTCTGCAGCGAGCCGCCGAAGGCCGTCGCCGCCGAAATCGTGCCGGCCGGCGACTCCTGCAGCAGCCTCGGCACGGCGCGCGACCGCAACGGCCGCCCGATCCGCCGCCTCTGCGCCTTCAACTGAAGGGCGTCAGACCGCCGTGCCGTGCAGGTCGTAGGCGTCGGCGCGCTCGATCTTCACGGTGACGATATCGCCCGCCCGCAACGGCCGCCGGCTCGCCACATAGACATTGCCGTCGATCTCCGGCGCGTCCCATTTCGAGCGGCCCTTGGCCACGGTCGGCCCAGCCTCGTCGATGATGACCTGGATGCGCTTGCCCACGCGACCCTTGACGATGCGGGCCGAAATCTCGGCCTGCGCCTTCATGAAGCGATGCCAGCGCGATTCCTTGACCTCTTCGGGCACCAGGTCCAGGCCGAGGTCGTTGGCCGGCGCGCCCTTCACGGGCTCGTATTTGAAGGCGCCGACGCGTTCCAGCTTCGCTTCCTTCAGCCAATCGACGAGGATGTCCATGTCCTCCTCGGTCTCGCCTGGGAAGCCGACGATGAAAGTCGAGCGGATGGCGAGGTCCGGGCAGATGTCGCGCCATTTGCGGATGCGGTCGAGCGTGCGGTCCTGATGGGCCGGGCGCTTCATCGCCTTGAGCACGTTCGGGGAAGCGTGCTGGAAGGGGATGTCGAGATAGGGCAGCACAAGCCCTTCCTGCATCAGCGGGATGACCTCGTCGACATGCGGGTAGGGGTAGACGTAGTGCAGGCGGACCCACATGCCCATCTGGCCGAGCTCGCGGGCGAGCTCGAAGAAGCGGGTGCGAATCTCGCGATCCTTGAACATCGACGGCGCGTATTTGATGTCGAGGCCATAGGCGCTGGTGTCCTGCGAGATCACCAGCAGTTCCTTGACGCCGGCCTTGGCCAGCTTCTCGGCCTCTCGCAGCACGTCCCCGATCGGCCGGGAGACGAGGTCTCCGCGCAGCTTTGGGATGATGCAGAAGGTGCAGCGATTGTTGCAGCCCTCTGAAATCTTGAGATAGGCGTAATGGCGCGGCGTCAGCTTGATGCCCTGGTCGGGCACGAGATCGACGAAGGGGTCGTGCTTGGGCGGCACCGCCTGATGGACGGCCGAGACGACGCTCTCATAGGCCTGCGGGCCGGTGATCGCGAGCACGTTCGGGAAGACATCGCGGATCTGCTCGGGCTCGGCGCCCATGCAGCCGGTGACGATGACCTTGCCGTTCTCGGCCATGGCCGAGCCGATCGCCTCCAGCGACTCCGCCTTGGCCGAATCGAGGAAGCCGCAGGTGTTGACGATGACGAGGTCCGCGCCGGCATGGCTCTTGGAGAGCTCGTAGCCCTCCGAGCGCAGCGAGGTGATGATCCGTTCGGAATCGACGAGCGCCTTGGGGCAGCCCAGCGAAACGAAGGAAATTTTCGGCGCGACGGCGTTCATCGGCTGATGGCTCGGGTCATGATGTCAGGAGGCGCCGGCAACGCAATGTGCAGACGGCGCTTCCTTTGAACCTTTTCAGTCTGTTTGGCAATCAGCCGGTCGTGCCCGTGGCGACAGGCCGCGCCGGATCCTGCGTCCAGTCGGTCATCGAGCCGTCGTAGAGCGCGACCTCGTCGCGGCCGAGCACCTCCGACAGCACGAACCAGTTCGACGACGCCGTGTGGCCGGTGTTGCAATAGGAGACCACGGGACCCTCGGGGACGGCCGCATAGAGCTTCTGCAGTTCAGCCGCAGGCTTGAGCTTGCCGCTGCCGGGCTCGAAGGCGCCGGCATAGTCCCGCGAGATCGCGCCGGGGATATGCCCGGCCCGCGCCGCCTCGGCCGCCTTCTCGCGGCCCTCGAAATAGCTGGCTGCGCGCGCATCAACGAGGCTCGCCTGCTTGCTGCGCGAGGCGACGAGGGTGGCGTCCGCCGTGCTGCGCAGCTGCTGCTTTGCGACGACGGGGTAGGGCTCGGCACTCTTCGGCTTCGACGGCCCGCTCTCGACCGCACGGCCGGGGTCGGCCGTCCAGCCCTTGAAGCCGCCATCGAGCACCGCCTGCTGGCCGTGGCCGATGAATTTCAGCGTCCAGTAGACGCGTGCGGCCGCGGCGAAGTCGGTCGGGGCGCTGCCGGCGGAGACCACGACCACGTCGCTCTCGGGCAAGATGCCGAGCCGGCCTGCCAGCGCGGCGAGATGATCGAGGGGGGGGAGCATCCCCGGCGCATTGCCGACCTTGGCGCGCCAGCCATCGGCAGCGTAGTCGGAATGCACCGAGCCGGGGATATGCCCGGCCTCGAAGGCGTCCCGACCGCCATCGGCAGCGGTGCGGATATCGACGATGACGAGCTTCGGATCGCCCAGTCGGGCGGCCAGCGCGTCCGGCGTGATCAGCCCCGAGAATTCGCTTTCGCTCATGCAGCGGCCTCCTTCTGCAGTTCGTCGATTACCTCGAGGCTGTAATCCATCTCGGCCGTCGCCCCGAGCATGATCGAAGCCGAACAGTATTTTTCCTTCGACAATGTGACGGCGCGTTCCGCCTTGGCCGGCGATAGCCCCTTGCCGGTGATCCGGTAGGAAAGGTGGATCTTGGTGAACACCTTGGGGTCGGTCGTCGCGCGCTCGGCCTCGACCTCGACCTCGCAGCCGGTCACGTTCTCGCGCCCCTTCTTCAGCATGCTGACCACATCGAAGCCGGTGCAGCCGGCGAGCCCGATCAGCAGCATCTCCATCGGACGGATACCGAGATTGCGCCCGCCATATTCCGGCGCACCGTCCATGATTACGGCGTGGCCGCTGCCGGCCTCACCCATGAAGGCCATCCCATCGACCCATTTCGCGCGCGCCTTCATGGCGATCTCCCAATGAAAACCTCTGCGGCGGAAGAGGTTCCCGCCGGATTCGGCTGCGAGCCTATAAGGATCAGGCGGCCGCGAACAGGTTGGCGTGGGTGATGCGCAGCCGCACCCGCTCTCCGATCGCTGGCGCAACCTGGCTGGCCAAGTCGACATCGAGCCGCCGCTTCAGCCCCTCGACTGCGATTTCGGCGCGACGCAGCGGCCCGTTCCTGCGCAGATGCTCGACCGTGCCGGGCAGCGCCAGCGGAGTCTCGTCGACGATGCGCAGATGCTGCGGGCGGACGTAGAGCGACGCCGGCCCGCCCTGGTTCTGCTGGATGCCGCCCAGCACCGGCCGGTCACCGAAGAAGGCCTGCCCGCCGACGACCTTCACCGGCAGCTTGTTGGCCTCGCCGAGGAACTCGCAGACGAAAGGCGTCGCGGGATGATCGTAGACGTCGTCAGCCGAGCCGACCTGCTCGATCCTGCCGTCATTCAGGATTGCGACGCGGTCCGCGAGCTCGAGCGCCTCCTCCTGATCATGGGTGACGAAGACCGTGGTGTGCCCGGTGCGGCCGTGCAATTCCCGCAGCCAGGCGCGCAGATCCTTGCGGACCTTCGCGTCGAGCGCGCCGAAGGGCTCGTCCAGCAGCAGCACGCGCGGCTCGATGGCGAGCGCGCGGGCTAGCGCGACGCGCTGTCTCTGGCCGCCGGAAAGCTGGCTCGGATAGCGCTTTTCCAGACCCGGAAGCTGAACAAGCTCCAGCAGTTCGCTGATTCGCTTGTTGATTTCCGATTCGCTCGGGCGCTCCTGTCGCGGGCGCGAGCGCAGGCCGAAGCCGATGTTGTCGCCGACATTCATGGTCTTGAACAACGCATAATGCTGGAAGACGAAGCCGATGCGGCGATCGCGCAGCGAGAGCTCCTGCGTGTCGGTCTCGCCGAAGAGCACCCGGCCGCGATCCGCCTGCTCCAGCCCTGCGATCAGGCGCAGCAGGGTCGTCTTGCCGGAGCCCGAGGGGCCGAGCAGCGCGACCAGCTCGCCCGGCTGGATATCGAGCGAGACACCGCGCAGCGCCGGGAAGTTATCGAAGCGCTTTTCGATGGTCTCGATGGTGACGGCGACCGACATGGCGGAATCCTTCGGTTTCGCGGCTCAATGTTTGCGGCTGGCGGCGATCTCGTCGCCGAAGCGCCATTCGAGGAAGGTCTTGAGCGCCAGCGTGATCAGCGCCAGCCCGGCCAGCAGCGAGGCGACGGCGAAGGCCGCCGCGCCCATATATTCGTTGTAGAGGATCTCGATGTGCAGCGGCATGGTGTTGGTGAGCCCGCGGATCTTGCCTGAGACCACTGCCACCGCGCCGAATTCGCCCATGGCGCGGGCGTTGCAGAGCAGGACGCCGTAGAACAGGCTCCATTTCACGTTCGGCAGCGTTACCCAGAAAAAGACGCGCCAGGGCGAGGCGCCGAGCGTCAGCGCCGCTTCCTCATCGGCCGTGCCGAGCGACTGCATGTGCGGGATCAGTTCCCGCGCCACGAAGGGGAAGGTGACGAAGACCGTCGCCAGGATCAGCCCCGGCAGGGCGAAGACGATCTTGATGTCGTGCGCCTGCAGCCACGGCCCGAAATAGCCCTGCGCGCCGAAGAGCAGAACGAAGACGAGGCCGGAGATCACCGGCGAGACCGAGAAGGGCAGGTCGATCAGGCTGATCAGCAGGTTCTTGCCGCGGAACTCGAACTTGGCGATGGCCCAGGCGGCCGCGATGCCGACGACGATGTTGAAGGGTACCGCGATCCCCGCCACGAGCAGCGTCAGGCGGATCGCCGCCTGCGCGTCCGGCTCGGTGATGGCGGCGCGATAGGCTTCCCACCCCTTGCCGGCGGCCTCGACGAAGACGGCGGCCAGCGGCAGCAGCAGGAACAGCAGCAGGAAGAGGAGCGAGAGCGCGATCAGCGCGATCCGCACGCCGAGGCTTTCGCCGCGTGCGCTGCTGCGACGGACGGGAGCGGCGGCTGCGACGGGCAGGGCGGCGTCAGACATCGCCGAATCTCCGCCGGGCATGGGCCTGGATCAGGTTGACGGACAGGATCAGCGCAAAGGCGATGATCAGCATCATGGTCGCGACCACGGCCGCGCCGGCATAGTCGAACTGCTCAAGGCGGATCACGATCAGCAGCGGCGCGATCTCGGAGACCATCGGCACGTTGCCGGCGATGAAGATGACCGACCCGTACTCTCCCACGGCCCGCGCGAAAGCGAGCACGAAGCCGGTCAGCAGCGCAGGCAGGATCGGCGGTAGCACGACCTTGAGGAGCGTCCGGGCCCGGCTCGCGCCCAGCAGGGCGGCGGCCTCCTCGACATCGCTCTGGAGTTCTTCGAGGACCGGCTGGACCGTCCGCACCACGAAAGGCAGGCCGATGAAGATCAGCGCCACCATCACGCCGAGCGGCGTATAGGCGATTCTGATGTCGAAGGGCGCGAAGAGCGAGCCGACGATGCCGTTCGGCGCATAGATCGCCGCGAGCGAGATGCCGGCGACCGCCGTCGGCAGGGCGAAGGGCAGGTCCACCGCCGCGTCGATCAGACGCCGGCCCGGAAATTCATAGCGCACCAGCACCCAGGCGAGGATCAGGCCGAAGACGGCGTTGACCAGCGCAGCGATAAGCGCCCCGAAGAAGGAGAGCTTCAGCGCCGCGAGCGTGCGCGGCGAGGTCGCGACGGCCCAGATATCGGCCGGTCCGGCGCTGGCGGCCTTAAGGAAGAGCGCCGCCAGCGGGATCAGAACGATCAGCGACAGCGCCGTCAGCGTGATGCCCAGCGCAAGGCCGAAGCCCGGCAGGATGCTGGGCTCGCGCCAGCGGAAGGGCGCTGCCGCCGTCATGGGTCAGCGCGCCGGCTTGTAGAGCTGGTCGAAGGTGCCGCCATCTCCGAAATGGGTGGGCTGCGCCTTTTTCCAGCCGCCGAAGACATCGTCGATCGTAATAAGCTCGACCTTGGGGAAATTGGCGAGGTCCTTCGGATCGGCCGCTTCGGGGTTGCGCGGGCGATAGAAATTCTTGGCGATGATGGCCTGTGCCTTGGGCGTGTAGAGGAAGTCAAGATAGGCCTGTGCCGGCTCGCGGGTCTTCTTGGCGTCGACATTGCCGTCGACGATGGTCACCGGCGGCTCCGCCAGGATCGAGAGGCTCGGCACCACGATCTCGAACTTGTCGGCACCGAACTCCTTCAGCGCAAGGAAGGCCTCGTTCTCCCAGGACAGGAAGACGTCGCCGATGCCGCGCTGGGTGAAGGTCGTGGTCGCGCCGCGCGCGCCGGTGTCGAGCACCGGGACATTGGCGAGGAGCTTGGCGATGTAGTCGCGCACCTTCGCATCGTCCTTGCCGAAGGCCTTCTCGGCATAGGCCCAGGCGGCGAGATAGTTCCAGCGCGCCCCGCCCGAGGTCTTCGGGTTCGGCGTGATGACCTGCACGCCCGGCTTCACAAGGTCGCCCCAGTCCTTGACCGCCTTCGGATTGCCCTTGCGGACGAGGAAGACGATCGTCGAGGTATAGGGCGAAGAATTGTGCGGCAGACGCTTCTGCCAGTCGAGCGGCAGCTTCTTCGAGCGCTCGGCGACGGCGTCGATGTCGCCGGCCAGCGCCAGCGTCACGACATCTGCGGCGAGCCCGTCGATGACGGTGCGTGCCTGGGCGCCCGAGCCGCCATGCGACTGGCGGATCGTGCTGATCGTCTTGCCCGGGTTCTTCGCGTTCCACTCCGCGATGAAGGCCGTGTTGATCTCGCGATAGAGCTCGCGCGTCGGGTCATAGGAGACGTTCAGCAACTCGGTCTGGGCATGGGCTCCGGCAACAATTCCGAAGCCCAGGGAGAAGGCTCCCATAATCAGTCCGGCCCGAAGGAAGGGGCGAAATAAGGGTCGTGTCATGTCAACGCTCCGTTGCGTTTGCGGAGTCGAGGTCGCGCCTCAATCCATTCTGAACAACAAACGAACGTACTGAATTTAGTACATTGTCTCAATGACTTAGGGTGATATACCCTTCCAAACTTCGGCCTCGGAAGAGAAAACGCATCTCCGGTGCCGGCGTTCCAGGATGCCGGCGACGGGCCGGCTGTCAGGCCGCTCGGGGGCACATCCCCCTGGCGAGCCTCAGGCCCGGCGGCGATCCGCGGCCGGGATTTCGTCGGACAGGGCCGTGCCGAAGGCATGACCCAGCAGGACCAGGACAGGGCCGCTGGCCGGCAGTTCGGACAGCCGCTCGGACAGTTCGGCAATCGTGGCCGCGACGCGCATCTCATCGGGGCGCGTGGCTGCGATCACCGCGACGGCCGGCGTTAGGGGATCGAGCCCGGCGGCGAGTGCACGCTCGCGGAAGCCGGGCAGGGTGGCCCGCGCCATGTAGATCACGGTCGAGGCGGCCGGGTCTGCCATGGCGCGCCAGTCGAGATCGTCGGGCAGCGCGCCGCTGCGGCTGTGGCCGGTGACGAATTGCAGGCGCCGCGCATGGTCACGATGGGTCAGCGACACGCCGAGCGAGGCCGCCGCGCCCTGCGCGGCGGAGATGCCGGGCACCAGCGAAACCGGGATGCCGGCTGTGCGGCAGGCCTCGATCTCTTCGCCCGCGCGGCCGAAGATGCCGGGGTCGCCGCCCTTCAGCCGCACGACATGCTTGCCCTGCGTGGCCAGCGAGACGATCAAGCCGTTGATCTCGCCCTGCTTCACCGAGGGGCCGTAGCCGGTCTTGCCGACCAGCATGCGCCGGGCCTCGCGCCGGGCGAGCTCCAACACGCCCGGCGAGACGAGGTCGTCATAGAGGATGATGTCGGCGCTCTGCAGCGCGCGGATCGCCTTGACCGTGAGCAGATCGGGATCGCCTGGGCCGGCGCCGACCAGCGTGACGCGGCCCTTGCCGTCATGCTGAGCCTCGGCCTGCGACAACCTGGCGAAGAGGTCCGCCTCGTCCTCCGGACCGGGCTCCCGGCCCGGCTCGGCCAGCGCCTTGCCGGCGAAGAGCTCCCAGAAGCTGCGCCGCAGCGCGAAAGGCAGGTTGCGCGCCTGCACGGCCGGCCGCCAATCGGCCGCCGCCTGCGCCCAGTTCTTCAGGCCCGGCGGCAGCAGGGCCTCGATCTTGGTGCGGATCGCCTGCCCGAAGACCGGGGCTGCGCCATCCGTCGAAATCGCCACCACCAGCGGCGATCGATTGACCAGCGCGCCGAAGGCGAAATCGCAGTGCTCAGGCTTGTCGACGATGTTGACCGGCGCGCCCGCCTGCCGCGCCGCGGCGACGAAGGCCTGGATTTCCGTCTCTCCGCCGAGGTCGCCGACGGCAAGCGCTGCGCCGTGCAGATCCTGCGGCTCCCAGCCGCGGCCATGGACATGAACCCGCTTATGGCCCGCAAGCCCGTCGAACCGCGTTGCATCGGCTCCGGCGAAGACATGCAGTTCGGCGCCGGCTGCGGCCAGCAGCTCGGCCTTCCAGAGTGCGCCCTCGGTCGCGCCGGCAAGCACTGCCTTGCGCCCTTCCAGCTTGTGGAAGAGCGGCAGTGTCGCCAGCGGCTCGATCCGCCGCGCCGTGATCTCGGGCCGTCTCTCGTTCATCGTGTCTTTGCTGCAGCCGCTCCGCCCGCCGCATCGGGGGCCACGACGCGGATGATAGGAGGAAAGCACGGAACGGGCCAGCGCCCTTCGGCCGATGCAGCCGTCCGCAATGTCACACCGCCCTGAGGATGGCCTCGACGATCTCCTGCACGTCGAGCGCTTCCTGCAGCGTCGCGAGATGGTGCGGCTCGCCGCGCGTCAGCTTGGCCACGCCCTCGAGCTGGCGCCGCAGCGCGAGCGGGCGCGCCTGGCCCTGAGGCAGGGCATTCGGATCGCGCTCCCAGCTGCCGTCGGGCAAGCGCCGCTCGGCATGGGACCAGTCGCAGAGTCTCACCGCGCCCTTATCGCCTTCGAGCGTCCAGATGTTGTGGTCGTCCTTCTCGGTCGTGCCGACGCTGCCGAGGACCGTGACGGGCAGGTGGCCGGCCGTGAGCGTCGCCTCGATGCGGCGCTCGCTCTTGCCGGCCTCCGGATAGTCCGCCCTGGCTGTCAGGTCCGTGAAAGGCCCGCCGAGGCGCCGCGACAGGAACAGGAAATGCGAGACGACCTCGCGGGTGAAGCCGCCCTGTGCCGTGCGGTCGAGCCAGCCCGCCGCATCGGACTGCCAGGAGCGCGGCCAGTTAGCGAAGGCGACTTCGATCGAGATGCGCGACGCCGTGCCAACGGCGCCTGCCGCAATCCACTCCTGCAGCTTGGCGACGGCCGGCGAGGAGGCGAAGGGGAAGTTCACCGCGCCGTGTTCCTTGGCTTCGGTCACGAAGGCGCGGGAGTCGGCGACGTCGACCGCCAACGGCTTCTCGCAGAACACGGCCTTGCCGGCGGCGAGCGCCGCGCGCGCATGTGCCAGATGCGAGGAAGGCGGCGAGGCGATGTAGATGCAGTCGCTCGCCGCGATCAGCGATGCGGCGTCGGTCTTGCGTGGGACGTCCGGAAGAGCGTCGGCGATGCGCTCCATCGCCGCCGCGGACGGATCCCAGATGCCGGCGACGACGAGCGCTTCGGCCGGCTGGGCGAGAGCGGCCCGCAGCATGCGCTCGCCCATGATGCCGGCGCCGATCAGGCCGAAGGAGATGGCAGTGGCGGTCATAGGGAATCCCTTGTGCAGCGATGGCGAAGCCGCGCCCGACATCGCAAGGCGAGGTCCGCGAGGCAAGGGCCGTGATGTGGAAAGACGATGCGCGTGGCCCCGGAGGATCAGGCCGGCTTGGCCCGAACCCGGCCTGCGAGGTGAAGGCCGACGACGCCGAGCGCGAACAGAACCCAGAGCGGGTCCGAGCGGTTAAGGATGAAGGATTCCAGCATCCCGATATAGGTCATGAAGATCACGATCATGGCAAAGAGATCCGCGAGACGGTCGTTGGCCGGGATCTGCCAGCTCGCCAGATAGCCCATGAGCGGCCGGACCATCAGCTGATAGATCACGATCACCGCGCCGGGGATGCCGAACGCGAGTGCCGCATCGAGATAGCTCTGGTGGCCGGAGCCGATGGCGCGCACATCCCAGCTCGCCTCGGGGTCCAGCTCCAGGCTCGTCGGATTGGGCGTGCCCCAGAAGCCGACGAAGCCGTAGCCGGCCCAGGGCCGCTCCGCGATGCGCTGGAAGGAGAATTTCCAGATCTCGTCGCGCCCGGTGAAGGTCGGGTCCGAGATCAGCGCCGAGGTGGCGGCGTGGATCCCCGGCGAGGCGGCTGCGCCCAGTGTCAGCGTCGCGACGGCGGCGACGAGGCCCAGATGAGCCAGCACGCACAGGCGGGGCCGCCCCGCCCAGCGCGCGAACAGCACGAGCCCCACGGATAACGGCAGAAAGCCCATCGTCGTCTTCGAGCCGCTGTTGACGACGAAGACGATGCAGAGTGCGACGACGATGGCTCCGCGCCATTTCAGCCCGCTTCGCCAAGCATAAATGCCGAGCATCGCCACGATCGAGAAAACGGGGGCGGCGACGTTCTTGTGCGAGAGATGGCCGAGCCAGTCGCCGGCATGGACACCCTCTGACCCCTCCGAGCTGTGCACGGCGAGATGCGGTGCGACGAGCAGAGCGCCATAGACCAGCGCCAGCACCGCCAGGCTGGCATTGACCGCGCCCTCCGCAAAGCCGCGCTCGTCATGCGGCAGGATGAGCGCGCTCACCACGACGATCATCGCGACCGCGGTCAGGACCAGGCCGCGGATCGAACCCGCCATGTCGAGGGCCTGGACGGTCGAGATCGCCGCCACGCCGAAGATGACCGCCCAGCCGCCGAGGCCGACTTCGGCGAGGACAGCCGGCGGCGTCAGCCGCAGCAGTGCCGCGCCGAAGATCAGGCCGAGGGCGAGATAGCCGACCTGATTGATGAGGTTGCCGGTCGAGCCATCGGGGCCGGTCGGATCGGGCACGCCGGCGAAGGGCTGCAGCGACAGGATCAGGATGAACAGCGCGAAGCCGGCCAGGACCGTGCCGAGCGACCCGCTGGCTTCGCCGGCCTGCCGGCCGGCCTCGCTGTCGGTGACCGGGCTCTGCGCGGCCTGGCTCACGAGCGGGTGGCGAGCTGCACGGAGGATGGACGGTCCAGATAGGCCCGGGCCGCGCGCTTCGAGATCCGGATGAACGGACGCTCGACCAGCAGGTGAAGCATGAAGGCGAAGGCGATCACCACGACGACCATCACCATCGTATAGAGCGTTCCCCAGACCGGGCCTTGCAGGCCGAAGCCGTAGAACTTCTCACCGAACAGGGTGAAATCGCCGATGATGGCGAGATCGCCCAGCTTTCCAACGATGGTCCCGAGATTGATCATGCGGCTCTGCACGAAGATATGGACCATATAGATCGCATAGGAGAGCGAACCCAGCCAGAGGAATGGGCGCAGGCGCAGCAGCCGGCTGATCGCACCGCCCTCGCGGGAAAAGACCAGGACGGCCACGGCGAAGACCCAGGGCGCGGCCAGCCCGGCGATGGTCTTCCCCGCCAGCGCGACGAAGACCAGGATGACGGCAAGGATAGCGAGCTCCAGCATCGTCCAGAAGGCGAAACTCGGCTTTGCGGGCCGGTCCGCCGGCAAGGCGGCGTCGGCGGCGAGATAGACCAGCGCCCCCAGCGAGAAGCCGTAGAGGCAGCGGATGAAGCCGTATTGGACGGTGGTGTCCATGTAGTCGGGCGACCAGGCGAGCAGCGCGACCGGCCCCAGCGCCACGGCCGGCAGCAGCGCCAGCCAATAACGGGACTGCAACGTCATCACGGCGAGGCCGAACAGGACATAGGTCCAGAATTCCGAGGAGATACTCCAGCTCGGGCTGTTCCAGCGCAGGGACGGCTCGAAGCCGAGGCCGTTGAGCAGGAGCAGGGCGTTGGCGAGGCCATCGACGCTGTAGGGGCCGGTGAAGGGCGCCGGACCCGCACCGCGCAGCAGCGGCACGAGCAGGCGCAACAACTCCCAGACGACGAAGATCGCCAGCACCACGGCATGCAGCGGGTAGATGCGGCCGAAGCGGGTGATCAGGAAGGCGCCGAGCTCGCGGCCATTGCCGAGCCTGTGGCGATAGGCATGGGCGATGACGAAGCCGGAGAGCACGAAGAAATAATCGACGAACAGGAAGGCGTGCCGCACCAGCGGGTTTTCCGCGATGGGCCCGACCGCCGGGAAATGCATCAGCGCCACCATCAGCGCGCAGATGCCCCGCCAGGAATCCAGTGCCTCGAAACGGGCCGTGGCGCCCGCGGCCGCTACGCGCTTGGCTGGATCGAACTGGGACATCGAACTCCCCGCTGTTCCGCTCTGGAACGTCTGCGGGCCCTTGTTGCAGATTTGGCCTAAGCCTTCGCAAACGCCATGCGAGAAAGCCGGCCCGATCCGCCGCGGTTCGAACGATCTCCCTGAGCGTTGTTTCGCAGATTCCGTGCAGGCGTCATTAAGGCTCTTGCGTAGAACCTTCGGCAAATTTTAGCGGACGATGCTAGCTTCCGGCCTCCGAAGACTTGCGGTGCCGAAGAGGCGGAAGGCGATCATGGGTGCGATATCCGAGCTGGCGCGGGTGGCGACGGCGCTCGCCGTGCCGAACGGCGTCCTGAAGCGCGGCGCCGCGCTGCGTGGCACAGCCTTTTTCGCGAAGGCCGCCATCCGGGCCCGCCTCGGTTCAGGCCGGCCCTTCCAGATGGTCAATGTCGGCGCCTGCGACGGCGTGCTCTTCGACGACGCGACGCCCTGGCTCAACCGCATCGCCGGCTCGCGCGCCGTGCTCGTCGAGCCGATCCCCTACAACCAGCAGCGCCTGCGCGCCAATTACCCGGACACCGAGCGCTTCGTCATCGAGAAGCTCGCGGTGACGCGCGAGCCCGGCACGATCTCGGTGAAGACCTTCGACCCCGCTGCGCTGGAAAGCGGCAAGCTGCCGCCGGAGTTCATCGGCTGCTCCTCGATCACCGACACGAACCTGATGTCGGGCGTCGACGTCTGGGGCGAGAGCGACGGCAATTTCGAGAAGTTTCGGGACTTCATCAAGACGATCGAGGTGCCTTCCGACACCCTCCAGGCCGTGCTCGACCGCAACCGCATCGAGCATATCGACGCCTTCCTCGTCGATTGCGAGGGCGCCGACTGGGAGGTCTTCTCCCAGCTCGACATCGCGCGCTACCGGCCGGGCCTGATCAAGATCGAGATCGGCGCGCTGCCGGCGGCCGAGATCGGCCAGGTCGTGGTGAAGCTCAAGACCGCCGGCTACGATGTCGGCCTCTATGCTGAGGATGTCTGGGCGTTCGCCTGAGCGCGGCGCGCTCGGCTTCGTCCGAGGCGCAGGAACCGCGACGCTTTTTCCTTCTCCCGTATGGGAGAAGGTGGCGCGGAGCGCCGGATGAGGGCCTGCCCCATCCGCAGAAGGCTCGGCGGCGCCGTTGTGAATAGACAATCAGCGGCAGGCCCTCACCCCTGCCCCTCTCCCACACGGGAGAGGGGTTCCCCGCGCCTTTCACGACTGCGGCGCCACTACAAACCCAACTCCCCAAACGCGCGCATCTCGCGCTCCACACGCGCCTGCGCCCGCTCGAACGCTTCGTCGGGGGCGACGCCGTTGCGCCGGTTTTCCACGGCGTAGCGGAACATCTGTCGCTCCTCGTCCGGCAGCGCCTGCATGAAGGCGGTGACGCTGGCGCCGTCGCTGCGCCGGCAGCTGCGCGCCCGCTTGCAGACGGCGTCCCCGCAATAGCGCCAGACCTCCAGCGTATCGGCCAGCCAACGGAGCGCCACCGGGCGCAGCGCCTGGATGCGGTTGAACTCGGCGATCTGCTCGGCGGAGAAGGGTGATTTTTCGCGCGCGGCCATGATGGCTCCTGTGGGTTGGCGCGCGCGGCCGCCTTTTCCCTGAAGCGACAGGCGCGCGAAGGCTCCGCCCGCGCTGGCGCGCGGCGGGGCAGGGCAGCGAGATACGGGGCTGGCGGAGCGCCGCGAGGCGCGAGAGTGATCCGCAACCATTGAGCCAGGCTGCGGCGCGGCGGGATTGAGCCACCCGTCGCACGCCCCGTGGCGCTCCGCCTCCGGCGATTTCGGACTCCGGGCCGCGCTTATCAGGCAGGGCGGTTCAGGATAGGCGGGTTTGGACGCCAGTTTCCCTCATCGGGTCGTCGCGTCCTCGCTGCGCTTATCCGTCGCCGCCGAGCCTTCCAGCGAGCTCCTCGCACAGGGACCGTAGTGTCCCCAGGGCGGTGCCCCGAAGCCTCCCGAGCCTGGCGTGCAAAGCCAGCCGCAGGCGCCGACCCTTCACCCGGCTTCCAGCTTGCCTCCGGACGGCCGCCCCGTTTGGGTGATGGGCGAGGGGAGGATAGGGCGGGTGAGAAGGGGCGGGGATAAGTTGCGGTCTCCTTCTCCCCTCAGGGAGAAGGTCCGTCACGAAATGAAGGCATGAGCCGCGTTGCTAAAATAATTATCGTGATAGAGTCAGAAACGCCTCTTCGTCGGCGTCGGGATCAATAGTAATGTTTGCTGAGACTTTCAAAGAAGCATTTCGCGCCAATGATCTGGCTCTCTTTTTTAGATCCAAAGCTTCAGAGACATCTAAAACGATATTTTCGCGACTGCCAAGATCTTTAGGAATCGGTAGAACAATTTCTTTTATTATTTGTCCCAGTGTGTCTATAATGTCTTGCGTGAACCGTTTGGCGTATATCTGCGCCCTGACAATGGGGCTTGATAGAACAGCCAGTAGGAGTTGGGGCGTTATCGCATCAATATCATTGACTCGTATCTTGTAGATATGGCTTTGATATACGATTCTTGTCTCAGCTTCAGACACCATTGCGCAGGTACCAACAAGATAAGTTCCGTCCCGAACCATCAATATATCATTAGCTCTCACATCCTGCTTTTCGCGGTATGCCTCGTATATCTCGGCACTTAATCCGTGCTTTGGGTCGAGCTTTAACTCCCAGTTGGCAATATCCGATGTGCGTACAAAAGGAATTGGGCCTGTTCCATAGGCTAGTTTCCCGACTTCGTGCCCTGTCGTGATTTCAATGATGCCTTCATCCAGCAAATCAGAAATCTTCACCAGGTCATGTGTTTCAGAAAGACTCTCGATTGCCGCCTCAAGCTCTGGATTGTAATATTTTGGGAGATAAACATCGCCCTTGATTTCTGAAGACAGCATCGAAAAGCCTAAGTGGTCATGGTCCAGCTCGCGGCCCGCTTTAAAGATTTCATACTGACGCTGAACGGCAGGAATGTCATCGTGAGGGATATGAATGCCCCGGGAATCGTGACCGCACCACCTTGTCGCCGCCATAAAAATTGAATGAGGCTTCGCTGAGTCTGTAGGAATTTTTTCGATCAGAACTCCGCAAGCTTTGGCGTGTGTGAAGGGTTGGAAAAGCTCTTCAGGAAACGAGATTACAGCCGTGATTCGTGCCACCGACTTTATATATTCGATGACGTAGCGATGAGATGGATTGCAAAGCATCGACTCCGGCAGAATAATACCAATTCTTCCGCCGGATTTTATTAAAGATAAGCATCTCTCTACAAACAATACCTGAGGAACTTGCGCATCAAGTAGCTCGTCACTCTGTATGTAACGATCATTTTTCTTGTCGCGCGTCCATTTTTTGCCGAGATTGTAATTGCTCAGGATATCGGCATCTTCGATTCTAAGCTTCTTGCCAAAGGGAGGGTTTGCGAGAACAACGTCAAACTGGCCAAAGCGCACATCGCCTTGCGCAGCCGCGCTCCATCCTTCTGGTCTGTCCAGGCTGTTTTCGCAGAAAACACCACCTCTACCATCACCTATGATAGTCATATAGGCTTTAGCGACTTTTGCTAGAAAATAGTCTTTGTCTATTCCTTTAACATTCTTAATTGATTTCCGGTGCTTTTCGGCGTTGATTTCATTTTCAGGCCAGCCGAGGTTTTTACCTTCTTCGTCAACAGTACGCCATATTGCTCTCAAGGCTTCGATAAGAAATCCGCCCGATCCGCACGAAGGATCTACGACGTAGTCAGAAGATTTTAGGCCAACTAAATCAACTAGAAGATTTACGACGTTGCGCGGCGTAAAAAATTGCCCCTGCCCACCTTTCAAAGATGGGCCAATAAATACTTCAAAGGCTTCGCCGATGGCATCTCGATTGCTTTCGACTAAGCAAAATAGCTGCAACTCGCCAACCGCATAAACCAGTGATGCTTCATCCAATATAATCTTATCATCTTCATCGATAACGTCAGGGTATTATTTCCTAACATTATCAAATATCGAATAAATTCTCTTAGCTACGTCGCTTTTGCGCTCGCCTACGCCGGCTCGAAATTTGACTATATCTTCTGGTTTGGTGAAGCGTTCATCGTATATCTTACAGAATATCAAATTAATTATTTGCTGAGCAAATACCTCATCGCGCGTAACACCTATCGCGTTTGCCGCTAGATAGTTGCGCATCGTACGGAAAATTGACTTCAGATTTCTCGCTGGTGATAGATTCTTGCGGCGGTAGAGGCCGACATCCTCGATGCGCTCGCCAAATTTTGGAATATTTGGTATTTCTCGAAAGGAGACTCCCTTACGAGTTTCAATTTTTTGGATAAAGAGCTTCTCAGCGCCGTTGAACCAAACACCAAGAACCGCACGCGACAGGCGAAGATAATCCTCTAGCTGGCGAAGACCATCTTTCCGTGTGGGAGCCTTGCATTCGACGACGATATATAGATCATCATCCTGATGATGATCGCCGCTGAAGACCGCAATATCAACCGGATATTTATTTTTCTTATCTGAGGGGGCGGCTTTGACATGCCACTGCGGTCGCGTCCGCATGTGAGTTTTTGGATAGCCGTAATCTTCAACTAATAGCTGTGTGAAAACTTGCGTTGAATGAATTTCCTCAGGCGTTGCGGGAACATTACGCCCTGAAATAAAATCGATTATTTGCTTTGTTTCTTTCATTTCGTTTGACCAGCCACGCGCGCGTTTCAGGGCTGAGGCGGCCAATAACATCCTAGGATTGGTGCTCAGCTTCGGGGTCCATCGTGTAAACGATTCGAGCAACCAATCCGAGGGGCTTGCCAGAGGCGATCAGAGGCAGCCCGACTTTAGACGTTGTCACTCCGCCGCCTCCCGCTGCACAGCCTTCCCCTTCTTGATCGGCCGGCGGTCCAGCACCTCCTTGAGGAACCGTGCGGTATGGCCTTTGCCGATCCGCACGATGTCCTCCGGCGTGCCCTGGGCCACGACCTGGCCGCCGCCGTCGCCGCCTTCAGGGCCCATGTCGATCACCCAGTCGGCGGTCTTCACCACCTCGAGATTGTGCTCGATCACCACCACCGAATTGCCCTGGTCGACCAGCTCGTGCAGCACCTCCATGAGCTTGGCGACGTCGTGGAAATGCAGGCCGGTCGTCGGCTCGTCGAGAATGTAGAGCGTGCGGCCGGTGGCGCGCTTCGACAATTCCTTGGAGAGCTTGACGCGCTGCGCCTCGCCGCCCGAGAGCGTCGTCGCCTGCTGGCCGACCTTGACGTAGTCGAGGCCGACGCGCGCCAGCGTCTCCATCTTGTCGCGGATCGAGGGCACGGCCTTGAACAGGCCCTTCGCCTCCTCGACCGACATGTCGAGCACGTCGGCGATCGATTTCTCGCGGTATTTCACCTCGAGGGTTTCGCGGTCGTAGCGCTTGCCCTTGCAGACGTCGCAGGTGATGTAGACATCCGGCAGAAAGTGCATCTCGATCTTGATGACGCCGTCGCCCTGGCAGGCCTCGCAGCGGCCGCCCTTGACGTTGAAGCTGAACCTGCCTGCTTGATAGCCGCGCGCCTTCGCCTCCGGCAGGCCGGCGAACCATTCGCGGATCGGCGTGAAGGCGCCGGTATAGGTCGCCGGGTTGGAGCGCGGCGTGCGGCCGATCGGCGACTGGTCGATGTCGATGACCTTGTCGAGATGCTCCATGCCCTCGATGCGGTCATGCGGGGCAGGGTGCTCGATCGAACCGTTCAGCTTGCGCGCCACCGCCTTGTAGAGCGTGTCGATGACGAGCGTCGACTTGCCGCCGCCGGAGACGCCGGTGATGCAGGTGAACATGCCCAAGGGGATCTCGACCGAGACGTCCTTGAGGTTGTTGCCGCGCGCGCCGACGATCTTCAGCGCCCGGCCCTTGGTCGCCTTCCGGCGCTTGGCCGGCACCGGCACCGACATCTCGCCGGTGAGGTATTTGCCGGTCAGCGAGTTCGGATCGGCCAGGATGTCCTGCGGCGTGCCCTTGGCGACGATCTCGCCGCCATGGATGCCGGCGCCGGGGCCGACATCGACGACATAATCCGCTGTCAGGATCGCGTCCTCGTCATGCTCGACCACGATCACCGTGTTGCCGAGGTCCCTTAGCCGGCGCAGCGTCCCCAGCAGGCGCTCATTGTCGCGCTGGTGCAGGCCGATCGAGGGCTCGTCCAGCACATAGAGCACGCCGGTCAGGCCCGAGCCGATCTGGCTGGCCAGGCGGATGCGCTGGCTCTCGCCGCCCGACAGCGTGCCGGAGGCGCGGGCGAGCGTGAGGTATTCCAAGCCGACATCGAGCAGGAAGGTCAGCCGGTCGCGGATTTCCTTGAGGATGCGCGGGGCGATCTCGTTCTGCTTCTTCGAGAGGCGCGAGGGCAGGGCGCTGACCCATTCCAGCGCGTCCTTGACCGAGAGCTTCGAGATCTCGCCGATATGGCGCATGTCGATCTTCACCGCCAGCGCCTCGGGCTTCAGGCGATAGCCGTTGCAGGCGGCGCAGGGCGTCTCGGACATGAAGCGGCCGATTTCCTCGCGCGCCCAGTCCGACTCCGTCTCCTTCCAGCGCCGCTCCATATTGGTGATGACGCCCTCGAAGGGCTTCTTCACCTCATAGGCGCGCAGGCCGTCATTATAGGCCATGCGCACGGCTTCCGTGCCGGTGCCGAACAGGATCGCCTTCTGGGCGCTCTCCGGCAGCTCGGACCAGGGCTTGGTCATCGAGAAGCCGAAATGCTTCGCGAGCGCCTCCAGCGTCTGGCCGTAATAGGGCGAGGTCGACTTGGCCCAGGGGGCGATGGCGCCCTTCTTCAGCGTCACCGAATGATCCGGCACGATCATGTCCGGGTCGATCCGCATCTCGTGGCCGAGGCCGTCGCAGGCCGGGCAGGCGCCGAACGGGTTGTTGAACGAGAACAGCCGGGGCTCGATCTCGGGGATGGTGAAGCCGGAAACCGGGCAGGCGAATTTGGAGGAGAAGGTGACGCGGCGGGCCTCGCCGTTCTCCTCCTTCTCGTCGGCATATTCGAAGACGGCGATGCCGTCCGTCAGCTCCAGCGCCTGCTCCAGCGAATCCGCGAGACGGGCGCCGAGATCGGGGCGGATCACGATGCGGTCCACCACGACGTCGATGTCGTGCTTGAACTTCTTGTCCAGCGCCGGCGCGTCCGGGATCTCGTAGAACTCGCCATTGACCTTGACGCGCTGGAAGCCGCGCTTCAGCCAGTCGGCCATCTCCTTGCGGAACTCGCCCTTGCGGCCGCGCACGACCGGCGCGAGCAGGTAGCCGCGGGTCTTCTCCGGCAGCTCGGCCAGGCGGTCGACCATCTGCTGGACGGTCTGGCTCTCGATCGGCAGGCCCGTCGCGGGCGAATAGGGGATGCCGGCGCGCGCCCACAGCAGGCGCATATAGTCGTGGATCTCGGTGACGGTGCCGACGGTCGAGCGCGGGTTCTTCGAGGTCGTCTTCTGCTCGATGGAAATGGCGGGCGAAAGCCCGTCGATCTGGTCGACATCGGGCTTCTGCATCATCTCGAGGAACTGGCGCGCATAGGCCGAGAGGCTCTCGACATAGCGGCGCTGGCCTTCCGCATAGATCGTGTCGAAGGCGAGCGAGGACTTGCCCGAGCCGGAGAGGCCGGTGAAGACGACGAGCTTGTCTCTGGGAATGGCGAGATCGACGTTCTTGAGGTTATGCTCGCGGGCGCCGCGCACGGTGATGGCGCGCGAATTCGGATCGGCCGCGCGGTTGCGGTCGAACATGTCTTCAAGCGCAGCAGCTTGCTCTGCAGCCGTCTTGGCAGCAGCGGTATCGGTCTTGCGGGCCATCGGGGCGTCCGGTCGAGGAGAAGCACTACAGATAGGGCAGAAGCCCGTTCATGCCAGCCCGGCCTCCGGGCAGCGGCAATGTCTAGCACGCGGGGCAGGGTGGACGGGAGGCCGCCGCGAGCGATGCTGACAGCAGATGGCAGCAATATTTCGCTCCGCCCCTCGCGATCCGCGCCGGCGGAGGGCTTCATCGGCGAAGGGATCACAGGCGAAGGATCAAGCGCGGGGCCTCCTGCGTTGAGCAGCGAGCCGAACCAGGGGAGAAGTACGATGTCGATCAGAACCGTTCTGCAGGCCGGCGCGATCGCGTGCGGCGTCCTGATGGCCGGGCCGCTTGCGGCCTGCGAACTCGACCGGCCGCTCAAGATGGCCGGGCTCGACTACGACTCCGCCGCCTTCCACACCGCCGTCGCCAGCGCCATCGCCGAGCGCGGCTTCGGCTGCAAGGTCGAGCGGGTGCCGGGCGCCATCGCACCGCTGGTCAACGGGCTCGCCCGCGGCGATGTCGACATCGTCATGGAGATCTGGTCGGCGAATCCGGTCGAGGCCTGGGTCAAGGCGGCTGAGGCGGGCAAGGTGGTGCCGCTCGGCACAACCTTCCCGGATGCCAGCGAGGGCTGGTTCGTGCCGCGCTATCTCGTGTCCGGGCCGGACGCCAAGGCGGCGGACCTGAAATCGGTCACGGACCTCAAGCGCCACAAGGACCTCTTCGCCGATCCCGAGGAGCCCGCCAAGGGCCGCTTCTACAACTGCGTCGCCGGCTGGGTCTGCGAGGGCATCAACACCAAGAAGCTCGCGGCTTACGGACTGGCACAGGATTTCACCAACACCCGCGGCGGCTCGCCCGAGGCTCTGGTGGCTGCCATCGAAGCCGCGTTGAAGCGCAAGCGGCCGGTGCTGTTCTATTATTGGGGGCCGAGCTGGCTGCTCGGCGCCTATGATCTGGTGAAGCTGGAAGAGCCGGCCTTCGACGAGAAGATCTGGGCCGAGCTCAAGGCGAACGACGCGCCGGCCCGCGCGACGGCCTACCCGGTCAGCAAGGTGGTGATCGGGGCCAATGCCGAGTTCCCGACCAAGGCGCCGCAGCTCGCCGCCTTCTTCAAGGCCTATGGCATGAGCGCCGAAAAGACCTCGAAGATGCTGGCCGAAGCGCGCGAGAAAGGCATCACGCCCGAGCAGCAGGCGCTGGCCTTCCTCAAGGCCGAGCCCGAGCTGTGGAAGCGCTGGCTGCCGGCCGAGGCGGCAGGGAAGGTCGCGGCCAGCCTGTGAGCGAAACTGACCGGTGAGCGAGACCTGGCTGCCCGATCTCGGCAAGACGCTGCAGCAGGCGGTGAACCGCGCTGTCGATGCCGTCGTTACCGGCTATGGCGACAGGCTCGACGGCCTGTCCGCGCTGCTGACCGCGCCGGTGCGCTGGGTCGAGGTGGGGCTGCTCCAGCTCTCGCCGCCGGTGGCGATCGCCATCGTCGCGGCCGGCGCCTTGCTGGCGCGGCCGCGCCTCGGCTTCGTGCTCGGCATGGCTGCGCTGCCCGCGGCGATCGCGCTGCTCGGCGTCTGGCAGGCGACGATGCAGTCGCTGGCGCTGATCGCCATCGCGGTGCTGCTGGTGGCGCTGCTCGGGCTGCCGCTCGGCATCCTTGCGGCGCGCTGGCCCGGTCTCTCGCGCGTTCTGACGCCGGTCTACGACCTGATGCAGACGATCCCGAGCTTCGTCTATCTGATCCCGGTGGCGATGGTGCTCGGGCTGGGGCGGGCGCCCGCGCTGATCGCCACGGTGATCTACGCGCTGCCGCCCTTCGCCCGCCTGACGGAGCTGGGCCTGCGCGAGATCGACCGCGAACTGGTGGCGGCGTCCCGGGCGCTGGGCCTCGGCAGCCGGCAGACACTGTGGCTGGTCGAGCTGCCGCTGGCCCGCCCAGCGATCCTGCAGGGGCTCAACCAGGCGATCATGATGGCGCTCGCCATGGTCGTCGTCGCCTCGATGATCGGCGCGAAGGGCCTGGGCGAGATCGTACTGCTCGGCCTGCAGCGCGCCGATCCGGGGCTGGGCTTCGTCGGAGGCCTCGCCATCGTGCTGCTGGCGATCCTGCTGGACCGGATGGCGGGGGCGGTGTTGGGGAGGGGGGAGAAGGAGAGAAGGCGGGGCGGAAACAAAGCTCGGGATTGAGCTGTTGGCAAACCAGGCCGGGCCTATAGTGCAGGCTTACGTAATATCGCGATCTAATGCGAAGACGGTGGCCAAAAAGCCGCGGCTCTTTCCGTATTCGACAGGTTCTAGCTGTCGAACCGGACAATGATGCCATTGGGCATCACGAGATCGCCTGATCGAATTACAGCATTCTCTTTGATAACAGCGCCTCCAAGCACAACGGCGCCCTTCTCAATCTTTGCAGTAGGATGAACCTTTGCGGATCGCGATACGTGACCACTACGAGTGCCGTCCGGATTCACATGCGCGATCCAATCTTCCTTGAGTTTTTTTGCCATCATGGTCTATTGTCCCCTAATTGTGGCGTAGGCATGATTAAAGAATTCGCCTATATCAGGAATGCAAACTGCCACAACAAATAGACCAAATAATACAGGAAACACTGCTTCTACTACAATAGAAATCCAGGCAAAAGAAAAATAAATATTATGGTATCTTTCGACGTTGTTTTCATACTCAGTTTCGCTTTTTTCTGAGATTGCATTTAGATCTAATTTTTCATCGGATTGTAAAGAATCTGCCAATTTTTGTTGTATTAAATCTCGGATAAATACAACAACTGATGATGCTGCCAGATATGCTGTAGCTGCGGCCAGCAATCCGACCGCAATAGCCTTCTTTTCCAGCGAGAAATTTACATCCGACACTGTTACCTGGGTGATAGGGAGAACTTTCAGGCAGAAAGCAATGCCGGAAAAAGTAAATAGCCGCGCCGATATTCTATCAAATTGGTCAGATAGCGTAATCATAAGTATCTCTTGACGACTTTTCCGTTCGCCTTATCGAATGGAATAATTCGACCGCCGATCGATCCGTCGCTGCGAACGCGATGATACTGAATTCGAAGGCGTCTCTCTCCCCAGATATTTTTCCATGCCTTTGCGATCACGAGGAACGTTCCCTCGAATTTTCGCTTCTTCCAAATGAATTTATGGATGCTGTCGCCTGTGGTGATAAATAATTCGTCGTCAGCATCAAGTTTTACGTTATACTCCTCAATCAAATTTTCAATTTGGTCTGCGGACACGCTTTTCTTGCTTCGGACCTCTACAATGATGCCGGTGTCCAATTTACCTGGGCATACAACGAATTGCTGGTTCTTGAACGCCATCTCAGTCCCCAAACCCCGTTCTGTATCGCTTCGACTCCCAAGCTCGTAATCGGCAGGGGGATGGAGCGTTCAGGTAGCGAATGCCGCTATCCGGTAAGGCTCAGCCGAATCAAGAGCTTCAGTAACCTATGGTAATGGATGGTTTGTTGCGCCGATATCCAGAATTCGATTGTGACGGGATAATTCGCGGGACTCGCATGAGAATTGTGATGAGGACTCGATCTGTCGGCGCCGGCTCGTCGAGGGCAATTGTCAATGGAGGTTGGCTGAGACGGTCGTACCCGAGGCGCGCTGTCAGGCATAGCGTTCCGTCGCAAGACTGAAGCACGATGCCACCGACGTTCGCGAGATCATCGGCCTGCCTTCCTTTCGAGGCTTTCTTCGGCAATCGTCGGTGCGCATGTCGTCTCGCGCACGCGCCGCCGGCCTGAAGCGGATCAGCCTCGTGCTGGCGAGCCTCGCATGGGTCTGCGCCGCTCATGGCCAGTCGAGCCCTTTTGGCCCCGGCGGCGTCTATGCCCGGATCCCTGTCTTTGACGAGTTCGGCCGCGACCAGATTGCGATGTTCCGCGCCTGGAACTCTGATCCGGTCGGGAATCATGAGGCCAACCTGCGCGCGCTCGATCCGGCTCTTTCGGCGATCGTGAGGAGGGCGCAGGAAAGCCTGCCGGATCTGCGCTTCGTCATCGGTTCGGGCCGCCGTGACCGAGATCAGCAAGCGCAGGCCGTAGTTTGGGGATGGTCGCGGACGAGAGGTTCGGCGCACCGCTCCGGACGGGCTGTCGATCTCTGGCCCCTGGACGGGCAAGGGCGCGTCGTCTTCGAGCCGGCCCCGCTGGGGCGGATCGCCGCCGCCATGAGGAAGGCTGCCGCCGAGAACGGCGTCCGGATTCGCTGGGGCGGCCATTTCGGGCGCTACAAGGGCCAGGACCGGTCGCATTTCGAGCTGGCGACGCGGCGCCAGCGCAGATGACGGCAAGTTCGGCGTGATCCGAAGATGTCGACGCGATGGGGCGTCGGCGGCAGACGAGCCGGCTCAGGTCCGCAGCCCCGGCGCCTCCTGGCCGGTGCGGGCGACATACTCGGTATAGCCGCCGCCATAGGCGTGGACACCTTCCGGGGTCAGCTCCAGCACGCGGTTCGAGAGCGCCGCGAGGAAATGCCGGTCGTGGCTGACGAAGAGCATCGTGCCCTCGAAGGACGCGAGCGCCTCGACCAGCATCTCCTTGGTGGCGATGTCGAGGTGGTTGGTCGGCTCGTCCAGCACCAGGAAATTCGGCGGATCGTAGAGCATCAGCGCCATGACGAGCCGGGCCTTCTCGCCGCCGGAGAGCACGCGGCAGCGCTTCTCGACGTCGTCTCCCGAGAAGCCGAAGCAGCCGGCCAGCGCCCTTAGAGAGCCCTGGTTGGCCTGTGGGAAGGAATCCTCGAGCGTCTCGAAGACGGTGCGCTCGCCGTCGAGCAGCTCCATCGAGTGCTGGGCGAAATAGCCGAGCTTGACCCCGGCGCCGAGCGTGACGATTCCGGTATCGGGCTTGGACGAGCCGGTGATGAGCCGCAGGAGCGTCGACTTGCCGGCGCCGTTGACGCCCATCACGCACCAGCGCTCGCGGCGGCGGATCTGGAAGTCGAAGCCGTCATAGATGATCTTCTCGCCATAGCGCTTGCCGACGCCCTTCAGCCCCGCGACATCGTCGCCGGAGCGCGGCGCCGGCTGGAACTCGAACTTCACGGTCTGGCGGCGGCGCGGCGGCTCGACCCGCTCGATCTTGTCGAGTTTCTTGACGCGGCTCTGCACCTGCGCGGCATGGGAGGCGCGGGCCTTGAAGCGCTCGATGAAGGCGACCTCCTTGGCCAGCATCGCCTGCTGGCGCTCGAACTGCGCCTGCTGCTGCTTCTCGGAGAGTGCACGCTGCTGCTGGTAGAACTCGTAATCGCCGGAATAGCTGGTCAGCGAGCCGCCATCGATCTCGACGATCTTGCCAACGATGCGGTTCATGAAGGAGCGATCGTGCGAGGTCATCAGCAGGGCGCCCTCATAGCCCTTCAGGAACGCCTCCAGCCAGATCAGGCTCTCGATGTCGAGATGGTTCGACGGTTCGTCGAGCAGCATGGCGTCCGGCGCCATCAGCAGGATGCGGGCGAGCGCGACGCGCATCTTCCAGCCGCCGGAGAGCGCGCCGACATCGCCCTCGACCATCGCCGGGCTGAAGCCCAACCCCGCCAGCACCTCGCGGGCGCGACCGTCGAGCGCATAGCCGTCGAGCTCCTCGAAACGGCCCTGCACCTCGCCATAGCGCAGGACGATGTCCTCCATCTCGTCGGCGCGGTCGGGATCGGCCATGGCGGCTTCCAGCGCCGCGAGCTCGGCCGCGACGGTGCTGACCGGGCCGGCGCCATCCATCACGGCCGCGACCACGCTGATGCCGGCCATCTCGCCGACATCCTGGCTGAAATAGCCGATGGTGATGCCGCGATCGATCGAGACCTGGCCCTCGTCCGGGGCTTCCTCGCCGGTGATCAAGCGGAACAGCGTGGTCTTGCCGGCGCCGTTGGGGCCGACGAGGCCGATTTTCTCGCCCTTCTGCAAGGCCGCGGAGGCCTCGATGAAGACGATCTGCTTGCCGTTCTGCTTGCTGATGTTTTCGAGCCGGATCATGGGTGTCGGGAACCGAGATTGAAATGTGCAGCCTTCATCCCGAGGAGCCGCGAAGCGGCGCCTCGAAGACTGCTCCTCAGGATGAGGGCTGGAGGGATTTGAGCGGCTTCTTACGCGGCTTCGGCGAGATAGGCCACCGCCGCCGCGACGCCGCCGCTGCCATGCGGCACGCCCTTGGCCTGCAGCGTCATCTCGACGGCGCCGAGCGTGCCCAGAACCATCGGCGCGTTGACATGGCCCATATGGGCGATGCGGAAGGCTTTTCCAGTCAGATCCCCGATGCCGAGGCCGAGCGTCACGCCGCAGGTCTTGCGGGCATAGTCCATGATCTCCGCCGTCTCGAAGCCGTTGACCAGGACCGGCGTCACCGAAGGCGCGCGCTGCGCCGGCTCCGGCACGTTGAAGCCGATCGCCTGGCCCTCGGCCCAGCGCGAGACGGCGGCATGGGTCGCGCCGGCCAGGAGTTCGTGGCGCTTCCAGACGGCCTCGAGCCCCTCCTCGAAGATCATGTCCACCGCCGCGCGCAGGCCGAAGAGCAGATGCTCCGGCGCCGTGCCGCAATGCTTCATATAGGCCAGCGGGCTCATCCGGGAGGTCCAGTCCCAGTAGAGCGTGCGCATGTTGGCGCTCTTGTGGGCGGCCAGCGCCTTTTCATTGGCGGCGACCAAGGCGAGGCCGGGCGAGGACATCATCCCCTTCTGCGAGGCCGACATCGCGACATCGACGCCCCAGGCGTCCATCTCGAAGCGCATGCAGCCGACTGAGGCGACGCCATCGACCATGAACAGGGCAGGGTGCCCGGCCGCATCGAGCGCCTTGCGCACCGCCTGCACGTCGTTGAGCACGCCCGACGCCGTGTCGATCTGCGTCATCAGCACGGCCTTGATCTCGTGGCCCTTGTCGGCCCTGAGCCGCGCCTCGACGGCGGCGGGGTCGACCGCCCTGCGCCAACTTCCGGGCAGCACCTCGACATCGGCGCCCATGAACGCCGCCATCTCGCCCCAGCCGACGGCGAAGCGTCCGCTGGCGAGCACGAGCACCTTGTCGCCGCGGGAGAGCACATTGGTCAGCGCCGCCTCCCAGCCGCCATGGCCGTTGGCGGCGTAGATGAAGGTGTCGCCCTTGGTGCGGAAGATCGGCTTGAGATCCGCCAGCAGCGTGTCGGTCAGGTTGACGATCGTCTCCGAAGCCAGCTCCTCGGCCGGGCGCATCATCGCCTGAAGCACGCGGTCGGGGATGTTGGTCGGGCCCGGTATCGCCAGGAAGGCCCGGCCGTTGGCCACTGTCATCGGAAGTCCTCGGGATGGGAAAGGTCGCGCTGCAGCCCATCGGACATATCGCTGCCCTGCGCAAGGCGCCGCGCGGCATTGCCCGCACTCCCGTCGCGCATGGGAAACTGCGCCTTTGCCGCTTCGCCACCGAAGGCCGGCCGGACGCCTCCCGCCGGCAGGGCTTGAAACGGGTGGCGGGCAGGGTTCACAAGACGGCACCGGAATCGCGACGTTGCGGCGCCGGCCATGTCTCTGGAGCGATCATGACCGATCTTGTTCTCGCCCGCCCGTTCAGCCCGCTGCAGCCGCGCAGCCGTTCGCTGGCCTGGCAGGCCGCCGCCGTGCTCGTCGGCACGCTGCTGCTGGCCCTGTCCTCCCAGATCAAGGTGCCGATGGTGCCGGTGCCGATGACGGTGCAGACCTTCGCGGTCACGCTGATCGGCGCGCTCTATGGCTGGCGCCTGGGCGCCGTCACCGTGATCGCCTGGCTGCTCGAAGGGGCGATCGGCCTGCCGGTCTTCGCCGGCGCGACCGGTGGCCTGCGCTATATCGTCGGACCGACCGGCGGCTATCTGATGGCCTTTCCCTTCGCCGCGGCGCTGACCGGATTCCTGGCCGAGCGCGGCTGGAATGGCGGCCGGCTCGGCCTTGCCACGCTGTCGATGCTGCTCGGCAATGCGCTCTGCATCGTGCTCGGCACGGCCTGGCTCGCGAGCTTCATCGGCGTGGAGAAGGCGATCGCCGCGGGTGCTGCGCCCTTCATCCTCGGCGCGATCCTGAAGTCCGCCCTGGCCGCGGCGACGCTCAAGGCCTTCGCGCCGCGAGGCTGAACCCGAAGGGGAGCGGCGGGCCGGAACCCGCCGCTCCCGCTCCCGCGAATCAACCGGGGAAAACCCGGTCGAGGCCTCTTGAACAAAACAGGAACATGATTGATATTGGCATGGCAAGCCGATAGGGTTCGGCTCCGGTCATGAGGCCGGATTTCGTGTTTTTAGTGCGCAGGAAGTGGAGCCTCTCATGGCTGGCAGCGTCAACAAGGTCATTCTGGTCGGCAATCTGGGGCGGGACCCCGAGGTGCGGCGGCTCGGCAGCGGCGAGCCCGTCGTCAATCTGCGGATCGCCACCTCGGAGACCTGGCGCGACAAGCAGAGCGGCGAGCGCAAGGAGCGCACCGAGTGGCACTCGGTGGTGATCTTCAACGAGAACCTGGCGAAGGTCGCGGAGCAGTATCTGAAGAAGGGCTCGAAGATCTATATCGAGGGCCAGCTCCAGACCCGGAAGTGGCAGGATCAGTCCGGCGTCGAGAAGTACACCACCGAGATCGTGCTGCAGCGCTTCCGCGGCGAGCTCACCATTCTCGACAGCCGCCAGGGCGGCGGCGACGAATACAGCGAGGGCGGCGGTGGCGGCTATGCCGAGGACCGTTCGGGCGGCGGCTCGTCCTTCGGCCGCTCCGGAGCGAGCAGTGGCGGTGGCGGCTCGCGCCAGCCTGCCATGTCGGGCGGCGGCGGCGGTGGGCGGTCGTCGTCCAGCCATCTCGACGACGACATTCCGTTCTAGAGTGCCGCGGGTAATCCCTGCGCCAAGCCTATCTGATATAAGAGGAAAGGGCCGCATCGATGCGGCCCTTTTTTTGCAGGAAGCGAGTGCCGGGACGTGTGCGACGTCCGCTTTCGTGCAAGCGGGTGGCGCCGAGCCGATCGCGTCAGAGCCTGACCGCCAGATTGGCCTTGAAGGCGTGGTCCTGGGCGTCCGCGGCGAGCTGACCCGTATACGAGATGCCGAGCGTCGCGCTCTTGCCGATGGCGAGGTCGAGACCGGCCTCGACGAGCGCGGCAGAGTCTCGCTGCGTCGCTTGAGCACCCCTGCTTTCCGGTATGGGCGGCCTCGCTGGCGTCAGAAGCTGACGGCGAGCCTTGCGGTTCCGCCTACGCTGCGGGTGTTGGCGGAGAGTTCGCTGTCGACGCGGATGCCGAGCGAGACGCGCTCGCTGAGCCTTGCGTCGAGGCCGGCGGCGATCAGTGCGCTGTCCTGATCCGGCCGGGCGCCGCTGGCCGAGAAGCTCGCGCCGGGCAGGGCGATCAGGCTGGCGGTGAGGCTGGCGTCGCGCTGGAAGTAGTGCGCCCAGCTCGCCCGCACGAAGCCGGTGACCGGCACCGCCCCGAAGCTCGTGCGGCCGTCGAGCTGCATGCCCAGCTCCGAGCGGCTGGTCATGTCGTCGCGGCTGGCGAGGCTGAGCGCGCCGGCATTGCCGCCCGGTCCGGCCCGCTCCACGACGGCGGGGCTGCTGACATGGCTGGCCTGCCACGCCGCCAGCGGCGAGACCGTGAGGCCGCTCCAGCTCGCCAGCTGTACGCTCGCCTGCAGCCGCCCGCTCCAGGCCGTGCTGGCATAGGAGGAGGTCAGCCCATTGCCGAGCGCCGGCACGGCGCGATGGACATCGTTGTCGAGCCGGGCATAGCCGCCGGCGGCGGCGAGATCGACCGGGCCGATCCGGGTCAGGCCGTAGAGGCCGGCCTGGAAGACGTTGCTCTCGATCTTGCCCACTCCGCCGGAGAGCGAGGCGCGCGCCTGACCGAAGCCGAGCGCCACGCCGGCAACCGTGCCCGGCGCCAGCAGGATGTCGGCGCCGACAGCCAGATGCGCGTCATCGAGCGTGCGGTTGGCCGATCCGACGCTGCGCTCGCCCTCGGTACGGCCGCGCGAGCCGAAGGTCGCGCCCCACAGCGAGAAGCGGGCGGGATCGAAGGAGGCAGGCCCGGTGGCGCTCTTCTTCGAGGGCAGGTCGGCGGTGAAGCCGGCGGCGCCGTTCGGCCCTCCGGAGGCACCGGCGAGACGGCCGCGCGCGTTCGGGTCGAGCATCGCACCGAGGAACTGGTTCGCGGCCTGGAAGCCGAGGGCCGTCACGCCGGCATGGGCCTCGCCCGAGAGCTGGTTGACGGCGGCCCCGATGGTGCTGGCCGGCTGATTATAGAGGTTGAACAGCGGCGAGGCATTGCCGCCATTGGCCACCGCGCCGTCGATGGCGGAGGCGACTGCGAAGGCGTTGGCCGGCGACGTGGCGCCCAGCGTGGTGAGCTGCCGTGGCGTCAGCTTCAGCAGCACCTCATTGCCGGTGTAGCTGATCTCGGTGCCCACACCGGCTCCGAAGGCGCTGTCGACCGTGCCGAAGGTGCCGTTGCGCCCTCCGGCCGCCGAGAGCAGGGTGTAGGAGCTGTTGAAGCTGTAGGCGCCACCGAGCGGCACCAGCCGCAGCGTGCCGGCGAGGCTCGCCGTGCCGGTGACGTCGACGCGGTCGGCCAGCGGGCCCTGAACCTCGGCGACATAAGTCGAGCCGGCGCCCATGGCCAGGTTCCCGACCACCGTCAGCGTGCCCGGCGAATTGCCGGGCGACAGCGTGCCGTTGACGGTGAGCGCGCCGATCCTGCCAGCGCCGCCGATCGCGCCGCCCGCATCGACGGTGACGGCCGAATGCTCGATCGAGCCGTTCACCACCAGAGTGCCGCCGGAAACCGTGGTCGCGCCCGTATAGGTGTTGGCGCCGTTCAGGATCAGCGTGCCGGGCCCGGTCTTGGCGAGCGTGCCGACATCGGAGATCACGCCGCTGAAGGTCGAGCTGCCGCTGAAATTCGCGACGATCGTGCCGCGGTTCTCGATCCGGTCGGCAAGCACCGTGCCGGCGGCGCCGCCGTTGCCGATGCGCAGGATGGCCGTCGTGTCGATGACGATGCCGCTGCCGGCCGCGACCTCGATCGTGGCGCCATTCGCGACGATCAGTTCGCCCGCGCAGCCGCAGCCGACGAGAATGTCGGCATCCGATTTCAGGCGCGAGCCGGAGCCGGAGACCGTGACAACGCCGTCGTCGATCACGAGCCCGCCGACCTGCATCGAGGCTCCGTCAGCCACCGTGAGCGATGCGGACAGGACGCCCGAGCCGAAGATGTTCGCCGGCGCTGCAACGGTCACCGTGGTGCCCGCGCCGGTGACGACCATGGAGCTGTCCATCACGGTCAGCCCGGCCGCGATATCGGTCAGATTGAGGCTGGCGCCGCCAGAAACGCGCAAGGCGGAATCCAGGACCAGGGCCTGCGCGGCCTCCATGCGGGCCGCCGGCCCGGAGATGTCCAGCACGTAGCCAGCGGTGCCGCCCACGAGGAGGTCCCCGCCGATGATGCTGGTGCCGGTCAGCGTTTGCGAGCCGCCCGCTCCGCCGAAGGTCAGGGTGCCGTCGCCGCTGTCCCGGATATGGCCGTCGAAGCTCAAGGCGGCTCCGCTGCCGATGATATTCAGTCCTGAACCGGCCCCAAGCGTCACCAGCCCGCTGCCCGTCGACCCGCTGAGCCCCGCGATGTCGGCCGTGATGCCGTCGGCGATCTTCAGCTCCGCGGCGGCGGCGATGGAGACGACCGTCGCGCTCGGCAGAGCCAATGCGCTGTCGGCCAGCAGGGTGCCCCCGAGAATCCGGGTCGCGCCGCCATAGCTGCTGCCTCCCGAAAGCGTCAGCGTGCCGATGCCGGTCTTGGTGATGCCGCCGGCGCCGCTCAGGCCCGATGCGAAGGTGACATCGTTGCCGTTGGTGTCGAAGATGGCTCCGCCCGCGCCCAGCGCGGCCAGCTGTCCGGAGATGTCGGTGGTGGTCCCGGCTGCCCATTGCAGGCCGCCGCCATCGAGGGTGATGGCGCCGGAACCGAAATTGCTGGCCGCATTGAAGTTGACGAGGCCGCCGTTGACCGTCGTGCCGCCGGTATAGCTGTTGTTTGCGGAGAGAGTCAGCGTGCCGGTGCCGGTCTTCACGAGGCTGCCCCGGTCTGCGAAGCCACCGCCGAACTGTGAAATCGCTCCGCTGATCGACGTGTCATGCGCACCGGTGATGGTCAGCGCAGCCGAGCCTAATCCCAGATCAAAAGCAACCGGAGCGGTGATGCTGAGATTGCCCGCTTGCGCATCCCATGTCTGGGATTGCACGACCGCGACTTGGGAGAAGCTCAACGTTTGAAGATTCGTCGAAAGATTGGCGATCCCAAAGTAAAGCATGGCGCCGTTGCCAGTCAGGGTGAACGCACCTGCGGATGGATCGAACGTGATCGAGCGCACACCGGCGAACGCAGAATTCTTTACGTTCGTCAGTTGGCTCGTTCCGGCGAAATGCAGGTCATCGCCCTGCGTGTAGGCGCTCTGGAAATTGCCCGGCGTCGTCCAGAGATTGTCGGCCCCGCCGCCGGTCCAGACGTTGTCTGCCAAGGCAGGGGCGCTGATGGCGAGGCAGCCGGTCAGGAAAGTCGACGAGAGCAGCAAGGCCGCCTTGCGGGAGAGCATCTTCCGGCGGAGGCGGGGGGCCGTGGCGCCCTGGAGGTCGCGGGAGGTGAGGCAGGCCATTCTATTCCAGATCCACGCTATGCCCGGCATCCCCGAGACTCGGAGGCAGGCTTGGCAGCGGAGCAATTCATCACCCTTGCGTCCCAACGGCAATCCATCGCCGCTCCCAACGGGCTGACTTTTTCTGACGTTGCGTCAGTGCATCACCTTGCCGGGGGCGGGAACAGGAGCTGACCGACCCATTTAGGGGCTGGAAAACGCCTCTTTCACGATCGCTCGTTTGGCGACACCCGGAACTGTCCTCCGGTTTCGAGGTGTCTGGCCGCAAGCCTAGCGAGTGCGCTGCTCGCAGCTGGCGAGATAGCGACAGATCTCGATTTCGAGGTCCGCCCTTTCGCGGCCTCTGGGAGAATCCGCATCCGCGACTTCGATGCGTCGCAGACGTTCGAGCGCCTCACGGAATTCGTCCGGAGTTTCGATGGGCTTCACCGACCGGATGACCGGGCATTCTGCTAGGGTAAGCATCGGCATCCTCCTCGAGGATACGCTTTAAGTCGCCGTCACATTGGAAAGGTGGCGCCATACGACAACGGCCGGCGGGCCATCCGAGTTCCGCCTGCGACACTCTGTGCCGGGCGAAAAAGCGGCGCCTCGTCGGGGCCGCTTCCAGATGGTCGCGACTGCTTTCAGAACCTGACGGCGAGCAGGCCCTTGAAGGCGTGGTCCTGGGCGTCCTGGGCGAGCTGGCCGGTGTAGCTGACGCCGAACGTCGTGCCGCGGCCGACGGCGACGTCGAGGCCTGCTTCCACGAGGGCGGCGTCGCGGGCGATCGGCAGGCCGGCGATGGTGAAGGCGCTGGAGCCGGCGAAGGCCATCGTCGTCTTCGGGTCGATGTCGCCGAAGGCATGGCGCCAGGCCAGCCCGCCGCGCAGCTTCACGTCCATGCCCTGCAGGTCGAGATCGGTCGAGGCGCGCAGGCCGAGCGTCGAATAGCCGATGCCGGACGTGTCGCTCCAGCCGGCCAGCGCCGTTGCGGCGCCGGTCTCGTTGAACCCGTCGGTGCTCAGATGGACATAGGCGAGGCCCGCGAAGGGCTCGAAGGCGACGCGGCCGAGATCGATGCGATAGCCGGCCTCGCCGAAGATCTGGGCGGTGGCGGCGTTATAGCTGGCGCGCGGCGCGCTGCCGAGGAAGGCCGAGGTCACGACGCGGGCCGTCTCGAGATCATGCCAGGTGTAGCTGGCGCCCGCGCGCAGGTTGAGCGCGCCCCACTGGCCGCCGCCATAGAGGCCGAGATGGTAGTTATCGCTCTCGCCCGACGAGCCGCGGTCCGCGACGTCGAAGCTGCTGCGGCTGTAGCCGGCGACGATGCCGAAGCGCAGATTGTCGAACGCCGCGGTATCGGCGCCGATCAGGAAGCCGCCGGTCGAGCGCTTGAGCCTGGCGGCGTTGCCGTCGCTGTCGGTGTGGCCCCAGGCGCCATAGCCCTGGCCCCAGACGGCGAAGCGCTCCGCCTGCGGCAGCGGCATCGGCCCCCGGGCGCTGGCTGAGAGATCGGCGGTGTAGCCATAGTTCAGCGTTGTGGCGCCGACGCTGCCGAAGGCGCTGCGCAGCCGGTCGTTGATCGCCGAACGCAGCAGCCAGCTCTCCTCGATCAGCGCCGTCTTCGCGGAGGCGTGGATCTCGCCGGAGACCTGGTTCAGGGCGCGGCGGGCGGCGTCGATACTCGCCTGGCTGTAGATGCCGTTCTGCACACCGTTGCCGTTCGGCAGGCTGTCGACCGCGTTGCCGGTCTGGATCTCGTTGCCGGTGCCGCCGATGCCGCCGGCCGTGCCGGTCTGGACGACCGTCAGATAGGCGTTGGTGGCGTCGGTGCTGTTGCGCAGGCTCAGGATCGGACCGATGGCGATATCGGCCCCGTAATTCCCGGTCAGGCCGGTCGAGGTCAGGATGGTGTAGCGCTGGCCGGCGCTATAGGCGGCGCCGGTGTAGTTGACGACGGAGAGGCCGGCGCCCGGCGCCAAAGTCGCCGTGCCGTTCACCCTGATCAGGTCGGAGGTCACGGTGCCCGGATCGAGCTCGACCTGATAGGTTGCGCCGGCGGCCTGGTTGTAGGCGCCGTTGATCGTGAGCGTGCCGATCGAATTGCCCGGCGCGATCAGGCCGCCGGCCGCGATCGTGGTCGCGCCGACCGTGCCCGAACCGCCGAGCCGCGCGCCGGAGGCGACCGTCACCAGCGAACTGCTGGCGAGCGAGCCGTTCACCACGAGCTTGCCGGCGAGGACATCGGTCGGGCCAGCGAAGTCGCCGCTGCCGGTCACAATCCAGGTGCTGGTGCCGGTCTTCTCCAGCCTGTCGAAGTTCTGGTACTGGCTCGTGCTGCCGATGCCGCCGTCCAGCGTCCAGTTGGTATCGCCGCCGAGGCGCAGGACGTCGTTCGTGCCTGTCGCAGATCCCCTGACATTGCCGAAAATCTGCGAGCCAGCTTGAAGCTCCAGAACAAGGCTGCCAGCCGCGCTGAGACTGCCCGTGATCGCGTTGGCGCCGCCTGCGCCGGCCTGTATTGTTCCGGCGTTGATCAGCGTCAGGTTCCATGTCAGCGGACCGCCGCCATCAACGATAACCGCAGCTCTGCCATTGCCGCCGATCAATGTGCCGTAGTTGCTCACCGTGCTGACGCCGCGTCCTACGATCGCTCCAGCACCGGAGACGACGCCCGAAAGATCGGAACCTCCCCGGATGGTCCCGTAATTGATGACGGTCCCAGGCTTAGCGGCGGTTCCCGAGACGAACACCCCGGCGCCGATCCCACTGGCCTGGTTGTTGCCGCCCTGAATGGTGCCGCTGGCGCCGTTGATGAGTGTTGCGCCGCTGCTGAGCACGTTTACGCCAGCTCCGTTGTTGCTCGCGCCGCCCCCTGTTCCGGTACCACCTGTGATGGTGCCGTTGTTGATGAAGGTGACAACATTGAGGAGCGAGACGCCGATACCGCCCGAGAAAGTGCCAGCGGTCGAATCGCCACCCTTGATCGAGCCGTTGTTGACGACCTGACCTGCTGGCGACCCGGCAGTCGTGACGCCGCTGTCCACAACCAAGCCGACGCTCCCGGCGGCCGCAGCCGTCCCGTCAGCTCCCCTGATCGACCCGGCGATACTCATCGTGCCGCTGGCGAAGGGAGCGTCGAACCGAACACTGCCGGCCGTTGCTGGGGCGGCAACTCGGACACCCATCAGTGTGAAACCGTTGGTGTCGATCGTCAGGGAGTTCGTCGGCAACGGCAGGAGCGTCGTGCCCAGAACATCGACATTTCTGGTGAACGTGATCGTCGAACTGGCGTCGCCGCTCGCATTGGCGGCGTTGATGGCGTTGACCAGATCCGCTTCACTGCCGACGAGATAGGTCGCCGCGAGGGCCTGTGATGACGTCCCGCAGGCAACTGCAAGGGCGACGGCGCTGGCCGTGCGAAGCAGTTTCCTTATCGTGGCGCTACGATTCAGGCCGGCAGGCATTCTATCCCCCAATAACGTGCTATCGCCCGAACGATTCGAGCGGTGTGCAACCCTGGCTAGAATTCTCGTGCTAAGGAAATATTAAGACCTGCCGCTCTCGCCGCATGGGCATCTGCGTAAAACGCGTGACTTAGCGTAACCGTTCTTACGAAATTCGATCTAATTTTCCGCGTAAATCAGTTTAGAGCTCGCCTGCGCAGACCTTTAAACTTGATTCGACTTTACCTGTTCGGACATGTCGGGGCAGGGGCTCGGGTTTTGCCTGCCCCTGCACGATGGTCGCGCCGGCTTGCCGTCACGCCCGGGAGATCAGCAGCCGCAGCGAGCCCTCGAAGCTGGCTTGCGTCCGCAGCGCCCCATGCCGCGCATCCCAGGCGCCGGAGTCGAGGTCCTGCCGCAGCCTTTCGATCGAGGCGGCGTTCTCGGCCTCGCCGACGAAGCTCCAGGCCGAGCAGGCCGAGCGCGCATTCGGATCGAGGAAGCGTTCCGGCCGGCCGTAATAGGCCTCGTTGAAGCCGTCCACGCAGGCGAGGGGGATCGGGACGGGGACGATCTCGACAGCGCCGCCGAGCACGGCGCCCATCCGCGCGAGCGAGGGATAGCGCCGCGCCTCCGTGGCGAGCACCTGCGGCGCATAGTCGGACAGCCAGAACGCCTCGACCAGCTCCGGATCGCAGGACAGGACCGCGACCGGCCCGCGGGTCACGCGGCGCATCTCCTTGAGGCCGGCCTCGAGGTCCTGCCACTGGTGCACGGAGAAGGTCGTCATGCTGGCGTCGAAGGCGCCGTCGGGGAAGGGGAGTTTCTCGGCGGTGGCGTCGATTGCGACGGCGATGTCAGCCGGGCGCTGTGCACGCATCGAGGCGGAGGGCTCGACGGCGGTGACGTCGCGGCCGCGCGGCTCGTAGGATCCGGCGCCGGCGCCGACATTGAGGATGCGCCCGGCCGGGCCGAGTGCAGCCTCGATCAGCGCCGCGATGGCCGGCTCAGGCTGCCGATAGGAGGCATAGCCCCGTCCGATCCGGCCGTAATCGGCATCGCCCGCGCTGCCATCGGTATGGCGGCTATCCGGCGAGGGCTTCGTTTCGAGAGTCATGCGTCTTCCCCCCAAGGCATATACAGTCAAGGCGGCACCAATGATGACGCGTCGATGACACCCGCATGACAGCGGGTAGCCGGCTCGGCGCCGGCCGCCAAGTCCGGCGCATGGCAGGCCGGCGTTGGCTCCGCCCGGACGAAGGTGGTAGAACCCGCCCGACGCTTCCGGCGGACCATTTCAGCAAGGCGACAGGATCATGTTCGAGGCACGCGGCATCGACAGCACCGACAAGGCGGAATTCTATCGCGAGCTCGCCGGGCAGCTCGAAGCGCTGCTCGCGGGCGAGCGCGATGCCATCGCCAATGCGGCCAACACCTCGGCGCTGCTGTTCCAGATGTTGCCGGACCTCAACTGGGCCGGCTTCTACCTGATGCGGGGGGGTGAGCTGGTCCTCGGGCCCTTCCAGGGCAAGCCGGCCTGCGTGCGCATTCCCGTCGGCAAGGGCGTCTGCGGCGCCGCCGTGGAGCGCCGCGCCTCGATGCTGGTCGAGGATGTCCATGCTTTCCCGGGGCATATCGCCTGCGACGCCGCCTCTCGCTCGGAGCTGGTCGTGCCGCTGGTCGGCCGCGACGGCGTGATCGGCGTCATCGATCTCGACAGCCCGTCGCCCGCGCGCTTCGACGCCGCCGACCAAGCCGGCATCGAGCGCATCGCCGCGATCTGGCTCGCCGCCAGCGGCGAAGTGGCGGCGCCCTCTCTCGCTAAAGCCTCCTGAGCCGCGGTGCCGTCGCTCAGCCTGCGCATCCAGCTGGACCCCGAGGGCAGGATCGGGCCGGGCAAGATCGAGCTTCTGGAGAAGATCGGCGCGCTGGGCTCGATCTCTGCCGCCGGGCGGGCGATGGAGATGTCCTATCGGCGCGCTTGGGAGCTGGTCGACGAGCTCAACGCGCTGTTCGGAAAGCCGGTGGTCGAGCGCCAGACCGGCGGCCGCAATGGCGGCGGTGCCAGGCTGACCGATCTGGGGGAGGCGCTCATCACGCGTTTCCGTGCCGTCGAGCAAGCGGCTGCGGCCGCCGCAGCCGAGCATCTGGCGGCGCTGCAGGCCGAGATCGACCGACCGGCCGAGCGCTGAGCGCGCCTTACCGGCGATCTGCATCCATCGAATAGCGGATATGTGAGGCTTCCCGCGACCCCCTGAAGTTGGGGCCGGCGGCGCGTTGCGCGCCCTGAGCGCAGCCGCCGGCATGGCCGGTTTGCCTTGACATGCGGAGGCGATTCGCACAGGCGTATCGCAGGTGCAGCAAGACGGCTGCAAAGTCTTTTTTTGTAATGATTCCAAAGAGGAAGCTGCCGGACCTCCTGTGTTCGAGATGTGCGTTTCAGCTCGTTGGCGGAAGCCACTGGAAGGCGCGCAGATCGAACGGGTCCGAGCCGGGGACGGCAGGGCGGCTGACCTCCACCGAAGACTGGATTTGGTCATGATGCGTGCGTTTCGTCTGGTTCTCGTTGCGGCGGGCCTTTCGGCCCTGTCGGGGCTGACGGTCCAGGCTCAGGGCCAGCCGGCCCAGACCCCGCCCGCCGAGGCGGCCCAGAGCCAGCCCGCGCAGACGCAGCCTCCTGCAGTGGCCCAGCCGGCCGCTCCCGTGAATCCCGCGCCGGCCACTTCTGCGCCTTCAAGCCCAGCGATGAGTCCGCTGCCGCAGGTGCCGTCGCAGTTCGGTATCAGCCCGCCGACCAACGCCCATCCGCCGCTGCCGGCGAGCGAGGCGCCGCCGGTTCCGGCCGTGACGCCTGTCGCGCCGCCTGCCGTGGCTGCCGTGCTGCCGCACGACCTGTCGCCCTGGGGCATGTTCATGGCGGCGGACATCGTGGTGAAGGCCGTGATGCTGGGCCTCGCCTTCGCCTCGCTCGTCACCTGGACGATCTGGCTCGCCAAGGCGATGGAACTCACGGCGGCCAAGCGCTCCGCCGGCCGGGCGCTGCGTCGCATCGAAGCGGCGGAGAGCCTCACGGCGGCGGCAGGAGCCGCCGCCGGCAAGAGCGGCAGGCTGCGCGGCGCCGTCGGCGAGCTGCTGACGGCTGCGCTCTCGGAAACGCGCCGCTCGGCCGATCTCGGCGAGGAGGGCATCAAGGAGCGCGTCTCGATCGCGCTGTCGCGGATCGAGGCCCGCGCCGGCCGGTCCATGGCGCGCGGAACCGGCCTGCTCGCCACCATCGGCTCGACCGCTCCCTTCGTCGGTCTGTTTGGCACGGTCTGGGGCATCATGAATTCCTTCATCGGCATCAGCCAGGCGAAGACGACCAACCTCGCGGTGGTCGCGCCGGGCATCGCCGAGGCGCTGCTGGCGACCGCGATCGGCCTCGTCGCCGCGATCCCCGCCGTCATCATCTACAACGTCTTCGCCCGTGCCATCACCGGCTATCGCGCCACTCTGTCCGACGCCTCCGGCGAGATCCTGAGGCATCTCTCGCGCGATCTGGAGCGGCGCCAGCGCGGCGTCGCAGCGGCTGCGCCTGCTGCGCGTGCCCCGCTTCATGCCGTGCAGGCCGCGGGCGGTATGCCCGCCGCCGCGCCGCTCGTTCCGGCGGAGTGAGCCATGGGCGTCTCCCTCAAGGACCCGCAGGACGGCGACCTCGGCGAGGTCAGCGACATCAACGTCACGCCGTTCATCGACGTCATCCTGGTGCTGCTGATCATCTTCATGGTCGCTGCGCCGCTTTCGACCGTCGATGTCGCCGTCGATTTGCCGGTTTCCAACGCGCAGCCGCAGCCGCGGCCCGACACGCCGGTCTTCCTCACCGTGAAGGGCGATCTCTCGCTCGCGCTCGGCAACGACCCGCTGCCGCGCGAGGCCCTGCAAGCCACGCTCGACCAGCGCACCGGTAACGACCGTGAGCAGCGCGTCTTCCTGCGCGCCGATGGCAGCGTCGCCTATAGCGATCTGATGAATGTGATGAACCTGCTGCGCAACGCCGGCTATCTGAAGATCGCGCTCGTCGGGCTCGAGGATACCGGGCAGGGCGCGGCGCCGGCTCCAGCGCCGGTGGGAGGGGCGAAGCCATGAGCGCGCAACGGCCCTCCGTCTCCCGGTTCGCGCCGGCTGCGCTACGCTGGAGCGTGGCGGCGCTCGTCGTGGCCAGCGCCCATGGCACCGCCGGCTGGGTGATCGCCAACTGGCAGCGCGCCGAGGCCGCCGCAGGTGCGCCGCCCGCGGCGGTGATGATCGAGCTCGCGCCGCTCGCCGTCGCGCCCGAGATGCCTCAGCAGGAGGTCGCGCCCGGGCCGGAGATGGCCGAGGCGCAGCCCGAGGTGGAGCCGCCGCCGCCCGAGCCGGTGGTCGAGCCGCCGAAGGAGGAACCGCCACCGCCGGAGCCGGAGCCCGTCGCGCTGCCCGAGCCGGAGATCAAGATTCCCGAGCTGCCGCCGCTCCCGGATGCCGCGGCCGTGCTGGCACCGCCGCCCGAGCCGAAGCCGAAGCCGCCGGAGGTCAAGCCGGAGCCCAAACCCAAGCCGAAGCCGCGTGTCGTCGAGCGGAAGAAGCCGATCAACCCCGACAAGCCGAAGGCCGAGCGGACCTCCGCGCCGATCGCGCAGGCCCAGGTCGCGCCACAGGCCGCGGCGCCAAACTCGGGGGCTTCCTCGCCTTCGCGGGCGGCGCAGGCGAGCTGGCGCGGCATGCTGATGTCGCATCTCAACCGCTACAAGCGCTTCCCAGGCGGCGCGAGCCCCGGCACGGTGCAGGTCGCTTTCAGCATCGATCGCGCCGGCAGGGTGCTGTCGGCGCGGCTGGTGCGCGGATCGGGCGATGCGGCTCTCGATGAGGAGGCCGTGGCGATGGTGCGGCGGGCGAGCCCGGTGCCGGCGCCGCCGGATGGCGTCGGCGGCAGCCAGATCGCGTTGGCTGTCCCGGTGCGGTTCTCGCGCTAGGGTGTGAGGTCGGCGTCGTCAGCCTTGGAACTGCCGCGCTTTCGGCGCGTAGTCACGGCGGCTGCCGGAGGAGGGTGAGATGATGATCGCCAGGGTCTCAATTGCCAAGGTGCTGGCCGGCGCGCTGCTGGCGCTCGCCTGTGCTGGCTGCGTCACCGATGCCGAGCGACGCGCCGCCGACGAGGCGCGCTGCCGTAACTACGGCTTCCGGGGAAACAGCGACGGTCTCGCCAACTGCCTGCTGCAGATCGATCTCGATCGCTCGGCCGCCCTGCGCTATCGCATGGACACGGCCTTCGGGCCGCCCTGGCCCTATTACGGCTATTACGGCCGGCGCTGGTAAGCGCTTCACAGGCCCAAAAAGCTTCGCACGCCCAGAAAGAAAAAAGGGCCGCGCTGGGAGGCGCAGCCCAAGTCTAGGGAGGAAACGCCCAAGGAGGGCGACGCAGCATCGCTGCTGCGGTGCACTCTAGATAGGATGGGGACCCCCATATCGCAAGGTGAAAAGGGCAGCATAGCTGACTTATTTTTGGGCGCTTGATTTCCGTTTTAAATCAAAGGGAAAACGCCCGGAGCGCGTCTTGAAGCGGCAGAGCTTGCCATGCGTGCGACGATCTGCTGCACTGCGATGCGGACGCCCAAAAAGGGCGGAGTCGCGATTGACATCGGGCTTGCACGCCAATTCATATGTGTACATATGAATTCGGCCCCGCCGATCCGGCTGGGGCCTTGTCTGCCGATATGGGCTGCGATTGCAGCCGGAGCAGGGCGAAGGACAGCCTGATGAAGATCGACCGTCGTAGTTTCCTCGCCGGCGTCGCCGCCGTCGGCGCCCCTTCGCTGGTGCGCGCCCAGGGGGCAGGGCCGATCCGCATCGGCGAGATCAACAGCTACACCGCCCAGCCGGCCTTCCTGAAGCCCTATCGCCAGGCCTGGGAGCTGGCGCAGGAGCAGATCAACGCGGCGGGTGGCGTTCTCGGCCGCAAGCTTGAGACCGTGTTCCGCGACGATGCCGGGAAGCCGGAGGATGCGGTGCGTCACGCCGCCGATCTCGCCACGGCCGAGAAGGTCGACATCATCGCCGGCGGCTTCCTCTCCAATGTTGGCCTCGCGCTCGCCGACTACGCCAATCAGAACAAGCGGCTTTATGTGGCCTCCGAGCCGCTGGCCGATGCGCTCGTCTGGTCGAAGGGCAACCGCTACACCTTCCGCCTGAGGCCTTCGACCTACATGCAGGCCGCGATGCTGGTCGAGGAGGCGGCGAAGCTGCCGGCCAAGAAATGGGCGATCGTCGCGCCGAACTATGAATACGGCCAATCGGCGGTGAAATGGTTCAAGGAGCTGCTGGTCAAGGCGCGCCCGGATGTGACCTTCGTCGCCGAGCAGTTCCCGGCGCTCGGCCGCATCGATGCCGGCGCCACGGTCCAAGCGCTGGAGGCCGCCAAGCCCGAGGCGATCTTCAACGTCACCTTCGCGGTCGACCTCGCCAATTTCGTTCGAGCCGGCAATACGCGCGGCCTGTTCGAGGGGCGCCAGGTCGTCTCGATGCTGACCGGCGAGCCTGAGTATCTCGACACGCTCGGCGCCGAGACGCCGGAGGGCTGGATCATCACCGGCTATCCGCATCCCGACCTGCAGACGCCGGAGCACGTCAAGTTCCGCGACGCCTACAAGGCGAAGTACAACGATTATCCGCGGCTGGGCTCTGTCGTCGGCTACGAGACGGTGCAGGCCATCGCAGCGGCGCTGGCGAAGGCCGGCTCCACCGACAACGAAAAGCTGGTCGATGCCTTCGAGGGGCTGAAGTTCGGCACGGCCTTCGGCCCGATCGAGTTCCGCAAGATCGACCATCAGTCGACGCTCGGCGCCTATGTCGGCAAGAGCGCGCAGAGGAACGGCAAGGGCGTGATGGTCGACTGGAGCTATCGCGACGGTGCCAAGTACCTCCCTGGCGACGAGGAGGTTCGCAAGCTCCGCCCCGTCAGCTGAGCTTGCCTGAGCCTGAGCGAGGCGCTACCGCCTGAAAGCCGATAGCGCTTCGCCCGAGACGACATGCTGGATCTCGTCCTCACCCAGACCCTGAATGGCCTGGCCTCGGCTTCGTCGCTGTTCCTGGTGGCCTGTGGCCTGTCGATCATCTTCGGCGTTACGCGCATCGTGAACTTCGCCCACGGCTCGCTCTACATGCTGGGCGGCTATCTGGCCTTCACGCTGGTCACCTGGCTCGGCCCGGCCGATCCGCTCGGCTTCTGGGGCGGAGTGGCCCTTGCCGTGCTGCTGACCGGCCTCGTCGGCGTCTTGATCGAGGTGCTGATCCTGCGCCGGATCTATCAGGCGCCGGAGCTGTTCCAGCTGCTCGCGACCTTCGGCGTCGTGCTGATGCTGCAGGATATCGCGCTCGCGACCTGGGGCCCCGAAGACAAGCTCGGCCCGCGCGCGCCGGGCTTCCGCAGCTTCGTCATCCTGTTCGACAACCGCTTCCCGAGCTACGAGCTCTTCCTCATCGCGGTCGGGCCGGTCGTGCTCGGCCTGATCTGGCTGCTCTTCCATCGCACGCGCTGGGGCGTGCTGATCCGCGCCGCGACGCAGGACCGCGAGATGGTATCGGCGCTCGGCGTCAACCAGCGCCTGCTCTTCACCTCGGTCTTCGCCTTCGGCGCGGCGCTGGCGGGCTTGGGCGGCGCGCTCCAGCTGCCGCGCGAGGCGATCAACCTGCACATGGACCTCTCGATGATCGCGGAGGCCTTCGTGGTGGTCGTGGTCGGCGGGCTCGGCAGCGTGACCGGCGCCTATCTCGCCGCCGTGCTGATCGGCGTGCTCCATGCCTTCGGCATCCTGATCCTGCCCAAGATCACGCTCGTTCTGGTCTTCCTGGTGATGGCGGCGGTGCTGATCGTCCGGCCGCATGGCCTGCTCGGCAAGGCCGGGGTCGAGCCGCGGGGCCATGCCGGCCAGCTCTTCCTGCTGAGCCCGGCCGATCGCGCGGCCAAGGTCTTCGGCGCTGTGGCGCTTACGGTGCTAGTCCTTGCTCCGCTCGTGGTGCCGGATCATCTCGTGCTGACGCTGACCGATCTCGTCATCTTCGCGGTCTTTGCCGCCTCGCTGCATCTGCTGATGGGGCCGGGCGGCATCACGTCCTTCGGCCATGCCGCCTATTTCGGCCTCGGAGCCTATGGCGCGGCGCTGGCGGTAAAATGGCTGGGCGCTTCGATGGAGCCGGCGCTGGTGGCGGCGCCGCTGATGGCCGGCATCGCCAGCGCGATCTTCGGCTGGTTCTGCGTGCGGCTCTCGGGCGTCTATCTGGCCATGCTGACGCTGGCCTTCGCCCAGATTGCCTGGGCGACAGCCTTCCAGTGGGTCGATTTGACCGGCGGCGACAATGGCATTCTCGGCGTCTGGCCTTCGGCCTGGGCGGTGTCCAAGACGGCCTTCTACTATCTCGCGCTCACTATTGCCGTGCTGGTGATTGTCGCCTTGCGCGTGATCATCTTCGCGCCTTTCGGCTACGCGCTGCGCGCCGGCCGTGACAGCCCCCTGAGGGCCGAGGCGATCGGGCTGGATGTCGGGCGCCTGCAATGGGCCGCTTTCACTATCGCGGCGGTCGCTGCCGGCATCGCCGGCGGGCTCTTCGCCTTCTCGAAGGGCTCGGTCTTCCCGACCTATATGGCGATCCCGCGCTCGGTCGATGCCTTGCTGATGGTGCTGCTGGGCGGCGTCCAGACCGTCGCCGGGCCGATCGTCGGCGCCTTCGCCTATATGGGCCTCAACGAGCAGCTGATGAAGCTGACGGCCTATTGGCGCTTTGTGCTCGGGCTGTCGATCGTACTGCTGGTCGTCCTGTTCCCGCGCGGCCTCGTCGGCACCTGGCTGTTCTGGCGCGCCCGGCGCGAGAGCGCCGCGCAAGCGGCGGCCGCAGCATGAATGCGCCCGTGCCTGCCGTGCTTGAGGCCCGCGACCTCGCCAAGTCGTTCGGTGGTGTGAAGGCGGTCGACGGCGTTTCGTTTTCGGTAGAGGCTGGTAGCCTTGTTGCGCTGATCGGCCCCAACGGCGCCGGCAAGACCACCTGCTTCAATATGCTGAACGGGCAGCTCAAACCGGATCGCGGCGAGGTGCTGCTACAGGGCCGGCCGATCACGGGGCTCGAACCCCGCAAAATCTGGCGGCTCGGCGTCGGCCGCACCTTCCAGATCACCGCGACCTTCGCCTCGATGACGGTGCGCGAGAACGTCCAGATGGCGCTGATCTCCCATGCGGGCCAGAGTTGGCGCCTGTTCGGCCGCGCCGACGGACGCCATCGCGAGGCTGCGGATACCCTGCTCAATCAGGTCGGCATGAACTCGCAGGCAGAGCGGGCCTGCGGTGTGCTCGCTTATGGTGACCTCAAGCGCGTCGAACTCGCTGTCGCGCTCGCCAATGCGCCGAAGCTCCTGTTGATGGACGAGCCCACCGCCGGAATGGCGCCGCAGGAGCGCGTCGCCCTGATGGCGCTGACGGCGCGGATCTCCAAAGAGCGCGGTATCGCCGTGCTTTTCACCGAGCACGACATGGATGTCGTCTTCGCCCATGCCGACCGCGTGCTGGTGCTCGATCGCGGTCGCCTGATCGCGTCCGGGACGAGCGCCGAAGTCCGTGCGAACCCGGAGGTCCGCGCCGTCTATCTCGGCTCCGGCGCGACCTCGGGAGGGCATTGATGGACGCGCTGCTGCAGCTCTCTGGAGTCGAGGCCTGGTATGGCCGCGCCAAGATCCTGCACGGTGTCGGCTTTGCGGTCGGGCGCGGCGAGGTCGTGGCGCTGATGGGCCGCAACGGCGCGGGCAAGTCGACGACGATGAAGACGGTGATGGGGCTGGTGCCGCAGGCGCAGGGTTCGATCGCGTTCGAGGGCAGGGCGATCGTGGGCCGCGAGCCCTTCGCCATCGCGCGCGCTGGCATCGGCTATGTCCCGGAGGACCGGCGCGTGTTCTCCGAGCTTTCGGTGATGGAGAACCTCGAGGTCGGCCGCCAACCGCCAAGGGCGAATGCGCCGCACTGGACGCCGGAGCGTCTCTTCGAGCTCTTCCCCAATCTTGGCCGCATGCGCGACCGGCCGGGCGGTGCGATGTCCGGCGGCGAGCAGCAGATGCTGACCATCGCGCGCACGCTGATGGGCAATCCGCGCCTGCTGCTGCTCGACGAGCCTTCGGAGGGGCTCGCGCCCGTCATCGTCGAGGCGATGGCTGAGACCATCCGCGTGCTGAAGGGCGAGGGGCTTTCGGTGCTGCTTTCCGAGCAGAACCTGCATTTCGCCGGCAGCATCGCCGACCGCGCCGTCATCATCGAGAAGGGGCTGATCCGCTTCGACGATACGATGGACGCGCTCAAGGCGGACGAGGCCGCGCGCAGCCAGTATCTAGCGCTGTAAATTCTCGATCAGGCCACGCATCAGGTCGAGCAGCGGTTCGACCTCGCCTGCCGCGACCGGCTTGACCGCCTCGACGGTGATCGCTTTGGCGCGAACGATATAGCCCGGCAGCAGCTCCCGCCCGCGCGGGGAAAGTTGAACCAGCACACGCCGCTTGTCGTCGGGATCGTGCAGGCGTTCGACCAACCTGCGCTCCTCAAGCCGCGTGACCACGCCGCGGATGGTGGCGGGGTCCATGGCGGTCATGCGGCCGAGCTGGTTCTGCGAGATGCGCTCGCCCACTGCGAGGCGGCAGAGCGCAGCGAATTGCGGCGGCGTCGGCCCGTCCTCGCCCATGAGCTGCTGGAACATCGCGACATAGCGCTGCTGGAGCTGCCGCAGCAGGAAGCCGAACTGCTCCTCCAGCACATAGCCCGCGAGATCGACGGGCTGCGGCTCCGCCGGGGCGGTTTGGCTGGCTGACCTGCGATGCCGGCCGGCCTCGTCCTCTGCGCTCTTTCTGCGATCCATCACTGCTCCGGGCCGGCGATTCCGCCATGAGGCGGAATGCCATTCTCCCGGATCATGTGTGTTCGTTCAATCGGCAAGGCAACGCAGCCAAAGCCGTCATGCTTGGGCCTGACCCGAGTATCTCAGGAAGCAAGGGCGCCTTTCTCGGCACGAGATTCTCGGGTCGCCGCTGCGCGGCGCCCAAGAATGACGGTAGGCCTGCGCTTACCCGCCCAGCGACATGGTCAGCGGCGGCTTGACCTCGGCCGGCAGCGGCGAAGTGTAGCCTTCCTTGCCGAGGCGGGCCTTGTGGTCGGCCTTGGCGGCCGCCATCAGGGCCGGGTCGCTCAGCACGGCGGCGCCGGTCGCGGCCATCGCCTTGGCGACATGGACCATCGCCTTGTGCGCGGCGGGCGACTTGCCCTGCGCCACCACCTGCCAGGTGTGGAACGGCGTGCCCATCGCGACCGTCGGCGCATGGGCCTGCACGGTCGGCACCGCCCAGCTCACATCGCCGATATCGGTCGAGCCGATGGCCGGGTTGCGCTGCGCGTCGCGCGGCACCAGGAAGTCGGCCAGCGGTGCGCCGGTATCCGGCATGCCGATGGTGCGCCAGATCGAGGCGATTTCCTGCGGCGAAAGCGTCGCGCGGATCTTCTCGGCATAGGCCTTGTCGGCATCGTCGAAATGCGGCGCGCCGAGATCTGCCATCACCTTGTGCATGGCGTCTTCGAGCGGTGTATTGGCGACGAGATCGGAGACGGCGCTGACGATTCGCATCTCCATCTTTGTTTCCGTCATCAGCGCAGCGCCTTCGGCGATTTTCTTCACGCGCTGCACCAGCTCAAGCATGCCGCGCAGATCGCGCGCCCGGATCGAGTAGCGAACGCGGGCATGGGCCTGCACGACATTCGGCGCGATGCCGCCGGTGTCGAGCAGCGCGTAATGCACGCGCGCATCGCTCGGCATGTGCTCGCGCATGTAGTTGACGCCGACATTCATCAGTTCCACGGCGTCGAGCGCAGAACGGCCCAGATGCGGCGCGGCGGCGGCATGCGAGGCGCGGCCCGTGAAGACGAAATCGGCGCGGGTGTTCGCGAGCGCCAGGGCCGGGGCCACCTCCCAGAAGCTCGATGGGTGCCAGCTGATGGCGACATCGGCATCGTCGAAGGCGCCGGCGCGGACCATGAAGGCCTTGGCAGCGCCGCCTTCCTCCGCCGGGCAGCCATAATAGCGCACGCGGCCGGGGATCTTGTTCTCGGCGAGCCAGTCCTTCATCGCGACGGCGGCGAGCATGGCGGCCGAGCCGAGCAGATTGTGGCCGCAGCCATGGCCATGGCCGCCGGCCTCGATCTCCTTGTGCTCGGAAGCGCCGGCCTCCTGCGACAGCCCGGGCAGGGCGTCGTATTCGCCGAGGAAGGCGATGACCGGGCCGCCTTCGCCGGCCTCACCGACCACCGCGGTCGGGATGTCGGCGATGTTTTCGGTGATCTTGAAGCCCTGATGCTTCAGCTCGGCGATGTGCTCGGCGACCGAGCGCTTCTCGGTGTAGCACACCTCGGGCATGCCCCAGACCCGGTCGGAGAGCGCGATCAGGCGCTCCTTGTTCGCGTCGACATGCCGCCAGAGATCGTTTCGATTGTCCATGATCGTTCCGCCAAGAGCACGCGCCGATCGGAGTGCAACGCAGCCGACCGGATGACGCGTTCTCAATCTTAGTGAAGAGACGGATTCGCTGGTCCGGTTTCCAACCTGATCAGATCCGGCTCTTGGGCGGCATATGACCAATCCAGCCTATCGCCGTCCAGACCTTTGGCGCATGGCAGAGCGGCCTTTCAGGCTTTCCCTTGCGTCGGAGCTTCGGCCGCGAAATCGGCCAGGATCGGGCAGTCCGGCCTATGATCGCCATGGCAATGGGTCGCCAGATGTCGCAGCGTGTCGGCCATGGCGCTGAGCTCGGCCGCCTTGGCCTCGAGATCGCGGACATGGGCCATGGCGAGCTTCTTCACATCGGCGCTGGCGCGGCTCTTGTCGCGCCAGAGCGTCAGAAGTTCGCGCGTTTCCTCCAGAGAAAAGCCGAGATCGCGCGAGCGGCGGACGAAGCGCAGCGTGTGCACGTCGTCATCGGCATAGACGCGATACTGGGACGCCGTGCGGGCGGGCGGTTCGATCAGCCCGATGCTCTCGTAATAGCGGATCATCTTGGCGCTGACGCCGGAGAGCGTCGAAGCCTCGCCGATATTCATGTCACGCCTCCTTCATGTGCGGCTGGGATGCGGAAGCGCTTCAGACGCAGCGCATTGGCAAGCACGCTGACGCTGGAGAGCGCCATGGCAAGCCCGGCGAAGACCGGCGAGAGCAGGACGCCGAAGGCCGGATAGAGCACGCCGGCCGCGACCGGGATCAGCAGCGCATTGTAGCCGAAGGCCCAGGCGAGGTTCTGCCGGATATTGGCGATGGTCGCCTGCGAGAGCGCGATGGCGCGCGGAACGCCCATAACGTCGCCCGACATCAGCACGACATCCGCGCTCTCGATGGCGATGTCCGTGCCGGTACCGATGGCGATGCCGACATCGGCTTGCGCGAGGGCAGGGGCGTCATTGATGCCGTCCCCCACGAAAGCGACCTTCGCGCCGCCCTGCTGCAGACCCTTCACCACGGCGGCCTTGTCGATCGGCAGCACCTCGGCCCGGACCTCGTCGATGCCGAGCGTGCGCGCCACGGCCTCGGCGGTGCGGCGGTCGTCGCCCGTCACCATCGCGACCTTGAGGCCGAGCCGGTGCAGCGCGGCGATGGCGGCCGGCGTCGTCTCCTTCACGGCGTCCGCGACGGCGATGATGGCTGCCAGCTTGCCGTCGATGGCGGCGTAGAGCGGCGTTTTGCCAGCCTCCGCCAGCGCCTGCGCTTTTGCCGCAAAGGGTGCGGCATCGACCTTGATATGCTCCATCAGCCGGTGGCCGCCGATCGCGACGCTGCCGCCCTCGACCGTCGCGGTGACGCCGAGGCCAGGGTCGCTGGCGAAACCGGCGGGCTCCGCCAGCGCCAGCCCACGCGCCTTGGCACCTGCGACGATGGCGAGCGCCAACGGGTGCTCCGAGCGGTTCTCGGCCGAGGCGATCAGGCGCAGCACCTCGTCTTCCGTGAAGCCGGGGGCGGTCTCGATGTCGGTGAGCTCCGGCTTGCCGCGCGTCAGCGTGCCGGTCTTGTCGAGGGCGACGACCTGCACGTCGCGGAGCGCCTGAAGCGCATCGCCCTGCCGGAACAGGATGCCAAGCTCGGCGCCGCGACCGGTGCCAACCATGATCGAGGTCGGCGTGGCCAAGCCCATGGCACAGGGGCAGGCGATGATCAGCACCGCCACCGCGTTGACCAGCGCATGGGAGAGCGCCGGGCTCGGGCCGACAACGAGCCAGACGAGGAAGGTCGCCAGCGCCAGCGCCATCACCGCCGGCACGAACCAGAGCGTGACGCGATCGACCAGCGCCTGGATCGGCAGCTTCGCGCCCTGCGCCGCCTGAACTGTGCGGACGATCTGCGCCAGCACGGTATCGGCGCCGACCTTGCGAGCGATGAAGCTGAGTGCGCCCGAGCCGTTGACGGTGCCGCCGGTGACGAGACTGCTGGCCTCTTTGCGGACGGGGGCGGGCTCGCCGGTGATCATCGATTCATCGACGAAGGACGAGCCCTCCGTCACCTCTCCATCGACCGGGACGCGCTCGCCCGGCCGCAGGATGACGATGTCGCCGGGGCGGACGGACTCGACCGGCACGTCGGCCTCAGTGCCGTCCCGCAGCACGCGGGCGGTCTTGGGCTGAAGCGCGATCAGGCTGCGGATGGCGGCGCCGGTGCGGCCCTTGGCGCGGGCCTCGAACCAGCGGCCGAGCAGGATCAGCGTCACGATCACCGCGCCGGCCTCGAAATAGGTGAAGGCGGTGTCTTCCGGCAGCAGATCGGGCCAGAAGGTCGCGGCGGTCGAATAGAGATAGGCCGCGCCGGTGCCGAGCATGACCAGCGAGTTCATGTCGGGCGCAAGCCGCATCAGGGCCGGCCAGCCCTTGCGCAGGAAGACGAGGCCCGGCCCGAACTGGACGATGCTCGCGAGCACGAAGGAGGCGAGGCGGATATTGCCCTCGCCGAAGGTGCCGGCGAGCCAGTGATGCAGGGCCGGGACCATATGGCCGCCCATCTCGGCGATGAGCAGCGGCAGGGTCAGCAGCGCCGACAGCACGACCAAGCGCAGCAGCCGGCTCTGCTCCTCCTCCTTGGCGGCCTCGACGCGGGCGGGCGCCTCGGCGTCGGCATCCGCCAGGAGTTCGGCCTCATAGCCTGCAGCCGCGACGGCCTGGACCAGCGCCGGGACGACCTCGCCGCCGCCGAGCACCTTCACGACGGCATGCTCCGTGGCGAGGTTCACGGTCGCGTCGACCACGCCGGGCACGGCGCGCAGAGCCTTCTCGACATGGCCGACGCAGGACGCGCAGTTCATGCCGTCGATCGCCAGCTCCACGGCGGTCTCGACGGGCTTGTAGCCGGCTTGGCGAACAGCTTCCTCGATCCGCTGCACGTCGGTGATGCCCTTGGCGAAGCCGATATGGGCGCGCTCCGTGGCGAGATTGACTGCGACCGTCTCGACGCCCGGCACCGCCGCGATGGCGCGCTCGACGCGCCCGACGCAGCCGGCGCAGGTCATGCCCTGCACGGCGAAGTCGAGCGTTGCGAGCTTGTCGGTTGGCGGCTTGCTGGGTGCCTCGTCGATGACCGTCATCGCCGTCTCCTTCGTGGTGATGACACGGCATATGGGGCTTCCCATCATGGGAAGGTCAAGGGTCAAGCCATACCTTTTTGAAGGGGCGGACGGGAGCGTGGTTCAGGGTGTCTCGACGGAGACGCTCTTGATCACCGCATGAACCGCCTTGCCGGGGGCGAGTTCCAGCAGTTCAGCCGATTTGGCCGTCACACGCGCGGCGATGAGCGCTTCGCCGCAGATCAGACGCAGATGCACCGTGCTGCCGCCGATGCCGGTGCGTTCGCTGATCTCGGCGATGCGGCCAGGGAGAACGTTGAGCGCGCTTATGCCTGTCGGTGGCTTGAGGCTGAGCATGACATCGCTCGCCAGCACGCGGATCTTGAGTCTCTCGCCGTCCTGCAGCGACCCGCGCGCGATCATGAGCGGCCCGGCCCGCGTCTTCACGTTCGCCAGGCCGAACGGTTCGTCGAATCCGATGACTTCGGCCGCGATGAGGGAGCTGGCTTCGGGCGCCCCCGGCCTTGCGGCGAGATCGGGACGCGAGAGGATGTCGGCCGTCGGGCCGCAGGCTGCGATGCGTCCGTTCTCGACGATAGCGACGGTGGTCGCGAGCCGGGCGACCTCGGCCAGCGCATGCGAGACATAGACGATCGGGATGCGCGTCTCGTCCCGGAGCCGCTCGATATAGGGCAGGATTTCGGCCTTGCGCGCCTCGTCCAGGGCCGCCAGCGGCTCGTCCATCAGCAACAGGCGAGGCTCGGCCAGCAGGGCGCGGCCGATGGCGACGCGCTGCTTTTCACCGCCCGAGAGCGCGCCCGGCCGCCGGCGCAGCAGATGGCCGATGCCGAGCAGCTCCAGCACCTTGTCGAGTTCCGCCGGCCGGCGATCCCCGCGCGGCACGAACCAGTGCCCGAACAGCAGGTTCTGCCTGACGGTCAGATGCGGAAACAGCCGAGCTTCCTGGAAGACATAGCCGATCCGGCGGCGATGCTTCGGCAGAAAGACGCCATGCCCGGTATCGACGAGCGTCTCGCCGTCGATGCGGACATGGCCGGCCTCGGGGCGGATCAGCCCGCTGACCACGTTGACCAGCGAGGTCTTGCCAGAGCCGGACGCACCGAACAGTGCCGTCAGCCGCCCTTCGGAGGTGAAGGAGGCATCGAGCAGGAAATCGCCGAGCCGACGGCGGACGGCAATGTCAAGGACAGGGTTCATTCGACGGCGATCCGGCGCCCGACCATCCGCGCCATCAGTTCGGACAGGAAGAGCGCGGCGACGGAGATCACGATCGAGATCAGCGTCAGCCGCATCGCGCCCGCGTCTCCGCCCGGCACCTGGGTGAAGGTGTAGATAGCCGAGGGCAAGGTCTGCGTCTCGCCGGGGATGTTGGAGACGAAGGTGATCGTCGCGCCGAACTCGCCCATCGCCTTGGCGAAGCACAGGATCATGCCCGCGATGATGCCGGGCAGGCAGAGCGGCAGCGTGACGACGAGGAAGACCCAGAGCGGGCTCGCGCCCAGCGTGCCGGCAGCGTCCTCCAGCTTGCGATCGACCGCCTCGATGGACAACCGGATGGCGCGCACCATCAGCGGGAAGCCCATCACCGCGCAGGCGAGCGCGGCGCCCGTCCAGCGGAAGGAGAGCACGATCCCGAACCAGTCATAGAGGAACGCGCCGATCGGGCCGCGCCGGCCGAACCCGACCAGCAGCAGATAGCCCGTCACCACCGGCGGCAGGATCAGCGGCAGGTGCACGACGGCGTCGAGCACCGATTTGCCCCAGAAGCGCCCGCGCGCCAGCAGCAATGCCACGACGAGCCCCAGCGGCAGGCTCGCGACCATGGCGGTGGTGGCGACGATGAGGCTGAGCCTCACCGCCGTCCATTCCTCAGGCGACAGCCAGTGACTCAAAGCGTGCGCGCCCTCATGAAGACAAGCGCTCTCACGAAGAGGTGGCGGGCTTGTTGAGCACCGTGAAGCCCTGCTTCTCGAAGACCGGCTTGGCGCCGGCGCTGCGCAGCCAGGTCAGGAAGGCCTGCGCGTCGGGATTGGTCGAATCCTTCGTCACGGCGACGGGATAGACGATCGGCGGATGCGTATCCTCGGGGAAGGTCGCGACGACCTTGACCTGCGGATCGGCGGCGGCGTCGGTGGCGTAGACGATGCCGAGCGGCGCCTCGCCGCGCGAGACGAGCAGCAGCGCAGCGCGGACGCTGTCGGCCTGCGCGATCTTGTCCTTCACCTTGTCCCAGCTGCCGAGCTTCTCCAGTGCGGCCTTGCCGTATTTGCCGGCGGGGACGGAATCGACATTGCCCATGGCGAGGCGGCTGGAGCCGAGCGCGGTGGCGATGTCGGCGCCGGGCTTGAGCTCGATCTTCGCGGTCGAATCCTTGCCTGCGATCAGCACGATGCGGTTCGAGAGCAGGCTGACGCGGCTCTCCGGCTTGATCAGGCTCTTGCCCGCGACATAGTCCATCCAGTCGAGGTCGGCCGAGACGAAGAGATCGGCCGGCGCGCCGCTCTCGATCTGCTTCGCCAGCGTGTTGCTGGCGGCGTAGGAGATCTTCGGCGCGGGCTTGCCGGTTTCCTTGACCCAGTTGGCGGCGGCTTCGTCGAGCGCGTTCTTCATGCTCGCGGCGGCGAAGATCACCAGCTCCTTCGTCTGCGCCTGGGCGGCGTCAAAGGCGGGCGCAAGGCTCACGGCAAGGGCGAGGCCCATGCCCAGCAAAGTGCGGCGCTTCATCATGCTGTTCCTCGCAGGTTCGATCGTTGTATATCATTGGATACAGCGATCGTTGCCGTGTGCCCGGAGCCAAGTCAAGGAGCCTCCGGCCGGCAGACTGACGCAGCGAGAGGAGCGGACATGAGGATCAGCGCGCGCAACCAGCTGAAGGGCAAGATCGTCGAGATCACCAAAGGGGCGACGACGGCCCATATCCGCATCGATATCGGTGGCGCGATTGTGACCTCGTCGATCACCAACGCGGCCGTGGACGACCTCAAGCTCGCCGTGGGGCAAGAGGCCTATGCCATCATCAAGGCCTCGGACGTGATGATCGCTGTCGACTGATGGTCCGCGAGAACGAGATTCGCGACAGGGAAGTTGCCGTCGCGCCGCCGCAGGCGACCGATGCCGGCCTCGCCTTCATCGGCACCATCCGCACGCCCTGGACCTCGCGGCTGACCTGCCCGCGCCAGGGCAGGGCGGACGGGCCGATCTGCCGCATCGAGCTGTTCGCGCCCTGGCACGAGGCGCTGGAGGGAATCGAGCGCTTCGAGCGGCTGGAGGTGCTCTATTGGCTGCATCAGTCGCGCCGCGACCTCGTGCGTCAGAGCCCCGCCAATAACGGCGAGACCTACGGCACTTTCGCGCTGCGGACGCCGGTCCGGCCCAACCCGATCGGCACCTCGATCGCGACGCTGGTGCAGCGCGAGGGCTCGGTGCTGCTGGTGCGCGGGCTCGATTGCCTCGACGAGACGCCACTTCTCGACATCAAGCCGGACCGCACGCTGTTCACGCCCATCGCCCCGCCGCAGCCGGGCGATTTCGAGACGGGTTGAGGTATCCCAAGGCGTCATTCTCGGGCTTGACCCGAGTATCGCAGGACCAGAGGGCTCTGGTTTCCGAGATGCTCGGGTCGAGCCCGAGCATGACGCGGCGGGCCGCTCACCCGTGCGGGTGCTTGTGGATCGGATCGACCCAGTAAACCTCTTCCGGCTTCTCGACCGGGTCGACATCGGTGATGTTGACGACCACGGCCTCGTTGTCGGAGCGCACCAGCACGCATTGCAGCGGGTTGTCCGGGTCGGCGTTGATTTCCTGATGCGGCACGAAGGGCGGCACATAGATGAAGTCGCCCGGACCGGCCTCGGCGACGAATTCCAGCCGCTCGCCCCAGCGCATGCGCGCCTTGCCGCTCACCACGTAGATCACGCTTTCGAGCTCGCCATGATGGTGCACGCCGGTCTTGGCATTGGGCTCGATCGCCACCGTGCCGGCCCAGATCTTCTGCGCGCCGACGCGGGCATGGTTGATCGCTGCCTGGCGGAACATGCCGGGCGTCTGGGCGGTGTTCGGGTCGAGCTTGTCGCCCGAGATCACACGCACGCCGTCATGCTTCCAGCGCGGCTCGTAATCATGGTCATGGTCGTGCGGATGGTCGTGGTCGTGACCCATGGCATCCTCCCGTTCAGCTTTTCTTGGCGGGGCCCGTCGCGATCGGGCGGTCGCTCGCGCCCCATTCGGCCCAGGAGCCGTCATAGATCGCGCGCGCCGGCTTCCCGATGGTCTCCAGGGCCGTCGAAAGGATCGCCGCCGAGACGCCCGAGCCGCAGCTCGTGATCAGCGGCTTGTCGAGATCGACGCCGGCTTCGGCAAAGGCGGTGGCGATCGCTTCCGGCGATTTCAGTGTTCCATCCGCCGCGATGGCGGGGAAAGGCAGGTTGAGCGAGCCCGGCATATGGCCGGAGCGGACGCCCGGGCGCGGCTCCGGCGCCTCGCCGCGGAAACGATCCGCCGGGCGGGCATCGACGACCTGCACGGTGTCGCCGGCAAGCGCCTTGGCGACGTCATCCGCGCTGGCGATCGCGGAGGTGTCGAGCCTGGCGGTGAAGCTGCGGGCGGCGCGGGCGCGGGGAGGGCCCTGCTCGATCGGGCGGCCCTCGGCCTGCCATTTCGGGAAGCCGCCTTCGAGGATGACGACATCCGGCGCGCCGAAGGCGCGGAAGGTCCAGCGGACGCGCGGCGCCGAGAACAGGCCAAGCCCGTCATAGACGACGATGCGCATGCCATCGCCGATGCCCATCGCGCCTACGGCGGCGGCGAAGGCCTCGGCCGTCGGCATCATGTGGGGCAGGGTCGAGCCGGTGTCCTTCACCGTGTCGATATCGAAGCGCAGCGCGCCGGGGATGCGCCGCTCGGCATACTCCGCATGCGGGTCCTTGTTGTGGACCGGCAGATACCAGGAGCCGTCGACCACCACGACATTGGGGTCGTCGAGATGCGCGGCGAGCCAGTCGGTCGAAACGAAAACGTCTTCGCGGGACATGGGCGTATCCTCTTGGTCTCAGGCCAGTGCGATCCGGACGCGCCGGTTCTGCTTGCCCTTCTTCTCGATGTCGGTGACGGCGACAACCCCGATCTCGGCCGTGTTGCGGACATGGGTGCCGCCGCAGGGCTGCAGGTCGATGTCGCCGATGGCGACGAGGCGGACCCGTCCGGAGCCGCGCGGAGGCTTCACCGACATCGTCTTGACGAGGCCCGGATTGGCATCCAGCTCCTCATCGGTGATCCAGCGCTCGGTGACGTCGGCGTTGCGTGCCACCAGCGCGTTGAGCTTTTCCGCCACTTCGGCCTTGTCGAGCCCGCCTTCGGGAATGTCGAAGTCGAGCCGCCCATCGCCCTCGCCGATCGAGCCGCCGGTGACGGGAAAGGCCAGGACGACGCTGAGCAGGTGGAGCGCGGTATGGATCCGCATGCGCTTGAAGCGGCGCTCCCAGTCCAGCACGACCGTCACCGCCTCGCCCGGCGCGGGAAGAGCCTGGCCTTCGAGCGGGACATGGATCACCCGGCTCTTGTCCTCCGGGTCATAGATCGTGGTGCCGATCTCGATCAGGCTGCCGTCGGCGCGGCGAATCTGGCCGGCATCGCCGGGCTGCCCGCCGCCCGTCGCGTAGAAGACCGTGCGGTCGAGGATGATGCCGCCACGCTCGTTGACCGCCTCGACGGTGGCGGGCGTCTCCTTGAGATAGGCATCCTGGCGGAACAGCAATTCTGTCGGCATCGTCTCGTGATCTCTTTTTTTGGCACGGTTTGGTGTCGTGGCTGGGCAGACTGCACCGATCGCGCCGATCTTGCCACCTCGTTGCAGGGATAGCGGGGATGGCGGCGCTCGCATGGCTTCCGGTGCCGGCCTTCGCCGCCTAGATGGAAGCATCCTGTTCGTTGGAGCTGCCATGGCCGCGAGCCGCATGACACCGCAGGACGGAGTCGCCTGGGTGACGGGCGCAAGCTCCGGCATCGGCGCCGCCGTCGCGCTCGAACTGGCGCGCCGTGGCTGGACGGTCGCCGTCACCGCCCGGCGGATCGACGGGCTGGAGGCGGTCGCGCGTCAGGCGGAGGGGCTGCCGGGCCGGATCGTCGCCCATACCGGCGACGTTACCAATGCGCGCGGCATGCGCTCGACCGTCGAGACCATCGAGGCCATCCATGGTCCGCTGGCGCTGGCCTTCCTGAATGCCGGGATCGCTCCACGAATCCGTGCCGACGAGCCCGTCAATGGCGAGGCTGTCGCGGAGGCGGTGTCGGTCAATCTCGTCGGCGTCGCCAACGGCCTGTCGCCGGCGCTGCGCTCGATGACGAGGCGCCGGCGCGGGCAGATCGCGGTCAATGCCTCGCTGGTCGGCTATCGCGGCCTGCCGGGTGCTGCGGCCTATGGCGCCTCGAAGGCGGCCGCGATCTATCTCTGCGAATCCCTGCGGTTCGACTGCGAGGCGGCGGGCGTGCGGCTGCAGGTCGTCAATCCCGGTTTCGTCGACACGCCGATGACGCGACAGAGCCGCTTCGCCACGCCGTTCCTGATGTCGGTCGAAGAGGGCGCGCGCCGCGTCGTCGACGGCTTCGAGCGCGGCGGCTTCGAGATTACCTTCCCCCGCCGGCTGGCCTGGCTGCTCAAGATTGCCCGCTGCTTGCCCTATGGCGCTTATTTCCCGCTGGTGTCGCGGGTGGCGAAGCGGATCAAGAAGGCAGGCTGATCGGCCGCGTCAGCCGTTGCGGATTCGGGCGAAGGCATCGAGAGCCCTCTGCCGGCCGAAGGCGAGATCGACGATCGGCGCCGGATAGGTCTCGCCGATCCGGACGCCCGCCTGGCGCAGCGCGGCGGCGGGCGCCTTCCAGGGCTGGTGGATGTCGCGGTCGGAGAGCCCGGCCAGCTCCGGTATCCACCGTCGGATGTAGGCGCCCTTCGGATCATGGGTTTCGCCCTGCGTGACCGGGTTGAAGATCCGGAAATAGGGCGCGGCGTCGGCTCCCGAGCCCGCCACCCATTGCCAGCTCGCGGCGTTGTTGGCCGGGTCGGCATCGACCAGCGTGTCCCAGAACCAGGCCTCGCCCTCGCGCCAGTCCAGCAGCAGGTGCTTGATCAAGAACGAGGCCGCGACCATGCGCACGCGGTTGTGCATCACGCCCGTGTGCCAAAGCTCGCGCATCCCGGCATCGACGAGAGGAATGCCGGTGCGGCCCCGCTGCCAGGCGCGCAGCGAATCGTCGTCGCGATTCCAGGGAAAGGAATCGAAGCGCGAATCGTAGTTCCGCGTCGCGAGATCCGGGTTGTGGAAGAGGAGATGGTAGGAAAACTCCCGCCAGCCGATCTCGGAGAGGAATTTCTCGGCGTCGGTCGCCGAACCTGCCGCCTCGCCGCTTTCGCGCGCCATCCCGAGCGCATGCCAGATCTGGCGTGGGCTGATCTCGCCGAAACGCAGATGCGGGGAGAGCCGCGAGGTCGAATCGCGGTCCGGCCTGTCCCTGCCCGGCGCATAGCCGCCGAGCCCGCCATCGAGGAAATCATCGAGGCGTGACCGCGCTCCGTCCTCGCCCGGCGTCCAGCTTTCGCGCAATCCGCCGGCCCAGTCCGGCTTCGTCGGTTCGAGACCGAGGTCTGCGAGCTTGCAGGCGTTGCGTTTGATCGAATCGGGGAGCGGCCGCGCGGTCAGGCGCTCGGGGGCGGGCAGGGGCGTGTCGGGCTCCCCGCGCTCGCGTGCGGCCCGCCAATAAGGCGTGAAGACCTTCATCGGGGTACCGGTGCGGGTCGTCACCTGCCAAGGCTCGTTCAGGAGGTTGCCGTTGAAGCTGCGAACCTCGACGCCGGCGCCGGAAAGCGCCTCCTTGAGCCGGGTGTCGAGCGCGATGGAGGGGGCCTCGTAGCGGCGATTCCAGGTGACGCGCTCGATGCGCGCGGATTCGACCAGGGCCGGCAGGAGCTCTTCCGGGTCACCGCGCAGGATGTCGAGCCTTCCGCCCTTGCTGGCGAGCGCTTCGGAGAGGGCGGCGAGCGAGCGCGACAGCCACCAGCGCGAAGCTCCGCCGAGGGGCCGGCGGTCGCCACCTTCATCCAGAATGTAGAGGCAGATGGTGGCCTGCACCTCCGCGGCGCAGGACAGAGCGGGATTGTCGGCGAGCCGCAGATCGTCCCGGAACCAGTGCAGGGCGCGTTTCGTCATGACCTCGTCAAACGGTGCGGCGCACATGCGCCATCCATCGGCGCTCTATACGCCGCAGGCAGGTCATCGGTTCTGTGAAATTTTTTGGAGGCCTCGCCCGGAATCGAACCGGGGTGCAAGGATTTGCAGTCCTCTGCGTAACCACTCCGCCACGAGGCCTTCCGGCGAAAGCAGCGCTCAGGCCGCTTCAGCGAAAGCGCAATAACCACAAGCCGCGCGTGGCCGCAACCCGGCATCGTGCGTTCCACAGAAACGATGATAAAATGCTCTGCCGGCTCGCAAGGGGGTTGCGCGACCGGAATGTCACGGCTATGACGCCGCCACCGTTCGTTCCCGGATAGCTCAGCGGTAGAGCAATCGACTGTTAATCGATTGGTCGCAGGTTCGAATCCTGCTCCGGGAGCCAGCTCTCTTCAGAGACAACTCTTCCCCACATCGCGAACTCTGTTGCGCCGTACCTCACAAGGTGCGCTTGCCTTTTGCGCCTGCGTCGAACAGAAAGCAGCCATGAACGGCGCAAGCCGTCGCAGCCGGTTCCGCGGTCCTCGCGACTGCCCGGCCAAGCGGCGCCCTGGGCCGTGGACGGAGAGTTCTGCGCATGGACGATTTCACCGGGCTTCGCCGCAACATGGTCGATTGCCAGTTGCGCACCTATGACGTGACCGACCGGGCCGTGCTGGCGGCGGCGGATATCGTCCCGCGCGAGGCCTTCGTGCCGGGCAGCCTTTCGCACCTGGCCTATCTCGACCAGTCCATCGCCCTGCCGGGCACCGGCCGCGCCCTGATGACGCCGATGGTGATCGCGCGAATGATTCAGGTGCTCGACCTGCAACCGGGTGAGGCTGCGCTCGAATATGGCGGCGGTTCCGGCTACGGCGCGGCGCTGATGTCGCATATGGGCGCCAGGGTCACGCTCTGGGAGCCCGATGCCGCGGCGCGCGACCTTGCCGCAACTGCGCTGAAGAGCGCTGGCGTCGGTGCGGTTTCGGTCGTCGCCGCGCAGCCGAAGCTCGGATCGTTCGACGTGATTCTGGTCAGCGGCGCCTGCGAGACCCAGCCCGAATCGCTTTTCGCGCTGCTGCAGGACGATGGTCGGCTGATCGTGGTCGAGGGCGCCGGGCGCTCCGCGCGGGTGAAGCTTTATCGGAAATCCAGCGATGTCGTCGCCGGGCGGCCGGTTTTCGACGCGGCCGCTCCCGTTCTGGCGGAGTTTCGCCGCCCGGAAGCGTTCGTTTTCTGATCTGCCGGTGCGTTAAGGGAAGTGTCGCATTTTTGCGGCAGTTTACCAGGGAAACACTTCTGGCATCCGGTGCGCGTTGGCTCCGGGCGCCATCACGGGTATGACTGAACCAATTAAGCCGAGGCTGGGGCGATGCCTGGGCGCGTTTGTACTGCGCACGAGAGGCGTCCGGTGAAAAGACAAAACGAAACGTTTTCCGGGATGGGGCTCTCAGCGGTGATCGCTTTCGCGATTGCCGGCGGTTGGGTCCTTCCTGGCAATGCTCAGACAATGGATGCGGCGCTTTCGCGCGCCTATTCCGCGAATCCCACGCTCAATGCTCAGCGGGCCGCCGTCCGCGCCACCGACGAGAACGTTCCGCAGGCGCTGTCGGGCTATCGCCCGCGCATCACGGCCTCCGCCGATATCGGCGCCAGCATCCTCGATTCCAGCCTGCCGGGGGCCGGTACGACCACCACCCGCCTCATGCCGCGCGGTGCCGGTGTGCAGATCGACCAGAACATCTGGGATTCGGGGCGGACGCGCAGTGCGGTGAGCCAGTCCGAATCGCAGGTTCTCGGTGCGCGCGCCACGCTGCGCAACACCGAGCAGAACGTTCTGCTCGATGCTGCCACGTCCTATATGAACGTGCTGCGCGATACGGCGATCCTCGAGCTCAACCGCAACAACGTCGACGTGCTCGAAGAGCAGCTGCGCCAGACGCGCGACCGCTTCCAGGTCGGCGAAGTGACGCGCACGGACGTTGCGCAGGCCGAAGCCCGCCGGTCGTCGGCGCAGTCGCAGGCGATCCTGGCCGAGTCGAACCTCAAGACCTCGGTCGCCCGCTACCGGCAGAATGTCGGCGCCGAGCCGCGTTCGCTGGCGCCCGGCCGCCCGATTGAGAACCTGCTGCCCAAGACGCTCCCGCTGGCGCTGCAGCAGGGCCTGGTCGGCCATCCGGCGATCATCGCCTCGCTCCATGGCGTCGATGCCGCCGAGTTGCAGGTGAAGGTCACCGAGGCGGATCTCTACCCCGTCGTCGGCGTCCGCGGCCTGGTCCAGCAGCGCTACGACAGCCAGCTGTTCGGCGACAATCGTACGTCGGCCAGCGTCGTCGGCACGCTGACCATCCCGATCTACGAAGGCGGGCAGGTCTATTCCCGCACGCGTCAGGCCAAGGAAACGGCCGGCCAGCGCCGGATCGAGGTCGATACGCAGCGCGACACCGTCCGCGCGGCGATCATCTCCGCCTGGGGTGGGCTCGAGGCCGCGAAGGCGCAGATCACCGCGGCTCAGGCGCAGGTTCAGGCTGCCGAGACGGCGCTCGCCGGCGTGCGTGAAGAGGCCAAGGTCGGCCAGCGTACCACGCTGGACGTGCTCAACGCGCAGCAGGAACTGGTGAGCGCCCGCTCGAGCCTCGTGACCGCGCAGCGCGACCGAGTCGTCGCCTCTTATTCGGTTCTCTCGGCAGTCGGGAAGCTCTCGGCCCAGACGCTGAAGCTCAAGGCCGAGGTCTACGACTCGCGCCAGCACTACGACCAGGTCAAGGGCCTGTGGTGGGGCACCCAGACGCCTGACGGGCGCTGACGAGGCGCCCTGAGCGGCGATTCGCTGCTCTGCGTGGCCGTTCGCGGCCGCGCGCCGGCACATTCCGGCAACAGCTCCGATTTCTCTGTGGGATAGCGGCCTGTCGCCTTGTCTGGCCGGCAGGTCGTGGAATACTCCGCAGTTAGAGCGGCGTTGATTCTGTCGGCGCGCCCTGAGTCTAACGGTCAGGCTTTCATGAGCGCGCAAGCGAAGCCCAGCGAACCGTCGATGGAGGAGATCCTCGCCTCCATCCGCCGGATCATTTCGGACGATGACGTCAAGCCGGGCGAGGGCGAGGCTGCGCCCGCTGGGGATGCCGCAGCACCCGCGGAAGCGGCGGCCGCCCCTGCAGCTGAAGCGGCACCTGTCGCTGAAGCGGCACCCGCCGCACCGGCGGACGAGGATGTGCTGGACCTCGGTGCCGAGGCCGCTCTGGTCGCGGCGCCCCCTCCCGAACCGCCGGCGCCTGCCGCAGAAGAGCCCGACGTTGCTTTCGTCGAGCCGCCGCCACCGTCACCTCCGCCGCCGGCATCGGCGCCGGCCCCCGAGCCGGCGCCCGCAGCCGCCTTCATTCCGGCCCCGCCTCCGCTGCCGCCGCTCGGGGCGCCAGCGATGTCGGTCGACATGGCGAGCCTGCTCTCCGATCAGGCGAGCTCCGTCGTCACGAACGCCTTCGGCCATCTCGCCAATACCGTGCTCAGCAACAATGCGCGCACGCTGGAGGATCTGGTGAAGGAGATGCTGAAGCCGATGCTCAAGGCATGGCTCGACGACAACCTGCCGACCATGGTCGAGCGTCTCGTCCGCACCGAGATTGAGCGCGTCGCCCGCGGTGGGCGCGGCTGAGCCGCAACCACCGCCAGATTTCAGCCGTTTCGCGCTGAACGAGTGCGTCTGCGCCGGAGAGGCGCTCGCGCGGGCAGGCGGCGTGTCGCCGGCCCCGGCCCATACCAGCCATCGAAGGCCCCGGCCTCGCTCAGCCGTTTGAGCCCGTAGCCCAGCATCGCGAAGCCGGTCGCCGGCGCTCCGAGACGCGTGACCAGCATCGTCAGGCCAACCGCGATCGGTCTCGGATAGCGGCCCGAGGCCGCTTCCACGGCAAACCACGCGCCGAGTCCGTGGACGAGAAGTCGTGTGATCATTGTTCCACCTCTGCGGCGCTGCTCAGAGCACGACTTTGCGGTTCTCGCCGAATTCCGGCTTGGCGCCGGTCAATGCGGCGGCCGCCATCTTGACCGTGGTGACGATCTTGCCGGGGCTGTCCCAGAACTCGGCCATGGCGGGCCGGACGCGCAGCACACGGATGTTCGGGTCGTTCTCGTCGTCCCAGAACGCCTTATTGGTCGGGCTCCAGAGCTCGTGCACACGCTTGCGATCGTCGAGCACAGTAGCGGTGCCGCTGATCGAGAGGTACCGATGGCCCCCGGTGTCGGAGAAGGCGAGGCAGATATTCTCGTTGATCTGGATCTCATCGTCCTTGTGGTGGCGGCGGTCGGTGAGGAAGTAGATCGCATCCTCATCCCGGATGCCATGTGCGTGCATGGGGCGGGCGCGAAGCTCGTCGCCATTTCCGTCATGGGTCACCAGCATGGCGAATTGGATGGAATCGACGAGGTCCCAGACCCGGTCCTGATCGTGGCGTTGGCTCATCTCGGTCCTCCTGTTGTTGCCGATCCAACCGCCTGCCGGACCGCAGGTTCCCTCGCCCGTAGCCTGCCGGGTGGCCCGCTTTGCAGGCTGGCCCTGCCGCCCGCCGGGGTGCGGGCGCGGTGGAACAACCGGGCGGCTCGTGCGTAGGGCGTGGGTGCCGGGCGGCCGCCCGCATGCAGCGCGCGTTTGCGTCCAGCCTTTCGACCCTCGGGGGATTCATCATGGCCAAGTCAGCGTCCAAGCCCGCGACCAAGACAGCGTCGCCGAAGAGTTCCGCCACGACGAAGATCGTGAAATCCAGCCGGATCGACCTGGCGTCGAACACGAAGACCAAGGTGATCGGCGTTCTCAACGAGCGTCTGGCGGATGGCATCGACCTGGCGCTCGCCACCAAGCAGGCGCACTGGAACCTGAAGGGGCCGGGCTTCATCGGTATCCATCTGATGCTCGACGGCTTTCGCGACGAACTCGACACACATGTCGACACCGTCGCGGAGCGCATCGCGCAACTCGGCGGGATCGCCTTCGGGACGACGCAGACGACCGCGCAGGCGACGTCGCTCAAGCCGTATCCCACCGAGATCGTCGCGGTTCAGGACCATCTCGCGGCACTGATCGAGCGCTATGCCGAGACGGCCAACAAGGTGAGGGACGGGATCGATGCCTGCGACGAGGCCGGCGATGCCGGCAGCGCCGACATCCTGACCGCCTATTCCCGTGCGCTCGACAAAGCGCTCTGGTTCCTGCAGTCGAACCGCGCTTGAAGCGAGCAGCCGCCTCGTCATTCCGGGGCGCGCCGTAGGCGCGAACCCGGAACCCACGACGAGGTGAGACAGCCAAAACCCGTTACATACGCAGTTGGCCCAGTCGTGGGTTCCGGGCTCTTCGCTACGCGAAGCCCCGGAATGACAAGAGTGGTTGAAGCCGGCGTATCATCGAAAACGTTGACGCGCGGCCTCCGCATGGGCTCTTAAGGGCCTGAGACCTATTGGCCCGTGATTTCTCGGCCGGGGCAGGTTCCCCGGCCTTTTGGCGTTCGAGCGAAGCAATGATGGACAAGACTTTCGAGCCGGCAGCCGTCGAGGCCCGGATCAGCCAGGCCTGGGACGAGGCGCAGGCCTTCAAGGCAGGGCGGGGTGCCGCGCCCGGCGCCGAGATCTATTGCATCGTCATTCCGCCGCCGAACGTGACCGGCTCGCTGCATATGGGCCACGCGCTCAACAACACGCTGCAGGACGTGCTCTGCCGCTTCGAGCGCATGCGCGGCAAGGACGTGCTCTGGCAGCCGGGCACCGACCATGCCGGCATCGCGACGCAGATGGTGGTCGAGCGCAAGCTCGCCGCCGAGAACCGCACCGACCGCCGCAGCATGGGCCGCGAGGCCTTCCTGGCCGAGGTCTGGAAGTGGAAGGAGGAATCGGGCGGCACGATCTTCAATCAGCTGCGCCGTCTCGGTGCCTCCTGCGACTGGTCGCGTGAGCGCTTCACCATGGACGAGGGGCTCTCGGCCGCCGTACTCAAGGTCTTCGTCGGCCTGCACAAGCAGGGGCTGATCTACCGCGCCAAGCGGCTGGTGAACTGGGACCCGAAGTTCCAGACCGCGATCTCGGACCTCGAGGTGCTGCAGATCGAGAAGAACGGCAGCTTCAAATGGGAGCGGGGCGGGGAGGATCCCTTCGACGCGGCCAAGCTCGACAAGGTCCTGAACAAGGACCCGAACGGGCATCTCTATTATTTCAACTACCCGCTCGAAGGCGCCGTCTATGACGCCGACGACGCTTCGACCTTCATCACCGTCGCCACGACCCGGCCCGAGACGATGCTCGGCGATACGGGCGTCGCGGTTCATCCCGAGAACGAGACGATCGGGCATCTGATCGGCAAGAACGCGGTTCTGCCTCTGGTGGGCCGCATCATCCCGATCGTGCCCGACGATTATGCCGACCCGGAGAAGGGCACCGGCGCCGTCAAGATCACCCCGGCGCATGACTTCAACGATTTCGAGGTCGGCAAGCGCCACAAGCTCGACATCATCAACATCCTCGACGGCGAGGCGCGCATCACACTCGCCGGCAACGAGGATTTCCTCGCTGGCGCCAAGCCGGAAGCCGAGACGCTGGCGCTCGATGGCCTCGACCGCTTCGCCGCCCGCCGCATCGTCGTCGAGCTGATGGCGGCGCGCGGTCTCCTCGCCAAGGTCGAGCCCCACGCCCACACGGTTCCCCATGGCGACCGTTCCGACGTCGTCATCGAGCCCTGGCTGACCGACCAGTGGTATGTCGACGTGAAGCCGCTCGCCGAGCGCTCGATCAAGGCCGTCCGTGACGGCCGCACGAAGTTCACGCCGGAGAACTGGACCAAGGTCTATTACGACTGGCTGGAAAACATCGAGCCCTGGTGCGTCTCGCGCCAGCTCTGGTGGGGCCACCAGATCCCGGCCTGGTACGGGCCGGATGGTGAGGTCTTTGTCGCCGAGTCCGCGGCCGAGGCCCAGACGTTGGCGATGGCGCATTACGGCGACACCGTCGCACTGACGCGCGACGAGGACGTGCTCGACACCTGGTTCTCTTCCGCGCTCTGGCCCTTCTCGACGCTGGGCTGGCCGGAGGAGACGGGCGAACTCAAGCGCTACTACCCGACGGCGACGCTCGTCACGGCCTTCGACATCATCTTCTTCTGGGTCGCCCGGATGATGATGATGGGCCTCAACTTCATGGACGAGGTGCCGTTCAAGGACGTCTACATCCACGCCATCGTTCGCGACGAGAAGGGCGCGAAGATGTCGAAGTCGAAGGGCAACGTCATCGATCCGCTGACGCTCGTCGATAAATACGGCGCCGATGCGCTGCGCTTCACGCTCAGCGCCATGGCGGCGCAGGGGCGGGACATCAAGCTCGCGACCTCCCGCGTCGAGGGCTACCGCAACTTCGCGACCAAGATCTGGAACGCCGCGCGCTTCGCCGAGCTCAACGGCTGCGCGCGGGCGGAGGGCTTCGACCCGGCGGCCGTGAAGCAGCCGCTGAACCGCTGGATCCTGAGCGAGGCGGCGCAGGCGGCCGAGGAGATCGCGGCGGGCATCCCGAGCTTCAAGTTCAACGAGGCGGCGGGCGGGGCCTACCGCTTCGTCTGGAACCAGTTCTGCGACTGGTATCTGGAACTCGCCAAGCCGGTGCTGCAGGGGGAGGGGGTCGATGCCGCCGCCCGCGCCGAGACGCAGGCGACGGTCGCCTACGTCATCGACCTGATCTGCCAGCTCCTGCATCCCTTCATGCCGTTCCTCACCGAGGAGCTCTGGGCGCAGAAGGCGCAGGCCGGCGCGCCGCGCAAGCTTGCCGCCGGGGACGACGCCATGGTCTGCCTGACGCGTTGGCCGGAGCTCTCGACGCTCAAGGACGCGGCCGCCGAGGCTGAGATCGGCTTCGTCGTCGATCTCATCTCGGACATCCGCTCGGTGCGTTCGGAGGTCAACGTGCCGGCCGGCACGCAGGCGCCGCTCGTCCTCGTCAACGCCTCGGCTGCGACGCGGGCCACGATCGAGAGCTGGCGGCCGATGATCGAGCGCCTTGCCCGCGTCTCCGACATCTCGTTCGAGACCGCGGCCCCCGCGCAGTCGGCGCAGATCATCGTGCGCGGCGAAGTGGCGGCGCTGCCGCTCGCCGGGCTGATCGATCTCGATGCCGAGCGCTCGCGCCTGACCAAGGAGCTCGCCAAGCTCGACCAGGACATCGCGGTGGTCGAGAAGAAGCTCGGCAACCCCGATTTCATGGCTCGTGCGCCGGACGAGATCGTCGAGGAGAACCGCGAGCGCAAGGCTGCGGCAGAAGCGCGCAAGCTCAAGATCGCCGAGGCGCTGGCGCGGCTATCCTGAGCGGCGCAGAGGGCCGCCACTTCGAGCGAAACGAGGCAATTCAAGGGGATGTCGCGTTCAGCCGCCCCCTGGATTGCTTCGGAGCTCCCGCTCGTCAGCATGACGGAGCGCGCGACAGCACGCGCCCCCGACGCATTCCGGCCATAGCGTTGTCGTCAAATTGACGTTGAGCGAAGAGAGGACTGGCGTTCTCTCGTCGACCTCTATTAGATGCGCGCGACGCAAATCTGCCATGCACCTGTGTGGCGGCAAAGGACCGGCTGTTCAGGACCCATGCTCAAGCGAGCCTATGACTGGTGCGTATCCTACGCATCCCATCCCGCCGCCCCCTGGCTGCTTTTCGCACTCACCTTCGTGGAAAGCTCGATCAGCCCGCTGCCGCCTCTCCCGCTGCTCATTCCGATGTGCATCGCCCGGCCGGATCGTGCCTGGTTCTACGCTGGCGTCTGCTCGCTTGGCGCCGTTCTCGGCGGCTATCTCGGCTATGCCATCGGCGCTCTGCTCTACGACTCGCTGGGCGCCTGGCTGATCAGCCTTTACGGCCTCCAGGACAAGGCTGCCCATCTGATCTCGAGTTCGCAGGACTATTGGTTCTGGGTGCTCGTGACCAAGGGCCTGACGCCGATTCCCTTCAAGATCGTCACGATCATGTCCGGTTTCCTGCATTTCGACCTGTGGAAGTTCACGGTCGGGATGGTCGTCTCCAGGGCGAGCTTCTTCCTGATGATCGCGGTCGCGCTGCGCTATTACGGCGACGACATCCGCATCTTCATCGAGAAGCACCTGCCGCTGGCGGCGCTGACGCTGCTCGTGGTTGTGGTGGGCGGATTCTTCGTCCTGCCGTTGGTGCTCTGAGCCGGAGGCGTCGGTCGGCGCCTTCGATATTTGTGACATCGTCGCAACAGTGTCAGGGGAACGGTAACCACCGTTCCCCTTGCCGTATCCGCCGCCGTGAAGCCGCCACAAACCGGGCCCAGCACAACGTCGCGTTAAGTCCCTGAGATATAGACAAAACGGGACAAAACGCGCCGGCGGGGAAATGGTTCCTCGCCGATTTGGGGTTTTCGGGGTGAGCGTTGCTCCCGAGAGGGCCGGCGTGGCAGATTTTCGCCAGGCCGAGCTCGGGGGAACGAAGGCGACGTGGCAATGGATACGCGGGTATTCGACAAGTCGAGGTTGCCGAGCCGCCATGTGAGCGTGGGTCCGGCCAAGGCTCCTCACCGATCCTATTATTACGCGATGGGCATGACCGCGAAGCAGATCGCGCAGCCCTTCGTCGGCGTCGCTTCCTGCTGGAACGAGGCCGCTCCCTGCAACATCTCCCTGATGCGCCAGGCCCAGGCCGTGAAGAAGGGCGTCGCCTCAGCCAGCGGTACGCCCCGCGAATTCTGCACGATCACGGTGACCGACGGCATCGCCATGGGCCACCAGGGCATGAAGTCCTCGCTCGCCTCGCGCGAAGTCATCGCCGACTCGGTCGAGTTGACGATGCGCGGCCACTGCTATGACGCGCTGGTCGGCCTGGCCGGCTGCGACAAGTCTCTGCCCGGCATGATGATGGCCATGGTGCGCCTCAACGTGCCGTCGATCTTCATCTATGGCGGCTCGATCCTGCCCGGCAATTTCAAGGGCAAGCCCGTCACGGTTCAGGACGTGTTCGAGGCCGTCGGCAAGCATTCTGTCGGCGCCATGTCGGACGAGGATCTCAAGGAGCTCGAGGAGGTGGCCTGCCCGTCCTCCGGCTCCTGCGGCGCGCAATTCACCGCCAACACCATGGCGACGGTCGCCGAGGCCATCGGCCTGGCGCTGCCCTATAGCTGCGGCGCGCCTGCGCCCTACGATGTGCGCGACACCTTCTGCTACACCGCCGGCGAGATGGTGATGGAGCTGATCGCGCGGAATATCCGCCCGCGCGACATCGTCACCCGCAAGGCCCTGGAGAATGCGGCCATGGTCGTCGCCGCCACCGGCGGCTCGACGAACGGCGCGCTGCACCTGCCGGCGATCGCGCATGAATGCGGCATCGACTTCGACCTGTTCGAGGTCGCCGAGATCTTCAAGAAGACGCCCTATATCGCGGACCTGAAGCCGGGCGGGAAATACGTCGCCAAGGACATGTTCGAGGTCGGTGGCATTCCGCTGGTGATGAAGAGCCTGCTCGACGCCGGCTACCTCCATGGCGACTGCCTGACCGTGACCGGCCGCACCATTGCCGAGAACATGGCCTCGGTGAAGTGGAACGACGAGCAGGATGTCGTCTATCGCGCCGACAAGCCGATCACGGTGACCGGCGGCGTCGTCGGCCTGCAGGGCAATCTGGCGCCGGAAGGCGCCATCGTGAAGATCGCCGGCATGCCCGAGGACCAGCTCGTCTTCACCGGCCCGGCGCGCTGCTTCGACCGTGAGGAAGACGCCTTCGAGGCCGTCAAGAACCGGACCTACAAGGAAGGCGATGTCATCGTCATCCGCTATGAGGGACCGAAGGGTGGCCCCGGCATGCGCGAGATGCTGGCTACCACCGCGGCCCTCTACGGCCAGGGCATGGGCGACAAGGTCGCGCTCATCACCGATGGCCGCTTTTCGGGCGCCACGCGCGGCTTCTGCGTCGGCCATGTCGGGCCCGAGGCGGCTGTCGGCGGGCCGATCGGCCTTCTCCGCGACGGCGACATCATCGAGCTCGACGCCATCACAGGAAAGCTCGCAGTCCGCCTTTCTGATGCCGAACTTCAAGCGCGTCGTGAGGCCTGGACGCCGAGAAAGACTGACTACAATTCCGGAGCGCTATGGAAATACGCGCAAACGGTTGGTTCCGCGAAAGGCGGCGCCGTGACACACCCAGGAGGGGCGGCCGAAACCCATTGCTATGCGGACATCTAGCTCAACCATAGCATGCCTGTTGCTGCTGGCCGGCCCGCTGGCCGCGCACGCGCAGGACTTCCCGAGCGGACGGCCGCTGTTGCCGCCGCTTGCGATTCCGGAGGCGACGCTGGCCGATCCGGAGGGGGGATCCGTGCGCGATTCCGGGCCCGCCACGCGCGCTCCGGCTCCGAACACTCCGACGGCTCATTCGGCTCTGCCGCTCGCTCCTTTTAGCAACACCCGCGACGCGATCCGGGCCTGGATGCGCGATTCCTCGGCCGGTAATCAGCTCGGCGCCGTACGCGCCCTCGAATACGCCGCCTCGCAGGGCCACCTGACCGCCCAGTACAAGCTCGGCAAGATGTATGCCGAAGGAGAGGGCGTCTCGACCAATGATCTCAAGGCCTTCGAATATTTCTCGAAGATCGCGGACGAAAATGCCGACGCCATTCCCGGGACGGCGGATGGTCGTCTGGTCGGCAGTGCCTTCGTGGCGCTCGGCAGCTATTTCTCGGACGGAATCAAGGGCTCCTATGTGAAGCCCAATCCGGACCGTGCCTTCGACATGTTCCACTATGCGGCGTCGTATTTCGGCGATCCGGACGGGCAGTACAATCTCGCGCGCCTTTATATGAAGGGGCAGGGAACGTCCCGCGATCCGCGCCAGGCGGCGCGCTGGATGAAGCTCGCGGCGGAGAAGGGCCATGCGCCTGCCCGCGCGGCCTTCGGTGAAATGCTGATCCGCGGCGGCGAGGGCGTGCCCCGGCAGCCGGTTCTCGGGCTGATGTGGCTCTCGCTGGCTCGCGAAGGTGCCGATCCTGCCCGAGAGGCCTGGATTCTGGAGCGCTACGATGCCGCCTTCACGGCCGCCTCCTCGGCCGATCGCACGGCGGCGCTGGCTCTTGTCGAGCGCCAGCAGCTCGCAGGAGCGCGCGCGAGCGCCAACCCGCAGCGCTGACGCAACTCGTGTTACTCGGCGCGCCGATCGTGCGCCTTGCCGCCATTGCCCGTACTGGTCCGGGATTCGCGCCGGCGCGATATCCGACGAAAACCGGACATGGACCCAAGAGTTCCATTCCGGGTTTCTTTTCGCGAGACCGCCGCGGGCGCATCGCGAAAGGGCTTTCATGATTGCCGCATTGCTGCCGTCGCCACTGCCCTTGCCAAGGCTTGTGGCACGCCAATTCGATACCGCTGCACTCGAATTGTTGCAGGCTCCCGGCGTTGCCTCGGTCGATTTCGCGTCGCCTCCGGGTGAGCCCGCGCTGGTCGATGCCGATTCTGTGTCCTGGCGGGTTTTCAAGAATCCGGCCGCGCTGTTCATCGGCGGGGTCGTCGCCGTGCTGCTTGAACTGGCGCAGCCGGCGGTTCGCTCCGGCGTATGGGACCATTCCTCTTTCCGGAAGGACCCTCTCCGGCGGCTTCGCCGCACCGGGCTTGCCGCCATGGTGACCGTCTATGGCGGGCGCTCCCAGGCGCAGGCGATGATCGCCGGGGTGGTTCGGCGCCATGACGCGGTCGAAGGCAGGACACCGGATGGCGCCGCCTACCGGGCCAATGATCCCGAATTGCTGGATTGGGTTCAGGCGACGGCGGGCTTCGGTTTCAGCGAAGCCTATCATCGCTATGTCCGACCGCTATCGCGGCAGGAGCGGGACCGCTTCTATGCGGAAGGCGCGCCATCCGCGCGGCTTTACGGCTCTGTCGGCGCACCTGGCTCGACTGCGGAGATGGACGCGCTGTTCGCCGCCACGGCGCCTCAGCTGGAGACCTCGCCGATCATCTTCGAATTCCTCGACATCATGAGAAGCGCTCCGATCTTCGGGCCGGCGCTCCGGCCGCTTCAGAGGATGCTGATCCGGGCAGCGGTCTCGAGCACGCCGGACTGGTTCCGGACGCAGCTCGGGCTCGGCCCGGAGCATCAGCCGCGCTCTGGCGAGGCCTGGGCTGTCAAGCTGGCCTGTGGGGTGGCGGACCGCATCATGCTGCGCTCCAGCCCGGCCGTGCAGGCCTGCCGGCGGCTCGGATTGCCGGATGATTACCTCTATCGCACGGCCGGCTGACGGGCTGCGGGATTTACACCCGCGACGACAGCCTCTATCCGATACGCCTGTTCAAGAAGGCAGTTTCCGCATGCGGCCAGAAATCCAGACGCAACTCGATAACGCCAAGCAGTCGATCGGACTGCTGAGGAGGCATCTTTGACTGGGATCAAGCCCAGCGTCGCCTCGCCGAACTGAATGCCCTCTCCGAGGGCCCCGATTTCTGGAACGATGCCGAAGCCGCGCAGAAGCTGATGCGTGAGCGCACCTCGCTGGAGACCCAGATCGAGGGCATCACCAAACTCGAACGCGATCTCGACGACGCGCTGACGCTGATCGAACTCGGTGACATGGAGGGCGACGAAGCCACCGTTACCGAGGGCGAGCAGGCGATCAAAGCGATCCAGGACGAGGCGGCGCGCCTGCAGGTCGAGACCCTGCTCTCGGGCGAGGCCGACATGCTCGACACCTATATCGAGATCCATCCCGGCGCGGGCGGCACCGAGAGCCAGGACTGGGCCGAGATGCTGCTGCGCATGTATCGGCGCTGGGGCGAGCGGCGGAAGTTCAAAGTCGAGACGCTCGAATACCAGGATGGCGACACGGCCGGCATCAAGTCCGCGACGCTCCAGTTCAAGGGCCACAACGCCTATGGCTGGCTGAAGACCGAATCCGGTGTGCACCGGCTGGTCCGCATCTCGCCATTTGATTCCAACGCCAGGCGGCAGACGTCCTTTGCCTCGGTCTGGGTCTATCCCGTCGTCGACGACCGCATCATCATCGATGTGAAAGAATCGGACTGCCGGATCGACACCTACCGTGCCCAGGGCGCCGGCGGCCAGCACATCAACACGACCGATTCGGCGGTGCGCATCACGCATATTCCGAGCGGCATCGCGGTGGCCTGCCAGCAGGAGCGCTCACAGCACAAGAACCGCGCCAAGGCCTGGGAAATGCTGCGTGCCCGCCTCTACGAGGTCGAGCTGAAGAAGCGCGAGGAGAAGGCCAACGCCGAGCAGGCGTCCAAGACCGATATCGGCTGGGGCCACCAGATCCGCTCCTATGTGCTGCAGCCCTATCAGCTCGTGAAGGATCTGCGCACGGGCGTCAGCTCGACGGCGCCGTCCGATGTGCTCGATGGCGATCTCGATCCGTTCATGGAAGCGTCGCTCGCGCAGCGCGTCTACGGAACGGAAGTCGAGGTTGAAGACATCGACTGATAGCCTTCTCCGCTAACGAAAAAGCCGCGCTCAATGCGCGGCTTTTTTGTTGGTGCACGTACTGTCAGGAGGCTTCGGCGAGCAGCTTGCTCCCAGCCCGCAAGAAGCGGGTCGGATCGATCGCCTCGTCGTTGATGCGGGTCTCGTAGTGCAGATGCGGGCCGGTCGAGCGGCCGGTCGAGCCGACCTTGCCCAGAACCGAGCCGGTCCTGACGGTCTGGCCGACCGAAACCGAGATCGCCGACATGTGGGCGTAGCGCGTGGTGAGCCCATTGGCGTGCTCGACCTCGACCATGTTGCCGTAGCCGCCATTATATTCCGCGGCGATGACCTTGCCCGGCGCGGTGGCCAGGATCGGCGAGCCCGTCTCGGCGCGGAAGTCCACGCCGGTATGCATGGCGAGGCCGCGCGTGAAGGGGTCGGTCCGGTATCCGAAATTCGAGCTGAATTCGTGCTCGCCCGCGACAGGCCGCGCCAGCGGCAACTGCTCGATCACTCCGCGCAGGCGGATGAGGGAGGTCATGCGCGGCTGCAAGGCAGTCAGCGTCGCCTCGAAGGGCCCGGCCGAGGGGTCGAGGTTGACCGGGACCAAGGGGCCGCCGATGCTGGCGGCTGCGCCATTCTGAGCCGCGAGCCGCTCGGTATCGAGACCGGTTTCGGCAAGCGCGCTGCGCAGGCGCTTCTGCGTCGCCGCAAGCGTCTGGTCCATGTCCTTCAGAGCCGCGATCTGAGAGTCGAAGGTGCTTGCCATGGCCGTGTCGAGCCTGGTCAGCGTGGCCTCGACGCGTTTGGCCGGCGGTTCCGCGGCCGCCTCGCCGGATTGCCAGCCGCCGCCGGCGTTGCCGCGATCGGCACCGCGCAGCGATGGCGCTTCAGGTGCCGGCATCGGCTTGTCCGACTGGAGCAATTTACCGGGCAGGAGCGGGGCGAAGCTGGTGACGCCGGAGGCGCGCACGGGCTCTTCCGGCTTGATGACGCGGGTGCGCAGCGGCAGCTTCGCCGCCGGCAGGAGCCCATTGGACTGCAGCGTGTCGGTCAGCGCGCTGACGAGCGACTGGCGCGATTCGAGTTCGGCCTGCCGGGTGGCGAGTTCGTCGACGCGCGATTCGACGCCGTCCTGATCGAGCAGGGCGCGGCTGGCATAGCGGTCGAGGTCGGCGCGCAACGCGGCGATGCGGTCCTCGTAAGCGTATTGGCGGGCCGTCTCGCGGGCGATCAGCCGGGCGGCGAGGTCGTCACGGCTGAGAATGTACCAGCCGGCGGTGCCGCTGCAGGCCGTCGTGATCGCGAGCCATCCCAATCCGGCCAGCATCGTCGAGCGGCGGATCGTGTAGGTCTTGTGAGTCACGAGGCCGGAGGCCGGGAGGGCAGGGGGCGACTGAGACTGAGAATGCATTACGCGGAACCGGATTGAACGCTGCCGATGCCGTCATTAGGGATTGTTAGGGTTAATCTTTCGCAAATCCCGGCCGCCAGCTCCGCCTAGACTGCCTGTGCGGCGGCCAGAACCTCCTCCGCATGGCCCTCGACCTTGACCTTGCGCCAGATGCGGGCGAGCCGGCCTTCGGCATCGATCAGGAAGGTCGAACGCTCGATTCCCATGAATTTGCGGCCATAGAGGCTCTTCTCGACCCAGATGCCATAGGTGGAGGCGAGGAGCTGTGCCTCGTCCGCAACAAGCGGGAAGTCGAGTTCGTATTTGCGCTTGAAGTTGTCATGGCGCTTCACCGAATCAGGCGACACGCCGATGATCTCGGCCCCGCAGGCGGCAAAGTCCTTGCGCAAACGATTGAAGGCGATCGCTTCCTGCGTGCAGCCGGGGGTGTTGTCCTTCGGGTAGGCATAGAGCACGACCTTCCGCCCTCGCAGCGACGAGAGGCTCACTTCGCCGCCGCCATCTCGCGGCAGGGTGAAGTCGGGTGCGAGATCGCCTTCCTTCAACGACATGGCTTCGCCTTCCTTTCGTCGACTTCTCACGGCATGGGACCGTGCAGCACGGCCCGGTGGGCCGCGATGCGAAGGACCGGCAAAGCGTGAGCAATTCCTTTTCCGGATTGCCGAATCGCTTCTTGAGGCCGCATCGACATGGATGCTGTCTTCCGGGATTGCGACAAGGGGCGATCGGACGCACCCTGCCGCGAGCCGTCGAGGCGCCAAAGGGACTACGCGCATTTTGTTGAAGCAGGACGCAAAGGCCGCCGCTGCCGGGCAGGGGACCCCTACGCCCGCAGAGGAGAATTGCGACCTCGACATCGATATCGAGGTCGTTAAGGAGCGCGCCAAGGCGGGGCTGGCGACGATCTGCGTCGCGATCACGGTGGCAGCGGTGGTTCTGGCGGGCGCGGCGGCGACGCTGCTGGTCACCGGCATCATTCCGCTATCGGGCCTCGAGGGCCGGATTTCGCTTGCGATCGAGGAGCGGCTCGGCCCGGACTGGAAGGTCGATGCCGCGGAGGCGGAGCTCGGCCGCATCGATGGACATTCCCAGCTGCGGGTCCGGCAGGTTTCCTTCCGTCACGCCAGCGGCGCGGTCATCCGCGCGCCGGAGGCTGTGCTCGGCTATGAGCCCATGGCGCTTCTGAAAGGCGAAATCCGGCTGGTCTCGGTCGATCTGCGCGGCGTCAATGTGCGCCTCGGGGTCAACAAGGACGGCGCGCTCGTCATCAATGCCGATTCGGCGCCCGCCGAAGCGCCGCCGCAACCGACGCTGCCGGACGCGGCGCAGTGGAACGCCTTCACCGGCATCATGAGTGCGGTTTCTACGCTGGCGCGCGGCGACGGGTTCCTGGGGGCGCTGGAGACGGCCGGCATGAACGGCGCCCGCCTCTCGCTGGTCGACCCAGAAGGGCGGCAGAAAGCCGGCCTCGAAGATGTCGAGCTGAGGCTGTCGCGCGTCGGCGAGAGCGGCACGCGGCTGACGATGAAGGGGCGGACCGGCCAGCGCTGGAAGGAAATGGCCGTCGACCTGTCGACGGAGGCCGACGGCACCCGGCGTGCCGACATCGACATCCTTCGCTTCGAGCCGGCGGAAGCCGTGGCGCTCGCCTTCGGCACGGGCGGTATCGTCATCGACGGCCTGCCGATGCAGGGCAAGGCCACGCTTAGGCAGGCTCCTGACGGCCGAAAATCGATCACGGCGGCGATCGAGGTGCATTCGGGCACGCTGCGGTTCCCTGAGAGCCCCATGCCGCCAGTGGCGGTGGATTCAGCGCATCTCGAGGTCGCCAGCAGCGGTGACCTGAACGAGCTGAACATCGTGCGCGGCGAGTTCCGGGCCGGCGCGACGCAGATCGTCACGAAGGGCAGGCTGCGGGCCGAGAATGCGGCATGGAATCTCGCGCTCGACGCCAGCGGCCAGCTCGCAGGGCTCGATGCCGACCCACCGATCAGGATCGACGCGCTCAAGACGGCGTTGAAGATCGATCCCGCGAACGGCTCGGTCTCCATCGACGAGGCCTCGATCCGCGGGCCGAATGCGACGGTCGACATGACGGCCTTCATCCAGCAGGTCGGCAGCTCGCCCTTGCAGCGCTTCGCGATCAAGGCGGTGAATTCGGATGCGCGGGCGTTGCTGGCGATCTGGCCCGGCTTCACCTCGCCGGATGTCCACAACACGTTGCGGCGCCAGCTCGTGGCCGGCCGGATGAAATCCGTCACGGTCGATCTCGACCTGCCGGCTGCCGATCATGCGCGTCTGGTCCAGGGCCACGGCATGCCGGAAGGCTCGCTCTCCGTCATCATCGACGGCGAGCAAGTTCGCTACCTGCCCGATCCGGGCCTGCCGCCTCTGACCGATGCTGTCGTGACCGGAAAGGTTTCCGGTCGCAGCGTGCAGCTCGCGATCACGAAGGCGACGGCGGATCTCGGCAATGGGCGCCAGCTGCAGCTCAGCGACGGCAGCTTCGTAATGCCCGAATTGTGGATGCACCGGGCGCCGGCTCGGATCGGCTTCCGCCTCCAGGGACCCATGGACGCGCTGGCGGCGCTCTTCGCCTTCCCGGCCCTGAAGGATTTCACCCCCGGCCAGATCGATCCGGCCGCGCTCAAGGGCAGCAGCGATCTCAAGGTCGGCCTGACCTTGCCGCTGGCGCCGGATCTGAAGCCAGAGGAGGTGGTTGCGACCGCGACCGGCACCTTCTCGAACGTCGCCTCCGATACGTTGCTCGGAACCGAGAAACTCGAAGGCGCCAATCTGGCGGTGACGCTCGATCGCAACGGGCTTTCGCTGAAGGGCGACGGCCGCGTCGGCGGGGATAAGAGCGCCATCGAGCTCAAGCAGAACAGCAAGGGGCAGGGAGAGGCCAGCCTGCTGCTCAATCTCGACGCCGCTGCCCGGCAGCGGCGTGGCCTAGGCCCCGATTCCGGCATCACCGGCACCGTGCCGGTGAAGGTCACCAAGAGTTTCGCCAAGGGAGCGGATGCGCCGCCACGCGTCGAGGCCGACCTGACCAAGGTCGCGCTGGACGGCGTGATGCCGGGCTTCAGCAAGCCCGCCGGCCGGCCGGGCAAAATCAGCTTCGTCTATGTGGCGGATCCGGACGGACCGGATTTCGAAGATTTCACGCTCGATGCGACGCCCGCCCTGATCAAGGGGCGGCTCGAACTCAACCGGCAGAACACGCTGGAAAGCGCGAGCTTCCAGCAGTTTCGTCTGTCGCCGGGCGACAACGCCAAGGTCGACATCAAGCGCGACGCCGGCGTGATGAAGCTGACGGTGCGAGGCGCGGTCGCGGATATCAGGCCTTTCATCAAGGATATGCAGAGCCCGCCGCCGGCCGCGAAGGACAGGGACAAGAACGCCGCCAAGGCGGGGGATCTCGACCTGGACCTGGACGTGCCGATCCTCACGGGGTTCAACAACGAGGCGATCACCAACGGCACGCTGAAATATTCCCGCCGCGGCGGGGATACACGGTCGATCGCCTTCAAGGGCCGGATCGGCAAGGCCGATGTCGGCGCGAACCAGGCCGGCCCCGGCCAGTCGCTCGTCGTGCAGTCGGAGAATGGCGGGTCCCTGCTGCGGTTTCTCGATCTCTACGGCAAGGCCTATGGCGGCGACCTGATCCTTAACATGGGCCCGGGCGAGGTCCAGAAGGGCGACCTGCTGTTCCGGAACTTCGTCGTGCGCGATGAGCCTGCGCTTCGCCGCGTGGTCGGCGCCCAGGTGTCCGGTCGCACCGGCGACAGCCCGCCGGAGCAGCCTCGCATCGACGTCAGCGAGGTTTCCTTCACCAAGCTCAAGGCCGAGTTCACGCGCTCGGCCAGCAGGCTCGACGTCTCCGACATGGTGATCTGGGGCGAGCAGGTCGGCTTTACGCTGCAGGGCAACGTCGATTACGGGCGCGACCGGGTCGATATCGGCGGCACTTTCGTCCCGGGCTATGCCTTCAACAACGCCTTCGCGCAGGTGCCGGTCGTCGGCACGCTGCTCGGGGGCGGGAGCCAGTATGGCGGGCTCTTCGCCGTGAACTTCCGGATGTCAGGCCTCGCGAGCGCGCCGACCATGACGATCAATCCGCTTTCCGCGATCGCGCCCGGAATCCTGCGCCGCTTCGTCGATCCGCTCGGCGGCGTGCCGGCCCAGCGAATGGTTCAGCCGGGCCAGGCGCCACGCCCGTAAGGCGATCGGCCGGGATTATTCCGGCCGCAGCAGGACGTGCTTCTTCTTGCCGAAGGAGAGCTTGACCGCGCCGTCGGCGGTCAGATCGGCGCTGCCGAGCACAGCGCGCTCGTCCGTGACCAGCACGTCGTTGACGCGCAGGCCGCCGGCCTTGACCTGACGACGGGCCTCGCCGGTGGATGGCACGAGGCCGGCCTTCACGAAGGCGGTGAGCACGCCGAGACTGGCGGCGAATTCGTCCTGCGGCACGACCACGCTCGGCAGGTCGGTCGCGAGCGTTCCTTCCTCGAAGGTCTTGCGCGCGGTCTCGGCCGCGGCTTCCGCCGCCTCGCGACCATGGACGATCGCGGTGATCTCGGTGGCGAGGATCTTCTTCGCCTCGTTCAGCTCGGCGCCGCCGAGCGCGGCGAGCCGGGCGATCTCGTCGAGCGGCAGACGCGTGAACACCTTGAGGAAGCGGCCGACATCGGCGTCCTCGGTGTTGCGAAAGTACTGCCAGAAATCATAGGGGCTGAAGACGTCCGCGTTGAGCCAGACCGCGCCATTGGCCGTCTTGCCCATCTTGGCGCCCGACGAGGTCGTCAGCAGCGGTGTCGTCAGGCAGTAGAGCTGGGGGCCGCCCATCCGGTGCGAGAGATCGACGCCGTTGATGATGTTGCCCCACTGATCCGAGCCGCCCATCTGCAGCCGGCAGCCATAGCGGCGGTTGAGCTCCGTGAAGTCGTAGCCCTGCATGATCATGTAGTTGAATTCGAGGAAGGACAGCGACTGCTCGCGGTCGAGCCTGAGCTTCACCGAATCGAAGGAGAGCATGCGGTTGACGGAGAAATGCCGGCCCACATCGCGCAGGAACTCGACATAGTTCAGCTTCAGCAGCCAGTCGGCATTGTTGGCCATCATCGCGTCGGTCGGCCCGTCGCCATAGCGCAGGATGCGGCCGAAGACGCGCTTGATGCTCTCGATATTGGTCGCGATCTCCTCGACCGTGAGCAGCTTGCGCTGGTCGTCGCGGAAGGAGGGGTCGCCGACCATGGAGGTGCCGCCGCCCATCAGCGTGATCGGGCGGTGGCCGGTCTCCTGGAACCAGTAGAGCATCGTCAGCGAAATCAGGTTGCCGATATGGATGCTGGTCGCGGTCGCGTCATAGCCCACATAGGCGGTCTGTGTTCCCTGCCGGCACAGCGCATCGAGGCCCTCCGCATCGGAGACCTGATGGATGAGGCCGCGCTCGTCGAGAACGCGCAGGAAATCGGTCTTGTAGGTGGTCATGGCGGGTTGCGATCTGTTTTTTTATCGGACCGCCGTCGTCTAGAGCATGTTCCGTCAAAGTGGAAACCGCTTTTGCAGTGAAAACGCCTGTGCGGCTCACCCCGGGACGCGGTCGAGCCACAATCGAACCGAGTCCTTCGGCGCAGGCCCTGCGACGAGTTCGGGCGATAGCCCGAGATCGCGTCGCGTGCGCGCATCCAGCCCGGCGGGTACGCGCCTTTTCCGCATGGCAACGAAAGACCGCTGCCACAAAGCAGCGCAAACGCGCAGGAACGCTGCGCCGTGCCGCGACGGGAGCGGCGCGGCCGGTGACAAGCAGGTCATGATCCGATCCTCGGAGAGGCGGGCGAACGCGCCCGCTGGCACGCGGTCGAATCTGAACCAGGCGCCGACGGCTCACAAAGCGGAAGATTGTCACCTGTCATAAAGACAGCTTATGCTTCGCCATGCCTGCGCCCGCTGCCCTGCCGAAGTTGCCGCCGCTCGCTGCCGTCCGCGTTTTCGAGGCTGCGGCGCGCCACCAGAACTTCACGCGCGCCGCCGAGGAGCTCGGCATGACGCAGGCTGCAGTGAGCTATCAGATCCGGCTGCTGGAGGATCGCGTGGGGGCGGCGCTGTTCGTGCGGCAACCGCGGCAGGTGGTCCTGACCGCGATCGGCCGGCGGCTCGCCGGGCCGGTCGGCAAGGCGCTCGCCGATATCGGCACGGTCTTTCGCGACATCTGCGAGGAGAGCCAGTCGATCCTGACGATCTCTTCGCTGCAGACAATGGCGATCAACTGGCTTTCACCGCGGCTGGCGCAGTTCCAGATCGAGAACCCGCAGCTCGAAGTGCGGGTAGGAACCTCGGAACATCTGGTCGATTTCGCCACGGAATCGGTCGATCTCGCGCTGAGATACGGGCTGGGCGAATGGCCGGGGCTGGTGGCCGAGAAGCTATTCTCCTGCCATTACGCACCGCTGTGCTCGCCGGAACTGCGCGAGCGGCTGCAACTGCGTGAGCCGGCGGACCTGCTCCGCGCGCCGCTGCTCAGCCCGGGCGACGATTTCTGGAAAGTCTGGTTCGCCGATGTGTGCATCGACGCATCGAAACCGAAGCTCGGCGACAGAGCGACGATGTCACTCCAGATGCAGGCGATGAACATTCAGGCAGCCATGCGCGGACACGGCGTCGCGATGGCCGTGCCCGAACTCTTCGCCTACGACATTGCCGCGGGGCGGCTCGTCTTCGCTGTGGAGCATGCCGTTGCCGACGCGCGCGCCTACTGGATCGTGTATCCGCCCGAGCGCCAGCGCGAGCGGAAGATCAGGCTGTTCCGTGACTGGGCTCTGGCCGAAGCCAGAAACGGGAGCCTGAAGCTTCCCGTGATGGAGAGAAGCGGGGCGTGACCGCCCCGATCTGCTGAAGCGCGAGCTCAGACCTGTTCCTGCTCGCTCTTGATGATCTCGGGGCCGACCTTGCGGTCGAGATAGACGCCGACCTGTTCCATGAGCTGCTCGACGCGGCCGTCGAAGAAGTGGTTGGCGCCGTCGACCACGGCGTGCTCGATCTGGATGCCCTTCTGGGTCTTCACCTTCTCGATCACGGCCATGACCTCCTTGACCGGGGCGACGCGGTCTTCCGAGCCATGCACGAACAGGCCGGAGGAGGGGCAGGGCGCCAGGAAAGAGAAGTCGTAGCGGTTGGCCATCGCGGCGATGGAGAGGAAGCCCTCAATCTCCGGGCGGCGCATCAGGAGCTGCATGCCGATCCAGGCGCCGAAGGAGACGCCGGCGATCCAGCAGCTCTTGGCCTCGGGGTTGAGCGCCTGCATCCAGTCGAGCGCGGCTGCCGCGTCAGAGAGCTCGCCGGCGCCATGGTCGAAATGGCCCTGGCTGCGGCCGACACCGCGGAAGTTGAAGCGCAGCGCCGAGAAGCCGCGGTTCACGAAGGTGTAGAACAGGTTGTAGACGATCTGGTTGTTCATCGTCCCGCCGAACTGCGGGTGCGGGTGCAGGATGATCGCCAGCGGCGCCCCCCGCTTTTTGGCGGGCTGGTAGCGGCCTTCGATCCGGCCTGCGGGCCCGTTGAAAATCACCTCTGGCATCGTCTCACCACTTCCTGGCGGCGGCACCGGCAAAAGGCAGGTCGGAGCGCGGCGCATGTCTGCCCGGAACCCGGCTGCCCTTGACGGAGCCACCATGCGCGCCCTAGATGAAAGGCGCTTAGAATAGTTCTAACAGCCGTGAACAAGTCGAGAACAAAACGTCAGGCCGCTTCTGCGGATGCCGTTTCGACCCGTTCCGGCCGGTTCGGATGGGCGGCTATAGCACGGCGTACAGGTGCAATTTCAAGCATTTCGTGCCGGCGTCCTTCGAGCGCAGTGAAATTAGGCATGTTGAAGCGGGAGCAGCCAGGATCGTGACGGCGGGACGCGCCTATCTCGACCACAACGCGACCACCCCGGTTCGGCCGGAGGTGGCCGAGGCGATTGCGCGTGCCTTGTCGCTGCCGGGCAACCCCTCTTCCGTCCATGGGGAGGGCCGCGCGGCGCGCGGCGCGATGGAACTGGCGCGCGAGCAGGTCGCTCACCGAGTCGGGGCGAAGGCCTCGAACGTGGTCTTTACCGGCGGCGGCACCGAAGCCAACGTTACGGTGCTCTCGCCCGGCCTGATGGACTGCGACGGTGGCCGCGACTGCGTGCGCGTGCCGGCCTCGCTTCTGCTCTACAGTGCGACCGAGCATGCCTGTGTGCGCGAGGGACACCGCTTCCCTGCCGGCGCCGCCGAGGCGATTCCGGTCGATGGCGACGGCCTTGTCGATCTCGCCTGGCTCGAGGTGCGGCTGTCGCGCTTCGCCGCCGAGAACCCAGGCGCGCGGGCGCTGGTCTCGATCCATCTCGCCAATAACGAGACCGGGGTGATCCAGCCGATCGTCGAAGCGGCTGCGATCGTTCATCGTCATGGCGGGCTGATGCATAGTGACGCGGTACAGGCTGCGGGCAAGATCGCCATCGACATCGAGGCGCTCGGCGCCGATGTGCTGACGCTGTCGGCCCACAAGATCGGCGGGCCGAAGGGCATCGGCGCCATCGTCTTCAGGACGGGGGCGCTGGAGCTCGCTGACAAGCCGATGCGCGGCGGCGGGCAGGAGCGCGGCTGGCGCGCCGGCACTGAAAACCTGCCGGGTATCCTCGGCTTCGGCGCTGCGGCTCAGATCGCGAGTGAGGTCCTGAGTGCCGAAGCAGGTCGGTTGGCCGTATTGCGGGATCGGCTCGAGGCCGGCCTCCAGGCACTGTCGCCCGAGACGGCGATCTTCGGATCGGCCGCGCCGCGCCTGCCCAACACCTCCGCCTTCGCGACGGCAGGCCTCAAGGCCGAGACCGTGCTGATCAAGCTCGACCTCGCGGGAGCTGCGCTTTCGTCCGGCTCGGCCTGCTCGTCAGGCAAGGTGAAGCGCTCGCATGTGCTCGATGCGATGAAAATAGACCCCGCCATGAGCGCAGGGGCCTTGCGTGCGTCGCTCGGATGGACCACCTGCGAGGCGGATATCGATCTTTTCCTGGCGGCCTACGGCAAGCTCGTGGCCGCCAATGCCGATCGGAGCGCCCGGGCTGCCGCCTGACGCGCTCCGCAACAGAAGAAACTGAACCGGCGGGCCTTGAACCCGCGACTGGAGAGAAGACATGGCAGCGGTCCAGGAGACCATTGATCAGGTCAAGTCGATCGACGTGACCGAATACAAATACGGCTTCGTCACCGAGGTCGAGGTCGACAAGCCCGCCAAGGGCCTGACCGAAGACACGGTCCGCTACATCTCGGCGCGCAAGAACGAGCCGGAGTGGATGCTGGAGTGGCGGCTCGACGCCTTCCGTCGCTGGAAGACCATGACCGAGCCGGTCTGGTCGCGCGTGAACTATCCGCCGATCGACTATCAGGATCTCTATTACTACGCGGCGCCGAAGAAGGGCGCTTCGCCGAAGTCGCTCGACGAGGTCGATCCGGCCATTCTCGCGACCTATGAGAAGCTGGGCATCCCGCTGCGCGAGCAGGAGATCCTGGCGGGCGTTGCGCCCGAAAACCGCGTCGCGGTCGATGCCGTGTTCGACTCGGTCTCGGTGGTCACGACCTTCAAGAAGGAGCTGGCGCAGGCCGGCGTGATCTTCTGCTCGATCTCCGAGGCGATCCAGGAGCATCCCGAGCTGGTGAAGAAGTATCTCGCCAGCGTGGTGCCGGTGACGGACAACTACTTCGCCACGCTGAACAGCGCGGTCTTCACCGACGGCTCCTTCGTCTACATTCCCAAGGGCGTACGCTGCCCGATGGAGCTCTCGACCTATTTCCGCATCAACGAGCAGAACACCGGCCAGTTCGAGCGCACGCTGATCATCGCCGAAGAGGGCTCCTATGTGAGCTATCTCGAAGGCTGCACCGCGCCGAAGCGCGACGAGAACCAGCTTCACGCGGCCGTGGTCGAGCTGATCGCGCTCGACGATGCCGAGATCAAGTACTCGACCGTGCAGAACTGGTTTCCCGGCGACGCCGAGGGCAAGGGCGGCATCTACAACTTCGTCACCAAGCGTGGCGACTGCCGCGGCAAGCGCTCCAAGATCTCCTGGACGCAGGTCGAGACCGGCTCGGCGATCACCTGGAAGTACCCGTCCTGCATCCTGCGCGGCGACGGCTCGCGCGGCGAGTTCTACTCGATCGCGGTGTCGAACGGCGCCCAGCAGGTCGATTCCGGCACCAAGATGATCCATCTCGGCAAGAACACCACCTCGAAGATCATCGCCAAGGGCATCGCCGCCGGCAAGTCGGACTCCACCTATCGCGGCATGGTCTCGGCCCATCGAAAGGCGACGGGCGCGCGCAACTTCACCAACTGCGACTCGCTGCTGATCGGCGACCAGTGCGGCGCGCACACCATCCCCTATATCGAGGCCAAGACCGCGACCGCGGTTTTCGAGCACGAAGCGACGACCTCGAAGATCGGCGAAGACCAGATGTTCTACTGCCAGCAGCGCGGCCTCTCCGAGGAGGAGGCGGTGGCGCTGATCGTCAACGGCTTCGTCAAGGAGGTGCTGCAGCAGCTCCCGATGGAGTTCGCCGTCGAGGCGCAGAAGCTGATCACGATCTCGCTCGAAGGCTCGGTTGGATAAGGGCGGTTACCCCGCACGCGCTGCGGCACATGGTGCCGCTGCGCAGATGCGGGGCCGTCATCGGGACCCTTACTAGACATAACGATCCCGCGTCTGCGGCGCACCGCTTCGTGCTGCACCGCGCACGGGATGACACAGGAACCAAACAATGCTCGAAATCCGCAATCTGGTCGTGAAGATCGCCGACGAGGACAAGCAGATCCTCAACGGCCTCAACCTCACCGTGAACGACGGCGAAGTGGCCGCCATCATGGGGCCGAACGGCTCCGGCAAGTCGACGCTGAGCTATGTCATCGCCGGCAAGGAGGACTATGAGGTCCTCGACGGCGAGATCCTGCTCAATGGCGAGAACGTGCTGGAGATGGAGGCCGATGCTCGCGCTGCCGCCGGCATCTTCCTCGCCTTTCAGTATCCGCTGGAGATCCCCGGCGTCGCCACCATGACCTTCCTGAAGGCGGCCATGAACGCGCAGCGCAAGGCGCGCGGCGAGGACGAGCTGCTGACGCCGGACTTCATCAAGCAGGTCAACGCGGCCGCCGACAAGCTTGGCATCGCCAAGGACATGCTGCGCCGGCCGCTGAACGTCGGCTTCTCGGGCGGCGAGAAGAAGCGCATGGAAATCCTTCAGATGGCTCTGCTTTCGCCGTCCATGTGCATCCTCGACGAGACCGATTCCGGCCTCGACATCGACGCGCTGCGCATCGTTGCCGAGGGCGTCAATGCGCTCCGCGCCAAGAACCGCGGCTTCCTGGTCATCACCCACTATCAGCGCCTGCTCGACCACATCGTGCCGGACACCGTCCACGTCATGTCGCAGGGCAAGATCGTGCGGACGGGCGGCAAGGAGCTGGCGCTCGAGCTCGAGAAGAGCGGCTACGCGTCCTATGGGGAGGCCGCCTGATGGCGATCGTCACCCCGCTGAAGACGGCGGCGGAGCAGCAGCTCGCCCAGCAATATGCCGACGCCAAGGCCGAGCTGCCGGGCGGGCCGGCGGTCCGCAAGCTGCGCGAGGACGCCTTCGCCGGCTTCGAGGCCAAGGGCCTGCCGCATCGTCGGCTTGAATCCTGGCGCTATACCGACCTGCGCGCCCTGCTGCGCGAGGCGCGCCCGCTCGCGACCGGCCCCGGCGCGCTCGATGCGGCGCGGGCGAAGCTCGCCGAGCTTGCCCTCGATGCAACGGTCGTCACGCTCGTCGATGGCGCCTTCGTTCCCGAATTGTCGTCTCTCGAAAGCCTGCCCGAGGGGCTCTCCGTCCAGACGCTGGCCGACGCGCTCGTCTCGGGCCGCGAGGACCTTACCCGCGTGCTCGCCGGGCCGTCCGTGGCTGCCGATGACAGCGGGCTGATGCTCAATGCGGCCCTGATGCGTGACGGTTCGTTTGTAGAGATCGATGCGGGCGTTGCGCTCGATAAGCCGATCGCGATCGTGCGCCTGTTTTCCGGCGAGAACGAGATCTCCGTCTATGGCCGATCGGTCGTGCTCGTCGGCGACGGCGCCAAGGCGACGGTCGTCGAGATCAACGCCTGCCTCGGCCAGGCGCCGCAGCAGCTCAATGTCGCACTCGTCATCGAGGCCGGGTCCGAGACCGAGATCGAGCATATCCGGCTCGTCACGGATCAGTCGGAAGGCTCTGTCGGCGTCTTCAGCCTGCTCGCCACGGTCGGCGCTCATGCGAAGTTCGATTCCTTCGCGCTCGTCTGCAACGCCGCTACGGTGCGCCAGCAGCATTTCGTCCGCTATGCCGGAGAGCACACCGAGGTCGGCCTGCGCGGCGTCAACCTGCTCGGCGGCACCGAGCATTCCGACGTCACGCTGATCGTCGACCATGAGGTTCCGCACGGCACCAGCCGCGAGCTGTTCAAGTCGATCATCGGCGGCGAGGGCACCGGCGTCTTCCAGGGCAAGGTCATCGTGCGCCAGCATGCGCAGAAGACCGATGGCGGCATGAAGAGCAACGCGCTGCTGCTGAACGATGGCGCCAGCATGTTCAACAAGCCCGAGCTCGAGATCTTCGCCGACGACGTCGTCTGCGGCCACGGCGCGACCGTCGCGCAGATCGATGGCGAGCAGCTCTTCTACCTGATGGCGCGCGGCCTGCCGCGGGCGCAGGCCGAGGCGCTGGTGCTGCAGGCCTTCGCGGGCGAGGCGGCCGAGTTCATCGCCGACGAGAACATGCGCGCGCTCGTCATGTCCAAGGTCGAGGCGTGGCTTGCCGCGCGCGAGACCGCTTCGCAGGTGAGCGACGTCTGATGCCCTACATCAATCTCCAAATCACGAAGGGCGCGACGCGCCAGCAGAAGGCGCAGATCGTGAAAGAATTCACGGAAACGCTGGTCAAGGTGCTCGGCAAGAACCCGCAGAACACCCATATCGTGATCCAGGAGATCGAGCGCGAGGATTGGGGCCATGGCGGCGAGCTGGTCGCCGACAAGGCGCCGGCTTCGCCCGGAAAGGCCTGAGCCCATGAACGTGTTGGCGCAGCCCTACGACGTCGCGGCGATCCGCAAGGATTTCACGATCCTCGGCCGCGAGGTCTACGGCAAGAAGCTGGTCTATCTCGACAACGCCGCCTCGGCTCAGAAGCCCGAGGCGGTGATCGAGGCCATGACCCGGCTGATGCGGGAGGACTACGCCAATGTCCACCGCGGGCTGCACTATCTCGCCAACGCCTCGACGGAAGCCTATGAGGCGGCGCGCGAAAGCGCCCGCCGCTTCCTGAACGCGAAGCATCTCGAAGAGATCATCTTCACCCGCTCTTCCACCGGCGCGCTCAACACCGTCGCGTCCTCGCTCGGCCGGCATCTCGATCTCGGGGAGGGGGATGAGATCATCCTCTCGATCCTCGAGCATCATTCCAACATCGTGCCCTGGCACTATTGGCGCGAGCGGCACGGCGCCGTCATCAAATGGGCGCCGATCGACGACGAGGGCAATTTCCTCCTCGACGAGTTCGAGAAGCTGATCACGCCGCGCACCAAGGTCGTGGCGCTGACGCATATGTCGAACGCGACCGGCACCATCGTGCCGATCACCGAGGTCGGCGCGATCTGCCGCGCCCATGGCATCCCACTGGTCGTCGACGGCAGCCAGGGCGCGGTGCATCTGCCTGTCGACGTGCAGGCGCTGGGCTGCGATTTCTATGCCTTCACCGGGCACAAGACCTATGGGCCGACCGGCTCCGGCATTCTCTGGGGCAAGAAGGAATGGCTCGACAAGCTGCCGCCCTATGAAGGCGGCGGCGAGATGATCGTCACCGTCACCGAGGATACCGTCACCTATAACGACCCGCCGCATCGCTTCGAGTCCGGCACGCCGGCCATCATCGAGGCTGTGGGCCTGGGCGCCGCGCTCGACTACATGATGGCGCTCGGCCGCGAGAACATTGCGGCGCATGAAGCGAAGCTCGGCGCCTATGCGATGGAGCGGCTCGGCGAGATGAACTCGATCCGCATCTTCGGGAAGGCGAAGCAGAAGGGCGCCATCGTCGCCTTCGAGATGAAGGGTGCCCATGCCCATGACGTCGCGACCGTCATCGACCGGGCGGGCGTCGCGGTTCGTGCGGGGACCCATTGCGCGATGCCGCTTTTGGCACGATATGGGGTGACATCGACTTGCCGTGCCTCCTTCGGCCTCTACAACACGCTTGAAGAGGTCGACCGGCTCGTCGAGGCGCTGCGCAAAGCCGAGAGCCTGTTCGCCTGAGTAGGATTGCAAAGCCATGACCGATACCGTTGCCGACGAGATCAAGCCGAACGCGCCTTCGATGGGCGTTGCTTCCAGCTTGCCTCCCGAGGAGATCGACCGCCTCACCGACGACATCGTCGCGGCGCTGAAGACGGTCTACGACCCCGAGATTCCGTCGGACATCTACGAGCTCGGCCTGATCTATCGCGTCGATATCGCCGATGACCGCCAGATCACGATCGACATGACGCTGACGGCGCCGGGCTGCCCCGTCGCCGGCGAGATGCCGGGCTGGGTCGAGAATGCGGTCAGCACGGTGCCGGGCGTGGCCGGCGTGACGGTCAACATGACCTTCGACCCGCCTTGGGATCAGTCGCGGATGTCGGACGAGGCCCGCGTCGCCCTCGACATGTGGTGAGCGGGGCCGGCTGCAAGCCGGCGTGATGGATCGCATTCCATCGCTTGATTGGCCTTCGCGGCGCTTGGCTGGCAGGAATAGGCGCGACTGACCCGCTGCCGGAGCCCGCCCCATGCCGCGCTACCCCTATGAGACCGTCGACGTCTTCACCGACCGGCCCTTCGGCGGCAATCCGCTCGCCGTCTTCACCGATGCGCGCGGGCTCTCGGATGCGCAGATGCAGGCGCTGGCAGCGGAGATGAACTACAGCGAGACGACCTTCGTCCTGCCGCCGACCGATCCGGCCAACGACGCGCGCGTCCGCATCTTCCATCGCACTGCCGAGATGCCTTTCGCCGGCCATCCCAATGTCGGCACGGCTTGCGTGCTCGCCCGCCATGGCCGGGACCGCAACGGCCTGCTGCGCTTCGAGCAGATGGCGGGGCTGGTCGAGATCGCCGTGGAGCGGGATGCGGCGGGCGCGGTGACCGGCGCGGTCATCGCTGCTCCGCAGGCACTCTCGCTCGGTATCGAGCTCCCGGCCGAAGGCATTGCGGCCTGCGCGGGTCTCAGGTTCGAGGACGTGGTCACGACGGCGCATCGGCCGGTACAGGCCTCGCTCGGCGTCAAGTTCGTGCTGGCCCAGGTCGCGCCGGGCGCCCTTGCGAACGCTGCACCCGATCTCTCTGCCTTCCGCGCGCTGGAGAGCCAGCATGCGGAGCTCGCCGGGCGGCTGTCGCTCTTCATCTACGAGCGCGAGGGAAGCACCATCCGGGCGCGGATGTTCGCGCCGCTCGCCGGCACCTGGGAAGATCCGGCGACAGGCAGCGCCAGCGCGACTCTCGGTGCGCTGCTGCTCTCGCTCGATGGCGGCGAGGATGCGGCCTACACCATCACGCAGGGCGTCGAGATGGGCCGGCCGAGCCTGCTCAATGTGACCTCGCGCCGCGCCGAGGACGGCATCCGCTCGCGCGTCGGGGGCGGCGCCGTGCCTATGCTGCGTGGCGAGGCGCTGCTTTAGAGCGCGCTGGCTAGGCCAGCCCAAGCTCCGACCGCAGCCGCCGCGTCAGACCGGCGGCAGCCAACCGATGGCTTTCGCGGAGATAGTCCTGCAGGGCATCGTCCGGCATGCTTTCGGCCGTCTGCCACTGGATCCACTTCATGCCGCGCGAGGCGAGATAGGGCGCGGGCCTGAGGCCCGGCTGCTCCTTGAGGATATCGAAGGCCAGCGGCGAGCATTTGAAGCTGATCGCCGCCTCGCCGTCCTCCTGCAGCCTGGCGATAGCGAAGACCTTGCCGCCGACCTTCCAGACATCGGCTCCGCCCCATTGCACGACATGCGTCGTCGCCGGCAGCGCGGCGCAAAAGGCGTTGTAGGCTTCAGGCGACATCGATCCTGGCTCAGTAGCTCTCGGCGTCGATGCCGTGCCGCGCCGCTGCGGCGACGATCTGGGACCAGGTTTCGTCGTCGAGCGGAATGCCGGCAGCCTGTCGCTCGATCCGGACCTTGCGCTCCTTGTCGCCTGGCGCGAGCACAGGGTTGGCCGGGTCCATCGGTTTCGCCGCCCGCACGAAGGCGAGATAGCTCTCGATGCGGCTCTTGCGGAGGCTCGCATCGGGCTCCAGCCGCGCGGGGTCGATGAGGACGCCGAAGAGCGAGTTGATGATCCAGCTCTTTGCCGGCTTCTCGTCGATGCGCGCAGCGCCCATCAACCCGGCCGAGAGCAGCTCCGCGATGAGCGAGAGCCCGGCGCCCTTGTGGTCGCCGAAGGGCAGCAACGCGCCGAGCGGGTGATCCGGGCTGGCGAAGACATGGGCCGGGTCCGTCGTCCCGCGACCCTCGGCGTCGATGATGTAGCCCGGTGGAACCGGCTCTCCCTTGTTGAGGGCGACGCGCGCCTTGCCATGGGCCATGCGGCTCGTGGCGAAATCGAGGATCAGCGGCTCGCCATCCGGGACGGGGATGCCGATCGCGTGCGGGTTGGTGCCGAAGCGCGCCTCCTTGGCGGCGTAGGGCGCGACGATGGGCGGGCGTCCGGCGACATTGACCCAGAAGAACGAGATCAACCCGGCTTCGGCCGCGACCTCGGCGTAATGGCCGATGCGGCCGATATGGTGGGAGTCGAGCAGGCTGACGATGGCAACGCCACCAGCCTTGGCCATCGCAACGGCACGATCGACGGCATTGCGCGCGTTCGGCTGCCCGAGCGCCACCGCCCCATCGATGATCAGGAAAGGCGCCGTGTCGACCCGCACTTGCGGCTGCGATTTCGGGCTGAGATTGCTGTCCGCCAGCGACTGGAAATAGAGCGGGATCATGCCGACCCCGTGGCTGTCATGTCCGCTGAGATTGGCGCGTACGAGATGATCGGCGGTCTCGTGGGCCTCGGCTTCCGTCCAGCCGGCCTTCACGACCATGTCGTGGATGAGTGCGCGCAGGGATTCGGGGCGGTGCAGGCGATGCGGCATGGTTTCCAACCGGTGGGTTTGTCGCTGGCGGGACTTACGGTTCGTTCCCGTCAGAGTGCATGAGCGGGTCCGATCCGCAATGGCGATGGCGGGAAGCGGCTGCAAGGACTGCGCATGGCACGAGATGGGCGGCGCGGGGCGCAAACCACGGATGACGGCGGCCCATCTCGACGAATCCCGCCCCGATCCCTATGTTAGGCCAACAATCTTGCTTCACCGGGCCTTGAACCCGGTCGAGGAGGGACAACGATGTTCTCTATTCCGGGCCTGAAGGTCATTTCGCTGACCGACGCCGCGGCCGCCCGTATCCGCGAGATCATGGCGCAGTCCCCCGACGACGCCGCGCCGGCGCTCGGCCTCAGGGTCGGCGTCAAGAAGGGCGGCTGTGCTGGTATGGAATACACCTTCGACATCGCTCGCGAGGTCGCCAAGGGCGACGAGGTGGTCAGCGAGAAGGACGCGACGGTGATCGTCGACGCCAAGGCCGTGCTCTTCCTGCTCGGCACCGAGCTCGATTTCCGGACGGACCGCTTCTCCTCGACCTTCGTCTTCAAGAATCCCAACGAGGTCTCGGCCTGCGGCTGCGGTGAATCGGTCGAGATCAAGCCCCGCGACCAAGGCGTGCTTGCCGCTCAGTAGGGACAGGGATGGACGCCGAGGGGCTTCGCGAGCTTTTCGAGCCAGTGATGCCGGTTCGGGTGCGCCGGATGTTCGGCGGCCATGGTGTCTATGACGGCGAGATCATGTTCGCGCTGGAGCAGGACGGCGAAATCTATCTGAAGGCCGATTCCGAGAGCGAGGGCCGCTTCATCGCGGCTGGCAGTTCGCCCTTCGTCTACAGTCGCGGCGCCAAGCCTTTCCAGATGAGCTATTGGCGGCTGCCCGAGGCGGCGTTCGACGACGAAGAAGTTCTGCGGGAATGGGCCGGGCTCGCATTGGACGCGGCCCGGCGTGCCGCCCGCCCCGTCAGGCGACGCGGATCGCCGTCTCGAGCGCATCCTCGGTGACGGTGCGGTTGCGGCCGTCGCGCTTGGCCTGCATCAGCGCCTGATCGGCGCGGTCAACCAGAGAGCCCGCCGTATCGCCGCGACGATAGCTGGCAACGCCCATCGAGATGGTGATGCGGCCAAGGTTCTCGTTGGTCGAGCGCTTGATGAGCTCGCGGGTCAACAGGGCCTGACGCACGGTCTCGGCGCCGAACTTGCCGGCAATCAGGTCCGCTTCGGGCAGAATGATGCCGAACTCCTCGCCGCCGAAGCGGGAGATCACGGCCTTGTCCTTCAGCTTGTCCGTCATCGTGCGCGCGACAAGTCGCAGCACCTGGTCGCCCGTGAGATGGCCGTGGGCATCGTTGAAGCGCTTGAAATGGTCGATATCGGCCATCACCAGAGCGAAGGGCTCGCGCCGCAGCGTCGCCTGGTCGATCGATTTCTGCAGCATTTCCTCGAAGTGACGACGGTTTGCGAGGCCTGTCAGCGGATCGGTCAGGGCCTCGGCCCTGGTCGTCTCGAGCGCTGCGCGCAGATTGCGGATTTCGTTGGCGCTGCTGCGCAGCTCGTTCTCAAGCTGGGATTTGCGAACGACTTCCTCGCGGGTCGACATCACGAGGGCCTCGATCCAGGCGCGGAGACGGTCACGATCCGTCGGCGGCGGCACGTCCTTCGACATGGCGGTGAGGCGACCGTGATAGATTTCGCTGGCGCCGAGCGCCTTTTCGACCAGCGCGCTCATGGCCTCGATCTCGCCCAGGACCTGAAGGCTGGTGCGCTCGGCCTGGCGAGCCAGGCGCTCAGAGCCGATGAAGCGCTCGTGCAGGCTGTCGATGTCAGCGCTGGAAACGATGCCGTTGCTCGCCGCCATGACGGCATCCAGGGCGGTGCTGAGAGAGAGCATGTCGCCGCTGAGATGCGTAAACCAAACTTCGAAAGAGCGCGGTTCGCAGGGCGAGCCGTGCGAGCGCATCGCTGCGAGCACACGTTCCGGAAAATCACTGGTCCGCGAAATGTTCGAACTCGACTGTTCCATGCCACCGCCAATACCGCACGAAGCCGGTGTGCAGCTTGCGCCGCCTCGGCTTCGATCGATGAACGCGAACCGGGACATCCTGTCCGTGTAGGCGGCATGAGCCCGTTGCCCTGGCAGCGACCGAGCCATGGCAAACGCAATCTGAGCGCGTTACGTTAAAATCGAGTTGATTACCTAAGGTTTTCCGAAAAAATCTGAGGTCAGCCGATCCTGGCGGAACGCAGCATGAATGCCGGGACGTGGTCGCCAAGTCCCTTCACCTGCGGGCCGTCATCGTCGTCGCGCGTCCGGGGCGGGCGGGAGCGCCGGCGCTCGTCGTCGCCTTGCGTGACGGGCGGGGGAGCTGCCGTCTCGGAATCGGGCCGGATCGGCACGCGACGCGGCTTGCGCGGTGAATCGTCCGAATGATCCGAGCTGCCGGAATCGGCACGCGCGCCACGCTCCGGGCGTCCGCGACCACCGCGCGACGACGAGCGCTTGTCGTCGCGCCGGCCAGGCCGTTCCTCGCGCGGCTGGCCCGGCGGCAGCTCGGCGAGCCCAGGTCCTTCGAAGGCGATGCTCTGGCCGGTCAGCTTCTCGACAGCCGAGACGAGCTTGTCGTCATGGCGGGTGACGATGGTGAAGGCGGAGCCAAGGCGGCCGGCGCGGCCGGTGCGGCCGATGCGGTGCACATAGTCCTCGGCATGGGTCGGCACGTCGAAGTTGAAGACGTGGCTGACCGCCGGGATGTCGAGGCCGCGCGCCGCGACGTCGCTCGCGACGAGGATCGGGTTCTCGCCGGTGCGGAAGGACTCCAGCGCCGCCATGCGGGCGTACTGGTCCATGTCGCCGTGGAGTGCGACAGCCGGAAATCCGTGCTTCTGCAGCGATTTGTGGAGCGTTGCTACATCGCGCTTGCGGTTGCAGAAGACGATGGCGTTCTGCAGATCGATCGCACCCTTGATGAGCCGGCGCAGCGTCTCGCGCTTCTCGAAGTCCTGGGGATTGGAGGCCACCAGGCGTTGGGTGATCGTCGCGGCTGTGCTCGCCGGGCGCGCAACCTCGATGCGGACCGGATTGTGCAGGAACTGCTCGGAGATTCGGGTGATCTCCGGCGGCATCGTCGCGGTGAAGAACAGCGTCTGCCGGGTGAACGGCACGAGCTTGCAGATGCGCTCGATGTCCGGGATGAAGCCCATGTCCAGCATGCGATCGGCTTCGTCGATGACGAGCAGCTCGACGCCGGTGAGGAGCAGCTTGCCGCGCTCGACATGGTCCAGCAGGCGGCCGGGGGTCGCGATCAGCACGTCGACGCCGCGGGTTATCTTGGCATCCTGGTCGCCGAAGGAGACGCCGCCGATCAGCAGCGCGACCGAGAGCTTCTGGTTCACGCCGTAGCGGGTGAAGTTCTCCTCGACCTGGGCCGCGAGCTCACGCGTCGGCTCCAGGATCAGGGTGCGCGGCATCCTGGCGCGGGCGCGGCCGGTTTCCAGGATGGTCAGCATGGGCAGGGTGAAGGCCGCCGTCTTGCCCGTTCCGGTCTGGGCGATGCCCAGAACGTCCTTGCGGGCGAGAACTTGCGGAATGGCCTGGGCCTGGATGGGGGTCGGCGTGCTATAGCCCGCGGCCGAGACGGCCGTCAGAACCTTTTCACTCAAGCCGAGTTCGGCAAATGACATTGCGTAGGGCGCTTTCAGGGTCGGTAAACGGGGCTGGACGACCTGCTCGCCCCGACCCCGTTGGCGCGACAACATTTCCTGCGCGCCTTCGGACTGCTGTGGAATGCAAAGAAAACGCGGCAAAGTCAATCATCTAGCCCCGAAAACTAGCCTTAAGGGACCGTTTCCAGCGTTATGAAAGAGCCTCTCGTCCTTGTTCCGGGGCTGAGCTGCAATGCTGCGCTCTACGCTCCGCAGTGGCCTGCACTCGCCGATGGCCGTCCGATCCTCGTCGCGGAGCACAGTCTCGACGACAATCTTCCCGCTATCGCGAGGCGCCTGCTGGCGGCGGCGCCTGCGCACTTCGCGCTCTGCGGCCTGTCCATGGGCGGCTATATCGCCTTCGAGGTACTGCGGCAGGCGCCGGAGCGGGTCACGAGGCTGGCCTTGCTCGATACCGCCGCCAAGCCCGCGACACCCGAAACCAACGCGCCGCGCGAGCAGATGATCGCGCTCGCGGAGAAGGGCGCCTTCGACAATGTCACGACACTGATCTGGCAGCGGCTCGTCGCGCCGGCGCGCCTGACCGACGAGCCGCTGCGGCTCCTGGTGCGGCAGATGGCTGACGATGTCGGGGCGGAAGGCTTCGTCCGCCAGCAGCAGGCGATCATGAAACGCCCGGATTCACGGCCAGTACTGGCCCAAACGTCATGCCCGACGCTGGTTCTCGTCGGCGAGGAGGACGCGATCACGCCGCCGGAGGAGGCGCGGGAGATGGCGGAGATCGCGGGCGCCCATGCGCAGCTGAAGGTCATTCCCGCTTGCGGTCATCTCTCGACGCTCGAGGCGCCCGAGGCCGTGACGGCAGAGTTGCTGCGCTGGCTCGGTTGAGCTCAGCGGGGCAGGGCGCAGGGATCCAGCCGGGTCTCGTTGGCCGTCTTCGAGATCGAGCCGGTCGTCATGGGGTCGATCGGCTGGCGCTTCGAGGCGGCGAGGCTGACCTGCGCCAGCCGCTCCTTGTCCAACCCTTCGGTCTGGTTCGACAGGACGTTCGCGGCGATGACAGACAGGAAGGCAACGATCGCTCCTGCCTTGGCGAGATCGGCCAGCATGCTGCCCCGTTCGTTTCTCCAGAACAGTTCGATCAGGCGCATGAACTCTCTCCGCGGCTCGCGAGCGACGGAGTGATCCTACGTAACGAGCCGTAAAAGGACGGTTAGCGAAGCCTTGCCGGAGCGTTGGGTCCTTTAACTTTTCTGCCCTTTGCCCGGCATCGAACCCATGAGACGGGACTGATGTTCGCGGAAGAGCTTGCGCAGGGCGCCCAGCACGGCAGCGACGCCCGGGCGCCCGCGCGAGACGTCATGCGAGACCAGATAGATGTTGTCGCCCGTCTGCTCCGGAGGCGGATGGAGGCGCCGCAGGTTCGGATCGGCGTCGCCCATGAAGCACGGCGCCATCGAAAGGGCTCCGGCGGAACGGATGCTCTCATAGCGCGCTGCGGAATCGCCGACGCGGGCGGCGATCGGCCGGCCTGCGGCATAAGCCATGATGTAGTCGTCGATCCGTGACGAGGTTTCGCGATTGACCGAGATGATCGGCGCGGTCTCGGGATCGATGTCCCGCCGAACGTAGAGCGCCTGCATCAGGCGGCCGACCCTTTGCGCGTAGTGGCCGGGCTCCTCGGGCACCCTCGTCATGCGCAGTGCGATATCGGCCTCGCCACGTGCGAGGTCGAGCCGGTTGCGCGTGCTGATGATGTTGATCTCGACGCCGCCGGACGCTGCGGAAAGCGAGGTGGCGTGCATTGTGAGGAACAGGCTGATCGAGGTCGTGGCTGTCACGCGGACCGGCGCATTGGCGTGTGAGCGCGCGGCTTGTGCCCGGGCGGCGAAGCGCCGGGCTGCCGCCTCGAGTTCCAGCGCCTCGGCTGCGAGTTCCAGGCCAACGGGTGTCGGCACGAGCCGGTTGGCCTCGCGCATGAACAGCTGGAGGCCGAGATCGCGCTCCAGGGCTTTCAGCCGACGTGTGACCGTGGCTTCGCTCAGACCGAGCCGCGTCGCCGCCAGGGCCATCGACCCGCTGACGGCGATCGCGTTGAAGATGCGGATATCGTCCCAGGAGGCGTTCCCGGCGGCTGGCGCCAGATCGCCGTCGCGTCGAGATGGAGGGGGAGCAGGCTCGCCCATGCCGTCAGTGGCCAGTCGCTCGGGGCAGCAGGGGGCTCGCGGTCATTGCGTTCCAGGGGGCGGCGAAGGTTCGACATGCGCGAACCCTGCCGCTGCCGGGCGCCGATGGCAGCCCGCCGAGCCTGATGGGCAGGGCTGCATGAATGCAGGGCTGTTCACAGATCGATCAGTTCGCCGGCGAAGGCAGCGCGTTCCTGGATGAAGGTGAAGCGCGCTTCGGGCTTGTTGCCCATCAGGCGCTCGACGGTGTCCGAGGTCTCTTCCTTGGCCTCGTGGTCCACCATGACCTTGAGCAGGATGCGCTTGGTCGGGTCCATGGTGGTTTCCTTGAGCTGCGCCGGCATCATTTCGCCGAGGCCTTTGAAGCGCGAGATCTCCGGCTTCTTGCCCTTGAACACCGTCTCTATCAGCTCGTCCTTGTGCGAGTCGTCGCGGGCATAGACGCTCTTGCCGCCGTGCTGGAGGCGATAGAGGGGTGGCACGGCCAGGTAGAGATGGCCCTTCTCGATCAACCGAGGCATCTGGCGCCAGAAAAAGGTGACGAGCAGCGAGGCGATATGGGCGCCGTCGACATCGGCGTCCGTCATCACGATGACCTTCTCGTAGCGCAGGTCGTCCTCGCGGAACTGCGTGCCGATGCCGCAGCCCAGCGCCAGGATCAGGTCCGCGAGCTGCTGGTTGGCATGCAGTTTCTCGCGCGTCGCATTGGCGACGTTGAGGATCTTGCCGCGCAGCGGCAGGATCGCCTGGTTGGAGCGATTGCGCGCCTGCTTGGCCGAACCGCCGGCCGAGTCACCCTCGACGATGAAAAGTTCGGAGCCTGCGGCGCCGGCATTGGAACAGTCGGCGAGCTTGCCGGGCAGGCGCAGCTTGCGCGTCGCGGTCTTGCGCGAGACTTCCTTTTCGAGGCGCCGGCGCAGACGCTCCTCGGCGCGATCGACCGACCAGTCGAGCAGGCGGAGCGCCTGCTGCGGGGCGGCTGCGAGCCAGTGGTCGAAGGCGTCGCGCACCGCGTTCTCGACGATGCGGTGGGCTTCCTGCGTCGCGAGCTTGTCCTTGGTCTGGCCCTGGAACTCCGGCTCGCGAATGAAGACGGAGAGCATCGCGGCGCAGGTCGCCATCACGTCGTCGGAGGTGACCTGTGCCACGCGCTTCGACTGGCCGATGCGCTCGGCATGGTCACGCAGGCCGCGCAGCAGGGCGATGCGCAGGCCCTGCTCATGGGTGCCGCCCTCGGGCGTCGGGATCGTGTTGCAATAGGAGGAGGAGAAGCCGTCCTCGCCGGTTGCGAGCCAGGCCACCGCCCATTCGAGCGAGCCGTGGCTGCCTTCCTTGGTGATCTTGCCGGAGAAGATCGGCTCGGCGACGAGGTCCTTGCCCTCGATCTCCCGGCCGAGATAGTCGCGCAAACCGCCGGGGAAGCGGAACACCGCCTCGGCTGCGACATCTCCCTCCGGCTTCAGCAGCGCCGGCGTGCAGCTCCAGCGGATCTCGACGCCGCCGAAGAGATAGGCCTTGGAGCGCGCCATGCGGAACAGGCGTGCCGGCGAGAAATGCGCGCCTTCGCCGAAGATCTCGGCATCGGGATGGAAGCGCACCTTGGTGCCGCGCCGGTTGGCGACCCGGCCGACGGTCTCCAGCGGGCCCTGCGGCAGGCCGCGGGAGAAGATCTGGCGATAGAGCGTCTGGCCGCGCGCAACCTCGACCTCGAGCCTGTCGGAGAGCGCGTTGACCACCGAGACGCCGACGCCGTGCAGGCCGCCCGAGGTCTCATAGGCCTTGGAGTCGAATTTTCCGCCGGCGTGCAGCGTCGTCATGATGACTTCGAGCGCAGACTTGCCCGGGAATTTCGGATGCGGATCGACCGGGATGCCGCGGCCGTTGTCGGTCACGGCGAGCGAGCCGTCCTCGAACAGCTCGACATCGATGAAGGTGGCGTGGCCCGCCACCGCCTCGTCCATGGCGTTGTCGATCACCTCGGCGAAGAGGTGGTGAAGGGCGCGCTCGTCGGTGCCGCCGATATACATGCCGGGCCGGCGCCGCACCGGCTCCAGCCCTTCAAGGACCTCGATCGCAGAGGCATCGTAACCGGCCTCCGAGAGTGTGCCGTTGCGCGGGGCTGCGGCGGCCGGCGGCGCAGCCTTGGCTGGGGCAGCGGACGGGCGCGACTCCGGCTTCGGCACCGCTGCTGCGGGCCGCTCCGTATCCGAACCGAAAAGATCGCCGTTCTCAGCCATTGCCGCCAGAAGCTTCCTGATTCGCGCCATGCAAATTGTAGCGCATCGCGGGCCGCAAGGTCCCCGCCAGCCTGCGCTTATAGACAGCTCTCGGGCGCATCGGAACACCTGCGTGCGACATGGCGAGGCAGCAGGTCATATCAATGTCGCCGACTCAGCTGAAGTTATGCTGGAACCGCCTTATCCAATCGACGTTGACCTTGGCCGCGCAGGCGTGAGGATCGGATCCCAGAGCTGTGCGGAAGCGCCGAAATGCGCTATGGTTGGCAAAAAATGGGGGGAAATGCCGTGCCGTCGCGTCCATCTGTACCGGTTGCGGGAGTAGCGGGTCTGCAGCGCGTCGCGCGCCTCGCAGGCGAATCGTTCGGCCATGAGGATGTCGTCAGCTCCGTCGGCCGTGCCGAGGGCGGTTCGTCCCGCTGGATGTGGTGGCTGGCGGCGTTCGCTGCCTCGGCTGGGCTCGCGGCGCTGCACTTCTCCTGAGCTGCGCTGAATATCAACCTTTTTGCCCCAGCCTGTCGGTCGGAGGCGAAAGCGCATGAGTTCCATCATCATCGGCGATCCATCGACGCTGGCGAACGACGCCGGAGCGGCGTGATCCGTCATGGCGAAGATTGCCGCGCTCGCGGCCTATTTCTATCAGGCGGCGCTCGCCTTCGGGCTGCTGATCGTTCTCTCCCATCTGCTGCCGGCTGCGGAGTTTGCTGCCTATTCCCTGTTCGTCTCGATCGTCCAGTTCGCCGGCATCGCCTGTTTCGAATGGCTGCGCTTCGCCTGCAACCGCTTCTATCCGGGGCCTGACGCAGAGAGCGAGGCGACGGAACGTGGCGCCATCGTCGCGGAGTTTCTGGTCAGCGCGCTGCTCTGCCCGGTCGGAGCCACGATTGCCATCGCGTGCGGCGTCTCGGTGCCGATCGTGCTCGCGGGGCTTGCGGCGACCGTGCTGCAAAGCGCGGGGGAGCTGCATCTCACGATGCTACGGTTCCGGCAGGCGTTCCGGCTGTTCTCCTGGCTCCAGGGCATGCGGGCCACGATTTTCGCTGTGGCTTCGCTCGGCGGCGCGGCCATCGCCGCCGATTTCCAGCATGTCGTGCTGGGCATCCTCGCCGCCAATGTTCTCTACAGCGCCACGGCCTGGCTCGCGACGCGCAGGCTTCTGCCACCTGTTCCGCGCTGGAATGGCGAGGCAGCCCGCCGGCATCTGACCTATGGCGGGGTATCGGCAGGGGCCTCCATCGCCAGCATGTTCGCGCCGCTGGGTCTGAAGGCGATCCTGACGGCCGCGCTCGGCCCCGCGGGTGCAGCCGCTCCGATGCTGGCGCTCGACCTGCTGCAGCGGCTCTTCGTGCTGATCGTCTCCTCGCTACACGCCATCCGCTTCCCGGAACTCGTCCTGCTGTTCGATCGCGAGGGCGAGAGTCCGGCGCTGCGCATGGAGCTCGGCCGCTACTACGCGCTCTTGAGCGCCTTCTCGCTGATCGGGGTCGCGGGGCTCATGGCCCTTCTTCAGCCGATCGCGCATTTCGTGGTGCCCGGCGCGTTGGAAGCTTCCTTCCTGCGGACCGCGCCCATGCTGATTCTCATGGCGGTGCTGCGCGCGCTGACGCAGACCCTGCTGCCGACCCCGGCTCATCTGCGTCGGCACCTGCCGGCGATCGCCTGGCTGGCGGCGGGGGACTGCGTCGCGACCTGTGCCGGTGCCTTCCTGGCCATGCAGCTCTTTGTCGGTTCCGATATCGCCATCGTGGCCGGCGCGGCGGCGGGGGCGGCCATCGCGGCCTTCGGCGGGTCGGCGCTGCTGCGGCTCGTCGCTTTCGAGATGCCGTGGCGGCCGGTGCTGCTCTCGGGTGCAGCTGCGATCGCGTCCGTGGCCTGCGTCAACGGGCTGGCCAGTGCCCCGCTGTTCGCGACGCTGAGCGCTCTCGCTGTGACGCTAGTGTTCGGCGGGGCGGCCGGCCTCAAGCTGCTGCGCTGGATCGCGCGCTAACATTCGGAAAACAGACAATAAAAAAGCCGGGGCGGCGACGCCCCGGCAGTTTTGGTCGATCGCTGGGAGCGATCGGGAGGCCGGCCGTCCCGGTGGGGACGACCGAATTCCTCAGTAGGAGTAGTACATCGCGAACTCGACCGGGTGCGGCGTCATCTCGAAGCGCGCCACATCCTGCATCTTGAGCTCGATATAGCTCTCGATGAAGTCGTCGTTGAAGACGCCGCCGGCCTTGAGGAAGGCGTTGTCCTTCTTGAGCGCTTCCAGGGCCTCGCGGAGCGAACCGCAGACGGTCGGGATCTTCTTCAGCTCGCGCGGCGGCAGGTCGTAGAGATCCTTGTCCATCGCCGGGCCGGGATCGATCTTGTTCACGATGCCGTCGAGGCCGGCCATCAGCATGGCGGCGAAGGCGAGATAGGGGTTCGCCATCGGATCGGGGAACCGGACCTCGACGCGCTTGGCCTTCGGCGAGGTCGTCCACGGAATACGGCAGGAAGCCGAGCGGTTGCGCGCCGAATAGGCGAGCAGCACCGGAGCCTCATAGCCCGGGACGAGGCGCTTGTAGGAGTTCGTCGAGGGATTCGTGAAGGCGTTCAGCGCCTTCGCGTGCTTGATGATGCCGCCGATGTACCAGAGGCACTCCTGCGACAGGTCAGCGTACTTGTTGCCGGCGAAGACCGGCTTGCCGTTCTTCCAGATCGACTGGTGGACGTGCATGCCCGAGCCGTTGTCGCCATAGATCGGCTTCGGCATGAAGGTCGCGGTCTTGCCGTAGCTCTGCGCCACGTTGTGGATCGCGTACTTGTAGACCTGCATCATGTCGGCGGTGTGCACGAGCGTGTCGAACTTCATGCCGAGCTCATGCTGGGCCGAGGCGACCTCATGGTGGTGCTTCTCGACGACGACGCCCATCGCCTGCATCGCGGCCAGCATCTCGCCGCGCATATCCTGCGCCGAATCCTGCGGCGGAACCGGGAAGTAGCCGCCCTTGGTGGCGATGCGGTGGCCGAGGTTGCCGCCTTCGTAGTCGGTCATGCCGTTGATCGGCAGCTCGACGTTGTCGAGCTTGAAGCCCGTGTTGTACGGGTCAGCCGCGATCTTGACGTCATCGAAGACGAAGAATTCGGCCTCGGGGCCGACATAGACGGTGTCGCCGATGCCGGTCGACTTCAGATAGGCCTCGGCCTTCTTGGCGATGCCGCGCGGGTCACGGCCATAGGGCTCGCCGGTCGACGGCTCGAGCACGTCGCAGTTGATGACCATGGTCGCGGCGGAGAAGAAGGGATCCATCGTCGCAGTGGTCGGATCCGGCATCAGCAGCATGTCGGACTCGTTGATCGCCTTCCAGCCGGCGATCGAGGAGCCGTCGAACATCGTGCCCTCGGCGAAGATGTCCTCGTCGATCATGCCGACGTCGAAGGTCACGTGCTGCCACTTGCCGCGCGGGTCGGTGAAGCGGAAGTCCACGTATTTGACGTCGTTGTCCTTGATCGCCTTGAGGACATCCTTGGCGTTCTTCATTTCAGCATTCCTCTTGCCAGCAGTTATCAACTCTTGGGCCGCGGCCGGCTCCACTCCAGCCGTCAGCTCCGGAACTCACGATGAGGGGAAGGTCCTCAGATCGCGTCCGCGCCGGTTTCACCCGTGCGGATGCGGATCGCCCCCTCGACGCTCGATACAAAAATCTTGCCATCGCCGATGCGACCGGTCTGGGCCGCCTTCATGATGGCCTCGATGGCGCGGTCGAGCAGGTCGTCGCTCAGGACGATCTCGATCTTCACCTTCGGCAGGAAGTCGACGACGTATTCGGCGCCGCGATAGAGCTCGGTGTGCCCCTTCTGGCGGCCGAAGCCTTTCGCCTCGAGAACGGTGATGCCCTGAAGCCCGACCTCCTGAAGCGCCTCCTTCACCTCATCGAGCTTGAAGGGCTTGATGATCGCTTCGATCTTCTTCATGAGCCGACCGGCCTCCTTTGCGCGTCGAGGGCCCGGTCACCCGGGCTTGCGGATCGTCGCTCGTCTCCGCCGCCGGGGCAGGCGCCTTAGCGGCCGTGGATGCGAACTCCATTCTGCTCATAGCATTGGCGCACACGCCCCGCCATGCGGCAGCCCCTCCCGGACCGCCCTGCAGAGAGGCAAAAAACAGATCAAAAATTGTGCATATGATTATTTGACGATCAATATGATCTTTCCGACCTTGCTTGCGGGGATGGGGCGGGGCGCTCCATGATCCGGGGATGACGACCCGACTGACCGCCGCGCCGCGCCCGACCGATCTCGTTTTGCTGTCGACCCGGCAGATGGCGGAGGCCGACCGGATCACGATCGCGGCAGGCACGCCCGGAATCGTGCTGATGGAGCGCGCCGGTGCCGCGGTGGCGGACATTGCGTCGTCGCGCATGTCGGCCGGGGCAGCCGTCGCTGTTCTCTGCGGCCCCGGCAACAATGGCGGAGATGGCTTCATCGTCGCCCGCATCCTGCGCGAGCGCGGCCTGGAGGTGCGGGTCGTGCTGCTCGGAAAGGCGGAGGCGTCGCTGGTAGGGGACGCCGCGCTCGCGTTTGGGAGTTGGGCTGCGCCTTTGCTCCCTTTGGAGAAGCTTGGCGAGACGCCGGCGGATCTCTTCATCGATGCGCTGTTCGGGGCAGGGTTGGCGCGTCCACTCTCGGGCCAGGCGGCTGAGGCTGTCGCGCTCATGAATGCGTCCGGGCGGCCGATCATCGCCGTCGACGTACCCAGCGGCCTGTCCGGCGATGCGGGGTTGGCCGAGGGGCCAGTGGTCAAGGCGAGTGAGACAGTGACCTTCTTCCGGCTGAAACCCGGCCATCTGCTTCAGCCGGGACGCGCGCTTTGCGGGCCTGTGACAATCGCGGACATCGGGATTCCGGCGGGTGCGCTCGATGCCATCGGAGCGAGCGCTTTCCGGAATCATATCGCGCTCTGGAGCGACTCCTGGCCCCGCCATGCCGCCGATACGCACAAGTTTCGCCGGGGTGCGGTCGCTGTCGTGGCGGGCGGAATCGCCGGTGTCGGCGCACCCCGTCTCAGCGCACGAGCGGCGCTGCGGATCGGCGCCGGGCTGGCGACGATCCTGTGCGAGCCGGAAGCCTTGGCCGCCCACGCGGCACGCGGTCCGGATGCGCTGATGCAGCGGGCCGCCGCCGATCCTGCGGCGTTGACGGCATTCCTGGAGGATCGGCGGATCGCTGCCGCGATGGCCGGGCCGGCTCTCGGTGTCGATCCACGCGCGGCGGACAAGGTGAGGGCGCTTGTCGCCAGTGACAGGCCCATCGTGCTGGACGCCGATGCCTTGACCATCATCGCCAACCAGCCGGGCGGAGCGAGCGCGGCTCTGTCGCAGAGGGGCGCCGCGAGCGTGATCACGCCGCATGAGGGCGAGTTCCAGCGCCTCTTCGGCGCGGAGCCGTCCATCGCTGGCGAGGTGTCCAAGCTGGAGCGGGCGCGGAAGGCTGCCGCGCTGTCCGGCTGTGTGATCGTCTACAAGGGCGCGGATACGGTCGTCGCGTCGCCTGACGGCAGGGCTGCGATCAACACGACGGGATCGCCGGCACTGGCGACAGCCGGCTCAGGGGATGTGCTGGCCGGCCTGGTGTGCGGGCTGCTGGCGCAGGGGATGCCGGCGTTCGAGGCAGCCTGTGCCGCCGTCTGGCTGCATGGCCATGCCGGAGAAAGGCTCGGGATGGGGTTGATCGCTGATGATCTTCCCGAGGCGATCCCGGCGCTGCTGCGCGAATTCTCGCTGGCGTGAACGACCAAGGCCCGCCCCTTGCGGAGCGGGCCCGGGATATCAGCCCAATCGGACCTTAGCTGCCGGAATAGGTGACCGCCGGAGCGGACTGCAGCTGATCCTTGGTCATGGTGATCTTGCCATGGTCCGGATACATCGCCGGAGCCTTCGGTGCGGCCGAAGCCGCCGGGGGCGAGGCCATGCCGGCCGAACCGGACGTGCCGCTGCCCGAGGTGCTCGGGGCGGGCGCCGGCGGCGTGATCGGTTGGTCGCTCCAGCTGACCTGTTCGAACGGCACCGCGACGTCCTTGGAGCCGATGCCGAGGAAGCCGCCGACACCGATGGTCACCATCTCGACCTTGCCGGTCTTGTCGACGATCACCTCGGTCACATCTCCGACCTTCTTGTCATCGGGGCCGTAAATGTCGACGCCGATGAGCTTGGTCGAACGCCACTTGCCCTGGCCGGCCAGATTGTTCTCGGGCGCCTTGGCCGGAGCCGGCGCGGAGGTCGCACTGTTCGGAGCCGCCGACGGAGGAGTCGGCGAGCTGGTCTGAGCGAAAGCCGTCGCAGCCAGAAGTCCCGCACCGACGGAAGCAAAAACAACATGCTTGATCATTTTTTCCTCCTGAAGAATTTCCGCCGATAGGCGGTTCATCGCTACAACAACTGAGCGACATTTTTGTTCAGATCGGAACAGGCAAATCTGAGTCGGTCTTGATCTCCACGCAAACTCAACCTTGGCGAAGTACATTCGCCTGCGGCCAAAGCATTTGCTTGTTGAGTCGAGCCGTGCTCGTATGCCGTAACGTGGAAACGCCGCAGTCGCGACGCTGTTCCGCCCGCAAGGGGAGGTCAGGAATGCCGCCGGTCACGGTAACGGTCGCTCTGGGCGCGGAAGAGGTCGCGGCGATCGACCGCTATGTCGACAGCCATCGACCCGGCCGTTCGCGGTCGGAGGCCGTGGCGGAAATTGTTGCGCTATGGGCCGCCTCGCAGGATGGCCGGCCGGCTGCGTCGCCGGACGAGGGCATGAGGCCCGAGGATCTCAACGCCAGCAACGATTCCTGAGCAAGATGAAGGTCGGGAGGGCGCCCAGCCTCAGCTCTCCGCCTCGTCCCTCCGAAGCTCGAAGGCCAGCATCGCCTCGGCCAGGGCCTGCTGCTCGCGCTCCTTCTCGGCGTTGTCCGGCATGGCGTTGAGTTCCTCCACGCGCTGCTGGGCGCGCTCATAGTCCTCTTCGGTATGGATCACGATGGGCAGCTTCACGCGAGCCTCCAGGAAAGGGCCGGTCGGGATTGCGTCGGCACGACCAGGATATAAGACGCCGGACGGGTTTTGCCGGTTCCGTCGCACCGCAACTTAAGCCTTCGGCAACGCGGCCCTTCCATCATAAGGCTCCTTTGGCTGGCTGGAAGGGCCTGACGATGAACAGATGGCTCGTCTGTGCGCTTGTCGCCGGCGTCGGAACGATGCTCGACTGTGCCCCCGCCTCTGCCTTCTGGCAGCGCTCGCAGTGGTCCCGTTGCTCGGATGCGACGACGGAGAGCGAGCGCGAGCGCTACCGCTGCTGGGAGCTCAATGGCTATGTCGATCCGGGCTGGCCGGCACTCGGCACGGCGGGAGGTTATGTCCCGGGCGGCCCAACGCCGCCGGCGGGGCGCTGGCACAAGGGTGTGACGCAGCGACTGGGTTGATCAGGCCTCGACCCGTGCCAAGCTGGGGAGGCGCCGTTCAGGCGGAAAACGATGAGGCGAGAATTTCCTGAGTTGTCAAAGTAGTTTCGCAATCGGGCCCTAGCCTGCAGCGGAATAACAATCGGCGACTAAGGACCGTTCCGAATGCCCTCGAGCAATATCGACCGCATCAAAGCCGAGATCGCCGACAGCTTCGACGAGGAGCTGGAGATGCAGCTTGAGGAAGAGCGCCTCGACGATCTGGCAGCCGAAGGCATCGGCGCGCCGAATGGAGCGACGCTGGACCGCAAGATCTATTTCCGCGAGCTCTTCCGGCTGCAGCATGAGCTGGTCCGGCTGCAGGACTGGGTCCAGCACAAGAAGCTGAAGGTCGTGGTGCTGTTCGAAGGGCGCGACTCGGCCGGCAAGGGCGGCGCGATCAAGCGCGTCACGCAGCGCCTCAATCCCCGGATCTGCCGCGTCGTCGCCCTGCCGGCGCCGACCGAGCGCGAGCGCAACCAGTGGTATTTCCAGCGCTATGTGCCGCATCTGCCGTCGGCGGGCGAAATGGTGATGTTCGACCGCTCCTGGTACAACAGGGCCGGCGTCGAGCGCGTCATGGGTTTCTGCACGCCCGACGAGCTGGAGGAGTTCTTCCGCTCGGTGCCGGAGTTCGAGCATATGCTCGTGCGCTCGGGCATCATCCTGATCAAGTACTGGTTCTCGATCACCGACGAGGAGCAGGAGTTCCGCTTCCGGATGCGCATCGAGGATCCGCTGAAGCAGTGGAAGCTCTCGCCCATGGACCTGGAGAGCCGGGTCCACTGGGAGGACTATACCCGCGCCAAGGAGGAGATGCTGGAGCGCACGCACACCAGCCACGCCCCCTGGTGGGTCGTGGAGGCCGTCGACAAGAAGCGTGCGCGCCTCAACTTCATCGCGCATCTGCTCGGCCAGATTCCCTATGAGGATGTGCCCAAGCAGGAGGTCGTGCTTCCGGCGCGCGTCAGGAGTTCCGACTATCTCCGCCACCCGGTTCCGCCGGAGATGTACGTCCCGGACGTTTATTGAAGGCGGCTGGGCGTCTGCCGAGCGAATGAGGTTGCCACGGACTCGGTGGCAACCGGCGCCTGAGGGTCCAAGGCTAAGTCTGGGTGCGAGGTCAGGAGCGCGTGCTGTACAGGAAACTGTGCGCTGCCGGCGTCCGATCGACGTTGCGGGCACTCATGCCTGCGTGCTCCGATGGATCGCCCGTCGGAGCTTCAATGTGCTGCGCGTGTTCCGAGATCGGTCATCGCCCTATCCGGAGCCGGCAAGGCGGCCAAACCGGCGAAAGGCGTTTTGGTGAGCGGGGTGGGGATCGAACCCACGACCACATGATTAAAAGTCACGTGCTCTACCACTGAGCTACCCGCCCTCAAGGTGGCGCTGACATACGGAGCCATGATGCGCTGGTCAACTCGCCCGGTGCAGGAAGTCGACATCATGGTCGATCGGGCAGCTCTGTTCGGGGATCTTTAACCAATCGGAAACCAAGCCGATCTAGCGTTCCGGCATGGTCATTCGCCGCGGTCTCCGCTCCATTCTCGTGACGTTGGCGCTCTATCTCGTTTCGGGAGCGGCGGTGTCCTATTTCATGTTCCATGCCCAGCACGGGGCGCGCGGCCTCGAGGCGCGCGGAGCCGTTCGGGAATCGCTGCGGGACATGGAGTCTGAGCTCGCCGGGCTGCAGGCGGAGCGCAAGTCATGGGAGCAGCGCCTCGCCCTGGTGCGCGACGAGGCGATCGATCGCGACCTGCTTGAGGAAAACACCCGGGCCGTTCTCGGGCGGGTCCACAAGAACGACATCGTGATCATGGGGCGTTGAGCCTTGGTAACACGGGTAAAATTTAGTCCCGGACGTATCGATTAACTGAATTCGAGTTACGCTTCGAGCTATACGTCTTTTCAATGACTTAGCTCATGTTGCAATGCGAGATAGCGTCCTCGCCAAGCATTTTGCGATCCTCTAAAACTAAGGTCGAAAGACCCGGAGGATCGTTCATGGCTGTTGCTGCGCGTAAGTCGAAAGCCCCCGCTCAACCGAAGGCCGCCGCCAAGGCTGCCACGAAGCCGGCGAAGGCGCGTTCCGCCAAGGACGGCGCAGGGAAGGCGGCTCCCGCCCTCAGCAATGTCGCCACCTTCACGAAGGACGAAGACCTTCATGCCTATCGCGAGATGCTGCTGATCCGGCGTTTCGAGGAGAAGGCCGGCCAGATGTACGGCATGGGCCTGATCGGCGGCTTCTGCCACCTCTATATCGGCCAGGAAGCTGTAGTCATCGGCATGCAGATGGCTTCGAAGGATGGCGACCAGGTCATCACCGGCTATCGCGACCACGGCCACATGCTGGCCTGCGGCATGGAATCGCGCGGCGTGATGGCGGAGCTGACCGGCCGGCGCGGCGGTTATTCGCGCGGCAAGGGCGGCTCCATGCATATGTTCTCCCGCGAGAAGAACTTCTATGGCGGCCACGGCATCGTCGGCGCGCAGGTCTCACTCGGCACGGGCCTGGCCTTCGCAGACTGGTATCGCGGCGACAAGACGGTCTCGATGACCTATTTCGGCGACGGCGCCGCCAATCAGGGCCAGGTCTACGAGAGCTTCAACATGGCCAAGCTCTGGAAGCTGCCGGTCGTGTTCGTCATCGAGAACAACCGCTATGCCATGGGCACCGCGGTGAACCGCGCCTCGGCGCAGACCGATTTCTCCCGCCGCGGCGTCTCCTTCGGCATTCCGGGCGAGCAGGTCGACGGCATGGACGTGCGGGCGGTTCGCGAGGCGGGCCTGCGCGCCATCGAGCATGCCCGCTCCGGCAAAGGTCCCTACATCCTGGAGATGCAGACCTATCGCTATCGCGGCCATTCGATGTCCGATCCGGCGAAGTACCGCTCCAAGGACGAGGTCCAGCGCATGCGCGAGGAGCACGATCCGATCGAGCAGGTGAGGGCGCGTCTGGTCCGCGACTTCAAGGTCGGCGAGGACGAGCTCAAGGCGGTCGACGCGAAGGTGCGCGAGATCGTCAACGACGCCGCCGAGTTCGCCACGCATGATCCCGAGCCCGATCCCTCGGAGCTCTTCACCGATATCCTGCTGGAGCCGGCGCAGGGCTGATCGCCTTAGCGCAACGCCTGCCTCGTCCTTCCCCGCGTTTTAGATCCGGGTGCGTTCATGCCGATCGACATTCTCATGCCTGCCCTTTCTCCCACCATGGAGGAAGGAAAACTGGCCAAGTGGCTGAAAAAAGAAGGCGATCAGGTCAAGGCCGGCGATATCATCGCCGAGATCGAGACCGATAAGGCCACGATGGAGGTCGAGGCGGTCGACGAGGGCATCCTCGCCAAGATCCTCGTCGCCGACGGTACCGAGAACGTCGCGGTCAACACGCCGATCGCCGTGATCGCCGCCGAGGGCGAGGATGTTTCAGCCGCGGCCAGCGGCGGCGCCAAGGCGCCGGCCGCCGCGCCGAAGGCCGAAGAGCCCAAGGCAGCCGAGCCTGCGCCGCAGCCGAAGGCCGAGGACGCGCCCGCCGCCAGCGCCCCGCAGAGCGTGCCGGCCCAGGCCAAGGCCTATGACGCGTCGAGCGAGTTCCCCGCCGGTGCCGAGGTCGGCATGCAGACGGTCCGCGAGGCGCTTCGCGACGCCATGGCGGAGGAGATGCGTCGTGACGGCGATGTCTTCGTGATGGGCGAGGAGGTCGCGGAGTACCAGGGCGCCTACAAGGTCACGCAGGGCCTGCTCCAGGAATTCGGCGCCAAGCGCGTCATCGATACCCCGATCACCGAGCATGGCTTCGCCGGCATCGGCGTCGGCGCGGCGCTTTCGGGCCTCAAGCCTATCGTCGAGTTCATGACCTTCAACTTCGCCATGCAGGCGATCGACCAGATCATCAACTCCGCCGCCAAGACGCTCTACATGTCCGGTGGCCAGATGGGCTGCCCGATCGTGTTCCGCGGCCCGAACGGCGCAGCCGCCCGCGTCGCCGCCCAGCACAGCCACGATTATGCCGCCTGGTATTCGAACGTACCCGGCCTCAAGGTTGTGGTGCCCTATAGCGCCTCCGACGCGAAGGGTCTGCTGAAGAGCGCGATCCGCGACCCGAACCCGGTGATCTTCCTCGAAAACGAGATCATGTACGGCAAGTCCTTCGAGGTTCCGAAGGGTGACGACTTCCTGATCCCGATCGGTAAGGCCAAGGTCGTGCGCCCGGGCACAGACGTCACCATCGTCTCCTTCGGCATCGGCATGACCTATGCGCTCGGCGCCGCCGAGGCGCTGGCGAAGGAAGGCATCGAGGCGGAGGTCATCGACCTGCGCACGATCCGGCCGATGGACATCGAGACCGTGATTGCCTCGGTGCAGAAGACCAATCGCTGCGTCGCGGTCGAGGAGGGCTTCCCGCAATCCGGCGTCACCGCCGAGATCGGCATGAAGATCATGGAGGCGGCTTTCGATTATCTCGACGCCCCCGTCGCCCGTGTCACCGGCAAGGACGTGCCGATGCCCTACGCGGCGAACCTCGAGAAGCTGGCCCTGCCGACTGTCGGCGAGGTCGTCGCGGCGGCCAAGGCCGTCTGCTATCGCTGAGAGGGCTGACCGATGCCGACCAACATCCTGATGCCCGCGCTCTCTCCCACGATGGAGAAGGGCAATCTCGCCAAGTGGCTGAAGAAGGAAGGCGACGCGATCAAGTCCGGCGATATCATCGCCGAGATCGAGACCGACAAGGCGACCATGGAGGTCGAGGCGGTCGACGAGGGCATCCTCGCCAAGATCGTGGTTCCGGAAGGCACGGCGGATGTCGCCGTCAACGAGGTCATCGCCGTGATTGCGGGCGAGGGCGAGGACGCCAAGAGCGTCTCCGCTCCGGCTGCCGGCGCTGCCCCGAAGGTTGAGGCGCCGAAGGCCGAGGCTGCTCCCGCACCGGCTCCCGTTGCGAGCGCCGCTTCTGCTCCCGCGGCTGCTCCGGCCAAGGCCGATGGTGGCCGTGCCTTCGCCTCGCCGCTGGCGCGCCGCATCGCCAAGGATGCCGGGCTCGACCTCTCCGCCATCAAGGGCTCCGGCCCACATGGCCGCATCGTCGAGAAGGATGTCGAGGCTGCGAAGGCCGGTGGCGGCGCCAAGGCCGCGCCTGCTGCTGCGCCGGCCTCCGCTGCCGCACCGAAGGCTGCCGCCGCGCCGCTTGCCGCCGGCCCCTCGGACGAGGCGGTCAAGAAGCTGTTCGCGCCGGGCTCCTATGAGGAGATCCCGCATGACGGCATGCGCAAGACGATCGCGCGCCGCCTGACCGAGGCCAAGCAGACCATCCCGCATTTCTACGTCACGGTGGATTGCGAGCTCGATGCGCTGCTGAAGCTCCGCGGCGAGCTCAACGCTGCCGCTCCGGAGAAGGACGGCAAGCCGGCCTACAAGCTCTCGGTCAACGACATGGTCATCAAGGCGCTGGCTCTGGCGCTCAAGGCCGTGCCGGACGCCAATGTGAGCTGGACCGATGGCGCCATGCTCAAGCACAAGCATGCCGATGTCGGCGTCGCGGTCTCGATCCCCGGCGGTCTGATCACGCCGATCGTGCGCGACGCCTGCCACAAGACGCTGTCGCAGATCTCCAACGAGATGAAGGACATGGCGGCCCGCGCCAAGGCCCGCAAGCTGAAGCCCGAGGAGTATCAGGGCGGCACCACGGCCGTTTCCAACCTCGGCATGTTCGGGGTCAAGGATTTCGCCGCGGTCATCAACCCGCCGCATGCGACCATCCTCGCGGTCGGCGCCGGCGAGCCGCGCGTCATCGTCAAGGGTGGCCAGCCGGCTGTCGCGACCGTGATGTCGGTGACGCTCTCGACCGATCACCGCGCCGTCGACGGCGCGCTCGGCGCCGAGCTGCTGCAGGCCTTCAAGGGCTTCATCGAGAAGCCGATGGCGATGCTGGTCTGAGGCGGCGATGCCGGTTGCTTCCATGCTCCGGCACCGTCCTAGGCCCTTCTCCGGAAAGGGTGCTTGGGGGCGCTTACCAATGCTGGACTTTTGCGTCGCCACCGCTCCCCTTGGCCGCGGCAGGTTCGTTGGCGTCAAAGCATGCCGCGCCCCGGGGTTTCGGCTTCGCGGGTCGTCGGGCGCATTGGCCTTGGCAGTGCTGGGGCTTGGGCTTTCGGGTGCATCTGCGCAGCAGCGGCCGGTGGAGCGGGCACCACTCGATCCGGTTGTTCGCGCGGCCGGAATGAAAGTCGCCGGTCGGACCTTTTTTGCCGCGACCGAGGGCAACCTCAGGGGAAGCATTTACTTCGGCCCGAGGAGCGAGGCGATCCAGGTCGCGCGAGAGCGCGGCATCCAGCGTCTGCGCTGGGGGATCATGAAGGAAATCAAGGGGCTGAATGGCCCGGCGGTCTGCCTGCTTGGCGACTACTATCCTATTCCCGCTGCCGGCAGCACCGTCACGACGCAACGGAACGGACAGCCGGTCGTTTGCTCGGCGGTGTCGTCATTCGCGCGCGTCCGGAGCAGCCAGGGGAATGTGCTGGGCTTGGGGACCATCATCCAATGATGAGCCGCTGGCACCTCGGTACCGGATGGAAGGTCCGCTTTGCAGTGGCGGCGTTGTCGATAGGCCTGTCCGCCTGCAACACGCCGCCCAAGACGGCGGACGCTGTTCAACCCACGAGCCAGACGGTCAACGGACCGCCGGTGATCGAATTCGGCCCCGGTGTCTCGGGGCAATTTCGGCGCTCCCGCAACATGTTCGCGGCGCGGCCGGTGCTGACCCAGGCCGAATACATGGCGCGCAACGCCGTTCCCCGGGGAAATTCGCTGCCGAGCGCAGCCGCCGATCCGGAGATCGTGGCGGCCGCGTTTGGCGACCGAACTGTCCTGACGCACAGCGCCCAGCACGGAACTCAGGTCGAGTACATCGCCGCGAACGGTGACAGCTTCCTCTGGTACCCGGGCAATGACGCGATCCTGCGCGGCTCCTTCGCTGTGCTCTGGGAGAACGCCTCGGCCGAGATCGATGATCCGCGGGAAGGGCGCTATCGCGGCCAGGTCAAGCTGAACTATGTCTGCTTTCGCTATGGAGCGAATACCTACAACCCGGCTAGCGGCCATCGGGGCGGTGGGTACGAATGCGGATCCTATGCGCAGCAGCTGATGACGGTAAAAGAGACACGCAAGGGCGATGTCTTCGGGCTTTCGACGCGCAGTTCCGCGCCGTTCCCGCTCGGGCGCGAGGCCCAGACCATCGCAGCCTTGCAGAAGCGCGTGGGAGCATCGCGATGACCCGCCGGGCTCGCATCCTTGCCTTCGGCGATTCCCTCACCTGGGGGCGGATCGCCAACAGACCGGAGCGTCACGGCGAGGATGTGCGTTGGCCCTGCGTTCTGGAGAAGGCGCTCGGCGGCTATGCGACGGTGATCGAGGAGGGGCTCAACGGGCGGCGGATTGCGCTCCAGGATCCCTTGCGCCCCTATCGCTCCGGCATTTCGCTGCTGCCGCTGTTCATCGAATGCCACGCGCCGCTGGATCTCGTCATTCTGATGCTCGGCACCAATGATTGCCAGCGCCAGCACTCGCTCTCTCCTTACGACGTCGCCCGCTCGATGCGGATGCTGGCGCAGGTCGCGCAGCGGCCGCCTGTCGAGCCCGGCATGCCCGTTCCGGAAGTGCTGATCGTCTCGCCGCCGATCGTGCGCAAGCCGGACGATCCCGAGCACGAGGCCAACTTCACCATGGAGGGGGCGCCCGAAAAGATGGCGCTGCTGGCGACCTATTACCGCCGCATCGCCGACGAGATCGGTGTCAGTTTCTTCGATGCGGCGGCCGTCGCAAAAGTCAGCGGCGAGGACGGCATCCATCTGAACGCCGAGAACACCCGCGCCATCGGTCTGGCGCTCGCCCCCGTCATCGACAGCCTGCTCGGTCTGCCGCTGCCGGCGCGCGGGCCTGCGCTGCGGATCACGGGTCCATGAACGACATTCGACCGGGGGCTTGCCCCCCAACAGCAACGCCTCCCGCAAGGCGAGGACAGAGCCGAGGTATCTCCCATGGCTGACTACGACATCATCGTCATCGGCTCCGGCCCCGGCGGCTATATCGCGGCGATCCGGGCGGCGCAGCTTGGCTTCAAGACCGCGATCGTTGAGCGCGAGCATCTGGCCGGCATCTGCTCGAATTGGGGCTGCATCCCGACCAAGGCGCTGCTGCGCTCGGCCGAGGTGCTGCACAACGGCCAGCACGCCAAGGATTACGGGCTCGTCCTTGAAGGCTCGTTCAAGGCCGATCTGGAAGCCGTCGTGCAGCGTTCGCGCGGCATCGCAGTGCGGATGAACAACGGCGTCCAGTTCCTCATGAAGAAGAACAAGGTCGACGTGATCTGGGGCGAGGCCAAGCTGACCAAGCCCGGCACCGTCGTGGTCGCGCCGACCAAGAAGGCGATCATGCAGCCGCAGGGGCCGGTCCCGAAGAACGCCAAGGGCGAGGGCACCTATACGGCCGATCACATCATCGTCGCGACCGGCGCCCGGCCGCGCGCGCTGCCCGGCATCGAGGCGGACGGCAAGCTGATCTGGACCTATTTCGAGTCGCTCGTGCCCCCGAAGCTTCCGAAGTCACTTCTGGTGATGGGCTCGGGCGCGATCGGCATCGAATTCGCGTCGTTCTACCGGACGCTGGGTGTCGAAGTGACCGTGGTCGAGCTGCTGCCGCAGATTCTGCCCGTGGAGGACGCCGAGGTGTCCGCTTTCGCGCGCAAAGCGTTCGAGAAGCAGGGCATCAAGATCTTGACCGGCGCCAAGGTCACGAAGGTCGAGAAGGGGGCTGATTCCGTCACCGCCCATATCGAGGACGAGAAGGGCGGCAAGCAGACGATCACGGCCGACCGCCTGATCTCGGCCGTTGGCGTCGTCGGCAATGTCGAGAACATCGGCCTGGAGACGCTCGGGGTTAAGACCGATCGCGGAACCATCGTGATCGACGAGTTCTGCCGGACCAACGTCAAGGGCGTCTACGCCATCGGCGACGTCGCCGGCCCGCCGATGCTGGCCCACAAGGCCGAGCACGAGGCCGTCATCTGCGTCGAAGCGATCAAGGGCCTGCATCCGCACGCGATGGACAAGCAGATGATCCCGGGCTGCACCTATTGCCACCCACAGATCGCAAGCGTCGGCCTGACCGAGGCGAAAGCCAAGGCCGCCGGCTACGAGCTGAAGGTCGGCCGCTTCAACTTCGTCGCCAACGGCAAGGCCGTGGCGCTTGGCGAGGACAGCGGCCTGGCGAAGACGATCTTTGACGCCAAGACGGGCAAGCTGCTGGGCGCCCATCTGGTCGGGCCGGAAGTGACCGAGCTGATCCAGGGCTTCGTCGTCGCGATGAACCTCGAGACGACCGAGGAAGAGTTGATGCACACCATCTTCCCGCATCCGACGCTGTCGGAGGTGATGAAGGAGAGCGTGCTCGACGCCTACGGCAAGGTGCTGAACGCCTGACGGGACGGACTTGGCTGGCGCACGGTGGCACCCCATAGTCATCCGATGCCGCCACGCACCCGAAAGCCGCCCAAGCCGGACCGCGTCGTCCGCGAGGAAGAGGTCGAGATCCTGTCGCCATCGCGCCGGGAGCTCGCGCTGGACTGGAAGGTCATCGTCCCGACGGTGGCTTTCGGTACCGTCACCGGTTTCGTCGCCAGCCTGATCGTCGGCGGCGGAGGGGTGATCCGGCACGCCGTCGTCGGCGTGCTGGGAATGCTGGTGGGGCAGGGGATCGTCAGGCTGACCGGCTGGCGGCTGAGGACTGGCTACCCGTTCCTCGACGATGCCGGGATGGCGGTGCTGGGGGCGATCATGGTGATCCTGCTGGCGCGCTTCATCGCCTGATGGATCGTTCGATCTGTCGATAAGTTGGTTTGGCCAGGAGACCGTCTGATATGGAGAGCTTCGCCGCCACCATGGCCCAACCGGGCTACGGCTTCTTCGCCACCCTCTTCATCGGCCTTCTTGCCGGCTGGATCGCGGAGCGGCTGACGTCTTCTGATCATGGCCTGTTCACGAACATGCTCGTCGGCGTCGCGGGCTCCTTCGTCGGCGCCAAGCTCGCCGAACTGCTGGAGGTCCCGATCTTTGGTTTCTGGCGCACGCTGCTGGCGGCTGTGGCCGGCGCCGTGGTCGTGATCGTGATCTGGAACGCGTTGCGCAAACGCGGTTGAAACGCTGCTGCGCCGCAGGCTGTTGCGGTGCAGCACTTTGAGGATTAGCTAGGTCGGAGCCGGTTATGCCGGCTCCGCTGATGACCCGGACCCTGACATGGCGCTTGTTCTTGATCTGCTGAACCGCGATCCGCGGCCCAACGCCGGCAACCCGAAGGCCGAAGTTCGCCAGGTGGCCGCGGAGCTGCGCCACCCTGAGAAGCAGAAGCGCCCGGAGAACCCGGTCCTGCGCAAGCCGGATTGGATCCGCGTCAAGGCGCCGGGTTCGCCGAAATGGGCTGAGACCAAGGCGATCGTGAAGGCCGAGAAGCTGGTCACGGTCTGCGAGGAGGCCGGCTGCCCCAATATCGGTGAGTGCTGGGAGAAGAAGCACGCCACCTTCATGATCATGGGCGACACCTGCACGCGGGCCTGCGCCTTCTGCAACGTCAAGACGGGCGTTCCGCAGGCGCTCGACGCCGAGGAGCCGCGCAAGATCGCCGAGGCGGTCACCAAGCTCGGGCTCGAGCACGTCGTCATCACCTCGGTGGACCGCGACGATCTGAAGGATGGCGGCGCCGAGCATTTCGCGCAGGTCATCGCCGCGATCCGCAAGGCTTCGCCGAAGACCACCATCGAGATCCTGACGCCGGACTTCCTGCGGAAGCCCGGCGCGCTCGAAGTGGTCGTGGCCGCGAAGCCCGACGTCTTCAACCACAATCTCGAGACCGTGCCGGGCAAGTATCTCAAGGTCCGCCCCGGCGCCCGCTATTTCCACTCGCTCAGGCTGCTGCAGCGGGTGAAGGAGCTCGACCCGACGATCTTTACCAAGTCCGGCATCATGGTCGGCCTCGGCGAGGAGCGGAACGAGGTGCTTCAGCTGATGGACGACCTGCGCTCGGCCGATGTGGACTTCATGACCATCGGCCAGTACCTCGCGCCCACGCGCAAGCATCACGCGGTGATCCGCTTCATCACGCCCGACGAGTTCAAGAGCTTCGAGACCATCGCCTATGCCAAGGGCTTCCTGACGGTGTCCTCGTCGCCGCTGACCCGGTCCTCGCATCACGCGGGCGAGGATTTCGCGCGTTTGCGCGCCGCGCGCGATGCCCAGATCGGTATCGGCCACAACAGCCGCGGCTGAGAAGGCGCGTCCTCGATGCCGATGTTCAACAGCACCCGCCGGGTGAAGCACTCGCCCGAACAGATGTTCGCGCTCGTGGCGGATGTCGAGAAATACCCGCAGTTCCTGCCGCTCTGCGAGGGGCTCACGGTGCGCAAGCGCCTGCCGCGCGAGGGCGGTGGGGAGGTGCTGCTCGCCGACATGACCGTGGGCTACAAGGCGATCCGCGAAACCTTCACCAGCCGCGTCACGCTCGACCCGGAAAGCCTCAAGATCCTGGTCGAATATGTCGACGGGCCGTTCCGGCACCTCGAAAACCGCTGGACCTTCAAGCCGCTCGAGCGCGGCTGTGAGATCGGCTTCTTCATTTCCTACGAATTTGCCAGCCGCATGCTCGGCCTGCTGATGGGCACGATGTTCGACAAGGCCTTCCGCAAATTCGCCGAGGCTTTCGAGAAGCGTGCCGATCTCGTCTATGGTCGTGCGGTTCCGGTGACGGGGTCTTAAATTCTCTCCGGCATGTTCAGGCGCTCAGCCGGGAACATGCCCATGGACGTATCTGCCGCACAGACCCGCGATCGCCCGCAGGCCCGCAGCCTCGCTGCGACGCTGCCCGTTTACATCGCGACGATCTTCCTATCGGCCTTCCTGCTCTTCGGCATCCAGCCGATGTTCGCCAAGATGGTGCTGCCGCGGCTCGGCGGCTCGCCGGGCGTCTGGTCGGTGGCCATGGTATTCTTCCAGGCCATGCTGCTGCTGGGCTACGCCTATGCGCACTGGATCGTGGCGCATCTCAGCCTGCGCCGCGCCGCGCTCGTTCATCTCGGGCTGATGATCACCGTTCTGGCGCTCGCTTTGCCGATCCATATAGCCTCGGGCTTCGAGCGCCCGCCGCAGGAAGGGGAGGTGCTGTGGCTGATCGGCCTGTTCGTCGCCTCGGTCGGCCTGCCGTTCTTTGCGGTCGCTGCGAACGGGCCGTTGCTGCAGGCTTGGTTCTCTCGCACCGGCCATAGCCATGCCGCCGACCCCTATTTCCTTTATGCCGCCTCGAATATCGGCAGCTTCCTGGCCCTGATCGCCTATCCCCTGGTGGTCGAGCCGCTGCTGCCGCTGACGATCCAGGCAAGCGCCTGGGCCTGGGGCTTCGCCTTGCTGCTCGCCGGGATCGCCGGCTGCGCCGGCCTTGCCATCGGCGCGGGGCGTACCGACATCCCGGCCGCACAGAACACCCTCGCGGCTGAGCCCATTTCCAACGCCCAGCGCCTGGCCTGGGTCGGGCTCGCCTTCGTCCCGTCAGGGCTGCTGGTCGCGGTCACGGCCCATATCTCGACAGATGTGGCGGCCGCGCCGCTGCTCTGGGTCGTGCCGCTCGCGCTCTTCCTCCTGACCTTCGTCATCGTCTTCCAGCGCCGGCCGGTGCTGCCGCATCGCTGGATGCTGAACCTCCAGCTCCTGTTGGCCTTCGGGCTGCTGATGGTCAGCCTGTTCCAGCCGGCGATCGGCTGGGGCTCCATGCTGGCCCTGCATCTCGGTCTCTTCTTCGCCACAGCGATGGTCGCGCATGGCGAACTCGTGAAACGGCGCCCGGATGCCGCTCGTCTGACCGAGTTCTATCTCTGGATGTCCTTCGGCGGCGTGCTCGGAGGGCTCTTCTCCGGACTTCTCGCACCGGTTCTGTTCAACTCGATCCTCGAATACCCGATGTTGCTGATCGCCGGTCTGCTCTGCCGCCCGGGCTTCACCTCGATCCGCCTGCCCAGGCGTGTCGGCATCGGTCTTGCCGCGATCATGGTCGGTCTGTTCGTCACGATCGTTGTCGCCGAGCAGCGACGGACGGATTCGATCCGCTCCTTCTTCGGGCTCTATCGCGTCTACGAGACCGCGGACGGCAACTTCCGGCGGCTCGGCCACGGCACCACCGTGCATGGCGCCCAACGCATCCGGAACGACGACGGTACCCCTGCCACCGGCCGCCCGGAGCCTTTGAGTTACTATTTCACCGGCGGGGCCATCGCCGACGGCATAGAGGCCGTCCGCCGAGCCCGCGGCAAGGCGCTCGGGCAGGTCGCGGCGGTCGGCGTCGGCACAGGCTCGCTCGCCTGCCAGATCCGGCCTGGCGAGGCCTGGTCGTTCTACGAGATCGATACGCGCGTCGTCGCTATCGCGACCGATCCCGCGCGCTTCTCCTTCGTCAGCCAATGCGCTCCCGGAATTCCGTTCGTCATCGGCGATGCGCGGCTGACGCTGGGAGATGCCGCGCCCGCCTCGCTCGACGTCATCGTCGTCGATGCCTTTTCGTCGGACGCCGTGCCGCTCCATCTCCTGACGCGCGAGGCGATGGCTCTCTACCTCGAGAAATTGGCGCCCGGCGGAGCTCTGCTCTTTCACATCTCCAACCGGAACATGGATCTCGCGCCCGTGGTCGCTGCCACGGGCCATGAACTCGGCTTGAAAACCTGGGTTCGCGCGTCGCAACAGACGCCGGAGCTGACGAGCGAGAACAAGTTCTCGCCGAATGTCGCGATGGTCGCCCGCAGCGCGGCGGACGTGCGTTTCGGTGCGGGCGAGGTCTGGAAGGTCGAGGATCCGACGCGCACGAAGCCCTGGCGCGACGACTATGCCGATATCATCGGCGCGATCTGGCGCAGGCTGTCCCGCTGATGGCGCCCCGGTCTAGGGTCCCGTCAGCACCGTTTCGCGCAACAGGTCGAGCGCTTCCAGGACGCTGAGGCGGCGGATCTCGTCGCGCGACAGTTCGCCGAAGCGCTTTTCGCGATGCTTCGTGCCAGAGGGGCCGGCACAGGCGAAATGGACGAGGCCGACCGGCTTTTCGACGCTGCCGCCGCCCGGTCCCGCCACGCCGGTGATCGAAACGGCATAGGTGGCGTCTAACCGCGCGCGGCCGCCCTCCGCCATGGCGCGGGCGACCGGCTCGCTGACGGCGCCATGCTTTTCGATGAGCTCGATCGGCACACCCGCGAGCGCGACCTTGGCCTCGTTCGCATAGGTGACGAGCCCGCCCTGCACCATGACCGAGGAGCCGGCGATCGCCGTCAGCGCGCCGCTGACGAGGCCGCCGGTGCAGGATTCGACGGTCGCGACTGTGAAGCCCCGCTCCTTGCTGATGTTCAGCAGCTCCGCCGCGAGCGAGCGGATGTCGAGGTCGAACATGGGTTCACTCCTCCTCCGGCAGGCGCACCGTCGCCGTTGCGAGCGCAGCTAGCCCTTCGCGGCGGCCGGTGAAGCCCATGCGCTCGGAGGTCGTCGCTTTTATCGCGACCTTTCCGACCGGCACGCCGGCAATGTCCGCGATCGTGGTGCGGATCGCGTCGCGGTGGGGGCCGACCTTGGGCGCCTCGCAGACGATGGTGAGGTCGAGATGGTCGATGCGCCCGCCGCGCTCGCGCACGCGATCGGCCGCGAAAGCCAGGAAACGAGCCGAAGCGGCACCGCGCCATTGCGGGTCGCTCGGCGGGAAATGCGTGCCGATGTCGCCTTCGGCCAGCGCGCCGAGCAGCGCATCCGTCAGAGCATGAAGCGCGACATCACCATCCGAATGGGCGACGACGCCATGATCGTGGCCGATCCTGATACCACCCAGCCAGACATGGTCGCCGGGGCCGAAGGCGTGGACGTCGTAGCCGGTGCCGACCCGGGTGACGAGAACCTTGCCGGCGCGGGCGTCGGCACGGAGGAAATCCTCGGCATGGGTCAGCTTGATATTGGCCGGATCCCCCTGGAAGGTCGCGACAGGATGGCCGGCCCATTCCATCAGGGCGGCATCGTCGGTGAAGCCGCGCAGCAGCGCGGTGTCGGCGGCCTCATGGGCGTCCAGCAGCGGCCGGAAGCGGAAGGCCTGTGGCGTCTGGACACTGACGAGCTGGTCACGTGGCGGCGTCTCGGCGACATGGCCGGTCGCGTCCGTTCGTTTCACCGTGTCCGTGACCGGCAGCGCCGGGATGGCGGCTAGCTCCGTCTCGCCGAGCCTGTCGATGGCGGCGGCGATCTGCGCGGAGGATACGAAGGGGCGAGCAGCGTCATGGACGAGCACGATCCCGTCAAATCCTTCCTGCGACAGGGCGAGAAGGCCGCGCCTGACCGATTCCTGCCGCGTCGTGCCGCCGAGCGTGGGCTGAGCGAGACGGGAGCTGTCGAGCCCGGCGACGGCATCGGCATATCGGCCCTCGTCGCCCTGGCCGATCACCACGCCGATGCGGCTGATGGTTGCGTCGGCCAGAAAGGGCAGGAGCGCATGGGCAAGCACGGGCCGTCCGTTGACGAGCCGATACTGCTTCGGCTCTCCGCCGCCCGCGCGCAGACCCTTTCCGGCCGCGACAAGCAGGGCTGCGACGGGGCGCGACGCGTCAGGAGTGTTCTGCAAGAGGGGCGTCCTGGCTCAACAAGCGGGTTATCCAGGCAGCCATAGCCAATTCCGTCGGCATGCGGCAGGGGGTGCGTCACTGCTGCATTGCAATATTCGCTTGCGCCCGCTTGCGCTTCTGCAGCAATGTCCAATAAATATGCATAATCGCGATTGCCTCAAAAGCAGGCTGAACATTTTGAATATTGCAGGAATTCCCATTCGATCCCGCGCCTTCCTGGCGCCGATGTCGGGTGTGACGGACATCGTCATGCGCCGGCTCGCGGCGCGGCGGCATGCCGGAATCGTGGTTTCGGAGATGGTTGCATCGGACGAATTCGTCCGCGGCAGCGAGGAAGCACGCATTCGGGCTGAAGGCGAAGGGGTCTCGCCGCATGTCGTGCAACTAGCGGGCTGCGATCCGCACTGGCTCGGGGAGGCGGCGCGGCTGGCGGAAGCCAATGGCGCGGCGATCGTCGATATCAATATGGGCTGCCCGGCCAAGAAGGTGACGGGTGGCTGGGCCGGCTCCGCCCTGATGCGCGATCTCGACCATGCCGTGACGCTCGTCGACGCCGCCGTGGCCGCCGTGAAAATTCCCGTTACGGTGAAGATGCGGCTGGGTTGGGACGATGCCTCGCGCAACGCGCCCGAACTCGCCCGGCGGGCGGTCGCTGCGGGCGCGCGGATGATCACGGTGCACGGCCGCACCCGCCAGCAATTCTACAAGGGCAGCGCCGATTGGCACGCCATCGCTGCGGTGCGCGCCGCCGGCGATTTCCCGCTGGTGGCGAATGGCGACATCCATAATGCCGAGGATGCCCGGGCCTGCCTCGCCCAGTCAGGCGCCGACTTCGTGATGGTCGGGCGTGCTGCGCTCGGCCGCCCCTGGCTCGTCGGCGAGATCGGCGCTGAACTCGGCGGCCGCGCGCTCGAGACGCTGACGATTTCGGAGAAGCTGGCGGTCGCCTGTGAGCATTACGAAGGCCTTCTGGCCTTGATGGGCGTCGCGCATGGCGTGCGCCATGCCCGCAAGCATCTTGCCGCCTATGCGGACGAGGCGATTGCCGAGGGATGCGCTCCCGATGCGGAACGCCGCCGCAGCCTGCTGACGTCAGATGATCCCAGGCAAGTCCTGGCGGCCTTGAGGGGCCTGTTTTCAACCGAATGCGGCCGCGTTGCAGCCTGAGTCGTAGAAAGGAGGAGCCGAATGACGGCGATGTTTGCCGACAAGGGGCTCGATAGCCGAAGCGCCTATCTGCTCGACCCCATCGAGGTGCAGGCCCTGAACGTTCTGCCGATGCCGGTCCTGGTGATCGGCGACGGGCATGTCGTGATCTATGCGAATACCGCAGCCGAGGATTTCTTCCAGTCCAGCGCCGCGCTGCTGAAGCGCCAGCGCATCGACGATCTGATCGCCTTCGGTTCTCCGGTGCTGGGGCTGATCGAGGAGGTGCAGCGGCGCGGCGCCAGCGTCAGCGAGTACCGCCTCGATCTGGGCTCGCCCCGCCTGGGCATTGATCGCATTGTCGATGTTTTTGCCTCTCCATTGCCCAGTCAGGGCGATGCCGTCGTGCTAATGCTGCAAGAACGGACAATTGCCGAAAAAATGGACAGGCAACTGACGCATCGAGGAGCGGCCCGTTCGATCACCGCACTCGGCGCCATGCTGGCCCATGAGATCAAGAACCCGCTTTCCGGTATTCGCGGCGCAGCCCAACTCCTCGAAGGCTCCATCACCGATTCCGACCGGATGCTGACCCAGCTCATCTGCGACGAGACGGATCGGATCGTGAAGCTGGTCGAGCGCGTCGAGCTCTTCGGCGACGAGCGTCCCAGCGAGCGGGATCCGGTCAACGTCCATGACGTGCTCGATCACGTGAAGCGGCTGGCCCAGTCCGGCTTCGCCCGCCACATCCGCTTCACCGAGGTCTACGATCCGTCGCTGCCGCCGGTGTCAGGCAATCGCGACCAACTCGTTCAGGTATTGCTGAATCTGGTGAAGAACGCCGCGGAAGCCATTGGCGAAGAGGCGATCGACGGCGAGATCATGCTGACCACCGCCTATCGTCCCGGCATCCGCATGCAGGTTCCCGGCTCGCAGGAACGCATTGCGCTGCCGCTCGAGATCGGTGTCCGCGACAACGGTCCGGGCGTCCCGCCGGACCTGGTCCAGCACCTGTTCGACCCCTTCGTCACGACCAAGGCTCAGGGAAGTGGCCTTGGACTTGCACTCGTTGCCAAAGTGATCGGGGATCACGGCGGAATCGTCGAATGCGAGTCCGTTCCCCGCCGCACGCATTTCAGGATTCTCCTGCCGCTGCACCAGCTTGGTCACGGCGGTCAACGCAAGGCCTAACAGAACACATGCCGACAGGTCACATCCTCGTCGCCGACGACGACGCCGCGATCCGCACCGTGCTCAACCAGGCGCTCGCGCGCGCCGGCTACGAGGTACGGACCACCGGGCAGGCCGCGACCCTCTGGACCTGGGCTGCCCAGGGGTTGGGCGACCTGATCATCACCGACGTCGTCATGCCTGACGGCAACGCCTTCGACCTGCTGCCGCGTATCAAGCGGGTTCGGCCAGAGCTGCCGATCATCGTGATGAGCGCGCAGAACACCTTCATGACCGCGATCAAGGCGTCCGAGCGCGGCGCCTACGAGTATCTGCCGAAGCCCTTCGACCTGAAGGAGCTGGTGGCGATCGTCGGCCGCGCCATGTCGCGCCCGCGCGGCGGCGACGTCCGCGGCCATGCCGCCGAGCCGGAGGACATCCCGCTGATCGGCCGCTCGCCGGCGATGCAGGACGTCTATCGCGCGCTCGCCCGGCTGATGCCGATCGACCTGACGGTGATGATCAACGGCGAGTCCGGCACCGGCAAGGAACTGGTGGCGCGGGCGCTCCACGATTACGGCAAGCGCAAGAACGGCCCCTTCGTCGCGATCAACATGGCGGCGATCCCCAAGGACCTGATCGAGTCGGAGCTGTTCGGCCATGAGAAGGGCGCCTTCACCGGCGCGCTGACCCGGTCGTCGGGCCGCTTCGAGCAGGCGGAAGGCGGCACGCTCTTTCTCGACGAGATCGGCGATATGCCGATGGAAGCGCAGACGCGTCTCCTGCGCGTGCTCCAGCAGGGCGAATACACCACGGTCGGCGGACGCACGCCGATCAAGACCAATGTCCGCATCGTCGCGGCGACCAACAAGGATCTGCGCATTTCGATCGCGCAGGGTCTGTTCCGCGAGGATCTGTTCTTCCGCCTGAACGTCGTCCCGATCCGGCTGCCGCCCCTGCGGGAGCGCGTGGAGGACATCCCGGACCTGGTGCGCCACTTCTTCTCGCTGGTCGAGAAGGAAGGCCTGCCGCGCAAGCAGGTCGATTCGGAAGCGATGGACGTCATGCGTCGCTATCGCTGGCCCGGCAACGTGCGCGAGCTCGAGAACCTCGTGCGTCGTCTCGCCGCGCTTTATCCACAAGAGACGATCACGGCGCCGATCGTCGAATCCGAACTGCAGCCGGCCGCCGCCGGAACGAGCTATGCGGGTGGGGCGGCATCGCCCGAGAGGGCGGAGACGCTCTCGGGTTCCGTGGAGCGCCATCTCGGGCAGTATTTCGGCAGCTTTGGAGACAATATCCCCCCGCCGGGGCTCTATCACCGCATTCTGCGGGAGATCGAGCCGCCGCTGATTGCCGCAGCGCTCGCCGCGACCCGCGGCAACCAGATCCGCGCGGCCGAACTGCTCGGCCTGAACCGGAACACCCTGCGCAAGAAGATCCGCGAGCTCGACATGCAGGTGGTTCGCTCGCCGCGATAAGGCCGGGCGGGCGGCCGCCTCCTTCCTGTCATATTTTGACAACACCGTTGCGGGCGCGCATCACTGCGCCAAGAGGCGTGATCTTTTTGTGATCGCGTTGCAACGGAGTTGTCTGAGAACGTGTCCGCTTCTGTTAGCGAGACCAGAATGGTGCCGCGTGGCGAGGAGAAGTCCCGCCGCGTCTCCGGATGGATCGGGGCGATCGTCGTCGTCCTCGCGCTGGTTTCCGCGCTGTTCACCTTCCTCGTCCTCTCTGGCGCGACCCCGATCGCGCCGGTGCACGAGGTCGTGGTCGGCGTTTTCGTGCTCAATGCGCTGCTGATCCTGGCGCTCATCGTGATCGTGGCCTTCGAGGCGGCAGTGCTGATCCGGGCGCGAAAGGCGGGCGCGGCGGCAGCCGGGCTCCATGTTCGCATCGTCGGCTTGTTCAGCATCATCGCAGCGCTGCCGGCCGTGCTCGTGGCCGTGATCGCCACGGTGACGATCGAGCGCGGACTCGAGCCCTGGTTCTCCGACAGGATGCGCGACGCGATCTTCAAGTCGGTCGAGGTGGCGGACGCCTATGCGGCGGGACAGTGCCGCGCGCTCGGCCGTGAGATCCGCATCCTCGCCGATGACCTGACACGCGCCAGACCGACCTTCACCGTCGACCGCAAATGGTTCGACAACTTCATGACGGCGCGCGCGACGGCGCTGGGTGTGCCCGTCGCCGCGATCATGGAGCCGCCAGACAAGGTGATCGCGCGCGCCAATATCGACGTGCTGCGCGATGCGCCGAAGCCTGATGAGGCGGCGTTCGAGGATGCGCAGTCCTCGCCGGAGCCGATCTGCGTCATTCCTCGTGCCGGACGGATCTTCGGCGCGCTGATGAAGCTGCCGGCCTATGAGAACGGGTTCCTGCACATAGCGCGCGAAGTCGATCCCCTCGCGGTCGAGTTCCCGGCCGTCGCACGCGGAGCGGCTGTCGAGTACCTGTCGATCGACGCGCGCCGGAAGGGCGTGCAGATCGCCTTCGCCTCGATGTTCGGCCTCATTGCCCTGATCCTGCTGCTGTCGGCGGTCTGGCTGGGGTTGAGCTTCGCCAACGGCCTCGTGGCGCCGATCCGCCGGATGATCCATGCGACGGATCAGGTTTCCAGCGGCAATTTCTATGTGCAGGTCCCGATCCGACGAGCGGAGGGGGACCTTGCCCATCTCGGCGAGACCTTCAACAAGATGACCGCGGAGCTCCGCCGGCAGCGCGACAGCCTGGTGACCGCGAGCGAGGTCATCGACAAGCGCCGCCGCTTTACCGAGACCGTGCTCTCGGGCGTGTCGTCGGGGGTCCTCAGCATCGACGGCGACGGCCACATCACCACCATCAACCGCTCGGCCGAGAGCCTGCTCGGGACCGGCGGGCGCTTGCTTGGCAAGCCGATCGCGGAAATCGCGCCCGAGGTGACGGAGTTCGTCGCCGAGGCGCTGCACGGCCGGCAGCGGCAGAGCTCGGGGCAGGTGACGCTCAGCCGGGGCGGGCAGGACCGCATGGTCAATATCCGCGCCGTGCGCGAAGGGGAGGGGATCGGCGCCGGCCTTGTCGTCACGCTCGACGACATCACCGATCTGGTCTCCGCGCAGCGCACCGCGGCATGGGCCGATGTGGCGCGCCGTATCGCCCATGAGATCAAGAACCCGCTGACGCCGATTCAGCTGTCGGCCGAACGCATCAAGCGCCGCTTCGGCCGGGTCATCACCGAAGGGAAGGATGTCTTCGACCAGTGCACCGATACGATCGTGCGGCAGGTCGAGGACATCAGGCGCATGGTCGACGAGTTCTCGTCCTTCGCGCGCATGCCGAAGCCCTCGCTGGCGCAGGAGGACATCGTCGAGACCGTGCGCCAGATCGTCTTCCTCTGGCGGGTCGGCAACCCCGAGATGACGATCGAGGAGAACCTGCCCGCGGAGCCGGCGCTCGCCCGCTTCGATCGCCGGCTGATCTCGCAGGCGCTGACCAACGTGATCAAGAACGCCACCGAGGCCGTCGAGGCCGTGCCGGCGGAAGATCGCGGCGGGCCGGGACGCGTCGACGTCAGCCTGGAGCGGCGCGAGGACGGACGGATCGTCATCGACGTCATCGACAACGGCAAGGGCCTGCCCGCCGACCAGCGCCAGAAGCTGCTCGAGCCCTATATGACGACCCGCGAGGGAGGGACCGGGCTCGGGCTCGCCATCGTCGGCAAGATTCTGGAAGACCATGGCGGCGGCATCGAACTGCTCGACCGCCCGGATGCAGCCAGCGGGGCGAGGGGCGCCCGTATCCGGCTGTGGTTCCCCGAGACCGGCCCCGCCCAGGAAGACGAGAGTGGCGACGCAGCAGCCCAGAATGGGCTCGCGGCGTCCCAGCAAGATACAAGGAATGGGATACGCCTATGAGCGCTGACATCCTGGTGGTGGACGACGAAGTCGACATCCGCGATCTGGTGGCCGGCCTTCTCGAAGACGAGGGCTACCGCACCCGCAAGGCGGGATCTGCCGACGAGGCGCTGGCGGCCATCGCCGCGCGCCGGCCGAACCTGGTCTTCCTCGACATCTGGCTGCAGGGCAGCCGGCTCGACGGCTTGCAGGTGCTCGAGATCGTCAAGGAGAACCATCCCGACCTCGCCGTCGTGATGATCTCCGGTCACGGCAACATCGAGACGGCCGTCTCGGCCATCAAGAGCGGCGCCTACGACTTCATCGAGAAGCCGTTCAAGGCGGACAGGCTCGTGCTTGTCGCGGAGCGCGCGCTGGAAGCCTCGCGACTGCGCCGGGAGGTCCGGGAGTTGAAGACCCGCTCGGTCCAGGCCAACCGTATCGTCGGCCGGACGACCGTCGTGAACCAGCTACGCCAGACGATCGAGCGCGTCGCGCCGACCAATGCGCGCGTGCTCATCACCGGCGAACCCGGCTGTGGCAAGGAGCTGACGGCGCGGACGCTGCATGAAGCGTCGAGCCGCTCCAGCGGCCCCTTCATCGTCATCAACGCCGCGACGATCACGCCCGAGACGATGGAAGAGGAGCTCTTCGGCGTCGAGGGCGGTGATGGCCGCTCGCGGCGGATCGGCGCTCTCGAGGAGGCGCATGGCGGTTCGCTCTATATCGACGAGATCGGCGACATGCCGCGCGAGACGCAGAACCGCATCCTGCGCGTGCTGGTCGACCAGAACTTCCAGCGCGTCGGCGGTGCGACGCGCGTCCATGTCGATGTCCGGATCGTCTCGTCGTCGAGCCGCGATCTGGCGCAGCTCATCGCGGACGGGCATTTCCGCGAGGATCTCTACCACCGGCTGAGCGTGGTGCCGATCAAGGTGCCGCCGCTCTCGGAGCGACGCGAGGACGTGCCGGAGCTGATCGAGTTCTTCATGGACCAGATTTCGGTCGCGACCGGCCTGCCCAAGCGCAGGATCGGCTCCGATGCGATGGCGGTGCTGCAGTCGCATGAATGGCCGGGCAATGTCCGCGAGCTGCGCAACAACGTCGAGCGCCTGATGATTCTGACCAAGGGCGACCCGAGCGCCGAGGTCACGGTCGAGATGCTGCCCGCTGAGGTCGGCGCCATGGTGCCGACGACGCCGTCGGGGTCTGGCGGCGAGCGCCTGATGAGCCTGCCGCTTCGGGATGCGCGCGAGATCTTCGAGCGCGAATATCTGGTTGCCCAGATCTCGCGCTTCTCCGGCAACATCTCGCGAACCGCCGAGTTCATCGGCATGGAGCGCTCGGCGCTGCACCGCAAACTGAAGTCGCTTGGCGTCGGCTGATCGCATCGCGATTGCCGTGCCTTTGGGCGCTTCTGCGCCCGACGCAGGGGGGCTGCGTAAAAACGCGGCTATGCTGCACTTGCGTTGTGGGGGCACTCGAAGGTCTAATAGGGGCATCGGGCTCCGAGGTCCGGCGGAATGCACTGCCGGCTGTAACGGGGCGAACTGGATCGCGGGGCGTAAACCGATCGGCGATCCCAACAAAAGGGACTACCCATGGCCGCAGAGCGGGCACAAAACCTTCAGGACACCTTTCTCAATCATGTCCGCAAGCAGAAGATTCCGCTGACGATCTTCCTGGTGAACGGCGTCAAGCTGCAGGGTGTCGTCACCTGGTTCGACAATTTCTGTGTGCTGTTGCGGCGTGACGGTCATTCGCAGCTGGTCTACAAGCACGCGATCTCGACCATCATGCCCGGCCATCCGGTGCAGCTGTTCGAGCCCGAGGAAACGGACAAGAACTGACTTGGCGGCAAGCCGCGGAAGCGACAACGAGCGGGCGGCTACGAAGGTTACAGGCCTTAAGCCGCTCGATGAGATCGAACGCGAGATCGCGGCGAACACGCGCGCCTATGTCGTCGGTCCCTATCTCCAGAAGCGCGGTGTCGCGCTCGATGCCAACCAGCGCTCTTTCGCCGCCCGCCTCGACGAGGCGGTCGGTCTCGCGGCTGCGATCGACCTCACCGTTGTCGAGCCGGTACAGGTGCTGCTCACGGCGCTGAGGCCCGCGACCTATCTCGGCAAGGGCAAGGTCGAGGAGCTGGCCGAGCGCATCAAGATCGAGGAAATCAGCCTCGTCGTGATGGATTGCGCGCTCTCTCCGGTCCAGCAGCGCAATCTCGAAAAGGCCTTCGGCTGCAAGGTCATCGACCGCACCGGCCTCATTCTCGAGATCTTCGGCCGGCGCGCCCGTACCAAGGAGGGCGCGCTTCAGGTCGAGCTCGCCCATCTCAACTACCAGAAGAGCCGGCTGGTCAGGTCCTGGACCCACCTGGAGCGCCAGCGCGGCGGCTTCGGCTTCCTCGGCGGTCCCGGCGAGACCCAGATCGAGGCCGACCGCCGCATCATCCAGGAGCGGATGACCAAGATCGAGCGCGATCTGGACAGCGTGAAGCGCACGCGCTCGCTGCACCGCGCCAGCCGCAAGCGCGTGCCTTATCCGATCGTGGCGCTGGTGGGTTACACCAACGCCGGCAAGTCGACGCTGTTCAACCGGCTGACCTCGGCCGAGGTGCTGGCGCAGGACATGCTCTTCGCCACGCTCGACCCGACGGCGCGCGCGATCAAGCTGCCGCATGGCGCGCGGATCATGCTGTCCGACACGGTCGGCTTCATCTCTGACCTGCCGACGCAACTCGTCGCCGCCTTCCGCGCCACTTTGGAAGACGCGATCGAAGCCGATGTGCTGCTGCATGTCCGCGACGTTTCGCATGAGGACACGCAGGCTCAGGCCGCGGACGTCCAGGCGATCCTGCGGGATCTCGGCATCAATCCGGATGACGGCAATCGCGTCGTCGAGGTCTGGAACAAGTCAGACCTGCTCGACCCGGCCGAGCGCGAGCGCCAGCTCGAGGTGGCCGAGCACAGACCCGAGGGCGCGCGGCCCGTGCTGGTTTCGGCTCTGACGGGGGAGGGAATCGACCGGCTGACCCGCGCCATCGAGACCCGCATCGCGCTTTCACGGCCGGTCTATGCGCTGAATCTCGCGCCCGGCGACGGCAAGTCGCTCGCATGGCTCCATGCCAATGGCGAGATCCTGTCGCGCGAGGATGGCGAGGATGGCGCTCTGAAGCTCTTGGTCAGGCTGCCGCCGGAGCGGGAAGGGGCCTTCACCGCGCGCTTCCCGGAGGCCGAGCGGCAGGGTTGAACGGCTGCGACATGCTGCCGTGATCTGACAGCGCCATGGTGGATGGGCAGAGTTCGAGCGGCATGGCGCAATTGCCGTGCGCCCAACGGAGCTGGCACATGTACGGGATGATCGTTCAGATGCTGGTGGTTCCCGGCAAGCGCCAGGAACTTGTCGCCATCCTCACCGAGGGCACCGACGTGATGCCCGGCTGCCTCAGCTATGTCGTGGCGCTCGACGCCGCCAATCCCGACGCGGTCTGGGTCAGCGAGGCTTGGGACAGCAAGGCGAGCCACACCGCTTCACTTGAACTGCCTCATGTCAAGGCTGCGATCGCGCGCGGGCGGCCGCTGATCGCTGGCATGGGCACCTTCGTCGAGACACAGCCGATCGGGTGGCACGGCTTCGTCACGGGCTAACCTGCCGCCTTCTCTTCTTTCTTCACCGCCTGCCAGAGCGCTTCCATCTCGTCGAGACTGGCGTCCTTGGCGGTCCGACCTTCAGCTTCAAGCGCTGCCTCGATCCCCTTGAAACGGCGCTCGAATTTGGCGTTCGCGGAAGCGAGGCAGCCTTCCGGGTCGGCATCGACATGGCGGGCGAGGTTGGCGACGACAAAAAGGAGGTCTCCGATCTCCTCGCGGATCGCAGCCTTGTCGCCACCGGCGAGCGCTTCCTCGATCTCCTGCGTCTCCTCGCGCACCTTGTCGAGCACGAGCCGCGCGTCGTTCCAGTCGAAGCCGACGGTCGACGCGCGTGCCTGCAGCTTCCAGGCGCGGGTCAGGGCAGGCAGGCTCTGCGGCACGCCGGCGAGGACGCTCTGGTCCTCCTGTCTCGGCGGCAGGCCGGCGGTCTCACGCTCGACGGCCTTGGCGGCCTTCTCGTCGGCCTTGATCCGGTGCCAGAGCGCCTTCACCTCCATCGGGGTGAGGTCGCGCGTCTCGCCGAAGACATGCGGGTGCCGGCGGATCAGCTTGGAGGTGATCGCCTCGACCACGTCCGGAAAGGCGAAGGAGCCTTCCTCCTCGGCCATGCGGGCATGAAACGCGACCTGGAGCAGCAGATCGCCGAGTTCGTCCTTGAGATCGAGCCTGTCGCCGCGCGCAATCGCATCGGCCACCTCATAGGCTTCCTCGACGGTGTAGGGCGCGATGGAAGCGAAGTCCTGCTCCAGATCCCAGGGACAGCCCGTCCCGGGGGTACGCAGGGCGGCCATGATCTCGATCAGCCGGTCAATGTCGCGGGAAGGCTTCAAGGCCGCAAATCTCCACTGAAACTCTCCGCTGCAAGTCTGCGGGAAGTGAAGTAGCCTCCTCCCATGATTCAAGTCACCCCGTCTATCGCGATCGACGAAAGTGAGATCGAGGAGAGCTTCGTGCGCGCCTCGGGGCCGGGCGGTCAGCACGTCAACAAGGTGTCGAGCGCGGTCCAGATCCGCTTCGACATCCGGCGCTCGCCCTCGCTGCCCAACGATGTCGCGATCCGGTTGATGAAGCTCGCCGGCAGCCGGCTGACGCAAGAGGGCGTGATCGTCATCGTCGCGCAGGCGCAACGCAGCCAGAAGCGCAATCGCGAGGAGGCGGTGGAGCGGCTGTTGGAGCTGATCCGGGCCGCGGCCGTCCGTCCGACGGTGCGGCGTGCCACCAAGCCGACCAAGGCTTCGAAGGAACGCCGGCTCGCCTCCAAGGAGCGGCGCTCCGGCGTCAAGGCGGGCCGCTCCAAGCCGATATCGGACTAGGGCGCCTCGACCATGGCCGATCCGGAGACCGGGCCAGGGCACGGGCCTCGCAAGACCCGCATCCCGCGGCGCATCACCGCCGATTATCTGCAGCGGGCTGCGCTTTACTATCTGGAGCGCTATTCGGTGCCGTCCGCGCAGTTGCGGCGGGTGCTCGCCCGTAAGATCGCCGCGAGTTGCCGCCATCATGGCGAGGATCCGGCGCTTCACACTGCGGCGCTCGATGATGTGGTCGCGCGCTGCGTTTCGACCGGCCTCGTCGACGACCGCCGCTTTGCCGAGGCGAGGGCGGCCACGCTGCGGCGGAAAGGGCAATCGAGCCGTGCCGTCGCTGCCCGGCTGGCGGCCAAGGGCGTTTCGCGGGACCTCGTCGGCGAACTGGCTTCTGCCGGCGCCGACGAAGAACTGACCGCAGCCCGGGCTGCCGCGCGCCGCCGGCGACTCGGGCCGTGGCGGGAGGCCGCTCAGCGCGCCGCCAGCCGCCAGAAGGACCTCGCCGTGCTCGGGCGCCTCGGTTTCGATTTCGCTACGGCACGCGCCGTCATCGACGGCGAGACAGAGATCGAGAGCTGAGGCGAGGGCGCCTCAGCTCAATTTTGCTTACTCTGACCTGGCTCACTCCAGCTTGACCTGCGCCTCTTTCACGACCTTGCCCCAGCGCTCGATTTCGGCAGTCACGAACTTGCTGAAATCGTCGCCTGCGAGCGTCGGGATCGGCGAACCGCTCTTCTTCCAGGCGGCCTCGATGGCTGGCGTCTTGAGCGCCTTAGCCACTTCGCTGCGCATCCGCGTCACGATCTCGGCCGGCGTGTTCTTGGGTGCCCACAGCGCATACCAGGTCGAGACTTCATAGCCGGTCAGGCCCGCTTCCTTGGCGGTCGGCACATTGGGGACGGCGTCGGACCGCTCCGCCGCGGCGACGGCGAGCCCGCGCAGCACATTGTTCTGGATCTGCGGGGCCGAGGAGCCGAGCCCGTCGAACAGCATATCGACCTGACCTGCCACCGTGTCCTGCAGAGCAGGGCCGGCGCCGCGATAGGGCACATGGGTCAGTTTCGTGCCCGTCTGAATCTGGAAGAGCTCGCCGGCGAGATGATGCGTCGTGCCGTTGCCGGCCGAGGCGTAGTTGAGCTTTTCCGGGTTCTTCTTGGCGAAGTCGATCAGTTCGGCAACGGTCTTTGCCTGGACCTTGCCCGGATGGACGACGATCACCTGCGGCGGCTGGGCGATGACCGCGATGGGGATGAAGTCCGTCTTGATATCGTAGTCGAGCTTCGGATAGAGCGCCGGCGCGATGGCGTGGTGGGCGGCGCCGACGAAGAAGGTGTAGCCGTCGGGTTGGGCCTTCGCGGCGGCGGATGCGCCGACCGTGCCGCCGGCGCCGCCACGGTTTTCGATCACGATGCGCTGGCCGAGTTGCTGGTCGAGTTGCGCGGCAAGCGGTCGGGCGAAGGCGTCGGTGCCGCCACCGGCCGGGAAGGGCACGATGAAGGTGATCGGCCGCTGCGGCCAGCTTTGGGCTTGGGCAGGCGCCTGCAGCGCCAGAACGGACACAGCCATAGCGGCAGCGATCAGATGTCGCTTCGTCATCATCAGATAGTTCTCTCCCTGTGAAGGCCTGTGGTGGCCCTTGCTGTCGCTCCGGTCTTGGCGCCGGGGTCGTGATGCGATTAGGCCATTGGCCGGATCGGCTTGGCAAGCGCTCCCGCCATGGCCATCATCCAGGCGGGCTGAAATGAAAGGGCTGGAAGCCGAAGTGAGTCGCCTGGACAGCTTCATCCGCCGCCTCGAGGCGCAGCGCGCGGTTCTCGGCTGGGCAGCCGCCGCGATCGAAGGCCGGGAAGGCCTCGTGCTCGAAATCGGGCTCGGCAATGGGCGGACTTACGATCATCTGCGCGAATTGCTGCCGGATCGCGAGATCTACGTCTTCGAGCGCGATCCGCAGCCGAACCCAGCCTCGATGCCGCCTGCGCCGTTTCTCGTCGTCGGCGACATCGCCGAGACGCTGCCGGCCTTTCGCGAACGTCACGATGCTGCGGCGATCCTGATCCATGCCGATGTCACGACCGGCGTTCCGGAGCGTGATCGCGTCGTCTTCGCCGGGCTGCCGGCCGATGTCGTCGCGCTGGCGCAGCCGGGCGCCACCGTGGTCAGCGGATGGCCGCTCGATCACGAGAAGCTTGAACCCTTGCCCCGGCCGGGGGAGGTGCCGGAAGGGCGCTACTTCATCTATCGGCGGATCGATTGAGGCTGTTGCGCGCCGCGTTGGTCACGCCGAGGGGTGGGCATAAGTCGTCAAGATCATTGCCTCTGCGGCATGCCCTAGCGAAACTCTGACTGAAATCAGAACGCCACGAGATCAAGCCATCGCCGTCACACGCGTTTCAACAATCTATGGTTGTTGAACGCCCTTGTTTACGCTTCTGTACAGGATCCAGGCGGCGGGGAGGGGCCATGGCGAAGATCGTGTCAGCATGCGCGTATGCGAACAACGAGGTTGCGTTCATCGCGTGGGACGTCGACGAGGTCATTCCCGGATGCCTGGGCTTTGACGTCACCCGAGTCTACCTCGCTGCCGACGGCACAGTCCAAGAGCGTACGCGTTGCGCTACTTGGGTCGGCTTCAAGGGGCAGAGCAATGCGCATTGGCTCCCGCAGGATACCGGCGTCTGGCCGGTGCAGAAACTCTCGTGGCGTGACCTTACCCTGCGCAAGAGGCGGAATGGAGCGCGCCGTCGGCCCGACGAGGTACGCGTCCGCTATGAAATCCGGCCCGTCGGCGACTGGAAGCCGGGCCTGGAGCGCGCGCCCGATCCCACGCCCAAGCGGGTCGCGGTCGCAGAAGTCGACAGCCAGAAGAGGCCGATCGAATTGCCCAACGGCAAGGTCAAAATGATCGAGGTGGATGCCTATAAGGGCCGGCCCCGACCGCTGGGATATCTCACCGAGGCGGTCGCGACCAATGACATCATCATCACCAGCCGGCGCGGGATATTTCGCTGCACCTTCACCAACGGCATCCTGGCGGCTCAATGGCTGCGCAACGTCCTCCTCGAGGATGGTGTCATCGGACCCAACGAACTGATCGATAAACTCTCGGATCCTGACGATCCGCATCGCAAGTACCTGGCGGGCGATGTCCTGCCGCTGCTCCACGAGCTGTTCGCTCGGCCGGGCGAATTCTATCTCGCCCTTTACGAGCTGGAAGACGAGGAGCTGATCGAACTCCTCGTCGCAAATGCGAGCCGCATCCACGTCATCCTCGCAAACACCGCGGCTGACAAGGGCGTTTGGGATAAGCGCAACGCAGCCGCTCGCCAGGCGCTGATCGACGCCGGCGCCGATCTCCAGCATCGGATGTTCAACAACGCCACCCATATCGGTCACAACAAGTTCGTGGTTCACGTGCCGCCCGCAGGCGGCCCCCACGCCGTCTTTACCGGGAGTACCAACTGGACCTCAACCGGCGTCGCGGGGCAGACCAACAACGCGTTGCTGATCGAGGATGACGGGGTCGCCAAGGTCTTTCTCGACTACTGGACGCGCCTGAAGGCCGATGCCCTTGATGTGCCCGTTCCGTTCGGCAAAGCGATGAAGGACGCCCAGCAGAGCGCCACCTTCCGCACCGGCAATAAGACTCCGGTTACGGTTCCGCTCGCCGGCGGCGCGTCGCTGACCACCTGGTTCTCGCCGAACATGGCCAAGCGCAGCAAGGGCAAGGAGGTGCCGCCAGATCTGGTCGAGGTCTACCGCCGAATGCGCATGGCCAAGCACGCCATCCTCTTCCTTGCCTTCTATCCGGGGCAGAAGGGCAAGGACTGCATCATCGGTGAGGCCGTCGATATCGGGCTCAAGGACCGCAAACTGATCGTTGCGGGCGCGGTCTCCAGCCCGAACGCCATGCCCAACTACGTGCCCAAGGACAAGAAGGATAAGGCCGATCCGAACGATGATGTTCCCGCGATCTCGCCCCACACTTTCAAGGACGCCAATGTCGAGATCGTCCGCGCGTCGCGTATCGATGATCGCAGCCTCCTGAAGGATTTTGGAGCCGAAAAGCTGACCGCCAAGGCTGTTGGCGCCATTATCCATGACAAGGTCTTGGTTATCGATCCGCTGTCAGACGACTGCACGGTGATCCTCGGTAGCCATAATCTGGGATTCAAGGCGTCTTATTCGAACGACGAGAACATGGTCATCGTTAGCGGCGACCGCGAGTTGGCTGCGGCCTACGCGGTCCACGTGCTCGACGTTTATGACCACTATCGGTTCAGGGCGATCGAGGCAGAGCGAAAGCGACTGGGCCAGAAGGGCTGGGGCGGCTTCCTCGAAATCGACGACAGATGGCTTGGGGCATACGTCGACGGCAAGAAGGGCGAGCTCGGACGCTATTTCGCCAACCCGCCGGACAATTGACCAGAAGATTGGCGCTGGAGACTACGTCGTAGCGGCGAGGGCAAGAAGCTGCAGTTTCGAGAAAGAGCTGCAGCTTCGAGCCAGCATGTCATTCGCATAAGATATATTATGGAACTAAGATCCATATAAGGATCGGAACGCGATACCGCTTCGCCGCTTCAATCGGCCTGCGCCGTGATCGTCATGCCATCGAACGCGACATCAATCTCTGGCGCCAAGCGGCTGGACAGGCTGACGTAATCGAGATCGGTGTGGAGGTTGGTCAGGATCGCGCGGCGCGGCTTCAGCGCCGCGATCGTCTCCAGCGACTGCGCCAGGTGGAAATGGCTCGGATGCGGCGTCTCGCGCAGGCAATCGAGGATCAGGACGTCGAGGCCTGCCATGGCCTCCATGGCGGCCGGCGGGATCAGGCTGACATCCGGCAGATAGGCCAGCCCGCCGAAGCGGAAGCCCAGCGCCTCGTAGTTCGGCCCGTGCTCGACCCGGAACGGCAGCGCCATGATCGGCCCACCGGCGCCTTCGATGGTTTGCGGCCGTCCGGCCGTGATCTGGTCGAGATCGAGGATCGGCGGATAGTAGCTGCCGGGCGGCGTCTCGAAGAGATAGCCGAAGCGCGAGCGCAGCGAGGTCTCCGTCGGCGTGTCGGCATAGACCCGGATATGCTGGCGCATATGCAGGACGAGCCCGCGCAGATCGTCAATGCCGTGGCTGTGGTCGGCATGGTCATGCGTCATCAGCACGCCGTCGAGCGCCGGCACTTCAGCCGAGAGCAGCTGCTCGCGCAAATCCGGCGAGGTATCGACCAGAACCCGCGTAATGCCGCCGGTGCCGGCACGCTCGACCAGGATCGAGCAGCGGCGGCGCCTGTTCTTCGGATTCGCGGGATCGCAGGCGCCCCAGCCCGCCCCAGGCCGCGGCACGCCGCCTGAGGAACCGCAGCCGAGGATCGTGATCGTCAGCGTCATGGCGCCGGTCAGGCGACCTGCGCCACGGGCGCGGCGTGGTCCATCTTCCAGTAGCAGCGTCGCGCATTGGCCGTCGTGATCGTGGCGATCTCGTCGAAGGAGACACCGATGGTCTCGCCTAAAACCTTAGCCGTCTCCGCGACATAGGATGGTTCATTGCGCTTGCCTCTGAACGGGACAGGCGCGAGGTAAGGCGCATCGGTCTCGACCAGCAGGCGCTCCTTCGGCACCATCCGGGCGATCCGGCGCAGGTTCTCCGAGGTCTTGAAGGTCAGGATGCCGGAGAAGGAGACGTAGAGGCCGAGCTCGACGCCGGCCATGGCGAGGCCTTCGCCGGCCGTGAAGCAGTGCAGGATCGCGGGGAAGGCGCCCTTCCCCATCTCCTCCCGCAGGATCGCGATCATGTCCTCGTCTGCCTCGCGCGCGTGAATGACGAGCGGCAGCTGCGTCATCCGGGCGGCGGCGATGTGGGTGCGCAGCCCCTGCGCCTGCGCCTCGCGCGGGCTTGAGTCGTAATGGTAGTCGAGCCCGGCTTCGCCGATGGCGACGCAGCGCGGATGGCGCGAGAGCTCGGCAAGCCGCTCGGCCGTTACGTCGAGTTCCTCATGGGCTCCATGGGGATGCGTCCCGACGCTGAACCAGACCGTCGGGAAGCGCTCGGCGATGGCGGCGTAACTCTCGAAACGTGCGACGCGCGTCGAGATTGTCACCATCCGGCCGACGCCGGCGGCCTCGGCGCGCGCGACATAGGCCTGCAGATCCTCGGCGAAGTCCGGGAAGTCGAGATGGCAATGCGTATCGATCAGCATCAGGCGGCCTGACCGTCCTCGGGCTCGACATAGCGCGGGAAGATCGCGCTCGGCGCCGGCAGGGTCGTGCCGCTAACGAGGCGATGCTCCCCACCGAGCGAAGCAAAGCTGCGCTGATCGGCACCAATGCCGAGCAGATCGAGCAGCTTGCCCGCCGCCACCGGCATGACCGGCTGCACGAGGATCGCGATCTCGCGCAGAACCTCGATCGTGACATACAGGATGGTGTCACGACGGGCCGGGTCGGTCTTGGTCAGGCGCCAGGGCTCGTTGTTGGCGAAATAGCGGTTCGCCTCGGCAATGACGGCCCAGAGATCGGCCAGCACCGTGTGAAGGGCGAAATCCTTCATCGCCGCGCGCGCGCTGGCGAGCGCCCCGTCGGCCATGGCGAGCATAGCTTCGTCGGCCTCGTTCAGCGTCCCGCGCGGCGGCACCCTGCCCTCGCAGTTCTTGGCGATCATCGAGAGCGAGCGCTGCGCCAGATTGCCGAGATCATTGGCGAGATCGGCGTTGATCCGCCCCACGATGGCCTCGTGGCTGTAATTACCGTCCTGGCCGAACGAGACCTCGCGCAGGAAGAAGTAGCGCAGCTGGTCGACGCCATAGCTCTCGGCGAGCGCGAAGGGGTCGACGACATTGCCGAGCGACTTCGACATCTTCTCGCCCTTGGAGAGCAGGAAGCCATGGCCGAAGACGCGCTTCGGCAGCGGTAGGCCGGCTGACATCAGAAAGGCCGGCCAGTAGACCGCGTGAAAGCGCACGATGTCCTTGCCGATGATGTGGACGTCGGCCGGCCAGTAATGCGCGCGCGGGCTCTCCAGATCAGGGAAGCCCGTGCCGGTGACGTAGTTGTTGAGCGCGTCCACCCAGACATACATGACGTGCTTCGGCGCGCCGGGCACCGGCAGGCCCCAGTCGAAGGTCGTGCGGCTGATCGAGAGATCCTCGAGCCCGCCCTTCACGAAGGAGACGACCTCGTTCCTGCGCGTCGGCGGCGAAACGAAGTCCGGCACCCCGTCATAGAGCTTCAGCAACGCATCCTGGTACTTGGCGAGGCGGAAGAAATAGCTCTCCTCCTCGACCCACTCCACCGGGGTGCCCTGCCCTCCGAGCCGTGTGCCGTCGGGCTGGAGCGTGGTCTCCTCCTCGCCGTAGAAGGCTTCGTCGCGCACCGAATACCAGCCGGAATATTTGGCGAGGTAGATATCGCCATTGGCCTCCATCCGCCGCCAGAGCTCGTCGGTGGAGACCTCATGGTCCGGATCCGTGGTGCGGATGAAACGGTCGAAGGAGCAGCCGAGCTGCTGCTCCATGTCCTGGAAGCGCGCGGCGATGCCGTCGACGAATTCCTTCGGCGACAAGCCGTTCTGGGCGGCGGTGCGCGCCACCTTCTGGCCGTGCTCGTCCGTGCCGGTCATGGCGAAGACGTCGTAGCCGTCGAGCCGCTTGAAGCGTGCGATCGCGTCCGACGCCACCATCTCATAGGCGTGGCCGATATGCGGCGGCCCGTTGGTGTAGTGGATCGCGGTGGTCAGGTAGAATTTCGGGGCCGTGGCCATCGTCTGTCCGAAAGCTTCGCTTCACGCTGCGCGCGAACGGGAAACCGCAGCCGACAGATCATGAAACATCGAGATCACGAGCGGGCGGCGGTCGAGATTATAGGTCTCCACCTCGCGCGCTGCCTGTCCGAGCTTTTCCCATACCTCCGCGAGCGGTGCAAGGCGCGCCGGACGCGCGGCGGCGTGCGCGTGGAGATGGTCGGAGAGCCAACCCTGCACCGTCTCGATCATCACGGCGAAATCGCGCTCACCGGCCTTGCCCGCGACATCCTCCGCCAGCGCCAGCAGCGCGGCCGTATCGACCTGCGGCAAGGCGTCGAGCCGTGCCCGGACCGCTTCGACCAACGCCAGCGTCTCCGGATCGACATAGGTCAGAGCGCGCCGCACCGAGCCTTCCGAGAGGCGCGCGGCGCGAAGCAGCGCCGAATCGTCGAAGGGGGCCTCCATGCGCGCGAGCGCGATGCGGCCGGCTTCCACGACATTCGCCTCCCGCAGGGGCTCAAAGGTGAGCAGCCGGCAGCGCGAGCGGATGGTCGGCAGCATCCGGCCCGGCGCATGGGCGACGATCAGGAAGAGCACCTGCGGGGGCGGCTCCTCGAGCAGCTTCAGCAGCGCATTCGCCGTCGGGCGGTCCATATCCTCGGCGGAATCGACGATGCAGACGCGCCAGCCGCCTTCGGCTGCGCTCGATCCGAAGCGGTCGATCAGCCGGCGCACCGCATCGACCGGGATATTGCTGGTGTAGCCCTTGCCGTCCGGCTTCACGATGCGGCGCAGCACATGCAGGTCGGGATGGGACTGCGCCATGATGCGCCGCGACGCCGGATCGGCCTCCGGCATGGCGAGATCCGTCCTGCCGGCGGCGCGCTCCTGCGGCCGGCCGCTGGCGAGCATGAATCGCGCGGCGCGATAGGCGAAGCTCGCTTTGCCGATACCCTCCTCGCCGCCAAGCAGCCAGGCGTGGTGCATCCGGCCCGACGTCAGCGCGTCGAGGAAGGCGCGCTCCTGCGCATCATGGCCGACGAGACTCAGCGTCTCGCGCGGATGCGGCGCGATCGGCAGCCGGTCGGGTTCGTCTGTGGTCTGTCGCATCAGGCGTCCGTATCGATGGGCAGGCGCTCGCGCAGGATGGTCCAGGCGGCCTCCGCGAGCTGATCGGGAGGTAGCGTCGCATCCAGCACGGCGCAACGTCCGGGCTCTTCGGCGGCGATGTCGAGATAGGCCCGCCGCAGATTGCGGTGGAAAGCCAGCGTCTCGCCCTCGAAGCGGTCGATGGCCTCTCCCGGCCGGCGGCGGCGCGCCGCGCGAGCGAGCCCGATCTCGGGATCGAGATCAAGAATCAGCGTGAGCTCCGGCATCAGCCCGGCGATGGTCACGGCCTCGAGCTCCGCCAGCAGCGCCGCATCGACCTTGCCGAGCACGCCCTGATAGACCCGCGTCGAATCGATGAAGCGGTCGCAGATCACCCATTGGCCGCGTTCGAGCGCGGGGCGGATCAGGCTGTCGATATGGTCGATGCGCGCGGCCGAGAACATCAGCGCCTCGGCGAAGACGCCATAATCCTTCACCTCGCCGGAGAGGATCATTTCGCGGATCGCCTCGGCCTTCGGCGAGCCTCCCGGTTCGCGCGTCGTCGTGACCGTGAGGCCGCTTTCACCCAGCCTTGCCGCGAGCGCGCGCGCCAGCGTCGATTTGCCGGCCCCCTCCCCGCCTTCGAGCGTGATGAAACTGCCCCGGCTCACGTCGACCCGCTTACGCTCCGGCTCAGCGCCTTGCGGACCCAGCCGGTCGTTGCCTCGAACAGCGCATCGAGCGCGCGGCTCTGCAGCGTGCCCTCCCGCACGGTCTCGGCCGCGTAGAGCGGAACGTCCAGAGTCTTGACTTCGCCGCGCGTCACCACGAGCCGCGCCACTTCCGCCCCCTCCTGGACCGGGACGGCGAGCGGACCGCGATAGACAATGCGCGCCGCCAGCCGCTCGGAGCTGCCGCGCGGCAGCAGCAGGCTGATCGCGCCCTTGGAACGCAGCCCGACACGCCCCTTCTCGCCGCCATAGACGCTTGCGTCGCCGACGGTCTCGCCATCGGCGAAGAGCTGGCGCCGCTCGAAGGCGCGGAAGCCCCATTCGAGCAGCTTGCGGGCTTCGGCGGCGCGGTCACGGCCGGTCTTGAGCCCATTGACGACCACGATCAGGCGCTGGCCGTTCTGAACGGCGGAGCCGACGAGCCCGAAGCCGGATTCGTCGATATTGCCGGTTTTCAGCCCGTCCGCGCCGATATCCATCGTGAGCAGCGGGTTGCGGTTCTGCTGGCGGATCTTGTTCCAGGTGAAATCGCGTAGGCCGAAGATCTTGTAGAGCTCGGGGTAGGTCTTGATGATGTGGTCCGCGAGCCGGGCGAGCTCGCGCGGGGTGACGCGCTGCTGCGGGTCCGCCATGCCGGTGGCGTTTCGGAACACCGATTTCGTCAGGCCCAGCGCCCTCACCCGCTCCGTCATGACGCGGCCGAATGTCTGCTCGTCTCCCGCAATGGCTTCGGCCAGCGCGATGGCGGCATCGTTGCCGGATTGGACGATGACGCCGTGGAGAATGTCGGAGAGCTTGATGCGGCTGTTGAGCAGCGCAAACATCGTCGATCCGCCGGAGGGCGCGCCGCCCTTGCGCCAGGCGTTCTCGGAGATGCCGATCTCGCTATCGAGCGTCAGGCGGCCGGCCGCGATCTCCTCGAAGGCGACGAGCACGGTCGCGAGCTTCGCCATGCTCGCCGGCACCATGAGTTCGTCGGCGGCCTTTTCGTAGAGGACTGCGCCAGTGTCCGAATCGAGCAGGATCGCGAAGGGAGCCTGCGACTGGAAGCTCTGAGCATGGCCGGTTGACGCTAAAGCCAGCAGGCAGAACGCCAGGATGGCCGCGCTCGCCAGCCACCGACCCAGCGGCGGCGCACCCAAAAACCGGAACGAACGGGCAAAAGCGCTCATGCTTCGATGTGAAGCAGAGCGCCCTGCGTCAGGTCAAGCGATTGCGTCAGTTGCGCGCCAGCGACTGCAAGGGCTGAGCGGTCATCCGGTTGAACGGATGCGCGGCGGCGAAGCGCTCGGTCGGAGCCTTCTCCGGTGCCGTGAACAGGCTGGCCATGTTCGTCCGCGGCGGCGGCAGGGTCGCGCGCAGGCCCGCGGGAACCGGAACGGGCCTGCCGGCGTTGGCGATGGTGTCGAGATCGAAGGGCCGGTTCGGCGGAAGCGGCGCGGCGCGGACCGGCGTGCCGCCGAGCGGCATGGAGTTGGCCGAAGCCAGCGTGGCGACGACGGGCGCGGACGGGCTGATCGTGCGCGGCTCAGGCTGGGCATAGGCCTGCACGATGGCCGGCGTCGTGACGGGAGCGGTCTGCTCCGTCTCTGCGGCCGGCTGCATGTCGATATCCGGGCTGCGCGTGCGGGCCGTCGCGACCGGCGCAGCGCTGGCGACCATGGTGCGCGTGCTCATGCCCGGAACCGGCGCAGGCGTGCCGTCCGTGCGCAGGGTCGCGAGGAGAAGGTTGTCGTCCGAGCCGGCGAGCGAGGCCTGGCCGAGATATTCCATCTTGATTCGCGCCGTCCCGAGATGGCGGAACGCCAGCGCATCGGCCGTCTTCTGCGACAGATCCATCATGCGGCCGCCATGGAAGGGGCCGCGATCGTTGACGCGCACGACTATGGAGCGATTGTTCATCAGGTTGGTGACGCGCGCATAGGCCGGGAGCGGCATGGTGGGGTGCGCAGCGCTGATGCTGTTGCGATCGTAGACTTCGCCATTGGCGGTCTTGCGGCCGTGGAAGGCGACGCCGTACCAGGAGGCCATGCCTACGGAGCTGTATCCGACCGGCTTCTCGAAGGGTGTATAGCGCTTGCCGGCGACGGAATAGGTCTTGCCGACGAGCTGGCGGCCGCCGCCCTTCGGGGCGTCCTCATTCTCGCCGACGACGCGCTCGCTGGCGGGGCCGTATTTCGATGATGGGAACGCGCCGATCTCCTTGGAACGGCGAGCGACCTGGCTGTTGGAGCAGTTGGCGACGAACAACCCGACCAATACCACGCAGCCAATACGGGCGATCGCGGGAAGCTTCGACGACGCTGATAGCGATCCGGTCATTTCGGAAGAGGTCTCTCCGGCCGAAAAGCGCGCGTCTCGTGTCATTCTGTCATTCCGCCTTCTGGCCACAAACCACCGCACCGGCCAAGCCGCATAGCGCAGCTAGGCCGAAGTTTTCGGCCAATTCCATTAAGGGGGCGTTAAACGGCAAAAACCTCGCAAAAGGCGATGCCGAAGCAGGCCGTCCCTGCCCTTGAGCGGGCATATGGGTGTCGCAAATGGGGCGAGTGTCAACCCGACGGGCTCGATCTTGCCATTTTTCCACCACCCGTTGCGCTCCGGCCACGGTCCTTGGGCGTGCTGCTGCGCTGGCGGATGCTCTCTTCGACTTCGAGCAGATATCGAGAGAGGGACGTCTGTCAGTTGGGGATTGCGATTCGCCCTGCCCCGCGAAGTCGCCCTTGCAAATCCGTCCGGGTCTGGCATGAACGGCGCGCCGGAAGGGTGGCCGAGTGGTTTAAGGCAGCGGTCTTGAAAACCGCCGTGGGTGCAAGCCCACCGTGGGTTCGAATCCCACCCCTTCCGCCAGAAGTCCAGCTGCCATGAGTTCGCTTTCATATCGATATGGCGGCGATGCGATAAATCGAAATGGGTCCCAAGGTCCCTGAAATGGGCGTCAGAAGCCGCGCCCACGCCGGGGCGTGGATACCGATCAGCCCTTGCGATAGCGTGCCCATCGGTGGAGGGCGCGGTATTGCCTTTGACCGCTATCGTGAGGCTCGGCCGCCGAGCCTGCTGAGTTGACGAAGGTGACGATGGGATTCGCGAAGAACGCGCGGAGCAGCCGTGGTTCGGCTCCTTGTCGCGGCAGGGCGTCTCAATCGATGATGTGATAGCCGCCGTCGATATAGAGGACCTGGCCGGTCATCAGCCGGGCGGCATCATGCGCGAGAAACGCCGTCGCGGTGCCGACATCGTCGATCGAGACCAGTTCGCGCGCGGGCGCCTTTCGCTTGGCCTTGTCCAGCAAGGCGTCGAATTCGGGGATGCCCGAGGCGGCGCGCGTCGCCAGGGGGCCGGGCGAGATCGCGTGCACCCGGATGCCCTTGGGGCCGAGTTCGGCGGCCATGTAGCGGACGGCGGATTCGAGCGCGGCCTTCGCCACGCCCATGATGTTGTAGTTCTCCACCACCATCTGCGAGCCGTAATAGGTCATGGTGAACAGCGTGCCGCCGTTCTTCATCAGCGGCTCGGCCAGCTGCGCCATGCGGATGAAGGACCAGCACGAGACCTCCATCGTCTTAAGGAAGCCCTCCAGCGGGGCGTCGACGACGCGTCCGGCCAGCGTATCGCGCGGCGCGAAGGCGATGGAATGGATGACGAAGTCGAGCTCACCCCAGGTCTGCGTGATCCGCTCGAACACGGCTTCCATCTGCCCGGGCGACATGACGTCCAGCGGCATCAGGATCGGGGCTTCGAGCTCGCGGGCGAGCGGCTCAACATAGGGGCGCGCCTTCTCGTTGAGGTAGGTCACGGCCAGCTCGGCGCCGAAGGCTCGGAAGGCGCGCGCGCAGCCCCAGGCGATCGAATGTTCGTTGGCGATCCCGACGATCAGGCCCTTCTTGCCTTCCAGCAGCTTTGCTTTGACGGACGGAATGGTCATCGGCTGCCTCGGCTCAGGGAGTGGCGGTGATCAGTCTCAAGGTATGGCCGGCGATCATCAGTTCCTCGTCCGTCGGAACGACGTAGAGGCCGATCGGACTGGCCGGCGTCGAAATCTGCAGCTTGCCGGCCAGGTTCGCTTCCGGATCGAGTTCGGCTCCGAGCCATTCCATGCGACGAACGATCCGCTCCCGCAGTTCAGGTGCGTTCTCTCCGATGCCTGCGGTAAAGACCAAGGCGTCGAGCCCGCCCAGCGCGGCCGTCAGCGCGCCGATATTGAGGGCGCAGCGATAGACGAAATGGTCGATCGCGAATGCGGCGCGCGAGTCCTCGCTCGCAAGCAGGTCGCGCATGTCGTTGGAGATGCCCGATAATCCCTTCAGGCCTGCCTCATGATAGAGCAGCTTCGAGACGGCCTCCGCCGACATCCCCTTCTGAGTGATCAGATGCAGCACGACACCGGGGTCGAGCTGCCCGGGGCGGGTTCCCATCGGCAAACCGTCGAGCGCGGTGAAGCCCATCGTGCTCTCGATGCTCTGCCCGTTCAGCAAGGCGCACATCGAAGCTCCGCTTCCGAGATGGGCGATGATCACGCGGCCGGCGGCTCGCTCGGGCATCAGCTCGCGCAGGCGGCCTGCGACAAACTCGTAGGACAGCCCGTGGAAGCCGTAACGCCGTATGCCCTCCGCGTGAAACGCCATCGGAAGCGCATAGCAATCCGCCAGCTGCGGATGGTTGCGATGGAAGGCCGTGTCGAAGCAGGCGATCTGTGGCACGTCCGGATTGATGCCCATGGCGAGCCGGATCGGCAGCAGGTTGTTGGGTTGGTGCAAGGGCGCCAGCTCGGCATAGGTCGCCAGCTTGTCGAGGAGTGCTTGATCGATGATCGTCGGGGCGGCGTGATCCGGCCCGCCATGCACGACACGGTGGCCGATCGCCAGGAGACTGAACCCCTCCAGGCTCTGCAGCCAGTCTCGTGTCCTGTCGATCGCCGCCGGAAGGTCCGGCACCTCCTCGCGCTGGAAGGTCATCTCGATCAGGGGCGAGCCCTTGGAATCGGACGCGCGCAGGCGCGGGCGCTGCCCGATGCCGTCGATCTGTCCCTTGACCTGCCGCGTCAATATCCCCTCGGAGACGCTGAAGATCTGGAACTTCAGGCTCGATGAGCCTGCGTTCACCACCAGGATCGCATCCATGGGCTAGACCGCCGCCACCGTCGAGGTCCCTCGTCGGGCGGCAGCGTAGAGCGCGGCCACGGCGCATGACGCCAATCGCGTGCGCACCGAGTCGGCCCGCGAGGTCAGCACGATCGGCACGCGCGCTCCCAGCACGATGCCGGCGGCGTCGGCACGGGAGAGAAACGTCAGATTCTTGGCGAGCATGTTGCCGGCCTCGAGATCGGGGACGACCAGGATCTGCGCCCGCCCCGCCACTGGCGACTCGATGCCCTTGATCGCAGCCGCCTCCGGCGAGATGGCGTTGTCGAAGGCGAGCGGGCCGTCGACCAGGGCGCCCGTGATCTGGCCGCGATCCGCCATCTTGCACAGCGCAGCGGCTTCCAGCGTGGACGGAATCTTGGTGGTGACGGTCTCGACCGCCGACAGGATGGCGACGCGCGGCGTACCGAGGCCGATTCCCCTCCAGAGATCGACGGCGTTCTGAATGATGTCCCGCTTCGCATCGACGTCGGGGAAGATGTTGATCGCTGCGTCGGTGATGAAGAGCGTCTCGGCATGGCCGGGCACATCCATGATGAAGACGTGGCTGATGCGCCTCTCCGTGCGCAGCCCCGTCGCGGAAGCAGCGACCTCCCGCATCAGCTCGTCGGTGTGCAAGCTGCCCTTCATCAGCAGCTCGCCGCGCCCTTCCCGAACGAGCTTCACGGCTTCGGCCGCGGAGGCATGGCTGTGCGGCGTATCGACGATCTCGATGCCTGCCAGATCCAGTCCTTCCGCTCGGGCGACGTCCAGAATCCTGGGCCGGGGGCCCACCAGAATCGGCGCGATCAGCCCCTCGTCGCGCGCTTCGAGCGCGCCGCGAAGGGATGTCGCGTCGCAGGGGTGGGCGACGACCGTCAAGGCGGGCCTGTCGCCGCGGGCCGCCGCGATCAGCCTTTCATATTTGGAGGTCGCCTGCCCGAGGGCGACATCCGATGACCTGTCGTCGGCCGCGCGCATGCCTCAAGCCCTCTGCCGTGTCACGATGCGGAGTTTTCCGGGCGGGTTCGAGCCCACCGGCGCAGCAAGCTCGAACAGGGTCCGGATTTCGTCAAGGCGCTCCGCCGGGTCTCCCGAAAGCGGGCCGCGCGCTGTCGCGACCCGTTGAACGAGCTCGAATGCGGCGGCGCGCTCCTCGCTGTCCGGTGGGAGGAGGTCCGGAAGCGTCCTCAGCGCCTCTCCCTGGTCGATCAGCAGCATGAAGAACTGTTCGCGTGCCAGTGACTTGAACTCGCTCAGCGTCAGGCGTCGAGCGGATCCGCCCTGTTCGCGAAACCGCCGGATGGCCTCGAAACTGCGCTCATCCGCGCTCTCCCTGGCCATGCCGATATAGAGGAGTGCCCTGACGCAGGCGTGCAGCGTGTCGCCGGCCGCCATGCCGGCGCGCAGTTCCTCGATCCGCTTCGCCAGGAGTTCGGCGTGCAGCCGGCTCTTCGGGGCGCTCCGAGGGCGACGCTCGGAGCTCGTGTCGATGCCCACCGCCGATTGCAGCAGGGGCGCGCCGTAGATGCTGCGGAAGGTCTGCTCTGACATGCGTTCGACCATCTCGCGCCAGCTGTCGAGCGCGTTGACGATCTGTGCGGAGGCCGCTTCCTGCGCCTTCAGGAAGACGTTGTCTTCGGCGACCGGCTGGCGCTCCTGGCGAACCCCGGACACGGCAAGATCCAGCCAGGACAGGAACGGGTTCTTCGGGCCGAACATCTCGTATTGCAGACGCAGCGGGTGCATGGCCTGCATCGCCTGCGCGACGACGGGGTGAGCGGTGGCCTTGACCCAGGGCTGGACCAGCGCGCGGTAAAGCGACAGGTTGATCTCGGAGACGCGGGCGGCGGTCGCGAAACGGCGTTCGTCGTCGAGGTCGTTGCCGCCGAGCGCGCGGATGTCGTCGAGTGTCCGCGCCTCGCAGCGCATCACCCATTCGCCGGTCACCAGATCCGGGTTGGCGTCGGTTCCGGCCTTCGGCTCGAAGACCGCCTCGTAGAGACCTGGCGGCAGGACATCGATGAAATCGATGTTGGAGGCGAACTCGTCATGTTCCTTACGCGCGACGCCGGCCGACACGAAGATGCCGAGATGCCCGATCTTGTCGTGAATGGCGTAGACGATCGTCTGCCCGTAGGAGCGGATCTCGTCGACGCTGCCATAGAGGTCGAGAATCCAGTCCAGCGCCTGCTGCGGCGGGGTGATGTTGTCCCCCTTCGAGCAGAAGACCACGATCGGCGAGCGGATGTTGCGGAGATCGATGGCTGTGCCGTCCGAGGCCCTGATCTCGCCGCAGGCCAGGCGGTTGCCGATGAAAAGCTCGTCGACGATGAACTGGATTTCCTCGGCGTTGAGCGTGACGTGCCCGCCCCACCATTTCTCGAAGCCGAGATAGCGCTCCACCTCGGTGTCGATCTTCGAATACAGATTGTACTGCTTGCTCCAGAGCGTATTCGCCGGGTTCTGGTTCTCGAAGTTCTGGACGAGCCAGGCGCCGTCGAAGGTTCCCGCGCCGAGATCGCTCGTCAGGGCGGTCAGCCAGCTGCCGCCGAGCAGGCCGCCGGTGTATCGCATCGGGTTCTGGCCTTTGACGCCGGCCCAATAGGACAGAGGCGAGCCGGCGAGGATGATCGGCCCGAAGAGCTCCGGCCTGAGCGCGGCCAGGATCATGACGGCCCAGCCCGCCTGGCAGTTCCCGATGACGCACGGCTTGCCGTCCGCATCGGGATGGCGTGCCATCACCATCTCCAGGAAGGCCGCCTCGGCATGGGCCACATGCTCGATGGTCTGTCCGGGAACGGCGTCAGGCAGGAAGCCGACGAAATAGCAGGGGTGGCCAGCCTTCATGGCCACGCCGATCTCGCTGTCGGCCTTGAAGCCGCCGATACCCGGCCCATGGCCGGCACGCGGGTCGACGATGACGAAGGGGCGTTTGGTCTGGTCGATGACCATGCCTTGCGGCGGCACGATCCGCACCAGAACATAATTGACCGGCTGGGGCAGGCTGCGCCCGTCGCAGATCAGCTCGGCCTCATAGTCGAGCACATGCGGAGCGGGCTGAGAGAGGTGGTCCTCATACTGGACGGCGCGCTGTCTCAGGGCATCCAGCATCAGGACGAGACGCTGCCCGGCATCGGTGGCATAGGCGAGCGCGTCGGCGAAGGCATCCGTCGGGGCTTTGACCATGGCCGCACTCCGAACCGCTTCGGGTTTGATTTGATGTTCGACGTCGCTGCGGGGGATCCTGCGATTCATCGAACACGATGATCGAGCGCAGCCCAAAGCCGCGTCGCTGTTCACTCATAGTCCAGCGCGCGCTTCCCCGCGGCGTGGTGCTGCCTCTGTCGGGCCTCTCCAGCGCCTACGCAGCCACACCACCACAACAAGCGGCTTCAGCGTATTGTCCTTAGGGACAGGTTGCGGCGGCGAGCGATGGCCTGAGTCACGCCTCTTCCGGAACTCGTCGATCGCCGGCGAAACGCCCTAGGCCGGCACTCCCTTCAGCCAGGCCAGCGCGCGGTCCTTCTCCCCGGCCGGAAATCGGTGGATCTCGGCTGCGACGAAGTGCTTTGCGATATGCGGCGCGAGCTTCAGAACTTCGCTGTCCGAGACGACGGCAACTCTCCGGACCTTGTCATGGTGGCCCATCACGAATTTGAGATGGGCGATGAGGGAGCCGGCATCTTCCCAACCCGGAAAGGAAGCGGCATCGACCATCACGCCTTTGAGGGACCCTTTCGCCTTGATGTAGGGATCGACGATGCCGGCCAGCCGTTCGAAATCCGCCTTGTCGAGGGGGCCGCGAGGCGCCAGCGTCACGATTCCCTCGTCTTCCAGAAGGTCGATCTGCAGCATTGTGACCCCTCCTGCTGTGGCGACCGGCGAACGCGGCACCGGCCTATTTGGGAAGGCACTCGACATTATAGGCGATGATGATGTCCTTCGGACCAGCCGTGCCGACGATCTTGAGCTCATCGAGAGCGCTTTTGAGCCGCACTCCGGCATCCTTCAGGCTTCCTTCCAGCTTCGCCTTCGCCGATTGGCATCGGTCCTCGCTGGTGAACTCCTGGAAGATCACGGTCGGCAGCAGCCGCCATTCGGCCCGGTCGCTCGTGGCCATCGGGCTGACGGAATAGGAGAAGACATACATCAGCACCCACATGGGGCGCCCTCCTCTGTCGGGCACGGGAGAAGCTGGGGCCGGTCTGGCGTTTCACCGCCGGCCCGGACAGCACTCGGCGAGACCGATGACACCGGGCAATCGCGTCAGCGGCGGCCGGCGCGGTTGACGGGGCCGCCACGGTTCATCGGCGTTCCGGGGCGCACCCCGACGCCCGGCGCCCCAACACCCGGGGTCGCGACCGCGGCGCGCGCGACCGGCCTGGGGTGCAGCACGACACCAGGTCGCGCGACACAGCCGACGGGATAGCCGACATATTGGCAGTAGACGACGGCTTGGACATCGCCGGGGGCCGCCATGCTCATCACAACGGCCAGTGGCGCCAACAGGACCGGGAGCTTCATTTTCCCCTCCGTCAAAACATCTCTGCAAACGACCTTCTCGGTGAACTGCAAGGCTGCCGGCCCGGCCTGCCTCGCGGGCACAGGGAGTGACCTTCGCAGATGACGCCCGAAGAGCATCGTCGCGCTACTGTCCTTGAGGACAGGGCGCGGTTGGGATGGTGCGCAGTCCAGTCGATTGTGCGGACCGGCGAGAACCGGGACGAATAAGGATAGCCGAAACCTCTCAAAAGCAGTTCTCTTTCGGCTTGAAATCGAGCCTCTGCGGACCTAGTCATATCGAAATTCGAAGGATGACCTTCCGCCGCACAGGGACTGCGGCTTTTCTTTTGACCGAGCCTCCTCGATCTCTCATCTGACCGTCAGGCAGGGATGATCTTCAACAGCCTCCCCTTCGTCGGTTTCCTGGCGGTCGTTGTCCTCGTCTACTACCTCCCCCCGGCGCGGCGTTGGCAGGTCGAGTGGCTCGTCCTGACGAGCCTGTTCTTTTATGCCTGGGAGCAGCCGGCGCTGCTCTCGCTGCTGCTCATATCCGCGACGATCACGAGCGCCGCGAGCTACGCCATTCTCAAGGGCGCCGAGCCTAGATTGGCCGCCACTCTGGGCGTGGTCGCGAACCTGTCGATCCTCGCCTTCTTCAAATACAACCACCTCGTGGCGGCGAGCCTCGGCGCTCAGATCGGCCAGATCGGATCGCTCGGCCAGGCGCTGCTGTTGCTCCCGCTGCCCGTCGGCATCAGCTTCTACACCTTTCACGGCATATCGCTCGTCGTCGACGCCTGGCGCGGCAAGGTGCCGAAGGCAGAGCCCTTCGGGCCGGCGCGGCACTACCGCAACACGCTGCTCTACATCATCTTCTTCCCGCAGCTCGTCGCGGGGCCGATCGTCAAGGCGGCGGATTTCATGCCGCAGATCGGCTGGAAGAAATTCGGCGACGTCGATTGGCGCACGGTCTTCCACTACACCGTCGTCGGTTATTTCCTGAAGGTCGTCATCGCCGACAACCTGGCGCAGCAGACCAGCTTCATCGCCTGTCCGGCCTGCCAAAACCTCTCCAGCGTCGACCTTGCAGTCTTGCTGATCGGCTATTCGGTCCAGATCTTCGCCGACTTCTGCGGCTACTCCAGCATCGCAATCGGCATCGCCGCCCTGCTGGGCTACCGCCTGCCGATCAACTTCAACCGCCCCTATCTGGCCGACAGCATCGCCGATTTCTGGCGCCGTTGGCACATCTCGCTGTCGAGCTTCCTGCGTGAGTATCTCTATATCCCGCTGGGTGGGAACCGGCGCGGGCCGGTCAGGACCTATGCCAACCTGATCATCGTCATGGGGCTCGGCGGGCTCTGGCATGGCGCCGCCTGGAGCTATGCCGTCTGGGGGCTCTGGCACGGGGTCGGGCTCGCGGTCGAGCGGGCCTGCGGCGGCAGCGAGCCGACGAGCCGATCTCTCGTCCTGCGCGCCTTCCGGATCGCCTGCGTCTTCGCTTTCGTCACGCTCGGCTGGCTGCTGTTCAAGCTGCCGAATTTCGCTGATGCGCTCGAGTATCTCTCGGCCATGGTGACGAACACGCATATCAGGCCCAGCCTGCTGCGCTGCCTCGTCATCGCCGCCTATGCCCTGCCCGTCTTCGCCTATCACCTGCTCCCGTCGCGGCGGTTCGGAACCGTGCGGCGGCAGATGGCTGTGGAAGGCCTGCTGCTGGGCGCCATCATCCTGAACAGCGGCAGCTCCAATGCCTTCATTTATTTCCAATTTTAGGGTCGTCCTCGGCTGGGCCGTCGCGGCTGTGGCGCTCTACGCCGCCGCGATCGAGATCGGCCGGCCTCGGATCACGCTCTATCCCGATCAGCAGGCCTATAATCTCGCGCGGGCGGAGCGCGCCCTGCTGGGCGAAGGGGAGCCCTCGACCGTGCTCGTCGGCAGCTCGCTCGGCGTGCGGATACCGGATGACTGGCTGCCGGAGGGCTGGCTCAATCTGTCGCTCGGCGGCATGGGGCCGACGACCGGGCTCGCGCTGCTGGAAGCGGGCGGGTTGCAGCCTCGTCGGGTGGTCGTCGAGATCAACACCGTGGATGTGCCGCTGGACAGCGCCCTTCAGGCAGAGGCTTCGGGACCTATCCCCCTCGCGCTGCGCAAGGCCGTCCGCGGGCTGCGGATCGAATATCGGCCGGTGAACCTGCTGCTGTCCGGTTTCGGGGCGCTACGCCCGGGCGTTCATCAATCTCCGGGTCGAGGCGGCTTGAAGGCTGCCTGCGAGGCCCTACCCCCGACGCCCGACGCCGTCGCGGCCGATGTGGTGGCGCGTGAAGTCGAGCGGCAGCTCCAGGCACCGACGCCTGCTGAGCTGGACCGTCGCGTTTCCGAGCTGAAGGCCGCCGTCGAGAGGCTAACTGGGCGCGGGGCGGAGGTCGTTCTCCTGGAATGGCCGGTCGATCCGAGGCTTGCCGCCGCGCCGCGTCAGGTCGCGATCCGCGAGGCGGTCAGGAATGCCCTACCCGGCTTGCGCTGGGTGTCCCTCGCCCCGGGCGAGTTCCAGACCGAGGATGGGCTTCATCTTGCCGCGCTCAGTGCCCGCAGGGCGGCCTGCGCGCTGGAGCGGGTGCTTTCCACCTAACGGGACTTCGCGGAGGTGAGACCCTTGAACTCGTCGAAGAAAGAGGCCACCAAGCGACAGGCTGTTGCCGGCGTCCGATGAAGGGGCTTTCCCGATGAGTCGTCTCATTCTCCCCTATACGTCCCCCGATGCGGGGCAGCCCTCTTCGCTGCACCCCGACTATCGCTCGACCGTGCTGCGCAGCCCGCGGCAGGCGCCGCTCGCGATACCGCAGACACTGACGGAGGTCACGGGCCCGAGCGACTGGGGCAGGCTGATGGGGCCTGCGATGCTGGACCTTACGGCGCAGCACAAGGAAGAGCCGCAGGGCCAGCGCATCGTCGTGACCGGCCGCGTGCTCGACGAGGATGGCAGGCCCGTGCCGAACACGGTCGTGGAAATCTGGCAGGCGAATGCGGCCGGCCGCTATATCCATGCCAAGGACGATTGGCCGGCACCGCTCGATCCCAACTTCACCGGCGTCGGCCGCGTCGTCACCGATTCCGAGGGGCGCTATCGCTATGTCACGATCCGCCCCGGCGCCTATCCCTGGGGCAACCACAAGAACGCCTGGCGCCCGGCCCATATCCATCTCTCGCTGCTGGGGCCCGCCTTCGCGACCCGGCTGGTGACGCAGATGTATTTCCCCGACGATCCGCTGATCGAGATCGACCCGATCGCGAATGCCGTGCCGATGCCCTATCGTCAGCGCATGGTCTCGCGCTTCGACATCGAGACCACCGTGCCGAACTGGGCGCTGGGCTATGTCTTCGACATCGTGCTCAAGGGCCGCGACCAGACGCCGTTCGAGGACGATCATGATGACGACCACTGATCTGGAAAGCCGCAACGCGGCCCCGCGGCAGGACAGCCAGGATCCGTCGATCTTCGGCCAGACGCCCTGGCAGACCGTCGGCCCCTATTTCCACTACGGCCTGCCCTGGAAGGGTGGGGCCGATCTCGTCAGCCGCTCGGAGATGGGCGCCCGGCCGGACCTGATGCCGCCGGAGCATTTCCTGCTTTCGGGATCCAATCTCTCCGGCACGCCGCAGGGCGACGTCATCGAGATCGCCGGCTCTGTGCTTGATGCCGAAGGCCGGCCGATCAACGACGCCATGATCGAGATCTGGCAGGCCAATGCCGCGGGCCGCTATGCCAGCGCGGACGACGCCCGCGAGGATGTGCCGCTCGACCAGCATTTCGTCGGATTCGGCCGTGGCTCGACCGACAAGGACGGCGTGTTCCGCTTCCGCACGATCCGCCCCGGCCGCGTGCCCGGCCCCGGCAACACGCTGCAGGCTCCGCATATCGCCATCTCGGTATTCGGCCGCGGGCTTCTGAAGCGCCTGCCGACACGGCTTTACTTTGCCGATGGCGAGGGCAACGAGACCGATCCGATCCTGACCCTCGTGCCGGAAGCGCGACGCCATACGTTGATCGCCCAGCGCAAGCCGGACGGGACCTGGTGGCTCGACATCAACATCGCCGGCGAGAACGAGACGGTCTTCTTCGACCTGTAATTGAAAGGCGGCCGATCAGGCCGCCTTCTTGCGCTCCGCGATGCGCGCGAGATCGGTCAACAGCCGGCGGGTCGCCTTCAGACGCTGCTCGACATTGTCGAAATCGTCGATGAAGACGACGCGCATGTCGGGGCGCACCTTCGCCAGCGTGCCGATCTTCGCGACATAGGAGACCAGCCCTTCCGGATTGGCGAACTCGTTGTTGCGGAAGGCGACGATGATGCCCTTCGGTCCTGCCTCCACCTTCTCGATATTGGCGCGCTTGCAGAGCGCCTTGATCGCGACGATCTCGAGGAGCTGGTTCACCTCTTCCGGCAGCGGGCCGAAGCGATCGACCAGTTCCGCGGCGAAGGATTGCAGCTCGGCATCGTCGTCCATGGTCGAGAGGCGCTTGTAGAGCGTCAGCCTGAGGGTCAGATCGCCGATATAATGCTCCGGGATCATGACCGGCGCGCCGACCTGGATCGCCGGCGACCATTGCGTCTCGGTCTCGAATTCAATGCCTGCCTTGAGGGCCGCGACGGCCTCTTCCAGCATCTGCTGATAAAGTTCGTAGCCGACTTCCTTGATGTGGCCGGACTGCTCGTCGCCGAGCAGGTTGCCGGCGCCGCGGATGTCGAGGTCGTGGCTGGCGAGCTGGAAGCCGGCGCCGAGCGTATCCAGCGATTGCAGCACCTTCAGCCGCTTGTCGGCCTGCTCGGTCAGCTTGCGGTTCGCCGGCACGGTGAAGAGCGCATAGGCACGCGTCTTCGAGCGGCCGACGCGCCCCCTGAGCTGGTAGAGCTGGGCGAGGCCGAACATGTCGGCGCGATGGACGATCAGCGTGTTGGCGGTCGGAATGTCGAGGCCGGATTCGACGATCGTGGTCGAGAGCAGGATATCGTACTGGCCGTCGTAGAAGGCCGTCATCACATCCTCGAGCGTGCTCGCGGCCATCTGGCCATGGGCGACGCCGACCTTGCACTCGGGCACCTGCTTGTCGAGGAAGTCCTTGACGTCGGCAATGTCCTCGATGCGCGGGACGACATAGAAGCTGCGCCCGCCGCGATAACGCTCGCGCAGCAGGGCTTCGCGTACGATCAGAGGATCGAAGGGCGTCACGAAGGTGCGGACGGCCAACCGGTCCACCGGCGGCGTCGCGATGATTGAAAGCTCGCGTACGCCGGTCATGGCGAGCTGGAGCGTGCGCGGAATCGGGGTGGCCGAGAGGGTCAGCATATGCACCTCGGCGCGCAATTCCTTGAGCTTCTCCTTATGAGCGACGCCGAAATGCTGTTCCTCGTCGACGATGACGAGGCCGAGATCCTTGAAGTCGACGCCCTTGCCGAGCAGGGCATGGGTGCCGACGACGATGTCCATCGTGCCGTCCTTGGCGCCCTGCTTGACCGCCTTGAGATCGGCGCTGCCGACGAAGCGGGAGGCCTGTCCGACATTGACAGGTAAGCCGGCAAATCGATCTGCGAAATTCCGGTAGTGCTGGCGCGCGAGCAGCGTCGTCGGCACCACGACCGCGACCTGCTTGCCGTTCAGCGCCGCGGCAAAGGCGGCGCGAAGCGCGACCTCCGTCTTGCCGAAGCCGACATCGCCGCAGACCAGCCGGTCCATCGGGCGGCCGGCCGCGAGATCGTCCATGACCGCGTCGATGGTGTTCTGCTGGTCTTCCGTTTCCTCATAGGGGAAGCGGGCGACGAACTCGTCATAGACGCCCTCCGGCGGCAGGAGCCTTGGCGCGTCCTTGAGCGCGCGCGCCGCGGCGATCTGGATGAGCTTGCCCGCCATCTCGCGGATGCGCTGCTTGAGCTTGGCCTTGCGGGCCTGCCAGCCGCCGCCGCCGAGCCTGTCGAGCTGGACTTCGGTGTCCTCGGAGCCGTAGCGCGACAGCAGCTCGATATTCTCGACCGGCAGGAAGAGCTTGGCGTCGCCTGCGTAATGGATCTCCAGGCAGTCATGCGGTGCGCCGGCCGCCGTGATCGATTGTAGGCCGATGAAGCGGCCGATGCCGTGGTCGACATGGACGACGAGGTCCCCCGGCGCGAGCGAGGAAAGCTCGGCGATGAAGTCCTGCGGGCGCTTGGTCTTGCGGCGCGGCCGCACGAGCCGATCGCCCAATATGTCCTGCTCGCCGACGACCGCGAGCTTGCCGGCCTCGAAGCCGGTCTCGAAGCCCCAGACCGCGAGCGCGACCGTGCCGGGCTTGAGATCGAAGGCGGCTCGCAGCGAGCCGGTCATCTGAACGCTCTTCAGGCCATGGTCTTCGAGCACATGGGCGAGCCGCTCGCGCGAGCCTTCCGACCAGGCGGCGAGGATGACGCGTTTGCCATCGGTCTCCAGCGCGCGGACATGCGCGACCGCGGCCTCGAAGACGCTGCCGGAATCGCCGGCGCGCTCGGCCGCGAAGCTGCGGCCCTGCTTGCCGCCGAGATCGAGGATCAGCTTGCCTTCGCTGTCGGGCAGCTGGAACGGCGTCAGGCTGGCGACGCCGGAGACATCGAGCACGCCGCGCCAGTCGGCGGGCGAGAGATAGAGCGCTTCCGGCGGCAGCGGCTTGTAGGGGATGCCCCCCGCCCCGCCTTGCTGGTCGAGCGCGGATTTGCGGGCGTCGTAATAGTCCTTGATCAGGCTGATGCGCTCGCCGACCGCATCCTCCACCTGATGGTCGAGCACCAGCGGCACGTCGGGCAGGTAGGTGAAGAGCGTGTCGAGCTTCTCCGCCAACAGCGGCAGCCAGTGCTCCAGCCCGGCCGGGCGACGGCCTTCGCTGACGGCCTCGTAGAGCGTGTCGTCGCGGCCGGGTGTGCCGAAGGTCGAGATATAGGACTGGCGGAAGCGGCGGATGCTCTCGCTCGTCATCTGCGCCTCGGACATTGGCACGAGGTCGAGCCCGCGCAATTGCCCGGTGGTGCGCTGCGTCTCGGGATCGAAGGTGCGAATCGATTCGAGCGTGTCGCCGAAGAAGTCGAGCCGGATCGGCGCCGGCATGCCCGGCGGGAAGAGATCGACGATGCCGCCGCGCACTGCGAACTCGCCGGTCTCGCGCACGGTCGAGGTGCGCAGATAGCCATTGATGTCGAGCCAGCGCGCCAGCTCCTCGATGTCGACCATATTGCCAGGCGCCGCCGAGAAGCTCTCGGACGCCACCTTGCCGAAGGCGGGCACGCGCTGGAGCGCGGCATTGACGGTGGTGAGCAGCAGGCGCGGCCGGTCGCCGGACTTGGTCTTGGCGAGGCGCGAGAGCGTCGTCATCCGGTGCGCGACGATGGAGGGCGCGGGCGAGACGCGGTCATAGGGCTGGCAGTCCCAGGCCGGGAAACTCATCACCTCGAGATCCGGCGCGACGAATTGCAGCGCGTTCTCAAGCACCTGCAGGCGCTGGCCATCGCGGGCGACGAAGACGAGCAGCGCCGGCCCCTCGGCCTTCTTCGCCCGGGCGCGCGTCAGATCGGCGAGGACGACGGCGTCGAACCCGTCCGGCACGCCAGCAAGAGTGGGCTTGTCGCCGCGGTTGAGCGCATCGAGCAGGCGCTCGAGCTGGGGCTTGGCGATCTGGGCGGGAGGCGGAATGCTCATGGGGAAGGCGTCATTCTGTCGAAGGGCGGCATTCTCGGGCTTGCCCCGAGAAACTCGGGACGAGCGGGCACTTATTCCGAGATGGTCGGATCAGGTCCGACCATGACGGCTTTGGAACCGGCTACACATGAATCGGCTTGTCGTGATGGTGAAAAGCCTTGAGCCGTCGGAACAGTTCCGTGTCGTAGTTCCCGGGCACGGCAGCCTCACCCGTCACCCAGCTCAGCAGATCCCGATCCAGAACCTCGATCAGCCGCTCGAACTCGTCGAGTTCGGCGTCGCTGAAGCCGGCGATTGAGGCGTCGGCGAAGCGACCCATGATCAGGTCCATCTCGCGCATGCCGCGATGCCAGGCGCGGAAGAGGATCTTGCGACGGCGCGGATCGAGATCGGCGCTGGAGCGGGTCGAGCCGGACATGACAACCTCGGGCAATGACGTTCGGGCGAAAAGCCGGGGACGGCGCAATGACGATGGGGCCGGCCCCGTCGCGGAGCCTGCCTCTGCGGGTTATATAGCGACGCAAGCCAGCGAAGTCAGCGGCCGCGCGGCCATGATTTCCGCACTCCTGACATATCCGCGAGACGCCTTCCTTGCGCCCCTCGATCCTCGATCCGCTGTTCGCCGCCGTCACGACGCTTTCCGGCGTCGGGCCGAAGCTCGGCAAGGTGCTGGACCGCTACCTCGGCAGCGAGGTGCAGGCCGCGCGCGTCGTCGATCTGATGTTCCATCTGCCGACCGGCGCGGTCGACCGGCGGCCGAGCCCCACCATCTCGGATGCACCGATCGGCGATGTCGCGACCTTCGCTGCTCGGGTGACAGAGCATCGCCCCGCTCCATCCGGCAAGAAGGCGCCCTATCGTGTGCTGGTCGAGGATGAGACGGGCGATGTCACGCTCGTCTTCTTCCATGCCGATGTCCGGCACCTGCAGCAAAGCCTGCCCATCGGTGCCTACCGGATCATCTCGGGCAAGCTCGAACTCTGGGAGGGGATGCGCCAGATGGCGCACCCCGAGCGCATCCTCGATCCCAAGCTCGCCGATACACTGCCGGCCTTCGAGCCGGTCTATCCGCTGACGGAGGGCGTCGGTCCGCGCGTGATGATGCGGATCGCGCAGGCCGCAGCCGAGCGCTGCCCGGACATGCCGGAATGGCAGGATCCGGCCTTTCTCGCCAAGAGCGATTTCCCTTCGTTCCACGCTGCGGTCGAGGCGCTGCATCACCCGGCAGACCGCAAGGCAGCCGAGGGCGACACCGTGGCGCGCCGGCGCATCGGCTATGACGAATTGCTGGCGAGCCAGATCGCGCTCGCTTTGGTGCGCCGACAGCAGAAGAAGATCGCCGGCCGCGCCACCAGCGGCGACGGGGGCCTGCGCTATCGCATCCAATCCGCCCTGCCCTTCGAACTGACCGAGGGCCAGCGCAAGGCGATCGCCGATATCCACTCCGACATGGCCAAGCCGGAGAAGATGCTGCGGCTCCTGCAGGGCGATGTCGGTTCGGGCAAGACGGTGGTGGCGCTGATGGCGATGGCCGCCGCCGCCGAAGCCGGTCGCCAATCGGTGCTGATGGCGCCGACCGAGATCCTCGCACGCCAGCATGCCGAGCGGCTGGCGCCGCTGACCGAAAAGGCGGGCCTCAAGCTCGCGCTCCTGACCGGGCGTGAGAAGGGCGCCGGCCGCCGGCAGGTGCTGGAGGGGCTGGCGGACGGCAGCATCGACATCGCTGTCGGCACCCATGCGCTCTTTCAGGAGGGCGTCGCCTTCCATGACCTCGCGCTCGCCGTCGTCGACGAGCAGCACCGGTTCGGTGTTCACCAGCGCCTGCTGCTGGGTTCCAAGGGCGAAGCGGTCGACGTTCTGGTCATGACCGCGACGCCGATCCCGCGCACGCTGGCGCTGACCTGGTTCGGCGACATGGATGTCTCGATCCTCTCCGAGAAGCCGGCCGGCCGAAAGCCGATCGTGACGCGCGCCATCTCGTCCGAACGCTATGACGAGGTCGTCGGCGCCATCGGCCGGGCGGTCGAGAGCGGCGCGCAGGCCTACTGGGTCTGCCCGCTGGTGCAGGAATCGGACACGCTCGACGTCGCCGCCGCGCAGGAGCGTTACGAGGCGCTCGGAGAGATCTTCGGCGACAAGGTCGGGCTGCTGCATGGCCAGATGCCCGGCCGCGACAAGGATGCCGCCATGGCCGCCTTCGTCGCCGGGCAGACGCGTATCCTGGTATCGACCACCGTGATCGAGGTCGGCGTCGACGTGCCGAACGCCAGCGTCATGGTCATCGAGCATGCCGAGCGCTTCGGCCTTGCCCAGCTCCACCAGCTGCGCGGGCGGATCGGGCGCGGCTCAGCCGCCTCGACCTGCCTGCTGCTCTATAAGGGGCCGCTCGGCCCGATCGCCGAAGCCAGGCTGACCATCATGCGCGAGACCGAGGACGGCTTCCGCATCGCGGAGGAGGATTTGCGCCTGCGCGGCGAAGGCGAGGTGCTCGGCACCAAGCAGTCCGGCTCGCCCGACTGGCGCATCGCCCGGCCGGAGATCGACGGCGACCTCCTGGCGGCAGCGCGTGACGATGCCCGCCTGCTGATCGAGCGCGATCCGCATCTGGAGACGCCGCGCGGCCAGGCGATCCGCGCGCTGCTCTATCTCTTCGAGCGGGATGTCGCGATCAGGCTGCTGCGGGCGGGTTAGTCTCGCTTGCAGGCGGCGGCAGATTGTTTGCCGCCTTGGGCTTCGGCGCGGCCTCCCCCGGCTGAATCAGACCGGCCGACATGATGAGCTTGGCGCCGTCCTCGATCGAGATCGACAGTTCCACGATCTCGCGACGCGGCAGGTAGAAGAAGAAGCCCGTCGTCGGGTTCGGCGTACAGGGCAGGAAGACGCCGATCTGCTCGTCTCCGTCCGGCAGGCGCCCTGCGATCTCGGGCGCGGCCTCCTGCGCAATGAACACAATCGACCACATGCCCGGCTGCGGGAACTGCACCATGCCGACCTTTCGGAAGGAGGTGCCGGTCTGGGAAAAGATCGTCTCGAAGACCTGCTTCACGCCCTTGTAGAGGCCCCGGATCACCGGCATGCGATGCAGGATGGACTCGCCGGCATTGAGCAGCGAGCGGCCCACGAGATTCGCCGTCAGGAAGCCCAGCAGCGTCAGCCCGACCAGCGCGATGATCAGGCCGAAGCCGGGCACCGGATAAGGCAGGTACGAATCGGGCAAGTAGGAAGCCGGAATCAGCGGCTTCACCAGCCCGTCGATGAAATTGATGAACCACCATGTCACCGAGGCTGTGATCGCGAGCGGCGCAGCGATAACGAGACCGGTGAGGAAATAGCGCCGCAGCCGCGTGCCCAATGTGGTCTGCGTGAGCTCCGGCGGCAGGACGAGGCGGGGATCAGGTGGGCCGGCAGTCATCCTCTGGTCCCCATCGAAGCGCGACCTCGCGTCCGCTTGCAGGCGCGACGTTGCGCCGCGATATGACAATAAGCGAGGCGGCAGCATCCGCCAGCCCCCGCTACCGAGGAAGCAAGGACGAGGCCGTGAGCAAGGACGATCTGCCGCGACGGCACTGGCCGCGGCCGCTTCTGTTTGCAGCCGGCTGGATCTTCACGGCGCTCGGCGTGGCGGGGCTTATCCTGCCGCTGATGCCAGGTACGATCTTCCTGATCGCGGCGGCTTGGTGCTTCTCGCGTTCCTCGCCGCGATTCGAGGCCTGGCTGATCGGTCACCCCCGGCTCGGCCCGCATGTCCTGCGCTGGCGCGAGACCGGCGCCATCGCAAGGCGGGCGAAATACCTCGCCTGCGGCTCGATGGTGCTGAGCTTCTTCCTGCTGACCCGGACATCGGCGCCGCCCGTCGCGCTGATGACGACGGCTGCGTGCCTGATCGGCGCGGGCTTCTATGTGGCGACGAGGCCGGACGGCTGACGGAGCGCCCTGCCAGTCATTGCGAGGAGCGAAGCGACGATGCAATCCAGGGGCGGAAGAGCTCTAAGCCCCTGGATTGCTTCGTTGCGCTCGTAATGACGGAGGTGCAGGGCCTCCTCACTCCACCGTGACGGATTTCGCCAGGTTGCGCGGCTGGTCGACGTCCTTGCCCATGAAGACAGCCGTCTGATAGGCGATCATCTGGATCGGCAGCGCATAGACGATCGGCGCAAAGACCGGGTCCATGTCCGGCATGATGATGGTCGCCTCGGGCTCGATGCCGCATTCGGCGGCGCCCTTCGCATCCGTGATGAGGATGATGCGCCCGCCGCGGGCGGCGACCTCCTGCATGTTCGAGGCGGTTTTCTCGAAGAGCGCGTCGTGCGGCGCCACGACGATGACGGGCATCGCCTCGTCGATCAGCGCGATCGGGCCGTGCTTGAGCTCGCCGGCAGGATAACCTTCCGCGTGGATGTAGCTGATTTCCTTGAGCTTCAGCGCGCCTTCAAGCGCTAGCGGGAAGCTGGTGCCGCGGCCGAGATAGAGCACGTCTCGGGCCTTCGAGAGCTCACGCGAGAGCTTCTCGATCTCCGGCTCCATCTCCAGCGCCTTGGCGATCAGGCCGGGCAGCGCGATCAGGTTCTGGACATGCTGCGCCTCCTGCTCGGCCGAGAGCGTGCCGCGGCCGCGCGCGGCGGCGAGCGCGAGGCAGGCGAGCGCGGTGAGCTGGCAGGTGAAGGCCTTGGTGGAGGCGACGCCGATTTCCGGCCCCGCGAGCGTCGGAGCTACGGCATCGCTCTCGCGGGCGATGGTCGAGGTCGGCACGTTCACAACGGAGAGGACGGTCTGCTTCTCCTGACGGGCATAGCGCAGGCTCGCCAGCGTATCGGCCGTCTCGCCGGACTGGGAAACGAAGAGTGCGAGCCCGTTCTCCGGCAGCGGGGCCTCGCGATAACGGAATTCCGAGGCGACATCGATCTCGACGGGAAGGCGCGCGAGCTTCTCGAACCAGTATTTCGCAGTGAGCCCTGCGTAATAGGCCGTGCCGCAGGCCGAGACGGAGAGCCGCGACAGGCTCTTCCAGTCCACCTTGTCCTGGAATGGCAGGCGCACCGCGCCGTTCGCCATGTCGAGATACTGCGTCAGCGTGTGGCCGACGACCTCCGGCTGCTCGTAGATCTCCTTGGCCATGAAGTGGCGGTGATTGCCCTTCTCGACCAGGAAGGCGCCGGCTGCGACGCGCTGTGCGCGGCGCTCGACCTGCCGGTTATGACGGTCGTAGAAGGTCGCGCCGCGGCGGTGGAGAACGACCCAGTCACCCTCCTCCAGATAGGCGATGAGATTGGTGAAGGGCGCCAGCGCCAGCGCGTCGGAGCCGAGATACATCTCGCCGTCGCCGATGCCGACCGCGAGCGGCGAGCCCCGGCGGGCGCCGATCAGCAGGTCTTCCTCGCCCTGGAACAGGAAGGCGAGCGCAAAGGCGCCCCGGAGGCGCGGCAGGCTTGCAGCCACGGCATCGGTGGGGTTCTTGCCGCGATCGAGCTCGCGCGTGACGAGATGGGCGACGATCTCGGTGTCGGTCTCGGTCGCGAAGACATAGCCGTCGGCCTGGAGCTCGGCGCGCAGCTCGCGGAAATTCTCGATGATGCCGTTATGGACGACCGCAAGCTTGTCGGTCGCGTGCGGGTGCGCATTGGTCTCGTTGGGCTTGCCATGCGTCGCCCAGCGCGTGTGGCCGATGCCGACCAGCCCTTGCAGAGGTTCGTTCGACAAGCGGACCTCGAGGTTCTTCAGCTTGCCCTCGGCCCGGCGACGCGTCAGCCGGCCTGCTTCCAGCGTCGCAACGCCGGCGGAATCGTAACCGCGATACTCAAGCCGGCGCAGCGCCTCGACGACCTGCGTCGCGACCGCTTCCTTGCCCAGAATCCCGACGATGCCGCACATGTGCGAACCTCTCATGACGTTACGTTGGCAAAGCGCATAGCCGCGAACGGCGCCGAAGCCCAATCACTCTAGATGACGAACTATGAACGGCGGATAGCCCGATCCGCGGAAATTCCGGGTTATCCGGCCGCCTTCTTGGCCGCTTTCCGCGCTGCCGCGGCCTCCCGGAAGGTCTTTGCCCAGCCCGGCTTATCGACCTGCCGGCCGCGGCCCACCGCCAGCGCGTCGGGAGCGACGTCGCTGGTAATGACCGAGCCCGAACCGACATAGGCGCCGTCGCCGATCGTGACGGGAGCGACGAGCGAGGAATTGGAGCCGACGAAGGCGCCCTCGCCGATCGTCGTCTTCGACTTGGAGAAGCCGTCATAGTTGCAGGTGATGGTGCCGGCGCCGATATTCGCCGCCGCGCCGACGCTGGCGTCACCGATATAGGTCAGGTGGTTGATCTTGGCGCCGGCGCCGATTTCGGCCGCCTTCACCTCGACGAAATTGCCGACCTTCGCCTTCTCCGCGAGCACGGTGCCGGGGCGCAGGCGGCCATAGGGCCCGACGCTTGCGCCCACTCCGACCTTCGCGCCTTCGAGATGCGAGAAGGCGTGGATCACAGCCTCGTCTGCGACGCTGACGCCCGGGCCGAAGACGACATTCGGCTCGATCACGACATCGCGGCCGATCCGCGTGTCATAGCTGAAGAAGACCGTCTCGGGCGCGATCAGCGTCGCGCCGTCGAGCATGACGGCGTGGCGCTTGCGGCGCTGGAACTCGGCCTCGGCGGCAGCGAGCTGAGCCCGGTCGTTGACGCCCTGAACCTCGCTTTCAGGCGCGGTCAGCACGACGGCGTCGAGGCCGCGGCCGCGGGCGATGGCGACCGCGTCGGTCAGGTAGAACTCGCGCTGGGCGTTATCGTCGCCGATCGCTTCGAGGATCGCGAGCGCGTGCTCGCCTGCCAACGCCATCAGCCCGGCGTTGCAGAGGCGGATCTCGCGCTGCTCGGGCGTCGCGTCCTTATGCTCGACGATCGCCTCGAGCTTGCCATCCCGTTCGACCAGCCGGCCGTAACCGGTCGGATCACGCGCTTCGAAGCCGAGCACCGCGACGGCCGCCCCGCCGGAGAGCGCAGCGCGCAGGGCCGCGAAGGTCTCTGGCCGCACAAGCGGCGTATCGGCGAAGGCGATGAGGACGTCGCCATGGCTGGCCGCGATCGCCTCGCGCGCGGCCAGCGTCGCATGGGCGGTGCCGCGGCGCTCGTGCTGCGTGGCGATGCGTGCTGCGGGCAGAAGCTTGAGCGCCTCGGTTCCGACCTCGGGGCGTTCTGAAGAAATCACGACGGCGACAGTGTCCGCGCCGGCCTCGGCGACCGCGGACAAGGCATGGCCGAGCAGGGAACGACCCGCGACCGGGTGAAGCACCTTGGGGCGCCGCGACTTCATGCGTGTGCCCTCTCCCGCGGCCAGGACGATCGCAAGGCAGGCGCGCGCCGGCTGCATTTCGGTCATGTTTCTCGTTTCCCTTGCAGGCCATGGCAGGCGGCCAAGACGGCCGGCCGCATGAGACGTCTGCCAGCCTGTCGCGGTCGCATTCGCGCATGCTGGCGTTGCAGGCGCCGTGGATAGCCGATCCAGAGGGCATTTGCCAAAGTCCCGCCAGATCAAAGGGGAATCGTCCGATGACGCCGACTGCCTGCCGTCTCTCCTGAGGCTGTTCAGTACCCATTCAGGGGCGCTTGGCTTCCTGATGCGAAATGCCACTATTTTCTTGAGCGGAAACGCTTTTCAGCCACGCTGGAAATGCTAGAAGCGCGAGGGGCGAAGGCGTCCCCCGCGCAGTTTTGGATAAGATGTCGACACCGTTGAATCGTAGGCAGTTTCTGGAAGGCGCCGCCGGTGGCGCGGCGTTGCTGTCCCTTGCCGGCTCGGCTTCGGCCCAGGCCCCGACCGGCGCCGCAGCCTTCAATATTCCTCCCCTTCTCGACGGCCAGCGTTTCGACCCGGCTCTGGTGGTCGATGCCGCCCGGACGCTGGCGCAGCGCCCGCTGGTGCCGCTCGCCGCGACCGACCTGCCGGAAGGCTACGCGACGATGCCGGCCGACCAGTATGCCGGCATCCGGGCCCAGCCCGGCGCGACGGTCTGGGCCGGCGAGAATCGCGGCTTCACGGTCGAGCCGCTGCATCGTGGTTACGTCTTCTCCAACCCGGTGAGCCTGTTCACGATCGAGGACGGCACGATCCGCCGCATCGGCTTCGACCGGGCGCGGTTCGACTATGGCCGCGTCACCCCGCCAGCCGCCAATGCGGATCTTCAGTTCTCCGGCATGAGGATCGCCGCGGGGCTCGAGCGGCCTTTCGAAGTCGCGGTCTTCCAGGGCGGCACCTTCTTCCGTGCGCTGGCGCGCGGCCAGAACTTCGGCGCGATGTCGCGCGCGCTCATCCTGCGCCCAGGCGAGACCCGCGGCGAGGAACTGCCCTTCTTCCGTGCCTTCTGGATCGAGCGGCCGAGCCCGGCGGTGGGTTCACTGGTCATCCACGGGCTGCTCGATTCGGAGAGCGTCAGCGGCGCGGTGCGGATGACGCTACGCCCCGGCGACGTCACCTTCATCGATGTCGAGATGACGCTCTTCGCCCGCCAGGCGCTGGAGCATGTCGGCTTTGGCTGCACGAGCGCCACCTTCCTCTCCGGCCCGCAGAGCCGGCGGACCTTCGACGACGTCAGGCCCTCGATCGGCGAGGTCTCGGGCGTGCAGATGTGGTCGGGCGGCGGCGAGTGGATCTACCGGCCGGTCAACAACCCGGCGACGTTGCAGGTCTCCTCCTTCGTCGACGAGAACCCGAAGGGCTTCGGCCTCGTGCAGCGCGAGCGCGACCCCGCCGCCTTCCAGGACGATGACCAGCGCTTCGAGCTCCGGCCCAGCGTCTGGAACGAGCCGCTCGGGGAATGGGGCGCCGGCTCCGTCCAGCTCATCGAGATCCCGAACGACTCCGAGCCGAACAAGAACATCATCATGTACTGGCGGCCCCGGCAGCCGCTCGCGGCCGGCAGCGAGACCTCGGTGAGCTATCGCCAGGCCTGGTGCTGGCAGCCGCCGGAGCGTCCGCCGCTCGCGATCGCGACGCGCACACGGCAGGGCAAGGGCTCGCAAGGCCGTCGTCGCCGGTTCATCGTCGACTTCACCGGCGACCGGCTGGCGGACGCTGCGCTGATCGCGTCGACGCGCCCCATGATCGCGGCCCAGCCCGGCGCGGTGCATGGCGTCCGGCTCTGGCCCTATCCGGAACGCAAGCTGATGCGTGTCGGGTTCGAAGTCGATCCCGGTACGGATTCGCTCTCCGAGCTGAGGCTCGTGCTACAGTCGGGCGGACAGCCCGTCTCGGAAACATGGTTGAACCGATGGACGTGGTGACCGCCATCCGCCCGGATGCCGCTGAGGCGGAGCCGCATGGCTACGGCCCCAGCCGCGAGCCGGCGACGCCGCCCGAGGAACGGCTGGTCATGCCGGTGCAGTCCTTCCGGAGCTGGAACGCCTCGGAACGGCGCAAGCCCATCGGCCACTGGGCGACGCCCTGGCTGATGCGCCTCTTCGTCTTCGGCGGCGGGCTGGCGCTGACGGCCTATGGCGCCTGGGAAATGTACAGCGTCGTGTCGGTCAGCCGCACGACCTCGCTGCAGTATGCGTTGCTCGTGCTGTTCACGATCAACTTCTCATGGATCGCGCTCGCCTTCACCAGCGCGGTTCTCGGCTTCTTCGGCGTGCTCTTCGGCGCCGGCAAGGCCGATCGGCCGGAGAGCCTGAAGCATCGCACCGTTGTGGTGATGCCGATCTACAACGAATCCTCGGCCCGCATCTTCGCGGCGGTGGCCGCGATCCGGGAATCGGTCGATGCCACCGGGCTCGGCGAGCATTTCGACTATTTCATCGTCTCGGACACCACCAATCCGGATGTCTGGGTGGCGGAGGAACGGGCGTTCCTTGCGCTGCGCGAGCGGCTGGGGCCGAATGCCCGCATCTATTATCGCCACCGGCCCAAGAACCATCACCGCAAGGCCGGCAACATCGCCGACTTCGTGACGCGCTGGGGCGGGCTCTACGAGCATATGGTCGTGCTCGACGCCGACAGCCTGATGACTGGCGATTGCATCGTGCGCCTCACCGCCGCGATGGAGGCCGATCCCGATGCCGGCATCATCCAGTCGCTGCCTCTCATCATCAACCGCAACACCTTCTTCGCGCGGCTGCAGCAGTTTGCGGCGCGCGTCTACGGCCCCGTCATCGCGACCGGGCTCGCCATGTGGTCCGGCCGAGACGGCAATTACTGGGGCCACAACGCCATCATCCGCGTGAAGGCCTTCGCCGATCATTGCGGCCTGCCCGATCTCAAGGGCAAGCCGCCCTTCGGCGGCCATGTGCTCAGCCATGATTTCGTCGAGGCGGCGCTGATGCGCAGGGCCGGCTGGTCGGTTTACATGCTGCCGAAGCTCACGGGCTCCTACGAGGAAAGCCCGCCCTCGCTGATCGACATCTCCGTGCGCGACCGGCGCTGGTGCCAGGGCAACCTGCAGCACTCGCGGATCATGGGCGCCAAGGGCTTCGTCATGGCGACGCGCCAGCATTTCGCGACCGGCATCATGGGCTATCTCGCCTCGCCGCTCTGGCTGATGCAGCTGGTGGTCGGCATCCTGATCGTGCTGCAGGTCAACTACGCACGCCCGGAGTATTTCACGCAGGAGTTCACGCTCTTCCCGGTCTGGCCGCGCTTCGACCCTGAGCGCGCCTTGAACCTCTTTGCGCTGACCATGGCGATCCTGCTCGCGCCGAAGCTGTTCGGCCTGCTGCTGACGCTGTTCAACTCGAAGCTCCGTCGCGCCGGCGGCGGGGCGCTGCGCCTGATCGTCTCCTCGCTGATCGAGGTGCTGTTCTCGGCCTTCTTCGCGCCGATCATGATGCTGATCCAGTCCGGTTCGGTGTTCCAGATCCTGCTTGGGCGTGACACCGGCTGGAACCCGCAGCGGCGCGACGACGGCTCGATCCCGATGAAGGACATCGTGCGGCGCCATCGCACCCATACCGTGCTCGGCCTGATCACCGGCGTCTCGGCCTTCATGATCGCGACCTCGCTCTTCGCCTGGATGTCGCCGACGATCGTCGGCCTCGTACTGGCGATCCCCCTCTCCTGGGCTTCGGGCCAGCTCGCGATCGGGCTGTGGTTGAAGCGCCGCGGCCTGCTGATGACGCCGGAGGAAGGTGCGCCGCCCGCGATCGCGCTTCGCGCCAATGAGTTGCAGGCGGAGTTCGAGAAGGCCGGCTACGACGATTCCGACGGCCTCAAGGCGCTGCATGCCGAGCCTGAGCTGCGCCATGCCCATGAGTTGATGCTGCCGCAGGTGCAGTCGCGCCGGCGCGGCGAGATTGAGCCGGACCGCGCCGTGGCGCAAGCTAAGCTCGTCGATGCCGAGACGATCGAGGATGCCGCGATCTGGCTGAAGCCGAAGGAGCGCATGGTCGTGCTGCACGACCGCGCCCTGATCGGCCTGCTCGCCGCCCTGCCCCCGTCGAAGGTGGAAGCGTAGCATCCACGGGTCGCGACGGAACCGTGCCGTCATGGTCGGGCTTGTCCCGACCATCCACGTCTTCGTTGGTCGATCACGCTGTTCAAGACGTGCATGCTTGCCGCAAGGGCGAGCATGACAGCGGGAGCAGCGTCCGACGCGTTAGACCTGCTCGAAGGCGATCATACAGCCGAAGGCGTCCTCGGCCGGGATGAAGAGCCGCGCCTCGCCGCGCTGGAACGGGATTTCGGCCTCCGTCAGCCGCTCGGCCACAGCTTCAAGATCGCTCACCGAAACGCAGAAGCCGAGGAAACGGGCAGGCGTGGTATCCGGCTCTACATGATAGGCGCCCTGCGCCGCTTCGGGATCGAGCAGGTCGATTCGGCCGCGCGGCAAGGCGAAGACCAGGTCCTCATTGCCTTCGAGCACCTCTGCGCCTCCGCTGAACGCGGTGAGGAAGGCACGATGCGCCGCTGGTTCCTCGGCGAGCATCACGACCGAGCTGAGTGCCGTCGCGCCGTTGGCGTGACGCTGAAATTCCGGATTCCAGAAATTCTGCGGCTCGAGCTGCTGGCAGACGAAGAAGCCGCATTCCGGCGCGCGGGAATCCGCGGCGAAGGCGAGCTCGAACGCGACCCGCACCTCGCTGCCGTCCGGCCGAGCCCCGCGACGCTCGAAGAAGAAGGGCTCGTAGTCGCCGATGCCTGCCTGCTTGAAGGCGGCGGCGTCGGCCTTGGCGTCGGCGCTTTCCAGGACGAGCATCGAAAGCCCCTCGCCTTGGCCGGCAAGCGCATCACGGACGAAGGCGCCGAAGGAGAAGCGGCGTGCTTCATGCGGCGGAATCGCCGCCTCGTCGGCTACCGAGATCAGCTCCAGGAACGAGCCGGGAAACTGGACGATTCGGTTTTCCGTGCCCCATGGATGGCGGTTGCGGGCGCCGACGCGGAAGCCGAGCTTCTCGTAGAACAAGCTGGCGGCGTGAAGATCACGAACACCGATGACGAGATGATCGAGACCACGGGGCGATGGCGCTGAGACGGGCATGACAGGCTCTTTCGACAGGCATATCGGAACGCGAAGCTAGCAAGACTTCACGGCACGGTCATGTCGGTGGCCGTTAGGGCTCGATATAGTGCGGCAGGAAGCGCGAGGTGTTCTTGGTGATCGGCGAGGCATCTTCGCGCAGGCAAAGGCCGCAGGGCTGCGAGGCGACGAGCCAGGAGCCGAGCACGGCGTATTTGCCGTCCTCCGAGAACAGGTTCAGCGCCGCGTCCTGCAGCACATGGCCCTCGGCGCCATAGGGACCGTCGTCGCTGTCCAGCACCTTGCCGCGCTCGATGAGCGTCACATTGGCGCCCTCGCGCGAATAGAGCGGCTTGCGGACATGCCGGGGCGACAGCGTCGCGCAACGCGGATCTCCCTCGAAGAAGGCCGGCAGCAGGTTGGGATGGCCGGGCTCCATCTCCCAGAGACAGGCAAGCAGACCCTTGTTGGAGAGCAGCGCCTTCCAGGGCGGCTCGATGAACTGGCAGCGCGAGCCGGCGAGCGCCTTTCCGTACTGCTCGCGGAACATCCATTCCCAGGGATAGAGCTTGAACAGCGTCTCGATGGGCTGGTTGGCGCCGTCGCAGAAGCGGCCGTCGGAGAGCAGCCCGAGCTCCTCGATATAGGTAAAACGGGCATCCAGCCCGGCCTGCAGGGCGCAGTCCGTCAGATAATCGACCGTGCCCTTATCCTCGGCGCTGCCCTCGACGCAGGTCAGGTGGAGCCGATAAGGCGAGGGCTCTCGCAACGCCTTGAAGGCCGCGATCAGGCGCTCATGCAGGGAATTGAACTGGTCGCTCCCGTGCGGGATGGTGCCGCGTGCCATCGCCTGTTCGAGCCAGTCCCACTGCACGACGCTCGATTCGAAGAGCGCCGTCGGCGTATCCGCATTGTATTCGAGGAGCTTCGCGGGGCCGCGCCCGTCATAGGCGAGGTCGAGCCGGCCGTAGAGATTGCGTTCGCCGCGCTGCCAGCTCTCGCGGATATAGTCCCAGTGCTCTGCGGGAATGGCGAGCTTCGTCAGGGTCTCTTCGCTCGCCAGTGCCTTCTCGATGAAAGCGAAGCAGAGCTGCTCTATCGCCTCCGACGGCGCCTCGATGTCCCGCTCGATCTCCTCCAGCGTGAAGGCGAAGGCGGCACTCTCATCCCAATAGGTCTCGCCGTCGATGGTGTGGAAGGCGAAACCGAGCCGCTCGACCTGCTGGGTCCAGTCCGGGCGGGGTGGCAACGTAACGCGGCGCATCTCAGGAAGACGACGAGGAGGAGAAGGAGCGGGAGAAGGAACCGAAGCCCCCGCGCGACGACACGCTGGTCGAGGAGGTGCTGGCGCGGGCGATGGTCGCGCCGGAGGCGGCACTGAAGGCGCGTCCACTCGTCGTCGAATAGGCCCGCGACGAACTGCTGCTGCGCCCCGAGGTGCCGCCGCTGCCGCCCGAGGACGAGCTGCGCGCCTGCTGGCATTCGGGCTGGGCCGAGCCTGGCGGACAGGCCGCTGTGGTCGGTGGCAGGAGCGGCTGGGCCTGCGCCGGCCCTCCGGATAGCCCGCGCGCCAGCATGAAGCCGGCGAGCGCCGGGATGAAATACTGCGCGCCGCCGACGCTCGCCGAGCTGCAGCCGCTGGCGCCGTACTGTGCTTCGCATTCGTTCTGGTTGCGGAACTTCGGCGCGTCCTTGAGGCGCGCGGCTGCGGCTTCCGAGAAAGCCGTCTCACATTGTTCCCGGCTGAGCGTTCCGCTGGTCTGGCACTCGCTCAGGCTGTTGTAGACGAGGTTTTCAGGGGGATCTTCGCCGGTCATCGACCAGACCGTCGCCACGAGCAGGACGCCGGCAGCCCCGAGACCGATCTGCGTCGAGCGCTTCATCGCCCTACTCCGTCATGCTGGCGCCGGCCAGCGTCCCGGAGACGACCGCGATCAGGGCGAGCATCGCCGCTGCGGGAAGATGATCTTCCTCGATCTTCTTGGAGAGGTTCGGGATCGCCACCCGTGCCAACCCGTAGGCCGCGAACTGGATGATCATCGCCGCAATGGCCCAGAGCACGCAGTCCGCGATGCTGCTGGCCTGTTCGATCGCCTTCTCGAGCGGGATCGAGAAACCGACCACATTGCCACCGAAGGCGATCGCCGCCGACAGGTTGCCGCCACGGATCAGCGCGATCTCGTCATGCGCCGTCATGCGCTGATAGACCACCGCGAAAGCGACTATCAGGGCAACGCCGACGACGAAATAGAGAAGGAACGCGGGCAGACCCGCCATCGAGATCGTCATGCCGCCCTGCCCCCAGCCAATCCGACGGCGCAGCATCTCACCAAATGCGAAGGATTGTCCAATGTGGAGGAAGGTGGCGCAATGGGCTGCGCCGGCCGTCATCCAAATCGAGGACACCTCGAATGAGCACCAGGGAAGCCCGCTGCAGTTGTGGCCAGTTGCGCATCGCATGCCGGGGCGAGCCGGCCCTCGTCGCCCTGTGCCATTGCCGAGAATGCCAGAGGCGAACGGGCAGCACCTATGGCGTCGCAGCTTTCTTCGCGCGGGAGCAGGTCGAGATGTCCGGGCGCTATGCCGACTACGAACGTCCCGGCGGTAGCGGCTTTCGTGTTCTGCAGCACTTCTGCCCGAGCTGCGGCAGCACGGTATTCTGGGAACCGTCGCGGCGGCCCGAGCTGATCGCCGTGGCGGTCGGCGCCTTTGCCGACCCGGCCTTCCCTGCCCCGCAAAAGGCGGTCTTCGAGGAGCACCGCCATCCGTGGGCAGCGGTCTCCCTGCGGGGCTAGATCATCGGATTCCTCTGAAAAGAGGAATCTCCTTTTGCTCTGGCGCGACGGTCAGACCAGACGGCTCTGGACCACCGCCGCCTCGATGAAGCTGGCGAAGAGCGGGTGCGGCTCGAAGGGGCGCGACTTCAGCTCGGGGTGATACTGCACGCCGATGAACCAGGGGTGGTCGGGATACTCCACCGTCTCCGGCAGCAGCCCGTCGGGCGAGAGGCCGGAGAAGCGCAGGCCCTGCGCCTCCAGCCGCTCGCGATAGCCCATGTTCACCTCATAACGGTGGCGATGGCGCTCGGAGATCTCGGTCGAGCCGTAGATCTTCGCGATCTTGGTGTCAGCGGACAGCTTCGAAGCGTAGGCGCCGAGCCGCATCGTGCCGCCGAGGTTGCCGTCGGCGGCGCGCTGCTCCAGCTCGTTGCCGCGCATCCATTCGGTCATCAGGCCGACGACGGGCTCCTGCGTCGGGCCGAATTCGGTCGAGTTGGCGTTCTCTATGCCGGCGAGCGAGCGGGCGGCCTCGATCACCGCCATCTGCATGCCGAAGCAGATGCCGAAATACGGCACTTTGCGGTTGCGGGCGAAGGTCGCCGCCTTGATCTTGCCCTCCGCGCCGCGATGGCCGAAGCCGCCGGGCACGAGGATGCCGTGAACATGCTCGAGGAAAGGCGCCGGGTCTTCCTTCTCGAAGACCTCCGACTCGATCCAGTCGAGGTTGACCTTGACGTTGTTGGCGATGCCGCCGTGGGTCAGCGCCTCGATGAGGGACTTATAGGCGTCCTTCATGCCCGTATATTTGCCGACGACGGCGATGGTGACCTCGCCCTCGGGGTTCTTCACGCGCTCGGAGATGCGGTGCCAGTTCGAGATCTCGGGCTCCGCCGTGGCGTCCATGCCGAAGGCGGCCAGAACCTCGTTGTCGAGCCCCTCCGCATGGTAGGATAGCGGCACGTCGTAGATCGAGGCGACGTCCCGGGCCTCGATGACAGCCGTTTCGCGGACATTGCAGAACAGCGCGAGCTTGCGGCGCTCCTCACGCGGAATCTCGCGGTCGGTGCGGCAGAGCAGGATGTCGGGCTGGATGCCGATGGAGCGCAGCTCGGCGACCGAGTGCTGGGTCGGCTTGGTCTTCAGCTCGCCGGCGGTCGGGATATAGGGCAGCAGCGTGAGGTGCGTGAAGATGCACTGGCCGCGCGGCAATTGCTGGCTGATCTGGCGGATCGATTCGAGGAAGGGCAGGCTCTCGATGTCGCCGACCGTGCCGCCGATCTCCACCAGCGTGAAGTCGTAGCCCTCATTGCCGGTGAGCACGAACTCCTTGATGGCGTTCGTCACGTGCGGGACGACCTGGATGGTGGCGCCGAGATAATCGCCGCGCCGCTCCCGGGTCAGGATGTCCATGTAGATCCGGCCGGTGGTGATGTTGTCACCACGGTTGCAGGGCCTGCCTGTGAAGCGCTCGTAGTGACCGAGGTCGAGGTCGGTCTCGGCGCCGTCATCGGTGACGAAGACCTCGCCGTGCTGATACGGGCTCATCGTGCCCGGATCGACATTGAGGTAGGGGTCGAGCTTGCGCAGGCGGACCTTGTAGCCGCGTGCCTGGAGAAGGGCCGCGAGAGCCGCCGCCGCCAGGCCTTTGCCGAGCGAGGACACCACGCCGCCGGTGATGAAAACATACCGCGTCATGGGAGTTCTCCTCTATCGCCACGGGTTCGATTCGCTAAGCGCATTCAGTGCAGTCCCGCCTTGCCCTGCGCGCTTGTCCACAAAAGAGAAGGCCGGTCGCCCGGCCTCTCCAAACTCAAAAGAGAAGGGCCGGTTTCCCGGCCCCTACCCTGTCTCTACTGCTGCGGCGCCGCTGGCGGCGTCGGGGGCTGCGCGCCGCCCTGGCTCTGGTTCTGCATCTGGCGGAGCTGGTCGAGCACGCCGCCGGCATTCGGGGCGCTCGGAGCCGCGGGCGCACCAGGCGCCGCAGGCGTCGTCGCGGCGGGAGCGCCGTCGATGATCGAGCGCTGCACGCGCCCTTGCGTCGCCAGCACGGCCAGCACGATCGAGGTCAGGAAGAACAGGCCGGCGAGGATCGCCGTCGCCCGCGTCAGCGCATTGGCCTGGCCGCGGCCGGTCATGAAGCCGCCGACACCGCCACCGCCGCCCGAGCCCATGCCGAGACCACCGCCCTCGGAGCGCTGCAGCAGCACGACGCCGACGAGCGCGATGACGATGATCAGGTGGATGACGATGAGAACGTTCTGCATGATCTCACGAAATGGGCATGGCGCGGGCTGCCGGCAAGGGCCGCCCGCTCCTCGAAGGCCGAGATGAATTCGGCGGCGCACATAGCATGCGTGTGCCGGCAGCGCCACCCCTGCCGGCCATCCGATTCACCGGCGTCGCTCAGCCTTGGCAGGCGCGGGCGATCGCCAGGAATTCCTCGGCCTTGAGGCTCGCCCCGCCGACGAGCGCGCCATCGACATGGGCGACGTTCATCAGCTCGGCCGCATTGGAGGGCTTCACCGAGCCGCCATAGAGCAGCCGGACGCCCGCCGCCGCGGTCTTGCCGACGATCCGGGCGAGATCCGCGCGGATCGAGGCGTGCATCTCAGCGACATCGGCTGCCGTCGGCGTCAGCCCGGTGCCGATCGCCCAGACAGGCTCATAGGCGATGACGAGGTTAGCGGCATCGAGGCCTTCAGGCACCGAGCCCTTGAGCTGCTTGCGCACGACGGCGAGCGCCTTGCCGGCCTCGCGCTCCTCTTTCGTCTCGCCGACGCAGATGATCGGCACGAGCAGCGCCTTGCGCGCAGCTTCGGCCTTGGCGTGGACGGTGGCATTGGTCTCGCCATGGATCGTGCGACGCTCGGAATGACCGACGATGCAGAAGGTCGCCCCCGCATCGGCCAGCATCGCCGCAGAGACTTCGCCGGTGAAAGCGCCCGAAGGCTGCACGCTGCAATCCTGGCCACCGGTGGCGATCCGCGAGCCGATCAGCGCGGCCGAGCCCGTGAAAAGCAGGGTCGTGGGCGGGCAGATGGCGAGGTCGACGGCCTGCTTCAGCGCGGCGTCATAGCCCCTGGCGACTTCGGTTGCGATGGCGAGATCGGCCTTGAGGCCGTTCATCTTCCAGTTTCCGGCCACCAGCGGCCTGATGCTGCGCGTCACGTCGATCCTCCGAAAATGATACCCGGGCTTAGAGCATCGGACCGAAAAGTGGAATCCACTTTTCGGAACCAATCTGATGCAAAGACAAGGCGCTGGATCGCCACTTGGTGTCCGACAGGACGCGCGGCGGTCCAGCAATGCCCGGCCTGCGCCGCAATCACATGCGAGGCCCGAACACGAATCCGCCACGGCGATTGCGGCTTTCGCCTGCGGTTCCTATAAGCAGCGCCGCAAATCCGCGCGCGGGCGCTCGCTCCCGCGCCACATGCAGGGTCAGGAAAGACAGCTTCGATGATGATGCAGGGCATCCGCAAGGCGGGACAGGGCTTCTTCGGCAAGCTCCTCATCGCCGTCATGTTCGGCTTCCTCATTATCTCCTTCGCGATCTGGGGCGTGGGCGACATCTTCCGCGGCTATGGCCGCAACGAGGTGGCGCGCGTCGGCAAGACCGAAATCGGCCTGGAGCAGGTTCGCACCGCCTACCAGAACGATATCCAGAACCTGACGCGCCAGCAGCGCCGGCAGATCTCGCCGGAGATGGCGCGCGCGCTCGGCATCGACCGACAGGTGCTTTCCCGCCTGATCAGCGAGGCGACGCTCGACCAGACGGCGCGGGACATGCGCCTCGCGGTCTCCGACGAGACGATCCGCAACTTGATCTTCGACGACCAGGTCTTCCGGGACGGCTCGGGCCAGTTCTCGGCCGCGCGCTTCAACGAGTTGCTGCGCTCGAACGGCTACACCGAGCAGAGCTACGTCGCGCTCCAGCGAACGAACATCCTGCGCCAGCAGATCTCGGAGATGCTGGCGGGCGGGCTCGTCGCCCCCGTCGCGCTGCAGGAGCTCGGCAGCCGCCTGCGCAACGAGCGGCGCAACGTGACCTTCGCCCGCATGCCGGCAAGCGCCGCCGGCGAGATCGCCGCGCCGAGCGAAGACCAGCTCAAGACCTTCTTCAACGACCGCAAGAGCGCCTTCCGTGCGCCGGAATTCCGCACTGCCGACATCCTGGCGCTCTCGGCCGAGGCTCTGGCCGATCCGGCCAAGGTCACCGACGACGAGGCCAAGGCGCGCTACGAGGCGCTGAAGGCGCAGCGCTTCACCACGGCCGAGACCCGCACGGTCCAGCAGATCTCCTTCCCGAATGCGGAGGAGGCGCAGGCCGCCAAGGTGAAGATCGACGGCGGGGAAACCTTCGACGAGATCGCGACCGAACGGAACGTCGCCTTCAATGACCTGACGCTCGGCACCTTCACCCGCGAGCAGATGATCGACCCCGCCGTCCGCGAGGCCGCGTTCGCGCTGGAGCAAGGCAGCGTCAGCGCTCCGGTGACGGGCGCCTTCGGCACGGTGCTGCTGCGCGTGACCAATGTCGACAGCGCGCATGTGCGCCCCTTCGAGGAGGTGGCGGCCGAGGTGAAGCAGGAGGTCGCGGCCAGCCGCGCCTCCAGCCAGATCGCCGAACTGCACGACAAGATCGAGGATCAGCGCGCCTCTGCCCGGCCGCTCGCCGACATCGCCAAGGAGTTCGGCCTGCAGTTGCAGGCGGCAGGCCCGATGAGCGCAAACCTTACCAAGCCCGACGGTTCGCAGCAGGAGGCCCTGCCCGGCGCCGAAGCGACGCTCCAGGCGATCTTCCGCTCCGACATCGGCGTCGACAACGAGGCGATCCGTCTGCCGCGCAACACCGGCTATGTCTGGTTCGACGTGACCAAGATCGATCCTGCCCGCGAGCGGAGCTTCGACGAGGTCAAGGCCGAGGTCGAGAAGCAGTGGCGCGCCGACGAGACGGCCACCAAGCTCTCCGCCAAGGCGCGCGAGCTCGTCGAGCGGCTCGACAAGGGCGAGAGCTTCGACGCGGTCGCGGCTTCCGCCGGGCTCACCATCGAGACCGCGGCCGATGTCTCCCGGCAGGACCAGCGGCCCGAGCTGCCGGTCGGCGTCATCAGCCAGATCTTCGGCACGGCGGCGGGCAAGAGCAACTCCGCGGCCGCCGCCGATGGTGGGCGGATCCTGTTCAAGGTCGATGCGGCCACCGTCCCCGCTTATGTCCGCACGACGGAGGAAGCCGGGAACTTCCAACGCATCCTGTCGTCGAGCGTCACCGAGGACATCCTGCTGGAGTATGTCGCCAAGCGGCAGGCCGAACTGGGCGTCAGCATCAACGAGGCCGCCTTCCGCAATGCGACGGGCGGGGCGCAGAACTGACGATGCAGCCCTCCGACGCGTTCGAGCGCTTCGCGCAGGTCTATGAGGCGGGCACTCCGCAGTTGCTGCGCCAGGTGCTGGTCGGCGACTGCGAGACGCCGGTCGCCGCCTTCCTGAAACTGCGCCACGCCACGACCGGCCCGGCCTTCCTGCTCGAATCGGTCGAGGGCGGCGCGGTGCGCGGGCGCTATTCGATGATCGGGCTGGAGCCGGACCTGATCTGGCGTTGCCATCGCGGCGAGGCTTCGCTCTGCCGCCCGGCGCTGGGCGAGGACTTCCTGCCCGACCCGCGCCCGGCCTTCGAGAGCCTGCGCGCACTGCTCGACGAGAGCGCCATTCCCGAGGCCGAGGGCCTGCCGCCGATGGCGGCCGGCGTGTTCGGCTATCTCGGCTACGACATGGTGCGGCTGATGGAGCGGCTGCCGGAGCCCAAGGACACGGGAACCGGCGTGCCTGACGCCATCCTGACGCGGCCGACGCTGATGGTGGTGTTCGATTCGGTGCGCGACGAGATCCATGTCGTGACGCCGGTGCGGCACCGGCCCGGCATCACCGCCCGCCAGGCCCATGAGCAGGCGCAGGAGCGGCTGGAAGCGGTGGTCCGGGCGCTGGAAGGCCCCCTCCCCGCCGAGGCCGACATCGACATCGCGAACCTACCCGAGCCGGCGACGGTCTCGAACACAAGCGAGGCCGAATTCCACGAGATGGTCGCGAAGGCGAAGGAATACATCCGCGCCGGCGACATCTTCCAGGTGGTGCTGTCGCAACGCTTCGAGGCGCCCTTCCATCTGCCGCCCTTCGCGCTCTATCGCGCCCTGCGGCGGGTCAATCCGGCGCCTTTCCTCTGCTATCTCGATTTCGGCGGCTTCCAGATCGTCTGCTCGAGCCCGGAGATCCTCGTCCGGCTGCGCGACGACACGGTCACCATCCGCCCGATCGCCGGCACGCGCCGGCGCGGCGCGACCGAGGCCGAGGACAATGCGCTGGCAGAGGAACTGCTCGCCGACCCCAAGGAGCGCGCCGAGCACCTGATGTTGCTGGATCTGGGCCGCAACGATGTCGGCCGCGTCTCGCAGATCGGCAGCGTGAAGGTGACCGATTCCTTCTTCATCGAGCGCTACAGCCAGGTCATGCACATCGTCTCAAACGTCGAGGGGCAGATCGATCCGCGCCATGATGCGCTCTCGGCGCTCGTCGCGGGCTTCCCAGCCGGCACCGTCTCGGGTGCGCCGAAGGTCCGGGCGATGGAGATCATCGACGAGTTGGAGCGCGATGCCCGCGGCGCCTATGGCGGCTGCATCGGCTATTTCGGCGCCAATGGCGAGATGGACACCTGCATCGTGCTGCGCACGGCGGTGGTCAAGGACGAGCGCATGCATGTCCAGGCCGGCGCCGGCATCGTCTATGATTCGAACCCGGCGTCCGAGCAGGACGAGTGCATCAACAAGGCGAAGGCGCTGTTCCGCGCCGCTGAGGAAGCCATCCGCTTCGCCGCCCGCACCGGGCGCGGCCAGTAGCGCGCTCTTCGCTCCTATCCTGACGTAAAATCGGGCCGTCATGCTCGCCCTTGTGGCGAGCATCTACGCCTTGAATACGGCCTTCGACCGGCGAACATGGGATGGTCGGGACAAGCCCGACCATGACGGCGATGCAGCGGCGCCGGCTCGAAGACCTGAATCCGTCAGTGGTGCGCCTTGTGGGGCACGACCGTCATGCGATCGACCCAGGCGATGCCGATGGCCGACAGAATGAACACGACATGGATCATGGTCTGCAGCAGGACGCCGGTCTCGGTGTAGTTCGCCGTCTTGCCCGCGATGCCGATATTGCCGGCTTCGATGAAGGTCCGCAGCAGGTGGATCGACGAGATGCCGATGATCGCCATGGCGAGCTTGATCTTCAGGACGCTGGCATTGACGTGGCTTAGCCACTCCGGCTGGTCGGGATGGCCTTCGAGCCGCAGACGCGAGACGAAGGTCTCGTAGCCGCCGACGATGACCATGATCAGCAGGTTCGAGATCATCACCACGTCGATCAATCCCAGCACGACCAGCATGATCTGCTGCTCGCTGAAATCGAAGGCGTGGGTGACGAGGTGCCAAAGCTCCTTGAGGAACAGGAAGACATAGACGCACTGCGCCACGATCAGGCCGATATAGAGCGGCAGCTGCAGCCAGCGCGAGCTGAAGATGAGCGCCGGCAATGCGCCCATCTGGGGCGCTTCGGGAGACCGGGACGGATCGCGGGTGGGGGCCATGGTCTGTTCCTGATCCTTCGAATAAATGATGCGATCCTGCTGCAACGCAGCGCGTAGATGGCTTGAAACACGGGCGGGCGCAAGGCATCGCGCGCCGCTTTACGAACGTGCAACCACGATGATGTGACGGCGCATTTACGCCGAGATTCGGGACTAGACTTTTCCTAGGGTCATCAGATCGCTACAATCGAGTTCGGCCGGGGGAACATGCTCAGTTCCACTCGCATGGGACAGCAGAGGAGTTTCGTCATGATCAGGACGCTTGTCGTCGCCGCCGCGCTCGCTGGCGCGACCGTTCTTGCCGCGCCGGCATCCGCCGCGCCGCTGGCGAGCGGTGCCGCGACCGTAGCTACGGCGAAGGACGGCAGCCAGCTCGTGCAGAACGTGCAGTATCGCCGTTACGGCTACGGCTATGGCTATGGCCCACGCTATTATGGCGGTTATCGCCGCGGCCCGGCCGTCGGCGCCGGCATCGCGGCCGGTATCCTCGGCGGCGCTCTCGCGGCCGGTGCTCTCGCGGCTCCGCCGCCGCCGGTCTATTACGCGCCGGCGCCGGCCTATGGCTACGGCGTCGAGGATGTCGACGCCGTGGCTTACTGCTCGCGCCGCTTCCGGTCCTACAACCCTGAGACCGGCACCTATATCGGCGCCGGCGGCGTGGTTCGCTACTGCCCCTGACGGCAGGCGACACGACGATAGAGGACAACGACTCCCCGCAGCGATGCGGGGAGTTTTTTTATCGGCGGCCGGCCTTTAGGCTGCAGCTCGCCTGAATTCGGAGTGTCTCGTGCGTATCGCCACCTGGAACTGCAACTCGGTCCGCCAGCGGCTCGGCCATCTGCTCGACTTCCTGAAGGAGTCGGAGCCAGATGCGCTCTGCCTGCAGGAGATCAAATGCGTCGACGCCGATTTCCCGCGCGAGGAGATCGAGGCTGCGGGCTGGCAGGTCGAGACACACGGCCAGAAGACCTTCAATGGCGTGGCGATCCTGAGCCGCAGCAAGCTCGAGGATGTCCGGCGCGGGCTGCCGGGGGACGATGGCGACGAGCAGGCGCGCTATATCGAGGGCGTTCTGCCGCTCGGCCAGGGCGTGGTGCGGCTGGCCTCGATCTACCTGCCGAACGGCAACCCGCCCAATACCGAGAAATACCCCTACAAGCTCGGCTGGATGCAGCGGCTGACCGCCCACACCCGGATGCTGCTGGAGCATGAGGAGCCGCTGGTGCTGGCCGGCGACTACAACGTGATTCCCGAGCCCCGCGATGCGCGCGACCCGGGCGCTTGGGTCAGCGACGCCCTGTTCCTGCCGCCCACGCGCGCGGCCTTCCGCGGGCTCCTGAACCTCGGCCTGACCGAGGCTTTGCGCGCGACGACCGATGCGAGCGGGCTCTACAGCTTCTGGGATTATCAGGCCGGTGCCTGGCAACGGAACAATGGCATCCGCATCGACCACCTGCTGCTCTCACCCCAGGCGGCCGACAGACTGGCGGGTGTCACCATCGCAAAGCATGTCCGCGGCTGGGAAAAGCCTTCGGACCATGTGCCCGTGATGGTCGATCTGCACTGACGAAGGCGATCATGCCCCGGCTTGGCCGGGGGCAGGCTGGAAACCAGCACTGCTAAGCTGACGCTCGCGGCATTCTCCCGCGAGCGTCTTTGATTCCGGAAGCCGCGAATCTGTTGCCGGACCGTTCCGAAGGCGACTAGTACAGGCCGCCCGTGCCGGAGCCGATGGCGCGCCCGCCACCGCCGCCGCCAGCGCCGAAGGGCACGCCGCCGTCCGTCGAAGCGCCGATCACCGAGAAGGAATCCGGCGGGGCCGTGCCGGGCTTGAAAGCCTCGAGGATGCCGCCCTCGCCGCCGGCGCGCATGCCGCTGCGGGCATCGACGCGGATCAGCTTGATGCCGGCCGGGACGCGGAACGGGGTGGCCGGCTTCTCCTTCAGCGCGACGCTCATGAAGTCGCGGAAGATCGGCGCGGCATACTGGCCGGCGGTGGCCGAGGTGCCCAGCGATTTCGGCTTGTCGAAGCCCATATAGACACCGACCGCGAGGTCCGGCGAGAAGCCGACGAACCAGACGTCCTTGGCGTCGTTGGTCGTGCCGGTCTTGCCGGCGAGCGGCTTGCCGACCGACTTCACCACAGTCGCGGTGCCGGCGTTGACCACGCCTTCCAGGATCGAGACCATCTGATATGCGGTCAGCGGATCGAGCACCTGCTCGCGGTTGTCGATCAGGCGCGGCTCCGGCTGGTTCGCCCATTTTTCGGCGGCGCAGCCTTCGCAGACGCGCTGGTCGTGGCGGAAGATCGTCGTACCCCAGCGATCCTGGATGCGGTCGATCAGGGTCGGCCGGATGCGCCGGCCACCATTGACCAGCATCGAATAGGCCGCGGTCATCCGCATGACCGTGGTCTCGCCGGCGCCGAGCGACATCGAGAGGACCGGCTGCAGATCGTCATAGATGCCGAATCGACGCGCATATTCCGCGATCAGCGGCATGCCGACATCCTTGGCGAGCCGGACCGTCATCAGGTTCTTGGAGAACTGGATGCCGTAGCGCAGCGTGTGCGGGCCGGTCGACTTGCCGTCGTAGTTTTCCGGGCGCCACATACCGAGGCCAGGCCCCTGGTCGATCTCGATCGGCCCGTCCAGCACGATGCTCGACGGGGTGTAGCCATTGTCGAGCGCCGTCGCGTAGACGAAGGGCTTGAAGGACGAGCCCGGCTGGCGCAGCGCCTGCGTGGCGCGGTTGAACTCGGACTGGTCGTGGCTGAAGCCGCCGACCATGGCGAGCACGCGGCCCGAGAACGGGTCCATGACCGTGATGGCGCCGTTGACCTCTGGAAGCTGCCGCAGGCGAGCGTAGCCGGCCCGGCCCTCGAGCGGCTCGACATAGACGACATCGCCGACCGAGACGGCCTGGGAGACGCGGGCCCGGCGGGTCCACTTGATGCCGTCGCCGGCGAGCGTCAGCGTCTGGCGCTCCTTGTTGATATGGCCGGCATTGTCACGCAGCGGGTGCAGGCCGAGACGCGCGCTGTCGCCGTTGACATCCAGCACCACCGCGAGCCGCCAGGGCGCCACGTCGCCGAGAACCGGCAGTTCGCCCAAGGTCGTTCCCCAGTCGCCGGAGCCGATATCGAGCTTCTGCACGGCGCCGCGCCAGCCCCGCGCTTCATCGAACCGCACGAGCCCGTCGACCAGCGCCTTACGGGCCATCAGCTGGGTCTTGGGATCGACGGTCGCACGCACGGAGAGGCCGCCTTCCAGCAGCTTCTTCTCGCCGTAACGATCCTGCAGTTCGCGCCGAATCTCCTCGGCGAAATAGCCGGCAGCGATCTGGTTCGGCGAGACGGTACGCGGATTCACGCCGAGCGGCTGCTTCTTGGCCGCCTCGCCGGCCTGCGCCTTGACGTAGCCGTTCTCGACCATGCGATCGATGACGTAGTTCCGGCGCTCGATGGCGCGGTCGCGATTCCGGAAGGGATGCAGATCCGAGGGCGCCTTCGGCAGGGCGGCGAGATAGGCCGCTTCCTGAAGGTTCAGCTCATGCACCGACTTGCCGAAATAGTTCAGCGCCGCCGCGGCGATGCCGTAGCTGCCCTGCCCCGGCGCCGGCGCGCCGAGATAAATCTCGTTCAGGTAGAGCTCGAGGATCTTGTCCTTCGAGTAGGTGGTTTCGAGCTTCAGCGCGACGAGCGCCTCGCGGATCTTGCGCTCCATCGACTGCTCGGAGCCGACGAGGAAGTTCTTCGCGACCTGCTGCGTGATCGTCGAAGCGCCCTGCGGCCGCCGGTTGGCGCCGCGGTTGCGGAAATTATAGATCGCGGCGCGGGCCAGACCTTCGGGGTCGACGCCCATGTGCTTGTAGAAATTCTTGTCCTCGGCCGAGATATAGGCATCGACGACCAGCTTCGGCACCGCCTGGATCGGCAGGTAGAGCCGGCGCTCGCGCGCATATTCGGCGATCAGGCTGCCGTCGCCCGCATGAACGCGGGTCATCACTGGCGGCTCGTAGTTCCGGAGCTGGGCTGAGTCGGGCAGGTCCTGCGAAAAGTGCCAGATCAGGCCGCCGAGCACGACAGCGCCGATCACGAAGGCGATCGCGCCAGCCGCGAACAACCAACCGAACATTCGCAGAATGAACCGCATCGTAGGCCCTGGACCCCTCTCTCAACAGCCGGCGCGCCGAGTCAGGGCGCTTCGCAGACCGTAGCTATAGTATCACGGAAATGGCGGAACCGTGGCCTGTCGACCACATTTTCGCGCCTTCCCATAGGCCACGCCCTCAAACGTGGCTAGCGCCGAATCTCGGCCGCCTGCCCGACCGATGCCCTCTCCCGGGCGAAATAGTCGTCGACTGCGGAGGAAACTGCAGTCACGGCCTTGCCGCGCCACTCCGGCGAATTCAGGAGTTCGGCATCCTTCGGGCTCGACATATAGCCGAGCTCGATCAGCACGGAAGGCACGTCCGGCGCACTCAGCACCCAGAACCGGGCCGAACGCAGCGGGATCTTGTGCATCTTCACCGAGGCCCCGAGCTTGTCGACGAGGTTGCGCGCGAAGACGCCGGAGAAGGTCCGGGTCTCCCGGCGCGCCAGATCCATCAGGATGCCGGCCACGTCCTGCACCTCTTCGCTGGTCTCGAGACCAGCGGCCGAGTCGGCCTCATTCTCCTTGGCGGCGAGCTTGGCGGCTTCGGCGTCGGTCGCCCGTTCCGAGCGGGTATAGACCGTGGCGCCGCGCACATCCTGCGCCTGGACCAGCGAATCGGCATGGATCGAGATGAAGAGATCGGCCTGCTCATCGCGCCCGACCTGGACTCTGTCGGCCAGCGACACGAATCGATCGTCGTCGCGCGTCATCAGAACACGGTAGCGGCCGCTGGCCTCGAGCTGCTCCTTGAGCGCCTTGCCGAAGGCGAGCACCACGGATTTCTCGGCGATGGACGCCACCATGGCGCCGGGGTCGATGCCGCCGTGGCCGGGGTCGATCATGATCGTGCGGCGTGCCTCGGCAACGGGCTTTGCTGGCGCGGGCAGCGGCACCGCGGCAATGGCCGGCTGCGGCGGCCGCGCCTTGTCGACCTCCGCCAGGAACTCCGGCCGCCCGACTTTCCTGAGCTCGATCGTCAGTTCTCCAAAGCCGCCGCGAACCACGCGTGTTTCAGTCTTCGCGACCACGGCCGGCTGCGAGAGGTCGATGATGATTCGGGCCTTGTCGGCGGTGAACAGGCCGTATCGGTATCCGCTGACGAAACCTGCAGCCTTCTTGGCGTTCGGCTGAATCTGGAAATTGGTCGAGGGCATCTCGACGATGACGCGGTCCGGCGAGGCCTGAACCCAGGCGTTCACATCCAGCTTCGACGACAGCATCAGTGTCAGGCGCACGGTGTCGCCGCTCTGTTCAAGGCGGGCGTCGGTTGCAACCGGATAATCGCTTTGCGCCTTCGTCTCGGCCCGCGGCGTCGTCAAACTCAGAGTGCAGGCCAGGGCGCAGGCCAAAGCGCCTCCCGGAGCTGGGAGACGAAGCCTCGCAGCTGCTCGGCGGATGCGCGAAAACAGCGCAAATATCCCGTCGGCGGTCATCATCGCTTAACCATTGCGGGGATGAAATCTTAAGAGGCGGTTACCATCTCAAAGCGGAGGCGGAAACCGCCGCGAGACGGTGTCGGTGAAATGCTTTCGTCATGTGACTTGCAAACCACCATCACCTGTCTGTAATGGAACAAGTCGCTTGTCAGCCGCCCGTTGGATCGAAGAGGTCTCGAGCAGGCTGGGCTGCCACCCTCGCGGGATCGGCAGCGGCAAGACGACCGCAACGGATCGTCCGCAGGCGGTTGGTATCGGGATTGCAAGTGTTCTGCGCCCTACCCTGTCTCGCGAGCGTGCAAACGCGGTGCATTCGGCCATCAGGCGGGCGCATCGCAGGTCAGGATAGATGACGGGGCCAACGACGCCGCTTACATCATCGGTGAACCGTTCCAACCCGCGGAACCGCGCCGGGCTTCTGGCCCGAGCGGCTGTTCCGAGTCGCCTTCCTGTACTGGCTGAACTTTATTTCCTGCAACATGCCGGCGCATGCCGGCCTTCGCGCGGCGCCCCTGCCCGTGGCGGCGGATTCATGTCCGTAGCCTCGTGGAATCCGGCGGCCGCGCCAATGGACCTTTCTTATGGCCAACAAGATGCTGATCGACGCCACCCACCCGGAAGAGACCCGGGTCGTGGTGGTCCGCGGTTCCCGCGTAGAAGAATTTGATTTCGAGTCCGCCAGCCGCAAACCTCTGCGCGGAAATATCTATCTCGCCAAGGTGACGCGCGTGGAGCCGTCGCTCCAGGCTGCCTTCGTGGAATACGGCGGCAATCGCCACGGCTTCCTCGCCTTCTCCGAAATCCATCCCGACTATTACCAGATCCCTGTCGCCGACCGTCAGGCGCTGCTGGACGACGAGGCGCGCGCCGCCCGTGACGAGGAGCACGACGAGGAACGGCGCGAGAAGCGCGGTCGCCGCGACCGCGGTCGGCGCGGGGATCGCGACAACCGGGCCAAGAAGGCAGCCAAGGACGAGACCGTCTCGGCCGAGGTCGAAGACAATGGCGAAGCCGTCCACGTCGAGACCGACGGCAAGGAAGCGGCGATGGTCAACGAGGGCGCACCTGCCTTCGGTGAACACTTCGCCCCGGCCGTCACCGAGAACCCGGACGAGGACGCCGTCGAGAACGCCGCGCCTTTGACCTTCGAGACGACCGAAGTGGTCGAAGCCACCGACGCTCCGGCCGAGGAAGCCCGCAAGCCGGCCGATGACGAGGACGGCGACGAGGAGAACGGCGACGAAGCCGAGGAGGCTCCCGAGCAGCTCGGCGGCGGCGACGCGCTCGACGACATGCCGGAGCGTCCGCAGCGCCATTCGCGCCGCCAGTACAAGATCCAGGAGGTGATCAAGCGTCGGCAGATCATCCTGGTCCAGGTCGTCAAGGAAGAGCGCGGCAACAAGGGCGCGGCGCTGACCACCTATCTTTCGCTCGCCGGACGCTACTCTGTCCTGATGCCGAACACCGGCAAGGGCGGCGGCATCTCGCGCAAGATCACCAATGCCGAGGACCGCAAGCGCCTGAAGGAGATCGCCCAGGAGCTGGAGGTCCCGGAGGGGATGGGCCTGATCCTGCGCACGGCCGGCGCCTCGCGCACCAAGGTCGAGATCCGGCGCGACTACGAATATCTGATGCGGATGTGGGAGAGCGTGCGCGAGCTGACGCTGGCCTCCGTCGCTCCGGCGCTGGTCTATGAGGAGGGCAACCTCGTCAAGCGCTCGATCCGCGACCTCTACAACAAGGACATCGACGAGGTTCACGTCGCCGGCGAGGAGGCCTATCGCGAGGCCAAGGACTTCATGCGCATGCTCATGCCGAGCCATGCCAAGAGCGTGAAGCCCTATCGCGAGCAGACCCCGCTCTTCGCCTCCTTCGGCGTGGAGAGCCAGCTCGACGCGATGTTCTCCAACACGGTGACGCTCAAGTCTGGCGGTTACCTCGTCATCAACCAGACCGAGGCGCTGGTCGCGATCGACATCAACTCGGGCCGTTCGACCCGCGAGCACAATATCGAGGACACCGCCCTCAAGACCAATCTCGAAGCGGCGGAGGAAATCTCCCGCCAGCTGCGCCTGCGCGATCTCGCCGGCCTCATCGTGATCGATTTCATCGACATGGAGGAGAACCGGAACAACCGCGCGGTCGAGAAGAAGCTGAAGGAATGCCTCAAGGACGACCGTGCGCGTATCCAGGTCGGCCGCATCTCCGCCTTCGGTCTTCTGGAGATGTCGCGCCAGCGCATCCGCACCGGCGTGCTGGAATCCTCCTCGGTTCCCTGCCCGCACTGCGCCGGCGCCGGCATGATCCGCTCCACGCCTTCGGTCGCGCTGCAGATCCTGCGCGCGCTGGAAGAGACGCTGATCAAGAGCGCCGCGCACAACCTCACCGTCCGTACCCGGCCGGAGGTGGCGCTCTACGTGCTCAACCAGAAGCGCGCGCATCTGGCCGATCTCGAGGCGCGTTTCGCCATCGCGATCACCGTCGCAACCGATCTGAACCTCATGGGCACGCGCTATTTCGAGGTCGAGAAGGGCGAGTTCGTCGGCAATGAAGGCCGCGTCGTCCCGACCGCCTTCAAGGCCGAGGCTATCGCCTCCGATGTCGACGACGAGGCGCTGGACGCGGCTGCGGAAGCGGCCGCCCTCGATGCCGAGACCGGCGACAACGAGACGACCGCCGGCGAGGCGCAGGGCGAGCGTGGCGATGGCGAAGGCAACCGTCGCCGTCGCCGTCGCCGCAGGCGGCGGCGTGGTGGCGAGCGCGATGGCCAGGGCCAGTCGCTCGAAGGCGCGCAGGATGGTGACAGCGATGGCGACGAGAGCGAGGACGGCGATGACGATGCCGTCGAGCCGGCAGCCATCGAGGCCGTGAGCGAAGCCCCGGCCGTCGTCGAGACGCCGGAGCCGGTGGCGGAAGAGCCCGCGCCAGTCGAGGCCGCCAAGCCGAAGCGCAGCCGCGCCCGCAAGCCGAAGGCGGAAGCCGCCGAGGCCAAGGAAGCGAAGGCCGAAGCCAAAGTCGAAGAGACCGTGGCCGCTGAGGCTGCTCCTGCGGCAGAACCCGCCGAGAAGCCGAAGCGCAGCCGCTCCCGCAAGAAGGTCGTGCCGATCACCGAGGGCGGCGAGGCGGCGGCGGAAGCCGCTCCCGCCCCCGCTCCGGCAGAAGCTGCTCCCGCCGCTCCGCCTGCCGAAGAGCCTGCGGCGCCGGAACCCGCTCCTGCCCCTGCCGCCGCTCCGGCGCCGGCTGAGGAGCCCGTCGCAGTCGTGCTGACCCCGGCCGATCCGGACCGGCCGAAGCGCGGCGGCTGGTGGAACAGGCTGGCCGGCCGCTCCTGAGCGCCGGCTTCAGGAAACGACAGTAACAAGCGAAGCCCGCTGCGCCCCCGCAGCGGGCTTCGTTCTGTCTGCCCTTGGCGATCCTCAGGGCGCGATCCATGATGGGGCCGCCCGCCCCTCCATCTCATGGAAGAGAGCCGATGCCGCCGCCGCGCAACAGGGAACGGGAAGTCCTGCTCGCACTCGGCATCGTCGGCCTGCTCGGTCTGGCTTATCTGGCCTGGAGTGCCGTCGGCTGGTTCGGCGTCGGGCTGCTGGGCCTCCTGGTGCTCTTCATCGCCGTCAGGTTCGAACTGGAGGGCAACCGGCCGATCGGGCCGCAGATGACGCCGGATCTCCATGCCAGCCAGTATCGCAGCGAAGGGCATCAAAACCGCGCCGAGCGTGCCGGCCGCATGTCCGAGCTGGGCACCCTCGTCAACGCCGCCCGCCTCGCCTCCATGCTCGGTGGAATGCTGGCGATAGCCGGGTTCGGCCTGTTCTTTCTCTTTTAGAGCTCAGCCCGCCGCGGGCGCGAGCGGTGTGGGCGGCGGCACCGTGGCGAGCGCTGCGGCGGCGCCGGATTGCTGCCCGCCCTCGCCGCCGCGCACCGTAACGGCGTTCGAGGCGAAGGGGATGTGCGCATCGTTCATCGCGCGATAGACGCGCTTCAGCGCTTCCCGCTGCAGCATCGAGGCTTGGTTCGGCTTGCCGGTGAACTTCAGCCTAACCACGATCGCCTGGTCGGTGATGTCGGCGACGCCCTGCATCTTCAGCGGCGCGATGAAATGCGGCGCGTATTCAGGGTCCTCCATCAGCGCGATGCCGACCTTCTTGATGGCCTTGCGGGCCTGCTCGAGGTCAGCCGAATGGTCGAGGCGGACGTTGAATTTGACCGTCGCCCAGTCGCGGCTGGCATTGGTCAGCTGCTGGACCTGGCCGAAGGGCACGGTGTGGATCTGGCCGCTCTGGTGGCGAAGCTGCATCGAGCGCAGCGAGATCTTCTCGACCGTGCCCTTGAGGCGGCCGGTATCGACGTATTCGCCCACGCGGAACGCGTCCTCGAGCATGAAGAACACGCCCGAGACGATGTCGCGCACCAGCGCCTGCGAGCCGAAGGACAAGGCGAGGCCGAGAATGCCGAAGGCGGCCAGCAACGGCCCGATATCGACGCCGAGGCGCGAGAGCACGATCAGCACCGTCAGGCCCAGCACGGTCCCCAGCACGACGCCGCGCAGCACCGGCAGAACGGTCGCGAGCCGGCTCGGCACGCTCTCCTCATGCGCGTCGTCTTCGTCCGCGGGGCCAACCACCCGCCGCCGGGGCGTATAGGCATCGAACAAGGCGCGCAGGAAGACGAGCGCGACCCAGCCGGCGAAGGCGAAGGTCGCGACGCCGGCGATCTGCCGCATGACGGTGGCGAACTGCCCGGAACTGACGCCGAGCAGCAGCCCAGCCCAGAGACGCGCCAGCACGAAGAAGCCGGCCGCCCAGACCACGCCGACTGCCGCGGCCTGAAGAGCGGCGGCGCCGGCATGCGCTAGCGGCGTCGCGCCTTGCTTCTGTTCACGATGAGCTGCCCGGCAGTTCAGCAGGCTCGATATACCCACCACGATAATGGGAATCAGCACGATGGCCGTCTGTGTCAGGGCTGCGGCCTCGGTCCAGCGCCCGCCGTTGGTCATCATCGAGGCGGCGCAATTGATCATCCAGAGGATGGCGGCCACCGCCATATAGAACCAGGCTGCTCCGGCAGCGATCAGCCGCCGAATCGGCCCCGGCGAGGGCGAGCCGGTCATGATCAGGCCGGCGAGGTCGTGCCGCATGTCATGGAACCACCAGAGCTTGAACAGCGTCACGGCCGTTCCTGTCAGCGCGATCAGCCCGGTGACCGGCAGCGGGCCGTTGCTGACGTGCTGGGCCAGCATGATTCCGGTCACGACAAAGGGCGTCACCAGCGCGTAGATCACCAGCAGGCGGAAATGGCGCTCGGCCCGCGGCAGCGGCATGATGCGGCGCTCCGGGTTGCCAGGCGAGAGCAGGAAGCGCGCCGTCGCGATGTAGAGCGCGCCGATCGCGGCGCCGTTCGCGCCCGTCGACAGGGCGATCATCGCCAGGTCGTTTTCGGGCAGCCAGACATTGCGCGCATAGCGCACCACGGCAAGCGCCAGGACGATCGTCGCGACGTCCTGCAGCAGCCCCCACGACGCAGCGATCAGCCGGGGTGTGAACTCTGGGCCTCTGGGTTGGAGCTTCCGGGCGAACCAGGCTGAGGTCGCCGCCCGAAACACGAGCGCGAGCGCGAGCGCGAGCCCGACGATCAGGAGAATGCGGCCGCCGGCGCCGAGCCCGCTGCGACCGTTCTGGTTGCGCTCCCAGGCGCTCTCCCAGTCCTCGGGCAGCCGCGTCACGCTGGGTACGGCGGAGACGCCGTATTCAAGCCCACCCATGAAGGTCTCGGCCAACGCACCGACCTGCGCCTGAAAGCCTTCTTCGTCGGCCATGGAGCGCGGCGGCGCGGCAGGTTTCTCCTTGCCCGCGGGCTCCTTGCTTGTGGACTCCGCCGTCGGTGCCTGCGTCGCGGCGCTTCCTCCGACTCGGATCTCGACCGACCGGCCGGAGCCGGACAGCGCGTCGACCATCTTGCGAATCGTCTCCGGCGCCTCGTCACCGCGCAGGTTCAGGACGACGGGGGGCTGCGCCTGCGCGCGGGCCGGGGTCGCCGTGACGATCGCCACCCCGCCAAAGCCGAGCAAGGCCAGAAGCAGCGCGAAAGCGAGGCCGGCTGATAGCCGGGGCAAAGCCCGGCGCGTGAGCATCCTGCCGGCTGCTGCTACGTTCATGGCGCGTCTCCCCCTCGCCTCGGAGCCGGGAGAATGCGGAGCTTCCGCGAGTTCTGGCAAGGGAAATGCTCCGGATCCACCGTCGCAGTCCCGATGCCGGCCCGATGCTCAGCGTTTTCGTAGCCAATCGCCCATGCGGGACACCGCCTCCTCGCATTCGGCGAGCGAGCCGGCGAAGGAGAGCCTGACGGTCCGCGCCCCGCGCCCTTCATCGAAATCGAGGCCGGGCGTGATCGCGACCTTGGCCTCTTCCAGAACGCTTCGGCAGAAGGCCATGGAATCGTTCGAGTACCGGCCGATGTCGAGATAGATGTAGAAGGCGCCGTCGACCGGCAGGAAATCGCCGAGACCGATCTCGGGCAGCGTTTTCAGCAGGAAGGCGCGGTTCTGTGCGTAGCCGGCCTTGATCGTCTCGCATTCCTCGGTCGCCTCGAAGGCCGCCTCGCCCGCCACCTGGCTCAGATAAGGCACCGAGATCGAGAAATTCTGCTGCAGCCGCTCGATCGTCCGCACGAGCCGTCGCGGCACCACCAGCCAGCCGACACGCCAGCCGGTCATGCAATAATATTTGGAGAAGGAGTTGACGATGATCGCGTCGGGATCGGCTGAGAGCGCCGTCGTCGCCGGCGCTTCATAGGTCAGGCCGTGATAGATTTCGTCGGATATGTACCAGAGGCCGAGGTGGCGGCAGGCGGCGGCGACATCCGCGATGGCCTCGGGCGCCATCACGACGCCGGTCGGGTTCGCAGGGCTCATGGTCAGCACGCCGGCAAGCGGCTTCTCGCGATGCGCGCGCTCGATCAGCTCGGGCGTCAGCGCGAAGCGCGTCTCCGGCCCGACTTCGATCGCGACAGGCTCCAGCCCGAGCGCTATCAGGATGTTGCGATAGGCCGGATAGCCCGGCGCCGTGATCGCGACCCGCGCGCCCGGCTGGAAGCAGGCGAGGAAGGCGAGGATGAAGCCGCCCGAGGAGCCGGTCGTGACCACGACGCGCTCCGCCGCCACGTCCACGCCATAAGCATCGTGATAATGCCGCGCGATGCGCGCCCTCAGCGAATCCGTCCCCAGCGCCTGCGTATATCCGATCCGGCCGTCCTCCAGCGCCCGGGCCGCTGCGGCGCGGATCGAGGCCGGCGTCGGCGCCGAGGGCTGCCCGACCTCCATATGCACGACGTTGCCGCCGGCCCGCTCGATGGCAGCCGCCTGGTTCATCACATCCATGACGATGAAGGGGGCGACACGTTCGGCGCGCGCGGCCAGGGCGGGAGGAGCGGCAGGCGTCGTCGAGGGCTTCTGCATCGGCTTGTCCGGTTCTGAAGGCGCGGAGGCCCGCGTAGCGGAGGCGGGCGCGTGCCGCAACCGCCAATGGCGGCCATTGCCGGAGCCGTGATTTGACCTCGGGCCGGCGAAGCCACAAAAGCTCAGTGATCATTGCGCGCCACAAGGCGCTGTTTTCCGTGGCCCGTTTCATCGGCCGACGGTTTCGAAAGGACGACGCGATGGCTCTCCGCACCCTCTTCGGCATGGCACGCGCCTGGGCGCGCCCCGCCGGCCTCGTGCTCGCCCTTGGGCTCGCGACCGCCGCCGGCCCCGCCCTTGCCCAGCAGCCCGCGCCGCTCTCGCCCGAGCAGCGCAAGGTCGTCATGGACCTGATCCGCGAGACCATCGTCCAGAATCCGGAGATCATCCAGGAGGCGTTGATCGAGCTGGAACGGCGCAACACGGTCGCCCAGGCCGAGGCGCAGCGCTCCGCGGTCGCGGCCGAGAAGGCGCGGATCAGCGATCCGGCGACCTCGATCGTCATCGGCAACCCCGAGGGCGACGTCACCCTCGTCGAATTCATGGATTACAATTGCGGCTTCTGCAAAAGGGCGATGGAGGATGTGACCGCCCTCACCAAGGCCGATCCGAAGCTGCGCGTCGTGCTCAAGGACTTCCCGATCCTCGGCCCCGATTCGGTCGAGGCGAGCCGCGTGGCCGTCGCGGCCAAGACCCAGCTGCAGGGTCAGAAGTACTTTGATTTCCACAACAAGCTGATGGCCGTGAAGGGCCGGGTGAACGCGGCCAAGGCGCTCGAGATCGCCAAGGAAGCCGGCGCCGACGTGGAGAAGTTGAAGAAGGAGATGGAGGCGCCCGCGACCAAGGCCGCGATCGAGGCGACGGTCGCTTTGGGCGATCGGCTGGGCCTCACCGGCACGCCGGCCTTCATCATCGGCGAGGAGATCGTGTTCGGCGCGGTGGGCCAGGCGGCCCTCAAGCAGAAGCTCGACTCGGTGCGCCGCTGCGGCAAGACTGAGTGCGCCGGCTGATCCCTCGCCCCTGCCCGCACCCGCTACACACAGCCGGGACGGCCGTTCAGGCTTCCCCTGCCGGCTCGCAACGTTTATGAGGGCGGCTTCTGCCGCCCGCGCGCGGCGTCGGAATCAACGCCTTCCATGGTCGCCGTCCACGTCCTGAACGGACCAAACCTGAACCTGCTCGGAACCCGCGAGCCCGCAACCTATGGCGCCGTGACACTCGCCGGCGTCGAGGAACGGCTGCAGCGCAAGGCGCAGGCGGCCGGCGTGGAGCTCACCTTCCGCCAGACCAACTACGAAGGCGAGCTCGTCACCTTCATCCAGCAGGCCGGGCTCGCCGGTGCTGGAATCGTCATCAACGCCGGCGCCTATACCCATACCTCGCTGGCGCTGCGCGATGCGATCAAGGGCGTCGATGCGCTGGCGATCGAGGTGCATGTCTCGAATGTCCATGCGCGCGAGGAGTTCCGGCACCATTCCTATATGGCGCCGGTCTGCGTCGGCGTGATCTGCGGCTTCGGCGTCGCCAGCTACGACTTGGCCTTCGACGCGATCGTGCCGCTTCTGGAAAAGCGCGCGGCGAAGACCGCGTGAATTGTTGAACGACGGGACGCCGGCGTCTTGCCCCGCTCCCTCCCCTAGAATCCTAAGAAGACGGTGACACCCGCCATGGCGACCAAGAGCCCGATCGATCCTGAACTTGTCCGTGAGCTCGCCGAGCTGCTGAACCAGACCGACCTGACCGAGATCGAGGTCGAGAAGGGTGATCTGCGCGTGCGCGTCGCCCGTAATATCACTGCCAATTTCCAGGTCCCGGCCGCGGCTCCCATGGCTGTCGCAGCGCCCGTCGCCGCCGCTCCGGCCGCGGTGGCCGACGCCAAGCCCACCGCCGCCCATCCCGGCGCCGTCACCTCCCCGATGGTCGGCACCGCCTATCGCCGCCCCTCGCCTGACGCCAAGCCCTTCGTCGAGATCGGCAGCGTGGTGAAGCAGGGCGAGCGCATCCTCCTCGTCGAGGCGATGAAGACCTTCAACGACATCGTCGCCCCGCGCGCCGGCAAGGTCACGGCCATCCTCGTCGAGGACGGTCAGCCCGTCGAATACGGCGAGCCGCTGCTGGTGATCGAGTGAGCGGGGCCGGCAAGGACGGCGAGATCAAGATGTTCGACAAGATCCTGATCGCCAACCGTGGAGAGATCGCGCTGCGCGTGCTGCGCGCCGCCAAGGAGCTCGGCATCGCGACCGTCGCGGTGCATTCCACGGCCGATGCCAATGCCATGCATGTGCGCCTCGCCGATGAGAGCGTCTGCATCGGTCCGCCGGCCGCGCGCGAGAGCTATCTCAACATCCCCGCCCTGATCGCCGCTTGCGAGATCACGGGCGCCGATGCGGTCCATCCCGGTTACGGCTTCCTCTCCGAAAACGCCCGTTTCGCCGAGATCCTCGATCGGCATAACATCGCCTTCATCGGCCCCAAGGCCGAGCATATCCGCTCGATGGGCGACAAGATCGAGGCCAAGCGCACCGCCAAGGCGCTCGGCATTCCCTGCGTGCCGGGTTCCGAGGGCGGCGTGGCCGACGAGGCCGAGGCGCTGCGCATCATCCGCGAGATCGGCCTGCCCGTGATCATCAAGGCCGCCTCCGGCGGCGGTGGCAAGGGCATGAAGGTGGTCCGGAACGAGGACGAAATCGCCGTCCTGCTCGCCACCGCCCGCAGCGAGGCCAAGGCCAATTTCGGCGATGACGCGGTCTATATCGAGAAGTACCTCGAGAAGCCGCGCCATATCGAGATCCAGGTGCTCGGCGACGGGCGCGGCAACGCCATCCATCTCGGCGAGCGCGACTGCTCGCTGCAGCGCCGCCACCAGAAGGTCTGGGAAGAAGGCCCCTCGCCCGCGCTCAACGCCGGCGAGCGCGACCGGATCGGCGAGATCTGCGCCAAGGCGATGCGCGAATTGCAGTATCGCGGCGCAGGCACCATCGAGTTCCTCTACGAGGACGGCGAGTTCTACTTCATCGAGATGAACACCCGCATCCAAGTCGAGCATCCCGTGACCGAGATGATCACCGGCATCGATCTCGTCAACGAGCAGATCCGCATTGCAGCGGGCGCGCCGCTTTCGCTCAAGCAGTCGGACATCGTCATCGAGGGCCATGCCATCGAGTGCCGGGTCAATGCCGAGCATCACGCGACCTTCCGCCCCTCGCCGGGCAAGATCGCCTCGTTCCATACGCCAGGCGGCCTCGGCGTGCGCGTCGATTCCGCCGCTTATCAGGGCTACACGATCCCGCCGCACTACGACTCGCTGGTCGGCAAGCTGATCGTCCATGGCCGCAACCGGGCCGAATGCCTGATGCGCCTGCGCCGCTCGCTCGACGAGTTCGTCGTCGACGGCGTCGACACGACGCTGCCGCTGTTCCGCACACTCGTCCGCAACCAGGACATCCTGAACGGCGAGTACAACATCCACTGGCTCGAGAAATTCCTCGCCGCCGGGGGCATGGGTGAAGCCGAGGGCTGAGAGCCGCGCAGTCCGGAAATAATAAAGCCCCTCGCAGCGCGAGGGGCTTTATTGTGTCTTCGCTAGGTCATCCCGGGCCGAGCGAAACGCAGACCCGGGATCGATACGCAGCGCGACGGCTCAGATCGCCTCCAGCAGCCCCTTGATCAGCGCCTGCCGCGGCGCGATCGACGAGATCAGGGCGTATTCCTTCAACGTATGCGCGCCGTCGCCATCGATGCCGAGCCCGTCCAGCGTCGGCACGCCCAGCGCCGCCGTGAAGTTGCCGTCCGAGCCACCACCCGTCATCGGGCAATCCTCCAGCTCGAAGCCGATGCCGGCCGCGACCTTCCGCGCGATCTCGAACAAGCCGGCCACCTCGGGCGACTTCTCATAGGGCGGGCGGTTCATGCCGCCGGTGATGCGGAGCTTCACATCGGGATCATGCGGCTTCAGGCCGAGGATGCGCTCCTCCATCATCTTGCCGTCGGCCGCGGTGGTGACACGGCAATCGACACTGAACCAGGCATGCTGCGGGATGACGTTCGCCGCCGTGCCGCCGCCGATCAGCGCGACGCTGGTGGTGATGCCGCGGGCGTAGTCGGTCATGCCCTCGATGGCGAGGATCTGGTGCGCGGCCTCGCGGATGGCGCTGCGCCCGTCGGCGTGACGGGAACCGGAATGGGAGGGCCGGCCTTCCAGCTTCACATCGAAGCGCCCGACGCCCTTGCGGGCGGTGACGATCTTGCCGCCCAGGCGCGCCGGCTCGGTGATGAGCACTGCGGCCGAGCCCTTGCCGATCGTCTCGATGACGGAGCGGCTGGTCGGTGAGCCGATCTCCTCATCCGGCGTGAACAGGAAGACCATCGGCCGCTTGGCGGAGCCGGCCGTCACGACCTGCTTGAAGGCCTGCAGCGCCAGCCAGGCGCCGCCCTTCATGTCATAGACGCCGGGGCCATAGAGCCTGTCATCCTCGATTCTGACGGGCAGGTCCCCGGCACTGGTGCCGACGGGATGCACCGTGTCGAGATGCGACATCAGCGCGACCGGGGACTGGCCGTTCTGAGGGCCCGCGCGCAGCACGACCATGTCGCCGAGCCCGTCGCGGCCGGGAATGCGCTCTAGCGCGATCGGTAGGCCCGCGACCTCCTTCTGCACCAGATCCATCATGCCGTTGACGCCGGCGGGATTGTTGGTGGGGCTCTCCTGCGCGACCCAGACGGATAGCGCGGCGGCGGATTCATTCTGACTCATGGTCGTAACAGTCTCCAGATACTCAACGGATTTCGGACAGCGCCGCTTCTGCGGCCGCTGCGATGGCAAACAGGGCAGCATCCTCGCCCCCCGCCCGCGCCAGCATCAGCCCGGCCGGCGCTTCACCCTCGCGATGCATCGGCAGCGAGATTGCGCAGCCATCCATCATGTTGATGAGGGTGGAATTGCGCAGCATGGCGAGGTTGACGCGGGTGAAGGCCTCGTCGTCCTCGGAAAGCTCCGCGATAGTCGGCGCCACGGTCGGCACGGTCGGCATCGCCAGCGCGTCGAAGCTCGCCACCTCCGCCCTCATCGCGGCGACGAAGGCGGCGCGCGCCTGGACCAGCTCGATATAGTCGGCCGCATCCTGGTTGCGGCCGCGCAGCACGCGGGTTCGCACGCGCGGGTCGTAGCCCTCGCCCTTCGCCTCGATCAGGGCGCGGTGATGGGCATAGGCCTCGGCGGCGGCAAAGCCACCCTTGGCGTTGATGCGGGCGACCTCGGCGAAACGCGCGAAGGGCTCTTCGCTCACCACCGCGCCGGCCTTCGACAGCACTTCCAGCGCCCGCGCGAAGCCCGCGGTGACATGCGCATCGAGGCCGTCGAGTGCGATTGTTTGCGGCACGGCGATGCGCAGCCCCTTCAGGCTCGCAGGAACCGCCTTGGACAGCTCGGCGCCACTCATGATCTCGTGCAGGATGCGGCAGCAATCGACGCTGTTGGCGAGCGGACCGATCGAGTCGAGCGTCTGCGACAGCGGAAAAGCGCCTTCGCGCGGCACGCTAGCCGCCGTCGGCTTATAGCCGGTGATCCCGCACAGCGCGGCCGGGATGCGGCAGGAGCCGCCGGTGTCGGAGCCGATGCCGGCGAAGGCCATGCCGTCCGCCACCGAAACCGCAGCGCCGGAGGAGGAGCCGCCGGGAATGCGTCGCGCGGCGCGATCATAGGGCGAGGCCGGCGTCCCGTAATGCGGATTGAGCCCGAGGCCAGAAAAGGCGAACTCGGTCATGTTGGTGCGGCCGATCACGATCAGCCCAGCGCCCCGCAACCGCGCGATCGCCGGCGCGTCGCGCTCGGCCGGCGCGGCATTCGCCAGCACGGCAGAACCAGCCGGTGTCGGCTCGCCGGAGAGATCGAACAGATCCTTCACCGAGATCGGGATGCCGGCATAGGGCGACGGCGCAAGCCTCGCAGCCCTGAGTCTGTCCATGGCTTCGGCGGCCGCAAGCGCCGCCTCGCGGTGGATTTTGACGAAGGCGAGCTTGCCCTCCCTCTCCGGCGCATCGATCCGCGCCAGCGCCTCGCGCACCAGCGATAGCGAATTCGTGCGGCCCGCGGCGAGATCGGCGGCAAGAGAGGAGAGCGTGCGGGCCATGAGCGTCAGACCGAAGCGAGGCGAGTTCAGGAGAAGCGGCCACCCGCTCCCGATTTCAAGTGCGTCTTCTTTGGCATGCGGCAGGCAGGCCGCCTAGCCACCGCATCGGATGGCGGCACCGTCATTGCCGCGGCATCAGGGCCTCGCAGGATCAGCCAGCGGCCGCGCTGTGAAACCTTTCACCCTCGGGCGCATTCTGCACTTGCCAAGCCGGATCGCATTGATTAGACCCCGGCTCACCAACGCGGGCGCTTGCCGCGCCACCGCTTCGTTGGGGGATCGTCTAACGGTAGGACCCCAGACTCTGACTCTGGTTGTCTAGGTTCGAATCCTAGTCCCCCAGCCAATCCTTCTGTGATTGGCTCTAAGCTCCTGATTTTGCTAGACATTTGTACATGGCTGGGAGCCAGTTCCAGCCGTTTGTGCACCTGCCTGTGACACACAACTGTGGCACAGGGAGCCGCAAGCCGTGTCCGCATCCTCCCATCTCGAGCGCCGTGGCGCCATCTACTACTACCGCCGTCGCCTGCCGCGCCGGCTCGCCGATCGAATCGGCCAGCGCTTCCTCATCCTCTCGTTAAAGACCCGTGAACCGAGGTCTGCGCGTTATATCGCAGCCCAACTCGACGCGGTGTTCGAGAAGATGAACCTGGATTCCTCCGACTTCTGGATCAGCAAGGCCCAGCTGCAAGACTTCTTTCAGCACGCCTACCGCGTCCACGAGGAAATCGTCCGCCGCAGTCACGCCAAGAGCCTGGCCGCAGGCTGGCGGTCGACCGAGCGCCCCGACCTCCTGAATCTCATCGAGGGCTGGGCTTGGCGCCTGATCGCCTTGCAGGGGGCGTCTGCGAGCGTTCGCTACGAGGATCTTGAGGCGATGCGCCAGGGCGGCGTGCCGGAAAACCTGTTCGCCGAAGTCGAGACGGTGCTTGCCTTCCACTGCCGGCCGGATCGGATCGCCGAGCAGCGCCAGAACGTCGCCAAGGTGCTGGTGGAAGTCGGGGCAGTCCCCTCTGAAACCAATATCGACCGAGCTTTGTCCGCCTTCGCCCGGGCCAAGAGCGAAGCGAATTTCCGCAACCTGCCGACGAGCGACGAACTCGACGTTGAGGCGCTTATCGCCGACACGCAGGCGCAGACGCACAGCATCGCCTGGACCGCGTCGAGCGCCCTTCCAACGGCGGGCTATCGGTCCGACGTGAAGATCCTACCTGTCGCCTCGTCTTTCGCGACGCCGCCGCGCGAAATCGTAGCGCCGGCCAATCCAATCCAGGTTGAGATCACGAAGGCTGGACCCGCGGCGGCGCAGACGCCCTTGACGTCAGTGTCGCCACCTACTGGCCGTACCATCCGGCGAGACTTCTCCGTGAGCGCAATCGCGGACAAGCTGCTCCTGGAGGCGGAGCAGGACAACGCCGCCGATCAGAAGACGCTGCGTCAGATCAGGATGATCGCAGACCTCCTTGGTCGCTTTCTAGCCGAGGAACGCGGCATCACCGACCTGGCCTATCTCCAACCGGAGGATGTCGAAGCCTTCGATCAGTTCCTGCGTCACATGGGCAAGAACTACGGCAAGGCGCAGGCGGACAAGACGCGGACGATCAAGGAGCTGCGCGAACGCTGGGCCAAGCTTCCTCCGAGCGAACGTGGCCTAGAGGCCAAGACCCGGAACAAGCACTATGCTCACCTGAACGCCCTGCTGGCGCGCGCCCGCAAGGCCGGAGCACCGATCGAGCGCGAGCTGACGTTCTCAGAGTTCAGGGTGAAGCTGAAAGGGCGCGCGCGGACTCAACGTGCGATCCCAGCGGCAGGCGTCTTCGAGCGGATCTTCGATCAACCGATCTACACGGGCTGCGCAAGCTGGCAGATGCCTTTCGAGCCCGGCCCACACGTCTATCATCGAGCGGCTTACTTCGGCCCGCTCTTGGCTCATTATCACGGCCTGAGACGCGAGGAGTTCTGCGGCCTGATGATCGCCGACGTCGCTTTGGACGCTCCAATCCCGTTCATTCAGGTCCAGCCGAACGAGCAGCGCACCCTCAAGACGGCACAGTCGCAGCGGATGCTGGCGCTCCATCCAGAACTGATCCGCCTGGGACTGCTGGATTATGCGTTGGCTCTCCAGGAGGTGGGTCACACGCGCCTGTTTCCAGAGCTGATCTCGCCATCGTCGAGCAGCCCCCTCGGCGATCGCTACTACGACGAATGGAAGCCCGGCCTGACCAAGCTGGGCTTCACCCCGCACGCCCAACGCCACTTCTTCAACAACACCTTGAAGCAAAACAGGGTGCATTCGGAGTTGCGGGCGGACCTCATGGGGCATGGCGGCAAGGGCGAGACCGAGGAGCGTTATGCCGACGCGATCGGGCTCGCCCAGCAGTTGGAATTAATCGCCCATATTCCGGTTGTGAGCTCCGGCATCGAACGGTGGCCGATCAAGCTGATCGACTGGGTCGAACGCGGGGAGATTGCCCCGTGGTCGCGCGCTGCGGTCGCCGAACGGCGAGAGGCCGCGGCCGCCAAGCGCCAGGCAAAGCTGAAGCCGCTCAGGCGTTTATGATGGATCCCTCTCACCTTCCCAAAGGACAGCGGGGTCAAGTTGGGGCGGGTCTGCACTTTTCGCCCGGCCTTGCTTCCGCGCCAGCTCGGCCAATTCATCAGCGGCTTGCTTGAGCTTCTCCGGTGTTAAGCGAGGCACCAGCATTTCGTTCGGGATCAGGGCATAGACCACTGTGCAGTCGAGGGCCTGGGCGGCACGTCGGAGTGTTTCAATCTGGATCGTGCCATTCATCTCGCTCCTCTCGATTTGCGCGAGGCTTTGTGGCTTGACGTCCATGACATCAGAGACGGTCTGGAGGGTTTCCCCGCGCCCTTCTCTTATCCAGCGAATGAACCCCTGCTCCGGAGGTCGCAGGCGCTCAGCCGATCCATCGCCGTCGACGATCCCGGCAAGCTTCACTCCGGCTTCAAGCTGAAACTGATCAGGCGTCTTCTTCCTGGCGTGTCGCATCGGTCGTCTCATGGCTGGGCCTGAGTTTGGCATGGCTCAATCAGCCTGCAGCTTGAAACAGGCGCGTTGAAGCCCCGCTAATCAGCTCGATCAAATTGAGCGATTGGCCGAGTTCGGCCCATAGCCAACCCCTGTGCAGTAAACTGCACATAACGTGCGAAAGGCGCAGAAGTGCAGAATATTGCACATTGAGCCAGCTTTTGGCTTAACGTGCAATATTCTGCACATTATCTGTGCCTTTCAGGGGCCTCTCATGATCCAGACGGCGAAAGAATTTGGACTTGCCCTGCGCCAGCAGCGACAGGCTATCGGGATGACCCAAGATGCGCTCGCCGCTCGCTGCGGCGTCACTCGTCGCACGATTATCGATCTCGAAGCCGGCAAATCCGGAACGCGTCTCGGCAAGGCGCTGATGGCCGCCGCGGAGGTGGGCCTGACGCTCTCGGCAAATGCTGTCCCCGTTCTCGATCAATGCGCCGCTCCGCTCGCGGATGACGATCCCTTCCTGGCTCTGCTAGGCAGGGTGTCCGATCGAAGAGCGTGATTGGACCTCCGGAGAGACATCCCCGTCATTGCGATCATCGTGTCCGGTCGAGGCGTGATGGCTCGCTGAACCCGAAGCTGTTCCAAATCTGGTCGTGTCGCCTGTTTGATATGTGGCGGTTCACGACATGGTCGTTCGGACCGCGACGAAAGGCCCGAATGCGCCGCGCTGCGCCTCACAAGATAATGTTGCACGACGCGAGAGGCCTCGGCCGCGGCGGGGGATTGTGAACGAATTGGCGATACAGATTGCGACGGTGACAGTAAGTTGGGACCGGAATCGGGGCGTCTTGAGACGCCAGAACGAGGATCGATGACCACCGCACGCCACATTGTCGCGCTGCTGCAGAGCCATATCGCGGGTGACGAGGCGCGCTTCATCTCGGTCGCTACCCAGTTGGCTGCGCATGAGGCGCGTCAGGGCCATGGCAAGCTGGCCCAGGAGTTGCGCGAGTTGATCGATGCGGCCAAGGGGAAGAGCTCGACCGTCGCGCGCCGAGGCGTTGGTCCGGTTCCGATCGCTCAGCCGAAGGGCGAGCTTTCAAGCCTGCTTGCAGCGCGCTACTCGGACGTGCGTCTGGCCAGCATGGTTTTGCCGGATGCGCTGAAGGATCGGCTCGCACGAGTCCTCACCGAGCAGCGGCAGCAGGAGAAGCTTCGTGCGCGCGGCCTGCAGCCGCGGCGCAAGCTGCTCCTGGTCGGCCCTCCTGGCTCTGGAAAGACCATGAGCGCGGCGGCGCTTGCCGGGGAACTGAAACTACCCCTGTTCACGGTGCTCTACGACGGGCTAATCGGCAAGTTGATGGGCGAGACGGCGACACGCCTGCGCCTGATCTTCGATGCCATCGCCCTACAGCGCGGTGTCTACTTCTTCGATGAGTTCGACGCAATTGGATCACAGCGGGCCGGCCCGAATGACGTTGGCGAGATCAGGCGCGTCCTTAACTCGTTCCTGCAGTTCCTCGAGAACGATGACGGTCCCAGCGTCGTGATCGCCGCGACGAACCATCCAGAGCTGCTCGACAAGGCGCTGTACCGGCGGTTCGATGATGTGATTGCATACGACCTTCCAACGCCGGAGATTGCGCGTGGCATCATCGAGAACCGACTCGCGACCTTCGACAAGCAAGCGGTCGATTGGAGTCCGGTCATGGAGGCATCATCCGGCCTGAGCCAGGCGGAGATCGCGCGCGCAGCGGACGAAGCCGCCAAGGTCGCCGTATTGAACGGGTCGGACGACGTACTGACACCGACGCTTTTGACCGCCCTTCGGGAGCGACATGACGCTGCGCTTGTCCGGTAACTGCGATGGCTAGGCCACCAAGGAATCGCCCGCATTTCCATGTGCAAGGCGGTGGCAATGCCGAAAACTACACGTCGCCTCGGACAGTCGTAAACGGCCTGCCGCCTGCGCGTATTCGCGCTCAACACGCCGCCCACCTTGAGCAGGCCCTCGGCAGGGCCGTGGCTTCCGCCCGTCGGCTCCTCGCTGAACGCGACCCCGCCGTGGCCGAAGGCGAGCGGGGCTTCTATCTTGATTTTGACGTTCCAGCCGAGCACCAAAGTGCCCTGGATGGCCTTGAGAACCGCATCAAGAAAATCGAGCTGGTGGCGGTTAAGCCACCCGCTGAGGGCGAGGATGTGGTCAGGGCGACGGTGTTCGTTCCTGAAGCGCAGGCGGATTATTTCGCCACCAAGGTCGAGCAGTATCGCGACGAGGTGACGAGGAACGGCAATCCGAAAAACCAGAACCTGGTCGCCCGCATTGACGACGTCCGGCTTGCGGCCGTTCGGTCTCTCTTCACCGATGAAGATGCCCTTTACCCCGTCGATGGACGGCAGTCCTGGTGGGAGGTCTGGCTCCGGGACGGCAAGCTCCAGGTCTTCCGAACGATCGCCGGACGTCTGAATGTTCCGCTCAAGGAGCACCTTGTCAGCTTCCCGGAACGCGATGTTGTCCTGGCATTGGCTGCCCCGGCGACGATGGCCAGGCTGGTGATGCATAGTGATGCGGTCGCAGAACTGCGCGCGGCCAAGGACACGCCGAGTTTCTTTCTCGACATGCGGCCCGTCGACCAGGCTGAATGGGCGGGCGACCTGGTGGATCGCTCCATTCGGCCCACCGCACTTGCGCCGGCGGTCTGCCTCCTCGACAGCGGCGCGACCCAGGGGCATCCGCTGATCGAGCCCGGCCTCGACCCGGCGGATCAGCATGCGTACGACCCCGCGTGGGGGGTGGGTGACAGCGCTTTCTGGAATGGGCACGGCACTATGATGTCGGGCGTCGCCCTATACGGCGACGTCGAGGCCGCACTCGTCACCGGAGAGCGACTCGATCTCACGCACCGGCTCGAGACGGTGAAGATCCTACCTCCCGCTGCTCAGAATGACCCTGAACTTTATGGCGCCGTCACCGAGGTCGGGATCGGCAAGGCCGAAGCACAGGCCCCACGGCGCCGGCGTGTCTTCTGCATGGCGGTCACGAGCAGCGTCGGACTGGGCCGCGGACGTCCCTCATCATGGTCGGCAGCGATCGACAAGCTTTGCTATGGCGGTGGGGACAGTCGCCGGCTCATGGTCCTTGCCGCGGGCAACATCCGCGACCCGATCGTGCCGGCAGAATACCTAGACGGCAATGACCTGGCGGAGGCCGAGAACCCCTGCCAAGCATGGAACGCGCTGGTAGTCGGTGCCTACACCGACAAGATCGCGATCACGCATCCTGATTTCACGGGTTGGGACGCCGTGGCGCCGGCCGGCGATCTGTCGCCTGCGAGCCGAACGTCGACCATCTGGGATCGCCAGTGGCCGATCCGCCCGGATGTGGTGTTCGAAGGCGGAAATTTTGCCCACGACGGCATCAACCATGCCGAGGCCATCGACGACCTGCAGCTCATCACGACGCATTACCGCCCGGCGATGCGGCTGTTCGACAGCTTCGGCGACACGAGCGCCGCATCCGCCTTAGCCGCCAATTTCTCGGCTCGGATCATGGCAAAGAGACCAGAGCTCTGGCCCGAGACGGTCCGCGCGCTGATGGTCCATTCGGCCGAGTGGACGCCGGCCATGCGGGCTTGGTTCGACGCCGCCGGATCGCAGGCGCAGAAGGCTGCCTTGCTGCGTCGGTACGGTTGGGGGGTGCCTGATCTAGACCGAGCGCTGCTCAGCGCATCGAATGATGCGACTTTGATGATTGAGGACGCGCTGCTGCCGTTCCGGAGGGAAAACTCCCAGATCAAGACCCGTGACATGCACCTCCACCGTCTGCCGTGGCCTCGAGATGAACTGCTCGCGCTCGGCGATGAGGATGTCGAGCTGCGTGTCACGCTGTCCTACTTCGTCGAGCCTAACCCCGGCGAACGCGGGTGGACACGACGTCACCGCTACGCCTCGCATTCTCTCCGCTTCGCTGTGAAGCGCTCGCTCGAAAACCTCCAGCAGTTCCGGCAGCGGATCAATCGAGCAGCCCAGTCTGAAGAGGAAGGCGATGTCGGCGCCGCCGCTGGCGGCGACGGCTGGCTACTGGGCACTGTTCGAGATCGCGGGTCGGTCCATTCCGACGTATGGCGCGGAAGTGCTGCAGCGCTCGCCGAACGCGATGCGATTGGTGTTTTCCCCGTCGGCGGATGGTGGAAGGAAAAGCCGGGCCTTCAACGTTGGGACAGGTCGGCGCGCTATTCGCTACTTGTTTCAATCCGGGCGCCCGGGGCTCTCGTTGACCTCTACACCGCGATCGAAAATCGCATTGGGATCGCAATTCCGGCTGGTTAGCCCTCGCGGCGCAATCCGAGCGCTGATCCTTAAGGGAATAGCCCAGTTCACGGGGATGTTCCGCAAGGCGCGTCCACCGGATCGTCATCAGGCTCGGAAATGTCGAGCGCCGGTTCAGGCGGAGCCGGTGGGTCTGGAGGAGCTCCTTCTGGCAGGAATTCGACTGCGCGCAGGCCATCGAGTTCAGTCCGGAACGCTCGGAGATCGATCCGCTTTTTGCGATTGTTGCCGGCACTCTGTCTCCTCGAAATGCAGATTTCAGGGCATGGCCTTGGATGCAGACTGAGATTTCAGCCTATGCCTTGATGAGCCGCTGGCCAAGACGTGGCGAAGGATGACACTCTCGACGACCTTTACGAGACGCTGTCCCTGCAGATGCGGTTTGAAGAGGTAGATCTCTTGCGCTGCCGAGAGCCGAACGGATCCGCACATGCCGTAGCGCGTGTACCTCTGGAACCGCGAAGGCGGAAGGCCGAACCAGCCACAGTGATCACGACCCTCAGGCGAAGAGGCCCACCTCGACAGTTCGGCGTGATGGAGGGCCTGACGCAGCGACCGATCGAAGGTAGTCGCATCGAGCGTTTTAGGCAGGATCACCTCTATTCCTCGCTCGTGCAGGATCAATGGCGCACCGGGCGAAACGATCAGGTCGTCGGGAAGCGTCGAGAGCACCCATTCGCCAAATCCCGGGTCTTCGATGATATTGCCGTCCTGGAGATGGCACGAGCCGTAACGGTCGCGACCGAGGGCGTTGAGACGAGGTTCGAGACCGATTGCCTCGATCTGCGAAGTGGAGATTTTCCACGCCCCGATCCTGAGCTCCTGTGCAACGGCAACACGAAGACCCAGGCAGCCGGGAACGCAGACGGCTACGCGCTCGCCGGGCTGATAAAGCCTCTTGAAGGGCGCGCTTTTGAAGCGTTGCTCAGGCGCAAGGCTGAGTGAGGGTCCCCCGATTTCAGGCCATTGAGTTGGAGCCCACTCGCGCACTGCAGCAGGTGAGAATGGATCCTTCAGGCGCCTGGGAGCGGCGCAGCTTTGATGGCGAGCTACTACGACGGGCGGGATCTGTACGGTCATGGGAAAACGTCTCCGCATCAGAACTTGTTATCGGTGGAACGGCAGCGCGGTGGCTGGCTACGAAGGTCGTGTCGGGAGCCGAGGAACCCGATCGTGCGGGATGGTACGCATGACATGGTGCAGGCCTGAGCAGCTGTGACGTCGGATACGGAGAGATACCGGCGCCCATCAGTCGCCGCACATCCGAGCGCGAGGCCGATCGTTCGCCGGATGGTGCGCGGATTGGCTTTGGCGAGCTGGGCGATCACGCTCTCCTCGGGCCTGTCGAAGACGTTGCCATACCGCGCGATGGCGTCGTCGGCGATGCGTCGGGCGATCGTGAGCAGCATGTCTCCGCTGGGTAGCTGGATTTCGACGATCAGGAACCGATCTCGGATGAAGTCGGGAAGGCTGTCGATGTCGTTCGCCGTCGCTATAATCAGGCAGCGCGATAGGTCGAACGGAATGCGAAGATACTCGTCGACCAGCGAGGAGGCGTTTTCCGGCTCAAGCAGCGTCAGAAGCGAGTAGTAGGGCTTCTCGGTTGCATGCGTGACGAACTTGTCGACCTCGTCCAGCACGATCAGCGGGTTGGCCGTCTCGCTGCCGACAATGGCCTCGGTAGCAACGCCCATCCGCCCTCCGCGCCAAGTGGCTGGGTGACCGATCAAGAGCGCTTGCGCATCGGAGTTAGTCGCACAGCTGAAGCTATGTTGTTCGACACCGAGCGTCGCTGCGAGACGCTTGCTGAAGTGCGTCTTGCCCAGCCCAGGCGGTCCGACCAGCAGCATAGGCGGTGTGGTGATGCCGAAGCCCGTCATGACTGACAGGGCTGCAGCGTGCTCGATGATCGTAATGGCGTCGACGAAGGCCGGGCATTCCAAGCGCAGTTGGGCAAGGCGATCGCGCAGAGATTCATCGCCGGCCACGAGAGGCCGACGAGGATCGTCGGCAGCAAGTGCCCGCAAGCGATCCAGTCGGACCTGCTCATCGCTTGATGAGGCCGGCGCAACGGGAAGGTCATACTCGCCGATGTAGTCGCCAGTTGAAGTTGCCAGCCTGAGCTGCTTGAGCACCGCATCATGGTCGAAGATCGTGACCGGCGGCTCGCTCCTTGCCAGACGGTTGGACACAGAAAGCACTTCGTCGACCGTCCGGTCGGCCGGTTCCGTATGACCCGTGGTGTTGAGCGTTTGCCGGTGACGCCGTTTCCGGGTTGGCCCGACGGCCAGATCCCGGTCAGCTTTCTTGTCACGGCCTCCAGCATCGTCGTTTTTGGCGATATCTAGTTTGTTGCTCATCGTCCTGCTCGTGGCATGGGTCCAGCACCAGCTGCTGCCGATCCGCTTCTCCAGACATGGCGAAAGGCGCGCCGGTGAAGCGCGCCTTCCAGACTGCCGTGCTGAATACGGCGACGCGGCTGTCAGTCGTATTCCGCGACGTTCAGGAACCGCGAGCTCTGCCCCGCGACCGTCTCGCCCTGACCGAAGGCGATCTCCCACAGCGCTCCGAACCGGTCCGGGTCCGCATCGCGCGAGCGGACGAGGTCGCGCGCGGCGATCTTGGCGGCGACATCCGCTTCGCACCTTGCCGGCCACAGCGCGACGCGCAGGAGCGTGGCGTAGGCCAGGATCAGCCCACTCTCGATCGCGTCGGTCGTCATGGCATCCGGCTCGGTGATGGCGCGCATTTCGTCGACCATGGCCAGCAGCTGCTGGGCGCGGCCGAACATGCCGGCGAGATCGCGCGCAGCAGTGAAGTACGCCTTCAGGCTCTTGGCCTGCTCCAGCGTGTAGACGCACGGCGCGCCTGGCTCGGCTGCCTCGGCCTTCGGCTGCAGTGCGCCGGCGCGGCGCGCCATCGTCTCGATGATCTCGCGCACGGCGTCGCCGGTGTCCGGCAGCGTCAGATGGTGCGGGCGTCGCGGCAGTTCGCCGACCGCCCGGTGCGCGAGTGCGATCTCCTCGCCATCGCCGTTTCGCCGCGTGTGGCGTAGCAGGTTGCGGCCGAACTGCTCGCGCGCCCAGGCGTCGTCGTCCGAGCGGGCCGGCAGCAGGAGCAGCGCCAGGTTCGACGCATTGGTCACGATCGTCAGGGCATTGACGACGTCGATCCAGGTTTCGACCTGATGCGGCTCGCGAGCGATCAGCTCGATGAGGCGGCGGACCTGCTCGGTATGAGCCTGGCCGCGGCCCCTGATCTCCAGCAGGCGGGGAAGCTGGTTGCGGAAGAGCGCGAGGCTCTCGATCTCAGACGGCGCCTCGGGAATGAGGCGCTCCAGCGCGGCGAGGTCGTCGACGACGTGATGCAGGATCGGGTCGATGGCGATGGTGCTGAGCAGCTCGTCGCGGCGGGTCTTGGTGTTCATCGTGTTTCCTTGGATTCACTGGGGGTGATCTGCTCTCGGCAGTCGCTGTCCCTCCTGTCCCCGGAATCAAAATGGGCAGCGCCGGTTTCGGCGCTGCCCTGTCGCGTCTGGTGTCGGTCGCTCGTCGATCAGACCAGCTTATTCCAGTCGAAGATCAGATCGTCGCGCGCATCGACTGGCAGGGATTTGACCCAGGCCGCATCAGCCGCGACGTGGCGGATCGCGGCGAGCATGTGGACGGGATCGCCGATCTCGGCCCTCAGGTTGATCAGGTCGACGATCTCGCGCTTCGTCGCGAGCGCGGCACGGGTGTGAACCGGCCAGATCATGACCTGCGCCGCCGCCAGGTATCCGCCGACACGGGCGCCTTCTGCCGCGACCATCAGCTCGCGCGCATTCTCGGGCCCGCGACTGGCGAGCGCGATCAGCCGGTCGCAGGTCTCGAACATTTTTCGCGCCCGTGTCAGGAGCTGATCGAGATCGGGCGCCGCCTTGGCGAAGCCGACCCAGGCGGCGATCTGCTTATGGGCGTAGGCCGGCAGGCCTCCGCGCAGCTCCAGACCCTCGGTCAGGTTCCAGCGCTCCAGCGGCCAGGTCGAGAGCCCGCGCTGATCGCCCCGCGGCGCGGCCGGAGGCGGTGGCAGCATCAGCTCGGGCACTGTGAAGGCCGCCCGCTTCCAGCGGATGCGACGCGCCAGCGTCGCGTCGATCGTCGAGACATAGGTCTTGTCGCGGCGGTGATGCAGCGCGCCGGTCTGGTCGGCCAGAGCCAGCTTCGCCGCGGCCTGGTCGAGGTCGTCGGCCGGCCAGATCGCGGTCAGAGCGACGAGGCTGAGGCTCATGATCTGCAGGCCGGCGCAGACGCGCTCCTGGACATCATGCTCCATCTCGTCGAACAGCCCGAGCCGGAACTCCTCGCTCTGCAGGCTTTTGGCGGTCCGCGCCGCGTTCTTCAGGTCGATCGGCTGGCGACGGAAGGCGGCGAGCTCGTCGACGCTGGGATCGTCGCCGCCCGTGATCGTCATCGCGACCGCGATCGGATCGCGCAGCGCCTTGTCGTCCTGCTCCTCCACCGGGCCACCGGTGCGCGGGGTGAGCGAGCGCCCGCCCTGGTCATTCTTGCTCATGTCGAACTCTTTTCATGTGGGTCACGACCATCTGGCCGCACTTTCCCCTCCGCTCCCGAGAATCGCAGATGGCGCCCCTGCAGGGGCGCCATCGTCATGGCCTCGCTTTGGAGGTTCCTACACGATCGGGAGCCACGGCGGATCGAGCTCGAGCGTGCCGCCGAACTGGAAGCGCCGGGCGATCCAGTTGGCTTCACTGACGAGATGCCGGATCGCGGCCTGCTGATGCAGGGGGTCGAACCGGCAGGCGCGGTCGTTGATCAGCGCGACCAGCCTGAGCTTGGCCTCCGCATCGGCCGAGTGAAGCATCGCCGGCCAGATCGCGGCTCGAGCCGCGGCGAGATAGCCGAGGATGCGCGCGCCCTGGGCGGCACGGCGGATCGCCGCGCTATCGGGCCCGTTGCGATCGGCGATCACCGTGAGGCGATCGGCGATCGCGATCATCGCGCTGAAGCGGTCGACCAGCGCGGTCAGGTCGGGATAGGCCTCGACGAAGGCGCTCCACCTGGCGATGCCGCGCGCGTCCAGCGTCGCCGAGCCCCCCGTCAGCGGGACCGCATCGACGAGATCGAAGCGCGACAGGGGCCAGGTCACGAGACCCCGATCAGAGGGCGCCGGCACGGCGGGGCCCGGAGGCACGACGAGTGCGCCGACGTCGAAGGCGGCGCGGTGCAGCCTGATGCGGACGGCGTCCTCTGCCGAGAGCCCCGGCGCGACCTCGAAGTCGGTGCCGCCATAGTACGGCTGCGTTTCCCGGGCGAGCGCCTGCTTGGCGTCGGCGTCTTCGATCGTGTCGGTCGGCCAGATCGCCACGATCGCCGCGCAGCTCAAGCCGACGATCTGCAGCCCGACCTGCGCCATCTTATCCGCCTTGGTCTGCGCCAGGCCGTAGGGCAGTCGCCCCGCCTCGTCATTGCAGCGCTTCGCTTCGATCGCGAACCGCTTGAGGTTGGTTGCGCTCTCACGGACCGCGATCAGCTCGGCGAGCGAGGGATCGTTGCCGATGCCACGGATCGCCTCGTCGAGCGGGTCGCGGATCGGCCCGAGCGGGCGATCACCCCCGCCCTCGTCATCGGTCGACATCGGCGTGATGCTCCGATCCTGGTCATTGGTCGTCATGGTCGTTTTATTCCTGTGGGTCACAGCCCCATCGGCTGCGCTTTACCTCCATCCTCCCGGAATCGATGAAGGCGCCGTCGCCGGCGCCTTCTTCATCGTCATCTGTCCTGGCCTGGTCGGTTCAGGCCGCGAGCTGGAAGAACCGGTTCTGCTCGCTGAGCCAGCGCTCGATCACGTCGAGATGCGCATGCCGGGCGGCATCTTCGACGGGCAGCGTCTGGCGCAGGATTGCGACTTCGGCCAACGCCTTCGGCAGGGTCAGCCAGGGTACATCGGCTTGGGTCGTCAGCCGGTCGCAAAGCCAGGCCTGACCCTTCTGCCAACCCGCTGGTGATAGCGTCTGCGGCGCCTCGAGCAGGGTCAGACGGTTGGCGAAGGCCTTCAGCCGCTCGTCGCTGAACCCGGCCGCGATCGTGGCGCGGTCCTCCCAGGGCGACGCATGCCAGCGAGCGCAGGCCCGGGCATCCTCGTTGGAAAGGAAGCCACCCCCATACAGCGTCGCCTCGGGATAGGGCGAGGGTTCGCGATCGGCGAAGCGATTGGCCAGCGCCGTGGCGAGGTTCGCCCTGAAGCCGGCGTGCTCCCGGACACGGGCAGCGCGCTCGTTGTAGAGCGCGAGATCCTGCGGCTCAGGCTGCAGGGCGTGGCAGCCCTGCTCGTAGCCGACGAGGATCGGCTGGGCGTTGGTCTTGATCGTCCGGATCGGACGAACGCCCCGCTGCGCGAACAGCCTGATAATCTCCTCGGGGGGCAGGTCGAGATAATCAGCCGGATCTACGGTCAGGTCGACCGCGGCCCATGAGGTCGCAACGGTCGGGTTCGGCGTCACGCCGACGACGGGTGTCAGTTGTGTGGCGCCGCCGAGCAGCAAGACCTCGCCGCCGGCGAGAATCCGGTTCGGCAGGCCCTTGTCGGCGAGGGCGAGCATCGTCGCGACGGTCACCGATGCGACCTCGCGCAGGTGCCGGAACAGGGCCAGCGTCGCCCTGGTGTCGGCGAGCGCGTCATGGGCGTCGTCCTCCGACAGCGCGATGCGGTTGGCTCGGCAGATGTCGCCGAGCTTGAAGCTCGGCTTGCCCGTCGTACCGAGCGGTACGGTCAATGCCGCCGGCTCCAGCAGCGCCACCGCCCGAACCATGGTCAGCAAATCGGCACGGCGGTGGCCGTTCAGCTGCGTCGCATAGGGCGGCAGGAGATGTGTGAAGAAGGCGTGCCTGAGCATCTCCTCGTCGAACCGGATCGTGTTATAGCCGATCACGGTCGCCGGCGCCCAGGACGCCAGCGCCTTGGCGATGACATTCAGCATCTCGGTCGAGGACAGCGGCGCCTGCTCGAGCTGCTCGGGCCGAATGCCGGTGGTGAGCAGCGCGCCCGGCGACGGCACGATATGGGCCGGCAGGCGGCAGCGCAGCGAGAGTTCGCCCAGCGGCGCGAGGGTCTCATCGGCATGGATCAGAGCCGCCTGCAACGGCACGTTCCATTGCGGCTCGAGACCGGTGGTCTCGAGGTCGTAGATCACGAAGGACATGGGTTCTCAGTCCTCAGTGCCGGCTCGGCGAGCCGGGCGACATCGGCACCTTGCTCAGATTGATCCCGAGCTCGCGCGCATCCTGCTGCATCGCGGCCTCAACCATCATCGCGGTCCGCGTGCGCAGGCTCTCGTCGGCGTCGAAGGCCATGGCCTCATAGACCATAATCTTGCGCTCGAAGTGCCCGGTCTCGAGGGCCGGCGCCTCCGCCAGCATGAAGGCGAAGAAGCGGGCATGGGCACGTGCGCCCTCCGCCATCTGCAGGGCGGTCAGGCCGCCATGCTCAGGAAACGACCGCTCCGGCTGCTGCTCCAGCAGCAGCGCATGCGCCAGCGCCTCCTGCCAGAGCCAGAAGAACCGCTCCGGCTGATCGGTCGTCATCCGGTAGCTGCGCTGGTAGCGCTCCAGATGAGCTGCTGTCGGGCGAGCTTCGTCGGTGGCGGTGTCGCCGCCTTCCTTCTTCCTTTTCATCTTCATACCCCCGGTTCGTCTTTCCCGGAACGGCTCGTCGGCTCAGGTTCGCGGGGGTTCCCAGGAATGGGTTCCGACCGTCCTATTCCTCTGAAGCACATGTCGCATGCGGTGCTCGCCAATGCGCACGTTAGGCGCCCGTCGCTCGCCGCGTCTGATAATGAACTAACGGTGTCGCTTCCGAATGCTTGGCGATCCGTCGGATTAGCCGGTGTGATGGTCTCTGCGCCGTGGGCCTTACACCGCGTGATCGCCAAACACGGTTCTCACCAAGGCGGTCTTGGCGACAACAAGGCCAGCTTCGGATCCGACAATGGAATCGCCCGGCGCGGTGTGCTTGGGGCCTTCATCGAGAATGGCACCTATGTCGGTAAAGCAGCGATAGCGCCTCAGCACCCCGTCGTCGGAGGGCGCCATGCGTGGGGTCGTGCCCATCGCAACGATCGGGATACCGGCATCCTTCTTGAGCTTAGCGGGGTTGCAGATCGCGCCCAGGACGAGGAGCGCGCGCGCCTTGCCGGCCATCGCAAGCTTGAGCTGTGACGGCCCGATGAAGGCTGTGTGCGTCTGGCACTGGGCATCGACAACGACGACGCGATCGTTGCAAACCTCACGCAGCATCTCGTCGAGCGCCTGCGTGCCGGCGAACACAGACAGTACGAGCGCGCGTCCGGCAAATAGCTTCGGCTCGGTGACAAAATGGAGATAGGGCGGCAGAGCGCGTGCGGCCTCCTCGCCGAGCAGCCGGCAGGCAGTGATCGGTGTAAGGGTGGGGACGGAAGCCTGCGGCTGCGTGGTCATGATGGGTATCCTTCAGGATGAGGCCGCCTAGCGGCGTTGGATGGGATGGTTGCGGGGCGAGGCGCCCGGCGCGCGATGGAATGGGCTTTGGAATGGGCGATGTGGCGCCCCGAAGATTGGCCGGCCATGCGACGGGCTCGCTCTTAGCGGAGGCCTTGTCGGCAGCGGGAGGACGCGGCCAGAAGATGCAAGCGGCTTATCGTTCTGGACCACACGGCGCTGCCAGTCGCTCCAGCGCGGGATGGCGATGCGATCTCGAGCTAATTCAGTGTTCAGTGCGGCAACAGCCTGGTCGCGACGGGCCCTGAACCGATGAAGCTCGATGTTCAAGGTAGCATCGAGGACGGTGTTAATCGCCGCGCCGACCATCGATCGCCGACCGCAGACGAGACGAACTAATTTGCGGCGGAGATCGGCTCGCCCGAGAAGCCTCTCTTGCTCCTCCCTTGCCTCGAGATAAATTCGTGACCGCCGCCGTTTGCCAGCCTCGACTTGTGCTTTCCTCGATATCGCTGCTTTTGCTTTCTCGACCATGAAGCCGCCGTACTCATCGCGACCGGGCGCCTGCACCATCCCGGCCGGTGCAGCTCTGGTATGACCTCGGTTCGCCGACGCTTTGCGCGCGAGCCTCTCGAACATTGGGATTTTGTCATAAGGAACTGGGCCGAGTTCCCGCTCCAGGGCAACGGCCCCCCATTTCTCGTAGGGGCTGTCGAGCGCCGAAAGCTTAATGCGCCTATCGGGCTCGGCGGCGTCGATCATCACGAGGCCGCGGTGTAATCCGCGCCGGGCGCGGCCCCGGCTGGCGGCTTTGTCCGCAGGGGGCGGCGCCACTATCAGCCCGTTATCGGCAAAGGCTCCTAGAAGAGCTGGCCAACCAGCCGCACGCGCCTTCCGCAGCGTCTCCATGACAGTTGGATCGCCCAGTAACTCGTCGGCAATCGTCGGACGGCCCGTTTCTGCCTTTATCGCGCCAATGGTCTCTCCCAGCCCAGGGGTGTCGAGGGCTGCACCGTTGAATCGCCCCGGGACGACGGCAAATCCCAATTCGAGCGCAATACGCTTGGCCGCGACCTCGGCACGCGGATAGGAATGAGGCATCCGGTTAACGCTACCGTCCGGGTGCACTCGGTTGACGACGATATGCATCTCGTAATGCCGCCCGCCGGGTCCGGGAACGAGCCCGTCCTTCGGCTCCTCATGCACGACCACCAGCGCCTGATGCTCGCTGAGATCGAGCGCCGACAGGAGCTTGCGTCCAGCCTCGAGCTGGCGCCTAACATCGACGCGCTCGTCTTTCGACCAGGCGACGATGATATGACAGACGGGATCCTTCACTCTGGTGCTGCGGCCCGCAACCGCCTCCATTTCGGCCGCGCCGCCTGCGAGATGGAAGATGTTGCGGGTCATGACCTGCTCCGGCCTGATCTGTTTGACGGGCCCCAGCACGTAGCCGACGAGCCCCGCAAAACCGGTCGAACGCAGGATCTTGGCGACGATCACGACGCTATCCGCCCCGCAGCCCGAGCGAGCGCGACGATCACCGAACGCAACTCGTCGGCGATCGGCGCCTCCACAGGCAGTCCCTGCCGCAACTGCGCGGCATGGATCGCGGCCAGCCGGTCGAGCCGCCATCGCAGCATGATCAGTTCGCCGAGGACGGCGCCGCGCGCGGGGCGCGACAGAGGCGCATCGACGGCCTCGGTGTAGCGCGCGATGGCCTCCCGCGCGGCAGTACCGATCGACAGGCCGCGATTGCGGGCCTCGATGCGCAACGCTGCAGCCAATTCTCGCGAGAGCCGCGCCGAGACGACGACTGTCGGCTGCTCGTTCGGACCAGGAGCCTTGCGACCGTCCCCCTCGTTCGCCACGGGCGACGACAGCGAAATGTCTACATTTCGCATTGCTTGCCCCTCTCTATTCCTTCTCGTTGTTGCGTTTTCGCTCATGGCCGGTTCGCGTGCGGGGAAGGTGCGCCAAGGCGTCGAAGCTTGATTGCTGTTATTGATGGTATATAACATCAATAACAGCAATTCAAGGAGGCACTCATGCCTGCAATCAAGACGGCCGGTTTCCATTACGGCCGGGACGCATTCACGAAGGCGACGGAGACGCTGGCACAAGGCAAGCCGGCTCATTTCGACGCCGCGGGTCTGGAAGAGGCGATCGGGCTGATCGTCGGGCTGATCCGTGAGAAGGGCTATTCCGAGCAGGACGTGATCGACGCGCTTCGGGGCGCCGAGGAAGAGATCACCGGAACGACGCTGTCCGATGAACGGAGCGCGATCCTGCGTGCACTCGTCAGGAAGGCGCTGAAGGCCGAGCGGCAGGCGAGGCAGGAGGCGTCAGCCAAGCCGCTCCCAGCCGGCAAGGGCGTGAAGTCGATCGGCAAGGGCGGGGAGCCGGTGAAGCCGCGCAAGCCCAGTGGCCAGCAAACGGCGCCGGCCGAGCCGAACGCAGGGACGGGATCGACGTCGGCAGCGGGCGCGCCTATGGCGGCCAATCCCGCCGCGTCGAACCAGGCCGGACCCAAACCCGACGCCGCTCCCACCGCCGGCGGCGTGGCCGTGGCCCGTCCGGGCGGCTCGGCAGCGAGCGACTATATCCGCAGCATGCTGGGCACGCGCCCCAGCCGCACGCCGCAGGAAACCAGCCCGCGCGATGGCGGGTCGGCGGAAAGGTCTCAAGCCGGCAGATCGTCCGGGTCGGGCGGCAACTGACGCAACACCGTCTCGATGACGGTAATCTTCGTCTCGGGCGAACTGAACCGCGCGAGCCATTCGTCGAACAGACGCTTAATGCGCTGCTCGGCGGGCACGACGATCAGGACGTGATGGCCCAGCGCCGCGGCGCCGAGGGCAGACAGCATGATGAGGTTCCGCTCGGCTACCCAACGGCTCGTCGTCTCGAACGGACCGGGCACCTGAAGCAGGCACAAGCTGCCGTTCCGGCGATGCCGGAACGTGCGCGAGAACGGGCCGGCGCCATAATCGTCGAACGGTCCCGCCGGTTCGCTCCGCCAATCCTTGTGAAGGTGAGAGAAGGCGGTGTCGAAGGCGTCGAGTTCGTAGAGGCCCTCGTATTTGGTCAGCTGCGCCACGAAATCCGCGTTCCGCTTGCGCGCTTTTTTTTCCTCCGCCTCGAGCTGGCGTGCGCTGATCTCTCCACTCTCGCAGCGCGCCATCGCTGCGAAAGCGCCCTCGCGGTCGTGGTCGTACCAACGAGACAGGGCCAGGACGGCCGCGATCGGCATGGCCTTTAGGCGCATAGCCCTGTCGTGATCGGATGCCGCGACCTTGCTAACAAACTTGAAGGCGGTCAGAGCCCGCTTGATCGACTGTACATGCAGACCGCGTTCCCCGGCCTGCGCCTCGTAAATCTGCTCATGTCCACCGTGGCCGCTCCCAGCTGCCTCGCTCGCCACCGAGCGCGCCAGATCGAACCAGGACTGGTCGTTGAAATTGGATGGACGTGCCGGCACACGCGAAGCCATAAGCGAAACAAGCTGACGACGAAAGAGCATGTCCTGCGGCAATCATACAGGACGCCATTTGCGGGCGTTACGCACTGCCTACTGTTGTTGCCCCTCAAAGACCGCCGTCAGCGCACCCGGGTTCGCCAGCCGACGCCAGGAGAACAACTGGTTAGGCGCGATCCCATGCCGTCGGGCCTCCAGGCTCACGCTCATGCCCGGCTCGTAGGTCTCCGCGACAATCGCCAACTTCCCGGCCGGCGCCCACCGACGCCGCCGCTCGGGTCCCGGAAGGACCTCACTCTTCGATATGGAACCAGTCATAGACACAACATTCCTCCTACCCCTTACGGAAGTGGGAGGACGTGTCCGGTCAATTAGGGAGCGGCTTCACCTACATGCCATTTCAGCTTAATCGCGCGAAGTGCCCATTGCGCATGTGAGTCGATAAGCTGCCACTCAGCGGTGCGAGTTCTGCCTTCTCGATAGGTCCGATTGTCACTCGCGTTTGAAACGCCGTAGAGTGATCGTCAGGGTCGGCATCCACTTGATGTTAACCGATCGTTGACCATAACGACCCCGACAAAGGGCCTTTGGAGTCGGGGAGATAATCGTGCCACGCGGGAGAAAACCGGGAAGTAAGAATGCCGCCGCCAAAGCCGCCAAGCCGGCGCCGTCTATAGCGGCAACGCTCTTCGCTTCCGCCGACAAGCTGCGCGGCAACATGGATGCGGCCGAGTATAAGCATGTCGCGCTCGGATTGATCTTCCTGAAATACATCTCCGACCGGTTCGATGCCCGCATCGAAGAGGTGAAGGCGAATCCCGAGGAGGCCTTTCTTCTCGATGACCCCGATGCAGCCCGCGACCTGATCGTCGGCGCCGGCATTTTCTTCGTGCCCCAACGCGCGCGTTGGACCTTTCTCAAGGAGAATGCCACCAGCACCAAGCCGACGATTGGCGAGCTCGTCGATCAGGCCATGATCGCGATCGAGACCGAGAACCCGATCCTCAAGGGCGTGCTGACCAAGAACTATGCCCGGCAGGAGTTGGACCAGACGCGCCTCGGCGAGGTTCTAAAGCTCTTCTCCGACATCAAGTTCGAGGACGAACATCAAGGCCAGGACCTGCTCGGCAAGGTGTACGAGTACTTCCTGGGCGAATTCGCCAAGCTGGAGGGCAAGCGCGGCGGCCAGTATTACACGGCCGGCTCCGTTGTGAAGCTGCTGGTCGCCATGCTGGAGCCGTTCAAGGGGCGGGTCTACGATCCCTGTTGTGGATCAGGGGGCATGTTCGTGCAGTCAGAGCGCTTCGTCGAGGAGCACGCCGGGAAGCATGTCGATCCCAGACAAGCTCGCGACCAGATCGCCGTCTACGGCCAGGAGTCGAACGCCACCACATGGCGGCTCGCGAAGATGAACCTCGCCATTCGGAGCATCGAGGCGAATCTCGGTCCCAAATGGGCGGACACCTTTCATGAGGACCTGCACAAGGGCCTCATGGCGAAATATGTGCTCGCCAATCCTCCCTTCAACGATAGCGATTGGGGTGGCGACAAGCTGAAGAATGACGCCCGATGGCGCTATGGCACGCCGCCTGCTGGCAACGCCAACTTCGCTTGGCTACAGCACATCATCTACCACCTCGCGCCGGACGGCTATGCAGGCGTGGTGTTGGCTAACGGCTCTCTCTCCAGCCAGCAGTCCGGCGAGGGCGATATCCGCCGCGCGCTGATAGAGGGCATCACCGTCGGCCAAGGCGGGCAGCAGGTTCACTACCCCGGCCTTGTCGATTGCATCGTGGCACTGCCGGGCCAGCTCTTCTCCACCACCCAGATACCGGTCTGCCTCTGGTTCTTGACCCGTGACAAGTCAAATGGCCTCTCGCGCGACAAGAAGCTGCGCGACCGGACGAATGACATTCTTTTCATTGACGCACGCAACCTCGGAACCATGGTTTCGCGCACATTGAAGGAATTGACAGACGAGGATATCGCCGAGGTGGCCGATACCTACCATGCATGGCGCGAGGTACGCGGTGGATACAAGGATGCCCCCGGCTTCGCCAAGTCCGCTACGCTGGAGGAAGTTGCTGCCCAAGGCTTTGTGCTCACACCCGGACGCTATGTGGGTACCGAGGCGGCGGAAGAGGACGAGGAAGGCTTCGATGCAAAGATGACGCGGCTGACCAAGGCCCTGCGTGAGCAAATCACCGAGGGCACGGCACTGGATGAGCGCATCCGCGAGGGACTGGCCGGAGTCGGTTATGGTTGGTGAATGGCTGAAGGCGACACTCGGAGAAGTTGTTTCGCTTCAGCGTGGCCATGACCTGCCGGAAGACCAAAGGACAATAGGCGACGTGCCCGTGATTGGTTCATTTGGGCTTACCGGGTATCATAGCGAGGCAAAAGCAAGAGGACCGGGAGTTACTCTAGGTCGAAGTGGAGCATCTTTCGGCGCCACCAGCTATGTTGCGGGCGATTATTGGCCTCTGAATACTTGTATGTACGTTACTGACTTTAAGGGAAACAATCCGAAATTTTGCTACTTCTTATTCAAGACAATTTCTTTCGCAGGTTATAACTCTGGTAGCGCTCAACCCTCGCTTAACCGCAATTTCATCTATCCTATCGAATTGCGCATCCCGCCGCGTGGCGAGCAAGATCAGATTGCAAATCTCCTTAGTTCTCTCGACGACAAGATTGAATTGAACCGGCGGATGGCCGCGACGCTGGAGGAGATGGCGCGGGCGCTGTTCAAGAGCTGGTTTGTGGACTTCGAACCTGTGCGCTCCAAGGCTGAAGGCCGCACGACGGGACTGCCCGCCGCCGCTGCCGCCCTCTTCCCCGACACGTTCGGCGAGGACGGCCTACCTGTAGGATGGCGCGCAACAGCAGACGACATTGGACGCAGCATTCGAGAGCAGGTGCAACCGAGCGATGTTGATCCAGGCACTCCATATGTTGGCTTGGAACACATCGAGAAGCGAAGCCTCGCTCTGGGCAATGTAGGGCGAGCCGAGGAAGTTGATAGCCAGAAGGCCGCTTTTAAGCGTGGCGACCTTCTCTTTGGAAAACTTCGTCCCTACTTCCACAAAGTGGCTATCGCCCCAGTAGACGGCATATCATCGACCGATATATTAGTTTTCAGGCCTCAGAAAGGTATTCCCCCGACTTATCTCTACCTTGCGTTCTCCACAGACAGCTTTGTAGCGAAAGCGTCAGGGGCGCAGGAAGGCACAAGAATGCCGCGTGCAAACTGGGGCTTCATGCGCAAGCTGGTTATGGCCAAACCAGAGCCTCGGATTTTGACCGCATTCGATCAAGCCGTCGCTCCCTTGACTGATCAACTCCTTGCTACGGCCGCACAAAAACAGTCTTTGGCATCGCTAAGGGACGCGCTCCTGCCTAAACTTATCTCCGGGGAAATCCGCATCAAAGACGCCAAAAAAGCGATAGCTGCGGCATGAAAACGGCGAGGCTCGATCTAGCCTGGCGCCTTTTCACCGATCCCCCGGACGAGCCGGAGACGCACTACGGCGCCATGCTCGTCAATTACCAAGGCAACACCGCGCGGGATACCTACGATATGGCCTTGTCATATAGGGTAGCAGCCTTCCGTCTGCTTGATGCTGCTGGAGAGCATGGTGAAGCATGGGAGAGTGTCGACCCCATCCTATTCTGCTTCCGGCATGCTCTGGAGCTGAACCTCAAGGTCTTGCATCGCGGGCATCGTCAACGTGTGCATGGTCTCAAGCCGATGGCTGAGGCCCTCCACGCGCGGCTCGCGACCCGCTATCCTCAAGCCCAAATCGACTGGGTGCGTGATCGAATCCTTGAATTCGATACCGTCGATCCGCGGTCCACGGCTTTCCGATACGACGATGTCCCGTCTCCGTCGACACCGCCTGAGTTATGGGTCGATTTCGCCAAGCTCCGACACATCATCACCACCGTCTTCGATGCGCTCGACACGGTCCGCCGTCATGACTTCGAGCTTGAACGGGAGGATGCCTGACGCATGCCCTACTCGCTCCAGATGCTCCGGGCGCTGATGGAGACCCACCCGGACCGGGCTGAACCATTGCGCATTCATATCGAGGCGCTGGAGCGCAGCATCGAAACGCAGCCGGCCTTCTGTCTTCAGAGCGTCCGCACCCTCTTCGAGGCGGCGCACGCGACCATCGCGCCACGGCTCGGCATCGCCTTTCCCAAGAACGGCGGTTTTCCAGACCGCATGCGTGGCGTGATCGCGGCCATGGACTTTTCCATCGCCGACCACCCGAACGCCATCGACATCAATGACCAGATCAAGGCGCTGACGACAGGTATCGACGATGTCGCCGTCGCATTGGCGAAGCTCAGCAATATTCCCAACATGCGGCATGGTGGGTCGCTGGATTGGGGAACTCTGCAACGCCAGCATGCATTAATGCTCGGTGGTCTTTGCGACAGCCTCGTCGCGTTCCTCTTCGACGTAGCCTGGAGCCGGGCTTTGCCCGATGAAGCCGAAGCGGAGAAGTTTGCCTACGGCGACCATGCCGACTTCAACGCCTATCTCGACGCCGAATATGACGCCGTCGAGATCGCCGGCGCGAGTTTCGACGCGAGCTACGTGCTGTTCCAGCTCGACGAGACTTCCTACGATGCGGCGCGGATCGATTGGGAGGCGGAGCGAGCCGCCGAGGCGGACGATGCGCAGGAGGCCGCAGCGTGACGAGGGCATGGTGTGCGCGCGCTGACTGGGGCACCTACACTGCGGCATTCAGGCAAGGCGGCTATGTAGCCATTGGCTGGAACGAGCTTGGCGATCTGGCTCAGGTGGTAGCGCGAGAAGGGCTGTATCCGCTCTACCGCGGGGCATATCCGGACGATAGCCCAGCCTTGTTGATGCAAGGTAAGGTGCCGGCATGAGCGAGGCCTACGCCAGCCCACCGAACTCGATGCGCAGGGAGTTAGCCGAAGAGGCTGTAGAGCTCGCGGCCCTTTCATGGTTTGAACTGATCGGCTGGACGAGCGTGCCGGGCGATTATCTGGCGCCCGACGGCCCGATGGGGGCGCGATCCGACTACCGCGAGGCAATCCTCGAGCCGGAGCTGCGCAGCGCCATCGCCTCGCTCAACCCTGACGCGACCGCTGAAATGGTCAACGCTGCGGTTCTCCAGATCAAGGCATCCGCAAGTCAGGACCTGATCGAGAACAACCGGCAGTTCCACCCTTTCCTTGTAAGCGGCGTGCCGGTCGATATCCATGAGAAGGGCACGACGCGCACGGTCGGCATCCGGATCATCGATCAGGAAAATCCGCTCGCAAACCGCTTTCTGGTCTCTAACCAATTCATTGTGAGAGGTGAACGGGGGCAAGTGCGCACGGATGTGACCGCCTTCGTCAATGGCCTTCCGATCGCGCTATTGGAGCTGAAGAGCCCGTCCGACGCGACCGCGACGTTGGCGAAAGCGCAAAACCAGCTCGAGACATACAAGCTCAAGGCACCCGAGCTGCTGCGTTTCAATCAAGTGCTGGTCATCAGCGACGGCAGCAACGCACGCATAGGCTCGCTGACCGCGAGGCTCGATCGTTTCGCGCCGTGGCGGACCATAAGCGGCAGCGACTATGAGGATAGCGGACGCCCCGAGCTGGAGGTGCTGATCCGCGGCGTATTCGCGCCTGAGCGCGTCATCGACCTCATTACCGACTTCGTCGCATTCGAGATCAAGGATGGGACTGTCAGGTCCAAGAAGCTCGCCGCGTATCACCAATTCCATGCGGTTAAGAAGGCGCTCGCCTCGACTCTCATTGCCTCGCAATCCGGCACGCGAAAGGGCGGCGTGGTCTGGCACACGCAGGGCTCCGGCAAGTCGCTAACGATGCTCTTCTTCGTCCGCCAGCTTCAGCTGGCCAAGGCGCTCAGGAATCCCACCATTGTGGTGGTCACCGACCGCAATGACCTCGATGATCAGCTTTTCGGCACATTTGCTGAACATGGTGGAGCGCTCCGCGGAACGCCAAGGCAGGCCGAAACGGCTGAAGAGATGCGCCGCCTCCTGGCAGTCGACATCGGTGGCCTCGTCTTCACGACCATACAGCGCTTCCGCGGTGAAGACGGCTCCCACCCACTTCTGACCGACCGCAGCAACGTCATCGTCATCGCGGATGAGGCGCATAGGACGCAGTACGGGTTCAAGAAGCGCTTCGTCGAGCGGGATGGTGGCATCCGAGAAGCGGTGGGCTTCGCCGACTATCTAAGACAAGCGTTGCCTCATGCCACCGTCGTGGGCTTTACAGGAACGCCGATTGAGGAGCGCGATCGGGACACCTACGGCACGTTCGGCGACGTCATAGACACATACGACATGACTCGCGCCGTTCAGGACAAGGCTACCGTCCCGATCCATTACACAGCGCGGCTCGCTAGGCTGCACCTAGCGCTGGATGAGGGTGAGCGAGCTCAGCTCGACAGCCTTGCCGAGGAGCTTGCCGAAGGAGACGACGCCGCCGTCGAGCGGATCAAGGGTAGGCTCGCGCGCTTCGAGGAAGTCGTCGGCTCGCCGGATCGGATCGCGCAGGTCGCCGCGGACGTAGTCGAGCACTTCGATGCTCGGCGCAAGGCGATGGCGGGCGGCAAAGGCATGATCGTGACCATCAGTCGGCGCGTTGCCGTCATGCTGTATGATCAGATCGCGAAGCTTCGCCCGAATTGGGTCTCGGCAGATAACGGAGACGATAAGGCCGGGTTGTTGAAGGTGGTCATCACCGGAAGCCGAGCCGATGACCCTCTGCCACTGCAGTCACACCTGCGTACCAAGTCGCGCCTGGAAGCGTTGGCGGGTCGATTCAAGGATCCCGAGTCGGGCTTCGATCTGGTCATTGTACGCGACATGTGGCTCACCGGCTTCGACGCTCCGTCCCTGCATACCCTCTACATCGACAAGCCCATGCGAGGGCATGGCTTGATGCAGGCCATTGCGCGGGTCAATCGTGTATGGGGCGACAAGCCGGGTGGCTTGATTGTCGACTACTTGGGCATTGGAACAGACCTCAAGGCCGCCTTGGAGAAGTACACCCAGGGCGACCGCGACCAAGTGCGGATGGATGCTGACGAGGCCGCACGCCAGACGCTCACGCTTCTAGAAAGTGCGCTGGCCCTCCTCGACGGTGTCGCATGGCAGGGTTTCGTGGAGGCGACACCGGCGCGACGTCTGACGCTCTTGAAGCAGTGCCTGGAGAACCTGCTCGCGCATGGCAGGCGCGATGCGTTCATCGACACCGGCCTGAAGCTCGAGCTCGCATATGCGATCAGCGCCGGCGATGAACGGGTTAAGAAGCGTGCATATGATATCGCTATGGTGGCGGCCTTGCGGGCCAACCTGGCGAAGTACACCACGGGCTCGGGCGTGAGCCGCGTGAGGGTAGAGCGGGATATTCGCCAGCTCCTATCCAAAGCCGTGATGGCCGACGGCATCCTCGACGTGTTTAAATCGGCCGGGCTCGATCAGCCGGACCTTTCCATATTCTCGGACGAATTCCTTGCTGAAGTCCGTGGGAGCAAGCAACGGAACCTCGCCGTCGAGACACTGCGTCGCCTGTTGGCGGACGAGATCAAAGCCCATGCGCGCGCCAACATCGTCCAGTCCCAAAAACTGAGCGAGCGGCTCGATGAGACGTTGCGCAAGTACCATAACCGCGCCGTCGACAGCGTCCAGATCATCGAGGAACTCATCGCGCTCGCGAATGACATCCGGGCCCACGCTGCGCGGGCAGCCGAACTTGGGCTGTCCCAGGAAGAGATCGCCTTCTACGAGGCCTTGGCCGAGAACGGCTCCGCTCGAGAGCTGATGGCTCATGACACGCTGCGGACCCTTGCGCGCCTATTGGTTCAGACGATCCGGGCGTCGGCTACAATCGACTGGACGCGGAAGGAGGGAGTGCGAGCCAAGATGCGGATTGAGGTCCGAAAGCTCCTGGCGCGCTACGGCTATCCTCCGGATCTCCAAAAGGCAGCCGTGGATCTGGTGGTCCGTCAGGCTGAAGCTATTGCCATGGATTGGGGCTGACCCCGCCGGGCACGTAGGCCATCTAAATGCGCAGACCGGCAGGCTCCGCGTAAACGGGCGCTGCTCACAACCTTGACGGGCGTCTACCCGGCGCTTCTGATGAGTAAAACCGATTCAGAATGATGGTTGGTGGGGATGTTCGCGGAGGAGATGCTCGCGAGAGCGGCAGAGAGGATTGCGGCGTCAGCGTCCGACGCTGTGGCGCTATCCGCCATTGACGCGGAGCTTGCCGCTAGGACCGAACCAAAAGCGCGCGCACTCCGCATCAAAATCGCGAGTTTGCAACGCGAGTTGAAGCTGAAACCTAAATCAGCATCAATCGCTGTTGCCGGGCGAACAACCGCTGAACCTGTTAGAAAAATCCCGTCGCAACCTCGCACGGGAATTTGGGGCGATTTGCTCTGTCGAAATGGGCTGACACAGCCAGATTCCCGTCCACTGCATCGGTATAGGCTGACCGACGAGGAGCATGACGCGGTTCGGCAGTGGTTGCAGTCGCGGTCCGACTTGGCAAACGACCAAGGGCGCGCGGGCACAGCGGCTCTATTTGTTCTCTGGTCAGCGCATTGGTTCCAACGCGGCTATCGCGGTGGAATGCGTCGCTGGGAGGATCTGAGCGCCGCGCTTGGCGTGGCTTTCAGCGGTCAGATCGGTAGGCAGCTTGTCCGGGACGGGCTTCAAGCATGGGCCAGGCCCCCGGTTAAGTCCGAAGGAGACGCCGCAAGTCTTTGGCTGAGAACATTGGCAGTGGAAGGAGGCTTTCCAGCAGGTGTCTTGGATCAAGCGAATGCATGGCCAGAGCTTTATCTCAACCGCGTTGTCGGGGCCCTCTTAGGTTCAGATATTGACGACGACGCGGCCGCTGATAGTGCGGCAGAAAGCCAAGGGCACTACGCGCCCAGAGCCTACCGCCAAGGCATATTTTTCGCGCTAGCCGCCGACCTCGCACAGGCGGTGGTTCGTTTGCGGCACAGAGTTGCTACTGATCCCCGCGCTCATGGTGTGCCGGCAAGCGCGTGGCTCGATGCCACGACGCCTGGTTGGCGCGGAGAACTCCCGGTTCGAACCGGGTCTGACGCCGCCGACCGGCTCATTGACGGTCTGATGAAGGTGGAGGCGTTGCGATTTGCCGGCAACGGCGAAATCAGTTGCGATAGGATGCTGACCCGCAATGCTTCCGGCATGTGGCGCCCAGGAATCCGCCTCGGTCTTGATGGCATGGCGAAAGGACATGTCCTCGACATCCTCGGACGGCGGCATCAGCGCTTACGTGCCTACCCAACGGGCGCTTTGACACGCCACATCGTAGGTGAGATCGCCGTTTTCGAGCCGCCGGGAGAGGATGGTGACACCTGGCGGGTACATCCGTCGCGCGGCGACCCTCGTGTGGAGGGCGTGCCCTTCTCCACGCCCATCACCGTGGAACTGCGTTTCGAGAGACAAAAGATTGGAGAAACGCCATGGCCAGGCGGCCATGCTGTCCTCGGAGACATCCATGTTTTCGATCCCGTTGCCGAAGGCAGCGGCAACGCTCTGAAGCTGATCGGGACTACGGCTGGTGGCTACGGTCTTGATCGCATCATCGTCGCGATTCCCTCGACATGGAGCGCGTCTCCGGACGGTGCCGCCGATGTCGTGACAGAGCTGCCAGACGAAGTCGAGAGCGGGCAACGACTCTGGGCGGTGCAAGGGCGAGTGATCCTGCGATCGCCGGAGAACGATCGCTATTCCATTGCAACGGGACAGCGGGGGGCGGCGCGCGACCAGCTTCTTGTATCCGCGTCAAAACCTGCCGGGATAGCGAGCGATGACCCTGCTGTTGAGCTATGCGCAGGCGCACTCTCTCTGGCGGTGTCGGAAGGTTCGAAGGTTCGGACTATCCGTTCGGAGGAGTTGCGGTGGCGCATTGCCGGAGAGCGTGGCGGCTGGCGATCAGCCCCTCATGAATCAGGGCTGATCGACATCGCCTGGCGCGACCCTAAAACTGGGTATCTGCGCGACACGCGCCGGGTCTTTGTGCTGCCTGAAGGGGCTCGATTGACATTTCAACCCGCTGGCTCGGCCGGCGTTTATCGCGCGGAGAAATTCGATCTATCGGACTTGGCTTCTGCAAACCCCGACATGATGGCCGAGATTGCAGATGGCAAATTAGTCGCACGTTTCCTCAAGCGTCCCTCACGTTTGGCGCACTTCATGCTCGCGGATCACCGAGGTCGCTCACTTCGGGTAAGCACAGCGTTTCCGCAGCGAGCGGGTTTCGCCAGATGGTCAGGCGAATGCATTCGGGGCCGTGGCGTGGACGCCCCGGAAACGCCGTTGACCATCTCCGATCTTGCAGATTGCGTTGCGTATGGCCGCGGGCGTGAAGTTTTGCGGGTCGAGCTTTTCGATCGGGACGGTCGTCGGTTGAACGGAGGCGGCGCCAGCTGGGAGTTCACCGACGAGCTTCCGATGCGAGGCGTAGCACAGGAGCTTTCCGCTCTTTTGGCGCCGTTTGGCGATATCGACGTCAGGGCTCGGCTGACGTTCGATGGGGCTGCCGAATTCTGGCAGGTCCAGCAATTTGAAGCGTCGATACACCTGCAATCCGGTCAACTCGCGCGCATCGGCGATGTGCAATCCGAAGAAGCGCTTCCCTTGATGGGGCGGTCTGTCAGCGACCTGACGTCTGAAATCGTACTGGCCGAAAGCACTCACGAAGAGCGAGCGGGGCGGCGAGTGCCGTCGTTGGCGCACGTTCCGAACGGCACCTGGCTTGTCTATCTTAAGCGCGGCGATCAGGTCATCGCGCGGCCATCGATCGTTCATCTCGGCTCCGCTCGCACCTCCATCTCGGAAGGTCTTGCCGGGGCTGTTGCGATGGCGAGCCGAACTGCTCGGGAGACTGCAATATCAGATTGCCTGTCCGCCATCGCGACTGGCGAGTCATCGACTGAAGCGGATACCCGATGGTTGGTCGAGCTTGCGTCGAGGCTTGCGGGCCTCCCCCCTGCAAGCCTCGACGTCTTCAGACTCATGCCATCCAGTCCCACGACCGCAGCCCGGCTTGCTCTGCATGCGCGCGATGCGACCGAGCGCTGTGCTGTTATGTCCCTCATGGAAGGGCTGCCATTCGCATGGCATTTGATCGGCCATGCCGACTGGAGACGGGCCGCTACGACCGAGGAGAAGAGCATTTTTTCGAGGCTGGAGACTGTTCTGGGACCGGCGAAGGCAAGCGAGCTGGCAACGCAGACCGTGCAAGCGGCGGCCGGCAATCTCGTCCAACTCTGTCCGTTGCTTGGATGGCCGCTCTATGTTGCAGGGTTGTGTCCTCCTCCCAGCACACCGACCCAATCGCTTATGGAAGCTGCGCGCGATCACATTCGTCGGTATGGGGATCGGATCGTCGATCAGGCCGGCGGCGAAAGCCTGTTCCGACGCACGCCAAAGTGGAGCCTGCCGGATGAATTCAGCGGCAATTTTCACCAGGTGCATCTCGAGATGCTGGACGCTCCCTGCGCAGCGGCTTGCGTAGCCTCGGGGGAAGCTTCTGCGGATCCGGAAGACATTCGACGGATGAAAACCGCAGAACGCGTTGACCCCATCTATTTCGCCGCAGCCTTCAACGCTCAGCTGGTGCGGCTCGCTCAACGTCCCGCAAGGCCTTGATATCGTGAACTCGGATCTCCGCACCACGCCCGTTGCTACACTTGATGCCGTTCGCCAGCGGGCAACCGAGGCCGTGCTCGCGCAGAGCGGCTTGAACCACCCGGCCATCACTGCGGAGATCCGCAGGCGCTTCACATCGACCAGTGTGGAGCAGGGAACGCTCGTTCAACAGCCGGTCCTTGAAGCGGCGTTTCCTTACCTTGCCGGAATGGAAACGCTCGCGCAGTTATCCGGAAGTCGTCTCCATCCCGCCCTTGTCCGGGCCCTGACCGAAGACGGGCCCCATCGCCGGTACAGATTTCCAGGCGAGCTGAAGCCCTATGAGCATCAGCTCGAGGCATGGCGCATTCTTGGAGATCCTATCCCGCAGTCCGTTCTGGTGACGAGCGGCACCGGCTCGGGCAAGACCGAATGCTTTCTCGTGCCATTGCTGAACGATCTTGCCGGCGAGGTCGATCGCAGCGGCCGGCTGAGCGGGGTGCGTGCCATCGCGCTTTATCCGTTGAACGCGCTGATCGCGAGCCAGCAGGAGCGCCTGCGCGAATGGACGGCGCCGTTCGGCGGGCGCATCCGTTTCGGGCTCTACAATGGTGACATGCCCGAGGATAGCAAGATCGGCACGGCACCGCCGGAACAGGTCGGTGACCGGCGGACGCTTCGCTCCGACCCGCCGCCGATCCTGGTCACGAACGTGACCATGCTGGAATACATGACCGTCCGACATCAGGACCGGCCGCTGATCGAAGCCTCGCGAGGGCAGCTCCGCTGGATCATCCTCGACGAAGCCCACAGCTATGTCGGATCGGCAGCTGCGGAAATCGCATTGCTGATCCGACGGACGCTGCAAGCCTTCGGTGTGACACCGGATCAGGTCCGTTTCGTTGCAACGTCTGCGACCATCGGCGAGGGTGAAGACCTGGTTGCCAAGCTGAAGACCTTTTTGCGCGATGTCGCGGGCGTGCCCGACGAGCGCGTTCATGTCGTCGTCGGACACAGGCGGCTGCCCCGCCTGCCGACCGTGCGGGGCGACGGACGTATCAGCAATCTGGACCTCGCCGATCCGGATGCGCTCCGGCAAAACAGATGGGTCCACGACATCGTCTCATATGCGGCAAAGCGGCCATTGCCCTGGAGCCGTTTTGAGCAGACGGCTCAGGACGCGGGCACGGATCCGGGCGCGCTCTTGACGGCCTTGTCGGAGCGGCTCAACGGCGAGGAGCCGATCCTGCCCCTGCGCATCCACGGCTTCATCAGAGCCGTCCCGGGACTTTGGGCGTGCCTGAATCCTGCTTGCGTTGGCAAACCGGATGGAGATTGGCCATTCGGAGCCATTCTTCATCACTGCACGGACACCTGTTCCTCCTGTGGGGCTCCCGCGCTGCAGATCATCTCATGCTCCGATTGCGGCGAGCCATATCTGGAAGCAATCGAGAGCCATGGGCGGCTGCGGTCGAGAAGCCTGCTGGAGCAGGACGATGAATTCGCTGCAGCCAGCGAGGCTGAATCTCTTACCGACGAGGCCGAAGAATCCGGCAACGACGAGGACGCACCTGAAACGACCGACCCATATTCGCCGCCGGACATCAGCCGCCTGTTCGCCGCCAGAGCTTGGCCGGGAGGCCGGCCTTTGCATGTCGAGCCGCAGACCGGTGTCGTCTGCGATGGTCAAACGCCGACCAGCGTCCAGCTGACTAGCTATGATCGGCTGGCACCGGAGGCGTGCCCGGCCTGCGGCACGAGTGCCCGCAAGGGTGCGCCTGCGAATACGCTCTTCCGTCCATTTAGGTATGGCGCTCCCTTCCTGATCGGAAACGCCGCCCCTGTGCTGCTCGACGGCGTCCCGCCGCGTGATCCCGACCCGGGCGCATCTGTCCCACCGCCCGCCAATGGCCGCCAGCTGCTGTCGTTCACTGACAGCAGGCAGGGCACGGCTCGTTTTGCGGCGGCGCTTCAGAATTCGTCGGAGCGAAATTCGGTCCGCGCTCTGATCTATCATGCCGTGCAAGATAGCCTCGCAGTGCCCGCGATCGATGAGAGGCTGACGAAGAAGCTCGATGAGGAGATCAGGGAGCTCGAAAGTGTCTTGGCGAGCGCTCCCGCGATCGCCGGGCTACTGGATGCGAAGCGCAAGGAGCGAGCTGCTCTGGGAGAGCCCGACCTCAACGGGCTGTCCTGGCCGCGGATGCGTGAAGCGCTCTGCTCCAGGCCGGAAGTCGATCGTTGGATGCGTGAAATCTGGGGCCCGAGAGAGGAACGCTTCGCCAAGAACCTCGCCGAGTTCGGTGAATTCCTGCTGTTGCGTGAGCTTGCTCGCCGCCCGCGCCGGGCCAACGCTCTGGAGCCTCTGGGCCTCGCACGGCTGCGTTTCGACGCGATCGACAGGGTCAGCGAAGCCAACCTGCCGCCCGCCTTCGCCAACCGTGGCCGCAGCATCGACGACTGGCGTGACTTTCTGAATATCCTTGTCATGGTCAATATCCGAAACAGCTTCGCGGTGCGGATAAATCCGGCCGACCAGCACTGGCTGATGCGCAAGGGTTTCCCGCGCAATCTGATCGGACCGGGCGGCAAGAAGAGTGGTGCGATCGACCTGGCCTGGCCACAGGCCAGACCCGCCGCGCGGCGCGCTATCGTGGTTCATCTGCTCGAGAAAGGCCTGGGCCTGAATGCTTCGCAGCCGGATCAGCGAGAGACGATCAACGCGGTTCTAGAGGCGGCATGGAAGGCGCTCAGCCCCATTCTCGTCCGCCCCGGCATGGGGCCAAACTATGCGCTGGATTTCGACAAGGCGCATGTTGCGCCTGTCGTGACGGCGTTCGCCTGCCCTGTGAGTAAGCGGCTCCTCGATACGACTTTCATCGGCATTTCGCCTTATGGAATGGACGGATCGAGCAGACTGGCCGGGCAAATCTGCGAGCGGCTGGAGATGCCGCGACACCCCAACCCGTTCCTTCTGCCCGAACGCGGTGGCGACGCCGTCGTCAAGGATTGGCTGGCCGCCGACGGCGCCATAGCGAAGCTCCGCGAAAGGGCGCTCTGGGGAGATATTCACGACCGGCTTGCGCTCGGCTCACCCTATGCGCGCGCTGCGGAGCATTCTGCACAGCAGCCACCGGCACGTCTCCGTCGTTATGAGGACGCCTTCAAGGAAGGCCGGATCAATATCCTGAACTGCTCGACGACCATGGAAATGGGCGTCGATATCGGCTCGGTATCCTCGGTGATGATGACGAACGTCCCGCCATCCATCGCGAATTACCGCCAGCGTGTCGGCCGTGCCGGCCGGCGTGGCCAGGGTCTCGCCGCCGCCTTGACCTATTGCAGGGACACGCCCCTCGACCGCGAGGCGTTCCGAAGCCCTGAGAGCTACCTCGTCCGTCGCATCGAGGCCCCAAAGGTGATGCTCGATTCCGAGCGGATCGTGCAACGTCATATCAATGCATTTCTCCTCGCGGCATGGTTCAGGGAGGTGCAGGGCCTAGCCCTCAAGACGACGGCGGGCGACTTCTTCGGCTGCCCGCCGGCCGTGGGGGGCGTTCGCGACGCGAATTCTCCTGCCTCGCTGTTTTGCGAATGGGCAGAGCGGCCCAGTACGGCGCAGCTACAGTCGAAGGCCATCGCGATGTTGGCGCGTGGCTCCGCGCTGGAAGGACGTCTTGATGTCTATGCCGAAGCAAGCCGCGCGGTAAAACAGGCCGAGACCGATTTTGCCTCCGAATGGAATGCCGTTCAATCTCAGGCAGCGGGAATGGACCGCGATACCGCCCGGAAGGCTCTGGGGCTGCAACTAAAGCGGATGTGCGGCGAATATCTTCTCGGCGAGCTTGCGGACCGGGGCGTCCTGCCTGGACACGGTTTTCCCACCAGCGTGGTTTCGTTCATCCACAAGGATAATCCCGACGATATCCTGAACGTCCCCGATGGCGACCCGTCTCGCCGCCGTGGCTATCCAACCCGAAACCTGGACCTGGCCATTCGCGACTACGCTCCCGGTGCGGAAGTCGTCGTCGACGGTCTGGTCTATCGCTCGGCGGGCGTCACCTTGAATTGGAAGCGCCCTGCCGTAGCGGATGCGGTCGGGGAGGTTCAGAGCCTGAAATGGTTCTGGTCATGCCGGCAATGCGGCACGGCCGACACCTCGCAGCTGCGCCCAGAGAGCTGCGCCGCGTGCGGAGTGCCCTTCGAGGTCGGCGATATCCAGCGCTACCTGCAGCCAGGCGGGTTCACGGTCGATATGCGCGAAAAGCCACATGCAGACATCGAGCATGTGGCCTATGTCGAGCCCGAGCCGGAGCGGGTGGTCGCCCGAAATGCCGCCTGGAAGCAGTTCCTCAGCCCCAACCGCGGCCGGATGCGATCGAGCCATGACGGGTTGGTCTTCTATGCATCTGCAGGAGAATCCGGAGCCGGCTATGCGGTTTGTCTCGAATGCGGGCGTGCAGAGGCGCAGCATGGTGCGGCGGCGCCTGATGCGCAGCGACCCTTGCACGAACACAGACCACTTAGATTCACTAAAGCCGACGCGGAGGGGTTATGCCCGGGAAACGGCCGCAGCTTCGCTATCCAGACCGACCTGTCTTTAGGGCACGACATCGTCACCGATGTGGCGGAAATCCAGCCTGCCGCCTTGATATCCGCAGGCGCTTCATGGGCTCTAGCCTCCGCTCTGCGTGCCGCACTGACCCGGCGCTTAGGCGTGGAGACAGGAGAGATCGGTCTTTCGGTGGTCCGCAAACCAACTCCGATTGGTGGAACGACCCACTCACTCTATTTCTACGACAAGGCCGCCGGAGGCGCTGGTTTCACCCCGCGTCTATCGGAAATGTTCGAGGATCTGCTCCGGGATGCGCGCGCGATTCTGGACTGCCCGGCCCGCTGTGCGAACGGTTGCTCGGCTTGCGTGTTGGCGAACGATCTTCATGCCCAGGCCGAGACGATCGATCGCATCGATGCCTTGGCTTACGTCGATGCCGAATTAGCGGCGCTGGCGGCGCCTGCTGACGAAGACATGGTCGCCCCGGATGCTCGCCTGGCGGGCGATGTGGCCGATGAACTCATCGAGCGTACTGACAAGGCCGCCGGGGACGTGGTGATCTGGCCGGGTGAAACTTTCGATCCGGCGAGCCTGTCTCAACCCCGTATTAAGCTGCTGCTCGACAAACTGCGTTCAGGTGGCAGGCGGGTCAGCCTGTCGCTGGATGCCGGTACGTTGAGAAGTCTCGATGCCGCTCAACGGTTGGGCCTGAGGGACGCGGCGATCCGCAACGACCTCGTAATCGGGTTGGGAAGTGCTCCGCAATTCAGAAACGGCGCCTTTGCCATTGCGGCGCTGACTGAGGGAAGGATTTGGGCATCCCGCGATGCGAAGTCTGCGCAAATGGGCGAGGCTTGGGGGCTGGGCGTCGATGCCCCTATCGTTGCTTTCGCCGGCAAGCCGCCCATCGTCACGCCGTATGAGCTGGATCGGCTGCTGCCGAGGAGCGGCACGGCGTTCATCGAGGTCGGCAAGATTCTCGATGGACCCAGCCGGAGCCTCGCCGATCGCTTCCTGCAGCTGATCCAGCCCCAACTAGAAGCGATCGGCCGCTGGCGACCTGCGGCGCTCGTCTCGATCACATATGGCGACCGCTTCGTGCGTTCTCCCCAGATCGCGCTTATGGTCGTCCAGATAGCAAGCCGGCTGGCCGCCAAACTGGCCGGGCCGCAGGCAAGGCCGCAGTTCCACCTTGCCACCGAGCCTCTGCCTAGCAAGGACGGTTACCCTAGTCGGCTTGACCATGATTGGCGGGTCGAGGGCGACCGCGAAAAGGTGTTGGAGCTACTCTGCGGATCACGTCTCGATCTAAAACTGCATGTCGGCGCATGCCCGCATTCGCGCCGCCTCACTTTGACCTATCAGGACGGCTCCACCGCCGAGATCGTCCTCGATCAAGGGTTCGGCTTCCTAAGGGCAGCTCAATCGCCGCGATTCCAGTTTCAGGAGCCCGCGGCAATGCAAGCCAAGCGCCTGGTAGCGACCGACTTCACATGCGGAGCAAACGGGCCGACCTATCTCGTTGTGACAGGCACTGATGCGGTGGGATGACCCCCGTACAGATCGATCCCAGAATCCTCATGGGCACGGCATCGCAATGCGAGCGCGCGTGACCCCAGACCCGATAAGGTGAAATGATGGCCGGCAATGCCTTCCAGACCAACAAGGTCGCACTGAGCACGCTGCTGCGCTCGTGCGATGAGGGCAAACTGCAATTGCCTGACTTCCAGCGTAGCTGGGTCTGGGACGAAGATCGCATCAAGAGCCTTATCGCTTCGATATCCCGCGCCTTTCCCGTCGGGGCTCTCATGACGCTGGAGACGTCCGGCGCCGTCAATTTCAAGCCGCGCCCCGTCGAGGGCGCGCCGGACGACGTTCGTAAAGTTGTGCCCGATGAGCTCCTGCTTGATGGCCAGCAGCGCATGACATCTCTCTACCAGGTATCGCTGCGCAACCAGGTCGTAGAGACTGTGACCCCCAAAAATAAGCGGGTCAGGCGCTGGTTCTATATCGATATCCGCAAAGCTCTGGACCCCGATTGCGATCGCGAAGAGGCGATCATCGGCATGCCGGAGGACCGCATTCAGCGCGACAATTTCGGCAAAGATATCTCGCTCGATCTTTCGACCCGCGAAAGGGAATTCGAGGAGCTGATGTATCCGGTCTCGATGGTGTTCGACTGGAACACCTGGCAGATGCAGTGTGTGAGCTATTTCAATGCGAAGGGGACGTTCAACGAGGTCTGGCCGATCATCAATCAGTTTCACCGCGAGGTGATCGAGAATTTCTCGGGATATCAGGTGCCGGTTATCGCGCTCGGCAAGGACACCACGAAGGAAGCAGTGTGCCTTGTTTTCGAGAAGGTGAATACGGGCGGCAAGCCGCTCGACGCCTTCGAGTTGATCACGGCCATGTACGCGGCGGATGGGCACGAGCTACGACGCGACTGGTATGGCGACCCCCAATCCAAAGGCCGTCACGCCCGATTTGTTGAAGCGCTTCGGCCTCCCGGACAAGACGCTGGCATTCTCCAGAACGTGGCCAATACTGATTTCCTGCAGGCGATCTCCCTCTTCCACACGCGCGATCTACGCCGCCTTGCAGAGGCGGCAGGTAAGCAGGGCAAAGAGCTGCCGGCCGTCAGCGGCGCACGCCATGCGCTCCTGAATCTTCCCCTTTCGGCTTACAAGAACTACGAGTCGAAAGCTGAGCAGGGGTTTGTGCGGGCTGCCAAGTTCCTGACGATGCTCCACATCTATCGGGTCTATGATCTCCCGTATCAATCGCAGCTCGTGCCACTCGCTGCGATTCTCGCCGATATCGGTGACGACTGGGAGCATGAGAGCCATCGCGAGAAGCTGGTCCAGTGGTACTGGAATGGCGTCTTCGGAGAGCTGTATGGTTCTGCGGTCGATACCCGGATCGCCCGCGATTTTGTCGAGGTTCCGCTTTGGCTCAAAGGCGGCGCTACGCCGACCACGGTTAGCGAAACAATCTTCCGGCCAGACCGCCTGAAGACGATGCGCATGAGACTGTCCGCCGCCTATAAGGGCGTAAACGCGCTTCTCATGAAGGAAGGGGCGCGAGACTTCCGCTCAGGGCAGAGCTTCGATCATACGGTATTTTTTGGTGAGAACGTCGATATCCACCATGTTTTCCCGCAGGACTGGTGCAAGAAGGCAGGCATCAAGGCGGATGTCTTCGATTCCATCATCAACAAGACGCCACTCTCCTTCCGCACCAATCGGATCATCGGAGGCGCCGCTCCGTCGACCTACCTGGGACGCCTCCAACACGGAACTGCTGACGCGCCGGCGATCACGGCCGAAAAACTCGATGCATCGCTGAACTCTCATCTGATCGAGCCCGCGCTGGTGCGGGCCGATGACTTTGCGACGTTTATGGCTGATCGGCAAAAGAAGCTCCTCGCACTTATCGAGCGTGCGATGGGGAAATCGGCGTACCGCGGCGATGGCATGGAGGAAGGTGACGATGTGTTCCGCTCTTCTGAGGATCCCGAAACGGAGATGACGATCGCCGCGAGCGATCCGGTGGAAGATGACCGTCACACTCGCAGCGATGTTGCCAGCTATGGCACAAAAGTGTAGCACAAAGCTTGGTCGCGATGTGTCAAGCGACAAGCGAAATCAATAGCTTAGCCAAGAATCTCTAATTGGCTGGGAGTCCTAGTCCCCCAGCCATTACAAGCGCATGACTTGTTTGGCTTTCGGCGCTGGTGTCGCCGCGGCTTCTTTGCTTTTCTCCTGCGTCTGATGCTCTCAGCGTTCGCAGGTCTGGCCCCGGCCGGCATCGCGCGGTTGCGCCGGTTTCGCGTGTCAGGTTAGGGCTTGCCTGCCCAACACATCCAACCAACCCGCGAGCACCCGGATGATTCGATGGTAACCCGTACAGAGCTTGTGTCGCGGCTCGAACGGGCGTTCCTCGACCATGGCTACGAGCAGCTGACGATGATCGGGCTGGCCAAGACCGTCGATGTAACCCGGCGGACGCTCTACAATTATTTCAGCAACAAGGAGGAGGCTTTCCGCTTCCTGATCGAGAACGTGAACCAGCAGGCCGTAGAGGCGGGCATGGCGGCGGGACGAGAAGCGCTGGACGATGAGCGCGACCCCGTCGCGGTCTTCGCGACTATCCTCGACACGCGTTATGGCCACACCCGGCGTCGCCTCGCGACATCGCCGCACGCCGTCGAGATCAACGATCAGGCTTTCCGGCGCTGCCGCGACATCATGATCACCTCCGCGGTGGCGTTTCAGGTCGAACTGGCCGCATTTGTCGCCGAGATGGAAGCCCGGAACCTCCTGCGCTTGAGGCCCGAGCTCAGGCCGGACGATCTGGCTCAGCTTCTCGCCGATGGCGCGCGCGGCACCAATCAGAGCCTGCCGCCGATCGATCCGGGCAAGCTGCATCTGCGCTACGGCAACATGGTTCGTGCGCTTCTTTATGGCGTGACCGAGCCCGCAATCGAACGATCTGCGCGATGAGCCGAAACGGCACGGGCGCGGTCACTGGACTACTCGAACGACCGGCGATGTAAGGCTCAGCACAGGGCCGCATCGACAGGTACTGCATGCTGGGGGGATGGATGCAGACACAGGAATGCAGGATCGAACGGATGCTCGCGCATCCGGGCTTCGACCAGGTCGTCCATCAGCTTGCCGGCGGCTTCCAGGCGTTTCAGCAGGGCGCGCCGCGGTTGGCGTCCCAATTCTCGACCCAGCAGCGATGGCTCATGTCGCATGCTGCGCTTGCGCGCCATTTTCGCAGCCTCTCGACTGGCAGGCCGGGCATCTCGCGGCGCCACTTCGTCGAGGATGCGCTCACGCATCGCATCGCCAGCCGTAACACGGCCGCCGCCTTCTTCGACGAATCCCTGAAATACGGCATCTGCCTTCCTGTCACGACGGGCGCCGGATCCGCCGCAATGCTCGTGACGCCGGCGCCCGCCGTTCTTGCGGCGCTGAGCGAATGGCATCAGGCGCATCTGGCGGCGCTCGACGCGCTCGACGGCAGCGACAGGGCCGCACGCCTGCGCGAGACGGAGGCCGAGTTGCTGCCGCTCATTCAGCCGGCGGTCGCCGACGGGCTGATCGCGAGCGAGATCATCCGGGCCCCGGGGCCGGACTACGCCGTCTTCGCCTCGATCGACGAAGGCGGGAGCCTGATGGACCGGCTGATCGCCGGCCTCGACATCGCGACCGCGAGGAACGAGGAGAGGGCTGCGACCACGGTGACGTCGGTCTCAGCCCTCGCCCGCCCGCTCAACCTCTCGCGGACGCATGCCGGGCGGACGCTGGCCGCGGCCATCGCGCTCGGCAGTCTCGGCTGGACCGGCGTGCCCGGGCGCTCGCCGATCTGGCTGTCGCGCAGTTTCCGCGCCGGCTATGCGCGTATGCAGGCCGCGAAGATTGCGATCGTCGGCGAAGCCTTCGACCGGGCCGTCGCCTCCACGAGCGGCGCGGCCCTGTCGTATCCCGTCGCTGCCGGTGCGGTCCTCGCAGAGCGGAACTGCCCGACGTGCTGAACAAGAGCGACGACGTTCCAGTGAACACATCCCGTCCGCCGGCGCCGACCATCGGCGAGCGGCTTGACGCCCTGCCCTTCTGCCGGCTCAGGCTGGCGGTCTTCGCCGTCGTCACACTCGCCCTTTTTGCCGATATCGCCGAGGTGGCGCTCGGCAATGCACTCGGCGCCGTGTTCCAGGCGCCACCGCGCACGATGACGCCCATGGAGCTCTCCGTGTTCCTTGCCGCGATCTTCGCAGGCGGCGCGATTGGCGCGCCGGTCTTCGGCCTGCTCGGGGACCGGCTCGGCCGCCGGCGTGCGCTGCAGGCGGCGCTGGCCGCGGTCGCCATCGGCTCACTCGCCGTTGCGGCCAGCGACAGCCCGGAAAGCATGATCGGCTTCCGCTTCCTCTCCGGTCTCGGCATCGGGGCCTGTCCGCCGCTGATCGCGACCTACCTCGCCGACATCATGCCGCCCCGCCTGCGCGGAACCATGTCCTGCCTCTGCGCAGGTCTGGCATTCATCGGCGCACCGGCGCTGATCCTGCTGCTGCGCGCAGCCTCTCCCACCTTTCTCGACATCGAGGGCTGGCGTTGGGCGGTCGGGACAGGCGCCGTCCTGGCGGGGCTGGCTGCCGCGCTTCTGAGCCAGCTGCCGGAATCGCCGCGCTGGCTTGCCGCTGTCGGCCGGACGGAGGAAGCCGAGGCGGCCCTGGCCCGGTTCGGCAGAAGCGGATCGCGGCCGGCTGAGCTCCCGGCACCGACCGCCAGCCGGGCGCGAGTGAACGCGCCCGAGGCGCCTCACTCGGCAAGTCGCCGGCTCGCGCTGCTCTGCGGCCTCTATCTGCTTGCGCCCTGGGCGACTATCGGCTTTCCGCTGATGAGCGGGGCCGTGATGGTCAGCAAGCAGTTCAGCATCGGCGATTCGGTCGTGGCGGTCGGGCTCATCATGTTCGGCCCCGTGATCGGCAATCTTGCTGTCGCGCCCTTCATCGACAGGATCGGCCGCAAGGTCAGCCTGATCATCTGCGCCTGTGCGATGGCTGCGCTCGGCTTCGCCTTCGCGGAGGCGACGGAGTTCGTCCCTCTCGTCGGCATCGGCATCGCCTTCGCGCTGCTGAGCGCGGTCTACGCCACGGTCCTTGCCGTCTATGCGGCCGAGATCGTCCCGACCGAACTGCGGGCGTCGCGCACCTCTATCGCGTGGGGGATGGGCAGGCTGGTCTCGGTCATCGTCCCTATCGCCTGCTTTGCGATCATCCGCGGAGCCGGTGTCTGGGGCATGTTCGCCCTGATCGCTGCAGCTTTGATGCTCAGCGTGATCCTGATCGCCGTCGCCGGCCCACGCGGCCGGTCGCGAGAGGCGGTGGTGTGAGATCCGATCCATGGTCCGTTAACGTTTCACTGACCATTTTTGACTCACGTATTGCACAATAGCGAGCAATCTGAGAATTCTTGCGCCTCAATCGGGCGGGGGGCACCTGACTCGACGAGCCTTTTGCTGCGCCGAAGAGGCGCGAGCGGCCTGTTTCGCACGTCTTCGGGCGGCGCGGGATGGTGTTGAACCGGGTTCCGAAGTCGCCCCTGCCTTGAATGGATCGCCGCTCGCGCTCGATCAGCGCAGGCGGCCCGGCTTGGCTGAGGTGGGGCGTGACAGCAGAACGCGAGAAGATCGGCATCATCCAGAATCTGGTGGTGGTGACTTCGATTCTCTTGGTCTCGGCTGGGATCGCCGTCGCCCAGGCGCCTGCGGCGAAACCGGCCAACGCGCCTGCGCCGGCCCCTGCCCCGGCCGCTGCGGCTCCCGCGCCCGCTGCGGTTCAGGTTCCCAGCGAACCGAGCGTCACCACGGCGAGCTTCGGCGACTGGACCCTGCGCTGCCAGCGCATCGAGAGCCCGAAGCCGGCGAGGATCTGCGAAGTCGCGCAGGTGCTGCAGGCGCAGGGCCAGCAAACGCCGATCGCGCAGATCGCGATCGGGCGCATCTCCGCTTCCGACCCGCTGCGCGTCACGGCGGTGATGCCGGTGAGCGTTTCCTTTCCGAGCAGTGTCCAGATCACGCTCGGCGACAAGGACGCAAAGGCACTCGACCTGCCCTGGCGCCGCTGCATTCCCACCGGCTGCATGGCTGACGCTGCGCCCGGTGACGATCTGCTCAAGCAGTGGCGCAAGGCCAGTGAGGCCGGCCGCATCGTCTTCCGCGACGCTGCCGGCCGTGACCTCGCCCTGCCGCTGTCCACCCGTGGTCTCGATCCGGCGCTCGACGCGCTCGCCAAGGAGCGGTTCTGATCATGTCCCGCCGCCGCGCCGCCAAGCCCTTCCCTGAATCGGTCTTCAAGGCGCGCACCGGCGCCGGCAATGTGATCACACGCCCTGTGTTGGCGCGGCCCGCCCCTGCCCGACCGATCCTGGCAAGCTGGCGCCAGCGCTGCCTCGTCGGCCAGGCCATGGCGCTCGCGCTGTGGAACGCGCCGGCCTTCGCGCAGAACATCATCACGCCGGACGGGCGCACGCAGACCAATGTCGCAGTCAGCGGCAGCACGACGACGATCACCACCCAGACGGTCTCCGGCGGCGCCGGCTACAATTCGTTTTCGCGCTTCGAGCAGGCGTCGGGCACGACCGTCAACATGCACCTGCCGCAGAATACCGGCGCGCTGGTCAACATCGTCCGGGACGGCCCGGTCGTCATCAACGGCATCCTGAATTCCTACCGGAACGGCCAGATCGGCGGCCATGTCTATTTCTCGGATTCCGCTGGCTTCACGGTCGGGCCGAGCGGCGTCATCAACACCGGGCAGCTGACCGTCAACACGCCGACGCGAGACTTCCTCGAGCAGGTGATCGGGCCGAACGGCGTCGTCAACGAGGCGATGGCCGCCCGGCTGCGCGCCAACGACGTGCCGATCTCGCCCGACGGCCGGATCACCATCGACGGCGCGATCAATGCTCGCCGCGGCGTCACGCTGAACGGCCATACGGTCAGCGTCGCCGGCCAGGTCACGGCTAATGCCGCGGCCCTCGACATCGGCGAGCGCCGCCGGCGCCACCAGACGGCGTTTGACCAGAGCGTGAACACGAGCGGCCTGCAGTATGGCGGCGCGATGGTCGCGCGCAAGGGCGGTGGCATCGAGATCGTCGCGGCCGGAACTGCGCAGGTCTCTGGCCGGCTCAGCGCCAACGCTAACGGGCGCCGCGCCGCCGGCACGGTCGCGATCCGTTCGGGCAAGGGAACCAGCATCGCGGCGACCGCGCATATCAGCGCGACCGGCGCGGCGCCCTCGCCCCAACTCGCCAACGCGGCTGCTGGCGCCGCCACCGTCAATACGGCCGAGGGCGGCAAGATCTCGATCACCTCGGGAGGCGATATAGCGATCGCGCGAGGCGCGCTGGTCGATGTCAGCGCCGCGCAGGGCGTGGCGGGCAAGGCCGGCTCCGCGATCGTCTTCGCCGACACCAACCTGAACGTCGAGACCGGCGCTCTCTTCCGCGGCACCGCCGGCACGAGCGGCGATGGCGCGTTCCTGGAGCTCAGCGCCAAGGACACGGTCACGCTCGGCGCCATCGACGTCGACCTCTCGGCCCGCAACGGCAAGGCCGGCCTGCTCTACGTCGATCCGGCCAACATCATCATCGGCACCGGCGGCAGCGCCAACATGATCACCAACGGCACCAATGTGTCGCTGGAGGCCACGAACAAGATTACCATCGCCACAGACGGCATCATCGACACGCGGCAGTTCAACCGGGCCAACGGCGACCTTTCGGCGCTGAATCCGACGACGGGCAATTCGGGCAGCATCACGCTCATCGCGCCGACCATCGAGGTCTACGGCAAGCTGCTGGCCGGTGTCAGCGCAGGCAGCAGCTACGTCGCTGGCGACGTGACGCTCGAAGCGACGAGCTCGCAAACGCTGATCAGCGGCCGCGCCACGGCGCGATCCACCATCGACGTCTACGGCACCATCACCGGCCGCGACATCCTGCTGAAGGCGGACGCCACGGCGATCGCGTCCTATGTCAATTTCGCGCCGGCTTCGCTGGTGGCGCTGGCGGCTCAGACCGTCGCCGGCATGGCGCTGGGGCTGAACGGCGGCTATGTCGGCAGCGACATCACCAGCCGGGTCCAGATTGCCGACGGCGCGAAGATCGAAGCGACGCGCGACGTCAGCATCATCGCCACGGGCCGGCAGGAAGCCTCGATGCCCGCGATCACAATCACGGGCAGCAGCGTGTTCGGCGGGTCGGTCTCGATCGGCGAGATCGCGGGCACGGTGACGGCCGACATCGCCTCCGGCGCCACGGTCGTCGTCGGGCGCAACCTCGCGGTCAAGGCCGAGAACGACGTCACGCTAGGGGTTTCCGCCATCTCCGTCACGGTCGGCACGGCGCTCGCGGCGGCGACCGTCGGCTATGGCAGTGTCGACGTCACCACCGCCGCCAAGATCCATTCGGGCGCGATCATCACCATGGGCGCCGTCAGCAACGTCAGCGTGACCGCGCTCAACACCAATTCCTTCTCGACCTCGGCTGTCTCCGTGGCCGCCTCGGGCGGCGTGGCGGGCGCTGCGATCGCCTATTCCGACTACAAGGCGCAGGCCGATGCCCTGCTCGGCGCCTCGCTCGGCACGAGCGCGAACAAGGTCAAGAGCGTCACGGTGTCGGCCGTCTCCGACACGAACAAGAACGCCACCAGCGCTTCGACGACGGTCGGCGACAACATGATCTTCAACGCTGGCCTGGACGGCACCACCGTGTCGACCCTGCTCAGCGAGCTCTTCGGCAAGCTCTCGAGCGCCTCGTCGAGCGTTCCCGTCAAGGCCGGCAGTGCCATCGCCATCGCCGACAGCAGCCTGAGTGCCAGGGCCGCGATCGCGGCCGATCCCGGCGATATGGCGCCGACGATCCTGTCCGATGGCAACGTCGTGGTGGTGAGCCGCCAGTCCGACTTCGGGGTGCGGCTGATCGCGGACAGCTCGGTCAACTCGAACTCAAAGGATCCGACGAGCGCGCAGCCTGAGGCGCAGGTCTCGCTCTCCTTCGGCATCGGCGTCGGCAACTACGGGCACGAGTCGAGCGCCTTCATCGGCTCCGGCGTGACCATCGATGCCTACCGGATCGGCGTCGGCGCGACCAACGAGATGCCGATCTCGAACACCTGGACCAACTGGGCCGGGCCCCTCGAGGTCGTCTCGCACCTCAACGGCAATCTCGGCGTCGTCAACAACATCATGACGAGCTATGCCAACGCCAGCTCGCAAGCCCAGGAGCTCGGCCTGGCCGGCGCGGTCGATTATTTCCGGGTCACGAACGACACCTCGGCCTATGTCGCCAGCGGTGCGACTCTCATCACGACGGCGCCGGAATCGGAGTGGACGACGACTTTGGCCGATGGCCATGTCCAGAAATGGAGCATGGGCGTCAACGTCATCGCCGACACGACGGTCCACAGCATCGACGGCGGCGGCAATTTCGGCCTGACAGGCGGCCTCAATGGCGGCGCCGGATCCGCGGCGGGCGGTGCCCTCCTCAGCATCGGCCGCACCAGCAGGACGGTCGCCGCCATCGCCGACGGCGTCAACATCACGGCGACGGGGCTGGGTGTCAGGGCCACGACAACGGACGAGATGTACGTCGTCGTGACCTCGTCGGGCCGGGCGCAGGGCACCGTGCTGAGCGGCATGGCGGGGCTGGCGCATCTGAACAACCAGACGCTGGCCTCGATCAGCAACCGCGCCGTCATCGTCGCCGATGTCGTGGCCGTCAAGGCGGAGCAGTCCATCTCGGTATTGTCGGTCAGCGGCGGGATCGTCGCGGCCGGCACGGGTGGCAGCAGCGCCGGCGTATCCGTCGGCCAGATCGACGCCACCACGGTGACGCGCGCCTATATCGGCGATAACTTCGGCGACCTGTCCGATGATCGCCTGCGCGGCAACGGCACTACGGCCGGCCGCATCGAGACGGATACGCTCAAGGTCCAGGCGGCGACCAGCGGGTGGCTGTCGGCGGCCTCGGTCGCGGCGGCCGTCGTTGACGGCACGATGGACTTCGTCACCGACGATCCGTTCTTCACGGTCGTCTCAGCCGCCAGTGCGGCGCAGGGCGGCGGAAAGCCGTCCTTCGCCCTGGCCGGCAGCGCCGCGGTCGCAGCGACCCAGCTCGGCACCTCGGCCTGGATCGACGGTGCAAGGATCGAGGCCAAGGGTAGCTCGGTCTTCACCACCGTCACGGCAATGAACTCGACCATCATCGAGCTCGGCTCGGGCTCCGCGGCGCTCAATCTGACCGGCGCGCAGCAAGGCACGAGCGCGGCCCTGGCCGGCGCGATCGCCTTCGCCAAGCTCGACAACAGCACCGACGCCCGGATCAGCCAGTCGTCCCTCACGGATGTCGGCGACACCAGGGTGCAGGCGCTGGCCGGCGGCCGCGCCACGGTCGTCGGGCTCGGGCTGGCCGGCTCGGGGGGCGGGAACGCCGCCGCGGCCATGTCGGTCGCGCTGGGCCTTGTGACGAACCGTGTCTCGGCCTCTATCGCCGATTCCACGCTGATCGCAGCGGCGAGTGCCTCGATCTCGAATCTCATCACGGTCGACGCCTATCAGACGACCGATATCGGCATCGGCGGTGGTGCCGCCTATGGCGGCGCCAAGAACGGCATCGGCGTCGCGCTGACCTATGTCGATATCCGTGATCCCGATGGTGAGGACGCGGTCAGCGCCAAGGTGAAGCGCTCCACGCTGACTGGCCTCGACGGGCTCTCCGTCAGGGCGGCGAATGCCAGCCGCATCGTCTCCTCCGCCATCACGGCCGGCCTCGGGGGCAATGCGCTAGGCGGTGCCTTCGTCATCAACCGGGTCACGCCGACGACGAACGCGGCGATCTCCGGTGTCAGCGGCGGGCTCTCGACGATCTCGGTCTCGGGCGACGTCGTGGTGCTCGCCAATGGCAGCCGGATCAGCGTCTACGACGATATCATCCGTGGCCGCTTGGGCACCTCCGCCGCCAACCGCTCCGAAATCGAGTTCTCCGGCGCGGTGGCCAATGGAGGCACGGCCAATTCCGAAGGTGCGGCCGTCCTGGCCATCGTCGGCGTCGCGCAGGGCGGGACGAACAATGTCGGCGTCTCGCTGCTCAGCAACACGATCGCCCAGGCACACCTCGCCTCGATCGACTTCGCCACGGTCACGGCCGGCGGCAATGTCAGCGTGGTTGCCCAGGACGGGGCGACGCTGACCGGCGTCGCCATCGGCGTCGGAGTCGCGACCGGCCAGTTTGCAGGCACCGCCTCGGTCGTGCTGCAGTCGATCGAAAACATCTCACGCGCCCGCATCAGTGGCACGGGCACGGTCATCACGGCGGCCGGCATCGATGTCGCGAGTGCCGCGACCTCGAAGATCCGGGGTGCCGCTGGCACGCTGGCCGCCGGCTTCGGGGCAGGCGCGGTCGGCCTGTCCATCATCGAGAACAACGTCGCCAATACGGTCGCGACCGAGATCGACGATGCGAAGCTTGCCGCCACCGGCAATGTCGCCTTGCGCGCGGGCTCGATCGCGACGATCGACACCTTCGCGATGGGCGTCGCGATCTCACGCAATGTCGGTCTCGCCGGCGCGGTCGCCAACAACAGCATCGCCACTGATGTCAGGACGGCGATCACCGGTGCCGACATCATCGCAGGCAACAATCTCGGCCTGTTCGCGACCAATGCGGATCAGGTTACCGTCATCGCCAACGCGCTCGGCGTGACCGTGGGCGCTCCCAGCGTCGCGGGCGGCGTCGCCGTGGTGAACAACACCATCACCGGAGAAACCACCGCCTCGATCGGCGACGGCAGTATCGTCGATGCGCGCGGCGGCGGCACCGGTTCGCTGAGCTACACCGCCGGCCAGCTCACTACGGCCTTCGACCTCACGACCGCGAACAGCGCGAGCACCTCCCAGCCTTCGCTGGAGATGACGGCGCGCAGCGTCCATGGCCTCGGCGTGGTCGCGACCTCGCAGCAATCGGTGCTCGCGAATGCCGTGACGAGCGGCGTCGCGATCTTCCCGATCTCGGCTGCCATCGCGATCGTCCCGATCCGCAACGTCCTCGCCGGCAGCACCAGCGCGACCATCGACGACAGCGCGGTCAACACGCGCCTCACCGGCACGGATTCGACGGCCGTCGCGGTCGAAGCCGCGAGCCATTCCTATGCCGGCACCTTCATCACGGTCGGCTCGATCGGCGGCGTCGCCGCGGCCGGCGCCGACGCAAATACGATCATGCGGCGCAACACGCATGCCGGGCTGACGAATTCGACGCTCGGGACGACCTCGCCGGGCTTCACCGGCGCCGGCGTCACTGCGCTCGACATCGCCGCCAACGCCTCGCAAGCGGCGGCGAGCAATGCGCTCGGCTTCGCGGTGGGCTTCGGCGGAGCGGCGGCGTCCGGCGTCGTCAACAGCTTCGCGGCAACGACCACGGCCACGCTCGACCAGGGCCTCGTCACGGCCGGCCGCGTCGCCGTCAATGCCGAGAGCCGCAACGGCTTCTACGCGCAGGCTGTGACGGGCGCGGCCGGCGGTGTCGGCATGGGCTCGTCCTTCGTGGTCGGCACCAGCCGGAACACCACGCTGGCGACCATCGGCGGTGGCTCCGGCCAGACAGTGCTGAACCTCAACGGCGCGCTTGCGGCTGCGGCGCGCAGCATCAACAATTTCACGACGCTCTCCGCGGGTGGCGCGGCCGGCGGCTTCGCCGGTGTCGCCGGCATGGTCTCCTTCGTCGATGTCGAGAACGAGACCCGCGCGGGTCTCTACGGCGTGAACGCGACGCTGCGCCCCGCCAGCGCGGCCGGCATCAGCGTCACCGCCAACGAGACCACGAGCATCGACGCCACGACGGCGGCAGGCGCCAATGGCGCTTTCGGCGCGGGCGCTGCCGCCAATATCGCAAGCCTCGACAGCCGCGTGCTCGCCGACATCACCGGCTCGACGCTGTCGGCGCCGGGCGCCGTCTCCGCTTCGGCGACCTCCGAGCGTAATGTCGATGCGAACACGCAGACCTATGGCGTCGGCGGCTCGGTCGGTATCGGTGCGGCCGTCGCGCTGATCTCGGTCGGCAAGGGCTCGCCCTCGGGCGCGGGCTCCGATCTCAATGCCGGCGGCAACGGCACGCTCGCGCGTGTCGACCAGCTGACGGCCGGCAATACCGATCTCGTGCTGAGCGCGAGCGGGCTTTCCGCCTATCGCAGCTACCGCGGCACGGCCGGTGCCTCGATGAGCGATGCTCAGCTTCGTGACGCCGCCCAGGCCGACTACAACCAGCTGCTCGCCAACGGCTCGGTCGTGAATGGCGCGCTGACCTTGGCGAGCTCGGGCGTCGCCGCCCTGCGCGGCAGCGCTGCGACAGCACTCGGTATCACCAACCCGACCGATGCGCAGGTCCGGAACTGGGCGGCGCAACGCTACAGCGCGCTGAGCGGTGGCGCCGTCTCCTATCTGATGAGCGATGCCGGCGTCTCCGCCTATCGCCCGAACGTGACGACGGGCGCCAGCGAGGACCAGATCCGCAGCGCCGCCAATGACGCCTATGCCCGTCTGCTCGCCAATGGCACCGTCTCGAACGGGGTGCTGACACTGAGCGCAGCCGGGCTTGCGGCCTATCGCACCGAGGCCAGCACCAGCCTGGGTCATAGCGCCAGCGACGCCGAGGTGCGGGCCTACGCCGCCGAGCAATATTCGTTCTTCAACGCCAACCGCAGCCGCATCATCGCGCCGACCTCGCAGAGCGCCAGCGCCCTGCTCGACTCCGTCGGCTCGCAGACGGCGGCGACGATCACCGGCGGCAGCATCACGAGCGGCTCACTCTCCGTCTCGGCGCTCTCGCGCACGACTACCAGCAACATCGCAACCGGCGTCGGTGCCGGTGGCGCTGCCGGTGGCGGCGCGGCGACGGCCTATACCGATATCGGCGATGCCGTCTCGGCCAAGCTCGACCAGATCACGGTCAACACGGGCTCGATCGCGGTCAGCGCGAACTCGACCGACGGCTCGGGTGCAGCCGCCCGCGTCGAGGCGCAGGCCGGCGCCGGCGCATTGGCGGCGGCGGCGGGCGCGGCGGTTGCCGACGGCTCGATTGCCAACACCGTCAAGGCAACGCTCGGTGGCACTCTGACGGTGACCGGCGCGACCACGGTCAATGCCATCAACAGCCAGACCAGCCGTTCCGACGCCTTCGGCGCGACGGTGGCCGGCGGCCTGGCGCTCGGCGTCTCGCTCGCGGACAGCACCGCCGACAGCGTTGTCGAGGCGACCTACACGGCGGGCTCCAGCCTGACCGGCACGGGGTTGACCATCGGCGCGAACAGCACCGGAGCGGCCTATTCAGCGGCTGTCGCCGGTGTCGGTGGGTTGCTCGCCGCAGGCGCGGGGGCGAGAGCCAACGCCACCGACAGCACCCATGTCACGGCCGTGATCGGCGCGGGCGCCAGCGCGAATGTCGGCACGGGCACGATCACCGTCGAGGCCAAGGCTTCGCCGGACGCCAAGGCTTCCGCCAAGGGCGTCGCGGTCGCGGGCGGCCTCGCCGTGGGCGCGGCCATCGCCAACGCCACGGTCAATCCGATATTGCGCGCCGCGATCGAGGGCAATGCCAGCCTGCCGGCGAGCCAGTTCACCGCCGGCACGCTCTCGGTTCTGGCGACGGGCTCGGTCTTCGGAACCGCGCTGAACAACGCTGCCGAACTCGATGACAATACGGGAGATTTCACCCGCGGCGGCATGTCGGCCTCGGCCTCCGCGGTCGCCGGCTCCGGCTCGTATTACGTCGCCGCCGTCGGCACCGATGCGAGGGCGCTCAATACCAGCTCGGTCACCGCCGAGGTCGGCAACTATGTCCGCCTGTCGAATGGCACGGTCAGGATCGCCGCGACGAACACCACGGCGCAAGGCGCGACCGCCACCGGCGTCACCGTCGCCGGCACGGCCGCCATCGGCACCGTCAACGCTCAGGCCGATGCGCAGACGCATACCACGGCCTCCACCGGCAGCGGCGTCACCATGGCCGCCGCCGGCGCCGGCAGCTTCACACTGACCGCGACGGGCAGCGACACGCAGATCGTTCATGCCGAAGCCGGCAGCGGTGGCCTCTATGCCGGCTCGGGCGCCAAGGGGGCGACCTCGAACACGTCCGACGTCACTGCCTCGCTCGGCGAGAATGCCCGGATCAGCACCGGCCTCGTCACGATCGCCGCGAGCCACACGACGCGCTATGCCTCGCTCGTCGACAGCCTGCAGGCATCGGCGCTCGGCGCCAGCGCCTCGCTGGCGAGCAACCGCGCCGATGTCGACGTGCTGACCTCGCTCGGCGCCGGCAGCATCATCACCGCTTCCGGTCCGAATACCGCCGGCTGCTATCTCACGAGCTGCCTGCAGGGCATCTCGCTGACGAGCCAGAACGTCTTCACCCAGCTCGACCTCGGCGACTCCGTACAGGCAGCCGCCGGTGGCGGCATCAACGGCGCCGGTGCGACCTCGACGGCCGAGATCGACGGCACCTCGCGCGTCGTGCTGGGCAACGACGTCGCACTCGCCGGCGGAACGAGCACGACGGCAGCGCCCGGTTCCATCCTGATCCAGGCCTGGAGTGAGCTGACCGGCAAGGACACGGCGACGCTGACGACGGGCGGCCTGCTGCAGGGCGCCGGCGTCTCCTCGCGCTACAGGGCAGATGTCGACAATGAGGTGACGCTCGGCCTGCGCAATGCGCTGAACTCCTACGGCGTCATCAATCTCGGCACCTATACGGTCGCCAATGTTCGGGCCAACGCCTATGTCAGCACTTACGGCCTCGCCGGCGTCGGCCTGGCCGATGCGAATGTCACTGTTCGCACCGACAACAACGTGAAGGTCGGCGCCGATTCGGCGCTGCTCGGCCTCTACGACGTCAACATCACCGCCGGCCGGGACGGCTCGGGCCACCAGACCAACAGCCTCACGGGCATCGCAACCGCACTCGGCTATGTCCGCGGCCTCGTCGCCGTGCCGGACGCCGACGCTGCGACCGATCTGCAGAACCATGCCAAGGTCGATATCGGCAGTGGCGCCACGATCTCCAGCGCCCAGAACGTCACGCTCGGCGCCTATGACGGGCTGATCAATGCCCGCGCCGACGGCACCGGCCACGGCTATCAGCTCTATTTCATCCCGGTGACGGTGGGTTCGAGCAGCCCCGGTTTCTCCTCGACCTCGACGCTGGTGATGAACGGCACGGCGACGGCCGGCATCTACAATACGCAGCGCATCGAAATCGGCTGCGGCGTCAACGCCTCGGTGCAGTGCGGCCCGAACGAGGCGCCGACGATCCGCTTCGTCAGCGGAGCGCCGGTCTCGGCCGGCTACAGCGCGGCCTTCAACATCGTCAACTACATCAATGGCAATTACGATCCGACCGTCGCGCCGACGCTGCTCTCCGGCGTCAGCTCCTCGCTGGTCAAGGCGGTGCGCCTGAGCCAGCTCTACGCGGCCGGCGGCAACGTCTACGTCAATGGCAGCTCGGTCCAGGGCAACGGCACGCTGACGGCCAAGGGCGGCCCCTCGATCACCGTCATCAACCGCAGCAACGCCTATCTCATCCTCGATAACGGCGCCTATATTCCCGAGACGACCGGCGGCCAGATCGTCGGTGCCACCGGCTCCCTGACGCGCCACACCAACCCCGACGCGACGCCGATCATCACCATCGACAACAGCTATACCGGCGCGCTCGATGCCAGCGGCAAGGGGCCGGGGCTGTTGATCGCCGGCAGCATCACCAATCTGTCCGGCGTGGTCTCGCTCAACAACACGCAGGGCTCCTTCGGTTTCTCCGGGCAGCGCATCGATGCGCTGCAGTTCAACACCACCGTCCCGAACGGCGCGGTCGTGGTTTCCTCGAACGGGCCGAACGGCATGTACAATGCCGGCGCGACGCCGCAAGCGGAGTACGAAGGCGCCATCTACTATCCCGGCGGCGGCCCGGGCGGCAGCCTCAACGTCGACGAGGCGGTGTTTGCCGCCGCCAATGCCCTCGCCTACGAGCAGGGCGCGACGAACCTCAACTATTTCCTCTACGGTAAGCAGGACGAGGGAACGACGCGCAATTTCTCGATGCAGTTCTACGGAAACTGCATCGGCTATATCGGCGATGCCGGCTACGCCTGCACCGGCGGCTATGACATGGGCAACGACATCCGCTTCATGGTCATCCCGACGCGGCAGAGCTATCGGGAGAGCAACCCGACGGCCGCAGGCGGCGGCACCAAGATCTATGGTGCCCAGGTCGCGATCAAGGCGACGACGATCAACATCAATGCCTCGATCGAGGCCGGCCGCATTACGGACTGGCAGGGCACGATCGGCGCGAACGTAGCCGGGATTCTGCGCAGCAGCCGCGAGAACTGGCTCCGCGACGGCACCACGACGGTGAGCTTCGCCAGCCTGGCCAACACGCTGGGCAGCAGCTGGGCTGCCGCAAACGCGGTGCCGATCTCCTACGACGTCGTCAACGACCGGCTGATCATGGCCGACGTCAACGCTTCGTCCGGCGGCGGCTCGGTGCTGCTCGACGGCCAGATCATCAGCACGAACACGATCGGCAGCATCAAGCTCAATGGCGGCTTCGGCAATGTCAGCATCGACAACCAGTCCGGGCTGAACCTCGTCACCAGCCGCATCAACACCGGCACCGCCGCCGGCGTGAACGGCAGCGTCAGCAAGATCACGATCATCGACCGGCTCGTGACCAGCGGGCTGAACACGACGATCTATGCCTATACGCCGGGCTCCGGCATCGCCGTCTACAAGACCATGAACGGCGCTCTGCCGGCCCAGGGTGCGAACCCCTACGCCTTCATTTCCGGCGCCACGACGCAGTACAATCCCGTCGCCGGTACCCGCTACGAGTGGACGCAGCAGGCCCTGCTCCAGAAGGTGGGACTGACCGAAAGCACCACCCAGGTGCGCGACCTCGTTTCCTACTGGCGCTACGACTCCGGCACGACGAGCAATCCCTGGGTCTATGTCGACGCCCAGTCGCCGAGCACCAATCCGGGCGCGGACTGGATGTATTGGTGGTCGCGCAGCGCGCAGAACCCGAGCGGCGGCGTGTCGGGCCGCGTCACGAGCGACACCGGCCTGATCAATGTCGGGATGACGCAGGAGATCACCGGCGGCCAGCTCGACTTCATCAACAACGAAGCGCACTACAGCGGCTGCAACCTGCAGGCGATCAACCATTGCGACCGCGACTTCGTCGCGCAGCCCGGCGCGGGGCAAGCGATCTGGAATTATCAGATGGTGACCCGCGCCTTCGTGCAGGTCACCGCCTCGGTCAAGGCGGACAATCCCTTCGGCATCAGCTTCGCGGGCAACGCCTCCGGCACCGTCAACATCACCTCGAACAGCTCGGTCCTGCTCCAGGGCAACATCGTCAACCCGAGCGGATCGACGACGATCAACGCCACGGCCGGCAGCATCACCCAGGCCTCGAACGTCTCGATCCTCAGCAACAACCTGACGCTGAACTCGCGCGACTCCATCGGAACCGCCGGCCAGGCGATCGAGGCGACGCTGACCTCGGGCGCCCAGCTCAGCGCCACCACCGGAAGCGGCGGCATCAACCTCGATGTCACCGGCAGCGCCCGCGTCGCGGCGCTGCGCGCCGACGGCAACCCGAACGCCTATGGCGATGTCAGGGTGCGCGCCACCGGCAGCCTCGAGGCCGTGGCCTCGGCCAATGCCACCGTGGTCGGCCGCAACATCACGCTGGCGAGCGACAATGGCAGCATCGGCTCCACCGCGAACGTGATGAAGATGCGCGCTGTCGCGACGCGGCTGGCGAACGGCTCCTATACGGACGGCGTCGTCAATCTCACGGCGCTCGGCGACATCGGCATCGCGCAGGTTGCGGGCGACCTGCGCGTCGGGGAAATCAAGAGCGAGGCCGGCAATGTCCGGATCGACGTCAATGCCGGCCGACTTGTCTCGGCCACAGGCCAGACCTCGGCTCAGGCGCTGAGCGCCGACCAACTCTCGCAGGTCTCCCGCGCACTCAAGCTGACTTCGGCGGACGGCGCCGACGCTGCAGCCCAGGCCAGCATTGGCGTCTTCGAGGCGCAGGTCACGCAGGCCTATGGCCTCTACTCGGCCCTCATCCGCAACGGCAGCGTCAATGCGAACGGCGTCTTCACGCTGAGCACCGATGCGGTGGCGCTCTATCAGGCGGCCGCCGACCTTGCGCTCGGTCGCACGGCGACCCAGCAGGAGGTCAAGGACTACGCCGCGGGGCGCTACCAGATCTATGCCGGCGCCTTCCAGGCCGCCTATGGCGATGGCTGGGCGAGCCAGTCCCGCTTCAGTGCCAGCTCGCTGGTGAACAATTTCAACTTCCGCGTCACCGATGCCGACGCGACGACGGGCCTGGCCACCCGCATCGCCGGCGATGCCGCCTGGACTGACCGGCAGCTGGTCTCGGCGATCAACCAGTCCGCGCTGCAGCCGGCCTCCGGCGTCGTCGGCAACGGCACGGCCCTGGTCGTCGGCCATGACGTGACGCTCAACATCGCCGGCAGCATCGGCTCGCTCGCGCCGGACATGCAAGTCTCGCTCGACAGCATCCGGAACGGTTCGATTTCCGACGCGCAGCTCGCCGCGCTCTCGGTCGCTACCACGCCCGGCACCGTCAAGATCATAGGTCTGCGCCAGGATGGCAGCCTCGTCGAGGTGACCGATCTCCAGAACGTCCCGGCCGGGGTCACACTGACCCGGGTCGACGTCAAGCAGACCGCGCCGCTCTTCGTCAACGCGACCGGCACCTTCTCGGCCTCGGCGCAAGGCGACGTCTATGTGCAGGCGACCACGAATGTGCGCTCGAGCGCGACGCCGCGTTCGGCCGGCGGCACGCTGACGATCGGCAGCATCGCGGCGACGGGCACCGTCAGCCTGCAGGCGCCGCAGGGCATCGTCGTCGGCACTCAGGCCGACGGTACGACCCCGCGTAGCCCGGTCCAGATTCAGACGGGCGGGGATCTCGTGCTCGTCGCCGGCGGTGGCAGCATCGGCTCCGCTGCGGCGCCGCTGACCTATCAGATCGGCGGACGGCTGGTCTCCGCCTCGGCCGCGGCGGGCGATGCCTATCTCATCGCCAATGCCGGCAATGCCGAGATCGGCCGCATCTTCGCGACGGGCACGGCCTCGCTGACCGCCCGCAGCGGCGGGATCCAGGGCTATCTGCCGGGCATCGCCATCGCGGCGAACTCCATTCAGCTCAATGCGACCGGCAATGTCGGCTCGGCTTCGGCGGCGCTCGGCCTGCAGCTTGGGGCCAATGGCTCGGTCTCGGGCCAGATCGGTGGCCAGGCCTGGCTGTCGGCGCCCACGATCGCCGGCCAGAGCTCGAACGGACTGCGGCTGAACACCTTCAGCGCCGTCAATGGCCTCACCGCCACGGCGGATGGCCAGATCGACGTGCTGGCGGGCCTGCGTTCCAGCGCTGGCGCGATCGCGCTGAGCGGGTCCAGGATCGTCATGGCGAGCGGCTCCAGCATCGAAGCCGCCGGGCGCGCCAGCCTGTCGTCGGGCACCGACCTCACGCTCGGCCGTGTCGTCAGCGCCTTCGCGGCGCCGGCCGGCACCAGCTCGATCGCGGTCACGGCGGCGGGCTCGATCCTCGGCAATGGCGACACCGGCACGCTGCTCGATGCGGGGCAGGCCGGCGGGGTGATCTCGCTCTATGCCGGCGGTGACGTCGGCAGCGAGACCACGGCCCTGGCTTTCGCTGCCCCCACCCTCTCGGCGCGCAGCCTGAGCGGCGACATCTACCTCGCCACGACCGCCGGGACCCACGCCACCGAACTCAAGGCCGATGCCGGCTCCATCGCGCTTAGCGCCGGCGGCCCGCTTTCCATCGACGCCGTGACGAGCGGCGGCGGCGCGACGCTCTCGACCGGCAACGGTGCGTTGACCGTCGGCACCCTCTTCGCCGGCGGCGCGAGCTCACTCGAAGCGACCGGCGCGATCACGCTGACCAGCGCGACCACGACCGCCGGAGCGTTCTCCGCCACGTCAAGCACCGGCAGCATCACCGCCGGCACGATCGACTCGGCCGGCGACGCGACCCTGACCGCGGCGACCTTCGTCTCCGTCACGAGCTCGCTGGCAGCAGGTGGCGACGTCTCCGTCACGGCTTCCGGCGGCACCATCGGCATCGGCACCCTTCTCGCCGGCGGCCCAAGCTCGCTCGAAGCGACCGGTGCGATCACGCTGACCAGCGCGTCCACGACCGCCGGAGCATTCTCCGCCACGTCGAGCACCGGCAGCATCACCGCCGGCACGATCGACGCGGCCGGCGACGCGACCCTCTCCGCCGCGACGTTTGTCTCCGTGACCAGCTCGCTGGCTGCGGGCGGCGGCGTCTCCGTCACGGCTTCCGGCGGCACCATCGGCATCGGCACCCTCCTCGCCGACGGTGCGAGCTCGCTCGAAGCGACCGGTGCGATCACGCTGACCAGCGCGACCACGACCGCCGGAGCGTTCTCCGCCACGTCGAGCACCGGCAGCATTACTGCTGGCACGATCGACGCAGCCGATGACGCGACCCTCAGCGCGGCGACCTTCGTCTCCGTCACGGGCTCGCTGGCTGCGGGTGGCGACGTCTCCGTCACGGCGTCCGGCGGCACCATCGGCATCGACGAGCTGACATCCGGCGGCTCGCTGACGCTGTCGTCCTCGGCCGCGCTCGCGCTTGGGGCAATCTCCAGCACCACTGGCTCGATCTCGCTGACCTCCACCGGAGCCGGGATCAGCGCGACCTCCGTCGCCGCGGCACTCGACGTGACGATGACGGCGGCGACAGGCATCTCCGTCACCAACGCCCTGACTGCGGGCGGGGCAGCGAATGTGACCGCCCAGGACGCCACTCTCGACATCGGGAGCGTCAGCGCGGGCTCCACCTCGGCGCTGTCCGCCTCCGGGACGGTCACGCTCGGAACGGCGATCACGACGACGGGGGATCTCGCGGTCAGCTCCTCGGATGGCGACGTCAACGCGACCTCACTGTCCGCAGCAGGAGCCTTGCGGGTCGATGCGGCCGGAACGGTCGATGTCACGACGTTGCTGGCGGGTACCGACGCGACCATCACGGCCGGCGGAACGGCCCGCGCGACGACGGTGGAAGCCACCAGCGGCACGCTGTCCATCTCCGCCGACACGATCGCCGTCACCACGGCCACGGCCGGGCATGGCGCCGCCATCGACGCGACGGGTCTGGTCGGGCTGGGCACCGTCACCGCCGGAGACGGCGGTTTGACGCTGGTGTCCCGCAACGCCGGTATCACGGCCGATCGTCTCGACATCGGCGGCGATGCCAATGTCACCGGTCATGGCGCGGTCTCGATCGGGACGGCTGCGATTGCGGCCGGCGATCTCGCGGTCCGTTCCTCGACCGGCGACGTCGACGCGACCTCGCTGTCCGCAACAGGGACTTTGCGGGTCGATGCGGCCGGCGCGGTCGATGTCGCCACGCTGCTGGCCGGCGCCGACGCGGCCATCACGGCCGGCGGCGCGGCCCGCGTCACGACGGCGGAGGCCACCAGCGGCTCGCTCTCCATCTCCGCCGCCACGGTTGCCGTCGCGACAGCCACCGCCGGGAACGGCGCTGCCATTGACGCGACAGGTCTGGTCTCGCTGGGCACCGTCATCGCCGGAAACGGCGTGCTGACGCTGGTGTCCCGCAACGCCGGCATCTCGGCTGATCGTCTCGACATCGGCGGCGATGCCCGGATCTCCAGCTATGGCGCGGTCACGCTCGGGGCGCTCGCCGCTCGCAACGTCGATGCCGCTGCAAGCACACTGGCCGTCACGACGCTGGACGCCCGGGGCAATGCAAACCTGCGTTCCGCCGGCGATCAGTCGCTGACCTCCGCGACGATCGCCTCGGTCGCGACGATCACAAGCGGCGGGACGCTGCGCATCGACCGCATGACCGCGGGCGCCGCCGAACTGGCTGCCACCGCGGACCTCCAGGCAACCGAGATCGCCACCGCCGGGGACCTGCGCCTCGCCTCCGCTCAGGGTAGCATCGCCTTCGGGACGCTGGATTCGGGCGGATCGGCTACGCTTTCTGCTGCCAACGCGATCGATGGCGACCGCATCGTCGCCACCGACGTGCTGACGCTGCAGGCAGGCCGCAGCGGCCAGGGTTCCATCGCCATCGGCCGCGGGGCGGCGCTCAGCGCCTCCATCGCTGCGCCCGATCAGGTCAAACTGGGCAGCTTCGGCGCCGGGAACAGCATCACGATCCTCGGCACGCGGATCGCCGCCGACATCGTCCAGCTGCCCGGCGCGGGTGGCCTGCCGCTGGCGCTCGACATCGGTGGCCTGCGTGCCGCCATCGCCGAGGCCGTCGACCTCAGGATCGACGCTTCGCGCGTTCGCGTCGGTACGTTCGCAGCGCAGGACAGCACGCTCACGACGACCGCGACGGAGTTCGCCATCGCGCGAGCCGATGTTCCCGGCGCGATGACGCTGCAGACGCCGGCGTTGACGCTCTTCGCCAACAACCGCAGCCTCGCGCCGGCCATCGGCTACGACGTGCAGCTTTATTCGAGAAGCCGCCCGTTCTATCTCACCGTGAACGGTGCCAAGGTCGCGACCGACGCCTTCATCATCAACTTCGATTCGGACGTGGTCGACATTCCTCCCTATTTCGGCTCGTCGCTGGCGCGCGACATGGCGCGGCTCGGCAATCTGCTCCCGAGCGGGCCTTCCTTCGGCGAAATCGCGCGCAGCTTCGTGTTCGGTGCGGGGGGCGGCTGGCGCGACGGGTTCCGCGATCCCACGACGACCGGCGGCTTGGCCGCCCCGTCGAGGCCGCTCGTCAATCTCGGCGACGACGAAGAATCCGAGCGCCAACCTTGAACCACTCGGGCTTCGCCGTCGCCGCTTTCATCCTGGGTCTCCTGGCCGGCAGTTTCGCCGGCCCGGCCCGGGCGCAGATCGTGCCGCAAACCATCGAGAACGAGGCCGAACGGCAGCTGCGAGAAATCGAGCGCCAGACAGCGCCGCAGCGCCAGCGCGGCCCCGCCGTGATAGCGCCTCAGGCAGGGCCGAAGCTCGAATTCCCTGCTGGTGGCGCCAGCGTCGTCCTGACCCGCATCGAGTTCACCGAGACGCGCTTCCTGAGCGCGGCCGAGCTCGATGCGATCCGGGCGCGCCATATCGGGCAGCGCGTCGACCTCGCTGCGATCGGGCGGATCGTCCAGTCCGTCAACGATCTCTATGCTGAAAAGGGGCAAATCACGGCCAGCGCCGTGCTGCCGCCACAGAAGCTCGATGGCGGCGTGCTCCAGATCAGGCTGGTCGAGGGGCGCGTCGGTAAGGTCTCGATCACCGGCGCCATCCAGACCTGGCCCTGGTACATTCGCTCGCAGGTGCCGATCGGCGACGACGAGGTCGTCGATGCGCCGGCGCTGAACCGCACCGTCTCGATCTTCAACCGCATCAACGAGCTGCAGATCCGGGCGCAGCTCGGCGCGGGCGCGCACTTCGGCCTGACCGATATCGAGCTTGCCGTTACCGAGCCACCGCGCAACGTCGTCCAGCTCTCCTTCGACAACCAGGGCGTCAGCTCGACCGGGCGCTACCAGGGCATCCTGTTCCTGCGCCACCACAATCTGATGGGCATCGACGACCGGCTGGTGCTCTACGGCTCGCGGGCGCGCGGCAGCATCCTCGGCACCGGCAGCTACACGCTGCCGATCTCGCCCTGGGGCACCCGGCTCGGCGCGAGCTTCACCCGCTCGGCCTATCGGATCGTCAACGGCGCCGTTCGCGAACTGCGGCCAGAAGGCATTTCCGAAACCGCCTCGCTAACCTTGACGCAGCCGGTCTTCGCGACGGATTCGATCCTGCTGCAGGCGACGGCCGCGCTCGGTTCCGGCTCGGGCCGCAGCAAGCAGCTCGACATCGCCACGGTCGACACCAGCTATACGCGTGTGCAGGCGGGCGCCTCCCTGAACATCACCCTGCCCTACCTCAACCACATCTCGACGGCGAACTGGTCGCAGGTCGCCCATGAGGACAAGCTCTCCGAGCGCAACCGGAACAGCACGATCCTGACCGGCAATACCGCCTCCTTCTGGCGCATCACCGAGGACTTCTATGGCACCCTCGTCGGCGCCTGGCAGTATACGGGCGAGACACAGCTGCCGGGCGATCAGATCTTTCAGATCGGCGGACCGACGACCGTGCGCGGCTATCCGATCGGCGCCGCCTTCGGCAACTCCGGCTTCTACGGCCAGGCGGAGCTGCACTACATGCTGCCGAATCCGCTGCGGCAGCTCGAGGCCTTCGTCTTCCTCGACCACGGCATCACCTATCCGAACGTCGTCGACAGCATGCGGGCGACCTCCATCGGAGCCGGCCTGGTCTGGCGCCCGATCGACTGGGCCACGGTCGAGGGCGGGTTTGGGCGGCCGCTCGAACGCATCTCGGCCGTCCAGCGCGACGTCGAACTCTATTTCCGGCTCACCTTGCGCAAGAGCATCTGAGCCCTTTTCTCAGGACAGGATCATGGCACCGCTACCGCTTTTCTATTCCGGCATCACCGTGCTCGACCGGAACACCCATCGCGAAGCCCGGCTGGCTCGCGCCGTCAAGACATATGCCTTCGCGGCCGGGGCTCACGTCCTACCGGCGCTGTTGGCCGAGTTCGTGCCGGGCGGGCGCGACATGCCCATCCTGTTCCTGGAGGAACCCGGCGGGATTTCGCCGCTATTCATGGTCGGCATGCGCTCGGGTGAAAGCTGTTACGTCGACGCCGAAGGCGGCTGGCGCGGCTTCCATCCTCCGGCCTATCTGCGGCGCTACCCCTTCATCGGCGGGGACGTCTCGGAGGAGCAGCAGGTCGTCTGTGTCGATGGCGGCTTCGACGGGCTCGGCGATGTCGAGGGCGAGCGTCTCTTCGGCGAGGATGGCGAGCCTACCGAGGTGCTGCGGAACATCATCGCCTTCGTCAGCGAATATGCGGACGCTGCAAAGGCGACCGCGGCGTTCACCGCCGCGCTGAAGGAACTCGACCTGTTCCAGACCATCAATGTCGAGATCCGTTCCGCTGATGGCGCGACCTCGAACTTCTCCGGCTTCTCGGCGATCAGCGCGGAGCGCCTCGACGCGCTGCCCGACGAGACCTGGCTGGAGCTCAAGCGGAAGGGCTACCTGCTTCCGATCCACGCCCATCTGATCAGCCTGGCGAATTTCGGGCGGCTCGGCGAACTGGCGCAACCGCGCGCCTGAACCGGCCGGCATCGGCTGCAGGTGCGGAGCGGGCACGACGCCCGCCCCGCACGCTCCTTCACGGCGACAGGCCGATAGCCTGCGCCGCCTTGCGATAACGCAACTGCGTCTCCGCCTCGAACCGGAAGGTTCTGAGGAAATCGTCGACGCCATAGTTCGACTGGAGCAGACGCAGCCGCGCAGCGTGGCTGCGCGCCTCCTCCATGCGGCCTGCGAGCGCCAAGCAATGCGCTGCGAGCGCTACGATATGGACATGGGCGTTCGGCCGCGCCGCCGCCTTCAGGCTCCAGTCTGCCGCGTCATGCAGCGCCCCCAGCCTGACGAGCGCCATGGCGCGCGTACCCAGCATGCCGAACAGCAGCGGGTCATGCGGGCTCAGCAGGCGCGAATGATCGGAGGCCGAGAGCGCCGCCAACGGGTCGCCGCCCTGGCAATGGACGAAGGAGAGCGCGTAATGCCCCAATGCGAAATTGGGGCTGAGCGCGACCGACTGCTCCAGCGCGGACACCGCGCCCGCCTGATCGTCGACGAGCCAGAGCGCACGCCCCATCGACCAGTGCGCCGCCGGGTTCTGCTCGTCGATCAGCAGGCTCTGCGTCGCGTGTTCGATCGCCTGCTGCGCCTGTTCCGCCCGCTCGCCCCAGCGCTGGAATGCCCGCTGCCAATGCGTGAAGGAGAGCCCGGCCTGCGCGCGTGAGAAGGTCGGGTCGAGCCGCGCTGACAGGCTGAAGAAGGCGTGTGCGCGCTCGTTCTCCTCGGCCGTGAAGCGGTACATGTGCCAGAGCCCGCAATGATAGGCCTCCCAGGCATCGAGCGATTCCGGCGGCCGCAGGATCGCGCGGCTGCGCTCGGCGGTCTCGATCTCGGAGGCGACGGCCGAGACGATCCCGTTGCCGATCTCGTCGAGGATTGTGAGCCGATCGCAGGAATGCACCTCGAAGCGTTCGGTCCAGACGATGCGAGCGCTCGCCGCCTCGACGATCTCGACGGCGGCGGCCACGGCGTCGTCCCGCCGCTCCAACGAGCCGGTCACGACATAGCGGACGCCCAGCCGCTCGCCGATCTCGCGATGGCCGAGCCGCTCATGCGCCAGCGCGAAGACCGAGCCGCGCGCGATCACGAAGAGGCCGCGCAACCGCGCCAGCCGGCTGATGACGTCATGCGTCAACGCATGGCCCAGATCGCCGCCGCAAGCCGGGCCTGCCCCGGCGTCCTCGAACGGCATGATCGCGACCGATGGCCTCTGCCGCGGCTCGGAGGACGTCTCGGCCGCGTCCGGGCGCGCGGGCTGGCAGACCGTCGTGACCGCAACCCGCCCTTTCAGCTGCTTCCAGCCTGCCGCGACCGGCGCGAAGTCGAATCCCTCTGACGCGAAGCTGCGCTGCGTCCGTTCGAGGTGGCGGGCGCCATCATCGAGCATGCGGCGGAGAGCGAGTTCGGCCAGGAAGCGGAGATGGGCGTCCGCGTCGAAAGGCGCGAACTCGACCCATCTGCCCGCGGCTGCCAATCCCGCGGCCGAACCCACGGGCGCACGGCGCGCCGCCTCAGCGAGCAAGGCAAGCTGAAGCGTATGGAAGGCGCTGCGCCGACCGGCCAGCCAGTGCGCGAATTCAACGCTGTCAGGCAGGTCCGTCCCTTCGATGAAGTCCGTGCCCGCTGCCTCGGCCAGCGTAGAGAGCTCCGCGTCGGCCAGGCGTTCGAAACCCATTTCCGCGGCGCTCAGCAGGCGCGTGGCATCGACCGAGCAGCCGGCCAGATCAAGCGCGATCCCGTCGTCGCTTGCGAGCACCCGCCGGTGACCGGAATCGTCAAGCAACCCGCGCAGCTTGCTCAGGCACCAACGGAGCTCGCCGCGGGGGTCGTCAGGCACCTGCCAGAGCAGAGCGCAGAGCCGTTCGCGCGGCACCGGGCGCCTGGACAGAGCCAGATAGGCGATCAAGGCCCGCAGCTTGCGGGAGGGCGGCAGCGGGAGCGCTACGCCGTCACGCAGCAGCTTCAGCGGCCCGAAGAACCGCAGCTCAAGGCCCGGCCCAGCATGTTCGGACTCCGAACCCGGCGTTTCCATGCGCACTCCAACGTTCACTCCCACGCGGAATACCCAGGCGCCATCCTATCATTCTGTGAGCTTCCGCAAAGAAGGTCTTCCGCGAAGAAGGCCAAGACGGCGCCCCGACCCAAGAGGAGTGGACCATGCTGGCGACAGAAACTTCGAGGACGACGCAGGGCCGTGGCAGGCTGTTCGACAGCGTGCTGGATACGATCGGCGATACGCCCGCGATCCGTATCAACAATCTCGGCGTCGACCATGCGACGATCTATGTGAAGGCTGAATTCTTCAACCCTGCCGCCTCCGTGAAGGACAGGCTGGCCGTCGCCATCATCGAGGCGGCCGAGCGCAGCGGCGCGCTGAAGCCCGGTCAGACCGTGGTCGAGGCCACGAGCGGAAATACCGGCATCGGGCTCGCCATGGTCTGTGCCCAGAAGGGTTATCCGCTCGTCGTTACCATGGCCGACAGCTTCTCGGTGGAGCGCCGCCGGCTGATGCGCATGCTGGGCGCCAAGGTCGTGCTGACGCCGCGCGCGCAGAAGGGCTTCGGCATGTATCTCAAGGCCGTAGAGCTCGCCCAGAAGAACGGGTGGTTCCTGGCACAGCAATTCGAGACCAAGGCCAATGCGGCGATCCACGAGGCGACGACCGGCCGCGAAATCATCCATGATTTCGAGGGTTCACGGCTCGATTATTTCGTGACCGGCTACGGCACCGGCGGCACGGTCGTCGGCGTCTCGCGTGTGCTTCGGCGCGAGCGGCCGGAGACGAAGATCGTGCTCAGCGAGCCCGCCAATGCCCAGCTCCTCGGCAGCGGCCAAGGGCAGCAGCGCAGCGCCAATGGCGCGCCGGCCGCCAGCCACCCCGCCTTCGAGCCGCATCCAATCCAGGGCTGGACCCCGGATTTCATCCCGGAGGTGCTCCAGGAGGCGATCGACGAGCAATATTATGACGAGCTGGTCCCGATCGCCGGGCCGAAAGCGATCGAATGGGCCCGCGCGCTGGCGCAGAAGGAAGGCATCTTCACCGGCATCTCCGGCGGCGCCAGCTTCGCCGTGGCCCGGCAGATCGCGGAATCCGCGCCGGCCGGCTCGGTCATCCTCTGCATGCTGCCGGACACCGGAGAGCGCTACCTCTCGACGCCGCTCTTCGAGGCCATCCCCGCCGAGATGGATGAGGAAGAGCTGGCGCTGTCACGCTCGACGCCCGGCTTCCAACTCGCCGCTGAATAGTGCGGGAGAGGACCATGGACGCCCCCGCCCTGCCCCCGCCACCGCGCCAAGCAGCAACCGGCAATGTGCCGGACGGCCTCGACCCGCGGGATTGGGATGCAGCCTCAGCCCTGGCGCATCGCATCGTCGACGACGCGGTGTGCCATCTGCGGGATGTGCGCGACCGGCCTGTCTGGCAGCCCGTGCCGGAGCGGGTGGAGGCGCTCTTCAGCGCTCCCCTGCCCAACCAGCCGATGCCGGCCGAAGATGTCTATGGGCTGGTGCGCGACAACGTGCTCGCCTACCCCATGGGTAACATCCATCCGCGCTTCTGGTCGTGGTTCATGGGTTCCAGCAACTTCACCGGCGCCCTCGGGGACTTCCTCGCCGCGATCCAGGGTTCGAACCTCGGCGGCGGCAGCCATGCGGCGACACTGATGGACCAGCAGGTCGTCGGCTGGCTGCGCGACATGGTCGGCCTGCCGGCTTCCGCCAGCGGCACGCTGGTCAGCGGCGGCTCGATGGCGAACCTGATCGGGCTCACCGTCGCCCGCAACGCCATGGCCGGCATCGACCTGCGCGAGCACGGCGTCGCCGCGATGGAGCGGCCGATGCGCTTCTATGCCTCCGATCAGGTGCATTCCTGCCACCGCAAGGCGGTCGAGGCACTCGGCCTCGGCAACCGGGCGCTCTGCCGCGTGGCCAGCGGGCCGGACTGCCGCATCGGCATCGAGGCACTGCGCGCGGCGATCGCGCTCGACCGGGCCGATGGCTTCCAGCCGGCCTGCATCATCGGCACGGCGGGCACGGTGAATTCCGGCGCCGTCGACGATCTATCAGCCTTGGCCGATCTCGCCGCCACGGAAGGACTCTGGTTCCATGTCGATGGCTGCATCGGCGCGCTCATCGCCATCGCGCCCGAGAATGCCTGGCGCGTCAAAGGCATTGAGCGCGCGGATTCGGTGGCGCTCGACCCGCACAAATGGCTGCACGCGCCTTTCGAACTGGGCTGCGCCCTAGTGCGGGATCGCGCAAAGCACAGAAGCACCTTCGCCGTCTCGGCCGAGTATCTGCAGAAGACCGCGAGGGGGATCGCAGCCGGCGACTGGCTCTACGAATACGGACTCCAGACGACGCGCGGCTTCGGCGCTCTCAAGCTCTGGATGGCGCTGATGGAGCACGGCGTCGCGACCTTCGGCCGGCTGATCGACCGGAACATCGCCCAGGCGGCGCATCTCGCCGCTCTCGTGAAGGCGCAGCCGGCACTGGAGCTGTTCGCGGAGCCGGAGATCAACATCGTCTGCTTCCGCGTGGCGCCAAGGGGTTACGACGAAGGGCGCATCAAACGAACCAATCTGGAGATCATGCTCCGCCTGCAGGAGACGGGCGTCGCGGCCCTCTCCGACACCACCGTCCGTGGGAAGCACTGGCTGCGTGCCGCGATCTGCAATCATCGGACGCAGGTCGAGGATCTGGACCTGCTGGTGAGAGAGGTGCTGAGCGCCGTGCCCGTGAACTGAATCGCCGGCGATGGTTTCAGCTCAGCGTCCGTCGTACGGCGTCGCGCCAGCCTGAGACCTTCTGCTGGCGCTGGCTCGCGGCCATGGCCGGCATGAAGCGCCGCTCCAGCCGCCAAAGATCGGCGAAGCGCTCGGGCTCCGGCAGCAGCCCGGCATCGAACCCGGCGAGATAAGCCGCGCCGAGCGCTGTCGTCTCCAGCACGGTCGGCCGGTCGACGGAAAGGTCGAGGATGTCGGCGAGGCGCTGCATCGTCCAGTCGGAAGCGACCATGCCGCCGTCGACCCGCAGCACCGCCCTGCGCCCCTTGCTGGCCTCCGGCCAGTCGGCATGCATCGCCTCGACCAGATCGAGCGTCTGGTAGCAGACGCTTTCCAGAGCAGCACGGGCGAATTCGCGCGGCCCCGAATTGCGCGTCAGGCCGAAGATCGCGCCGCGCGCATGCGCGTCCCAATGGGGCGCGCCCAGGCCCACGAAGGCCGGCACCAGATAGACGCGCTGCTCCGGATCGGCGGCTTCGGCCAGAGGGCCGGTTTCGCTCGCCTTCTCGATGATGCCGAGCCCGTCCCGCAGCCACTGCACGGCCGCGCCCGCGATGAAGATCGAGCCTTCGAGCGCATAGGTCCGCTTGCCGCCGAACTGGTAGGCGATGGTGCTGAGCAGACGCTGCTTCGACCGGACGGGCTTGTCGCCGGTATTCAGCAGCGCGAAACAGCCGGTGCCGTAAGTCGACTTTACCATGCCGGGCGTGAAGCAGGCCTGGCCGATCGTCGCCGCCTGCTGGTCGCCGGCGATGCCGCGGACCGCAATCGAGCCGCCGAAGAGATCGGCAGCCGTATCCCCGAATTGGGTCGCGCAGTCACGCACTTCGGGCAGGATCGCCGCCGGAATGCCGAAGAGCGTGAGAAGTTCGTCGTCCCAGACGCCGCGGCCGATGTCGAACAGCATGGTGCGTGCCGCATTGGTAGCGTCCGTGGCATGGACGGCGCCGCCGGTCAGACGCCAGAGCAGGAACGAATCGACCGTGCCGAAGGCGAGTTCGCCCGCTTCCGCGCGCCGCCTCGCGCCCGGGACATGGTCGAGCAGCCAGGCGATCTTGGTGGCGGAAAAATAGGGGTCTATGCGCAGGCCCGTGCGCGCCGCCACCAGCTCCTCATGGCCGGCGGCGACCAGATCCGCGCAGATTTTCGCCGTTCGGCGGTCCTGCCAGACGATGGCGCGGTGGATCGCGCGGCCCGTCTTGCGGTCCCAGACCAGAGTCGTCTCGCGCTGGTTGGTGATTCCGATGCCGGCGATGTCCGAGGCCGCGAGACCCGCCTTGGCGATGGCTTGCCGCGCGGTGGCGAGCACGCTGTCCCAGATGTCCTCCGGCTCATGCTCCACCCAGCCCGAGGCCGGGAAATGCTGGGGAAACTCCTGCTGGGCGCTGGCGACGGCCGAAAGCGAGGAATCGAACAGAATCGCTCGTGAGGAGGTCGTGCCCTGGTCGATGGCGAGGATGTATCCGGCGGCCATTCGTTTTCCTGCCCTGTGTCTGCGGCCGTCTGCGCGGCTCGGGCGAGACTGGCCGATCCGCCGGCCTTCGTGCAAGGGCGGCCCAGTGCCCCGTCCGTGCTGCAGTTTCGCCATGTTCTGCTTGGCATGGCGGCGAGCCTGTAGTTAGCTTCCCAACGAAGCAGTTGGCCGCGCCGCGTCGCGGCCCCTGTCGGGCCGGGGTCTCGTATCCCATGTGCCGGGCAGCCAGGGGATTGGATGAAAGTGGCGGTCGAGGACCGGCAGGAACGAGGCGTCACGCCGGTGACGCCTCCGCATGGACGTAGCGCCGATCCACACCGGAACGGCGGCGCTCCCGCTGGCGAGTCGTTCAAGAGCTACACGCCTACCGCCGCGAACCATCACCAGACCGTCGCGACCTATGCCGCGCTCGATCTCGGCACCAATAACTGCCGCCTGCTGATCGCCCGGCCGGCTCAGCACGGGTTCCGTGTGGTGGACGCCTTTTCCCGGATCGTGCGGCTCGGCGAAGGTCTCGCCGCCAGCAGCCGGCTCGGCGATGCCGCGATGGACCGCGCCGTCGAGGCCCTGAAGATCTGCCGCGGCAAGATGGCGAATCGCGGCGTCACGCGCGCGCGCCTCGTCACCACCGAGGCCTGCCGCGCCGCCACCAACGGGCTTGATTTCATTCGCCGCGTCGCCGCCGAGGCGGAGCTCTCGCTGGAGATCATCGACCAGCGCACCGAGGCCGCGCTCGCCGTCTCTGGCTGCGCCGCACTGACCGACCCCGCCGCCGAGAGCGTCATCGTCTTCGACATCGGCGGCGGCTCGACCGAGATCGTCTGGCTCGGCGGCCGCAGCGAGGCGCGCGACCCGGCGGCCCGAATCCGCGAATGGGCCTCGCTGCCGATCGGCGTGGTGACGGTGGCCGAGCGCTATGGTGGCGTGGAGGTCAGCCCCGAACTCTTCGAGCGCATGGTCCAGGATTGCGCACAGGCGCTTGAGCCCTTTGCGAAAAAGGCCGCCGGCGCACGCGATTCCAGAGGTTTCCACCTGCTCGGCACCTCCGGCACGGTGACGACCGTCGCAGGCATCCATCTCGACCTGCCGCGCTATGATCGGCGGGAGGTCGACGGCCTGTGGATGCGCCAGGGCGACATCCTGAGCGTCATCGACCGGCTGATCGCAATGGACTATGCCGCGCGGGCAGCCAATGCCTGCATCGGACGCGATCGCGCGGATCTGGTGCTAGCCGGCTGCGCGATCTTCGAAGCGATCCGCCGCGCTTTCCCCAGCGAGCGCGTGCGCATCGCCGACCGGGGCCTGCGCGAGGGCATACTCTTGCGCATGATGCACGAGGACCGCGCCTGGTGGCGCAGGAAATAGGCTTCTTCAGGCAATGAGCAGCGGGAAATCCGGGGGCGGCAAGGCAGGCGGAGGCGGCGCGGGCGCGGGCGCCAAGTCTGGCGGGACGAAGTCGAGTGGGGCCAAGTCCAGCGGAGCCAAGGCGGGCGGGGCAAAGCCCGGCGCTGCGCTCACGCCGGGCAAGCAGGTCGCCAGTGCCAAGCCGAGCGGCGACCGCGACCTCAAGGTGCGCCTGAAGAATGCCCGCAAGCACAAACATTCCTCGCAGCTCTGGCTCGAGCGCCAGCTCAACGACCCATATGTGAAGCGCGCCAAGGAGCGCGGCTTCCGCTCACGCGCCGCGTTCAAGCTCGAGGAGATGGACGAGCGCTACAAATTCCTGAGGAGCGGGCAGCGGCTGATCGACCTCGGCTGCGCGCCGGGCGGCTGGTGCCAGGTCGCGGCGGATCGGATCGGGCTTGCCCAGGGCAAGGGCCGGATCGTCGGCATCGACCTGCTACCGGTCGATCCGATCCCGGGCGTCGAGCTGATCGAGATGGACTTCATGACCGAGGAGGCCCCTGCCCTGCTCGTCGAGAAGCTCGGCGGCCAGGCCGACGGCGTGATGTCGGACATGGCCGCCAACACCACCGGTCACAAGAAGACCGACCATCTTCGGATCATCGGCCTCGCCGAGGCGGCGCTGGAATTTGCCCATGACGTGCTCGCGCCAGGCGGCTTCTTCCTCGCGAAGCTCTTCCAGGGCGGCGATTCGGCGCCATTGCTCGCCGAGATGAAGCGAGACTTCACCACGGTCCGCAACGTCAAGCCGGGCGCGAGCCGCGCCGATTCGTCCGAGCTCTACGTGCTGGCGACGGGCTACAGGCGGAAGCGTGGTCCGGCGAACGAAGATGCCGAGGCCGCGTCTGGAGAGTGACGCCGAGGCCGCATGGCAGCTTCAGGGCAGCTGCGCGGCCATGCCCCGTTCCTGTGGCAGCCTGACCGCTTGCCTGTCACTCCAGTGGCTTCTGGTCCGCTATCGCCTCGGCGGTGACCTTGCGGGCGCTGACCGGCACATGGCCGGACACCTCGGAGCCGGCATCGGGCGCGAGCCGCAGCATCCAGAGGAATGACGAGGCCGAGACCAGTCCTACCAGCAGGAAGGCCGGCCAGAAATCCTGCGCTCCCAACGCCTTGCCGCCGTTGAGCGCGTTGGCGCTCTCCAGTGCGAAAGCCCCGATGGTCACGCCCATGCTGAGCGAAAGCTGCTGGGCGACGCTCGACAGGCTGGTGGCGCTCGACATGTCCCGGTTGGAGACGTCGGCATAGCTCAGAGCATTGATGCCGGTGAATTGCAGCGAACGGAAACAGCCGCCAAGCAGCAGCACCGAAAGCATGATGGCGTGCGGAGTCGATGGGGTGAACAGGCCCGATGCCGCCAGGAAGGCCGAACCGATCAGCGCATTGACCGTCAGGACGAGGCGGAAGCCGTATCGTGCCAGAATCGTCCGCGCGAGCGTCTTCATCAGCAGAGCGCCAGCGGCCGAGACGAAGGTGATGAGGCCGGATTGCAGCGCATCGAGCCCGAAGCCCAGCTGCAGCATCAGCGGCAGCAGGAACGGTATCGCGCCGATGCCGGTACGGAAGATCGAGCCGCCGATGACGCCGATCCGGAAGGTCGGGATCCGGAAGAGCGAGAGGTTGAGCACCGGATAGGGAATGCGCCGGGCGTGGAACCAATAGGCCACGAGCGCCGCCGCCCCGGCCAGCACGCAGGCATAGGACACGAAGACCGGCACGAGATGGCGTCCGCCCGTCGCGAGGCCAAGCATCAGGATCGCGAAACCGAAGGCCGAGAGGATGAAGCCGGTGACATCGAGCGGCGCGACATCCTCCTCGCGAATATCCTCGAAAAACAGGCTCGAGAGCACGATCCCGACGAGGCCGATCGGGATGTTGATGAAGAAGATCCAGCGCCAGTCGAAATAGGTGGTGATGAAGCCGCCGAGCGGCGGGCCGACGACCGGGCCGACCAGCGCCGGCACCGTGAGGTAGGCTAGCGCGCCGACGATCTCGGATTTGCTGACGCTGCGCAGGATGACGAGGCGCCCGACGGGGACCATCATCGCCCCGCCCATGCCCTGGATGAAGCGCGCGCCGACAAAGGCGCCGAGCGAATTCGACATGGCGCAGAGCAGCGAGCCCAGCATGAAGACGCAGAGCGCAGAACGGAAGATCGTGCGCGCGCCGAAACGATCCGCCATCCAGCCCGAGATCGGGATGAACACCGCCAGGCTGACAAGATAGGAGGTCAGCGCCAGCTTCAGCGCGATCGGGTCCTCGCCGAGCGAGCTCGCAATCACCGGAAGCGACGTCGCGATGACCGTCGAATCCGTGTTTTCCATGAAGAGAGCGCAGGCGACGATGAGGGGCAGGAGCTTGGAGCGCTGCAAGGCTCTGACCTTTTGCGTGAAGTCGCGCGCGCAGGAGACGTCGCGATGGCGCCGCTTTAGCCGGACATCGCAATCATGACGAGGGCCCGAGGCCGGTCGATCGCAGAAAAGCGTCCGATCGGGGCGCGGTTCGGCCATGCACTGTGCTTATGCCCCGCCACGAAGCACAAATCCGCCATGCGCCCTGCACACTGACTGGCCGCGGCGGCGGGCACCATCTCCTTTCAGTCCGGGGCTTGTCCGGACCGTCGCGAGGGGCGCGCGTCGTCACTTCCGGAGACACGATCATGTCTGAGATATCACCCGTCCTCAGCGCGGCGCGGCGCTTCTATGTCGCCCTGCCCATCCTGGGCCTCGCCCTTGCCGCAGGCCTGAGCTCCGCCCCGAGCCCGGCAGCGGCAGCCGGCAAAAGCTGGGAAGGCACCTGCAAGTTCCAGAACATCCCGGGGAGCGGCGGCGAGATGCTGCGCTACGACGCATGCATGCGCCTCCAAACCTGCCAGCGCATGGCGAATATGGCGGGCCACACGGTATTTTCCGCTGGCTGCTTCGGCTTCGCGCCGGAGGTCCAGACCTCGGCCAAGGGCGCCGAGCCCGCCCGGCCGACGCGATGACAAGCCGGCAGCGGCGCCCGCCATGCGCGGGCGCCGCTGCCGCACTGCAAAATAAAGCCGCCCGGCCCCTAGCGAAGGCCCCGCGCGCATGCTAACGGGCCTCGTCAACTCGGCAACGGGCCTACCGCCCTGCCTCCCTTGAAAGCCGGTCCGCCCGGCGTCGGAGTTGACGATGACGCTTGCACTTGATGGTCTGATCCGCGACGGCTTTACGTTCGACGACGTGCTGCTGGAACCCGGCCCGTCCGAGGTCATGCCCTCGGATGTCGATGTCCGCACCAAGCTGACGAAATCGATCTCGCTGAACCTGCCGATCATAGCCTCGGCGATGGACACGGTCACGGAAGCCCGGATGGCCATCGCCATGGCGCAGGCCGGCGGCCTCGGCGTCATCCATCGCAATCTCGAGCCCGAGGATCAGGCGGCGCAGGTCCGCCTCGTCAAGAAATTCGAGTCGGGCATGATCGCGAACCCGATCACGATCCACCCCGACGAGACGCTGGCTGATGCGCTGGCGCTGATGAAGAACAATTCGATCTCGGGCATCCCGGTGGTGGAGCGTGGTCCGCAGGGCCACAACGGCAAGCTCGTCGGCATCGTGACCAATCGCGACGTGCGCTTCGCCGCCAACCCGGCCCAGCCCGTCTCGGAGCTGATGACCAAGGAGCGGCTGATCACCGTCCGCGAGGGCGTGAGCCAAGAGGAGGCGCGCCGGCTCCTTCACCAGTTCCGCATCGAGAAGCTGCTCGTGGTGGATGATCACTACCGCTGCATCGGCCTGATCACCGTCAAGGACATGGAGAAGCAGGTCGCGCATCCGAACGCCGCCAAGGACGCGCAGGGTCGCCTGCTCGTGGCCGCTGCGACCACGACGGGCGATCTCGGCTTCGAGCGCTCCGAGATGCTGATCGACGCCGGCGTCGACCTGATCGTCGTCGACACCGCGCATGGGCACTCGGCCAAGGTGCTGGACGCCGTCAGCCGCGTGAAGAAGCTCTCTAACCAGGTGCAGGTCATCGCCGGCAACATCGCCACCGCCGGCGGCGCCCAGGCGCTGATCGACGCCGGCGCAGACGCCATCAAGGTCGGCATCGGCCCGGGCTCGATCTGCACCACCCGCATCGTCGCGGGCGTCGGCGTGCCGCAGCTCACCGCGATCATGGACGCTGCCTCGGCCGGCAAGAAGGCGGGTGTGCCGATCATCGCCGATGGCGGCATCAAGTATTCCGGCGACCTCGCCAAGGCGCTGGCCGCCGGCGCCTCTTGCGCCATGGTCGGCTCGCTGCTCGCCGGCACGGACGAGACACCCGGCGAGACGTTCCTCTACCAGGGCCGCTCCTACAAGGCCTATCGCGGCATGGGTTCGGTCGGCGCGATGGCCCGCGGCTCGGCCGACCGCTACTTCCAGCAGGACATCAAGGATTCGCTGAAGCTCGTGCCGGAAGGCATCGAGGGCCAGGTCGCCTATAAGGGCCCGGTCTCCAGCGTTCTGCACCAGCTCGCCGGCGGCCTGCGCGCAGCGATGGGCTATGTCGGCGGCAAAAACCTGGAAGACTACCAGGCCAAGGCCCGGTTCATTCGCATCACCAGCGCCGGCCTGCGCGAGAGCCATGTCCATGACGTGACGATCGTGCGCGAGAGCCCGAACTACCCGACCCGCTCTTGAGTCCCGCTGACCTCTGTGCAGCACTGGTTCTCCGGAACCGGTGCTGCGGAGGCGAAGCGCGCTCATGACCCTGAAGCTGATCTATCCGGCGCTGGCGATGATCTTCTGGATCTTCGTCGTCGGCGTCATTCTGGCGATGCGCCGCAAGGAGGCCTTCGCCTCGGGCGCCGTGCGACCGGACGAGGTGAAGATCTCGACCGAGCGCTACCCCACCCCGGCACGGCTGGCCGCGGCGAATTTCTCGAACCAGTTCGAGAGCCCGGTGCTGTTCTTCGTGCTGCTGCTGCTCGCCATCCATGTTGGCGCCACCAGCTATGTCATGGCGGCGCTGGCCTGGCTCTATGTCGTGAGCCGCATCGTCCACACCTTCATCCATATCGGCCCGAATAACCTGCCGGTGCGCGGCGCTGTCTATGGAGTCGGCTTCCTTGCGCTGGTCGGCCTTTGGATCGGTGTGATGATTGCGGTCGTGTAGCGAGCAACCCGCTCGGCGGGGTTCCGATCACATCTGCGTCACCCCGACGCGCCCCGCTGCATTCGACGGAAGACGTACGACTCTGCCGTCTCTGGAAAGCTGACGCTTTTCAAAGTGATGAGCATTCTTTTTGAATTAGTCAAAATCGAATATGTTTTAGAACTAGGACAACACGTTGATTTCAAAGGGCGTTTCGATTGACAGGCTTGTCGACGCCGCTTTAACGCTCCTCCGTTGCGCGCTTGGCGCCTCTCACCGACGGAGCTCAAAATGATCGGAAAGAAATACCTCCACGCCCTGGCGCTTTCGACCTCCCTGCTCGCCGCCGGAGGGTTCGCAAACGCGGCCCTGGCGCAGGACGTGAATCTCTACACCACGCGCGAACCCGCGCTGCTCAATCCAGTCCTGGAAGCCTTCACCAAGGACACTGGCATCAAGGTCAACGCGGTCTTCCTGAAGGACGGCCTGCAGGAGCGCATCCGTGCCGAGGGCGCCAACAGCCCCGCCGATGTCATGCTGCTCGTCGATGTCGGCGAGATCGCGGCGGCGGTCGACGCGGGCATCACCCAGCCGGTCAAGTCCGACATCGTCGACAAGACCGTGCCGGCGCAGTTGCGCCCCGACAACAACTGGGTCACGCTGACCAAGCGCGCCCGCGTCGTCGTCGTCGCGAAGGACCGCGTCCAGCAGGATGCCATCACCTATGAGGATCTCGCCGATCCCAAGTGGAAGGGCAAGTTCTGCATTCGTGCCGGCCAGCACCCCTATAACAACGCGCTGTTCGCCGCCTATCTCGCCCATCACGGCGCCGAGAAGACCGAGGCCTATCTGAAGGCTGTGCGCGCCAACGCCGCCCGCAAGCCCGGCGGCGGAGACCGCGACGTGGCCCGCGACATCCAGTCCGGCCTCTGCGACATCGCCATCATCAACACCTACTATATCGGCCTGATGAGCCAGGCGAAGAATGAGCAGAAGGGCTGGTACGACGCGATCAAGCCGCTCAAGACCACCTTCGTCGGCGGCGGCACGCATGTGAACGTCTCGGCAGCGGCCATCGCCAAGAACGCGCCGAACAAGGCCAACGCGGTCAAGCTGATCGAGTACATGCTCGGTGAGAAGGCGCAGACCGCATACGCCGACGGCAACTTCGAGTTCCCGGTCAATGCCGACGTCAAGGACAGCGCTGCCGTGAAGCTGCTCGGGACGATCACGCCGGACAAGCTGCTGCTCTCGGACGTCGCCAAGCAGCGCAAGCCTGCCGCCAACCTCGTCGACAAGGCCGGCTTCGACAATTGACCTCGAGCGTTCCGCTCGCCGCCGCTTCGCGACGGCCGCCACTTTCGTGGCGGCCGTCGACGCGTTTCGCCTATGCCACCATGCTGGGCGCCGGGCTGGTGCTGATGCCTCTGGCGGCGCTGTTCATGACGGCGCTCTCATCGCCGCAGGCCGCGGAGATCTGGCCGCATCTGACCGCCAACGTGCTGCCGACCGCCCTGCTCCAGACCTTGCTGCTGACGGCCGGCGTCGGCCTCGTCGCCGCGGTCATCGGCACGGGCACGGCGTGGCTGGTGACACAGTTCGACTTTCCGGGGCGCCGTAGCTTCGAGTGGCTGCTCGTGCTGCCGCTGGCGCTGCCGACCTATCTGATCGCCTATATCTACGTGGAGTTTCTCGGGTTCCAGGGACCGCTGCAGACCGGCTTGCGGGCGCTGACAGGCTGGCGCTCGCTGCGCGACTACTGGTTTCCCGATCCACGCAACCTGGCCGGAGCGATCGCGATCATGGCGATCGTGCTCTATCCGTATATCTACCTGAGCACCCGCGCGCTGTTCAGCCTGCAGGGAGCGACCGTCGTCGAGGCGGCGCGCAATCTCGGCGCGAGGCCGGGGCGGCTGTTCTGGCGCATCGGCCTGCCGCTGGCGCGCCCGGCGCTGGCCGCGGGGCTGACGCTGGTGCTGCTGGAGACGCTGAACGACATCGGCGCCACCGAATATCTCGGCGTCCGCACGCTGACCCTCTCGATCTACACGACCTGGCTCAACCGCGGCTCGCTGCCCGGCGCGGCGCAGATCGCCTGTGTGATGCTGCTCGTGGTGTTCGGGCTGATCTGGGCCGAGTCGAGGCTGCGCGGCCAGCGGCGCTTCGCGCTCTCGGCGCGCCAGTCGCGCCCTGTCGGACGCCGGCCGCTGCGCGGTGCCCATGCCGTCCTGGCGAGCCTGGCCTGCGCACTACCGATCGTCTTCGGCGCGGTGCTGCCGATCGGCTATCTGGCAGCCGAGGTGCTCGATCGCGGCCTGCTCGAGCAGTTCGACGGCGCGCTGTTGCGTCTTCTCGGGAACACGCTGCTCCTGTCCGCCATCGCCGCCGCCCTCGTGCTCATGCTCGGATCGGGTATAGCTACCGCCACGCGCATGGGCCGCGAAACCTGGCTGAAGCCGTTAGCCCGGATCGCCGCTCTGGGCTACGCCGTCCCCGGCGCCGTGCTGGCGCTCGGGCTACTGATCCCGATCGCTGCCTTCGACAATATGTTCGCCAATGCGGCCCATGCGCTCTTCGGTCTCAAGCCGGGCCTCATTCTCATCGGGTCCGGCGCGGCCCTGGTGATCGCCTATGCCGTGCGCTTCCTGACCATCGGCATCTCCGGCATGGAGAGCGGCCTCGCACGCGTCTCGCCGCGCATCGACGATGCGGCCCGCGCGCTCGGCGCCGGGCGCCCCGAAATCCTGCGCCGCATCCACTGGCCTCTGGCGCGACCGGCCGTCGCAGCCGCCGCTCTGCTGGTGTTCGTCGATTGCCTCAAGGAACTGCCGGCGACGCTGCTGCTGCGGCCGCTCAATCTCGATACGCTGGCGACCGCCGTCTATGGCCACGCGTCCCGCGGCGTCTTCGAGGAGGGTGCACTGGCAGCGCTGCTGATCATCCTCGCCGGCCTGTATCCGACGGTTGTTCTGGCAAGAAGCGGGGCGAAACGCGCTGGATAGCCGCCCTGGCGGCCTCGACAAGCCGTTGGCATGGGCCTACACAGTGCGCGCCAGGGGGCTGGCTGGCCATCGGCCGGTGCCGATTCGGAAGTCAATGACCAGACGCGCTGCGATCCTCGCTCTCGGCCTCGTCGCCATCCTGGGCCTGTTCGGCTTCCAGTCGTGGGACGTCGCGGTCGGCCGGGTCGAACGCCGTGCGGTGTCGGCTATCGAGGAAAAAACGGGCTTCGTCGTCAAGACGATCGAGCGCGCCGAGATCGCACTCCTCCCGCTTCCTCGTATCAGCCTGTCGCATGTCGGATTCAGCCAGCGCGACGGCGCGCTCGCCGGCGAGGCAACCCGGGTTCGCGCGCATCTGCGCCTGTTGCCGCTGCTGATGGGCCGGATCAGCTTCGACAGGATCGACCTGATCGCTCCGCAGATCGACGTCGCGGTTTCTGCCGATGGCGGGCTGGCCGAATGGCTAGCTCCGCCGCTGGCGGAGCTCGAGCGGCTGCACAGCCAGAGCAAGATCGTAGTGCGGGGCGGCTCAGTCTTCCTGCGCGCGGGCGGCGCGATCCAGAGCGTCGTGCGCGACCTCAACCTCGTCATCGACGACCGCAGCCTGAACGAGCCGCTCGATCTGGCCGGCTCGTTGACATGGCGCGGTGTCAGCACCGAGGTCAGCCTGCGCTGGCCCATGGCCGGCGGCACCGCCAAGACGGCGCTGTCCGTGACCTCGCCGATCATGAATCTGCGCTTCGACGGCACCCGCTCCGGGCCGGAAGAGTCGATGATCAACGGCCTGCTCGCGCTCTCGACCCCGTCCGTTCCGCAGCTTCTCGGCTGGTTCGGTGAGGATTCGCGCCTTGCCGCCGCGCTCGGAGCGCTCGCGCTCTCCGCCGAACTCCAGATCAAGCCGCATGAGGCCTCGTTTAACAATGTCGTCGCCAGCCTCGATGGAGAGCGGCTCGACGGTGTCCTGAAGCTCTCCGAGACAGCGGGGCGCTTCGCGCTTTCCGGCACGCTTGCAGGGGCGACGCTCGATCTCGGCCGCATGCTCGACCGCCTGCCGATCCCGGCCGTCGATGCCGCCGATACCAGCCCCTTCGACCTCGTCGGCTGGACCGGACGCGAGATCGATCTGCGCATCTCGGTGGATGCTGCCAGGCTCAAAGGCGCCAAGCTGAGCGATGTCGCCACCTATCTGCTGGTCAAGAAAGGGCGTTTCGAGACCGGCCTGCTGCGGGCTTCGGCCTATGGCGGCAACGTCAAGGCCCGCCTGCTCGCCGTCAGCGCGCCCATGGGCGTCGACGTCAAGGTGCAGGCCGGCGGCGAGAAGGTGAATATCGGGCAGGCCGCAGGGGATCTGCCGCAGCTTGCGCGCCTGTCAGGCACGGGCGGCTTCCATCTCAACCTCGATGGCGCTGGGCGGAACTTCGACGAGTTGCTCGGCTCGTTCACCGGCCGCACAGGGCTTTCGCTCCGGCAGGGCGAACTCGGCGGGGTGGCGCTTGCCGATCTGCTGCGGCGGGCCGAGCGCGGCCCGGTCCAGACGCTGCAGGACTGGCGACAGGGCAGGACGCCTTTCGAGAACCTGACCGCCAATGCCAGCATCGGCGGCGGGATGCTCTTCCTCAACGAGGCGCTGATGAGCGGCTCGAGCTATCGCCTCAACCTCAATGGCCACGCCTCGCTGCGCAGCCGCATCCTCGACATGACCGCCTCGCTCGCCTCGACCAGCGGAACCCTGAAGCTGCCCTTCCTGCTCAAGGGCCCGGTCGACGCCCCGCGCTTCGACATTCAGACGGAGGCCTTCTTCAGCCCCGCAGGCGCCACCCTCCTCCTGCCCCGCTGAACGAAACCCGCTTTCCCCTTCACTGGAAATCCGGTCTGATGCGAACCAAGGCCGCATGACGGTCGTGGAGGGAAACGCACGATGAAGCTCTGGATGACGGGCGTGCTCGCCCTTGCAGGATGGATGGCAGCGGGAATGGCCGGCGCGCAGGATCTCATCGTCGAGAAGAAGATCTTCGAGCTGCCGAGCTTCACCACGCAGGGCGGGCGGACGCTGAGGCAGGTTCGCGTCGGCTGGGAGAGCTACGGCACGCTCAACGCCGACAGATCGAACGCGGTGCTGATCTGCCACTTCTTCTCGGCCAATTCGCATGCCGCCGGGAAATACGACGCCAAGGACGCGCAGCCCGGCTATTGGGACGCGATCATCGGCCCCGGCAAGGCGATCGACACGAACAAGTATTTCGTGATCGCCTCGGACACGCTCGTGAACCTCAACACCGGCGACCCGAAGACGACGACCACCGGCCCCGCTTCGATCGATCCCGATACCGGCAAGCCCTATGCGCTGAACTTCCCCGTCGTCACCATTCGTGACTTCGTCGAGGTGCAGAAGGCGCTGGTCGAAAGCCTCGGCATCAAGAAGCTGGCTCTGGTCGCCGGCCCTTCCATGGGCTCGCTCCAGACCTTCGAATGGGCGGCCAGTCACCCCGAGATGGTGGCGAAGGCCATGCCGGTGATCGGTGCGGCCGAAGCCGACGCCCAGTTGATCGGCTGGCTCGACGTCTGGGCCGCCCCGATCCTCGTCGATCCGAACTGGAACGGCGGCGACTACTACGGCCGGACCCCGCCGCTCGCCGGCCTCGCCAAGGCGCTCACCGCCGTGACGCTGCAGGCCAATCATCAGGACTGGGCCAACGCCACCTTCGGCCGCCGTCCCGCCAAGGAGGGCGAGGACCCGGCCGCCGCGCTGCGCAATCGCTTCCAGGTTCAGAGCGTGCTCGACAATGCCGGAGAGGCGCGCGCCAAGGTCTCAGACGCGAACCATTTCCTCTACCTCGTCAAGGCGAACCAGCTCTTCGCCGCCGGTGGCACGTCGCTGGCGGACGGCATGGCCAAGACCCGCGCGCCCATCCTGCTCGTCACCCAGCCCAAGGATCTGGTCTTTCCGCCGGACATGGTAGCGCGCACGGTGAAGGCAGCGCAGGACGCCGGGCGCGACATCACCCATGTGACCATCGACGGCGCCCGCGGCCATCTCGACGGCGTGATCGCGATGAAGCAGGCGGAGGCGGCGATCCGGGCCTTTCTGGACAAGTAACCTCGATGGCCGCCGGTGCCGTCCCGCGGTGTCAGCCCGCAGGCAGGCGCCGGCGCGCGATCGCGGCGTGGAAACGCGCGCCCTGGATCAGCCCCGCATCGTCGAAATCATAGCGGGGGTTATGCAGGGGGGCGCTGTCCCCGTTGCCGAGGAAGGCGAAGCAGCCCGGTACATGGTCGAGGAAGCGTGCAAAATCCTCCGAGCCGGTGAAGGGCTCGGCAGCAACCGAGACATTGCTGTCTCCGAAGAGGCTCCGCGCTGCGCTCAGGGCCTCCTGCGTCAGGGCAGGATCATTCACAAGCGGCACGAATTCGCGCGTGTAGCTCACGGTGTGATCGATGTTGTAGGCGCGCGCGACGCCATCGGCGATGGCGCGCATCTGCTGCTCGATATCGGCACTGACCGCGGAGTTGAAACTGCGAGCGTCGCCGCGGATGCGCGCTTCCCCGGGAAGGGCATTGCGCGTTCCGTCGGTGACCAGTTCGGTGACTGAAACGACGGCGATCTCGGCCGGGCTCAGGCGGCGGGAGACGATGGTCTGGAGGTTCATCACGAGGGCGCAGGCGGCGACCAGTGTCTCCTTCCCGGCCTGCGGACGGGCCGCATGGCTGCCGACTCCACGCAGGACGATCTCGAAATTGTCTTCCGCCGACATGATTGCGCCCGCGCGGGTCTCGAAACGTCCAACGGGCAGGCCGGGCGCATTGTGCAGCCCGTAGATCTCCTGGAAGGGAAAACGCTCCATGACACCGTCGTCGAGCATGGCGAGCGCGCCCTGCCCCCACTCCTCCGCCGGCTGGAAGATGAAGCGGATCGTGCCATCGAAGCCGCCCTCGGCCGCCAGCAGCTTCGCGGCGCCGAGCAGCATGGCAGTATGGCCGTCATGCCCGCAGGCGTGCATCACGCCCTCATTCTGCGAACGGTAGGGCGCTTCGCCCTGCTCCGGGATGCGCAAGGCATCCATATCGGCCCGAAGTGCAATGGCGCGGTTGCCGCCTCCCCGCCTGAGCGTGCCCACGACGCCCGTGCCGCCGATACCTGTAACGACGTCGTCGAGGCCGAATTCCCGCAACCGGTCCGCAACGAAGGCACTGGTGCGCTGCTCCTCGAAGCCGAACTCCGGATGCGCGTGCAGGTCATGCCTCCAGGCCGTCATATCCTTCACCAGCGTATCGAGATCGATCGTCACGGCCTGTCCCATCCACTGTCTCGAACTGTTCGGCCGAAACAGTATCGGCGGACGGATGAAAGAGGCGCTGAAATTGGCCCCACCATCTGCAAGGTTCTTTCGTGGAGGCCCGCGGCGGCATACAGCCGGACATTGTAGGCTAGTATGCGCTCGGGGCGAGGCCTGCCCCGGACAAGACCTTGGAATGGCTCCCAGCGAGCGTCCTCTCACATCCATGTTGACTAGGAAACATTTTCCTGATTGTTTCCTAGTCAACATATGGAGCGCCCATGGCGGATTCGCCTTCGCAACTCACCGACCACCTTGGGTACTGGATGCGGCTGGTCTCGAACCAGGTCTCGCTCAGTTTCGCCAAACGCGTTGAAGATCGCGGCGTCACCGTTGCCGAATGGGTGCTCCTGCGCGAGCTCTATGACGTCGATCAGATCGCCCCGATCCGGTTGGCCGAGCGCATGGGCATGACGCGCGGCGCCATCAGCAAGCTCGCCGATCGGCTGATCGCGAAGGGGCTGTTGCTGCGGCGGGACCACATGCGGGACGCACGGGCGCAGCTGCTGTCGCTGGCGGAGGCCGGGCGCGAGCTCGTTCCCACGCTCGCAGCGCTGGCGGACGAGAACGACGCTCACTTCTTCAACGGCCTTTCAGAGCGAGACCGAGCCGAACTCGCGCGCCTGCTGAAGCGCGTCGCTCAACGGCATGGCCTCAGGGAGCCACCGGTCTCCTGAGTTCCGCCTGCCGTCTTCTGCCACCAACGGAGCAAACTGCCATGGACACGCAAAAGATCGCCGTCGCACAAGACTGTCTCGCAGCGGCCTATGCGGGCTCGATGACCTTCCCCGACATCGTGGGGAAGCTGATCTCAGCAGGTTTCGAAGGATATCTCGTCGATTACCGGCGCGCCGCCGCGATCTACTATCCCGCCGAAGGAGATGCGATCGAGCTCGCGGCGCCGAAGTCACACGGCCCCGTCGCTGCGACCTTCGACCCCGCCGCCCTCGAGGCGGCCGTGCGCGCCGCACAGGCCAATGCCCCTGGCTATAGCTATGACGGCTTCTGCGGGCAGGCCGTCGAGGCGGGATGCGCCGGCTACCTCGTATCCTTCCCCGGCAGGCGCGCGGTCTATTTCGGGCGGTCGGCAGAGATCCATACGGAGAACTTTCCGAACTGAGGCCGGACCGGTGCGCGCAAGCTGAGTTCCGTTTCGCCCGGGAGACGGACAGAAGGCCCCTACCCTAGCCCGGCCGTCGCCTTCACCCCGTCGATCACGAACTGCACGGCGAGCGCCGCCAGGATCACGCCGAGCAGGCGCGTCAGCACGACATTGCCGGTGACGCCCAGCAGTTTCGCGATCGGCGTCGCGGTCAGGAAGACCGCGAGGCAGCTCAGGATCACGAGCCCGCAGATCACCGCCAGCGTCGCCAGCAGCAGCGGATCGCCTCCCGCACGGCCGGCGAGCAGGATCATCGCCGTCAGCGCGCCCGGCCCCGCCATCAGCGGGATCGCCAGCGGGAAGGCCGCGACGTTGCGGATGTGGTCCTGCGTGATCGCCGTCTCGGCCGTGTGCTGCTTGCGCTCGTTGCGGCGCTCGAACACCATCTCGAAGGCGATCCAAAACAGGAGCAGGCCGCCCGCGATGCGGAAGGCCGGTAGCGAGACGCCGAGCGCCTTCAGCACCACGTCTCCCGCCACGCCGAAGAAGCCCATGATGCCGAAGGCGATGATGCAGGCCCGCACGGCAACCTGCCGGCGCTCGGCACTGGACATGCCCCGCGTCAGCGACAGGAAGATGGGCGCAAGCCCCGGCGGATCGAGCGTCACCAGCATGGTGACGAGGGCGGAAGTGGCGAAATCGACGAACATGGACGGCGACTTCAGCACGCAGGGAACGGCCCGTCACGCGCGAACAGAGGCGGGATTAAGGCAGCCTGCGCGCGCGCGTTCGCGGATCGCCCGTAAAGCCATGATTTCATTGCCGTAATTTTTGCTTGGACAGCGCCCTGTTTCGCTGGCCTCTCGTGCCGGAATCGGCTAGCCAGAAGGTTGAAAACCAAGCAGGAATCGGGACATTTCCCTTTGAGCGACGATAACGACGACAAGCGCGACGACGCCCCGGAACTCGGCGGCGACATCAAGCCGATCGCGATCACCGACGAGATGAAGAAGAGCTATCTCGATTACGCCATGAGCGTGATCGTGAGCCGCGCTCTTCCCGATGTCCGCGACGGCATGAAGCCGGTCCATCGCCGTATTCTCTACTCGATGTGGGAGAACGGCCAGACGCCCGACAAGAAGCACGTCAAGTCAGCCAATATCGTCGGCTCCGTGATGGGTCAGTACCATCCGCATGGCGACCAGGCGATCTACGACGCGCTGGTGCGCATGGCGCAACCCTTCTCGATGAGCGTCCCGCTGATCGACGGCCAGGGCAATTTCGGCTCGATGGACGGCGATCCGCCCGCCGCGATGCGTTATACCGAGAGCCGGCTCGCGAAGGTCGCCGTGCCGATCCTCGACGATCTCGACCGTGATACCGTCGAATTCCATCCGAACTACGACGACAGCCGCCTGGAGCCGACGGTTCTGCCGGCCCGCGTCCCGAACCTCCTCGTCAACGGCGCCGGCGGCATCGCGGTCGGCATGGCCACCAATATTCCGCCGCACAATCTCGGCGAGATCATCGACGCCTGCATCGCTCTCATCGAAAATCCCGAGATCACGATCGACGACCTGATCGAGATCGTGCCGGGTCCGGACTTCCCGACCGGCGCCTTGATCATGGGGCGCAGCGGCATCCATGCCGCCTATCACACCGGCCGCGGGTCGGTCGTGATGCGGGCGAAGACGCATATCGAGGAGCTGCGCAAGGAGCGCGAGGCGATCATCGTCACCGAGATTCCCTATCAGGTGAACAAGGCGACGATGGTCGAGAAGATCGCCGATCTGGTGCGCGAAAAGCGGATCGAGGGCATTTCGGACCTGCGCGACGAATCGAACCGCGAGGGCGTTCGTGTCGTCATCGAGGTCAAGCGCGACGCCGTCGCCGACGTGGTGCTGAACCAGCTCTTCCGCTTCACCCCGCTGCAGACCTCCTTCGGCGCCAACATGGTGGCGCTGAACGGCGGCCGCCCCGAGGTGTTGAACCTTAAGGACTTCATCACCGCATTCGTCGAGTTCCGCGAGGAGGTCGTCTCACGGCGCACCCGCTTCCTGCTCAGGAAGGCGCGCGAGCGCGCCCATGTGCTCTGCGGCCTCGCCACCGCGGTCGCGAATATCGACGAGGTCATCCGCCTCATCCGCACTGCGCCGACGCCATCCGACGCGCATGCGGCATTGATGGCGCGCGACTGGCCGGCCGACGACATCGCGCCGCTGATCGCGCTGGTCGACGATCCGCGCCACCCGATGAACCCGGACGGCACCTATCGCCTGTCCGACGCGCAGGCCAAGGCGATCCTGGAGCTCCGGCTCGCCCGCCTCACCGCCCTCGGCCGCGACGAGATCGGCGACGAGCTGCAGAAGCTCGCCACCGAGATCGCCGACTATCTCGACATCCTGCGTTCGCGCGCCCGGATCCAGGAGATCGTCAAGACCGAGCTCTCCGAGGTGAAGACCGCCTTCGCCACGCCGCGCCGCACCGAGATCCAGGATTGGGGCTCCGACCTCGATGACGAGGATCTGATCGCCCGCGAGGACATGGTCGTCACCGTCTCGCATGGCGGCTACATCAAGCGCGTGCCGCTCTCGACCTATCGGGCCCAGCGCCGCGGCGGCAAGGGCCGCTCGGGCATGGCGACGAAGGACGAGGATTTCGTCGCACGGCTGTTCGTGGCCAACACGCATACGCCGGTGCTGTTCTTCTCCTCCGAGGGCCAGGTCTACAAGGAGAAGGTCTGGCGCCTTCCGCTCTCGGCGCCGAACGCCCGCGGCAAGGCTCTGGTCAACATGCTGCCGATCGAGGCCGGCGAGCGCATCACCACCATCATGCCGCTGCCGGAGGACGAGGCGAGCTGGGAGACGCTCGACGTGATGTTCGCCACCGCCTCCGGCGGGGTGCGTCGCAACAAGCTCTCCGACTTCGTCAACGTCAACCGCGCCGGCAAGATCGCGATGAAGCTGGACGAGGGCGACCACATCGTCGACGTCCAGATCTGCACCGAGAACGACGACGTGCTGCTGACCACGGCCGACGGCCAGTGCATCCGCTTCGCGGTGCCGGAGGTGCGCGTCTTCAAGGGCCGCGACTCGACCGGCGTGCGCGGCATCAACCTAGCCAAGGACGACGAAGTCATCTCGCTCGCGATCCTGCGCCATCTCGACGCCACGGCCGATGAGCGGGCCGCCTACCTCAAGCGTGCGGCGATCATGCGCCGCGCAACCGGCGCCGAGGGCGAGGAAGCCGTCGAGCCCACGGTCGAGAACGGCGATGCCGAGGACGCGGCGGCCGGCGATATTGAGCTTGGTCTCGAGCGTTACGCCGAGATGGATGCCGCCAACCAGTTCATCCTGACCATCTCGGAAAAGGGCTACGGCAAGCGGACGTCCTCCTTCGAGTACCGGGTCACCGGGCGCGGCGGCAAGGGCATCGTCGCCATGGTCGTCAACGACCGCAACGGCAAGCTCGTCGCCTCCTTCCCGGCTCTCGACAGCGACCAGCTCATGCTCGTCACGGATGGCGGCCAGCTCATCCGCGTGCCGGTCGATGCCGGCCCGAATAACCGCATTCGCATTGCCGGGCGCTCGACCCAGGGTGTGACGGTGTTCAACACAGACAAGGACGAGAAGGTCGTCTCGGTCGAGTGCATCAACGACGATGGTGAGGGTGAGGAAGAGGGCGAGGTCGAGAACGGCGCGACCGGCGAGGAGCCGACGGAAGGCTGATTCGTCAGCTTTCTACGCAGGATTGTTCAGGCACCGTCTCAGGGACCTTTCCTTTGCGCGCGTCATCCCGGGCAGCCGAAGGGCGCCCGGGTTCCATGCCTGAGCCTCGGACCGGAAGCGTTCCGGCATGGATCCCGGATCGGGGCCGCTCAGAGGCGGCTTGTCCGGGACGACGGCGCGCCTCTCGTCTTCTGCACTAGTCTTCCTTGACGCGGGCTCAGGCCCGCGCTCCCATCAGCCCATGAAGGCTCGTTCCGTGCCCGTCCGCTCACCTGCGATCACGCCGGAGATCATGCTGCGCGCCTATGCCGCCGGCATCTTCCCGATGGCGGAAAGCGCCGATGATCCGGGGCTGTTCTGGGTCGAGCCCGAGCTGCGCGGCGTCATCCCGCTCGACGGCTTCCACCTGTCCGGACGGCTTGCCCGGACCGTCCGCTCAGAGCGCTTCGAGGTCGATGTCGACCGGGATTTCGAGGCGGTGATCGCCGCCTGCGGCGAGGTCCGGCCCGACCGGCCGGAGACCTGGATCAACCCGCGCATCCGCGAAATCTTCGGCGAACTCTTCACACTCGGCCATGTGCATACGGTCGAGTGCCGCCGTGAGGGCCGGCTGGTCGGCGGTCTCTACGGGCTCTCGCTCGGCGGAGCCTTCTTCGGCGAGAGCATGTTCCACCGCGAGACGGACGCCTCCAAGGTCGCGCTCGTCCATCTGGTCGCCCGGCTCAGGGCTGGCGGCTACCGCCTGCTCGACACCCAGTTCCAGACCGGCCATCTCGCCCAGTTCGGCACGATCGAGATCCCGCGCGAGCTCTATCGGATCAGGCTGGAAGCAGCCCTGCGGACCGAAGGCGACTGGTATCGCTGGCCGCGCGGCGCGCGGGTCAGCGGCGCCGAAGCGCTCGCCGCCCTCGACTAGGCTCAGGCGTCAGGTCGCGGCAACCGATTCAGCAGATGAAGCCGCGCGGGTGCCGCGCAGGGTATCGGCGCTGGCTGCCAGCCGCGATCAGCCGCCGCCAGCGGGATCGCGGCCGGGCGCAGGATTGGTCGGGAAGAAGCGCTGGCTCGGACGCTGCGGCTGCACCGGCACGCCGCGCGGCGGCTCGACATCGATGCGCCCGCCGGGCGGCATTTGGCCCGGAGGCAAGACCTGGCCCGGCTGCAAGGGCTGGCCGGGCGGCGGCAACTGGTTGGGATCGCGCTGACCCGGGCGCGCGGGGCGCTCGTCCTGCGCCGGCGGCGCCTCAGGCTCCTTGGGTTCGGCCACGATCTCGGTGCCGCCTTTGCAGTCGGTCAGCCAGACGTCGTAAATCGCGTGCTCGACACCGTGCAGGCCGGGGCTGGCCGCATACATCCAGCCGGTGAAGATGCGCCGGTACTCGTTGTTGAACGTCACCTCGTCGACCTCGACGAAGGAATCCGTCTGCGGCGCCTCGGTCGGCGGGCGCGTCCAGCAGACACGTGGCGTCAGCTGCAGCGCGCCGAACTGCACGGTCTCGTCGACGGCAACCTCGAAGGAGATGATGCGGCCTGTGATCTTGTCGAGCCCGGCGAAGACCGCGGTCGGGTTCTTGATGCGGTCAGCCTGAGCCGGCCCCGTTGCGACCAGCGTCGCGACAGCGCTCGCGGCGAGGCCGGTCAGGAGCGGGAAACGGAACAACGACGGCATGAAGGCTGCGAATCTCTTCGACAACGCGGAAGGACCGCGACGGAGCGCAGTAACACGGCAATCGCAGCGGAAAAAGGGCATCGCGGCCGAAAGCCCTGTGCGCCATGGCCATAAGTCAAAAGGCCGCCCGGAAGGCGGCCTTTCGTTCTTCAGCGCCCAGGCGTCCAGGCCTGGTAATCGCCGGTCGCGGCCGGGCGTTCGCCCTCCGCCAGGGTCGAACCCTGCGGGCGATAGGCCAGCGCCGTGCCCGTCCAATTCTGCTGGTGCGGCTGCTGCCACTCGCGCGGCTGATAGCTTTCCTCGGAGGGGGCGACATCGACGGTGTGATGCAGCCAGCCGTTCCAGCCGGGCGGCACCTTCGAGGCCTCGGCTTCGCCCTTGTAGATCACCCAGCGACGCTGGAAGCCCAGCGCCTTGTCCTTCACCCCGCCGGCGGTGCGGTAGTAGACATTGCCGAACTCATCCTCGCCGACCCGCTCGCCGAAGCGCCAGGTGTGGAAGCGCGTGCCGATGGTCTGGCCGTTCCACCAGGTGAAGATCTGCAGCAGCCAGTCCTTCATCGTCGTCAGTCCATGCGCTTGCGTGCGCCACGCGAAGCGCGGGCGCGTCTTTCCGCCGACTTATGGCCGCAAGCACCCTGCCCTGTCCAGCCCGCAGCGAAGCGGCCGGCCGTCGCATCGGCCCGAACCGGCGCTGGCGACGGCCGTGATCCACACAAGGTTGATTCTGCCTGAACGCTTCGCCCGATTCTTGCCGCGATTCGGCTGCCGCCTCACCACAATCAGCGGCCGAAGCGCATCGACTTCAAGCACTTGGGCGCTGCCGCGGAACCGGCCGCTGCAGATGCCCCGCATTCAGGCTTCGTCAACCATGAATAGCGAGGATTTTAGGGACTGTTCTTCGCTCCGCACTGTGGCAATCTTGCCAGGCGGCGCTGATTCCCGCGCGATTTCCGGGGCTTAGCGGGCGCCTTGAAACTTATCCCCGCTACGCACATATCCCTACCAGATGTCGTATCCACAGTCCCGGCTAAGCACTATTCCTTGACGCCAGGCCCCGATCGGCGCTAACTTTTGACCATCGCATGACGGCCGGCGGCACCGCCTCTGGATTGGCTGCGAGCTAGTTTTCCAGAGTGCTCACGGGCCTGTCGCCGCATCCGCCATCCAGCGGGAGCGAGCGGAGTTGCGCGAGCATTCTGGACTGAGTCCGGGCCTGCAAGCGGGGCGACACCGCAGAGGACCCACAGGGCATCGAACCGAGTTTGGATGACATCAGGAGCCGGTGATCAACCGGCCGCGCGGAGCTCTTATGGGTCCGCGGCATACAAGGGATTGAGATCATGCGCATCGAGCGCCGCTACACCGCAGCCGGACAGTCGCCCTATGCCGCGATTCCGTTCCGTTCGGCCGTCAGCGAGATCAAAAACCCCGACGGCTCGGTCGTCTTCCGGCTGGAAGGCATCGAGGTTCCCGAGGCGTGGTCGCAGGTGGCGAGCGACGTGCTCGCGCAGAAGTATTTCCGCAAGGCCGGCGTGCCGGCGCGCCTGAGGAAGGTCGAGGAGAACGACGTTCCCTCCTTCCTGTGGCGCTCCGTTGCCGACGATTCGGCGCTGGAAGCGCTGCCGGAAGGCGAGCGCTACGGCTCCGAGATCTCGTCGAAGCAGGTCTTCGACCGCCTTGCAGGCTGCTGGACCTATTGGGGCTGGAAGGGCGGCTATTTCTCTTCGGAGGAAGATGCGCAGGCTTTCCATGACGAGCTGCGCTTCATGCTCGCCACCCAGCGCGTCGCGCCGAACTCGCCGCAATGGTTCAACACCGGCCTGCACTGGGCCTATGGCATCGACGGGCCGAGCCAGGGCCATTTCTACGTCGACTTCAAGACCGGCAAGCTGGTGAAGTCGAAGTCGAGCTATGAGCATCCGCAGCCGCATGCCTGCTTCATCCAGGGCGTGCAGGACGACCTCGTCAACGAGGGCGGCATCATGGATCTCTGGGTGCGCGAGGCGCGCCTGTTCAAATACGGTTCCGGCACCGGCTCGAACTTCTCGGCGCTCCGCGGCGAAGGCGAGAAGCTCGCCGGCGGCGGCCGCTCCTCGGGTCTCATGTCCTTCCTCAAGATCGGCGACCGCGCCGCCGGCGCCATCAAGTCGGGCGGCACGACGCGCCGCGCCGCCAAGATGGTCGTGGTCGATGCCGACCATCCGGACATCGAGACCTATATCGACTGGAAGGTGAAGGAGGAGCAAAAGGTCGCCGCCCTCGTCACCGGCTCCAAGACCGTCAAGAAGCACATGAAGGCCGTGCTCAAGGCCTGCGTGAACTGCGAAGGCGACGGCGACTCCTGCTTCGATCCCGAGCAGAACCCGGCCCTGAAGCGCGAGATCAAGCTCGCCCGCCGTGCGCTCGTGCCGGACAACTACATCAAGCGCGTCATCCAGTTCGCCAAGCAGGGCTACAAGGACATCTCCTTCGACACCTATGACACGGACTGGGATTCCGACGCCTATCTCACCGTCTCCGGCCAGAACTCGAACAACTCGGTCTCGCTGACCGACGACTTCCTGCGCGCCGTCGAGACCGACGGCGACTGGAACCTGACGGCGCGCACCACCGGCAAGACGATCAAGACGCTGAAGGCCCGCGACCTCTGGGAGAAGATCGGCTACGCCGCCTGGGCCTCGGCCGATCCAGGCCTGCACTTCAACTCGACGATGAACGACTGGCACACCTGCGCGGCCTCGGGCCGGATCCGGGCGTCCAACCCGTGCTCCGAGTACATGTTCCTCGACGACACGGCCTGCAACCTGGCTTCCGCCAACCTGCTGCAGTTCTACGATCGCGAGACCAAGAGCTTCGACGTCGCGGCCTATGAGCATCTTTGCCGGCTCTGGACCGTCGTGCTCGAGATCTCGGTGACGATGGCGCAGTTCCCGAGCCGCGAGATCGCCGAGCTCTCCTACGAGTACCGCACGCTCGGTCTCGGCTACGCCAATATCGGCGGCCTGCTGATGACCATGGGCCTCGGCTACGACTCCGAGGAAGGCCGCGCCCTGGCCGGCGCGCTCACCGCGATCATGACCGGCGTGGCCTATGCCACCTCGGCCGAGATGGCCGGCAAGCTCGGCCCCTTCCCCGGCTACAAGAAGAACGCCAGCCACATGCTGCGCGTCATCCGCAATCACCGCACCGCCGCCCACGGCCTCGCCGATGGCTATGAGGGCCTGAGCGTGACGCCGGTCCCGCTCGACCACGCGACGCTCGCCCGCATGGGCGGCTCGGCGATCACCATGGCCGAGCGCTCCCGCGCGGTCTGGGACGATGCGCTCGAGCAGGGCAAGCGCCACGGCTACCGCAACGCCCAGGCGACCGTGATCGCGCCGACCGGCACGATCGGCCTCGTCATGGATTGCGACACCACCGGCATCGAGCCCGACTTCGCGCTGGTGAAGTTCAAGAAGCTCGCCGGCGGCGGCTACTTCAAGATCATCAACCGCGCCGTTCCCGACGCGCTGCGTGCGCTCGGCTACCGCGAGGCGGATATCGCCGAGATCGAGGCCTATGCCGTCGGCCACGGCTCGCTGAAGCAGGCGCCGGGCGTCAACCCCTCGACGCTGCGCGCCAAAGGCTTCACCGAGGAGAAGATCGAGGCGGTCGAGAAGGGGCTGAAGAGCGCCTTCGACATCAAGTTCGTCTTCAACAAGTGGACGCTGGGCGAGGATTTCCTCACCGGCATCCTGAACGTCCCGGCCGAGAAGCTCAACGACATGTCGTTCGAACTCCTGCCCTTCCTCGGCTTCACCAAGGCCGAGATCGAGGCCGCCAACGTCCATGTCTGCGGCGCGATGACGCTCGAAGGCGCCCCGCACCTCAAGACCGAGCACTACGAAGTCTTCGACTGCGCCAACCCCTGCGGCCGCATCGGCAAGCGCTACCTCTCGGTCGAGAGCCACATCCGCATGATGGCGGCGGCGCAGCCCTTCATTTCGGGCGCGATCTCCAAGACCATCAACATGCCGAACGACGCCACGGTCGAGGACTGCAAGAGCGCCTATATGCTCTCCTGGAAGCTGGCGCTGAAGGCGAACGCCCTCTACCGCGACGGCTCCAAGCTCTCGCAGCCGCTCAACGCCGCGCTGATCTCGGACGATGAGGACGAGGCAGATGACGGCATCGAGGCGCTCGTCGCAGCCCCGATGGCGGCCCGCGCCACCCAGATCTCGGAGAAGATCGTCGAGCGCATCGTCGAGCGCGTCGAGCGCAAGCGCGAGCGCGAGAAGATGCCGGATCGCCGCACGGGCTATATCCAGAAGGCCACGGTCGGCGGCCATAAGGTCTATGTCCACACCGGCGAGTATTCGGACGGGCGCCTCGGCGAGATCTTCATCGACATGCACAAGGAGGGCGCGGCCTTCCGGGCGATGATGAACAACTTCGCCATCGCGGTCTCGCTCGGCCTGCAATATGGCGTGCCGTTGGAGGAGTATGTCGAGGCCTTCACCTTCACCCGCTTCGAGCCCTCGGGCTTCGTCGCCGGCAACCAGTCGATCAAGAACGCGACCTCGATCCTCGACTACGTCTTCCGCGAGCTCGCGATCTCCTATCTCGGCCGCAACGACCTCGCCCATGTCGATCCTTCCGAGATCGGCCATGACGTGATGGGCGGCGGCGTCGGCCAGGACAAGGCGCCTGATGCGGCAGCTGCGATCGCCACGACCCCGCTGGCCTCGACCGGCTTCCGCCGCGGCAAGCCGATCAGCTTCCTCGCCATCCAGGGCGGCATCAGCGCCAACGATGCCGTCGCCCGGGCGGCCTCCCCCACCCTGGGGCTCGCTACCGCCGGCGCCACCGCGCTGAAGGAAGAGCCCGAGGCCTATGGCGAGGCGGAGATGGCCAAGCTCGGCTTCTCGGCTCCAGCCGCACAGCCGACCCAGTCGGAGCGCCGCGCCGAGGCGATCATGAAGGGCTATGTCGGCGACAGCTGCGGCGAATGCGGCAACTTCACGCTCGTGCGCAACGGGACTTGTTTGAAGTGCAACACCTGCGGGAGCACGACGGGCTGCTCGTAAGAGCGCATGCATGCAGGTTCTCAGGCGCAGAAAGATTGGCACCTCGATGCGCAATCGTGGCACCGAGAAGCACAAAGAATGGCACTTGCTAAGGATTGGCACCTGCTTGGATTGGCAGAGCTGCCGGTCGGAAACCGGATGCTGGAATGTTCACTGAACTGATGGTTTTGTTGAAATGAGAGGCGAAGTTCCCCGCTTTTGAGCTTCGACTTCCGCAAAATCAGGGAGGCGGCATTGATTGCCGCCTCCCTCCGCCAATCCGAACAAATCGTGAATCGCCGCCAGACTGACCGATTTCTCCCATTCGAGGTACCGATGCTCGACAAGGTCCACCAGGAGCTCGCTGACGCCGATCAGGTCCTGACTGACGTGGCACAGCCTATTGGGCATCTCGACCTTCCCGACCTCGAATATCGGGAGAAGCATTCCATCGGCCTTCGGTTCTGCCTGCTGACGCCAGCGAAGCGCCGCGAGATCCTCAAGGCCTCGAAGCTGCGGATCTCCGGCAAGACGGAGGTCGACGTCTTCACGCTCGACGATGGGGAGGTCATCGCGGTAGCCGACAAGCGGCTGTCATCGGTCCCCAGCGGCGTCGATGGATTGCTGGTCACGTCATCGGTGGGCTTGAGGTGGCAGTGGCACCGTCGCCACCAGAAATTCCAGGACGACTTCGCCGCCGATCCGGTCGGTGTGGCCACGGGCATCGAGAATGCCTGGCGTGATCGCTTCAAGTTCCGCTCCGAGGTGGCCGGCAGCGACGGCAAGGTCGCACCCGGAGACGAGGGACTCCGTCCTCCGCAGATTGGCGCCCTCCATGCGATCGGAGCGCACTGGAGCGTCTTTGCCAACGAGCTCGCCACGGTCGTCATGCCGACCGGCACCGGCAAGACGGAGACGATGCTCAGCGCCGCCGTGAATTATCGCCGCGGCCCTACCCTGGTCATGGTCCCCTCCAAGGCGCTGCGGACCCAGACGGCCAAGAAGTTCCGGTCGCTGGGCCTTCTCCGCAAGCCGCTGGGGCTCCTGGACGATGACACGCCCAACCCCATCGTCGCCGTCGTGACCAAGGAACCCAGGACCGAGGAGGACCTCAGCATTTTCCTGGGCACGAACGTAACGATCGGCGTGATGGCATCGCTGGGCGCCGCATCAGTCGAGCCGCTGTTTCCCAAGATCGCGGCTGCCGGCGCCACGCTGTTCGTCGACGAGGCGCATCACGTTCCGTCCGACAGCTGGAGCACATTCCGTGCGGCGTTCAAGACCCACCAGATCGTGCAGTTCACGGCCACCCCTTTCCGGCTGGATGGCAAGCTTGTCGATGGGCGGGTGATCTTCAGCTATCCGCTCGCGGCGGCGCAGCGCGACGGCTACTTCAAGCCCATCAAGTTCCAGTCGATCTTCCAAATCGACAAGGACGATGCCGACGAGGAGATGGCCATCGAAGGCATCGCCGCGCTTGATGCGGATCTGAAGTCAGGGCTCAATCACTTGATGATGGCGCGGTGCGCCGGCATCACGCGAGGCGACAAGCTCCTGGCCCTCTACAAGCGCCTCGCCCCCGGCCACAACCCGATCCTGGTGCATTCGGACATCTCGCAGGGCCTGATCGACACCGCCCTCGCCGATCTCCGTGCGGGCCGGAGCCGGATCGTCATCTGCGTCAACATGCTCGGCGAGGGCTTCGACCTGCCGGAGCTCAAGATCGCCGTCCTCCACGACCTGCATAAGAGCCTGCCGGTCCTGCTTCAGTTCACGGGCAGGTTCACGAGGACATCGGCAAACGACATCGGGGATGCCACCGTGGTGGCCAACATCGCCGACCCGCAGGTGTCCGCGAAGCTGGAGCGGCTGTACAGCGAGAGCGCCGACTGGAACAAGCTCCTGAGCGAGGCGAGCTCCAAGGCGGCCCGGGAACATGCCGAGCTGATCGACTTCCTGAGGAACTCGAAGCCGCTGGTCGACGAGGATGAGGTCGAGGGCCTCCGCATCTCGAAGAACCTGCTGCGCCCGAAGTTCAGCACCATCGTCTATCGGTGCACGGACTTCTCACCGAAGACCTTTCAGCGGGGGCTGCCCGAGAGCGTCCAGGTTCACGCCGCATGGGAAAACGAGAAGGAATCCCTCGTCTATTTCGTCACCCGGAAGGAGGACAAGGTCCGCTGGAGCCGTGGCAAGAAGCTGAGGGACCGGCAGTGGGACCTGTTCGTGCTCTTCCACGACAAGGAGGCTGGCCTGCTTCACATCAATTCGTCCGACAAGGACAGCGTCCGCCGCGGGTTGGCCGAAGCGGTGGGTGCGGGCAAGCTGATCGACAACGAGGACACATTTCGATCCCTGGGCCGGATCAACCGCCTCGTCTTCAACAATATCGGCGTGCGCAAGCACGGACGTCGCAACATGAGTTTCGCGATGTATACCGGGGCGGACGTCCAGCAGGCGCTCACGATGACGGAGAAGGCCGGCGCGACGAAATCGAACCTGGATGGCCGCGGTTGGGAGAACGGCGCCGTCGTCGCTCCGGGCTGCTCGGCAAAGGGGCGGGTCTGGTCGAAGGCGCAGGGAACCATCCCGAAGTGGCTCCAGTGGTGCCGGCCGGTCGGCCGAAAGCTGGTCGATCCGGCGATCGACGTGACGCAGATCCTGCGAAACGTCCTGATCCCGATCGAGGTCACCGACCGTTTCCCGGACGAGCACATCCTGTCGGTGGAATGGCCGCATGAGACGTTGAAGACGACCGACGAGCGCTTCTTCGTCTCCAAGAAGGATGACGAGCAGGTGCCCATGGCCGCCTGCGAATGGCACCACGACCCGGAGGCGTCGGCCCCGGACCGTCTGGCGTTCCGCCTTGTCTCGGCCTCCGGCGAGCTGAACGAGCGCGTCTGGCTCCGCCTGGATGCCGAGAAGGGCTATCTGTTCGAGAGCGACGAGAAGAACCTTCGGATGAAGTGCGGTCGCGAGGATCGCCCCCTCGCGGATTACCTTCAGGATAATCCGTTGATCGTCCGGTACGTCAGCCTGAAGGAGCTCGATGGCAACCTCCTCTACGTCCAGCACGACGTGACCGAGGTTCGCATTGAGCAGGATCGGCTCGTTCCGTGGACTTGGGCCGGCGTGGACATCAAGATCGAGTCGACCTGGAAGAAGGGCGTCGAGCGGACCAACTCGGTTCAGTCCCACGTCGCGACGGACTACGTCGACAACGGCTTCCATGTCGTCTTCAACGACGACGATGCAGGAGAGGCCGCCGATCTGATCTGCCTGAAGGAGGAAGACGATCATATCCGGCTGGCGCTGGTTCACTGCAAGTATTCCGGGGCAGCCGACCCGGGCGAACGCGTCAAGGATATCGTCGAGGTTGCGTCGCAGGCGGTTAGGTCCGCGGTCTGGCGTGGCAACTTCGATCGCCTTCATCGGCATATGATGGCCAGGCTCAAGATCAACGGGAACGGCAGCGCATTGCGGGACCGGTTCGTTCACGGCAACATCGGCCGCCTGAACGCGATCGCGAAGAGCGCCAAGATGAAGCCGATCGTCTTGGAGATCAGCGTCGTCCAGCCAGGCGTTTCCCGGCAGAGGGTGACCAACGATCAGGCGATCGTTCTGGGAGCGGCAGCAGCCTACATCAAGCAGACGGTGGATGTGGATCTGCAGGTGATCTGCTCAGATTAATGTTGGCCGGCTCGGCAACGTGCCGCAGGCGCGCCATTTTCATGCATCACAAAAGGTAAGAATGGCTTCCGTCTTCTTCTCCTAGTCGCACAAGGACGAGGAGCTACGAGACCGGCTTGAGGTCGCTCTCGCGACCCTCAGGCGGCAAGGCCTCATCGAGACGTGGCACGACCGCATGCTGCGCGCCGGTGACGAGTTCGATCCTGGCATCCGGCAGGAGCTTGAGCGGGCCGACATCATCCTGCTCCTTCTCCCGACTTTATCGCGTCGAGCTATTGCTACGACGTGGAGATGACCCGGGCGCTGGAGCGAACACCACGCCGGCGAGGCGCGCGTCATCCCGGTGATCGTGCGAGCCTGCGATTGGCACCCGACGCCGTTCGGCAAGCTCATGGCGGCGCCCCGCGACGGCAAGCCTATCCGTTCCTGGCCCGATCTGGACGAGGCATTCCTCGACGTAGCCAAGAAGATCCGGGACGCCTTGCCGAAGGCAACCGCGGCCCCGGATCCGACGCCTTCCATGGTGGCGTTCCATTCCATTCCGCAAGCCAGCGCAGGGCCTCGGTCCAGCAACCTGCGTGTCAGCAAGACCTTCACCGATGCCGACCACGATCGCTTCCTGGACGAGGCCTTCGACTTCATGGCCAAGTTCTTCGAAGGCTCCTTGTCCGAGCTCAAGGCGCGCCACCCGGAGATCGACACTGCTTTCAAGCGCATCGACGCGAACCGCTTCACCGCCGTGATCTATCGGAACGGCAAGGCCGTCTCGCGCTGCAAGATCATGCTTGGTGGAATGCTCGGCAGGGGCATCTCGTATTCCTCAAACGACCAGGCCGACGACAATAGCTGCAACGACAGCCTTGCGATCGAGACCGACGCATGAGTCATAAGGTGGGTCGGCGATCTCCGCTTTCGGCCCATAGCTGAAGGCGGGAAGGACCGCTTTCAGGCATCCCACCGCGTCGTTCGTGCTCACCACCTGTATCGAAGCGCGCCCTTGCCGCCGAGGCTGCGGCTGTTTTCGCCGAACTCGCCATCGAAAGTGGCGGCGATGGAGAGTCCGTTCTTCAGGTCGAGCTCAGCGGTGGCGGTGGTGCGCAGCGCGTTGCGGTCAAGCGCCGCGCCGCTGACCAGGAAGGTCGCGCCCGGCAGCGACTGGAAGCTGGCAAGCGCGCTCGTCGCCGTCTCGAAGTTGTGCACCCAGGCGACGCCGCCCCGCAGCGAGAGCGGCAGCCCGCCGATGCTGACATTGGCGTCGGCCCGCAGGCCAAGCTCGCTGCGCGTCGTGGTGACGTCGCGCGAGGCGTATGACAGCGCGAACAGGCTGGGGCCCGCCAGCGCCCGCTCGGCATAGTCCGGCAGCGCGATAGCGGTGAACTGCGCGGCGGCATAAGGCGTCAGCGCGGCCGGGCCGAGCGCGAAGCGGTGCCCAGCTTCCAGCCTGCCCGACCAGCTGTTGACGTCGAACTTGGCCTCGAGCCGCTCGCCGAGCACGCTGCGATTGGTCTCGACGTCCTGCCAGCCATAGGCGAGGCCGGCCGAGAGATAGCTTGCCCCGAAATGCTGGCGCAGGAAGAGGCCGGCCTGGAACAGGTCGGACTTGCCGGAGCCGAGCCCATAGGTGTTGAAGCTGGTGGCGCCGCCGGCGAAGGCGAAGCCGGCGATGGTCGAGGGCGTCAGCTTGTAGTCGGCGCCGACAGCCGCGCCATAGACTCGGTTCGTGTTGGCGGCGGTGCCGGCGGATGCGTGCGCGCCGGTGAACTGCGCGCCGCCGAAGCCGCTGCCCCAGACACTCCAGCGCGAGGCATCGGGATCGGCGGTCAGCACGGCACCGCGCGTCGGCAGGTCGCCCTTGCGCGCGGCCGCCTTGCCGGGGCCATAGGCGGCATAGGAGGCGAAGCTGCCGGGCGCGGGCGCAATCGAAACACCGCGGCCTTCCGGCGAATGATCGACCAGCGTGTCCATGAACTGGGTCATCGCGTCATGAGTGGCGGTCTGGGCGCCGGTCGCAGGCTCGCCCGAAGCCTGCGAGAGCCCGGCCGGCGTCAGCGTACCGAAGGCCATCGGGATGCTGCCGGCCGCATCGAAGTATTTCGTCAGCGCGTGGGAGACGCGGCTCTGGTTGCGGTTCAGGCTCGCCGGGAGGAGTTCAAGATCGAGGTAGGCGTTGTTGGCGTCATAGCTCAAGACGGACTTGAAGCCTGCGGGCAGATTGGTGTCGACCTTGGTGCCGAAGGTCCCGCTGACGCCGCCGGCGGCGTTGAGGATCGTGTACTGCTTTGCGACATAGCTGCCGGGCGCGAAGCTCGCCGCGACCGTGGCTCCGCCGAGCGTAGCGGTGCCGCTGACATTGACCCTGTCGGCGCTTGAGGGCGAGACCTCGACCGCATAGGTCGAGGCGCTCGTGAAGGCGAGGTTGCCGGCGACATTGAGAACCCCGATCGAATTGCCGGGCGCCAGCATGCCGCCGTTGATCAGGGCCCCGCCGACCGTGCCGGCGCCGCCGAGCTCGCCGCCGGCATTAACGATCACGGAACCGGCGAGTGAGCCGTTTACCGCCAGCCGGCCGCCGGAGACCGTGGTCGCGCCCGAATAGGTGTTGGCGCCCGACAGCGCCAGCGTGCCCGTGCCGAGCTTGACCAGAGAGCCGCCCACACCAGATATGACGCCGCTCACCTCGGTCGAAAGATTGTTCGAGCCGACCGTCAGTTCGTTGGCGCCGAGGAGATAGTTTCCGGCGCCTGCGATGGAGGCAGCGCTCAGCCTGCTGTCGCCGTTCGGGCCCGTGCTGAACGAGAAGTCGACTGTGCCCCCGGCGTTGTTGATGAGGGTGGCATGGGCCGCCGTGCTGGCGTTGGAGAAACGCAGGCTGGAATTGTTAGTGATGGTGGCGGTGCCCGCCGTCGCGGTATCTTGGAAATAAAGTCTGTAGTTGTTGATGAAAGTGGCGTTGGCCGCCGTGCTGGCGCCCTGGAAAGAAATAAGACCGGCATTACCGTTTGTAATGGTGGCATTGCCTGCCGTGCTCGTGTCGATGAAATCCAGAGATCCGTCGTTGTTGATTGTGGAGTTGCTGGCCGTGCTGGAGCCACCGAAACCTATACCACCACCGTTAGTAATGACGGCATTGCCGGCAGTGCTGGTGTTCTGGAAGTTTACTCCGCCAGTGTTGTTGATGGTCGCGCTACCGGCTGAGCTGGCGTCGCGGAAATTTATTCCAGAGTTGTTGGTAATGGCCGCGCTACCGGCTGAGCTGGAATTGTAGAAAATTATACTATTGGTGTTGGTAAAGGTCGCGCTGCCGGCTGAGCTGGCATTGGTGAAATATAGACCATTGTCGTTGGAAATGGTCGCGCTGCCGCCATTGACTGTGATGCCGGATCCGGAGAATATGGTAATATTCTGGATATTGAACGTGTAGTTCGAGGCTCCGGCGTCAAACGTCCAGCCGCCGATGGTGCCTGGAAGGGCCAGCGTCAGCGGGGTTATGTTCGAGGCGCCGAACGATGCCGTGCCTGTCGGCACGCTGCCTGAGCTCCAGTTGGCCCCGTCGTAGTAATCGCTCGATCCCGGATTGGCCAGCCAGGTCTGCGCTTGGGCCGGCCCAGTCGCCAGGGGCATCGATGCCAGCGCCAGAGCCGTCGAGGCCAGCAACGCTGCTCGCAGGGGAGCGCGCAAGAGGCTGCGCAGGGAAGCGAGGCCTGGCGCGGACGTCCAATATGTTCTCGGCTCCACCGTTTCCCGGCCGGCAAGACGAGGCGCGGCGAGCGTGGGCGAGCGTCCGAAGGCGCAGCGAAGGGGCGACAGGTTCGGCATAGGCAGGTCGGCAAGCATACAGATTGTCAGCCCATAGTCGGCGTCATTGCGGCGCTGACCCTCAGTAAACCATCAGGGTTAATGATTCGGCAACGAACTCGCAGTTGTGATGAGGTGTCGTCTAGCAGGGCGCTAAAGACGGGTGAGACTCTCCGCAGGACCGGTTTCAGGCGTCGGGCGAGAGTCTTCAATCGACCCATTGCGGTCATTGTCCCTTCCCGACCGACGATAGGATCTCGGCATGGTGAGGAAGCGTTATGCCTACAAATGCGGAACCGAGAGTCGTTATAGACAACGAAGCCGCATAGCGATTTCAGAGACTTAGTCGGCGGGCTGCGGCAACATTATGCCTGTGCCTACAGGTGTGATGTGGAGAAAGGTATAATGTTGCCTCGATTTCACAAAAGGTTCCGCAATTAGGAAAGGCGCCCGGCTCACCCGAACGCCTTTTTGCTGCAGGACCGATAAAGCTGGGCATGTTCCTGGCGTTCAAATCAGTCAGCGAAAGAGGCCGGTGGAAACCTGGGCTCCCGTTGCGACCGCGGCAGTCATTTTGCTGCGGACAAATCCAGAGTTGTTTCTATCTGAGCGCGTCTCGCGTGGACTATAATGTCTGATAGGAAGCCCGATCCGGACAGGAGCCTGAGCGTCATTTCCAGTTTTCGGTTCGTCCATTGCGCGGATTTGCACATCGACGCGCCACTGAAGTCGCTAGCGCTTCGAAATGCTGAGCTGGCAGAGCTTGTGGCGAGTGCGACACGGAAAGCCTTCATCGCAACGATCGATCTCTGCCTGCAAGAGAAGGTCGATGCTCTGCTGATTGCGGGGGACCTCTACGACGGCGAGCAGACCTCCATGAAGACTGCCGGCTTTATCGCCGTGCAGCTGCGAAGGTTGGACGAGGCCGGCATTCGCACTTTTGGGATCCGTGGCAACCACGATGCCGAGTCTCGGATAACCAATGAGCTTGTCTTTCCTGACAGCGTCACCTTCTTCAAGAGTTCCGCCGCAGCCATCTCCTTGCCGAGCCAACCCGGACGCCGCGACGTCGTCATCCACGGGATCAGCTTTCCGAAGCCGCACGCGCCGGAAAGCCTGTTGCCGAAGTTCAGGCCGCCCGTCGATGGAGCGGCTAATATTGCACTCCTGCACACGAGCCTCGCGGGCGCGGAGGGCCATGACCGTTACGCCCCCTGTAGTGTTGCGGACCTCGCCGCTGCCGGGTTCGACTATTGGGCACTCGGCCATGTCCATAAGCGCGAGGTGCATCTCGACAGGCCGGCCATCGTCATGCCCGGCATCCCGCAGGGACGAGACATAAATGAGAGCGGGGCCAAGTCAGTCAGCCTGATTACGATCGCCGCCGACAGTACGATCACGATAGCGGAGCACCGAACCAGCACCGCCCAGTTCGAACGAGTTTCGGTCAATTTGTCGGGCATCGAAGACTGGCGCGAAGCCATGCGAATTATCGGCCGCAATCTGGCAGAGGAGCGAGACAAGACCGCGTCCGATCATCTGATCGCACGCGTCACGCTGACCGGCGCGACCTCCCTCAATTGGCGGCTGCGTCGCGAGGGCGACCTTCTCCGTGCCGAAGCGGAGCAGCAAGCAGCGATCACCGGCAACACCTGGATCGAGAAAATTAGTTCGGACTGCACGACTCAACGCGGCGTCGCGATAGACGCCGCAGGCGCTGTCGCCGAGCTTTCGCAACTGATATCCGAGACCGTGTTGAGATCCGACGCTTACCGGCTGCAGGCAACCGAACTGATCTCGGAGCTGCGAGGTGCTCTGCCCCGCGAGCTCCACAAGATGTTTGGAGATGACGAAGCCAGCTTCGAGAAGGCCGTCGCAGAGTTGTCCCGGGAAGGTGCGGTCGACGTCACCGCGCATCTGCATGAGGCAAACCAGGAGCCGCAGGTCTAATGCGGATCAGACGCCTCGATCTCACTCGCTACGGCCACTTCACCGATCGTTCAATCGACTTCGGCGTTCCGGAGCCTGGAAAGCCCGATTTTCACTTAATCGTCGGCAGCAACGAAGCTGGTAAGTCGACTCTGACGGCGGCCGTAGTGGAATTGCTCTTCGGGATGGGGCAGCGCTCGCCCTATGGCTTCCTCCACGGGTACGACGGCATGCAGATCGGTGCTCGGCTTGATCTGCCGAGTGGCGAACGCGAGGTGGTTCGTGTCAAGCGCGGTGCCCGGCTGAGAGACGCGAGCGGGCAAGCAATCGACGAGGGCGTGCTAACCGCCGGCCTCTCGGGCGTCGATCGTGAAGCCTATCGGATGATGTTCTGCCTCGATGAAGAAACGCTTCGAATGGGTGGCGAGAGCATTCTCGCCAGTCAGGGCGAACTCGGTCAGCTACTCTTTTCCGCGAGTGCCGGTCTTGCAGTCTTTGGCCAGCGTCTGAGCAAGCTGCAGGAGACTGTAGACGCCTTCCACAAGGCGCGCGGCAGATCGACCGAACTCTCAGCATTCAAGACCAGGCTCGATGAGCTGAAGGCCCGCAAGGATGCCATCAACGTCTTGGCTACGGCATACTCCCAACTCGTGAGGGAGCGCGACGAAGCTGCCGCGAAATACGAGGCCGCTCTGTCCGAGCGTAGCAAGTCGAAGCTTCGTCTCGACGAGATCAATCGTCTTCTCTCAGCCCTGCCCGATCTTAACGCATTGAACGGCCTCCGTCGGGACCTCTCCACCTTGTTGGATGTGCCGCAGCCGCCGTCTGCCTGGATCGAGCGCTTGCCTGGGCTGATCGCTGCCGACGGGCGCCTGAAGGCAGCATGCGAAATCGCGCAGACCGATCTAGAGAGGATCCGTCGGGAGCATGGCGGTATCCACGTGGAGCAAACGCTCATCGACGCAGGGCCTGCAATTGATGCTCTACGGAACGGAGAAGCCCGATATCTCGCTGCGCTCGATATCTCAAAGCGGCAATCAGAACTCGCGGTTGCTGAGGGGGCTCTGAAGAAGGTTGCAGAACGCGTCGATCGCGCCGATGCCTCCCCTGCGAAGCTGGTGTTGCCCGCCACATTGGTTGGGAAATTCCGTGGGCTGATCGACCGACGTTCAGGCATCCATGAAAGGCTTCATGCCGCCAAGCGCGAAAGCGCTCGGGCCAGCGAAGCACTTAAAGAAGCAAGGCAACTCCTTGCATCATTCGCATCTACCGAAGACGACGAAGCGCTGACCGCCAGAATGCAATTCGTGCTCGATCAAGCTCGGGCTAGCGATCATGCTGCACGTGAAAAGGCGGCGCGTCGGATTGTCCTCGACCTTCAAGCCAAACTAGGCGATCAGCTCGGCCAGTTTGGATCATGGTCCGGTGACATCTACCAACTCGGCGCAGTTAGAATTCCTACGGCAGAGCAGATAGAGGACTGGCGCCGTCGGGCCGAGTCGATCCGTCAGACTGCTCTCAAGCACGCCTCGGACGTCGAGAGCCTAACTAATACGGCTCTCGAACTCGCTGTCACCATCCGTTCGATCAAAGCAGCGACCGGTCTTGTTGATGACGCTGACGCTCTCACATCGCGAGCCCGACGTGATCAAGCATGGCGTGCCCATCGGCAAGCCTTGGATAACGTCACCGCCACTGCCTTTGAAACCGCGCTCCACCTCGACGACGGGATAACCGAGACTCGGCTCAGTCAAACCAGCCGCGCCGCTGAGCTCAGCCAGGCGGTCCAAGCGGAGGCGGTGATATCCGCCAAGCTCGATCGGTCGGACCAGCTCCACGCCGACACGCTAGCGCTGAAGGCCGCATTGGCCAGCGAAATGGCGAAGGCATTCGTTGCGATTGGCCTCCCGGACGATGCGCGCCTTGCTGATCTTGAGCATTGGCTGGTTCGCCGTGCTTCGGCGTTGGAAATCTCCGCAGCGCACAAAGCTGCTTCAACCGATCTACGCCTTGCTCAAGAGGACGGAGCGGCGCAGGTCGGACAGCTGTCCGCCGTCCTGAATTCGATCGGCGTCATTTCAACCGAAGGTGGGTTCGACAGTCTCCTCGCCTGCCTTCAATCGGAGGTCGATCGGCGGGTAAAGCACCGCTCCGAACTCGCCCATGCCCGAAAGGCGGTTGAAGTGCAGGTGCCGGAGGTTGCTACCCGGCAGCGGGATCTCGCCGAGGCACAATCGGCTCATGACGCTTGGCAGTCGGAGTGGAACGCCGCGGTCGGGTCTTGTTGGCTAGGGGAAGCTCCGTCGTCGCTCGGGCCCGACGAAGTCAATCAGGTACTCAGTGTCCTTGCAGAAATCCCGCCGTTGGAGAGCGAGCGAGAAAGCCTCAGCCACCGCATCGCGGCTATGAAACGAGATCAGGAGCAGTTTGTCCGGGACGTGAACGCGGTTGCCGACTCCCTTCAGATTTCAAGATCCGATAAGGGGCCTGTCGAACTAGCAGCCGGCCTGGCAAAGAGGCTGGAGGCCGCCCGGACGAATGCACGGGACCGGCGCAGCAAACAGGCTGACCTGGAGCGAGCCGACCAATTGTATCGCCGCGCGACGCAGGAGCTTGCGCTGCATGATGCTGACGTCTCGGCATACACATCCTTCTTCCGCGTTGCCTCGCTCATAGAGGTTAGTGCCAAGATCGACGAAGCCAATCGACGCTTCGAGCTTGAGCGCCAGTTGAAACTCCTGAGTGCCCGGCTCATCGCGGCCTGTCGAACAGATGCTCTAGACTCCGCCGAAGCTATCCTTCGCGGCCTGGATCAGACCGAGTTGGACACGGAAGCGATCAGCCTCGCCAGTCGCCTCGAAGGCCAGGATCGGGAGGCCCACGACCTCCATGCCCGGCATCTCCAGGCAAATCACGCCCTCACGGCAATCGGGGGCGATGATGCGGTTGCGCGTCTCGATGAGGAACGGCGCACCGTATTGGTTGAACTCGAAGAGAAGGTGATCCAGTTCGCGCGCCTGAAGCTTGGCATCGCCGCAGCCCACCAGGCTCTGCAGATTTATCGGGACACTCACCGCACCTCGATGCTGCAGAATGCGTCAGAGGCATTCCAGACGATCACAAAGGGCGCCTATTCTGGGCTGGCGACCCAGCCGAATGGCGAGAAGGAAATCCTTCTGGGGGTCTTGGCTGCCGGCGGTTCAAAGCTTGCGACCGAAATGTCGACCGGAACGCGGGCTCAGCTCTACCTATCGCTTCGTATCGCCGGCTACCACGAGTTCGCCAAAACGCGCCCATCTTTGCCGTTCATCGCCGACGATATCCTGGAGACCTTCGACGATTTCCGCTCAGAGGAGGCCTGTCGCTTGTTTGGGGATATGGGAAAGACCGGGCAGGTGATCGTTGCAACCCACCACCATCACCTGATTGAGATCTCTCGCCGCGCCTGCCCCGCAGTCACAGTGCATCAGTTGGAGATTTAGGCCGAGCTTAGGTGTATCCGCAGCTCCATCTCCGTGAGGCAAGGCACGAGCGCCTCCAAGGTGACGGGCAGCGAGGATTCCTTCGGAAAGAAGCTTATTTCCGCGGTCACGCTCATTGGATCGGGGCGGCGAAAATAGATAGGCCGCTCGGTATCGATCGTGACCTCAGTAGCTAGACCAAAATGCAGCACCGATGGGTCGTCTAGCGTTGCGGCATGAACCAGTGCACCGATAACGAGCACCTCCACATGGCGGATGAACAGCGGAAGCCATCCATCCCGCTCGAACTCCGAACGACGGTTCCGAAGCTTCGGCTTCCCCGCGGCGTTGAATGGGGAATAGGCTTTAGAGACGTCGGTGCAGGGGTGTTTGTCCCAAGGCGGACCGAATGTATCGAAGTACGCTCCGCCGCCGCTTCGCATCGCCATATAAAATACAGGCGCGAAACATTTGGGACAGGTCGCGTTTGGCCCTGATGAGCGGCGACGGACCGAGCTAGCGCGCCAAGGCCCCCATTTCGGCAACTGGCTCGGAGCTGAACGACCACCCTTAAACCCACACTGGCAGTTCACCGGGTGATTGTAGCCATTGCACGCCACGGCCGCTCCCTTCGTTCGAGCTCATGCCAAACTTCGAAGTCCCATCAACTTCAACCAGCTGCCCCGCCTTGGCATGCCTTCCTAGGCGGAGCCCTCACTCGATGTCGGCGCAATGACGATCAAATCGCCAGAGCGAGCAACCTTGCCATCATCGACAAGTGCCCTCACCTGACGCGCGATTGTGTCCTTGGCGGTAGAACTTGCAGCCTTGAACCCGAAGGCGCGCAGTGTTGCCACGGCGACCTCATCGTCTGTCGCTCCCAGGTGATCAGCGACGACTCGCAAGATACCTACCTGGATCTCGGACGGTGGCAGCATCTCGGGTCTGCGCAAGTTTGCGGACGAAACGAAGCTACGGTCTCGAACTTCAATGGTCGCTCCCGGAGCAGTCAAAAACTCCTCCTCCCGGACGACAGCGCCCTGGGCTTCGGCTGCCGCTGCTGCTCGCTCCACAGCGGCTTGAATTCGGCCTCCGGATCTTTGAAGTCCCCATGCGCTACGAATACGAGCGGTGACCTCGTCGAGATGGACCGGCCCTTCTTTCGATACAACCTCGATGACCATAGAGGCCAACGTACCGGTCGGTGTCTCGTGCAGCTCAAGGCTTGCGGCGTGACGAGGAATCTCGGGAACGTGCTCGACATAGGCCGCCGACGCACCCAGCTCGTCATCGGTCGACACCAGGCCAATCTCGGTTACCTCTGCGCGTTCGACGCTGACAATTTCAACTGGGGCAGCGCGGGCGCGCCGAGCCGTTGCGGCTTCCTGGGAATCCAGCTCCACCTTTGCCGCCTCGATTGCCGCTATCGCGCGCTCGAGCTGCTCCGCCGGACGGTGGAACCAATCGGTGCTCCAGATCCGATGCATGATCCAGCCATGGTCCTCGAGGACGGCTTGGCGCAGGCGATCGCGTTCGCGTGCGGACCGAGCCTCGTGATACGCGGCTCCGTCACATTCGATACCAAGGATATATCGGCCTGGCCTAGCCGGATCAGCGATGGCGAGATCGACAAAGAAGCCTGCGATGCCGACCTGCGGGTGGACCTGGTAGCCGCGCTCGGTGAGAGCCCGGGCGACTTGTTCCTCGAAGACGCTATCGTGGTCGCGTCCGGTTGTGCGCGCGATCGAAAGCCGACCCGTGCGAGCAAAATGCAGAAAGAGCTTGAAGGCTAGGATACCTTTGCCCTTTCCGCGATCGAGATCGATGTCCTCGTCCGTAATCGAGGCGTAGACCTCGCACCGCCGTTTGGCGCGGCTAATCAGGACATTCAGCCGCCGCTCGCCCCCTTCCGAACCAAGAGGGCCAAACCGCATTGCCATATAGCCCTGCGCATTTCGGCCGTAGCCCACGGAAATGATGATCACATCCCGCTCGTCGCCCTGCACGTTTTCGAGGTTCTTGACGAAGAACGGCTCAGCAGGGTGTGCGCTGAAGAATGCTTCGGTATCCGGGTTCAATCGCCGCAGCGCTTCCAATTCGTCCGAGATGGCTCGTCTCTGTGTCACAGAGAACGCGGCGACGCCCAAGGAGCGCTCCGGCTCGGTCTTGGCATGCCGAATGATCGCCTCGGCGACCGCCTTCGCCTCAACCTTGTTCGTATTGGTGTTGCCGCTGTCGAAAATGCCGTACGGGAGGTGATGGAAGCGGAGCCCCATCCCCGCCTCTGCCGTATAAGGGCTGGGCACGATGAAGAGCTTGTTCTCGTAGAACTGGCTGTTTGACACTGCGATGAGCGACTGGTGCCTACTCCGATAGTGCCAGCGCAGCATACGCTGAGGCAGCCCTCGCGCCGTAAACAGCCCGAGAATGCTCTCGATGTCTGCCACCTGAGCCGCATCGTCCTCATCTTCTTCGACGGAAGAGCCGGTCAGCTTCGAGAAGAAGCGTGTGGGCGGCAGCTGCCGCTCGTCGCCAACGACGACCACCTGCCGGGCTCGCGCAACTGATCCCAGGGCGTCCACGGGCGCGATCTGACTGGCCTCGTCCATTACGAGGAGATCGAACTCAAGCGTGCCAGGTGCCAGAAATTGAGCGACCGACAGCGGCGACATCATAACCACTGGTTTTAGCGCCTGGATCGCCGCGCCGGCGCGCTGGACCAACTGGCGGATGGGCATGTGACCGCGCCGACGCGCCATTTCGGCCCTGAGAACGCCCAAGGGCCCAACGCCTCCGGATCCCTTTGGCATGCGGGCATGGTGCTCGCGCGCCACCTGAAGGCTTGCTGCTGCAATGCGCTGACGATCAAGCGATACAAAATCCGAGACGCGCCGCGAATGAAGCTCACCGTCGAACCGACCAAGCGCGGCATCGGCGCGGACTTGCATCGCGTACAGGGTCTCAAAATACGCCATCTCGAAAGTCGGCACGGCCTCAGGCGGCGATATCCGACCGTCTTCCAGGCGGCTTACGATCGGTGCGAGACCGAGTTCGCGTGCCCTATTGGCCCGCTCGCGATAGGCTACCCACTTCGACAGGCTTTCAATGCCCAGCGACCACTCCGTCAACTGAGCCGAAATTGCTGCGAGTGGCACTCGGTATAGGTCACCCGCGTCGAAGGGCGCTGGCGGCTCGATCACGAGGTCGGCCAGCAGCGAGGACAGCGCGCTTTCGAAAGCCTTTCCGCCCTCAAGAGCGACGCTCGCTTGAAGAGCAACAGCACTCCTGTCGGCGATGCGTGCGGCCAGCGGCGCCAGGCCGGCGTTCGCTGTCATCCACGAGGCAGCTCTAGCCAGGTCCTCCCAATCCGACGCGAGACCCCGCCACTGGGAACCGAAAGCTTCCTGCCCAAGCGTGGTCCCATCTTGGACTGCCTGGCGAGCGCCCTGCCCGACCTGAACGGCCCTCAGAAGCTCCAATCGCGAGGTCAGAGCGTCTGGGACGCTGACCAGGACGCTCCTGGATACATCATCCGCTTGCCGAACTGCCTCCGCCCGACGTGCCACGGTATCGATGTCTACTTCAGGATCGACGCCACGCAGGGCATCACGAGCAGCGTCGAGAAGAGTGCGAACTCGAGCGACGAGCTGCGCAAGCCTTTCGGATCGAGCTGCGAGGTCGGACCGGACTGGAATGCGACTAGCGATCATACGCGGCTCGGCGCCAAGCCCGCGCAATGTGCGCATCCACTCGACCAAGGCGGTGAGGGGTTTGGGATCAGAGCGTTCACCACGCCAATCGGCGCCGAACGCTGCCCTCCCGAAGGCGTCCTCTCTGCTGATCTGGTCGATCGCAACTTTCCCCTTAGCGAGCGCATCAAGGAGGCCAAGTGACGTCGGCAAGGGAGATTTTGGATCGCGCAGTACTGAGCCGACGAGCCGGTTCGCCTGCCGCCACTCGCCTGACAAAAAGCGCGTGAGGCTCGTACCCTTCGTCGCTAGCACCTGTCGCGCCGGGCCAAGGTCCGTTGTCCAGGCAGTATCGGAAAGCTTATCGCCGATTTCGGCGCGCGCCTCGATCAGACGTGTCAACGCATCAACGATATCAGCAGCCTGCTCGACGCCTCTATCCCACACCGTTGCAGCAAATGCTTCCGGACTGGCATCCGGGGCTGCAGCTACGCGTGATCCGAGGGCCGCCAAGCGTTCGGCTGCGCCAATGCCTGTAGCCTGCTCTGAACTGCCGAGGCGTTGGCGAAGAGAACGAACCTCCTCGGAAAGCCGCGGCAACGTGCTCGCCAGTTCGGCGACGGCCGCGAATGCCTCGATGGATACATCGTCCGGAAGCTTGGAGAGGATCTCGCAAGCCTCGCGGAGATCGGTTCCCCAGACTGCATCGCGAATCCTGCCGTCGAGCTCTGATGAAATGCGCGATTGAAGGGCGCCTACTCCGACGAGCCTTTCGATATCGCCGATGTCCGATTTCCAATGGGCGGAGAGGAAAGCAGAAGCTTCGAGATCGGGAGCGGCCGCCAAGCTCGACGCAACCTCATCCGCGCGAGCGAGCGCCGAGAGGCTTTCCACGTCCGAGATATCGAGCTCGCGCGACAGTGATTGCAGATCAGACGTTCGACGCGCGAGTTGGTCCAAAAGCTCCGCTAGGCGCGGCTTGAGACGCTCGACTTCCGTCGGCAAGATTGTCTCGAGGCCAACGTGCCGCCATGGGTGAGAGGTCGGCAACCCGATGTCCTCAACCCGCTGCGCCAACTCGGAGAGAAGTGCATCACGCTTACGGACGTCCTCTGGCGTCCAAAGCGCTGCCTCAAGAAGCCGAGCATCGGACGGCTTATGACCGTCCTGCCGGAGACGGGCCAATTGTCCAATCGTCTCGTAGGGCGTGCGGCCAGTGACGCGATCCCGGTGATGGAGCCGAGCCGCATGATCGTTCAGGTCGTCTCGGGCCTCCAGCAGTCGGGCGAGCAGGGTATCTAGTGAAGCACCCTTTGGAGCACCGAGATCCCATGTCCGCCTGAGCTCTTCGAGCAGGGCCCGCTTGTTCGCCTTGTTGCTGTGAAGCTCCAGGCAGCAGTCGCCCACCCCCGCGGCATCAAGCCTGCGCTTCACAACCTCGAGCGCCGCCATTTTCTCGGCCACGAACAGCACGGTCTTCCCGTCGGCCACCGCGGAGGCCACGATGTTCGCGATCGTCTGAGATTTGCCTGTTCCAGGGGGCCCTTGGATGACCAGGTCGCGGCCACGCCGGACTTCGTGAATGGCGGACAGCTGAGAGGAGTCACAGTCGACGATATGCAGCATGTCCGCGGGTGGTACATGCACATCGAGCGAGCCGGTTTCGGGCAGAAAGTCTTCGCCTGCAGCGAAGCCATCTGACAGCAATCCTTTGACCAACGGCTTGTCGACAATCCGTCCCGAGGCCGGCCAATTTGCCGGATCGAGGTCGCGGTACATCAGGAATTTTGCGAACGAAAAGAAGCCGAGGACAATGTCGTCCGGGAAAACTTCCCAGCCTTCTTTCACCGCGATCGCGGCACGAATGTCCGCAGCGTAGCCCGGAAGATCGGCTTCGTCGCTGAGGTCGGGAACAGGCAAGCGAATGCCATGAACACGCTCCAGGAGAAGTTCGAGCGACAGATTGGTCGCCAGATCCTCGTTCCGCCAGCGCAATCTGAACCGCTCTGAAGCTGTTCCGCGCTCGAGCGACACTGGCACCAGCACAAGCGGTGCGTAGCGAACATTCTTCGCGTTGTTGGGATCAATCCACTTCAGCGTGCCGAGCGCGAGATAGAGGATATTGACGCCCTGCTCCTCCTCCAGCGTGCGGGCGTCGTAGCTCATCTCGAGAAGGCGCTTCTGTAGGCCCTCTGACGTCAAACGGGTCTGCAGTCGCGTATCAGCGTGCCGCGAAGCGACGCCTCTCTCATCAACGGGATCATCAGCGGGTTGCGGCAGCTCGCCGACCTGGTCCTCTCCCTCGTCTTCCTGCGATGTTGTACGACCCGGCAAGAACGTGAAGGTTCTCCCCTCCTTGACCAGGAGGCGATGGACCTCGACCGACTTCTCATCGACGACTTCGACAATGCGAGCAGCGCGAGCGGATCTAGGTATATTGAGGAGGCGATTATTCGCCGACAGATCCAGCAGCTCAGTCCTGGCCCGCTCGAGCTTTAATTCCGCAGAGAGATCTGAGCGAAGTATCGAGCCGGACGTCTCATCTGGGCTGTGTGCGTTAGTCACTTTGGAAGGCCCTCCCACGCCGATACAACACAGGGTAGCATTTGGCGTCTAGACCTCCTGTCGCGAACTTTTGGTCAGCTGATGTTTCCGTGCAACAACGGAATGCTCACAAGAAGTTGGCAGGCTTAAAGGAAGCCGAGCACAGGTACGCCGAAACGCTACAGAGATTTCTGGCGTTCCTACGAGACGCCAAAATCGACTGCGCCCGCTTGCAGACATTATCGGGCGGACAAGGCCGCCCGCGAGTTCCCAACAGCCACTCAGGAAGGCAGGTCGACTCCGTACTTGCGTGGCGGCTCTTGCGCGATTGGAGCGCGTCGGAGGCGCAGGCGAAGGCGCGCTGCGTCCCTACAGTCTTCAGCACTCGAAGGACGGCATCCTGCTCAATGGCGAGACGCTGCGGCAGCAATCCTTGCGGCGCAAGCGGGTCCACATCTGCCCCTCCTGCATGATCGACGACATGGCCAGCCAGCCGGGTCCCGTCGCCACACGCCCGTTCGCACGGACGTCGTGGTCGCTTGCCTCCATCCGGTCCTGCCAGCGACATGGCATTTCCCTCGTCCCCGTGCACGATCATCGCGCCGGCATCCACACATATGACTTCGTCAGGGTCGTCGAGCCGATGATCAAGACCGTCGGCGCACTCGCCGAGGAGGTCGAGCCAGCTCCGCAGTCGACGCTGGAACGTTACCTTCTCGGGCGCCTTTGGGGGCCGCCGGTCGAGGTCGGCCTCCTGGACGCCCTGCCCTGGTATGCGGCGGCGCGCGTCTGCGAGATGACCGGCGCCGTATCCCTCTTCGGCGCGCAGGTGCGCCTGGCCCGGATGTCTCAGGCGGACTGGTCGCGAGCAGGCGCAGAAGGGCTTCGCATCGCCCAGGGCGGCCAAGCGGCAACGAAGGAGCTGCTCGCCAACCTCCGTGCCTCCTCGACGCCGCGCGACTGGGGCCTGCGCTCCACCTTTGGTCGGCTCTACGAGTGGCTCGCCTACGAGAACAGCGATCCGGTCTATGATCCGCTTCGCGACGCCATCAGGACCTGCGCCATCGAGACGATGCCGCTTGGTCCCGACGACGAGGTCTTCGGGAAGCCCGTGAGCGTTCGACGGGTGCATTCCATCCGTTCGGCACATCTCCAGACGGGCCGCCATCCGAAGCGGCTGCGCAAGCTTCTGCTCGAGGCCGGGATTATTCGCGACGCCGACATGAAGTCGCCGGACAACCACGTCCTGTTCTCGGCGGATCGCGCAGCCGCCTTGCTCGAAGAGGCTCCGGGCTCGATGTCCCTGAACGCGGCGGGCGCCTATCTGAATGCCCCGCGCCTGCACACCAGGATGTTGTTCGAGAACGGCTTCATCCGGCCGCTCGTCGAAGGAAAGGTTGGTAGCTACGCATTCGCGCGCGGCGAACTGGACAGCTTCAGGGGCCGCCTCCTCGTGCAGGCAGTGCCCATCGCAAAACTCGGCGACGACCAGGCCATCATCCCCGATGCCGCGAAACAGGCCTGCTGCTCGGCGGTGGAGATCGTCCGGCTGCTCCTCTACGGTCGCCTTGGGTGGGTCGGGAAGCTCGATGGGCAGCGCGGCTATCTCTCCGTCGCCGTCGATGTCGCCGAGGTCCGTCAGAACGTACGGCTCGAAGATCATGGCGGGCTGTCGCTCAGAGAGGTGGAGCGCCGGTTGCGGACAACCACCAAAGCCGTCGAGGCCCTGACCGATCGCCAGGTCCTTTCGTCTCGTATCGCCAGGAACCCGACAAACCGCAGCCCGCAGACCATCGTCATGCCGGAGGACCTCGCAGCGTTCCAGGCCGACTACGCGAGCCTCGCCGAACTGTCGTCCGATCGGGACGTCACCTCGCGTCGCCTCAAGCGATCACTCGACGAGCTCGGCATTCATCCGGCCTTCGATCCCGAAACCGTACAGGGCTACTTCTATCGTCGGGCCGACCTGCCCTCATAGTCGCGACAGCAATTCTCGAATGACCAGCCCTTGGGTTCGCCCGGGGGCTTTTTTCATGGCCGAAGCCTCAAGGTGACCCCGAGAACTGCGGCAGGCTGTTGCGTCACTTGCGGCGATCCCAGTTGTCACGAACTGATATTTTCTCAATGATTTCAACGATCGTGCATCGATTTTGCGGCAAACCTCGGTTCCATTCACAACCGGGTGCTTTTTTTGCTGACGGATCGGCGAACCGGAATTGAGCCCAGGCCCGCTTATGGCCCATTGCCGACATCTGGAAGGCCTGCTTGCGGGCAGTACAATTTCGCCTGAGTCACTTGGCTGGATGGGCTCCTTGCGGGCACGGTCGTTTCCTGCCTGCATGCTAGTTCGCAGTGCGTCTTCCGCCTGCTCGGAGCCTGGCGGACGATGAGTGGAAATCTCCCTGGCCGGCAAACACTGACCGTCCGCCAGAAGGAAATCCTGGCAGTCGTGCAGGAGCTCGGTTTCACGACTATCGAAACGCTGGCCGCCCGGTTCGGCGTTTCGGCGCAGACGATCCGGCGGGAGATCATCCGCCTGCAGGACGGCAATTTCCTGCAACGCTTCCATGGCGGGGCGGGGCTTGCCTCCGGCGGCATACGCTCCGCCTATGCGCAGAAGCTGACCGTCTCGCCGCAGGGCAAGCAGCGGATCGGCGAGGCTGTGGCCAGCGTGATCCCGGCCGGCGCCTGCGTGTTCCTGGACGTCGGGACCACGGTCGAGGCTGCGGCTCGCGCGCTGCTCGGCAAGGCTGGGCTGCGCGTCGTCACGGCCAGTGTCTCGGTCGCCAACATCTTCTGCCAGGGCGGCGTCTTCGATGTGGTGGTGACGGGCGGCGTCACCCGCGGCGCCAACGGCTCGCTGGTCGGCCAGCAGGCGATTGCCTCGATCGCGGCCTTCCGCTTCGATTATGCGATCCTCGGGATCGGCGGCTTCGACGACGATGGCGCCCCCATGGATTTCGATCTGGAGAAGATCGCTGTGCGCCAGGCGGCGATGGCGCGGGCCCGGAAGACGGCGGTGCTGGCCGATCACAGCAAGTTCGACCAGATCGGTACGGCGCGCATCGCCGACGCCGGAATGATCGATTTGTTCGTCATCGACGCCGCTCCGCCCGCGCCGCTGCAGGAAGCCTGGCAGCGCGGGGGCAGCCGCTGGCTGGTGGCGTAAGGTCGCGTTCCCCGATTGATGAGCCGGCAAGACTTGCCACTCTGGTCGATCTTGATCAGGATGGAAGAAATCTTACACGAGCGCCATTCAATGGCGCCGGCTCCAGGGAGGTCGCCATGCTGCGCGCGAAGCTCGCATTCCTTTGCCTATCCGCTCTCGGCCTTGGCCTGTCGGCGCCTGCCCAGGCGCAGGAATGCGCCAATCGTGGCACGCTCGATGCGCGCTATTGCGACGCCAATCGCGATCTCCTGGCCGACACGCCGACCGACCCGGCAAAACAGAAGGACCCGGACACGCTGGTCTTCTCCTACACGCCGGTGGAGGACCCGGCCGTCTACGAGAACGTCTTCGCCGATTTCCTGACCCATCTGAGCAAGGTCACCGGCAAGCGCATTCGCTGGTTCGGCGCGGAATCCTATGCCGCACAGGTCGAGGCGATGCGTTCCGGCCGGCTTCATATCGCCGGCGTGGCGAGCGGCCCGACGCCTTTCGCCGTGAACCTGGCGGGCTTCGTGCCGATCGTGGCGATGGCGAAGGTCGACGATTCGATCGGCTACACGCTCCAGCTGATCGTGCCGAAGGATTCCCCGATCAAGGGCATCGCCGATCTCAAGGGCAAGCGCGTCGCCCATGTCGCGCCGTCGTCGAACTCCGGAGACACCGCCCCGCGCATTCTCTTCAAGGAAAAGGGTGTCGTGCCGGGCAAGGACTACGAGGTCCTGTATTCGGGCAAGCACGACAACTCGATCATGGGCGTGGTCAACAAGGACTACGACGCCGCCCCCGTCGCCTCCAGCGTCGTCGAGCGCATGGCGGACCGCGGCATGTTCAAGCGCGACGACATCCGGATCGTCTACGAGTCCAGCCCGTTTCCGCGCACCGCCTTTGGCATCGCGCATGACCTGAAGCCGGAGCTGCAGGCCAAGATCAAGGAGGCCTTCCTCTCCTTCGACTTCCTGAAATCCGCCCTCGCGAAGGAATTCAAGGACACCAAGGGCTTCAAGGAGCTCAGCTACAAGGACGCCTGGGGTGATATCATCCTGATCCAGCGGGACAGCGGCGTCACCTATACTCAGGACGGCCTCTCCAAGCTCAAGGGCGACTGATGATGCCCGGTTCGGAAGGAGCGGCGCAGGCTGCCGCTCCGCTGCTGGCCGTCGAAGGCCTCGTCAAGACCTACGCCACCGGCAAGAAGGCGCTCGGCGGCATCGACGTCGTCATCGACCGGCCTCAACTGGTGGCGGTGATCGGCTCGTCAGGCGCCGGAAAGAGCACCTTCATCCGCTGCATCAATCGGCTGGTGGAACCAACCTCGGGGCGCATTCTGCTCAACGGAGAGGACATCGTCGGGCTGGACCGCAAGGGCCTGCGCGCAGCGCGGCGCCGGATCGGCATGATCTTCCAGGAATACAATCTGGTCGAGCGCCTGAGCGTGATGCAGAACGTGCTCTCGGGCCGGCTCGGTTATGTCGGGCTGCTGGCCTCCCTGCGCTATCGCTTTCCGCCGCAGGATATCCAGGCCGCCTTTGCACTGCTCGATCGGGTCGGCCTCGACGGCTATCACAACCAGCGCGCCGACGCGCTTTCCGGTGGCCAGCGTCAGCGTGTCGGCATTGCACGGGCCCTGATGCAGCGGCCGGATCTCCTGCTTCTCGACGAGCCGACCGCGAGCCTCGACCCCAAGACATCGCGCCAGATCATGCGTCTCGTGCGCGAACTCGTGGCCGAGCGGCAGACGCCTGCGATCATCAACATCCATGACGTGGTTCTGGCACGCGCCTATGCCGATAGGATCATCGGCCTCAAAGACGGCCTGCTCGTCTTCGATGCGCCGGCCGAGGCCCTGACCGACGAGGCGCTGACGCGCATCTACGGCGAGGAGGATTGGTCGACGCCGCAGGGCGAGGAGGAGGACGAGCAGCCGTCGCACGCTGCGGTTCCCCTCCCCTCGGCATGACCATGTCCACCTCGGCCTACCCGACCGCCTGGCGCGCGCCGACCATTTTTGGCAGCCCGGGACGGCGCTTCGCCTTCTGGGCGCTCGTCGCCGCCTATCTCGTCTGGTCGCTCTCGACGCTGAATGTCGACACAGCCCGGATGCTGGCCGGCCTGCCGCGTGCCTGGAACATTCTCGTGCGGATGATGCCGCCTGATTTCGGACGCTGGCAGCTCCTGCTGACCGGCATGGTCGAAAGCGTGCAGATCGCGATCGCCGCGACGATCGTCGGCGCCGTGCTGTCGATTCCGCTCGGCATCGCTGCCGCCGCCAACCTTTCGCCGCGGTCGGTCTATCTCGCCGCGCGCGGCTTCATCGTCGTCGGGCGGACCTTCCACGAGGTCATCATCGCCATCTTCTTCGTGAAGCTCTTCGGCTTCGGCCCCGTCGCCGGCCTGCTGACGCTCGCCTTCTCCTCGGCGATCTTCCTCGGAAAGATGCTGGCCGAGGATATCGAGAACATGAAGCCCGGCCCCGTCGAGGCGATCCGCGCCACCGGCGCCAGCTTCGGGCAGATCTTCGCCTATGCGGTCGTGCCGCAGGTGCTGGTGAAGACGCTCGGCGTGCTGATCTACCGGCTCGATTCCAACCTGCGCCACTCCACCGTGATCGGCATCGTCGGTGCCGGCGGCATCGGCCAGACGCTGTCGGCCTCCTTCTCGCGTTACGATTTCGATTTCGCCAGCGCGATCCTGCTGACGATCGCCGCCATGGTCGCTTTCGGCGAGTGGTTCAGCGACTGGGCGAGGCGCAGGCTGAGATGACCGCACATCAGCCGCCGCACCGGCCCGCGCCCATGCGGGACTATCCCGATAGCTGGGAGCGCTATTCGGCGCGCGAGCGCCTCGTTCACTGGCTCTGGCTTGGCGGCATCGCCCTGGCGGCGGCATGGTCGGTCTCGGCGCTCGACATCGAGTGGGCCTTCTTCGCCGATGCACATGAGCAGGCAGCCGACCTGATCGGCCGCATGTGGCCGCCGCGCTGGTCCTATCTGCCGCGGATCGTGCAGCCGCTGATCGAGACGCTGCACATCGCCACGCTCGGCACCATGATCGCGATCGTCTTCGCGGTTCCCGTCGCCTTCCTGGCCGCGCGCAACACCACCTGGAACCAGGGAACCTGGCTGATCGGGCGCGGCCTGCTCGTGCTCTCGCGCTCGATCAATACCGTGATCTGGGGCCTGGTCTTCGTCGCGATTTTCGGCCCCGGCCCGGTGGCCGGCATTTGCGCGGTAGCGGCGCGCTCGGTCGGCTTCATCGCCAAGCTCGTCGCGGAGGCGATCGAGGAGGTCGACGCCGGCCAGATCGAGGCGGTGGAAGCGACCGGCGCCAGCACGCTCCAGGTCTACGGCGTCGCCATCCTGCCGCAGATCCTGCCCGTCCTGATCGGGACCTCAATCTATCGCTGGGACATCAATGTGCGGGAGTCGAGCGTGCTCGGCTTCGTCGGCGCCGGCGGTATCGGGCTCCTGCTCTACGCCTCGATCAACCAGTTCGCCTGGTCCCAGGCCATCGTCATCCTGATCGCCATCCTCGGCATCGTCATCATCAGCGAAGCGATTTCAGCTTATGTCCGCGCCCGCATCGTCTGATCTGCGGCCCCGGACGGCGTTCCCGGATGGCGTCTCGGAACTCGCCGGACGCTATGACGGCTTCCTGCTCGACCAATGGGGCGTGCTGCATGACGGCGCAGCGGCCCATGACGGCGCCATCGCCTGTCTCGAGGCCCTGCGCGTGGCCGGCAAGCGCGTCGTCGTTCTCTCGAATTCCGGGCGCGACGGGAGCGAGAACGAGGCCATCCTGGCCAGCATGGGCTTTCGCCGCGAGCTCTACGATTCCGTCGTCTCCGCCGGAGACGACGCGCGCGATGCGCTCACGCGGCGGGACGAGCCCGCCTATCGAGATCTCGGCACGCGCTGCATGCCGCTCACCCGCCTGGGCGAGCAGCATCTGGCAGCCAGCCCCGGTCTCACCCTCGTCGAAGCGCCCGAGCAGGCGGACTTCCTGTTCGTGCTCAGCATCGATGCCGAGAAGCAGTCGGTCGCGGGTTGGCGTCCGGTGCTGGAGCGAGCCTTGTCGCGGGGACTGCCGATGATCTGCGGCAACCCCGACCGCCATCGTGTCCATCCGGGTGGGCGCCTGCTGGAGGCGCCCGGCGCCATCGCTCTCGCCTATGAGCGAATGGGCGGCGTGGTGCACTATCATGGCAAGCCGGAGCCGCGGATCTATCGCACCTGCCTGCAGCGGCTAGGCCTGCCGCCCGGCCGCCTGCTCGCGATCGGGGACTCGCTCGAACATGATGCCGCGGGCGCAGCGCGCGCGGGCGTGGATTGCCTCTTCATCGCCAGCGGCATTCACCGGGACGAGCTGAGCTGGAGCGAGGGCGATCAGGCGTTCCAGCGCAGTTGCGAGGCCTTGTTTGCCCGCAACGCAGCTTCGCCGACATACTGCCTGCCAACGTTTGCCTGGGGTGCGAGTTCGCAGACGGCGACCAGCACCGCCTCGCCGATAAGAACCCAAGAAACCACGAAGGGAGAACGTCCATGCTGAACCGTCGTTTCGTGATCGGAGCTGCCCTGGGGGCGATGAGCCTGCCGGGCATCGCCTTTGCGCAGGCTCCTGCCGGCAAGGTCACCGTGGTGACCTCGTTTTCCAAGGACGTGACCGACCCGATCAAGAAGGCCTTCGAAAAGGCCGTGCCGGGCGTCACGCTCGAGGTCCAGAACCGCAACACCAATGCCGGCGTGAAATACGTCGAGGAGACCAAGGCCAACAATCAGGTCGACCTGTTCTGGGCGTCAGCGCCGGACGCCTTCGAGGTGCTGAAGGGCAAGAAGCTGCTGACTGCCTACAAGCCCAAGGCCACCGGCATCCCCGAGAAGATCGGCTCCTATCCGATCAATGACCCCGACGGCTTCTACTTCGGCTTCGCGGCCTCGGGCTACGGCATCATGTGGAACGAGCGCTATGCCAAGGCCAACAAGCTGCCTGAGCCGAAGGACTGGCAGGATCTCGCCAAGCCCGCCTTCTACGACCATGTCGCGATCGCGGCGCCGTCGCGCTCGGGCACGACGCACCTGACCATCGAGACCATCCTGCAGGGCGAGGGCTGGGATAAGGGCTGGCGCACCATCAAGGAGATGGCCGGCAATTTCCGGGCGATCAACGAGCGTTCCTTCGGCGTGCCGGAGCAGGTCAATTCCGGACAGGTGGGCGTCGGCATCGTCATCGACTTCTTCGCCTTCTCTGCGCAGGCTTCAGGCTTCCCGGTCAAGTTCGTCTACCCGACGGTCACCACGGTCGTGCCCGCCAATGTCGGCATCATCGCCAACCCGCCTAACAAGGCCGCGGCCGAAGCCTTCATCGAGTTCCTGCTCTCGCCCACCGGGCAGGAGGTCCTTCTGGAGCCGGGTATCCGCCGCCTGCCTGTCAACCCGGCCGTCTATGCCAAGGCCGGCGCCGACTATCCGAACCCCTTCACCGATCCGCGCTTCCAGAAGATGATCGGCTTCGACGTCGACAAGTCAGAGCAGCGCACCGCCGTCGTCGACACGCTGTTCGACCAGCTGATCTCCTTCCAGCTCGATGGGCTGAAGGGCGTCAACAAGGTGCTCCATGAGGTCGATGCGGCGCTGGCCAAGAAGCCGAACGAGCAGGCGAAGGCGCTGGCTGAGGAGGCGCGCGTGCTGCTGGCGGCTATGCCGGTCACCGAGGCGCAGGCCGCCAGCGCCGAGCTGCGCGGAGCCTTCACCGGCGGCAAGGAAAAGGGCGCTCGCCAGGCCGAGGTCGAGAACCAGTGGGCCGGCTTCGCCCGCGAGCATTACGCCAAGGCGAAGGCCAAGGCGGAGGATGCGCTGAAAGCGACGAAGTAACCTCTCCCGCGTCATTCCCGGGCGGCGCGCATGCGCCGACCCGGGAATCTCATGCCGGATATGGCTCCGTTGAAGTTGCGCCGCTCGTCCGGAGATGCCCGGGTCAAGCCCGGGCATGACGCCCTTTCGCAAGGCAGATCATGACCGCCGTTCCCGCTCCCGCTGCCACGCCGGCTAGCCCCGGGCGCATCGCCGCCACACCCGGCCAGATCGCGCTGGCGCTCGCCATCGCCGCGTTCCTGGCGATGTTCCTGGTGCTGCCGGTCGCGACGGTGATCTACGTCGCCTTCACCGAGAAGGGCACGTCGAGCTTCACGCTGGTCAATTTCTACGACTTCTTCCGCACCGAGCTGTTCATGCGCTCGCTGTGGAACTCGTTCTATGTCTCGGCGATGTCGGTAGTCTGGGCTTCGGTCTTCGCGCTGCCACTGGCCTATCTGACGACACGCTTCGCATTCCGCGGCGCGGCGATCGTCCAGACGCTCGGCTTTCTGCCGCTGATCATGCCGCCCTTCGTCGGCGCGGTGGCGATGCAGCTCTTCTTTGGCAGGAACGGCTCGATCAACCTGCTGCTGGACGATTATTTCGGCTTCAAGATCGACTTCATGGAAGGGCTTAACGGCGTCATCTTCGTCCAGTCGGTCCACTATTTCCCCTTCATCCTGATCAATCTCTCGGCGGCTTTGCGCAACATCGACCGCGCGATGGAAGAGGCCGCGCAGAATCTCGGCTCCTCCGGCTTCCGGCTCTTCCGGCGGATCGTCTTCCCGCTCGCCATGCCGGGCTATCTCGCCGGCGCCTCGCTCGTCTTCGTCAAGGTTTTCGACGATCTCGCGACGCCACTCCTTCTCAACGTGAAGGACATGCTGGCCCCGCAGGCCTATCTGCGCGTCACCTCGATCGGCATCGCCGACCCGATGGGATATGTGATCTCGGTCGTCCTGATCGTCGCCTCGGTGCTGGCGATGTGGCTCTCGGCGCAGGCACTGAAGGGCCGTGACTATGCCACCACCCAGCGCGGCGGCGGAGGTCTCGCCCGCCGCAAGATGAGCCCCGGCGAAGCGGTGCTGGGCTATGGTGTCGTGTTCCTGATCCTGGCTCTGGTGCTGGCGCCGCATCTGGGCCTGCTGCTGCTGTCCTTCGCGACGATCTGGTCTTTCTCCCCGCTGCCGGACGGCTTCACGCTGGCGCATTACGGCCGCGTCTTCGGCGAGAGCTCGATCTACATCAAGAACACGCTGATCTATGCCACCATCGCCGGCGGCATCGATGTCGCGCTCGGCGTCGCGATCGCCTATCTCGTGCTGCGCACCAAGCTGATCGGCCGCGAATGGCTCGACTGGATGGCGACGGCAGCGCTCGCGATACCCGGCGTGGTGCTCGGCATCGGCTATCTGCGGACCTTCTACGGCGTCACCCTGCCTGACGGCACGCCGCTGGCATCGCTCTGGATCATCATCGTCCTGGCCTTGGCGATCCGCCGCCTGCCCTATGCGCTGCGCGCCTGCTACGCCGCCCTCCAGCAGATCTCCGTCTCGCTCGAGGAGGCGGCCGAGAACCTCGGGGCCACCAAGTCCCGCACAGTGCGACGCGTCGTCGTGCCGCTGATGGCTGGCGGCATCCTCGCCGGCTTCGTCACCTCCTTCTCGACGGCCGCGGTCGAGCTCTCGGCCACGCTGATGCTGGTGCAGTCCAACTCCGATGCGCCGCTGGCCTACGGGCTCTACGTCTTCATGCAGTCGGCGGCCGGGCGCGGGCCCGGTGCCGCGCTCGGCGTCATCGCCGTGCTGCTGGTCGCGGTCTGCACCTTCCTCTCGCATCTCGTGATCGAGCGCAGCCAGAAAGCCAAGGGCATGGACCACTGACGATGAACGCCTCGATCGAACAAGCCGCGGCCAAAGGAGCCATCGTCACCCCCGCCGTCTCGGTCGAGATCGAGGGCGTGAACCTGTCCTATGGCGACAACCATGTTCTGAAGGATGTCGGGCTTTCGATACGGCCCGGCGAATTCTTCGCCTTTCTCGGCCCCTCGGGCTGCGGCAAGACCACCCTGCTCAGGCTGATCGCCGGGTTCAACCAGGCCGATACCGGTCGGGTCACCATCGGCGGCCGGGACATCTCCGGCTTGCCGCCCTGGAAGCGCGATGTCGGCATGGTGTTCCAGTCCTATGCGCTGTGGCCGCATATGAGCGTGCGCCGCAACGTCGCCTTCGGGCTGGAGGAGCGCGGCGTGAAACGCAGCGAGATCGACCGGCGCGTCGATGTGGCGCTCGGCCTCGTCGGGCTTTCCCATCTCGCCGATCGCCGGCCTTCGCAGCTGTCCGGTGGCCAGCAGCAGCGCGTCGCCGTTGCGCGCACGGTGGTCGTCGAGCCGAAGGTGCTGCTTCTCGACGAGCCCTTGTCTAACCTCGACGCCAAGATGCGCGTGCAGGTTCGTCGCGAGCTGCGCGAACTCCAGCAGCGCCTTGGATTGACGACGATCTTCGTCACCCACGACCAGGAGGAGGCGAACACGATCTGCGACCGCATCGCAGTGATGAATGACGGCGTCGTGCAGCAGGTCGGCACGCCGATGGAGCTCTACGAAAAACCTGCCAATCTCTTCGTCGCCAACTTCCTCGGCACGGCCAACATCCTCGACGGAAGGATCGCGCCGGATGGGCGCCATTTCGAGCTGGACGGAGGCATTCTCATCGCCGCTGGCCGCGACGTCCCGCCCGGCTCCAAGCTCGTCTTCCGCCCGCAGCACGCCATTCTCGCGGCGGCCGATGCCAAGGGCGAAGGCGTCGCCATGCCCTGCGCCGTGACGGGCCGCGAGTTCCTGGGCGCCAGCGTCCGCTACCTCGTCACGATCGGGACGACTCCGGTGGCGATCGACGTGCCGTTCCAATCGGGGAGTGATCTGATCAAGATCGGCGCGCAGGCCAGCGTGAGGATCCCCGAACGTTCACTGCTGTGGTTGTCGAGCTGATGTCGCGTAAGCTCGGTGGCATGCCGGCGACCCGCGAGCGCCAAACGCTATGAAGAAGCCGCCTCAAGGAAAGACCACCTTGCAAGTCGGCGCGTTGCCGCTTCGAAGGACCGCGTCCGGTTCCTGGGAGATCCTGCTGGTCACGACACGCACGACCAAGCGCTGGACGGTGCCGAAGGGATGGCCGATCAAAAAGCTGAAGGCTCATGACGCTGCTGCACGCGAAGCCCGTGAAGAGGCAGGCGTTGTCGGCCAGGTGAAAAAGAAGCCCGTCGGGCGCTATCTCTATTGGAAGCGCCTGGAAGCGGAATTCAGGCTCTGCAAGGTCCGCCTTTACCCGTTGCGCGTCACAGAGCAGTTGGACACTTGGCCGGAGGAGGCGCAGCGCCTCCGCCATTGGTTCAGCCTGGAAGACGCGTCGGACCTGGTGGAAGAGCCCGGGCTTCGTAAGGTCCTGGCGACGCTTGTGCTCCGATAGACCAGCATCCGACGCGCCGGCCTGAAACTGCAGGTCAGCTTTCCGGCCGGATATCGAGGTCTGCTTCTGGCGCATGCTCCCCTTCCTGCGGCGTCATCAGATGAAGCGCAGGAGCAGGCCACTTTCAACGCCAGCCGCGCCGCCACAAGGAGAAGATGCCGCACGCGGCCAATTGAGCCGCGACGAGCATGTAGGGCCAGTCGAAGCTCGCCGTCCGGCTGGCGAGGAGCGCGAAGAGCAGTGGACCGCAGAAGGACCCGGCAAAGCCGAACAGATTTGCAGCGGAGGTAACGTCGCCTACGAGTGCAGGAGGCGACAGTCGTGCCAACTCTGCCATGTAGACTCCGTTCCAGCCCAACGATGTCGCGCCAACGAACGCGACTGCGCCATAGAGCCCCCAGGAGGGTGCGTTCGCCGACCAAATTAGCAAGCTGATCGCGGCGCTCGTTGCGATCAGGAGCAAGCAAAGCAGGAGTGGACCGCGGCGCCATCGATCCGCGAGCCACCCGAGGCCGATCCTCGAGACCGTACTGGCGGTAAGCATCGTTGCGATAAGGAAACCTGCCTGGCCGAGATCCTTGCCGAGCTGAGTAACCAGATAAGTAGCGGTGAAGGCGGTGACGCTAGCCTGGGCGAGCGAGAACGAAATTCCGATGCCGGTCAGCAGCGGCAAGGATGGATGGGAGCCGATGACCTTGACCGCATCGCGCAGGGCTGAAGGCGACAGGAACGTCCGCGCCCATCGCGGATTCGCCTTCCCCTTTTCGGCGTCGAGGCGCTCCTGGAACGGTTGCACGGCCAGCAGGCTCAGCAGCACGATAGTCGCGATGAGTCCTACCGTATAAGCGAAGCCGAGCCTGACCACTGCCGGAGCCACGCACACTCCGGCTATGGCACCGCCGAGAGGCACGCCGGCTTGCCGGATCGAGAAGATCAAGTTGCGGTGCCGGGGTGGTGCCGTGCGCATCAACATCGTGCTGCCGGCGGGATTGTTCGGGGCCAAACCAAGCCCGAGCAGGAGAGCGCCTACGAAGCCGAGAGGGGCGAGCGGCTGCGACAGGAGGATCATGGCCAGGCAGATGGTGGCCAAGCCTAGTTGCAGAGTGCGGATTGGTCCGTGATGGTCGAGCATCGGGCCACCGCAGGCGAGGCACCAGCAGATGCCTATCGACGTGGTCGCGGAGATATAGCCGATGCTTTCCGGCGGCAGGTCCCATCGCTGCGTCAGAACTGGGCCTAGCAAAGGAACTGCAGCTGCAGCAAAAGAACTGATGACCTGCACGAGCAGCGTGGCGCTCAGCGCGCTGCCCCATAGCGGCAATCGCAAGATACATCTCCCCTTAGCCCGCCGCATTGTTGAGGTCGGACGCGGCTCTCGGCCGCGCTGCGTGATGCCGGCTTGCACAGCTTTTGTGCAATTCTGCCGGTGCGGTCGAGATCAGACTGGAGAGGTCGGGCCTGCAGGTGCTGCATGGTGACGAACGATCGCTCCGCACAAGCGAGAACTCCGCTTTGCGCTGGGGTCCCAACTTCCGCTTCTGGCGCGTAACGTTCTAATCGGCCTCAGCCTTTGCCTGAGAGCGCGTAAGTATCTCACTTTTCCCAGTACCAGGCCGCGTAGATGCGGCTCTTGTCGTGGCCGCGCTCCTTCAGGCACGCACGCACCGCACGGACATCTTCCTTTTCGCACGCGACCCAGACGAAGGTCTCGGCGCTGCTGGCCAAGATCGCCTCGATGCCCTCTCGCGACAGCGTGCCGGCCGCACCAGTCGGGTAGCCGTTGCGATGCAGCCAGCGGACATTGAGCAGTCCTACCGAGGGAAGCGGCTGCTCCTCTTGAGCGTCCGATACCTCGATGATCGCCTGGATCCTGGTTCCCGCCGGGGCCTCGGCAGCGATCCGCGCGATCGCGGGTAGCGCGCTTTCGTCGCCGATCATCAGGATCGACTCGGCTGCAGGAAGGCGCCCGGCACCCGGGCCAAGCAGCGCCACCACCTGGCCGGCCCGAGCATCGCGAGCGAAGTCGGCGCCGGGCGTTGCAGCGCCTGCAACGGGATGCTGCAGGAAATCGATCCAGAGCTCGCTACGCTCGGCGTCGACGGCGCGAATGGTATAGGCTCGCACGACGAGTTCGTCCTCCCCAGAAGGCCATGCGACGCGTCCATCGTCGCGGTATCCCGGCCACACGGGCAGCCGGTCTTTCGGCGGGATGAGGATGCGGACATGCATGTCCCCGCCGATAAAGGGCGCGACATCGGCGCAGCGGAACCGTACGCGCCTCATATGCGGGGTGACATCTTCGGCTCCGACCACAATCACCTCGTGGAGGTTCGGCAATACCGCGCGGCCGACAGGCTCCGACCAGGTGAGTTCGAGCGGATCGGAGCCCGCGAAATAGAACATGTGCTCTGCGATGCTGGTGCGCGTCAGCTGCAGCGCCTTCGCTGACGGGCAATCCAGCTCGATCAGCAGCTTCGGCTCCCTTAGCTCGATACGGGCGCTGCCAAACCTGCTCGTCAGGCGAGCAGCGTTGCCCGTCCGTTTCACATCGGCGTGCTCGATGAAATGCTCGCAGATCTGGTCGAGCATCTGCGCGCCGTCCGATGGCAGCGCAACGCCGCTGAGCTTGAACGTCTGAGCCTCTGTCATGGCTGGTTTTCCTGTTCGAGACCGGGCTCATCAAGCATCCGGTGCCGGCCCATCGGCAGCATCATCGGCCGGCCGGAGGTCGGGTCGGTCAGGATCCGGCTCCGCAGCCCGAAGACGGCGTCGACCGTCTCCTCGGTCAGCACCTGCTCCGGCGTTCCGGCGAAATGTACGCGCCCGTCGGCGAGAGCAACGAGATAGTCGGCATAGCGCGCGCCCAGATTGAGGTCATGCAGCACCATGACGACCGTCGTTCCACGCAGGCGGTTCAGATCGACCAGCAGATCGAGAATCTCGACCTGATGATTGATGTCCAGGAACGTCGTGGGCTCGTCCAGCAGCAAGATGTCCGTCTGCTGTGCGAGGGCCATCGCGATCCAGACACGCTGACGCTGGCCGCCCGAAAGTTCGTCCACCGCCCGCTCGGCGAGATCAATGATCCTGGTCGCAGCGAGCGCGTGCATCACGGCGTCCTCGTCCTTCCGGCTCCAGCGGGCGAAGAGGTTGCGGTGCGGATGCCGGCCGCGGCGGACGAGGTCGTCGACGAGGATGCCCTCCGGAGCGATGGGCGACTGCGGCAACAGTCCGAGCTTGCGTGCCAGTTCCCGGGTCGGCGTCTGGTGGATCGATCGACCGTCGAGCAGCACATGGCCCTGGCTCGGGGTCAGGAGCCGAGACATGGAGCGCAACAGAGTGGACTTGCCGGAGGCGTTGGCCCCGACGATCACTGTGATCTGGCCCGGCGGCACCTCTAGATCGAGCGAATGCAGGATCTCGGTCTCTCCATAGCCGGCGGAAAGCTTGCCGACGCTGAGGCCGGGGCCGGGTTGAGCCGTCGTCATAGCGACCTTCCACTCCGGTTGATGCGTACGATCAGGTACAGGAGGTAGGGTGCCCCCAGGGCCCCGGTGATGACGCCGACGGGATAGCGACTGGGCAGCAGGAACTGCCCCGTGTAATCCCCTGCCAGGGTCAGCACGGCGCCGATCAGCGCGGAGGGGATCAGCAGAGAGCCGCCGCTGCCGATCAGGCGCGAGGCGATCGGGCCCGCCAGGAAGGATATGAAGGCGATCGGGCCGGTGACGGCCGTCGCGATCGCGATCATGCCGACAGCGGCGAAGATGACGATGATCCGTGTTCGCGCGAGCCTCACACCGAGAGCCGCCGCCGTATCCTCGCCGAGCCGCAACGCATCGAGCTCGCGGCGCTGGCCGAGCAGAAGCCCGCCGAACACGACTACGGCAAACAGCATTGGGGGCGCATCGCTGAGCTGCGCGCCGTTCACGCTTCCGGTCAGCCAGCGCAGCGCCTCCTGCAGGTTCCATGCGGGCGCGCTGGAAAGGATATAGGCCGTGACGCTGTGCAGCATGGCGGAAACGCCGATGCCTACGAGGATGAGACGCGTTCCGGCCGCTCCATTGCGAACCGCCAGGCCATAAACCAGCAGAGCGACCAGAAGCCCCGCGACGACGGCGACGATCGAGACCGCGGGCCCGCTCAAGGAAAGGACGATGATCGCGAACACGGCAGCGGCGCTGGCACCAGAAGTGATGCCGATGATGTCCGGGCTGGCGAGCGGGTTGCGCAGCATGATCTGAAAGACGACCCCGCCCAGACCGAAACTCACCCCGGCGAGCAGCAGGAGGACCGCCCGCGGCAGGCGCAGCGTTCCGACGAGGAAGCTCGCGCCGGCGACCGTTTCCCCGAGCAAGACGCGAACCACGTCCGCAGGTGGCGTCAGGGACTGGCCGAGCACCAAGGTCAACGCGAAAAGGCAACAGACCAGCAGCGCGAGAATCCCGATCGTCCATCGCTGCCGGCTGATGCGGCGGCGGCGATCGGCTTCCCTCGTGTCGATGGGGAGCGTGTTCGTCGTCATAGTTCGCGAACCCGTTGGCGTCTGACGATCCAGATGAAGAAGGGAGCGCCGATCAACGCGGTGATGATGGAGACCTCGATCTCGCCCGGTCTTGCCACGACGCGGCCGAGGACATCCGCAGCCACCAGGAGGCACGCGCCGGCAACGCTCGATACCGGCAGCAGCCAGCGATAGTCGACGCCCACAAGAAGCCGGCAGAGATGCGGCACGACCAGACCGATGAAACCGATCGGCCCGCACAGCGCCGTGGTCGCGCCACAGAGCAGCACGCCGCCGAGGGAGGCGAGCAGTCGCGCCACGGCCACATTCTCCCCGAGGCCGGCCGCGAGGTCGTCTCCGAGGGCGAGCGAGTTCAGCTTGCGCGCGCAGACCAGGCCGATCACGAGGCCGGCCAGGAAACAGGGTAGCATCGGCACGATGCGGTCGAAGGTGGCGCCCGCCACGCCCCCGATCTGCCAGGACTGGATGCCGCCGGCGATGTCGTTGCGGGGCAGCACGACCGCGATCACCAGCGAGGCACAGGCAATCGAGGTCGCGGCACCGGCCAGGGTTAGCTTAAGCGGCGTCGCGCCACCGGCGCCGAGCGAGCCGATCCGGCAGACGAACAATGTCGCGAAGGCGGCGCCGGCTAAGGCGCTCCAGAGATAGGCTTCCGCCGAGAAGATATCGAACCAGGCCACGGCGACGACCACGGCGAGCGAGGCGCCGGCGTTGACGCCGAGAATGCCGGGGTCTGCGAGCGGGTTGCGCGTGACGCCCTGCATGAGCCCCCCCGCCATGGCGAGCGCCGCGCCTCCCAGCACAGCCAGCACCGTGCGCGGGATGCGAACGGCGACGGCCGCCTGGCCGATGGTCTCCGTCCCGCCGAAGACGCCTGCGACGATGTCGTCCCATTCGACGTCGCGCGTGCCGATCGTGATCGAGAGCGCCACAAGCAGGATGAGGGCTGCCAGCAGTCCGACCAGCCAGAGGCCGCGGAGTGCCGTGCCATTTCCGGGAACGGTCGCTGCGCGCAGGGAAGACGCGTTCTGCCGGTTCATTTGGCCTTGCGCGCCGCCTCGGACAGCAGGGCGACATAGTCCTTCAGGATCCAGGGAAGCGCCAGCGGGGTCGGGCTCGCCGCTGTCCCTAAAGTATTGTTGCCGAGCACGACGACGGCGCCCTTGCCGATGGCAGGCAGCTTTGACGTCAGGGGGTTGGATTTCAGAGCATCGAGCAGCTTAACGTCACCATAGGTCACGAAGATGTCGACGTCGTTGAAGAGGTCGATCTTCTCCGCACTCACCGAGCCCGAGAACTTGCCGGGCAGAGAGGCGTCCACGACGGCCTTCGGCGATGACAGCCCCAAATCCGCGAAGAAGCGAACCCGGGTGTCGTTCGTGCTGTAGAAATTGATCCTGCTCAGATCCCTGGCATTCAGATGCGTGATGAACATCGCTGACTTGCCGTGCAGTTCCGGATGCTGCGCGAGGGTTCCGGCGATCTCTCCTTCGAGCCGCGCGATCAGTGCCTTGCCTTCCTCCGCCATCCCCATGCCGGCGCTGTTGAGCCGGATCATGTCCCTCCATGCAGTCGACCAGGGCCCTTCGGGATAGGCGATCACCGGAGCGATCTGGCTCAGAACAGCATAATCCTTCTGCGTCAGGCCGGAATGAGCGGCCAGGATGACATCTGGCCTCGTCGCCGCGACGGCCTCGAAATCGATGCCGTCACCCTCGTTGAACAGGACCGGCTTGCTCGCACCGAGTTCCTTCAAACGCGCAGCAACCCAAGGCAACAGCCCATCGCCGTCGTCATCGCCGAAGTTGGCCTTTGCGAAGCCCACCGGAACGACGCCGAGTGCCAGCGGGACCTCGTGATTCCCCCAGGCGACGGTGGCGACGCGCTGCGGCTTCTTCTTGATGAGCGTCGTGCCAAGCGCGTGCTTGATCGTAATGGGGTACGACGTCGCATCGTCAGCTTTCGCGCCCGTGGCCATGACAAAGGCCAGGCCCAGCATAGCGATGCGGATGGCAGCCGTGAAACGCAGCATTGCGGGAACCCCCGTCAAATCGAGCAAACTTTATCAACGTGGCACTGCCACCCAATGGCGGTGGGCAATCACCGGCCATCAATCGCCCGCCGGGACAAGATCAGGCAGGCAGCGCGCCACGACGGCATTTCCAACCGAAACGGGCTCGCGAGGCGAAGCCCGCTCCTGTCTTCGGTGCCGGGTCAGAACTGGACGGTCGCAGACCCAACGAAGGTTCGCGGCGACGCCACCGTCACAAAGTTACCCGTGGTGAGCCAATAGCGCTTGTCGAAGACGTTCTCGACGTTAAATCGGAACGTTACCGGCCGGTCGTAGATCGCCGTCTCGTAGCGCAGGCCGAGATCGACACGCGTCCAATCCGGGAATTCGACTGTATTGGCGGAGGTGAGATAGGAGCTGGACGTGTAGATGACGCGTCCATTCAGGGTCAGGCCCTTCAGCCAAGGCGTGTCCCATTCAAGCCCGGCCGAGGCCGTCAGCCCCGGCACGCCGGCGGCGTCATTGCCGCGCTCCAGAGGGTCCGTCGGCTTGGTTAGTTCAGGACGCAGGAAAGTCACGCTTCCCAGCCCACGCAGCCCGGGCACGATCTCGCCATAGGCCGAGAACTCAATGCCTCGATTGCGCTGCTCGCCATCATAGGCAAGCGTATTGGCGGCCGTGCGAATCTGGCTGGGACGGGATATCTGGAAGAGCGCAGCCGTTGTCGTGATGCGCCCCCAATCGATCTTGATGCCGACTTCCTGCTGGTCCGACTTGTAGGGAGCGAGCACCTGCCCGGTGTTGCTGTAGCCGGCGCCGACGATGGTGCCAGCGGTCAGACCCTCGGCGTAGTTGGCGTAGATCGAGACGTTCTGCCACGGCTTGACCACGATACCCGCGAGCGGGGTGGTGGCGCTGGCGTCGTACTTGGTCGTCCGGGCACCGGTAGCGGTGCTGTAGCCCTGCGTTGTCACGTTCTGGTGGCGAACACCGCCGGTGATCAGCACGGCGTCGTTGAAGAACGACATGGTGTCGACAGCGGCAAAGCTGGTGAGCGTCGACAATGAGGCCTTTCGTGGAGCGAGCCGCAGGCCCGTCACGATCGGCAGGGGCGCAGGATTGTAGATGTTCGAGGCTACCGACTGAGCCGGCGTATTGGCGACATAGGCGTTGCCGGCCTCCTGCTGGTAGCCAGTGAAGACGAGATTCAACGAGTGCCTGATTGGGCCGGTGTCGAAGCGCGCCTTAAGGCCGACATTGCCGCTGACGGTCTCGCTATAGGAGTCGTAATAGGCGTTGATGAGGCGGAAGTTGCCAAGTTGGTCGGCGCCGCTGGTGAAGCCGGTGACGCGCGAGTCCGGGAACGTCTGGTCGTTCGTGCCCTTGCGATAGCCGATGCCGCCATAGGCCGTCAGCCAGTCGGTCACGTCGTATTCGATGAACGACGCGATCGTATTGTCCTGCTGCTTGAGTTTCGTTCCCGGATACCAGTTGCCGCGCGGATCGGGCACGCGCGGAACGAAGGGGATCGTCGACTGCAGCGTCATCTGCGGCCGGAAGTTCTTGGTGTCGTCATTTTGCGTGATCGCGTCGAGCGACCATCTCAGACGCTCGCCCCGATAGTCGAGCGCAACGGAGCCGAGAGTGGACTGCCAGTTGCCGTCGTTGATCGAGGCTTCGCCATTCCTGACGACGCCGTTGACCCGAACGCCCCATTCCTTGTTGTCGCCAAAGCGCCGGTTGGCATCGACAAGAACGCCGAAGTTACCGGAGCTCAGGAAGGTCGGCGTTACGCGCACGAACGGATCGTCGGTCGCCCGCTTGGTGACGATATTGACGCTGCCGCCGACGCTGCCGCCGGGCGGGATGCCGTTGATGAAGGCTGCCGGCCCCTTCAGCAGCTGGATCCGCTCGATATACTGCGCGGCAGCGCGGTTGGAGGAGATCAGCCCGTAGAGACCGTTGAAGCCGGTGTCCTGCGAGTTAACCTGGAAGCCGCGGATCTGGAACGTGTCGTCGAAGCCGTTGCTTCCCGTCGTCATGCGCACCGACGAATCGTTGATCAGCGTGTCGGCTGCCGTGCGCGCCTGCTGATCCTGGATCAGCTTCTCGGTGAAGTTCACGGTGCTGAACGGCGTATTCATCACGCTCGTCGTACCGAGAATGCCCAGCGACCCGCCCTGCGCGACCTGCCCCCCGGCATAAGGCTGCGGCAAGTCGCCGGGACGCTCCCCGGAAACCTCGATGGTCGGCAGCACGACCGGGTCAGATGCCGCAGTGCTCTGGGCAACTGCGGGCGAGGCATGCAGCGAAGCAAGGAAGGCGCCGCCGGCCAGGAGCGCCATCATCGCGACATGGCTCGACGTGGAACGGAATGCGGCGCGGGTCGAGGCCCTACAAGATTCACCATTCAGCCGGCCAAGAGCATTTGCGCGCTGAAAGAAATACATTCGTCAGATCCTCGGCACCATCTGTGGTCAGAAGCAAATCGCACAAGCTCTCTGCGCGATGTCGCAGCACTTGTTAGCGAATATCAGCTACCATCCAGCGCACGATTGTTGCAACCCACGCGGCAAACTAGATAATTATAACAATTACAAACTACGATTCTGCCAAAGTTGTCTATAACTGATCCGGAATGTAACTTCGCATGATCCGGCGAATATTAACCGGGTCGCGTGTCTAGCGCTGTTCCTTGTTGCGCCTACGAAGGCCACGAATCGTCAGGTGCAGGCGCGATTCCGGCCAGGCCATCCCGATGCGAAATCCCCACAGTCGGCCCTGAGTTCAGGTTGCAGCACTTCCCACGACCGAGGCCCGCTATCGGGCAGCGAGCCAATGTCCGGTTGTGGCGCACCGTGGCCTCGATAGCCGGATAGTGAGCCGATTTTAGAGGATCGCCGCACGTAGAAACGGCATTTCTGTGCGCCTGACTTGAGCGCTCGCCGCTCGACCGCAGCGACCAATCAGAATCCGAGGAACGCCATGATGGCCTTGGTTTGAGCCTGCACCATCGCCGCGCCTCCGGCATGCGAGCAGCCGATCCTGGCCGCAGCGCGTAGCAGCGCCGTTTCCGGCTTGGTCACGATGTCGACGACCGCAGTACGAGATGACAACCCACCGATGTCGACGGCGATCGCGTCGTCATCCCGCATGCCCACCGGGGTGGCATGCACGAGCAGGTCCAGCTTGCCGAAATCGAGGGGCTCGTTTGTCGGGCGTAGAGCGGAGAACGCGGCCACACGATCGCAAAGTTGCGCGGCCCTGCCGATATCGCGATCCACGATCACGAGGCTCGACGCGCCGGCTTCCGCCAGCGCGAATGCGATCGCCGATCCGGCCCCTCCGGCGCCGACGAGGCCGACGGCCATTCCACGCGGCGAGATGCCGAGGCTTTCAACAGCGCCGATCAACCCCACACCGTCGAAGATGTCTCCGACCCAGCGCCCATCGGGCATCCGCTTGGCCGCGTTGACCGCACCGACCGCTCGCGCGCGGGCGCTGATCTCGTCGAGCCGGCCCATCAGCCTTTCCTTGAACGGCATGGTGACAACCAGGCCGTCGAGATTCGCCATCGCCATGATGCCGCCAATCGCCGCGTCGAAACGGTCCTCCGGGATATGCATCGGCACCAGCACCGCGTCATGACCGGCGGCCACCAGCCGCGGATTGAAGTTCTGCGGCGATTTCGCGTGGATGACCGGATCGCCGATGAAGCCGAGCAGGCGCGTGGCTCCGGAGATCGTGGCGGCAGGCAGTCCGGCGGATGTCATGGTGACCTCTGGTGGCGGCTAGATCGCGGGCGGCGGGCCTGAAGAGGCGCGGATCACGAGTTCCGCCTGCGCCTCCAGCGGCGCGGAATGCTCCCTGCCCTCGACCCGGGCGACGAGAACGCGCGCGGCTGTCCGGCCGATCTCGGCGCTCGGCACCCGCACCGTCGTCACCGGGGTCGGCAGATGGCTCATGATCTCGATGTCGTCATAGCCGACGATCGAGAGATCCTCCGGCAAGCGGAACCCCATCGCGACGGCCTCGAGAACCGCGCCTACCGCCAGATGCGCATTACCACAGACGACGGCCGTCGGCCGCGGCTCGTTGTCCATCAGCTTGCGGAACAACGCCCGCCCCTCGGCGATCGTCCATTCACCCATGGCGAAATGCTGGGGCCGCACCGCAAGGCCGCGCAGAGCCAGCGCATCGCGCACGCCTTCGAGGCGCGCGCTCGCGCGGTCGTTGTTGCGGGTCGATTGGGCGATGACGCCGAAGCGGACATGACCGAGATCGGCCAGGTAATCCGTCATCATCACCAGGGCCTTGTGATTGTCGGGCCCGATGCAGCTGCCGTGGGTTGCGGGGTCGTAGACGAAGGTGTTAACGAAGGGCATCCGCCGCTGGGCCAACAGGGGCTCGAGATCGGGATGGTGAGCTTGCCCGACGAGGATGAGGCCATCGACGCCACGCTCGACGAACTTCAGGACCTGCTGCAGTTCGAGCTCGGGCTCATACTCCGAACAAGCCAGCAGCAGCGTGTAGCCGGCCTGTGACAGCTCCGACTGGATCGCATGCGTCGCATGAGCGAAGTCACCCACCGAAAGCGCAGGAAAGACCGCTCCGATGGTCTGTGAGCGCCGCGTGCTGAGTGCGCGGGCAGCGCCGTCCGGCACCCAGCCCAGCTCCTTGACCGCGACGGCGATGCGCTCGCGCAGATCGGCCGAGACGACATCGGGATTGTTGATCGCCCGGGAGACCGTGGCCGTCGAGACGCCGGCCGCGCGCGCCACTTCCCGCAAGCCGACGCTGCGGCGCAGTTCCGCGACCGCCGTAGTGATCTCGGCGGCAGCCTTGTTCTGCGCGGCTTTTTCCCTGGGCATGGCCTCGGTCTGCTCCGGTCGATCGGTCAGGCGCTCATCGAAGCTGGTTCTTCGCCAGTCCGAACTGAAGGCGATAGATGCCACAATCCCGCGCCGGCTCGTAGCCCGTGGCAACCTCGCCGAGGGCCCCGATGGACGCGTGCCTTTCGAGCGCTGCTTCCAGCGGCGCCAGGTCGGCGGCTTCGACGAGCAGTATCCAGTCGACGGTCTCGTCAGGGCGCCCGCGCAAAGCCTTTTCCGCGGTCTGGCCGGTGGCTCCGCCGCCCTGCCCCTCCAGCAGATGCACAGCGATGACCGACGGCGCTTCGGACAGGTCCTCGATCGGCTTTTCCATTCGGTTGAGGAAGTCGGCACGTTCGCGCCGCGCGCTCAATCGCAAGGCGGCGATATAGGCTCCGTCTCCCAGGCCTCGGCTCGCCGTGACCGTGCAGATCGTTCGCGACGTATCCCGGAAGTGCCGGACCACCGCCTTCGTCCAATCGGATGGAGCATTGAGCCGCGCGACATAGGCCGGTGAAGCCAGCGTTTCAGGCGTCTCCGTCTCGTAGAAGTTGAAGTATTTCGGCGCGCCGCGTTCGGCGACATAGCGGCGACCCCGAAGGAAGCCCGGAACCCCGACACGCTCCGGTATGTGCTCGCGCATATGCCAGGCGACGAAATCCGCCTCCGCTTCTTCGGCGATGCCGTTCCAGATCGCGAGCACGCCCTTGCCTGCCAATGACACGTGTTTCTCCTCAGACGCGATGAAGCTGCAAGCCGCCGCCCACATCGATGTGGATGCCGGTCGCGTAGGGAATGGCGCCGCTCGCCAACGCGGCGACGGTCCGGCCGATGTCCCCCGGCTCACCCCAGCGGCGCATCGGAATGCCGCCATCCGCCAGAAGGGAGTCGTATTTGGCCGTCGCGGGCTCCGTCATGGCCGTGCGGATCACGCCGGGTCGAACCTCGAAGACGGCGATGCCTTCCGCTGCCAGACGCGCGGCGAAGAGCTTCGCCGCCATCGCGACCCCGGCCTTGCTGATGCAGTAATCCGCCCGGTTCTCGCCCACGATCTCGGCATTGGCTGAGCCGATGAAGATGATGGAGCCCGGCCGCCCGGCAGAGCGGGCGAGATGCCGGCGCGCAAAGACCTGGGTCAGGAAGAAGCCGGCACGAAGATTGATCGCGAGGGTGCGGTCATAGCTTTCCGGCGACATGTCGAGCAGATCGCCGCGCGCCAGCGAGGTGACGCCGGCATTGTTGACCAGGCATTCGGGCTCGCCGAGCTCCGCCGCGACGCGTTCGAGCAAGCCTTCATGCCCGGCGATGTCGGCAACGTCGCAGCTGTAATAGGCGCCCTTATCGTCCAGCCCGCCCCGGTAGTCCGGCTCGGCCTCCAGGCTGACCGCGGCGACCCTGAACCCGGCCTCGGCAAGCGCCTGCGCAATGGCGCGGCCGATGCCGCGCCCTGCGCCTGTCACGATCGCGACGCGGCTCATCGCGCGCCTCGTGGTCGCGCGGTCTGGCAAAACGAAATGAGCTTGCAGCTTGACACTCGAAGGCTCCGAACCTTATGAAACCGGTTACAAATTCCGCCGCAAAAGTCAATCGCGAGCGGATCGCGCACGAGGCTCGGGAGCGAACGATGAAGGTAATCAGCGCGAGCGAAGCCGCCTCGCTCATCGAGCCGGGCGACAGCGTTCTGGTCAGCGGCTCGGGCGGTGGCCACTGCGTTCCCGAGGCGATCCTCGAGGCGATCGAAGCCCTTTTTCTGGAAACCGGCGCGCCGCGCGATCTCTGTCTGATTCACGCGGTCGGCATCGGCGATCGGAAGCTCAAGGGCGCCGCGCGCTTCCGCCACCCCGGCATGCTCAAGCGCAGCATCACCGGAGCCTTGGTCGATTCCCCGCCACTGATCGAGCTGGCGCAGAAGGACCTGATCGAATCCTATACCCTCCCCCAGGGCGTCATCGCGCAGCTTACCCGCGAGATCGCGGCCGGGCGGCCGGGACTGATCACGAAGACGGGCCTGCACACCTTCGTCGACCCGCGTCAGCGCGGCGCGCGCCAAAGCCCGAGCGCCCGGGAAGATCTCGTCGAGCTGCTGGAGATTGCCGGGGAAGAGTGGCTTCGCTTCAAGCCCTATCCGCTCGATGTCGTCCTGCTGCGCGGCACCAGCGCGGATGAAGACGGCAATATCAGCATGGAGCAGGAAGCCATTCCGGGCGAAATGCTCTCCTCTGCGCAGGCGGGCCGGCGGCTCGGCGCGGCGGTGGTCGTCCAGGTCAAGCGCCTCGCCCGGCGCGGCACTCTTCCGCAGCGCAGCGTCAAGATTCCGGGCGTCCTCGTCGATTACGTCGTCGTCGACGAGAACCAGCGGCAGACCTATTGGAGCGACTATAACCCGAGCTATTCCGGGGAAATGCGCATCCCGCTGGAAGGCATGCGCAAGCTGCCCTTCACCGAGCGCAAGATCGTCGCGCGCCGCGCGGCAATGGAGATCCAACCCGGCGCGATCTGCAACCTCGGCGCCGGCATCTCGACCGGCGTCTCCACGATCGCCGCCGAGGAAGGCTTCCTCGAGGAGATCGTGCTGACCAATGAGCAGGGCTTCATCGGGGGCGCCCCCCTGACCGGCCCGGATTCCGGCGCGGCGCAAAACTACGACGCAATGGTGGACCAGCCCTACCAGTTCGATTTCTACGATGGCGGCGGGCTCGATATCGCCTTCCTCTCCTTCGCGGAGGTCGACGCCGCGGGGCACGTCAATGTGAGCCGCTTCGGCGATACCATCGTCGGTATCGGCGGCTTCGTGAACATCAGCCAGAACGCGCGCAAGGTCGTCTTCAGCGGCACCTTCACCGCCGGTGGCCTGCAGATCGCGGTGACCGACGGCAAGCTGCGCATTCTCCAGGAAGGCCGCAGCCGCAAGTTCGTGAAGGCCGTCGAGCAGATCTGCTACAATGGCAGCTTCGCACTTGAGCAGGGCCGGCAGGCCGTCTTCGTCACCGAGCGCGCGGTCTTCCGTGTCGGCGCCACGGGCCTGGAGCTCTTCGAGATCGCGCCCGGCATCGACTTCGAGCGCGACATCGCGGCCCATATGGATTTCCGGCCGGCCATCGCCGCCGATCTCAAGACGATGGATATGCGGCTATTCTCGCCAGAGCCGATGGGCCTGAAGCGGGACATCGATGCGCGCGGCTCGCAGGCGCGCCAGCCGCGGCGGCACCTCGGAAACCGGCAGGCGAAGCGCGTCACCGAGCCGGCCTGACCAGGCCCTGCATCAGCCCGCAGACTGCGCGGCCTCGACGCCGAGGACGAGAGCGGCCAGCGTATCGAGCGTCGGCGTCTCGATCCTCCTCGCGCGCCCGCGCTCGATCACGCTGAGGTAGATCGCCGCGACTTCGGTCGGGCGCCCTGCCTCGATATCGCGCCTCATGCTGGTCTTGTTGCGCGCAGCGCCGCTGCCGACAATGCCGTCGAACACGACGTAGCGCGAGGCAGCCGGCAGAACGACGCCACAGGCCTGGGCGACGGCTGCTGCTTCGTCCATGGCGCGACGCGCCACGTCCGCGAGCGCCGGCAAGCTCGCGATCCCGCCGATCGTCAGGCCCGTCAGCCCGCTGGTGGCGGACATCGCGACGTTGAGCATCAGCTTGCGCCATTTCTCGGCCAGGATCTCGGCGCTGGCGGTCGTCGGAATGCCGTGCGCTGACAGCAGATCCGCGAGCGCGACCGCCCTCGGCGACAGGCCGCCAGCGAGTTCTCCAACGACAGTGGGCAAGGCAGCGTAGTTGCGCACCACACCCGGCGCCTCCAGCGTGGCGCCGAGCGAGGTCAGCCCGCCAAGCACGGCCTCCGAGCCCAGAACTTCCGCCATGATGTCCTCGTTGCCGAGACCATTCTGAAAGCTGACCGCAATCGTTTCCCGTCGCATCAACGGGGCGATGCTCTCGGCGACCACCCTCGTCGCACTCGCCTTGCACTGGACGAGGACGATGTCCGCGGGTTCGATCTCCGCGGCGGCCGTCGCTGCGCCCAACCGGACCGAACGCTCGCCGCCCTCCCCGACGATCCTGAGCCCGCGCTCGCGGATCGCGCAGACATGCTCGGCACGTCGCGCGAGCAGCGTCACGCGCAATCCAGCCTCGGCGAGCAGACCGCCGAACAGGCTGCCCATCGCGCCTGCTCCGGCGACGACAATGTGAGGATCCTTCATGCGCCCTCCGAAACCCGCAGCCCCAATCATCAGGAAATGTAAACGGGTACATTTCGCTTGTCATCGCTCGGAAGATTGAATAGCGTTCAAGGATCGGGGGGCGCCGCTTGGCGGACCATCGCCTCCGCAAGAAGCGCGACATCAAAAGCGAAAACGCGCCGATCACGGCATTAGGGAGAGCCTGGGAATGGCTTTGCAAACGACGTCGCCCGCGACGTCCGGTTTCGACGCGCCTGTCACCCCCGACGCCACGGAGCAGACGCCCCGGCGGCGTTCACCCGTCATGCGGCGCCTGAAGCGCATTGGCTGGAGTCTAATCCCGCCGCTGACCTTCGTCGCGATCGTCGGCCTGTGGTCCCTCTCCATCCAGGTCTTCAAGATACCGGCCTATCTGCTGCCCGGCCCCGGCGCCGTGTTCCAGCGGCTAGTCGCCGATGCCGGCATGCTCTGGCTCAACGCCAAGGTGACGCTGACGGAGATCGTGCTGGGCTTTGCGCTCACCGTCCTCACGGCGATCCCGCTCGGGCTGCTGATCGCGCTCTCGCCGCTGGCCCGGCAGACCCTCTACCCGCCGATCATGCTGCTGCAGCTCGTCCCGAAGATCGCCGTCGCGCCGCTCTTCCTGGTTTGGCTCGGCTTCGGCATGGAGTCCAAGGTCCTGCTGACGGTGCTGATGACCTTTTTCCCGCTCCTGCTCGCGAGCATCAGCGGCTTCCAGATCCTCGACAACCGGCTGCTCTATCTCACCCAGTCGATGGGCGCGAACACGCTGCAGACCTTCTGGTATCTCCGGATTCCGGCAGCGCTGCCGGTGATCTTCTCGGGCATCAAGTCCTCCGCGACGATCGCCGCCACCGCCGCCATCGTCGCCGAATTCGTCGGCGCCAATCAGGGGCTCGGCTACGTGCTGCTGAAGGGGACGAGCACGCTCGATATCGAGCTGACCTTTGCCGTCCTCGTCGTCCTCACGCTGATCGGCATCGTCATCAACTACGTCGTGGAGTTCAGCGAGTGGCTGATGACCCCATGGCAACGGTCCGGTGGGCCGTAACCGCGCCACCGCTCAAAACCCAAACAACAATCAAATCGGGGAGGATCAACCATGAAGCATTGGATGAACAGCACGCTGGCAGCCGCGACCATCGCCGCCGGTATGGGTCTCTCGGCGGCCTTCGCCCAGACGCCGGTGGCCTTCCAGATGAACTGGACGGCGGGCGGGCCGAATGCCGGCTTCGCCGCCGCGCTCGGTGAAGGCTATTACAAGGCTGCCGGGCTCGACGTCACGATCGTGCAGGGCAACGGCTCGGGCAACACCGCCCAGCTCGTCGCCAGCGGCCGCTCGCAGCTCGCCTATGCGGACGCCGTCGCCGTCGCGCAGCTCATCGCCAAGGGTGCGCCGATGAAGGTTGTCTCGACGATCTATCAATCGAACCCGAACGCCGTGAACGCCCTTAAAAAGGCCGGCATCAAATCGATCGCCGATCTGAAGGGCAAGAAGATCGGCGTGCCGGCCGGCGGCTCGCAGGGGCCGATGCTGCCGCTGCTCCTGCAGGCCAACGGCCTGAAGGAATCGGACATGACGCTGATGAACATGCCGGTCGCCGCCATGGTGCCCTCGCTTCTGCAGGGTCAGGTCGATGCCATCCTGGGGTCGAGCGACGCCTACCAGATTCAGCTCGAGATGCAGGGCGCGGAGCTCACCAATTTCGCCTTCGCCGATAACGGCGTTCCGACGGTCGCGACGTCGATCTTCGCGTCGAGCGAGTTCCTCAAGCAGAATCCCGACGTCGTGAAGAAATTCATCGCGGCCAGCCTGAAGGGTTGGACCTTCGCCCTCGCCAACCCCGCGAAGTCGATCGAGCATCTGAAGACGGTCTTCCCGGATGTGAACGTCAAGCTTGCCACGGCCGAGCTCGCCGCGATCACCCCCCTCTTCTGCAGCGGCGATGCGAAATACATCGGCAAGGCCGAGGACGCGCATTGGGCGCGGACGCAGAAGCTGCTCTCCGAGGTCAAGCTGCTGCCGGAAGGCCAGGACCCGAAGAACTACTACACCAACGACTTCCTGCCGCCGGACGGCGAACTGAAGGCCTGCAAGTAAGGCCGAGGCCAGCAGAGAACGGATCGGGACGGGCATCGCCATGAAAGACAAGCCGAGACTGGGCTATCGCTATGACGACCTCTTCGTGGGCATGCGCTTCCGCAGCCCGGGCCGCACCATCACCGATGCGGACCTGGTCGGCTTCGCCGGGCTGACGGGCGACTATTCGGAGCTGCACACCAGCGACGTCTATGCGCAGAGCAGCCAGTTCGGTCGAAAGGTCGCTCACGGCATGCTCGGCCTCGCCTATGCGCATGGGCTGATGTGGGCCCGCACCGGTGAGTTGAGGGAGACGGCCATCGCCTTCCTCGGAATCGACGGCTGGAAGTTCCTCGGCCCGATCTTCGTCGGCGACACCATCTTCGTCGACTACGAACTGGCCGAGTTGCGGGACAGCCGCTCGCGGCCGACCCAGGCCATCGCGACCTTCGACGTCAAGGTCGTCAAGCAGGATGGCTCGGCCGTGCAGCAGGGCCGCAAGGCCCTGCTGGTCTCCAAGGTTCCCCTGGAAGCTGTGGCGGCCTCGATCGGCGCTGCCACCGCCGCAAGCTGAAGAGGCCCTACCATGACCGCACAGCACGACGCAGCGGCGCGATCGGGCGTCCCCATCGTCATCCGCAACGTCTCGAAGGTTTTCGGCGAGGACAGCGACAACCCGTTTCGCGCCCTGAAACGCGTCGATGTCGAGATCCCGGCCGGGCAGTTCATTTCGGTCGTCGGCGCGTCCGGCTGCGGCAAGAGCACGCTGATGCTGATGGTCGCGGGCCTGCTGGCCCGCACGACCGGCGACATCGTCGTCAACGGCGCCACGGTGACCAAGCCGATCACCGATGTCGGGATCGCCTTCCAGGACCACCTGCTCCTGGAGTTCCGTACGGCCTTCGAAAACGTCATGCTGCACGCCGACATCCGCCGGATGGATCGCGATGCGCTGGCCCGCCGGGCAAAGGACCTCTTCGCCCAGCTCCGGCTCACCCATGCGATGGACAAATATCCGCGCCAGCTTTCGGGCGGGATGCGCCAGCGCGTCTCGCTGATCCGCACGCTCGTGCACGAGCCCTCCCTCATCCTTATGGACGAGCCCTTCGGCGCGCTCGACGCCCTGACACGATTGCAGGTGCGCACCGATCTCGAGAGCCTCTGGCTGCGCAAGCGCCCGACCGTGGTCTTCATCACCCACAGCGTCGAGGAGGCAGTGGGACTCTCTGATCGAATCCTGGTGATGAGCCCGAGCCCCGGCGAGGTCATCGACGACATCACCGTCGAGTTGAAGCGGCCACGGCCCATCGTGCTCGGCGACGCGCCGGAATTCGCCGGCTACGTCGATCGCATCCACCGGCACTTCGAGCGCCTGGGCATTCTTCACGGCCAGCCTCTCGCCCAGCCGACGGCGGCCTGAGCATGACGACCGGCGCCGCGGCGAGGGCAGAGTCCACCGATCTGGTGAAGCTCGCCGAGAACGGCGCGGTCGCCGAGATCGTGCTGGCGAGCGGCCCGCTCAACCTGGTGACGCGCCCGCTGCTGCGCCAATTGAACCGCATCCTCGCCGATCTCGCCCCACGGCACGACCTGCGCTGCGTGATCATCCATGGCGGCGACGCCCGCGCCTTCTGCGCCGGCAGCGACATCAAGGAATTCGGGCCGATCCGGCACGATGCGAGCGAGCTGAAGATCCTGTTCGAGGACATGGTGCTGCGCAATCTCGCGCAACTGCCTATGCCGACGATCGCGGCGATCGACGGGCCTGCGCTGGGCGGCGGTCTGGAGATCGCCCTCTCCTGCGATCTGCGGATCCTGCGCAGCGGCGTCCGCATCGGCCTACCGGAATGCCAGCTCGGCGGGCTTGCCGGCAGCGGCGCGATCCGGCTGTCGCGGTTGGTCGGACCATCACGTGCGAAGCAGATGCTGTTTACGGGAGAGACCATCTCCAGCGACCAGGCGTTCTCCTGGGGCGTGGTGAACGAAGTCGTTGGCGCGGGCAGCGCACTCGACGCCGCCCGCGCCATGGCACGCACCATCGCCCTTAGAGGACCCATCTCCAATCGATTGGCGAAGGAGCTGGTCGATACGGCCGACGATCTGCCGCTGGATGCCGGGCTGTCGCGCGCGACCGCCGCGCAGCAGCGCATCTTCGATTCCGACGATCTGCATGAGGGTGCCGCCGCCTTCTTCGGCAAGCGCTCCCCGATTTTCACCGGCCGCTAGCAGGCACCGGAAAAGGATTCCGAGATCGGAAATGGCCCATATTCCCGCCGAACGCTGCCTCGCCATCATCCAGCTTCTCGTCGAAGCGCCGACCGGCATGCAGCTCGGCGAGATCGCGCAGAGACTTGCTCTGCCTAAAAGCGGCGTCCACCGCCTTCTCGCGGCGCTGATCGAGCAGGGCTGGGTCGAGCAGGACCCGCAGACGGGGGCCTATCGGCTCACGATGCGCCTCACGATCCTCGGTCAGCGGCACTATACGGCGACCGGAATTCCCGACATCTGCCAGCCGCTTCTCGACGAACTCGCAGCCAAGACCAGCGAGTTCGTCCGCCTCGCCGTGATCGATGCTCACAGCCTGGTCTGGGTCGCGGATGCCCAGGGGGCGCGCGGCGGGTTGATGTACCAGCCCCTGCTGACGAGCAACACCGTGCCGCTGCACGCGACGGCAAGCGGCAAGTCCTGGCTGGCCCATCTGAGACGGCAGGAGGTCCGCGACATCATCGCTCACAATGGCGGCTTCGGTGAAGCCGAGCAGTTCGGCCCCAACGCTGTCCGCAGCTTCGACCAGCTGTTCCAGGAGCTGGACCGCACCCAGGCCCGCGGATTTGGAGTCGCAGTGAGCGAGGCGGAGCCAGGCGTAACGGCGGTGGCGGCAGCAATCTGTTCGGGCCTCGATGGCGCTCCGGTAGGGTCCGTCAGCGTCGCAGGGCCCGGCGTGCGGATGAGCGAACGCCGTCTCGGCGAACTGGGCCCGCTGGTCATCGCCGTCGCACAACAGCTGTCTGAGCTGTGGCCGCTGCGAAAGCCGCTGAAGCCGCTGCGAAACTCGGTCGCCGCCTGAGCTGCTTCGGTATCAGGCAAAACGTCCGGCCGAGAAAAATCATCGGCTCCGAAAGTCAGGACAGCCTCGCCACCTGACGTCCGCCAAGCTGTTCTCGAACGTCCGCTTCCGGGCAATGATCTGACGCCCGGAACTGGCGTTCCGTAGCTACGACTGCTTTGTCACCAAGCCCCTTTCTGCATTGATCAATTCGCCTCAGGAACGATGAGAGCCGTGTCGAACTTCACGCGATCCAAAGCGATCAGCGTTCGGTAGCTGCGAAACGCGTCGCTGTCTCCGAACAGACGCCGGGTCAGTTGCTCATAGGACTTCATGTCGGCCGTTACGATGATCAGGACGAAGCTGACGCCCCCGGTCGCAAAATAGCATTGCTGGACTTCCGGCGTATTCCGGAACAAGGCCTTGGCTGCGTCAACGCTCTTTGTGCGTTCGTCGCTGAGCAGCACCTCGACGATCGCAGTGATACCCAGGCGCAGAGCGTCGGGATCGACTATTGCAACATTCCGGATGACGACCCCTGAGCTCTCCATCGAGGCGATCCTGCGCTGCACGGCGGCAGCAGAGAGGTTGACCTCTTCGGCAATCCTGCGCTGCGGCGTCTTCGCATCCCTTTGAATGATACGGAGGGTCGAACGCGTCCAAGACTCGGTTCCGGATGCTGCTGGCCATGACCGAGTTTTTGTTGCGTTTTGCGCGGCAATCAAGAGCGCATGTCCCGGCCAGGCGATGATACCGCTCGCTCTGGATTGGAACGGAGCTCGCTTTGGAACTCGCCTCTCGACTTGGATCAACTCATGGTGGCTTCACGGCGGGTATCGTAAGCGGTGCTGGTGCCGGCGCGCTGTGGGGGCTCGTTTTTCTGGCGCCTGAGCTCGCCAAGGGATTCAGCCCGCTACAACTCACGATCGGCCGCTACATCGCCTACGGAGTCATTTCTGTGGGACTGATCGCGCCGCGATGGGCAATGCTGCGGCGCAGTTTGGCGCCTGGCGAGTGGCTGACGCTCTCCTGGCTCGCGCTGACCGGCAACACCGCCTACTACATTCTGCTGGCGGCCGCCGTGCAGATCGGCGGGATTTCGATGACATCACTCGTTATCGGCTTCCTGCCTGTCGTTGTCACCATCGCGGGTAGCCGCGATCGGGGCGCGGTGCCGCTGCGGCTCCTCGTACCATCACTCCTGCTATGCGCGGCAGGGGTGTTCTGCATTGGTTGGAAAGCGATTGCCGCACCATCATCCGGAGACGTCACCCAGCAGCTCGTAGGTTTAGCATGCGCGGTCGGGGCGCTGGCCTCCTGGGCCTGGTTCGCCGTGGGCAATAGCCGTGCGCTCTCGCGAACGCGGACGATCTCAGCTCATGAATGGAGCCTGTTGATCGGGATTGCGACCGGAGTTCAGGCCTTGGTCCTAATCCCTTTCTCGCTTGCCTTTGAACCGGTGCAGCATTCCGCTGGCGATTGGGCAAATCTCGCGGTTGTATCGATCGGCATCGCTGTCCTTGCGTCCATGGTCGGAAACGCTCTCTGGAACCGGATGAGTCGCCTTCTGCCCTTGACGATGGTCGGTCAGATGATCCTCTTCGAAACACTCTTCGCCCTGTTCTATGGCTTCATCTGGGAACAGCGCCTCCCAAACATCCTGGAGATCGCTGCGTTCGGCCTCGTTACAGCCTGCGTCCTATCCTGCATCGCCGCGCACCGAGGGAATAGGCATGGAGCTGCGGGATGAGGTTGAGCTGGGTGACGCTGTGACATTGAGCGATGCTCGAAATCGCAGAGTTCCTCTTCGCGCGCGCTGGCGTCGTTTGCCCTGTCGCGACGGGCATACCTTTTCTGGGCATCGGATGACGATGTCGAACATGGCAAATAGCTGGAACGGAGACGCTCACGGACTTTCTCGGCTAAGCAATTCTCGGACCCAGTCGAGCGCTAGGCTTGATAGCGTAGAGAGTTGACGTGCATCCGGAAAACGCGTTCCGCCAACCGCAATTTGCGGACGATGCTGCGGCCGAATCTGACCCATTAAGGGCGCAGGCATTGTCCGGGTGAGGACATGCTCACGAGCCAATCGACGGCGTGGCTAGCAGGTCGCGCTGCGGGCGCCCGGCAATTCGCCGTCATCATCCAGCAGTGAAGCGATCCGGCGCTGAACATCGAGCGGATATGGGATGTGGCGATACTCGATCGTCGGCAGCATTTCGGGAATGGTTGCCAACATGTCTTCAGTCCCCGACGCATAGACGACCACATCCGCCGCTGCCGCCAGCGGCGCGACGTCGGCGGCGCTTCCTGTCGTCAAATTCAGGAGCGCGGGAGAGGCTGCAAAACGAGTGACCCCCGCCTTCATGATCGGCAGGAATTCGGGAACGCGTGCGACGAGCAGCAGGCGAGTGCCCGGCGCGATCGCCGCAAGCGCGCGGCGGGTTTCCTCGGCAGGAACGAAGCGTATCCCGGACACCCGCGCGCCCGGCAGCAGGCTGGCAACTTCGCGCCGACGGTTCACGAATGTCACGACGAGATCAGACGAGGCGATCCTGGACCGCGCGGCTGGGTCTCGCTGAATGAGATCAACCGTCGCCGGCTCGACGGTCGCCGTACGCCCGATCTGCTCCGCGATCAGCCGGGCATAGCGCGCTGTCGTCGGCTGGAAGAGGCCCACCACCGCAATGCTCTTGCGGCGGCCGTGACGCGCTCGCGATGCCAATCGCGCATGGATCAGCGAAGCAAGGTCCGAGGTCCGCAATCCGAGCGACAGCCCCTTATCGATCAGCGCGTCGATCTGGCCGTGCAGGGCGGCGAAGTCCTCCTGCGCGCGCAGCGGCTCGGCGCCGCCTTCGGCGACGAAAGTGCCCGAGCCCGCGCGGGTTTCGATCAGCCCGAGCCCTTTGAGATCGGCATAGACTTGGCTCACGGTCATCGGCGCCACGCCTAGCGCCGAGGCCAAGTCCCTGACCGAAGGCAATGGCTCGCCAGGTACCGCATCGCCACAGGCGATCGCATATTCAATCAAGCCCTTTAGCTGCTGCCGGATCGAGATCGGCAAGGCCCTGTCGATCGTGAAATCCATGCGTCGCCTTTCGAATTGCGCTGCCACGCGAGCCCGCTGCGCCGCGCTCGATCGCCCTGTGCCAAAACCGACTTCGTCCCGCATGGAACTTATTGACGAAGGCTGGCGCACGTGGGAGTGTTATAGCATCATGTTACAGTTCGGAAGCGCCGCGACAGGCCCGATGTTCGCTGCATCCCTATCCCCCATAGTGGGCGGGAAGGGCTGACCATGGCCGGCTATGTCCTCAAGCGCCTCGTCGCCATCATCGCCCTGACCTTCGGGATCACGGTCGTCGCCTTCCTGATCATCCGGTTGATTCCTGGAGACCCCGTCATCGCCATGCTGGGCACTGGCGCGGGCGACAAGGAGATGATCGCGAGGCTGCGAGAGCAACTGGGCCTGACCCGACCGCTGCACGAGCAGTACTTCGTCTGGATCGGCCAGGTGCTCCGCGGTGATTTCGGTTATTCCTATGCCAACCAGCAAACGGTCTCATCGCTGATTGCTTCGAGCTTTCCTGCGACGGCCCAGCTGACGCTGGCAGCGTTGACGATCTCGCTGATCTTCGGTTCGGCAATCGGCATCATCGCGGCAGTGAGACGCAATCGCGCGGCTGACACCGCCGGCATGGGTCTCGCGCTGATCTGCATGTCGATCCCCAGCTTCTGGCTCGGCCTGCTGCTGATCCTGATGTTCGCCGTAACGTGGCCGATCTTCGATGTCGTCGGCGGGACCGGGCTGAAGGGCCTCGTGTTGCCGGCGGTGACACTGGCACTCGGCACAATGGGCTTCAACGCCCGCTTCATTCGCTCCAGCGTCATCGCCGCGCTTTCGCAACAACACGTTGTCACCGCCCGTGCCAAGGGCGTGCCGGAGATGCGACTGTTCACCTGGCATGTGATGCGCAATGCCCTGCTTCCGATTCTGACCATCGTCGGCCTGCAGATCGGCCAGCTTCTCTCCGGCTCGGTCATCGTCGAAACGGTGTTCTCGCGCCCGGGCATCGGGCGGCTCCTGATCCAGGCGATCCTGGCGAAGGACTACATGACGGTGCAGGCCCTGATCATGATGATCGCCCTCATCTACGCGCTGTCGAACTTCATCGTCGACATTCTCTACCCCGTCCTCGATCCGAGGATCGCGCGATGACGGACAGCACTCAAATGCCCGCAGGTTTCGCTGCTGAGCCCGATCCCACAGCCCTGCCTGCCCGCCCCTGGTCGCGCCGCCGCGCCCTGTTGCGCGCACTTCGCCACCGGAGTCTTTCGCTCGGCCTCGTCATCTGCACGGTGCTGGCCCTCCTCGCCTTCGTCCTCCCGCTGCTCATCACGATCGACCCAGTCGCGCAGGATCCGATGACGACTTTCTCGCCGCCGACCGCGACCCACATCATGGGCACAGACGCCTTTGGGCGCGACTTGCTGGCCCGCGTGCTGATCGGCGCGCGCACCACGATTCTGGCGAGCCTGTCCGTGGTCCTGCTGGGCGCCTTCGTCGGTACGGCCATCGGGCTCGTCGCAGGATATTCCGGCGGCGCGCTCGGCTTCGGCATCATGCGCCTGATCGACCTCCTGCTCGCCTTCCCCGGCATTCTCCTGGCGCTGACGGTCACCGCGATTCTCGGACCGGGCCTGGTCAATGGCGTCTTCGCGATCGCGGCGATCCTGGTCCCGGTCTTCGCGCGGCTGGTCGAAGGCGCCACGGTCGAGGTTCGCAATCTTCCCTATGTCGAGGCCGCCCGCTGCGCCGGCGCGTCCCAGTTGCGGATCATCCTGCGCTACATCCTGCCAAACGTGATGTCCGGCATCATCGTGCTGACCACGACCTGGCTCGGCATCGCCGCGCTTTGGATCACGGCGATCGGGTTCATCGGCCTTGGAGTTCAGCCGCCTACGCCCGAACTCGGAGCGATTCTGAACGACGGCCAGAACTACATCATGCTCGCCTGGTGGATCACGGTCTTCCCGGGCCTCTTCCTCTCGCTCTTCGTCGTCAGCGTGAACCTGATCGGCGACGGCCTGCGAGATGAACTCGATCCGACGCTCAATCGCGGCTGACGCCGCTTAAAAAAGGGGACATGGCGATGAACACAGGACTTCGTGGCTTCCTTCTGGCGGGGCTGTCGGCCCTCGCCATTTCGGGTGCGCAAGCGCAGGCACCCAACAAGAACGCCAAGCTGACGGTCGGCTGGGCCGAGCCGATCGACACGCTCAACCCCGCCACCACGGGTGCCCGCAACCAGGGGCCGTTGCTGGTCAACATCTTCGACACACTCGTCTGGCTGACGCCGGACTTCAAGGTCGAGCCGCTGCTCGCCAAATCCTGGACGATCTCTCCTGACGGCAAGACCTACAGCTTCGTCCTGCGCGAGGACGTGAAGTTCCACGACGGCACGGAGTTCAATGCCGAGTCCGTCGTCGCCAACATCAAATACGTCACCGACAAGGAGACGCCGGCCAAGGTCTCGATCGGGCTGCTCGGCCCCTGCAAGGAGGCCGTCGCCACCGGCAAGTACACCGTCGACATCAAATGCGCGACGCCTTACGCGCCGCTGCTGGGCCAGCTCGGCGTGCCTTATCTCGGCATGCAGTCGCCCGCGGCCATCGTCAAGTACGGCAAGGACCTCGGCCTGAACCCGGTCGGCACCGGGCCCTATTCCTTCGTCAGCTACGAGCCGAACCAGAGCCTCGTGGTCAAGCGCAACGAGGCCTATAACTGGAACCCCGCCTCGGTCGGCCATAAGGGCCCGCCCAACATCGCCGAGGTGAAGTTCCAGATCGTCACCAATCCGCAGGCACGCGTCAGCCAGTTCCAGAGCGGCCAGTCGCAGATGATGCAGCAGACGCCGGGCGTGCACTGGAACGCTATGCAGAAGATGGATCGCTTCACCGCGATCCCGGTGCCGATCACGGGGCTTGGCATCTTCGCGCCGGTCAACGCCAAGAAGTTCCCGACCGACGACGTCTCTGTGCGCCGCGCCATCCAGTACGCCATCGACAAGAAGGGTGTCGTCCAGCTTGCCGAGGCCGGTGCGATGCAGCCCTCGCTCACCCCGCTGCAGCCCTCGATGTTCGGCTACGACAAGTCGCTCGAGGCCATGTACCCTTATGATCCGGCCAAGGCCGAGGCCACCCTCAAGGAAGGCGGCTGGACCAAGAAGGACGGCTTCTGGGAAAAGGACGGCAAGCGCCTTTCCCTGACGCTGACCGCGATCTCGACCTCGACCTCCTATCCGCTGGTGGCCCAGGCCATCCAGAACTACCTCCAGAAGGTCGGCATGGAGGCCAATGTCCAGTTGCTCGCCCAGCCTGCCTGGCTCGCGGCCAACATCAACGGCGATATGTCATTGACGCCTCTGCAGTACATCGGCGTCGATCCAGACGCGCTCTCGGGTTGGTTCACGGCGGGCCAGTACTTCAACTGGAGCCACTACTCGAACCCGAAGCTCGACGCGCTGTTCAAGCAGGGCCGCGAAGAGGGTGACGCCGCCAAGCGCGTCGCGATCTACAGCGAGATCCAGAAACTTCTGATGGACGAGGCGGTGATGCTGCCGATCCGCCAGAACGTCGATCTCGTGATGACCTCGAAGAAGCTCACCGGCGTGACCTATTCGGGCGGTGGCTTCGAATATCTCGGCGCGGCTTCGCTGGCCGACTGAGCCCGATTGCGGAGTCGCTTCCCGCGGCTCCGCAATCCTCTCCTCCGATCAAGACACAACGCTCCGGGAGCGAATGCCGTGAAGACGCTGATCAAGGCCGCTCAACTCATCGACGGAACCGGCGCCGCTCCGATCAAGGACCCGGCCCTGGTCGTCTCCGGCGGCAAGGTCGAGGCAGTCCTTTCCGGTGCGGTCCCGGCGGAACTGGCGGGCGCCGAGATCCATGACTATCCCGGCGCGACCATCCTGCCCGGGCTGATCGATACCCATGTCCATCTTAACCTGCCCGGCGACGGCACCATTCTCGAAGACGCCGTGCGCGAGCCGGAAGGCGTGCTGGTCGCGACCTCGGCGCTGGCGACGGTCAAGGCCCTGAAGGCCGGCATCACGACGTTGCGCGACCTCGGCGCCAAGGGGCGCACCGCGATCGATGTCCGCCGCGCCCTGCAGCTGGGCCATGGCGACGGCGCCCGCGTGGTCGCCTGCGGCCAGGCGATCACCATCACCGGCGGCCATGTCTGGTATCTCGGCGGCGAGGCCGATGGCGTCGACGGCGTCCGCAAGAAGGTCCGCGAGATGATCAAGCTCGGGGCCGACTTCATCAAAGTCATGGCGAGCGGCGGCGGCACGGTCGGCACGCAATCCTGGAACCCGGCCTTCTCGCAGGAAGAGCTCAATGCCATGGTTGACGAGGCCCACCGCTTCGACCGAAAGGCGACCGCGCACTGCCTCTGCGCCCGCTCGATAGAGATGGCGATCGAGGCCGGCTTCGATCAGCTGGAGCATGCCGGGTTCATCGCCGATCGCACCGGCCGGCAGGTCTACGAGCCGGCCGTCGCCGAGAAGCTGGCGAAGTCGGGCATTCCCGTGACGGGCACGCTCGCGGTTGGCGGCGCCGTGCTCCGCGAACTGCGCGGGCGGCCGTCGCTTACCGAGACCGAAGCGGCCTTCCTGGCCCGCTGGGAGAAATCCGCAGCCCAGAATCTCGATCAGTTCCGCCAGTTGCGCCAGGCCGGCGTGAGCTTCGTCGCCGGAACCGATGCTGGCTGGCGGTTCACCCGCTTCGACGATCTGCCGCTCGAAATGGAGCTGATGCAGGAAGGCGGAATGACGGCGATGGAAACCATCGTGGCCGCAACGGGCTATGCTGCGAAGGTCATCGACATCGAGACACAGACCGGCAGTCTCAAGCCCGGTCTGGCCGCCGACGTCCTCGTTGTCGGAGCGGATCCCCTGGAACACCTCGCCGCTTTGCGCGACGTTCGCCTCGTCATGCAGGGAGGCAAGGTCCGGACGGCCTGAAGTCCGTACCGTGCCAGCTGAGCGCCGCATCATCGCGCGCGGCGCTGTTTATCCGAGCATTCAGCTTCTTGCGTGTCGATCCGTCGGCGACACGAGAAAGCAGGCGAGCCCTGAGAGGGCGCAAGCCAGGAAGCCAATGTCGAATCGAGACGTCATCGCCAGAGTCAACGCGAAGGTGGAAGGCGAGACGACGTAACCAAGAAAGATGACCAGGGTCGCCGCGGCGGAGGCCTCGCGAACGAGGCTCGGCGGGCAAGCCCGTGCGATTTCGGATAACTGGACGCCGTTCCAGCTGGAAACGGTGACACCTGCGACCGCCGCGATGACGCAATACGCTGCGAACGACCATTCCGGCGTTGCCAGGGCCAATGTCAGGGAGGTCATGCCTGACGCCAGCCCGATCACGCGCAACAGCATTCGCGGCGCGCCCAGCTTGTCCGACAGCCATCCAAGCAGAACGCGTCCAGCAACACTGGTCGCCTGCATCAGTGCGTACAGCGTTCCGGCAGTCTCGAGGCTGTAGCCAAGCTGAGAGACCGCATATGTCATCAGGTACGCGAACCAGATGCCCTGCCCCACCGCCAGGCAGGCGCCCGCCGCCGCCAGGCGGAACAAGGTCTTGGACGCCGTCAGCGTCCTGATTGGCGTCACCATATTGGAGATGGAGAGGATCACGCCCAACCCCAGCTTCAGACCCCTTTCCCGATCCCGGTCGAGCGCCTCCCGCATCGGCTGGACACTGGCGATGATCGCAAACACGAAGACCGCCGAGGCCAGGAGCGCGACGCGCCAACCGTAGGCTGCAGCGAGAGGCGGCAAGGCGAGGCCCGCTACCACGCCTCCGAGGGGTACCCCCGCCTGCTTGATCGAGAAGATCAGACTGCGGCGGGTCGGAGGCGCCGTGCGATGCAGGACATCGTTACCGGCGGGCGATGACGGCCCGTAGCCCACGCCAATAAGGAGAGCGGCGATACAGGCTGTTATCGTCCAGCTCGGCAGGAAGAGCGCGAGCCCCAGGATGCCGATCAGCAGCCCGACCTGCAGGGCTCTGACAGAGCCGAGGGCCCGCAGATAGGGCGCGCCCAAGGCAAGGAAGAGGATCGACCCAAGGGTGTTGAGGCTGGCGAGGTACCCCACCACCGAATCCGACCAGCCTCGCTCTTCGGCGAGGATAGGGGCGATCGTCGGAGGGATCCGGCTGAGAAAAGCCGTCGCCATCTGGACCGCCACCATTGTCGCGAGGGCAACCCGCCATGAAGGAGCGCTCTCGGTCCGAGAGTCATGAAGGTTCACGCTTTCAGCTCGCGCCAATGGAGGCAGGCAACGCCGTGGCTGTCTTCATACTCGAGCTTCGGGTCAACCTCGGCACAATCCGGCAGCGCGTGGGGGCAGCGCGTACGGAAGCGGCATCCGCTGGGCACATTGGACGGATCAGGTGGCTCGCCTTGCAGCGAGAAATTCTCGGTGACACGAGGCCCGCCGATGCGCGGCGCAGCCGATAACAGAGCCTGTGTGTAGGGATGACGGGGCGAGGCAAAAACCTCGGCGGTCCGTCCGATCTCAACGATCCTGCCGAGATACATGACGATGACGCGGTCACAGATCGACTGCACGACCGCGAGGTCGTGGCTGATGAACAGGTAGGTCAGGTCGAATTCCGACTTGAGGTCGCGGAACAGCCGCAACACGGTCGCCTGGACCGAAACGTCGAGCCCCGAGGTGGGTTCGTCGAAGATGACCAGTTCCGGCCCGAGGACCAGGATCCGCGCCAAACCGACTCGCCGTTGCTGGCCGCCGCTGATCTCGTGCGGATAAAGGTCGAGATGCTCGACGGGGAGTCCGACGGCCTTGACGATCTCCCTGACCTTCTCCTCCCGCTTCTCGCGCGGCCAGTCCGTGTGGATGATCAGGGGCTCGTGGAGGGAACGGCGCAGCGTCCAGCGGGGGTCGAGCGAAGCGCCGGGATCCTGATAGACATACTGAAGACGCGCACGGATTCTCGCAGCGCGCTTCTGGCCCGGCGAGGCGATCCTCTCGCCCATCATCCGGACTTCACCCTCGCTGGGCTCATGAATGCCCATGAGCGTCTTGCCAAGCGTGGACTTGCCACAGCCGGATTCGCCGACAATTCCCAGGATCTCACCCGGCTCGACCGCGAAGGAGACATTATCCAGCGCGCGTAGACTGCCGACCTGCCGGTTCAGGAAACCTCGAACCGGAAAGTGCCGGGCCAGATTGTCCACTTCCAGGATTGCGGGATTGCTGCCTTCAGACATGCGCCGCCTCCGCCTTGGCCAACCAGGGATGGTGACACGCAATGGCGTGGCCATCGGCACCGGTCATCAGCGCCGGCCTGCTCTCGTGACAGATCTCCGTTGCGCGAGGGCAGCGTGGATGGAAGCGGCAACCATCGGGCGCCTTGAGAGGGCTTGGAACGCCGCCAGGGATACCGACAGGGTCGCGTCCGGGTGACGGAAGGCTTTCGAGCAGCATCCGCGTATAGGGGTGGCGGGGGTCGGCGAAGAACTGCTCGCGGGGAGCGATCTCCGCTGTCTGCCCGGCATACATCACGACGATCCGGTCACAGATTTCCCAGGCCGCACCGAGATCGTGTGTCGTGAACAGGACTGAAACGCCTCGTTCCACCGCCAACCGCCGCAGCAGCCCCAGAATCTGCGCCTGAACCGTGACATCCAGAGCCGTTGTCGGCTCGTCGGCGATAATCATGCGAGGCTGGGGGAGCAGCGCCATGGCGATCATCACCCGCTGGCGTTGGCCCCCGGACAGCTGATGAGGATACTTGTTCAGGATGGCCTTCGGTTGGGGCAGCTGAACCGCATCGAGCATGGCGATGGCGCTGGCCTCGTCGGCTTTGCGCGAACGACCAAACCTTCCGCTTCCATCCCGCGGTGCCTTGAAGCGCATCAGGTCCTGGATCTGGGTGCCGATCCTGAACAGGGGATTGAAGCTGGCGAAGGGATCTTGCGGGACGAACGTCACGACGCGACCGCGCAGGTGCTCGGCTTCCTTGTTCCCTCGCAGCATATCGACGCCATCAAGCCGGATATGACCGCTGTTGATCTCTGTTTGACCTTCGGGCAGCGTTCCCAGGATCGCCCGAGCAAGCGTTGACTTGCCGCAGCCGGACTCTCCGACCAAGCCGACGATCTCTCCCGGCCTTACGCTGAGATCGATCCGGTCCAGGACCTTGGCAATGCCCTTTTCGGTTCGGAAGCCCAAGGACAGGGCCTGGATATCGAGGAGGCTGTTCATGATCAGACGCTGCGCCGCGTGCGCGGATCAAGAATGTCGCGCAGGCCGTCGCCAAAGAGATTGAACCCCAAAACCGTAAGGAAGATCGCGACGCCCGGAGCGAGCGCGTACCACCAGGCTTCGGGCAGGAACTCCCGGCTCTCTGCGATCATCCGGCCCCATTCGGGTGTTGGTGGTGGAGCGCCGAGCCCGAGAAAGCCAAGCGTTGCGGCGGTCAGGATCGTCGCGCCCATGCCGATCGAGGTTCGAACGATGATCGGCGAGGCGATGTTCGGCAGGATGTGCAGGACGATGACGCGCCATGGCGATGCGCCGAGCGCGACGGCGGACTCAACGAAGACCTCATTCCGCATGGACCGCGTCTCGGCATAGACCAATCGCGCCCAGAACGGCCAATAGGTCAGAGAGAGAGCCAGGATGACGTTTTCGATGGACGGTCCGAGCGTCTGCGCGATCGCGATCGCCAGAACGATCTGAGGCACAGCCAGGAAGATCTCGGCGATCCGCATCAGCGCATCGCTGACCCAGTTCTGGTAATAGCCGGCGACGAGGCCAATCGGCACGCCGATGATCAGCGCCGAGCCGACGGCAATTCCGGCCAGCATCAGTGTGATCCGGGCGCCGAAGAGCAGCCGGCTGAAGATGTCGCTGCCCATCCGGTCAGTCCCGAAGAGCGCCGTGCCTGAGGGCGGCTGAAGCCGATTGCCGATGTGGAAATCGAAGACGTCGTTGGGAAAGGGAGCCAGCAGCGGCGCAAACAGCGCAGCCAGCACGAGAAGAGCCAGCAGGCTCAACCCGATGAAGGCAGCCCTGTCCCGGGCGAAGCGCTTGAGGAGATCCATCACGCGGCCCCCCGCGGATCGATCGCAGCCTGAAGCATGTCCACCAGCAGATTGATGAAGACGAACAACGCACCCGTGCAGAGCGTGAAGCCCATCACGGCGTTGTAGTCGGACTGCAGGATCGAGCGCACGGCATAAGCGCCCAGACCCGGCCAATCGAAAACGGTCTCGACCACGACCGCGCCGGCCAGGAGGATGCCGAAGATGAGGCCAAGCTGCGTCACTGTCGCGGTCAATGCCATGCGCAGCACGTATTTCCAGACGATCAGGCGGCGCGGAAAACCCATCGCCGTCTGGTAGGCGACGGACGGCGAGTTGATGACGCCGATCACGCCGTTTCGGGTGAAGCGGACGACCGTCGCCGCGGCAGGCAGGGCAAGCGTCAGCGTGGGCAGAACGATGTGCCTCAAGGCAGAGCCGATCATCTCGCGGTCGCCCTCGATCAGCGCGTCGACCAGCATGAGGCCTGTGACCGTCTCTGGCGGAAATCCCTCTATGCGACCGGAAAGCGGCAGCCATCCGAGTTTCATGGAGAACAGGAACTGGAGTTGCATCGCCAACCAGAACGATGCGACCGCCAGACCGGAAACCGTCACGACGCGAAGCACGTGGTCGATCCAGGAATTCCGGTGCAGGCCGCAAAAGACTCCAAGCGGAATGCCAATAAGGCCGGCGATCAGGACGGCGAAGATGGTCAATTCCAGCGTTGCGGGCAGACGCGACGCCAGATCGTCGACGATGGGCTGCTGGGTGAAGAGGCTTGTGCCGAGATTGCCCTGCGCGATGTCGCGCAGGTAGTTCACGAACTGGACCGGCAATGGCTTGTCGAAGCCAAACCGCTCGCGCACCTGTTGCACCTGTTCGGCCGAAGCATTCTCCCCCGCGGCCAAGACCGCGGGGTCGACGGGGATCACGCGCGACAGCAGGAATACGATCGCAAGCAAGCCTACGAGCGTCGGCACGAACCAGAGCAATCGGTTCGCCACCATTGACAGCCAGTTCATGGCGATGCCTTCGGTTGGAGACGTCGGGGACCGCTCAACGCTTGAGGGATGCCCAGCGAATGTCCTGGCCGTTGCTGACCGGCGAAAAGCGAATTCCCTCGACCTTGCTCGAATAGGGGCCGTACCAGCGGGTGTTGTAAACGAAGATGCCGGCGGCATCGTCGTTCACCATCTGGGTCATCTCCTCGTAGAGCTTGCGGCGTTCTCCCTGATCTGCGGAGACGAGCGCGCGATCGAGCCGCTTATCGAATTCAGGGTTGCTGTAATACGAGAAGGTTCGTGTGCCGTGATAGCGCGTGCCATAGAGCTCACCGACCCAGTTATTGGGATCGACGTAGTAGGTGCTCTTCCACAGCGGCACGATATCGGCCTGAGTGTCGGCCTTGCGCATACGGCTGGAGACGACGGACCAGGGAGAGACCTCGACCACGACCTCGACGCCGATCTGGCGCAGCGTGTTCTGGAACAGCGTCGCGGCCTGTTCGGATTCGCTGAACCCGGCAAGAGCATTGATGGTGATGGGCCGCAGCGGCTCCGTGACCTTCTTCAGTTCTTCGCGGGCCTTGTCCAGGTTGTAGCTGTAGCCTTTGAGATCGGCCGGCGTGCCCCAGATGTTGTTGGGGTTCGGTCCCGGATTGCGCGAGACCGAGTCCTTCATGATGCTCTTGATGAAACCGTCGTAGTCAAAGGCATAGGCCAGCGCACGGCGGAAGTTAGGATTGTTCATCGGCGGCTTGGTGCAGTTCAGCGCCAGAATGAAGACGCGCATCGATTCCTGCTCGATGATCTGAACATTGCTCGACTGCCGGAGCCGCTGGATCTGATCATAGGGAAGGTAGCCATCAGCGCCCTGAAAGTCGCCGCGGATCAGACCGAGCACGCGGGTGTTCGTCTCAAGAACCGTACGGAATTCCAGGTCATCGAAAGGCTGACCGGTCCAGCCTGCGAAATGGTCGGCGAAGCGGCGTGCGGTGAAGCCTACGGCCGGATCATGCCGGCGCAGTGCATAGGACCCGGAGCCTGCCTCATTCCGAGCGAGCCAGGCCTCACCCCAATCTCCGTCCTTCTCATTGGCCTTCACCAACGCGCTGTTCACCACGAGGATGTCGGGCACAGTCGTGAGAAAGATCGCCGACGGGTCACTCAGATTGAAGACGACCGTGTGCGGATCCGGCGCCTGCGTCGAGCCGGGCTTGATGTTGTCGAGATAGAGACTTGCCGGCCCTTTCTTGAGCGCGAGGATGCGCTCGATCGAATAGACGACATCGGCAGAGGTCAGCGGTTTGCCATCGTGAAACTTGGCATTCTGACGCAACTTGAACGTATAGACCTTGCCGTCATCCGAGACCGTATGGCTCTCCGCGAGCCAAGGGATCATCTTCGGCGGGTTATCGACCCAGCGATAGAGCCCGTCATAGAGATTGAACCGCGTAGCGGCGCGAGCCGTATCGAAGATGGTATGGGGGTCCAGGTTATCGTAGGGGCTGTTATTCGCATAAACGAACTTGCCGCCAGCCTGGGCAGAAGCTCCCTCGAACGAGAGCGACGTCAGGGCCACCGACCCAAGAACCGTCTTAAGCGCGTCTCTCCGTGTCGTCGTCATGCCGTCCCTCCATTGTCGTCGTGTTTCAAGGACTGCCGGTCACCGAAACGACCTGGCCTGTGATGAAGTCCGCATAGTCGGACGCGAGGAACATGACCGTGTAGGCGATGTCCTGCGGGGTTCCCGAGCGACGTCGTGCCGTATTGGCGATCATGCTTTCCTGCCGCTCGGCGGAGTATGACTGCCACTGACGTTCATAGTCCGGGCTGGTTCGCTGAAACCCTGGAGCAACCGCGTTGACCGTAATTCCGAACGGGCCAAGCTCCTGCCCGAGCTGGCGCGCCAGCCCGATCTCGCCGGCCTTGGCCGAAGCATAAGCCTGGATGCCGGTAAGCGAGGTGCGCAGCCCGGCACCGCTGGCTATCAGGACGATCCGCCCCTTGCCGCGGGCCTTCATGCCGCTGCAAACCGCCTGAGACGTTAGAAAGGCGCCGGTCAGATTGACGTCGAGCACAGCCCGCCAGTCGGCCTCTTCGACGTCCTCCAGCGGCTTCGCGCTTTGCCCGAGAACGCCGCCAGCGACATACACAAGGACGTCGGGTGCGCGTCCGCTGATCCTCTCCGCTTCGGCAGCCCATCCGTTGACCGCTTTCTTATCGAGCAGGTCGAGCTGTGTCGGATGCGCCGGCAGGCCAGCCATCTCCTCCTTGAGCCGATCCGCCGCGAAAACGTTGGCCCCCCTGGCGGCGAATTCCTCGACGATGCCTCGGCCGATGCCGCGGGCGGCTCCGGCCACCAGCACGGTCTGGTTCGCGAACTCGATGTTCATGCCGCATCCTCCATGGGGCGAGGCACGATCTGCGGGTACTGCAACAGAATCTCGGCATAGGCCCGTTCCAACGCCGCGATCGGATCGGCTTCGGCGGCTCCATCGGCGTTCACCGCCGCGAAGATCTCGTGCTTGATGAAGAAGCGCCACTCGACGGGCAGCGCGAACAAGTGCTGCGCCAGCCGGTCCCAAACCGCATCCGACCAAATGCGCTCGAAGCTCAGTCTCTCGGGGTCGAAGGTCATACCTTCGATATTTTCCCGGGGCGCTGATCGCAGGGCGTTGGTGGCCGCCTCGTCCACGACGCCGTCCTTGACCACGACGCCATAGGCCCTGGCGCCGCTTTCAGTGACCTTGCCCCCGAGGACGTCCTGCAGAACCTCTTGAACGGGACGTTCGAAGGGATCACCCCAGCCACCTGCGCCTGCCGCTGAAATCGTCAGCACGTCGCCCGGCGCGCATCGGACCACGTCAGTGTTCCCCAGATCCTCCGGCTTCGCGTTGCCGTTGACGCGCTGGAAACCGCAGGTCGAGCCTGGCAGCCCGCCTTCGAGGCCCCAGCAGGAGAAGCGAACGCGGTCGCGGTTGCGGGCGGTCACGACCGAATTCGGCGTGAACATCTGGAAGGTCATCTGAGCCGCGAGGCCGCCGCGGTAGCGCCCCGGGCCGCCGGAATCCGGAACGAGCTCATAGCTCCGGACGCGTATCGGCACCTCGGCCTCGGTGATCTCGACGGGCGTGTTCTTCAGGAAGGAGTTAGAACCGTCCTGCCCATCCTCGAACGAACTGCCGCCGCCGCCGCCTGTGATCGGGTTGATGGAGGCCATGGCCAGGCGCCCCGTGCGACTGTCGGTGGTGCGCACATTCAGGATACCGCCACCGCCCGCTGGGCCGGCTGGCAGCCGATCGGGCATCGCGCGCGAGAAGGCACCGATCACCATTCCCTGGATGCGTACGCAGGTCAGGCTGCGCATGCCCGTAGCCGCAGGGTAGACCGGATTGACGACGGACCCCTCCGGCAGGATGCACTGAACTGGGCGCAGAAGCCCCATGTTGAGCGCGACCGTTCGGTCGAGCGAGTAGACGACGTAGTTGTAGCCCACGAGCGGCAGGATATGGCGCGGTAGCCCGCCGGTCGGCATGTTCAGGGCCGACTGCAGCTGTGGGTCACTGCCCGTGAAGTCGAAGATGGCTTCGTCGCCCCGAACCTTGACCGACAGTTTCAGGCGGCACGGGACCCCGCCGGGGCTATCTTCGTCGATGTAATCGGTGAACTCGTAGTCACCGTCCTGCATCGAGGCGAAGAGCTGGCGCGCCTGCCGCTCTGCCAGATCGAGCACGCCATAGGTCGCGGCACAGACGGTGTCGGCGCCAAAGCGAGCAATCGCCTCCCGGATCTTGCGTTCGCCGGTCTTGAGGGATGCGATCTGCGCCTTCAGGTCACCCCAATTCTGATCTGGCATGCGCACGTTGCGCAGCATGATGCGCAGCACGCTCTCGTCCATCACCCCAGCTTCGACGAGCTTCATGGGCGGAATTCGAATTCCCTCCTGCTGCACCTCCGTCAGCGCGCGGGACAGCGAAGCCGGCACCGCCCCGCCCATATCGGTGTTGTGAATATGGCCCACAGCGAAGCAGACGAGCCGATCTTCATGGAACACCGGCATCCAGAGATGGATGTCGGGAGCGTGGGTGCAGACATAGCCGGAGTACGGATCGTTGGTGATGCAGATGTCACCAGGCTTGTAGTCCGTGATGGCGTCGATCGCCCCCTTGTAGTCGAGGCCGATGAACCAGGTCGCGCCGAGGTCCTTCGGGCTGGCGAAGGTTTGCCCGCATGGCGTCGTCAGCCCGCTGGTGAAATCTTCCGTCTCCTTGACGAAAGCGGAATGGGCCGTCCGCAGAAGTGTGAATGCCATGCTCTCGGCCGCAGCCTCGAAATGGCTCTTCAGGATCTGCAGCGTGACAGGATCCAGCGCCACCATCAGATCGCACTCCGCTTCAAGATCAGATTGCCGAAGCCATCGACATGGCCCTCGAAACCGGGCGGGGCCCAGGTCGTGGTGTCATCCTGCAAAATCACGGCCGGGCCAGCGAAGGACGAGCCCGGGGACAGTTCGTTTCGATCGAAGAGCCCGGCCTCGATCGCCGCCCCCTGATGGACGATCGGAACCCGCTTCATGGGCTGCGCCTTCTGCAGCTTCAGGCCTTGTTCCGCGAACTCGGGCTTGGGCGTGACGCCGGCAATGACCACACGAAGCGCAACGATCTGCACGTCCGCAGCTTCATCCGAGTGATCGTAGATTTCCGCGTGGCGCTTATGAAAGGCTGCTGCAATGGCGGCATGGTCGCCGTCGACGATCCAGGCCTCCTCCAAAGGAGTCTCGATCTCGTAGGACTGACCCCGGTAGCGCATGTCGGCCGTAATCGACAGCGTGGCCTCGCCGGCATAGCCCTGCCCTTCGAAGAGCCAGGCGCGAGCTTCATTGGCGAGTTCGACCATCGCCTTGCGCAAGCCATCGAACGAATGCGGTCCGACATCGAGGAAGACCACGCGCACGAAGTCCGAACGCAGATCGGCAAGCAGGCCTCCAAGGGCGGCGAGCACACCTGGCGTTTGAGGGATGATGACCGACTGCATCCCCATGGCATCGGCCAGGAGGCAGCCGAGCATGGGGCCCGCGCCACCGAATGCCAGCAGTGCGTAACCGCTCGGCTCTTCGCCAACCTGAGAGAACAGCCGGCTGGTTTCGCGATACATATTGGCGATCGCGAGCTGGATGATGGCTTCAGCCGCGCGTTCCGACGAGCGGTCGAGACCTCCAGCGATGGGCGCAAGCGCAGCAAGCGCTCGGGACCGGTCGACGTTGACGGCGCCATATCCGAGCTCGCCGGCACCCAGGACGCCGATTGTCGCGAAGGCATCGGTGATCGTTGCGCGCTCGCCACCGCGGCCATAGCAGGCCGGTCCAGGAGTGGATCCTGCGCTTTCAGGCCCGACGCGTAAGACACCCAACGCGTCCACGGACGCAATCGAGCCTCCGCCGGCCCCGATCGAGGACACCGACACCGTCGGAAGATAGATCGGATACTCCCCGACGAGCTCGCCGGAGCGGAAGTCAGGCATCCCATCCTTGAGGAGCGCGACGTCCGCGCTTGTGCCGCCGATGTCGAGGCTCATGACTCTGGAAAAGCCGGCCAGCCTCGCTGTGAAACCTGCGCCGATCACACCTGCGGCCGTGCCGGATAGCAGCATCTCGATGCTGCGCACCTTGCCGGCCGCGGCGGTCATGACGCCGCCATTCGACTTGGTGATCATCGGAGCGGGAACGACACCCCGCTCGATCAGAGCATCCTCGAGGCGGCCGATATAATGGGACACCCGAGGCTGCACCGAACCATGGATGCAGGCCGTGATAGTGCGCTCGTATTCCCGGACGATGGGCCAGATGTCGGCGGAGCAGAAAACCGGCAAGTCGGGGCGCAGCCGCTCGATCTCGGCTTTGACCAGCCGTTCATGGGCGGGGTTCTTGTAGCTGTGCAGCAAGGCGATCACGATCGCCTCGGCGCCGCGTGATTCCAATCGACGCAGGACGGCAGCGATCGCAGCCTGATCCGGAACGACCTCTGCAACGCCATCCGCATTGATACGCTCCGGCAGCGGAGCCACGCGGTCTCGCGGCACCAAAGGAACCGGTCGGCGCGAGAACAGATCATAGGGATCCGGGATCTTCAGGCGCGCGAGTTCCAGGACATCACGAAAGCCTTCGGTGACGATGAGCCCAAGCTTCGCGCCCTTGCCCTGAATGATGCTGTTCACGCCCACCGTGGAGCCATGGGTGAAGTAGCTGACCTGCGAAGGCGCAATGCCGAAGCGCTTCTCGATCTCATCCAGCCCCTGAAGGACCTCAGCTCCAGGCGCGTCCGGGCGCGACAGAACCTTGAGCGTCCGCAGATTCAGCGTCGCTTCGTCGAGGACGCTGAAATCAGTGAAGGTGCCGCCGATGTCGACGCCAATGCGATAGCCCATCTGTCAGCTCCGGCCGTTGGCGGCTGACGGGGCCGGCGCGCCAAGACCGGCTTGATCTGCGCAATAGCGACAAATCTCCTCGTGCGTCGCGAACCAGACGGAGCCCTTCGCTTTCGCCGCTCTGATCACTTCGTCGAGAATGAAAATCCGTGAGCGGTGTCCGGTGATGTGCGGGTGCATCGTCAGCTGGAAAAGCCCCCCCTCCTCCGCAGCGAGGTCGAGTTCGCGAAGGAAGATATCGAGCACCATGGGCGGTCCACTGTGAGGCCGCAGCCCCTTGAAGCGATCCATGCCGAAGTAGACGGCATCGTCCCGGATCCACTCCACCGGCAACTCCACGATCCCGGTCGGCTGCCCCTCGTCGAGAAGCTCGTAGGGCTCGTCGTCCGCCATCAGCGAAGAATCGTAGAGCAGCCCCATTTCGCGAACGATCTTCAGCGTCCACGGGCTGAAATCCCAGGATGCGGTCCGCATGCCCTTCGGCTCGCGGCCGGTGAGCTTCGTCAACGTGTCGCGGGCGCGCAGTGCCAGATCGCGCTCAGTATCGTAGTCGAGCACTGAATTGAGCTCGTGTATCCAACTATGGATCGCGACCTCGTGTCCTGCATCCGCAACTGAACGGGCTTCCGGGTCATGCAGAAGCGCGGCGACGGCTGGCATGAAGAAGCTCGCCGGGACGGAATGACGGGCGAGCGTCGCCAGGATGCGCGGAATGCCAGAGCGATTGCCGTATTGGCCCTGGCTGAGCTTCGAGTAGGAGCGCCCGCCCTCCCGGAGCTCGTTCGTCTCGTGATCGGAGTCGAAGGACAGCGCGACGGCGAATTTGGCGCCGTTCTTCCAAACTCCAGGCTTCAGCGTACGCCCTGCCCGGACATGGCTCACGACCTGCCGCCAGGTCTCCTCACTCCACGTCCAGGGCTTGGTGTCGGGGGGCAGCGTGACGTTCATTGGGATCACTCAGCGATTGAACTGGAACCCATCCACCACGATGTCTTGGCCCGTGATGAAGCAGGGGGTCGAGGTTGCTAGGAACGTGACGAGCTCGGCCACGTCGTCGGGCTTGCCCATTCGCTTCAATGCGATGCCGGCATCGGCGATAGCGGGGCCGCGAGCGCGGGTCAGCGTGTTGCCGACTTCCGTCTCGATGATGCCCGGGCAGACGGCGTTGATGAGGATCTCCGGGCCGAGTTCCTTGGCGAGGGCCCGGGTCATGCCGATGATCCCCGCCTTTGCGGCGGCGTAGGCGAACCGGCTGACCGCCGCCGTCACTCCGCCCGAGTGCGCGTTCAGGGACGACATCGAGACGATGCGACCGCTGCCCTGGCGCTGCATGATGGGCGCGACGGCTTGAATGTAATTGAAGCAGCTCTTCAGATTGAGAGCGATCGTGTGGTCGAATTCCGCTTCGGTGATTTCGAAGATGCCCTTCGGCATTCCCCGCCCGGCATTGTTCACGAGAACATCGACGCGGCCCCATTGCGCCGCGACCTCGCTCACAACCCGATTGGCTTCTGCGATAGAAATGACGTCGGCATGAAAGACCAGCGCGCGGCGGCCAAGCGATTTTATTTCGTCGGACGTGCGAGAAAGCTCCATCTCCAACAGATCAACGAGCGCAACGTCTAAGCCCGCCCTGGCAAGCGAGAGCGCGCAAGCGCGGCCAATACCTCTAGCGCCGCCCGTGACGATCGCCACAGGCGCTACGTTATTGGAATTCATAAGATTCCCTCTTTCAAGAGTGTTGATTTCCTCTTGATTAAGATGGAGCCTATCGCCGGCAAATTGGTTCGCCAAGGGAGATTCGGTTCACATCCATGAACACCGAGGTCAAGTCCGCGGCACGCGTGTTGGACCTGCTGGAATATCTCGCAGGCTGCGCCGAGCCCGTGAAATTGAAGGAAATCGTTGCGGCGCTGGGGTTCCCCAAGAGCAGCGCGCACGCCTTGGCACAGACGCTGGTCTCACGCGGCTATGCAATCCAGGATGCGACCGAGCGCTACGTCCTTGTCCACGCCAGCCGCCACCAATCGGCGGCACGAGCCTTGGAGGCACGCCTGCTCTCCGCCGCACATCCGATCATGGAACAACTGCGCGAGGACACGGGCGAAACCGTCATGCTGGCGGTGCTGACGACACGAGGCGATTGCCGACGCATTGCAAAATGCGTGAGCCGACAGGCGGTCCGTTTCGATGTCGAAATCGATGCTCCCTCGGAATCCTATTGCTCTGCCACTGGCCGCCTTCTGCTCGCACATTGGGACCCTGCCCTTGCAGATGCTCACCTGGCCAAAGCGAACCTCCTCCCAAGGACGCCTAGGACAATCACGGATCCAGATGTCATCAGAGGAATGTTTGGGCCGATCCGCGAGCAGGGGATGGCCATTTCGGACGAGGAGCATGTGGCCGGCTCCATCGGTCTAGCCGCCCCGATTTGGGGACGAGAGGGCAAGGTCGTGGCGGCACTCAATTTGGGCGTCGTGGCGCTCAGATATCACGCCCGTTCATCCGAACTGATTCAGTTGCTCAAGGATGCGGCCGCCCGGATCAGCGGCCGACTGGGCCACAAAGTCAGCTAGCGCCCATTGCCGTCGTTCTCGTCGCATTTCCGGCTTAGAACGCGCGCGCCTGACGAGAAACCTGGTCTGCGGGAGCAGCAGCTCTCCGCTATCTGTTCTCGAGTATTTCGATTTTTCGACGTCTGTTTCTCGTACAACAGCGCTTTGCCCAGGCCAGAGCAGCCGGCGGGCAGCGTGCCTGGAGCCACCTTCGAGAAGTCCGCTTTCGGGTAAGGAGCCAAAGTCCGCTTGTGGCGCGATCCGGCCAGATTGGGCTGCTTTGGTGGATGTCGGCTTCCGACCAGGACGGCCGTTGAAGCGCTGACGGCTTTCCGTCAGCGCGGCGCCAATTCCGGACCTTCAGAAGGCGCCAGGATGCAGACATTGCACCCTGCATGCACCGTTTCCTCAGCGATAGCTGCCGTCTCGACAAGTCGGCAGCTATCGCTTTTTCGGAAGCGAACGCCTTAACCCGATGAGCACTCGGATCGCCGTAACATGTTTGGGTTGTTCTCGATCCGAGGTGCCCTATGGGCTCAGTGTGGCAGGCCTTTTGCGAACGAACCGCTTCGGGAGCATGGCTCGAGCCGCGCATCATCACATTCGCCACGACCCTCTCGATGCTTGGCACCGCAATCTCCTTTGGGGCTATCGTCGCGACCGCGACCGGCACCGTCGATCTGTTCGGTCGACCGCTCGGCACCGACTTCTCCAGCTTCTGGACCGCCGGGAGCATGGCATTGGAAGGCCAGGCCCCTGGGGCCTATGTCTGGGAGCTCCACCGCGCCGTGCAAACGCGCCTTCACCGGACCGACATGTTCTTCCCCTGGAGCTATCCGCCCAGTTTCCTGATGGTTGCCGCGCTCCTTGCGCTGCTACCCTACACGCTGGCGCTTCTCGTCTGGCAGGGCGTCTCGGCCCTCGCCGCAATCGCGGTCTTTCGCGCCATCCTGCCGTCCGGTCGGGCGCTGCTGGTGGCGGCCGGATTTCCGGCCATCCTGATCTGCCTTGGCCACGGTCAGACCGGCTTTCTGACGGCGGCCTTGCTCGCGGGCGGCGTCGTCCTGCTGCAACGTTTCGAAATCTGGGCGGGTGTTCTGTTCGGTTTGCTCGCTTACAAGCCGCAGCTCGAGCTACTTGTCCCCTTCGTGCTCATCGCCGGCGGGTATTGGCGCGCGATTGCGTCGGCGGCCCTCACCGTCATTGTCACGGTCGGCCTTTCCGTTGCTCTCTGGGGCTGGCCGGTCTGGCAAGCATTTCTCGATTCAGTGCCGATCACGCGCGCGATCGTATTCGAAACCGGCAATACCGGCTGGCATAAGTTCCAGAGCGTTTTCGCCTGGGCGCGCATGTGGGGCGGTTCGGTCCCGCTCGGCTACGCTGCCCAAGGCTGCGTATCGGCGATGGTTGTGCTCGTATGTGTCCTGGTCTGGCGTTCGCGCACGAGCCACAACCTCAAAGGAGCGGCGCTGCTCAGCGGGGCGCTCCTGTCCTCGCCCTATGTCCTCGACTACGATTTCATCGTGTTCGGAATGGCGCTCGCCTTCTTTGTCGCCCATGCGCTCGAAACCGGATTTCGGCCCTGGGAAAAGACGCTTGTCGCCTTCGCCTGGTTCGTGCCTGGACTCGCTCGCGTCGCGGCGGGAGAGGCCTTGATTCCGCTCGGCTTCCTGACGCTCGCGGGCTTCTTCGTCTGGGTGCTCAGTCGCTCCCGCGCTGACCGGCGCACACGCGTTGCCGCTCTTCAATCTCCGCCATACCAGGCGGCCATCCCATAGGGGCGCGGGTGGCAATAGGCTTCGGCCCGGCCGAGTATTTCGTCCTGATGGTCTTCGCCCTCGCGACGCTCGGCTCGATGGTCGGCAGCCAGCCGGTCAAGACCCTGATCGGCTGCGTTCTCGGCCTGATGTTGGCGACGGTCGGTCTGGATGCGACCTCCGGCGCCTATCGCTTCACCTTCAACGGCCCGGAACTCGGGGACGGCATCGATTTCGTCGTGCTCGTGATCGGCCTATCGATCTCCGAAGCGATGATGATGCTCGAGAGCCATGCGGCGGGGACGGCCCTGATCGGGAAAGTCGGCCGGACATTCGCCCGCATGAAGGACATCACCTTTTCGACGGGCGCGACGCTGCGAGGCTCGTTCATCGGCTTCGTGGTGGGCGTGCTTCCCGGCACGGGAGCCTCCGTCGCCAGCGCCGTCTCGTATACGCTGGAGCAACGCGCTCGCCATCAGTGGTGGTGACCTGGGGATCCTCTTCCAGAGCACCATCCCGATGGTTCTGTGGTCGCTGGCCGTGTTCGTCGCAATCGGTCCGTGGCTGCTGCACCGCTGGTCGACGCGTCGTCGACTTTCAGTCGAGGCTCATACTTAGACCACGAAAACGGCCCCGGCGGTAAACCGGGGCCGTATCTCGTTTCAGATTACCGCGCTCGATCAGACGACCGGCGGCCGATAAGGGCCGGCATTCTCGTCGAAGCGCTCCCAGCCGCCCGCCCGGTACTCGGCCTCGCGGGCCGTCCGGTCGATCGGCGTCGCGCCATCGAGGATCGCGCTGATGGTGGCCTCATGCTCCGGCTCCGTGCGAACGGAGACGATCGAGCCACCACGACGGACGGTCTCGGCGTAATAGCCGGCTTCATCCCTGTCATGGCCTTCGCTGATGAAGGAGCCGACGAGGCCGCCGGCGGCGGCGCCAGCGACAGCGCCGGCGGCCGTCGAGGCAAGCCAGCCTGCGGCGACGACCGGGCCGACGCCCGGGATAGCCATGATGCCAAGCCCGGCAAGAAGGCCGGCGGCACCGCCGACGCCGGCGCCGATGCCTGCGCCTTCCTCGGCATTGGTCTCGCCGGACTTGCCGTCACGGCCGACGAGGCTGATGTCGCTCGAGGACACGCCGGCGGCCTCCAGCTGCTCGACGACCGAGCGGGCGGTGGCGTGGCTGTCATAGGAACGGGTCAGGGTGCGGGTCATATCGTTCTCCAGGTTCGGGGCGGTGGGCCGGATTAGTTGCGCGTGATGTTGCCGCGGTAGTCGACGGAGACGCTGACCTGGGCGCCGGAGTGCATGGCCGTGCCCTTCCAGACGCCGTTGTCGTCCTTCTTCAGGGCGCCGACATTCGAGTAGCCATTGGCCTCCAGCCGGCTCTTGGCCTGGCCCTCCGTGAAGCTATTCGCACCCGGCAGCGGGGCGTTCTTGTCGACCTGGGAATTCGGTGTCGGGGCCGTGGTGGACGTTTGAGCCATGGCGCCGAAGCTGGCGGCGGAAGCGATCAGGGTGGCGATGAACAGCTTTTTCATGCTGGTCTCCTGTGAGGCATGCGGCATGGCCGCGATGCAGAATCCAACGGCAGATTGACTCGAAAGGTTCCGGCCCGAGCGGCGGAAACTCGAAGCCCGAGATCGGGTTAGGTGAGCACGCAGGTCGAGGCCCAATCCGAAAGCGGAACCCGTGCCGACCGGCGCGGTTCATCGTGCAGAATGCAGGCGAGGAGTGTGAAGGCGATGGACAGGCCGGTCATCCGGGACGAGCCCGATCGGAACCGCTTCGTCATGGACGTTCCCGGCGGCGAAGCCTTCGCCACATACCGGCGCGTGGACGACTATCTCGTCATTTCCCACACCGAAGTGCCGCGGTCATCGCGGGGGCTGGGGCTCGGATCCCAACTCGCGGAAGCGCTCTTCGACCATGCGCGCGGGCGCGGCCTGCGGATCGTTCCCGCCTGCTCGTTCATTGCGGACTGGGCGAGCCAACATCCCGAACATCAGGACGTTCTCGCCGGCCCTTCATAGGAACGGCAAGCGCCTTTGCCCGTTCGTAGCTATCGAGCACGAGGAAACCGCCATGGACCATTCCAACCATATCCGCCTGACCACCGCCGAGCTGATCGCCGGCATCCTCGAGGGAGCGACGATCTACGGACCGGGCGACGAAAAGATCGGCTCGGTTTCCCATATCCATGGCGCCTGGCCGAAAGCGCTGGTCGTGATCGACGTGGGCGGCTTTCTCGGTATCGGCAGCAAGCCCGTGGGCGTGCCTCTGAACGAGCTCGAGTTCATGCGCGACGAGGATGGCAACGTCCATGCCGTCACGAACTGGACCAAGGACGAGCTGAAGGCGATGCCCGAGCACGTCGACCCCTAGGGGCAGATTTCCAGCCGCGAGGGGCGGAGGGCGAGAAGTCCCGGTCGGCGGCGTGCCGGCATGGAGTTCGGTCAGCTCCGAAGACACCAAAATCAACACCGCAGGATTGGCTTTCGCCCGGAAACACGGAATCCTCTCCAGCTCGTGCTATTGCCGTGATTCACTGCCGGCTTTCCAGGATCGCGGATGCGAATGTCAGGTCGAGATACGACAGGGACTTCCGCGACAGGCACATCGTCGCGCGTCATTGCGATGGCGCTGATCGCCATCATCCTTCTGCCGGGCGTCATGTTCGCCGCGCTGCTGATGCATCGCTATTCAGTCGCAGAGCGAGCCCGCTTCGAGCAGGACGCCCTTTCCACGGCGCGTGCGGCGTCCTCGCTCCTCGATCGTCAGCTCCTCGGCTGGAAGACGGCGCTTCAGACCTTGGCGACGTCGACCTATCTCCGCTCGGGCAATCTGGAGGCGTTTCACGACCAGGCCATACGGGTGAAACCTTTTGTCGGAGGCGACATCGGGCTGCGCAGCGTCGAAGGCGAGCAGATCCTCAGCACGGTGGCGCCCTTCGGCGCGCCTCTTCCCACGTCCCGGATCGCCAACGACGACGCGGCAATCGCCGCGCATAAGCCGTTCATTTCGAACGTCTTCATCGGTGGCGTCGTCAACCGTCCGCTCATCGCCGTGGTCGTCCCCATCGCCATCGATGGCGACGTCAAGTATCTGCTCCATGTCAGCGTTGCCACGACCGTATTGCATGATGCCGTCCAGCAGATACTGCAACCGAGTTGGATCATCGGTGTTGCCGACAAGGCCGGGCAGTACGTTCTCCGCTCAGATGACGACGGAGCGTTCCGAGGCAAGCCGGGCAACCCCGCCTTTCTGGCCAAGGCAGTCGGGGGCAGTGGCACGTTCTCCGGCCAGAGCGCGCGCGGAGACGACGTGCTCGTCGGCTATGTGAAATCCGACGTATCGGACTGGCTCATTGCGGCGAACATCCCCCAATCCATTGCCGAGCAGCCTCTGCGGACGGCCTTGCTCTATCTGGCGAGTTTGGGCGGGCTGGTGCTGATCATAGCCTCGCTCGGCGCTCTTCTGCTTTGGCGCCTGATCGAACGCCCCCTTGCACAGCTCACGAAGGCCAGTGGCGCGCTCGGAAAATCGGACCGAGACATCGCCGTGCCCACGCGTCTGCGGGAGTTCAGGTTGCTGGGCGACGCCCTCTCCTCGGCATCCCGCCAATTGCATCGAGACAGCGCCGAACTCGAGCATCGGGTTGCGGAACGGACGCGCGATCTCGAAGAGGCCAATGCGCGCCTGACGCTGGAGGCCGATCGCCGGGCTCGCCTTGAGGGCATGCTGGTCCAGGCCCAGAAAATGGAGGCGATCGGCAATCTGACCGGCGGCATCGCTCACGACTTCAACAATCTGCTCCAGGTCATCGGCGGCAATCTGCAGCTGCTTTCGCGCGACCTCGTCGGAAACGACAAGGCTGCGGCTCGCGTCGAGAAGGCAATGTCCGGCGTGGCGAGAGGATCGCATCTGGCCATGCAGCTTCTGGCGTTCGGACGTCGCCAGCCTCTGGAGCCGAAGGTCGTCAATGTCGGCCGCCTCATCCGCGACATGGACGATCTCCTGCGTCGCACCATCGGCGAGGCGGTTGAAGTCGAAACGATCGTCGCCGGCGGGCTCTGGAACACGCTGATCGATCCGACCAATCTCGAGAATGCCATTCTCAACCTGGTCATCAATGCGCGCGACGCCATGGATGCGCGAGGCCACCTGACGATCGAGGCCGGCAACGCCTTTCTCGACGACGCATATGCGGCGCAGCACGGCGATGTCGAGGCCGGACAATATGTCCAGCTCTCGGTCAGCGACACCGGCACCGGCATGACGCCGGATATCCTCGCCCAGGTGTTCGACCCGTTCTTCTCGACCAAGCCGCAGGGCAAGGGCACGGGGCTTGGCCTCTCCATGGTCTTCGGCTTCGTCAAGCAGTCGGGCGGGCACATCAAGGTCTATAGCGAGGCGGGCCAGGGCACGACCGTGAAGATCTATCTGCCCCGCTCCACGCGCCCCGAAGAGCTGGCGGCCGAAATCGAAACAGGGCCGGTGGTCGGCGGATCGGAGACGATCCTGGTCGTCGAGGACGACGAAGCGGTTCGCGATACGGTGGTCGCCACGCTCGACGGCCTCGGATATCACGTCCTCAAGGCACCTGACGCACAGAGCGCGCTCCTCGTGATCGAAAGCGGCGTCTCGGTCGACCTGCTCTTCACCGATGTCGTCATGCCCGGGCCCTTGAAGAGCACGGAGCTGGCCCAGAAGGCCAAGGAGCGACTGCCCCAGATCAGCGTTCTGTTCACGTCGGGATATACGGAAAATTCGATCGTCCATGGCGGCCGCCTCGACGAAGGCGTCAACCTGCTTTCGAAGCCGTATTCGCTCGAGGCCATTGCGCGAAAGATACGTCAGGTGCTGGCACGCGACGGCAAGATGCCTCGACGGGACGTCGAGCCGACCGCGGACGAGCGCCCCGTTGCAGCAGCCGGCCCGCTGACGGTGCTGGTCTGCGAGGATGACGCGATCATCCGGATGAGCACCATCGATATGGTGGAGGAGCTCGGCTACGTCGCTCTCGAAGCGGGGAATGGTGCGGAAGCTCTCGCGATCGCATCGTCGGCCCAGTTCGACATCCTGCTGACGGATGTCGGTCTGCCCGACATTGCCGGCAGCGAACTGGCCAAGCGCGTTCGCGCCCTGAAGCCGCAAGTCGGGATCGTGTTCGCAACCGGACATAGCGAGGTGCCGGGTTTCGACGGGCATGGCCCATTCAGACTGCTCAAGAAGCCCTATCAATTGCCGCAGCTTGAACATGTTCTGAGCGAGACAGTTAGATCCTCCACGTAAGCGGAGGTCGCCTTGAGCAGACATATCGAAGCCGGAACACAAGAATGATCGAAGTCAGGGGATTTTTGCGTGAAGCGACCAGTGCGCTTCACCGCGAGTTGGATGCGATGGTCGGCGTGTTTTCGAGCCGCGATGACTATGCGCGCTTCCTGCAGGGCACATTTCGTCATCGCGCCCCCGTCGAGACGGCGTTGCAGGCTGTCGTTGTGACACCGCGGCTCTCCTCGCAGGGCCGCCGTCTCCTGCCCGAGCTGAAGGCGGATCTGGCCGATCTCGCACAGCCTCTTCCAGCAGTCACTCCCTTCTCCCTGCCGAGTGACCGGGCTTCCGTCCTCGGCGCCCTCTATGTCCTCGAAGGCTCCGCCCTCGGTGCCCGCGTGCTCGTGAAGAGCGCGCATGCGCTTGGTTTCGGATCCGAATTCGGCGCTCGCTATCTGTCGGCGCAGGCAGGATCGCTCGATAGCTGGCGCGCGCTCCTGGCCGAGCTGGACGGGCTCGAACGACCGGAATGGGAAGCGGCGGCACGCGCGTCCCGGGCTATATTTGCCCACGCCATCGAGGCCTTCAGATCGGAAGAATTCGCCGCAGCATGACAAGCGTTGACCTGACGAACTGCGATCGAGAGCCGATCCACATTCCCGGGAGCGTCCAGCCGCATGGCTGCATGATCGTCTGCGACGCCGAGGTCGTGACGATCAGGCGCCACTCCGCCAACGCCAGCGCGTTTCTTGGCTTGAAGGAATTCGAACTCGTCGGCCGCAAACTCGAGGAGATCCTCGGTGGGCCCGTCGTGCATGAGATGCGAAACGCGCTGGCCCGCTCTGGCGTGCCCTCGCGCCCCGGCCTGATGCCGCGCTACCGCCTCGCCGGCGTGGATCGCGAGTTCGACATTTCGATCCATGCCTTCAAGGGCAACGCCATCATCGAGTTCGAGGCGAGCGTTCCGGCCGGACCGAGCTCGCCGCTCGAATTCGCAAGGACGCTGGTCGGCCGGCTTTCGAACGTCACCACACCGGCGCAGCTCATCAGGAATGCGGCGCGCCTGCTCCGGGCGGTGCTCCAGTACGATCGGGTGATGATCTACCAGTTCGCGCCCGATGGTTCTGGCAAGGTCGTCAGCGAGGCGAAGCGGCCAGGCCTCGAAAGCTTCATGGGCCAGCATTTCCCGGCGAGCGACATCCCGCAGCAGGCCCGGCAGCTCTATATCCTCAACCCTATCCGTGTGGTCTCCGACGCGAGCGGCGAGCGCTTTCCCATCACGCCCGTGCTCGATGCGGCCGGCGAGCCGCTCGACCTCTCCTACGCGCATCTGCGCAGCGTCTCGCCGATCCATTGCGAATACCTGCGCAACATGGGCGTCTCGGCCTCGATGTCGGTCTCGATCATCGTCGACGGCGCGCTCTGGGGGCTGATCGCCTGCCACCACTACAGCCCGCGCTCGCTCTCGATGAACCGCCGGATCGCGGCGGAGATCTTCGGCGAGTTCTTCGCCCTCCAGCTCGGCGCGTTGACGCAGAAGCAGATGCTGCTCGCAGCGGAGAAGGCTCGCGATTTTCTCAACGGCCTGCTGACCTCCGCCGCGCATGTGACGGATGCCTCCGGCTTTCTGGGGCAGCACCTCGCCGAATTCCGCAACCTGGTGGAGAGCGACGGCGTCGGCGTCTGGATCCAGGGCGAATGGAAGACGGAAGGCAGCGCGCCACCAGCCGATTTCGCCGAGGAGCTTGCAGCCTTTGCCAGCGAAGTCTGCGAGGGGCGGATCTGGGCCACGACATCGCTGGCCGAGGCGCTGCCCGGCGCGCGCGCCCATGTCGACCGCTTCGCGGGGCTGCTCGCCATCCCGCTGTCCCAGATCCCGCGCGACTATCTCTTCTTCTTCCGGCAGGAGCTGGTCCATACGATCGAGTGGGGCGGCGACCCCAACAAGACCTATACGTCCGGGCCGCATGGAGACCGCCTCACGCCGCGGCAGAGCTTTGCTGTCTGGAAACAGACGGTCGCCGGGCATTCGAAGACCTGGACGCCGGTCGAGCGCGAATTGGCCGAGTCCGCCCGGCGAACGCTAATCGAGGTCGTGCTACGCCAGAGCGAGTTGCTGGCCGACGAACGGAACAAGGCGGAAATCCGCCAGAAGATGCTCAACCAGGAGCTCAATCATCGGGTCAAGAACATCCTCGCCCTGATCAAGGCGATCGTCGCCCATCCTCTCGTCGAGGGCGCGACGATCGAGGCCTATGTCAATTCGTTGAAAGGGCGCATCGAGGCCCTTGCCATCGCCCATGACCAGGCAATGCGGGCGAGCGGCGGCGGCTCGCTGCTCGACCTCATCATGGCGGAGGCCTCCCCCTACAGGACGAGCGGCAGCGCGATCACGGTTCGCGGCCCGGCCGTCTCCCTCGACGCCCGTGCCTTCTCGGTCCTTGCTCTCGTGATCCACGAGATGACCACCAACGCCGCGAAATATGGCGCGCTGTCCGTCAAGTCAGGCGAGCTCGCCATCGAATGGTCGGCCAATGCCAAGGGCGATTGCGAGATCGTCTGGATCGAGCAGGGAGGCCCGCCGGTCTCGCCGCCGTCACGTCAGGGCTTTGGCAGCATCCTGATCGATCGCAGCATCCCGTTCGACCTCGGGGGACGAAGCGAGCTGTCCTTCACCCCCGAGGGGTTGCGAGGCCAGTTCTGCATACCGGCGAAATTCGTGCGCTGGACCGAGGAAGCGAGCGCTCCGGCGGAGACCGCGTCGACTGACAGGAGCAAGCCCGGCCGTCCGCTCGAAGGCCAGCGCGTGCTGCTGGTCGAGGACCAGTTCGTCATCGCGATGGATTGCGAGGACATGCTGACGACATTGGGGGCAGCACAGGTCGAGGTTTGCGCGAATGTGTCGGAAGCCCTGTCGCTCCTCAGCGAGACCGTACCCGATCTCGCCATCCTCGACGTCAATCTGGGCGGCGAAACCTCCGAAGCGATCAGCCATCGCCTGCGCGAATGCGGCGTCCCCTTCATCTTCGCGACCGGCTATGACGATGTGCCGATCCCGGGCGCCGGGCAGGCGACGACATTGCGCAAGCCCTACAACCTGGCCTCCCTCGACATTGCGATACGCAGGCTTTTGAGCGGCGGCGATCCCTAGGCGGCGATGATCCGCATGGTCGCCTGCGCGGCACCGAAGCCGTTGTCGATGTTGACGCAGACAAGTCCCGGCGCGCAGCTCGCGAGCGCCGAATGCAGGGCGACCTGCCCTCCCCGCCCGACGCCTCGCCCGACCGATGTCGGAACGGCGACGATCGGAGCTGCGACCAGCCCGGCGATCACGCTGAACAAGGCGCCTTCCATTCCCGCGACGGCGATGATCGCGCGGGCCAACCGGATCTCCTCGATCCGATCGAGGAGGCGCCACAAGCCGGCGACGCCGACATCTGCGATGATCTCGCAATCGAAACCGCAGAAAGCCAGGGTTCGCGCGGCTTCGCGCACGACCGGCATATCCGACAGGCCCGCAGCAACGATCATGATGCCGGAAGGCTTTGGAGCCGGCACCGCGCCGAAGAACGCCGTCCGCGAAAGCGGGTCGTAGTCGAGCTGCGCGCGCAATTCGGCCGGCAGCTCGGCGACGCGCTCCGCCGCGAGCAGCGTCAGCAGGACGGGCCTGGTCGCCGCCTGCGCCTGCCGGAGAATGTCGACGATCTGGTCGCGCGACTTGCCGTCGGAATAGACTGCCTCGGGCAAGCCGGTCCGCGCCGTCCGGTTCCAGTCGATGACCGCCCGATCTGAAGGGGGCCGGTTCATGGCCCCTCGGCCCTGACGAAGGCGCTGCCCGTGCGGTAGGGCGAAATGCCCTGGTAGGTCCTGCCGTCCGCAGCGCTCGCCCGCGCCATGACCAGCCCGAGCGCCGTCCGCTCGGCGGGCGCCAGTTCGCGACCGACCTCGAGATGCACCCCGTCACGGCGCAGCCTGACTCGCAGCGTCTCGCCCTGCCCCAGGCAGGCGCGCGCCTCGCGCTCGACCCGGTCGATGAAAGCGAGGTCGCGCCGCTCGATCGCGATGCCGGTCTCGATGCGGCTCGCCAGGCAGGGCTGGGCCGGGAGCTCGGCGAATTCCATGAACCCGAGATGGCGGGCGATCGCCCGGATCGTCGCCTTGTCGATGCGCGCCGCAACGAAAGGGTGGACCACTTCATGCTCGCTCGCGGCGATCAGGCCGGGGCGATGCTCCGCCATGTCGTCGAGATTGGTGCCGGAGGCAATGAGGCGGTCCGTCTTGGCGCGGATGGTGCCGTAGAGGTTCGTCTTGCAGAAATAGCAGCGATTATAGGGATTTGCGCGGTATTGCGGATCATCCTGTTCACCCGCGTTCAGGACGGTCAGCTCCCAGCCCTCGGCCGCGGCATGGGCGTCGATCACGGATCGGGCCGAGGACGGCACAGCCGGCGAAACGGCGTGGATCATGATCGGCCGCACGGCCGCGTTGCGATGAACGACCGATGCGAGCGTCATGCTGTCCACGCCGCCGCTGACCGCGATCGCGAGCGGTGGAAGATCCCGCAGATGCTCCTGGAGCCGCGCCAGAGCCCGGTCGGCCTCCTCCATCAGTCCTGCCCCCGCTGCGCCATCCGGCGGCGTTCGGCCAAGGTCGCGGCCGCACCGAGCGCATCGCTTTCGACCTTGACCGTCCGGGTGCCGTCCGGCCGATAGGCCTGCTTGAAATGCAGCCCCTCGACGCTCACGCCGGCCTCGCGGGGCAGGATGTGGCGCTTGACCTCGTGCCAGCGGATACCGAGCGTGGAGCTCTGTAGGAAGACCTCGCGGCCGACCACCTCACGCTGCTCCGGCTCGACGAGGAGCGCGAAGGTGGTGAGCGGGCGCCCCTTCTTGCCGATGGCGGGGATCAGGCGCAGATCGCGTACGCCCGGGAGCGCTCTCAGCCTGTCGGCCGCTTCCGCGATCTCCTCGCCCGTCATGTCGTCGATATCGAAGGCGAGCTCGATCAGGGTATCGGCTTCCGGCTCGATCCCGGCTGGCTCGAAGAGGTTGGCACGCAGCACATTGGGCATGCCCGGCAGCTTGCGCGTGCCTGCACCGTAGCCCACGCAAAGCAGGCGCGCCCGGGCAGGCCGGCTGCCGTGCTGCGCGGCAAGGAACCTGAGGATGGCGGCGCCGGTCGGCGTCACCCGCTCGCCCGCGATGCCGTCATCGCGCCAGTCGAAGCCTGCCAGGATCTCCGCCGTCGCGGGCGCCGGAACCGGCAACAGCCCATGCGCGGTCTTGACCAACCCGCCACCAAGCGGCAGCGGCGCGACGCTCCAGCTCGCGCCGTCCAGCGCCGCCGCGACGCTCCCGGCGGCGACGACGTCCATCAACGAATCCCAGTCGCCGATCTCGTGGAAATGCACTTCCTCGACAGGCATGCGGTGCATGCGCGCCTCGGCTTCGGCGAGGACGGTCAGGATGGCGATCGCCGCATCGGCCGTTCCGGGGCTGAGGGCCGCCGCGCGGATCGTATCGCGCATGCCGGCGAAGGTGCCGGAGGCCGCCGCACCATGGTGGTGATGATCGTGATGATGATGGTCGTGGTGGTGGGCGTGATCGGAGGGATGGTGGTGATGCCCATCCTCGTGCCCGTGCGCATGGTCATGAGCATGATGGTGCCCATGATGATGCGCGGCGCCATGCCCTGCTGCGGCCCCATGACCTTCGGCCGCGCCTTGCTCGGGCTCATCCAGCGAAAAATGCCGCGCCGCGATGCCGCCCGAGAGCACGTCGGCGAGCCTCGCCTGGCCGGCCCCTTCCGGCAGGACGGCGGCGACATCGGCCAGGACGCGGCTCTCCAGATCGGGGCGGGCCGCGAGCATAGCGGCAACGAACATGTCGCCGGCGATGCCGCCTACCGGATCGAGGTGCACATGCAGCTGTCGGCTCATCACAGGCCCGGTCAGTGGTTCGCGGGCCAGGGATCCAGCAGGCGGCCGTCGGGGCCGAACCTCATCGCCTCCAACGCGCCGATGACCTCGACACCCGGCCGCGAGGCGATCTGCGGCAGCAGCGCCTCGGAGGCGTAGAGGTATTCCAGATGCAGCGTGTTGGGAATGCGGATCATCGTAATGGCGTCGGGGGTATGGGACTCGCAGGTCTTCACCGCCGCCTGGATCGCGGTCTGATCGTCGGGCATGGCCATCGGCAGCGAGGCCGCGATCAGAACGCCCGAAGTCAGCGAGTTGGTGTAGACGGATTCCCGGTCGAAGCGGTTGAACAGCCTGTCCGTGATGACGTCAGCGCGGGCGACGCCATTGGCGTTGCCTTGGCTCTTATCGGTCACGTCCAGCACCGCGATGCGGGACACTGAAGGGCCACCCTTGATCGCGGTCGTCGACGGCCGGCCCGTGATGTTGGGGTCCATGCCGCTGCCCGAGAATTCCTTGCCAACATAATCGACGAGCAGCACGTCGAGGGGGCCGGAGGCGAGAGGCTGGTCGAGCGGGCCGAGCGGCAGGCGCGGCATGTTGCGCATCGCCTCGGCCAGATAGGTCCGTTCGTTCTCGATCATGCCCTCGGTCGGCAGCACCACGACCTTCGAGAGCCGGTCATAGGCATTCTCGACCGTGCCGATGCCGAAGAGGACCTTGCAGGTCGCGAGCTTGACCTTTGCCATCTCGACCACGAAGCGGCCGACATAGTTGAAGCCCCAGGCATGGCAGTTGTCCGCGCCCGACTGCTTGCCGAGCCCGATCGACAGCATCTTCGCGAGCCCGCTCTCGTTCTCCCAGCGGAAGGCACTGTGCGGCTTGATGCGGTTGAACAGCACGATGCCATCCGCCTCATAGGCAAGCTTGTCGATGCGGACCGACATGCCGTTTTCGAGCACGCCGACCTCGACCGTCTCCATGCTGGAGCGGATCGGGCAACCGGCGCTCTCTTCGGTGACGCCGAGTTGCGCGAGCACCTTCGTCTGGCCTTCGGCCGTGGCGCCGCCATGGCTGCCCATGGAGGGCACGATGAAGGGCTCGGCACCGAGCCCGCGCAGCTCGGAGACGATGGCGCGCACCAGTTCCGGCAGGCTCGCCAGACCGCGGCTGCCCACGGTCAGCGCCACCGACATGCCCGGCCGGATGCTCTCGCGTACGCAGCCGGCCTGCGCCATCGCCTCGTGCACTGCGGTCGCGGGATCGGCAACATCCTGGGCTTCGAAGTGCTGCCGAACGAGCGCCATGCGCGGCAGCTTCACGTTCTCGACCAGCTTCACATAGCTCGGCTTCATCTGCTTCTCTCCGGCTCCGCGGGTCCTCGGCGGAGCCCCATGCCTATTCCTTGAACACGACCTCGCGCTTGCGAGATATGCCGGGCAAAAGCACGAGTACCACGGCGATCGCAGCGATCGCGAGAAGGGATGCCGTGAGCGGGCGGGTGAGGAACTGCGTAGCGTCGCCGCGGAACAACAGCATCGAACGGCGCAGATTCTCCTCGAGCATCGGGCCCAGCACAAAGCCCAGCAGCAAGGGAGCCGGCTCACAGTTCAGCTTGTAGAGCAGGTAGCCGAACACACCCATCGCAGCCATGATCAGAACGTCCGCCCCGCTGTTGCTGACGCTGAACACGCCGATGGCGGAGAAGATGACGATGGCCGGGAACAGGTAGTTGTAGGGCACGGTGAGGAGCCGGACCCAGACGCCGATCAAGGGCAGATTCAGGATCACCAGCATCAGGTTGCCGACCCACATCGACGCGACCAGCCCCCAGAACAGCTCGGGCTTCTCGTTGACGAAGGCAGGGCCGGGCGTGATGCCGTGGACGATCAGAGCGCCGACCATCAGCGCCATCACGGGGTTGGAGGGGATGCCCAGCGTCAGCATCGGGATGAAGGAAGACTGCGCTCCGGCATTGTTGGCGCTCTCCGGCCCGGCTACGCCCTCGATCGCTCCCTGGCCGAACTCCTTCGGGTTTCGCGCGAGCTTCTTCTCCACCGCATAGGAGGCGAAGGAGGAGAGCAAGGCGCCGCCGCCGGGCAGGATGCCGAGCACGGCGCCCAGGCCCGTGCCGCGCAGGACGGGCGCAATGATCCGACGGAAATCCTCGCGGGTGAGCATCAGCGAACCGACATCGGCGACGCCGACCGTGCGCTGCTCGGTGCCTTCCAGATTCCTGACGATCTCGCCGATGCCGTAGATGCCCATGGCGAGCGCCACGAACTGCAGGCCGTCGCTGAGGTTTTCGAGCCCGAAGGTGAAGCGCGCTTCAGTCGTGTAGACGTCACGTCCCACCAGCCCCAGCAGCAGGCCGAGGATGATCATCGCCAGAGCCTTGAGCAGCGAGCCCGAGGCCAGCGTGATCGAAGCGATCAGGCCGAGCACCATCAGCGCGAAATACTCAGGCGGCCCGAACTGCAGAGCGAGATTGGCGAGCGGCGGCGCGAACAGCGCAATGAACACGGTGGTGACCGTGCCGGCGAAGAAGGAGCCCAGCGCGGCCGTAGCAAGCGCCGCCCCTGCCCTGCCCTTGCGCGCCATCTGATAGCCGTCGATCGCGGTGACGACCGAGGTGCTTTCGCCCGGCAGGTTGATCAGGATCGCCGTGGTGGAGCCGCCATATTGCGCGCCATAATAGATGCCGGCGAGCATGATCAGTGCCGAGACCGGCTCCAGCCCGAAGGTGATCGGCAGCAGCATCGCAATCGTCGCGACCGGGCCGAGACCCGGCAGAACGCCGATCAACGTGCCGAACAGCGAACCGATGAAGCAGTAAAGCAGATTGTGGAGGCTCAGGCTGGTCGAGAGGCCGAGCGCAAGATTGCTGAAAAGATCCATGCTGCGCTCCCGTCAGGACAGCCAGGAGCCAAGCATCGGGATCGGCAAGCCGAGCCCGAGGATGAAAACCGCCCAGGTAAACGCCACCAGCCCGGCGGCGAGCATCGAAGCGCCGCGCCAACCGACCTGACCGCTCGCCATGGCGGACATCAAGGTGGCGATGGCAACGCAGGGGCCAAGGCCCAGAGGCGTAAGCCCCAATCCGAAGACGACGACGGCGCCGACGACCAGCACCAAGCCGCGCCAGGCGACACCGGCAGGTGCCTCGACCTCGGTGACGAACGCCCGAAGCAAAATGACGACGCCGATGGCCGCGAGAAGACCGGACAGGACGAGCGGGAAGTAACCGGCGCCCATCCGCAGGGCCGTACCAAGCGACAGGTCCTGCGCGAGATAAGCAAAGCCAGCGGCTGCGAAAATGAATATCAGACCAGAGAGGCCGTCCTGGCTGAGCAGGGCCCGTCTGAAGCTGTTGCCGGTCATGGGATGATCCGTTCGATAACGAAGGCGCGGGCGGCATGGGCCGCCCGCGCGCATTTCACGTCATTGGGGCTTGATGTTGCCCTTCTCGATGACTTCCTTCCACTGCACGGTCATCGACTTGATGAGGTCGGTGAACTGCGCCGGAGTGGTGCTCATCGGGGTCATGCCGAGCTCTTCCATCTTCTTGATGGTCTCGGGCTGCTTCATGAAGGCCTGGATTTCGGTCGCGAGCTTCTCGACGATCGCGTCAGGCGTACCGGCCGGGGCCAGGAAGCCATGCCAGGCCGTCGCCTCGAAGCCGGGCACGAACTCGGCCACCGCAGGCAGGTTCTTGTCGAACGCCTCGCGCTGGGCCGTGGCCACGCCGAGGGCGATCAGCTTGCCGGACTTCACATGCGGCAGCAGCAGCGGAACGTTGTCGAAGGAGAGCTCGACGCTACCTGCAAGGAGGTCAGGCAGCATCGCGCTCGAGCCGCGATAAGGGATGTGCACCATCTTCACGCCGGTGCGCTGCATGAAGAGCTCGCCGGCGAGATGCTGGGTGGTGCCGACGCCGGAGGAGCCGAAGCTCACCTTGTCGGGATTGGCCTTGAGATAGGCGATGAGATCGGGAACCGTGCGCGCCGGGATCTTGCCCGGATTGATCACGAGCACGTTCGGAACGACGCTGACCTGGGTGATCGGCTTCAGATCGCGCAGCGTCTGGTAGGGGAATTTCGCCCCGTAGAGCGTGGGATGCACTGCGAGGTTCGAGGTCGAGGCCAGAACCAGGGTGTGGCCGTCCGGCGTGGACTTCACGACCTTCTCGACCCCGGAAACGCCGCCGCCACCGCCGATGTTCTCGACGACGAAGGGCTGGCCCAGCTTCTTATGCAGGTGCTCGGCAGCAAGGCGCGCGATGATGTCGGCGGTGCCGCCGGCAGTGAACGGCACCACGACGGTGACGGGCTTGCTGGGATAAGCCGGCTGCGCGAGCGCCGGGACAGCCAGGGCAAGCGACAGACAGGCTGCCGCGATCGATCTGAAAACCATGGTTCCTCCAGTACTCCTTGGATGCGGCCTTGTGGTCGGACGCTTCATTGAAATGGCGAGGCCGCTCTGACGCGCCGGGGCCGCAGATGCAGCACGGCCGGAAACCTGCTCAGTTGTCGTATATTTGTCAAGTCATCGCGACATGCCGCGAGCACACCCGGACAACCCGCTCTTCAAAGCGACAGATCGAGCGCCCGTCCCTCGAAAATCCGGTCGCGCGAGCCTTCGAGGTGGCTGCGCATCGTCTCCCGCGCGCGCTCGGCATCGCGCTGCCTGATCGCCTCGAAGATCGCCTGATGCTCCCCGAACACGCCATCCAAGCCGGATTTGGGACCCATCAGCGAGACGCCGTGGAGCTTCATCCCGACGGCGATGTGGTCCTTCAGCGCGACCATCGACGAGATGTAGTAGTGGTTGTTGGTCGCTTGCGCGATGGCGCAGTGGAAGGCGAAATCCGCATCCTCGCGGTGAAGGTGTGCGCGCGTCGCGTCCTGCATGAGATCGAGAGCGGCAGCGATCGCTCCCAGCGCCGCATCGTTCCGGCGAAGCGCCGCGTAATAGGCATGATCCGGCTCGATCGTGAGCCGGAATTCGTAGCAGCGCTGGATATCCGCGATCGTCTCGACCGGCGAGAAGCCGATCGGCCGCGCCTCCTCGACGCGAACCCGCACGAAGCTGCCGGCGCCCTGGCGCGAATAGATCACGCCCTCGGTCCGGAGCCGGCGCAGCGCTTCCCGGATGACCGGGCGCGAGACCAGCAGCGTCGCGGCAAGCTCGTGCTCGCCGGGCAGCTTCTCATCGGGTTTATACTCGCCCTGCCCGATCCTCGAGAGAATGAACTGGTAGGCTCGCTCGACGAGGGGCGTGCGATGGGCGCGTTCCGCGAGATCCTCGGAACCGTCCGGCTGGTAACCCGCATTGGCTTCAGGAATGGCTCGCGCCGGCATGAAAGGTTCCAGAATCAGTCACATCGCTGGGGCTTGGCAGCCGCGGAATAGCACCATGTAAGGCCGCAGATCATCCGCCAACGGGATTCTTGCCGATGGGCGGAAACGCAGCGAGCCGGCAAGCTGCCACAGCCAGATCAACATTACAACATGTTGACATCGAAAGCTGCGCCTCATAACCAATCCTCACTTAACAACGAGACGGCGCGGCGCGCCGAAGGATGCGTCATTGGCGGCAGAGCCCGCAGATCCCGGCCTTGCAATGCCCTTCCCGTCGGAGTCCTCCGTTGCGGAGCTGCGCATGCTCGCCGACGACCTCACCGGCGCCCTCGACAGCGCGGCGGCCTTCGCCACGCCCGGGCGGCCTGTAGCAGTGTCCTGGCGTGGCGTCCCGAAGCCGGGCGGAGCCGTTGCCTATGACAGCGCCTCGCGGGAACTCGACGGCGAGCAGGCGCGGGCCTCGGTGAGCGCCATCGCCGCGTCGCTCTGGCCGGACACGCGCAGCCTAGCCTTCAAGAAGATCGACAGCCTCCTGCGTGGGCAGGAAGCGGCGGAGATAGCGGCCGTCCTCGCGGTTCTGCGCCCGGAGTACTGCGTCGTCGCGCCGGCCTTCCCTGCCCAAGGACGTGCCACCCGCGGCGGCAGGCAGGGTGTCCTTTCGGCTGATGGTTGGCACCCCGTGCCGAGCGACCTCGCCGGCGAACTGAGGAGCGTCGGCCTCGAAGTCGCTCAAGGTGCTCCTGGTACGCCGCTTCCGCCGGGCATCAGCATCTGGGACGCCGAGAGCGACGACGACCTCGACATGATCGTCGCCACGGCCGGGAAGCAACAGGGCGTGCTGTGGGTCGGCAGTGCCGGCCTCGCTGCAGCCCTTGCCCGCAGAGCGGGCTTCGCCCCGCAGCAGCCGACAGCCCTGCCCCGCCCCCTGCTGGGGTTGGTGGGCTCAGATCATGAGGTCGTGCGAGCGCAGCTCGACCGGCTGGGGCCGCTGCACCACAGGCTTACGTCGACTGAGGGCGATGACGCCGTCGCCGCCGGCTTGGCCAGAGACGGCGCCACCTTCGTGAGCGTCGATCTTCCAGCGGGCACCCCGAGGGCAGAAGCGAACCGGCGCATCGAAGCACGTTTCGCAGCGCTGCTGGGCCGGATCGACCGCCCGGGAACACTCTTCGCCTCGGGCGGCGAAACCCTGCGCGGCCTGTGCGACGCGCTCGGCGCCGAACGGCTCGACGTGATCGGCGAGATCGTGGCAGGCGTTCCGCGATCGCTCCTGCGCGGCGGCCGCTGGGACGGTATCACCATCGTATCGAAATCCGGGGCCTTTGGTGGCCCCGATCTCCTGAAGCAGCTCGCCGCGGGCGATCCCGCGGCCCTGGCCGGAGCAGCCGCATGAAGCCACATCTCGCAATCACCATGGGCGATCCCGCCGGCGTCGGGCCGGAGATCATCATCAAGGCGTGCCTCGCGCTGAAGGACAGGCTCGCCAGCGGCGAACTGCGCCTGCTCGTCATCGGCAGCAACCCGGCGCTGTTCGAGGCCAAGCGCATGCTCGGCGCCGAGATCGAGATCCCAGAGGTCTCCGCTGACAATGCCTGGCCGAACCTCGCCTGCCTGCAGGCAGGCCCCGAGGGCGCGCCCATCCAGCCGGGCGTGCTTTCGTCCGATGGCGGCCGCTTCGCCTATCTCGCCGTCGAGAAGGGCGTGCGCCTCGCGCAGGCCGGCCGCATCCAGGGCATCGTCACGGCGCCGCTGAACAAAGAGGCGCTGAACAAGGCCGGCTACAAGTTCGCCGGCCATACCGACATGCTGGCGACGCTGACGGAGTCGAAGGGCTCGGTGATGATGCTCGCCCATGGCAACATGCGCGTGAGCCACGTCACGACCCATGTCGCGCTCAAGGATGTGCCGGCCAAGCTGACGCCGGAGCGCCTGCGCTATGTCATCGAGCGCACCGACGAGGCGCTGCAGGCGCTCGCGCCCGGACGCCGCAAGATCGCGATCGCCGCGCTCAATCCGCATGCCGGCGAAGGCGGTCTGTTCGGCAAGGAGGATGACGAGGTCTCAGTTCCCACGATCGCCAAGGCCGTCGCCGATGGCTTCGACGTCGTCGGGCCGGTGCCGGGCGACACCGTCTTTGTGAAGCTCAGAGCGGGCCAGTACGACGCGGTCGTCGCGATGTATCACGATCAGGGGCATATCCCGGTGAAGCTGCTCGGCTTCAACGTCAATCCCGAGACCGGCAAGTGGGACGCCCTCTCCGGCGTCAACATCACGCTCGGCCTGCCGATCGTCCGCGTTTCAGTCGACCACGGCACCGCCTTCGACATAGCCGGCAAAGGCATCGCCAACGAGCTCAGCCTGATCGAGGCGATCGAATACGCCGTGAAACTCGCGGCAGCCCGCGGCCTCGCCGCTGACGCAGCCGCCTGACGGGAACCGACATCATGACCATCCACGCCCCCGTCACGACCGGGCTCGCCACGCCGATCACGCTGCAGCGGCCGCATGTCATCGAATTCGGCGCGGGCACCGCGTCGCTCGCCGGCCGCTGGGCCGCCGGCCGCGGCTTCCGTCGCATCCTCGTCATCGCCGATGCCTTCAATGCCGCACGCGTCGATGTCCTCGGCCTCGAGGGTGAGGTGGCGGTGTTCGGCACGGTCAAGCCGGAGCCTGACGTTCCCAATCTCGAAGCGGCGCTCGCGCTCGCCGAGCAGGTCAAGCCCGATCTGGTGATCGGCTTCGGCGGCGGTAGCGCGATGGATCTCGCCAAGCTCGTGGCCGTGCTGCCGGGCTCCGGCCAGACGCTGTACGAGGTCGTCGGCCCGGAGAAGGTGGCGAAGAAGGGTGCAGCCCTGATGCAGGTGCCCACCACCTCCGGCACCGGCAGCGAGGCCGGCACGCGCGCGCTCGTCACCGATCCGGCGACGCAGAACAAGCTCGCCGTCCAGAGCCTGTCCATGCTGGCGGACATCGCGATCATCGATCCGGCGCTGACGCTAACCGTGCCGCCCGCTGTGACCGCGGCGACCGGCGTCGATGCCATGGCGCATTGCGTCGAGGCCTTCACCAGCAAGAAGGCGCATCCGCTGATCGACATGTATGCGCTGGAAGGCGTCAAACTAGTCGGACGCTTCCTGGCGCGCGCCATCGCCGACGGCTCTGATATCGAGGCCCGCGCCGGCCTGTCGCTCGCCTCGCTCTATGGCGGCTACTGCCTCGGGCCGGTCAACACGACCTCGGGCCACGCCGTCGCCTATCCGCTCGGCACGCGCCACCACATCGCCCATGGCGCTGCCAACGCGCTGATCTTCCCGCACACGCTGGCCTACAATGCGCCAGTGGCGCCGGAGAAGACCGCGGCGATCCTGGCCGCGCTCGGCCTGCCGGCATCCTCGCGCCAGGAGGAGGTCTTCGCGGCCGCGCATCGCTATTGCGCCGAGCTCGGCTGCGAGATGAAGCTCTCGGCACTCAATGTGCCCGAGGACGACCTTCCGACCATGGCAAGCGAGGCCCACGCCATCCGCCGCCTGCTCGACAACAATCCGCGCGATCTCAGCCGTGACGACATCCTCGCGATGTACCGCGCGGCGTACTGAAGCGCGCCTTCCAGCCTCTCCTCTTCGCCAGGGCATGCAGATATGAGCAAGATCAAGGGTACCTTCGTCGCCATCGTCACCCCCTTCGACAAGGACGAGGCCATCGACGCCGCGGCGCTGCGCCGGCAGGTCGAGCGCCAGGTCGGGGCCGGCAACGGCATCTTCTGCGCCGGCACCAATGGCGAGTTCTATGCGCTCTCCTTCGAGGAGAAGGTCGAGGTCGCCCGCATCTGCGTCGAGGCGGCCGCCGGCCGCGTCTCCGTCCTCGCCCATATCGGCGAGATTTCGACGCACCAGACCATCGCACTCGGCAAGCGCGTCGAGAAGCTCGGCGTCCGCGCCGTTTCCGCGATCACGCCCTCCTTCATCGCCTGCTCGCAGGACGAGCTGATCGATCATTACCGGAAGGTCGCCGATGCGCTCTCGGTGCCGGTCTATCTCTACAATATCCCCGCCCGCACCGGGAACACGATCGAGCCCGCGACCGCCCGCATCCTCGCCGACCATCCCAACATCATCGGCATCAAGGACAGCGCCGGCTCGCAGGAAAGCCTGGACGGCTTCCTGGAGGTCGCCCGCGAGCGCGACGATTTCGACGTGCTGGTCGGCCCGGACTCGCTGATCCTGCACGGGCTGAAAAACGGCGCGACCGGCAACATCTCCGGCCTCGGCAACGTCTCACCGCTGACGGTCAACGCGATCGGCGCGAACTTCGACAAGGGCGACATGGCCGCCGCTGAAGCCGCGCAGGCTCGCTTCAGCGCGCTGCGCAAGGATCTCTACGCCTTCGGATTCCCGCCCGCGATGGTGAAGCGCGCGCTGCGCCATGCCATGCCGGAGGTCGGCGCCAGCCGCGCCCCTGTGCTGATCACGGCCGAAGCCGATGCCGGCGTGGCGAAGGTCTCCGCCGCGAATGTCGAAGCCGTCGGCTGAGGACAGCGCGATGAGCTTCACTGTCGTCAGCCTCGGCGGGCCCGTGGCTCCGGAAGGCGAGACGATGCTGGCCGCTGCCGGCATCACCTCGCTCTCGACCGGCCCCTATCCGAAGAAGGACGAGGCCGTCGCGCTGCTTTCGCAGCACCGTGTCGACGCCATCGTCGTGCGGCTCGTCGAGCGCATCGATGAAGAGATCCTGCGCGCCTCGCCGAACCTCAAGCTGGTTCACAAGCACGGCGCCGGCACCAACGACATCGATATCGCTGCGGCCAAGGCGCTGGGCATTCCGGTCATGGCTGCGGTCGGCGCCAATGCCCATTCGGTCGCCGAGCATGCGCTGGCGCTGATGTTCGCGCTGATCAAGGACATGCGCCGGCAGGACGCCTTCGTCCGCGGCGGCGGCTGGGCCGCCAAGAGCTATCAGGGCCACGAGCTGCGCGGGAGCAAGCTCGGCCTCGTCGGCATGGGGCTGATCGGGCGCAACCTCGCCCGCATGGCCAGCGCCATCGGGATGAGCGTCGAGGCCTTCGACCCTTTCGCGCCGGACGAGGCCTTCGGCGCCGACTGCCGTCGCGCGGCCGATCTCGACGCTCTGCTCGCTTCATCGGACGTCGTCAGCCTGCACTGCCCGCTGACCGAGCAGACGCGGGACCTGATCAATGCCCGCACGCTCGGGCTGATGAAGCCGAACGCGTTGCTGATCAACACGGCGCGCGGCGAAGTGGTCAACGAGGCCGACCTGCTCGTCGCGCTGCGCGAGGGCCGCATTGCCGGCGCGGGTCTCGACACGTTCTCGCCGGAGCCCCCGGCGGCGGACAACCCGCTCTGGGCGCTCGATAACGTCTTCGTCTCGCCGCATATCGGCGGCGTTACGGAAGAGGCCCGCCGCGAGGTCTCGCTGATCACCTGCGGCAATGTCATCGCCTTCTTGAAGGGCGAGGACGTGGCGCGGCGCTTTTTCGTCGGCGGCTAGCGACAGAACCAGATACCAACGCAACGGGCGCACCGCGTGCTTCGCGATGCGCCCGTTTTGCATTCGGGAACCCCGGCACCTCGACGACGTTCAAGAGTGGCCGTGGCCATCCGCTGCGGCTCTTTGCGTTGGGGGCAGCCTTGCACATTGCGTCTCGCCGAGCGTTTCTCGCCTTGCTCTCCAGCGCCTGCGTGCTGGCGAACCGCTCCGGGCATGCGCAGTCCGCCCCGGGCCCGGCGAGAAGCTTCGGCTATGACGACGTCGTCGGGCAGGCAAAGGCGCTAGCGAAGCAGCCTTTCGATGCCGAGAGCGCCAAGATTCCGGCCGAGCTGTCGGCGCTAACCTACGACAGCTACCGAGAGATCCGCTTTCGACGCGACAAGGCTTTCTGGCGTGAGGGCGGGTCAGATTTCCGCCTGCTGCCTTTCCATCTCGGCTTCCTTCACAACAAGCCTGTCCAAGTCCACGTCATCAGCCACGGCAACGCGATCCCGATCCCGTTTGCGACGAGCCTGTTCGAGTACGGCAAGGTGCCGGTCCCGAAGGGCCTCTCGCCAGCGCTGGGCTTCGCCGGGTTTGCCGTGACAACCGCCCTGAACGACCCGAAGGTGCAGGACGAGGTCATCTCGTTCCTGGGGGCGAGCTATTTCCGGCTGATCGGGCGCGGGCATCGCTACGGGCTGTCCGCGCGATCGCTGGCGCTGGACGTCGGCGGCGAGCAGCCCGAGGAATTCCCGTTCATGCGGGCGCTCTGGCTGGAGGAGCCCGGCCGCGACACAACCGAGCTCGTCATCTACGCCCTGCTCGACTCGCCCTCGGTCGCAGGAGCCTTTCGCTATGTCGTTCACCCCGGCCAGGAAACTTATGTGGACGTCACGGCGACGATCATCCCGCGCCGGGAGATCGAGCGGATCGGCATCGCGCCGCTGACCTCGATGTTCCAGGCCGGCGAAGGGGATCTCGGCCAGCGAACCGATTTCCGCCCCGAGATCCACGATTCCGACGGGTTGATGATGCAGTCCGGCAGCGGCGAATGGATCTGGCGGCCGATCCGCAATCCCAAGGCGCTGCGCATATCGAGTTTCGGCGACAAGAACCCGCGCGGATTCGGGCTGATGCAGCGCGATCGCGACTTCGGCAGCTACCAGGATCTCGAAGCTCGCTACGATGCCAGGCCGGGCTATTGGGTCCAGCCCAAGGGCGATTGGGGCGAAGGCCGCATCGACCTGATCGAGATCCCCACGGACAACGAGGCCTTCGACAACATCGTCGCCTGCTGGACACCCAACACGCCGTTGCCCACCGGACAAGCAACGGAATTCAGCTACCGAATCTCGGCGCTATCGACGACCACGCGCCTGCACCCCTATGCGCAGGTTCAGCAGACCTTCAATGGCTCCGATATCGAAGACGGCGTCGTCGACGGGAATGGCACGAAGCGCTTCATCGTCGACTTTGCCGGTGGCGACCTCGCCTATTACCAGAGCGAGCCCGAGCGCCTGGAACTGGTCGCGACCACGACGGGCGGCACGGTCACCTCCAAGATCCTGCAGTTCCACGCACCGGTGAAGGGCGTGCGCGCCATCGTCGATACGACATTGCCGAACGGCCAGTCGGCCGAGCTTCGCATGTTCATCCGGGCTCGCAATCGAACGCTGAGCGAGACCTGGACGGCGACCTGGTCTGTTCCTCCCGGCGACGCCGCACCGCCGCAGCTCCCGAAGAATGCCCCGGCGCGCAATTGACGTGCGCATCGGCGAGACTCTGCTGCGTCCTCAAGCCGGAACGGCAGCAGCCAGTGTCTTGAGATCGAAGCCGGCGGCCTGCGCTTCGGCGAAGCCCAACGGTGCCGGTTTCGCCAGAATGCGCCGCGCCAGCATGTTGTCGGCCGGGCGGTTGACCGATTCCACACCGACGAAAACTCCGTTCCGGAACGCCAGCAGCGACAGCCGGCGCTCCTCGCGCGATCCGATCTCGACCAACTCGTCGGTCTGCGCGACGAGGCCGGCCATCTGGAGCTTGAGGCTGCCCTGATCCGACCAGAACCAAGGCACGGCGCGATAGGGCTGCGGCCGACCTGCCAGCCGCGCGGCGACGGCTCGGCCCTGATCGATTGCGTTCTGCACCGACTCGACCCGGACCCGCGAGCCCAGGAAAGGGTTCGGATGGCTCGCGCAGTCGCCGATCGCCGAGATCGCGGCGTCTTCTGTCTGCAGCCATTCGTCGACCACGACGCCGTTGTCGACGGAGAGGCCAGCCTGAGCCGCGAGCTCGTCATTGGCGAGGCCGCCAATGCCCATCAGGACGAGATCGGCCGGCAGCAGGCGGCCATCCTCGAGCCGTACGCCCGCGACCTTGCCGTCGTTTCCCTCGATCCCCGCGAGCCTGGCGCCGAAATGCATGGCGATGCCCGCATCCGCATGCCATTGCCGGAAGAGTTCCGACATCGTCGGCGTCACTGAGCGCGCCATCGGCCGATCGGCTGCCTCGATGACACTGACAGCGAGCCCCGCCTTGGCGGCAACGGACGCGAATTCCAGCCCGATGAAGCCTGCGCCAACAATCACGGCGCTGCGCGCCTGCCCGATCCGCGTCGCGAGCGCAGCGGCGTCAGCCATGCTGCGCAGATACATGACGCCGTCGAGCCCGGCGCCGGCCCCGCTCCAGCGCCGGGCGCGTGAGCCCGTCGCCAGCACGAGATGGCCATAGGCCAGCCGCCGGCCGTCCGAAAGGTCGAGCTCTTGCTGCGCCCGGTCGATCGCGGTGGCCCGCGCATCGCAGAGCACACCGATCCGCAATTCGTCGAGCAAGCTGCGCGGCCGCAGAATGAGGCTGTCGACCGAGATGGTGCCCTGGAGGTAGCCCTTCGACAGCGGCGGCCTCTGATAAGGCAGCGTCGGTTCGTCCCCGACGATCAGAACGGAGCCTGCGAACCCTTCCTCCCGCAGAGAGAGCGCCGTCTGCAGCCCCGCCTGCCCGGCCCCCAGAACAAGGACGTCCGCGCGGCCGTCAGCCGCGATCTTGGCCAATTCCGACATATGTCTTCGATCTTCGCCTCAGTTCGTCTGACGTCTTCAAGTAAGGCGGCATCGGCTCCGCTTGAAGACAAGTTTCTGCCTATCGGGTCCGCGCCCCGAGCCGTTTCCGGCACCAGCCCGCCGAGCCTTCGCCAGCGGGTATCTGGCATGAAAGGCAGGAATTGTCGCGCCGCTCCTTCGAGATCGGCTCGGCGATTGTTGAGCGAGGCGACGCGGGCGGAGCGAACAGGAGCAATTCACGCCATCGCTTCGATATAGGCCCAAGCCTGCGAAATTTAGTGGGCGCCACGTCTATCCAAACCGATCCAATTCGGCATTGTAGACGAACGAACGCAGCTGATCTCTAGGTCAACCGTGCGGGGGATGATGATGGTATTCCGGTTGCTCGTCTCGGCCGTGACCATGGCGCTCGTGCTCGGTGCCTGCAACGAGCGGCAAGCCGCTGCTCCCCCATCCGCCCCGCCACCTGCCGTCGGCGTCATCCCCGCGACGAAGAAGGGCGTGACCTGGACCTATTCCTTCGTAGGCCGCATCAAGGCGCCCGAAAGCGTAGCGCTGATGGCGCGCGTCCAAGGGTTCCTTGAGAAAGTGCAGTTCATCGAGGGGCAGGACGTCAAGGCCGGCGACGTGCTCTACCAGATCGAGAAGGTGCAGTATCAGGCGCAGGTCGACCAGGCGGAGGCCAATGTCGCCTCGGCCAAGGCCGCGGAACTGAACGCCCAGCTGACCTATAACCGCTCGCTCGATCTGGTGAAGACGCAAGCCGTGTCGCAGGCGACGCTCGACAGCAACCGCGCCGGCCTCGACATGGCTCATGCGCAGGTCTTGCAGAATGAGGCGGCGCTGACGCAGGCGAAAGAGAATCTCCGCTATACCGACATCGTCGCCCCGATAGCCGGCCGCATCGGCCGCACCACCTATACGCAGGGCAACCTCGTCGGCCCCAACAGCTCGGCGCTCGCGACTATCGTCAGCCAGGACCCGATGTATGTCCTGTTCCAGGTCAGCGTCCGGCAGCTCGAGGAGATCCGCGAACAGCGCCAGCAGGCGGATGGCAATCTGTCGAAGATCGCCATCACCGTGCGCCTGCCGACGGGGAAGGAATACGCCCATGCCGGGGTGTGGAACTATACGGATCCGCAGGTCGACCAGCAGACCGACACCGTCACCATGCGCGCGACGCTGCCGAACCCTGAACGCCAGCTCATCGACGGCGAGTTCGTCTCCGTCGAACTCCGCGAGCGCCGCGAGCAGCCGCGCCTCGTCGTGCCCCAGGCGGCCGTGCAGGTCGACCAGGCCGGCAGCTATGTGCTGGTCGTCGACAAGGACAACAAGGTCCAGCAGCGCAGGATCCGGCTGGGGACGCAGCAGGAGGGCAGCTTCGTCGTCGATTCAGGGCTGTCCGAGGGCGAGAACGTCATCGTCGAAGGCGCCCTGAAGGTGCGCCCCGGCCTGACTGTGACCGCGACGCCCGCCGCCCCCGCCAGCGGAGGTTGAGCCTTGATCTCCTCCGTCTTCGTCGACCGGCCTCGGCTTGCCTTCGTCATCTCGATCGTGATCACGCTGGCGGGCATCCTCGCCATCTTCTCGATCCCCGTCGCGCAGTTCCCGGACATCGTGCCGCCGCAGGTCTCGCTGACGGCGAACTATCCGGGCGCCGATGCGGAGGTTGTGGAGACCACCGTCGCCCAGCCCATCGAGCAGCAGATCAACGGCGTCGACAACGCGCTCTATTACCAGTCGACCAGCGGCGCCGACGGCAGCTACTCGCTGTCGGTCACTTTCGCGCTCGGCACGAACCCGGACATCAACACGGTCAACGTGCAGAACCGCGCCTCGCTGGCGACGCCGCAGCTGCCGAGCGAGGTGTCGCGCCAGGGCCTGACCATCCGCAAGAAATCGGCGGCGCTGCTGCAGGTGGTCGAGATCCACTCGCCGAAGCACAGCTTCGATTCGCTCTATCTGAGCAACTACGCCACCATCAACATCATCGACGCGCTGGCGCGCATTCCCGGCGTCGGGCAGGTCAGCCTGTTCGGCCCGCTCGATTATTCTCTCAGGGTCTGGCTCGACCCCACCAAGCTGACCGCGCTGAGCCTGACGCCGAGCGACGTCATCACGGCCGTTCAGGGCCAGAACGTGCAGGCAGCGCTCGGACGCATCGGCGCCGCGCCGGTCAGCAGCGACCAGCAATACCAGCTGACCGTCAAGACGCAGGGCCGGCTCACCAAGCCCGAAGAATTCGCCAACATCGTGTTGCGGACCAATCCGAACGGCTCAGTGGTGCGCGTCAAGGACGTCGCGCGTGTCGAGATGGGCTCGCGCACGTCCGACCGCTACAGCCGCTTCAACGGCGCGCCCGGCGCGGCGATGGGCATCTACCAGTCCCCCGGCGCGAACGCGATCCAGGTCGCCAAGCAGGTCCGGACGACGATGGAGGAACTGTCCAAGCGCTTCCCTGACGATCTCAGCTACGGCGTCTTCTTCGATACGACGGTGTTCGTCAGCGCCACGATCGACGAGGTCATCAAGACGCTCGGCGAGGCCTTCATCCTCGTCGGCATCGTCGTCTTTCTCTTCCTCGGCAAGCTCAGGACCACGATCATTCCGCTGATCGCAGTGCCTGTTTCGATCATCGGCACCTTCGCCGTCATGCTGGTCATCGGCTACACGGCCAACACCGTCTCGTTGCTGGCGCTCGTCCTCGCCATTGGCATCGTCGTCGACGACGCCATCGTGGTCATCGAGAACGTCGAACGCGTCGTCGAGGAAGAGCCCGAGCTGACCATCGCAGAAGCGACCAAGAAGGCGATGGGCGAGATCACAGGGCCGATCATCGCGATCACCTTCGTCCTGCTGGCGGTCTTCGTGCCTGTCGCCTTCATCCCCGGCATCAGCGGCCAGCTCTTCCGCCAGTTCGCCGTGGCGGTCTCGGTCGCGATGCTGATCTCGGCGGTCAACGCGCTGACGCTGAGCCCGGCGCTGTGCTCGCTCCTGATCACGCGCAGCCACGGCACCGGCGGCCCGATGCGCTACGTGATGAACGGCATCGACAAGGTCCGCGACGGCTATGCCTCCATCGTCCGACGCCTGGTGCGCATCGGCTTTGTGGTGATCTTCGTGCTCGGGGGCATCGCCGCGATGAGCGGTTGGCTTTTCGTTACCACGCCGCAGAGCTTCCTGCCGGAGGAAGACCAGGGCGCCTTCTTCGTCGCAATGCGCCTGCCCGAGGGTGCCTCGGTGAACCGCACGGCTGCCGTGGTCGAGCAGGTCGAGAACATCATCCGGCCGATCGACGGCGTCGAGGGCGTGCTCTCGGTCGTCGGCTTCAATTTCATCGACGGCCTCGCCTCCTCGAACCAGGCCTTCTTCGTCGTCCGGCTCAAGCCGTTCGAGGAGCGCAAGGCCGCGGCCCAGAGCGCCAACGGCATCATCGGCATTCTCCGGCCACAGTTGGCGGCCGTGCAGCAGGCGACGGTCTTCCCGTTCAACCTGCCGCCGATCATCGGGCTCGGCAGCACCGGCGGCTTTCAATACGTGCTCGAAGCGCTGCAGGGCCAGTCGCCAACCGACATCGCCGCGACCATGCGGGGCCTGCTCGTCGCCGCCAACCAGCAGCCCGAGCTCGCGGCCGTGTTCAGCACCTTCGCCGCCGACACGCCGCAGATCTATCTGGACATCGATCGCGACAAGGCCCAGGTGCTCGGCGTCCAGATCGCTGACATCTTCAGCGCCCTGCAGGCCACGCTAGGCGGTTACTACGTCAACGACTTCAACGTCTTCGGCCGCACCTGGCAGGTGAACGTTCAGGCCGAGACGGCCTTTCGCGGCGCCGTGACCGATATCGGCAAAATCTATGTCCGCAACAATGCGGGCACGATGGTGCCGATCAACGCCATCGCGCAGGTGCGCCTGGTCACCGGCCCGCAGGCGCTGACCCGCTATAACGGCTACCGCGCGGTGATCATCAATGGCTCCGGCAGGCCCGGCGTCAGCTCGGGCGAATCGCTGGCGGCGATGGAGCGCATCTCCGCGACGACGCTGCCGGCCGGTTATGGCTTCGAATGGACAGGCACGGCCTTGCAGGAGAAGGCCGCAAGCGGCAGCACGGGCGCCGTCCTCGCGCTCGCAGTGCTCTTCGCCTATCTCTTCCTGGTCGCGCTCTACGAAAGCTGGAACGTCCCGATCGCCGTGCTGCTTTCGGTCTCGGCCGCGATCATGGGCGCCATCGCCTCGATCGCGGTGACCGGCGTCAGCCTCGGCGTCTATGCGCAGATCGGCCTTGTCGTACTGATCGCGCTCGCGGCCAAGAACGGCATCCTGATCGTCGAATTCGCCCTGGAGCAGCGCGCCAAGGGCGAGTCGATCATCGATTCCGCCATCTCGGGTGCAAGGCTTCGCTTCCGCCCGGTGATGATGACGAGCTTCGCCTTCATCCTCGGCCTGCTGCCGCTGGTGATCGCCACCGGCGCGGGCGCGCTAAGCCGACGCGCCGTCGGCACCCCAGTCTTCGGCGGCATGCTCTTCGCGTCGCTCTTCGGCATCTTCCTAGTGCCGATGCTCTATGTCGTCTTCCAGTGGATGCGGGAGCGCGTTCGGCAGAAGACGAAGGGCGAGGCACCGCTTAGCGAAGAAGCCACCCCCGCGCGCTCGGGGCATTGACGACAAAGACGGCTTATGGGGCGGATCACTATTCCGTCTTTGACAGCCACAGGCTTTTGCAGCCGGATGGCTCTGTAAGGGCGTTCGAAGAGCCCACAGAGGAAATGCCTCCATGAAGATCCGCGCCGCCGTCCTGAACGCCAGCCCCGTTTCGGCTCCCTATGCGAAAAGCCGCCCGCTCTCAATCGAGGAGGTCGAGCTTGCTCCGCCGGGGCCCGGCGAGGTGCTGGTCAGGGTTCGGGCGGCCGGCCTCTGCCATTCCGACCTCTCGGTCATCGACGGAAACCGCCCTCGCCCGGTGCCGATGGTGCTCGGCCATGAGGCTGCCGGCGAGGTGGTGGAACCCGGCTCCGGCGTGCAGGATCTCAAGAAGGGCGACCGGGTCATCATGGTCTTCGTGCCCTCCTGCGGGCATTGCGCGCCCTGTGCCGAGGGGCGGCCTGCGCTCTGCGAGCCGGGCAACGCCGCCAATGGTGTCGGCGAACTGCTCGGCGGCGGGCGCCGGCTCTCGGTCGGCGGCAAGCCGGTGCATCACCATGTCGGCGTCTCCGCCTTCGCGGAGCACGCGGTGATCTCGCGCCATTCGCTGGTGAAGATCGAGGCCGACATCCCCCACGAGATCGCGGCGCTGTTCGGCTGCGCGGTGCTGACCGGCGTCGGCGCGGCGGTGAACACGGCCAAGGTCAGGGCCGGCGAGACGGTCGCCGTCGTCGGCCTCGGCGGCGTGGGCCTGAGCGCGCTGCTCGGCGCGGCCGCCTGCGGCGCTTCGCGCGTCATAGCGGTCGATCTCTCGGACGAGAAGCTCGCCATCGCGCGGGAACTGGGCGCCACCGACACCTTCAACGCCGGCGATCCGGGCGTCATCGATGCCATCCGGGCGGCCACGAAGGGCGGTGTCGATCACGGGTTGGAGATGGCGGGCTCGGTCAAGGCGCTCGATCTCGCCTACCAGATCACCCGGCGCGGCGGCACCACCACGACGGCCGGCCTCGCCAACCCGGCGCATACGCTTTCGCTCGCGCCCGTGCGACTCGTCGGCGAGGAGCGCACCCTCAAGGGCTCCTATGTCGGGTCCTGCATCCCGGTGCGCGACATTCCGCGCTTCGTCGATCTCTACCAGCGCGGCAAGCTGCCGGTGGACAAGCTGATGACCAGCAGCAGCGGGCTCGACGGCATCAACGAAGGCTTCGACGCGCTGCACGAGGGCCGGACCATCCGGCACATCATCATGATGTGAGGGGGCGTACCACCCCCGCCATTACGCGCGAGCCGCGCGGCATGGGCATCAGTGCAGCCCCGCCGCCTCCAGCGAACTCGCCGCCAGACCGCCCGCCACCTCCGTCACCTCCCCGCGCTCGATCGCATAGGCGCGTTCGGCGAAGCTGCGCAGCAAGCTGGGGTTTGATTCGGTGATGAGCAGCGCAATGTCGGGATGGCTGTTGCGGAGCGCGCGCAGCGCGGCGGCGTAGCGCTGCGCCAGGACGGGCGCCAGCCCCTGAAACGGCTCGTCGAGCAGGATGATGCGGGTGCCGACCATCAGCGCCCGCGCCAGCGCCGCCATCTTGCCCTGCCCGCCCGACAGGCCGGCCGCCGGGCGATGGCGCAGCTCGGCCAGCTCCGGCAACACCTGATAGACGCCTTCGAGCCGGCGGGCGATCTCCGCCGACGGCACCTTCATCACCTCGGCCGGCAGGCGAATGTTCTCCTCGATCGAGAAGCTGGAGAACAGGCGGCGATCCTCCGGCGCGTAGCCGATGCCGAGCCGTGGCCGCTCATAGGGCGGCAGCGACAGAATCGGCCGGCCATCGAACGCGATGCTGCCCGCCGTGACCTGCATGAAGCCCATGATGGCGCGCAGCAGGCTGGTCTTGCCGGCACCGTTGCGGCCGATCAGAGCGACGGTCGCGCCCTCGGCAAGAGCGAAATCTACGCCGCGCAGCACCCGGACGCCCTCGATCTCGGCGGAAAGCCCCTTGATCTCCAGCATGGCCTAGACTCCCACCCCGATCACGGTCTCGCGAACCTCCGGATGGTTCAGGATCTCGTCGGGCGTGCCTTCGAGCGCGATCCGCCCGCCCGACCAGACGGCGACACGGCCGGCATAGCGGGCGACGACGTCCATGTCGTGCTCGACGAAGATCGCCGTGGTGGACCGGGCATCGAGCGCACGGGTGAGCGTATCCATCACCTGAAACTTCTCGTGGCTGGAGACGCCCGAGGTCGGTTCGTCCATGAAGATCAGCTTCGGATCGAGCGCGAGGGCAACCGCGATGTCGATCAGCTTGCGCATCCCTTCCGGCAATTCGCGCACCGGCCGTTCCGCCGTCTCGCGCAGGCCGACGCTGTCGAGCAGCGCGACCATCTCCTCGCGCTTCGGGTGCCGGTCCAGCCGCTGGAAGGGCGACCATGTGCCCTCGCGCGCGCTGAGCGCCAGCAGCAGGTTCTCCATCACGGTGTTGTCGGTGAAGAGCTGCGGAATCTGGAAGGAGCGGCCGATGCCGCGGCGCGTGATCACGCGGGGCGAGAGCGCCGTCACATCCTGCCCGGCGAAGACGACGCGTCCGGATTGCGGCTTGAGATAGCCGGTGCAGAGGTTGATGAAGGTAGTCTTGCCCGCGCCGTTGGGGCCAATGATGGCGATGCGCTCATTGGCGCGCACCTTCAGGCTCGCGCCACTAGCGGCCTGGACGCCGCCGAAGCGCAGTTCGAGATCATGCGCCTCCAGGATGAACTCGCTCATGGCGCGCCCTCCTTCGCCGCGGCGGTTCGCCTGCGCCCGGCGATGAGCCCGTAGAGCCCGGTCGGCGCGAAGAAGATGATGATCAGCAGCATCACGCCGAGCACCGCGTGCCAGGTCTCGGGTGCGTAGACCGCCGCATAGCCCCGGATGATCTGGAACATCAGCGCGCCCAGGAAGGGCCCGGCGACGCCGCCGACGCCGCCCAGGATCGCGATGAAGACGAACTCGCCCGAGCGCACCCAATAGGCCAGCTCCGGCGTCACATGGCCGGAGACCAGCGCGATGATCGCCCCACCGAGCCCCGCCAACAGGCCGGACAGCAGATAGGCGCCGTAGAGGACCTTCCGGCTGGACACGCCCAGATATTCCAGCCGCGTCTCGTTCGTCTTGATCGCCTCCAGCGCCTTGCCGCCGGGCGAAACCAGATAGCGGGCCACCGCCACCGCCGCGATAGCCGCCAGCGCCAGCGTGATGTAGAACATCCAGAATTCGAAGGCCTCGCGCTCCAGCGTCATCCCGGCCAGCGTCGGGCGCGGCACCCGCTTGCCGTCGGCGCCGCCGGTCAGCGAGAACAGCTTCTCCAGCAGCGACCAGAACACCATCGAGATGGCGAGGTTCAGCATGCCGAAGAAGATTGCGCGGTAGCGCACGATGAAGAGCCCGACCAGTGCTGCGACCAGACCCGAGGCGGCCGTTGCGATCGGCACCAGCAGCAGCACCTCGTGGCCGAATTTCGCCGCCGCCATGAAGGCGACGACATAGGCCGAGAAGGCGAAGAACAGCCCGTGGCCAAACGAAACCTGCCCCGCCCGCAGCAGGATGAGGATGCCCAGCGCCGCTAGCCCCTCGCAGAGCGCGACAGTGAGAATGACCGTCGACCAGGGCGAGACCAGCGGGAAAACGACGAGCGCGACGAGCAGAAGCGCGCCGACAATAAGCTGGCGCGACATCAGACCTTCCTCGCCTGCAGCGTCGTGAACAGGCCTTCCGGCTTGATCAGCAGCACCGCGACCATGATGAGGTAGGGGATCAGCACGTCGAATTCCGGCGCGAAATAGACCGCTGCCGAGCGCCCGAGCCCGATCATCAGGGCCGCGACCGCCGCGCCCTCGATCCGCCCCAGCCCGGCCGTCGCGGCGACCGCGAAGGACAGCACGATCATGCCGGAGCCTATGCCCGGCGTCAGCGAGGTGGTGGCTGACGACAGCGCGCCGCCGAGCGCGGCCAGCGATGCGCCGATGATGAAGGTGAAGAGGTAGACATGGGTGGCGTTGATGCCCATCGCCATGGCCGCCTCGCGATCCTGCGTCACGGCAACGATGGCGCGGCCGAAGGAGGTTCGACGCAGGAAGAGCCGCAAGCCGACCAGCACGGCCAGCGCGACCAGAGGGATCAGGATGAGCTGGTAGACGGTGTACTGGATGCCGAAGACCTCGACCGTGCCGAGCCAGTTCATCGGCGCGTTGGCGAAGAGTGGACGGACCCCGAAGATCACCTTCTGCGCATCCTCAAGGATCATGAAGACGGCGAAGGTGACGAGGAGTTGAAGCACCTCCTCCTTGCCGTAGATGCGCCGCAGCAGCAGCGCCTCGACCGCCCCACCCACCACGACACCGACAAGGATTGCCGAGACCAGGAACAGCGGAAACGACAGCCATGTCGGCAGCCCCATGCCGGCAGCGGCGAGCACCGCGCTCGCCGCGACATAGGCGCCGATCGCATAGAACGAGCCATGGGCGACATTCAGCACGCCGAGCACGCCGAAGATCAGCGAAAGCCCGACCGCGACCAGGAAGATCAGCGAGCCATAGGCGATGCCGTCGAGCGCGGCGAGGAAGAGCATTTCTGGAGGCATTACGGCCCGTTCTCGGTTTCCCGATTCATCTGCGGCACCTTTTGCGTCATCCCGGGCGCAGCGAAGCGGAGACCTGGGATCCATTCCGGAACGGCTCAGGAATGGATCCCGGATCGCCGCCGCTCCGCGGCTTGTCCGGGATGACGCGGAGAGACGTCAGCGCGTCGCCATCACTTCGAATAGTCGAAGGTCTCGATCGACTTGTCGGTGACCAGTTCGGGCTTCACCTTGGCGAACCAGTCGAGCGACTTCTCGCCGACCGGCGTCGTCACCAGCTTGCCGGGATAGAGCGCCATCTTGTCGTAGACGGCGAAGGGATATTCCGGCACGCGCTTGGTGGTGCCGAGCATCTGGTCTTCGAGGCCCTGATGGTCGGAGCGGATGGTGATGGTGCCCGTCAGCGACTTGAACTCGAGCCCCTCGAAAGCGGCAATCACCTGCTCCTTCGTCGGCCACTTGCCGCCGGCCGCGGCGCCGGCCTTCTCATAGGCCTTCACCAGCCCGGTCACCGCCTGGTTCATGTGGAAGGTCGGATAGATCGGGTAGACCCCGGTCTTGTCCTTATACTTCTTCACGAAGGCCTGCATCTCCGGCGAGTTCTTGTGCTTGGGGTGCAGGAAATAGTGGTCGCCGCGCGAGCCGACGATCACGCCCTCGGGTAGCACGTTGCCGAGGCGCTCCAGCGAGCTCTCCGCCAGAGGCAGCACGAAGGTCGACTGCTTCAGCAGCCCGCGCGCCGCCGCTTGCTGGATGAAGGTGTCGAGGTCGCCGCCCCAGGAGGTCGAGATCACGACATCAGGCCGCAGCGCCGAGAGACGCGTGATCTCGGTCGAGAAGTCGGGAGCGCCGAATTTCGGGAAGAGCTCGGCTACGACCTTGACGTCGGGCTTCAGCGCCTTGAGGCCGGCCTGCAGCAGCGCCCAGGATTCACGGCCCCAGGCATAGTCCTGGTTCACGACCGCGACCGTCTTGAAGTCCGGCTTGGTCTTCATCAGGTAGAGCAGCGTCGCCATCATCTCGGCGCCGGCATGGCCCTGGGTACGGACCGAATATTTCCATTTGCCGTCCTCGAAAATGGTCTGCGTGCCGCAGTCCCACATCACGTTGACGACCTTGAGGTCCTCGGCGACGGGTGCGAGCGCGTTGCAGGAGCCCGACGAGATGGCACCGAACATCACCTGCGCGCCCTGATCCTGCACGACACGCCGATATTCCGAGATCAGCTGGTTGGTGCCGGCGCCTTCATCGACATAGACGGGCTTCACGGGCACACCGAGGATGCCGCCCTTGGCGTTGATCTCCTCGAAGAACAGATCGGCGGCCGCCTTCCCGGGCACGCCGAAGACCGAGGCCGGGCCCGACAGGAAGGTCGCGATGCCGACCACGAGTTCCTTCGGCTTGTCCTGAGCCTGCGCCGGCAGCGCCAGCAGCGCTCCCAGGCCGAATGCGGCCGCAGCCAATCCCTTGATTGCCATCGTTCCCTCCCTGAATTCCTCTGGAACACGCTCTTGGCGGCGCGCTGCCTGGTCGCAGAGGGGTGCATGGGCCGGGAGTCAGGACAAGTAGGATAAAACGATGAGGGCCATAGCGATTACCTATGGAGGTGGCGGGACCGGCTAGCATTTCGCTATGGCCCACATCGCAAAACCCTATTTGACTTGGCGGCCCGTTCGGCGCCCCGTCCGCCGCGAGTGCCAGTGAAAGTGGAATGATGACGGACGCCCTCGACGGAATTCTGGTTGTAGCGCTCGAGCAGGCCGTCGCCGTTCCGACCGCGACGTGCAAGCTGGCGGACGCCGGTGCGCGTGTCATCAAGCTGGAGCGCTCCGAGGGCGATTTCGCGCGCGGCTACGACGACTATGCGAAAGGCCAGTCCACCTATTTCGTCTGGCTCAACCGCGGCAAGGAATCCTGCCGGGTCGATCTCAAGCAGACCGATGACCGGGCCCTCGTCGAGGCCATGCTCGCCAAGGCCGATGTCTTCATCCAGAATCTCGCCCCCGGCGCGACGACGCGGTTGGGCCTCGGCGCCGAAGAGCTGCGCTCCCGTTATCCGAAGCTGATCACCTGCGACGTTTCGGGCTACGCTCCCGGCACCCCGCACTACAGGCGAAAGGCCTATGACCTTCTGGTGCAAGCAGAATCCGGGCTTGCGGGCATCACGGGAACGCAGGCTTCCGGTCCCTCCCGTATCGGCGTCTCCATCGCCGACATCGCCACCGGCCAGGCCGCCTATGCGGCGATCCTCGAAGCGCTGCTGCGACGGGCCCGCACCGGCCAGGGTTCCGCCATCCAGCTCTCGCTTTTCGACGCGCTGGGGGAGCTGATGAACGTGCCCTATCTGACCCGGCGCTATGGCGGCATCGAACCTCCTCGCCTCGGCCTCGCGCACCCCTCGATCGCCCCCTATGGCGTCTTCGCGACAGCCAACGGCAATATCCTGATCTCGATCCAGAGCGAGCGCGAATGGCAGATCCTGGCGCGCGAGGTTCTGGGCAGCGCGGCGCTGGCCGAGGATCCGCGCTTCGCCACCAATGTGCTGCGCGTGCGGCAACGCCACGTCGTCGATGCCGAGGTGCAGGCCTTGCTCGCGGGCAGACCCTTCGACGAGGTCGCCGCGGCCCTCGACCGCTACGCGATCGCTTATGGCACGGTCTCCAGCGTCGGTGACCTCATCGACCACACGGCCGCCACAGCGCTCACGGTGGAAACGCCTCTCGGCGAGGTGGAGGTGCTGGCGCCGCCCGCCATCGTGGATGGCGAGCGGGTGCGCCCGCGCCCGGTGCCGGCGCTGGGTCAGCACGATGCAGCCCTGCGCGCCGAATTCGCCTCCGACCGCTAAACGAACAGCCGAAGAAACAGATGCAACACGCCTCAGATCATTCCGAAATCCGCGACGCCGTGGCCCGGCTCTGCTCCGACTTTCCCGGCGAGTACTGGCGCGGGCTCGACCGCGAGATGGCCTATCCGACAGAGTTCGTCGCGGCTCTCACGCAGAGCGGCTTCCTCTCCGCGCTGATCCCGGAAGCCTATGGTGGTGCCGGCCTGTCGCTTTCGGCTGCGGCCGTGATCATGGAAGAAATCCAGCGGCAGGGCTGCAACGGCGCCGCCTGCCACGCCCAGATGTATGTGATGGGCACCGTGCTGCGGCATGGCAGCGAGGATCAGAAGCAGCGCTATCTGCCGAAGATCGCGTCCGGCGAATTGCGACTGCAGGCTTTCGGCGTCACGGAGCCCACGAGCGGCACGGACACCACGAGTCTGCGCACGACCGCGAGGCGCGAAGGCGACCACTACATCGTCAACGGCCAGAAGATCTGGACCAGCCGCGCCGCGCAATCCGACCTGATGCTGCTGCTGGCGCGGACCACGCCCCGGGATCAAGTGCAGAAGCGCACCGACGGCCTCTCGGTCTTCATCCTCGACATGCGGGAAGGGCTCAAGGACGGCCTCACCATCAGGCCGATCCGCACGATGATGAACCACGCCACCACCGAGGTCTTCTTCGACAATGTGAAGGTGCCTGCCGAGAACCTCGTCGGCGAGGAGGGCAAGGGCTTCCGCTACATCCTGTCGGGCATGAACGCGGAGCGCATCCTGATCGCCGCCGAATGCGTCGGGGACGCAAAGTGGTTCATCGAGAAGGCCTCGGATTATGCGAAGGAGCGGCAGGTCTTCGGCCGGCCTATCGGCCAGAACCAGGGCATCCAGTTCCCGATCGCCAAGGCCTACGCCAATATGCGCGCCGCCGAGCTGATGGTGCGCGAGGCGATCCGGCTCTACGAGGCCGGAGAGAACCCGGGCGCGGAAGCGAACATGGCGAAGATGCTGGCGGCCGATGCCTCCTTCGAAGCGGCCAATGCCTGCGTCCAGACGCATGGCGGCTTCGGCTTCGCAGAGGAATACGACATCGAACGCAAGTTCCGCGAGACGCGGCTCTATCAGGTGGCGCCGATCTCCACGAACCTGATCCTGTCCTATCTCGCCGAGCATGTTCTCGGCATGCCGCGCTCCTACTGAAGCCGAACCGCGCCATGGATATCGACCATCTCAGAAGCTGGATCGGCCGGACTCACGAAGCCTCGGATCTCGTCACGCCGCGCCTGATCGAGAGCTTCACAGCCACCTTCGCGCCGCACCTCTCCCCAGGCGCTACCGGCGATGCCCCGCTCGCCCTGCATTGGTGCCTCGCGCCGCCGATCGCGCCGATGGCTGCGCTCGGCCAGGACGGCCACCCCGCCAAGGGCGATTTCCTGCCGCCCGTGCCGCTGCCACGGCGGATGTGGGCCGGCGGCAGCATCGAGACGCTGGCGCCACTGCGCGAAGGCGATCTCGTCACGCGCCGCTCGCGGATCGGGGACGTCACCGCCAAGGATGGTCGCACCGGCCCGCTCTGCTTCGTCGCCGTCGAGCACGAGATCACGACCGCGCGCGGGCTCGCTCTGCGCGAGCGCCACGACATCGTTTATCGCGAGGCCTCCTCGGCGAACGCTGCACCCGCGCGTGCGCCGGCTGCCACCGAACCTGCCCCGGCCGACCTCACCTGGGAGGTCGAGGCCAGTCCGGTGCTGCTCTTCCGCTATTCGGCGCTGACCTTCAATGGCCACCGCATCCATTACGACCTGCCTTATGTCACCGAAGAGGAAGGCTATGCCGGGCTTGTCGTTCATGGCCCGATCCAGGCCACGCTGATGCTCAACATCGCCGCCGTGCTCTCCGGCCGGTCGACGCTAAAGCTCGATTACCGCGGGCTGGCGCCGCTGATCGCGGGTGGCTCCTTCACGGTGAAAGCAAAACGGCAGGGCGACGGAACGATCCGGGTCTGGACGGAAGGCCGCGACGGCGGTGTGCGCATGGAAGGCACGGCCCGCATCGCCTGAGCGGGCCGCATCGGCCCACGCTAGCCGTAGAGGTTCGGCGGGCCGCCATCCTCGCCGAGCGTCGCGATCCAGCTCTCATCCGTGACGAGGCCGCGCGATATCTCCCAGCAGAGCTGGCCGATGGCGCGGACAGCCGTCGGCATCGGCCGCTCGGTGGAATAGGCGAGATAGACCTTGCGGTGCATGGAGGGCCGCTCGATCGGCCAGGTCTGGAAGATGCCCGCCCTCTCCTGCTCCGCGACCGCCATGCGCGGCAGGATGCTGTAGCCGAAGCCCCGTTCGACCAGCCGCTTGATCTGACTGTAGGATTCGATCTCGATCGCGGGTTGGATCGCAGCCCCGGCCTGGTTCGCGGCGTCGTCGATCTGGTCCCGCAAGCCGTGTCCGGGGCCGGGCAGGATCAGGTCGAGCACCGCGGCATCGGCAAGGGGAACAGGCTGCCCGGCCTTGGCCGGCGGCCGCGGCGCGCCCGTCGCAGCGAAGAGGCAGAGCTCCTCGGTCAGGACGTGGTGGATGCACAGCCCCTTCGGGTCCGAGGTGGAGTAGATCATGGCGAGATCGACATCGCCGCGTCTCAGCCAGTCCAGCACGAAGCCGCTCATCGCCTCGGCGATGCGGATGCGGATGGCGGGGTAGCGCTCTCGTGCCGCCTGGATCAGCGCCACGCTGAACTGCTCGCTGACGGTGCCGGGCAAGCCGATCCGCACCTCGCCAGCGGGCTGCTCCGCCTCGCCGCGGACCTGCTCGCGCAAGGCGGCGAACTCGGCCAGGATCGAATGCGCGCGCGTCAGCAGGCGTTCGCCCGCTTCCGTCGGCTGGACGCCACGCGTGCCGCGGTGCAGCAGTGCGACACCGAGCTCATCCTCCATATGGCGCAGATGCTGGCTGAGCGCAGGCTGCGCCACGCGCAGCTTCGTTGCCGCCTTCGAGAAAGAGCCCTGCTCGACGATGGCGGCAAAATAGCGGAGCTGACGTAGATCCATCGCCCTCTTCGTCTCGCAGTGGTCAGGCTCGGCCACCCCCTGAATAGCGGGGCGGAGGCGGGATGGCCAGCTTACCGCCTAACCTAGCGGGAGCTTTGCGTTATGGAGGCTAGATCGAACCGATATTGGTCCGGACACCGGCACACGTGCATCCTCCGCCGCGGTGGCGCGGCAGAGCCGGAAAGGCCAACCCCGTCCACCTCCGAAGCGCCGACGGCCCAGGCCCGAAGCCAGACCGCATAGGAGGAAATGCCCGTGTCCAACGACAAGTTCATTCCGCCATCCGCGAGCCGACGCGGTTTCCTCGGCTCGGCAGCGGCGCTGGCCGCCGGCGCCATGCTGCCCGTCGGCGGCCCCGCCCTGGCCAAGGCGCCGCTCTCGAAGACGCAGCCCGCCTATTTCTATCGCTTCATGCTCGGCACCGCCGAGGTCACTGTGGTCTCAGACGGGCCGCTGCCGCTCGGGGACCCGGGCGCGAGCTTCCTCGGCGTGCCCAAGGAGACCGTCTACGGCATGCTCGAGACCAATTTCCTGCCCAAGGAGAACGTAGTCCTCGAGCAGAACATCCCGATCGTCAATTTCGGCGACAGGCTGGTGATGTTCGACACCGGCATGGGTTTTTCCAAAGCCTTCGGCCCGACGACCGGCCGGCTGATGAAGAGCCTCGAAGAAGCCGGCATCAAGCCGGGCGATGTCGACGACATCGTCTGCAGCCACGCCCATATCGACCATATCGGCGGCATCTGCACTGCCGACGGCAAGCCGATCTTTCCCAATGCGCGCATCCATATCAGCCAGATCGATTTCGATTTCTGGACCGACGAGAGCAGGATCAACTCGCCTCTGAAGGCCTTCGTCGAGCATGCACGCGCCAACCTCCTGCCGGTGCGCGACCGCATCGTCTTCTTCAAGGACCAGCAGGAATTCCTGCCGGGCGTCCAGGCGCTCGCAGCGCCCGGCCACACGGCGGGCCACCACATCTTCAAGGTGGCGTCTGGCGGCAAATCCTTCGCCTTCCTCGGAGACCTGACGCATCACGCCGTCCTGCTGACCGAGAATCCGCGCCTCGAATTCGCCTATGACAGCGATCCGAAACAGGCCGTGCAGTCCCGCGTCCGGCTGCTCACGATGCTGGCCGAGGAGAAGACGCCGGTGATGTCCTATCACTTCGCCTGGCCCGGCTTCGGCAATCTGACCAAGGCGGGCGACGGATTCCGTTACCTTCCCGCGCCGATGCAGCTCGTGCCGGTCTGACCTAAGGCCGCGCGCCACCAATAACGGCATCCCGGCGCTGCCGGGATGCCCCCTCGGCTCCCATCAGATCAACTGGTTCGCGAGGGCGAAATCGACGCAGCCCTGGATGTGCCGCTCCAGAACACTCTGCGCCTCCGCCGCATCACGTTTCAAAGCGCAGGCGAGCAGCAATCTGTGTTCGTCGGCAGCGACCGCTCCGCGAAAGATGCCGAAGACCATCTGATAGCGCAGGTAGCGGTCATAGAGCCGCGAATGCAGTTCCAGCAGCGACCGGGAACCGCAGGCGGAAACCAGCGCCTGATGGAATTCCCAGTCGTAGCGCTTCCATTGCTGCGTCTGTGAGGTGTCGCCCGCAAGCAAGCCCGCCTCCATGCGGGCCAGCTTGTGATGGGCGGCGACCACGCGCCCTTCCCACTCCATGTCCCCCGCCGCGAATGACTGATCCAGCGCGTGCTTCTCGACGAGCAGCCGCAGCGCCGCGATCTCCTTCAGATCTTCGGCCGAACAGGGCGCGACCTGAAAGCCGCGCTGCCCCTCTGCCGTCACAAGCCCTTCCGGCGCTAGCCGGCTTAGGATCTCGCGCAATGTGCCGATGCCGACGGCATAGGCAGGCCGCAGCTTATCCAGCTTGAGACGCTCGCCAGGCCGAAGCTGGCCGAAAATGATGTCGGTGCGAATCCGCTCATAGGCCTGCTCGCCCGTCGAGATGGACGCGGAATCGTCGCCTGCGATGTCTGTTGCCGCTTCTGCCATGGCGCGAACCTAAGAGGATCGGAGCGGCGAAGCTAGCTCCGCGCTCATGGCCGGATCAATACATGATTATCCGATGATACTGAAAATATCGGTTGATTTGAAAAACGCCGGCGATAACCTCGCGACATAGCGCTCCACCGAACCCGGCCACGAAAGTCCGAAGCGGCTGGGCAGAGGGCGCAATTCGCGGAGGATCGACATGAGCAGGCGCATCTTTGTGCTCAATGGGCCCAATCTGAATTTGCTGGGTCAGCGGGAGCCGGCGATCTACGGCACGACCACCCTCGCCCAGATCCGAGAGCGCTGCGAGGCCAAGGCGGCCGAGCTGGGTTTCGAGATCGACTTCCGCCAGACAAATTTCGAGGGCGAGCTGGTCGAGAGCGTCCATGCGGCCCGGATCGAGGCCTGCGGGATCATCATCAACCCGGCGGGCTACACCTTTACCTCGGTGGCTCTGCTCGACTCGCTGAAGATGTTCGACGGCCCCAAGATCGAGCTGCACATCTCCAATGTGCATGCGCGGGAAAGCATCTACCACAACTCGCTGATCTCGCGGACGGCGACCGGCATCCTGATCGGCTTCGGCGCAGCCGGTTACGAGCTCGCGATCCAGGCCATGGCCGGCATGGTCGGGCCCGGTTGAGCCCTGAACGCCATGGAATCAGCGGCAGAGCATGCGAAGGACGGTTTCGATGGCGCTCTGGCGCCGCCGCTTGCGCGCCTCCGGCTCAGCCATGTCATGGCCGAAGACCTGCCGGATGCTGGCGCGGTTGGAGACGTTGTAGAAGCTCAGCGCGCTGATCGTCAGATGGATGTCGATCGGGTCCAGGCCCTCGCGAAAGACACCCTCATCGAGCCCGCGCCGATAGATCGCGGCGATCATGTCGATTGCCGAGAGGTTCAGCTCGCCGATCTTGGCCGAACTCTCCAGATGCCGCGCGTGGTGGATGTTCTCGACCATGACGAGACGGACGAAATCCGGGTTGTCCGCGTGATAGTCGAAGGTGAAGCCCGCGAGCGCCGCAATCGCCTCGCGCGGCGGCAACGACGCCAGATCGAGACTGCGTTCGAAATTGCGGATGCGGGCATAGGCGGCTTCGAGGACGGCGCGGTAGAGCCCCTCCTTGTCGCCGAAATAGTAGTAGATCATCCGCTTGCTGGTGGATGTCTTGGCCGCGATCTCGTCGACGCGGGCGCCGCTCAACCCGTTCTCGACGAATTCGGAGAGTGCCACCGCGAGGATGTCGCGGCGCACGCCGTCGGGATCCTGCGTCCAGCTCTGCGGTTTGCCGCTCCGCGCCGCGCGCTTCGCGGTTGGGGCCAGTTCACTCATATCGCGCCTTTCGAAGCACGCTCGCCGCAAAGGTCCGGCAGCTTCGCTGCCCTCGGCACACCCGATCCCGGATTTGCGCGCCCCGCTTTCAGGGATCGCGGATGCGCGCAAATGAGCCGGACAGTCAATTGTCTTGACCAATTGAACTATCTAGTACAATTAACGTGTGCCGGCCGTAGCGCAAGTGGCTTCACCGGCCGCCTTCAAGGTGCCCGAAGAGGCACCGCTGCAACCGACACGACACGGATCGACCCATTCAGAAGGTCGGCCGCTCAGGGAGCGCCATGAACTACAAGCTCGACTTCACGCCCGTATTGGAGGGGCTGCCCAATCTGCTGGCGGCCTGCCTCGGCACGTTCGTGCTGGCGCTGTCCGGTATGGCGCTCGCCATCGTCATCGGCATCGGCGGCGTGATCCTGCGGGATTCGCGCTTCGCGCCGGCGCGCTGGCTGGTGAAGGCCTTCGTCGAGGTGATCCGGAACACCCCGTTCCTGGTGCAGATCTTCTTCATCTATTTCGCGCTGCCGCTGGCGGGCCTGCGGCTCGATCCGACGCCGACGGCGATCATCGCGCTCGGCATCAACGGCGGCGCCTACGCGATCGAGATCATCCGCGGCGGCGTCCAGTCGATCAGCAAGGGGCAGATCGAAGCCGGTCTGGCGCTCGGCCTGCACAAGGCGCAGGTCTTCAGGCTGATCGTGCTCAAGCCGGCGCTGCGCGCGATCTTCCCGTCGCTGACGAGCCAGTTCGTGCTGCTGACGCTGACCACCAGCGTCGCCTCGGCGATCTCGGCCTATGAGCTGACCTCGGTGGCGCAGCGCATCGAGTCCGACAGCTTCCGCTCCTTCGAGGTCTACGGCACGATCACCCTGTTCTACCTCGTGATCTCCTGGGTGATGATGCGCTTCTTCTCGGCGATCTCGACCCGCTACTTCAGCTATCCGGTGAAGTGAGGGCGCGATGGGCTGGAGCGAATTCACCTTTCTCCTCACCGGTCTGAAATGGACCGTGCTGCTCTCGGCGATCGGTTTCGTCGGCGGCGGCCTCTTCGGGCTGGCGGTCGCGCTGCTGCGCACCTCGGACATTGCGCCACTGCAGCGCGTCACGGCGGGCTACATCGCGCTGTTCCAGGGCACGCCGCTCCTGATGCAGCTCTTCGTCGTCTATTACGGGCTGGCCCTGGTCGGGCTGAAGCTCGATGCCTGGGTTGCGGTCGCGATCGGCTTTACCCTGCATGCCAGCGCCTATCTGGGCGAGATCTGGCGCGGCTCGATCGAGGCCGTGCCCCGCGGGCAGACCGAGGCCGCGAAGGCGCTGAGCCTGCGATATGTCTCGCGGATGAAGGATGTGATCCTGCCGCAGGCGATCCGCATCTCGCTGCCGGCGACGATCGGCTTCCTCGTCCAGCTCATCAAGGGCACCTCGCTTGCGGCCATCGTCGGGTTCACCGAGCTGACGCGCGCCGGCAACATCGTTTCCAACCAGATCTTCCAGCCGCTCCTCGTCTTCGGGATCGTCGGAATTCTCTACTTCCTCCTCTGCTGGCCGCTTTCGCTCTACGGCGCGCATCTCGAGCGCCGCATGGCCGTCGCGTCCCGGTGAGGAAGGCCCGTCTCCAGTCCACCAAACAGAAGCAAAAGAGGGAGAGAAACATGACGAAGATGAAATCCACCCGCCGTAGCCTGCTCTTGGCCGGCGCCGTAGCGCTGGCCCTGCCCGCGGTCCTGAGCCAGCCGGCCGCCGCGATCACCCCCGCCGAGATCAAGGCCAAGGGCAAGATCGTCGTCGGCATCCAGGGCGACAATCCGCCCTGGGGCTTCGTCACCAGCGCCGGCAAGCAGGACGGACTCGACGCCGATATCGCGACGCTCTTCGCCAAGGAGCTCGGCGTTCAGGTCGAGTTCGTGCCGCTGGAGGTGAACAACCGCATCCCGGCGCTGACCACCGGCCGCGTCGACGTCCTGTTCGCGACGATGGCGATGCTGCCGGAGCGCGCCAAGGCGGTGCAGTTCAGCAAGCCCTATGTCGCCAACACCATCGTGCTGATCGGGCCGAAGAAGGACAAGATCACCACCAACGAGGATATGGGCCGCTACACCATCGGCGTCGCCAAGGGCGCGGCGCAGGATACGCAGGTGACCAAGAACGCGCCGGCGAACACCACGATCCGCCGCTATGACGGCGATGCACCGTCGATCCAGGCCCTTGTCTCCGGCCAGGTCCAGGCGCTGGGCGGCAACATCTTCTACATGCAGCGCATCGAGCAGGGCCGGCCGGGCGAATTCGAGAACAAGCTCGAATTCCAGAACCTCTACAACGGCGCCTGCACCCGGCTCGGCGAGAAGGAAATCAACGCCGCGATCAACACCTTCATCGACAAGATCAAGGCCAATGGCGAGCTGCAGAAGATCTACGACAAGTGGATGAAGGTGCCGGTGCACAAGTTCCCGGACAGCCTCGAGGGCATCACCTTCACGGCGAGCTGAGCCGCTCGGAACCGATCGGAGCCTTGACCATGACAAGCCCGTCTGCCCGCCCGGCCACGACAACGAACGACGCCATGATCAGCATGACGGCGGTCGAGAAGTGGTATGGCGAGTTCAAGGCTCTGACCGACATCAACCTGTCGGTCCGCACAGGCGAGAAGATCGTCCTGTGCGGACCTTCGGGATCCGGCAAATCCACGCTGATCCGCTGCATCAACCATCTGGAAGCCTACCAGAAGGGCGAGATCCGCGTCGGCGGCACCGTTCTCAACGATTCCGCCAGGACCATCGACTCCGTCCGCCGCGAAGTCGGCATGGTGTTCCAGCACTTCAATCTGTTTCCGCATCTGACCGTGATGCAGAATTGCATGCTCGCGCCGATGCGCTCGCTCGGAGTCAGCAAGGCCGATGCGGAAGCGACGGCGCGCCGGCTGCTCGCCCGCGTCAAGATCCTCGAACAGGCCGAGAAATACCCTGCCCAGCTGTCGGGCGGGCAGCAGCAGCGCGTCGCCATCGCGCGTGCGCTCTGCATGCAGCCCAAGGTGATGCTGTTCGACGAGCCGACCTCCGCTCTCGATCCCGAGATGGTGAAGGAGGTGCTCGACACCATGGTCGCGCTCGCCGAGGAGGGCATGACGATGATCTGCGTCACCCATGAAATGGGCTTCGCCCGGCAGGTGGCCGACCGGGTGATCTTCATGGCGTCCGGCGAGATCGTCGAGGAGGCGCCACCCGCAACCTTCTTCAGCAAGCCGACACATGAGCGAACGAAGAAGTTCCTGGGCGAAATTCTCTCGCGGCATTGAGGCGAGCCGGGGCTCAGGAGGAAAGCCATGTCTCCAGTCAAGATCGCGATCATGGGCGCCGGGCTGATCGGCAGGCGCCATGCGGCCCAGGTCATGGCGCAGCCCGCCGCCACTCTTTCGGCGATCGTCGATCCGGCTTCGGCAGGCCGCACCTTCGCCGAGGAGATCGGCGTGGCCTGGTATCCGGCCTTAGACGCCATCCCGGCGAGCGAACGACCCAACGGCGTCATCGTCGCCACGCCGAACCAGCTTCACGTCGAGAACGGGCTGGAACTCGTCGCCGCCGGCATTCCGCTGCTGGTGGAGAAGCCGATCGCCGACAGTGTCGCGGGTGCGCGCAAACTGGTTGCGGCGGCAGAGCAGGCCAAGGTGCCTTTGCTGGTCGGTCACCACCGGCGCCACAACCCGATGATCCGCGAGGCGCGCGAGGTCATCACCGCCGGCCGCCTCGGCCGCGTCCTGACCCTGAGCGGGCAGTTCTGGCTGCTGAAGCCGGACGGGTATTTTGCGGCGGAGTGGCGCAGGCAGGAGGGCGGTGGGCCCGTCCTGCTCAACCTGATCCACGACATCGACCTCTTTCGCTATCTCTGCGGGGAGATCGTCAGCGTCCAGGCGCAAAGCTCCCGGGCGGTGCGCGGCAACCCTGCCGAGGAAACCGCTGTGGCGCTGCTGCGCTTCGCCGATGGTACCCTCGGGACCATCAGCGTTTCCGATACGGTGGTCTCCCCCTGGAGCTGGGAGCTCACGGCGGGCGAGAATCCAAACTTTCCGCGGCAGGAGCAGTCCTGCTACCAGATCGGCGGGACGCATGGGTCGCTGACTATTCCGCAGCTGGAGCTGTGGGACCATCCCGGCGAGCGTGGCTGGGAAGAGCCACTGCGGCGCGAGCGCATCCCCTTCGCGCCGGAGGACCCGCTCCAGGCCCAGATCAGGCATTTCTGCGCGGTCATCCGGGGCGAGGAAGCACCGTTGGTGTCGGGGCGGGAGGGGCTTGCGACGCTCGCCGTCATCGAAGCGGTGAAGCAGGCCGCGCGCTCGGGCGAGGCGGTCGCGCTTCCCGCGCTGCAGGAGACAGCGGCGTGATCCGCGGCACGACACGTCTGATCGGGCATCTCGGCTTTCCGACCGAAAGCTTCAAGGCGCCGATGATCTACAACCCCTATTTCGAGCGCGAGCGGATCGACGCCGTCGTCGTGCCGATGGGCTGCCATGGCGAGGACTATCCCGCCTTCCTGAAGCTGTTCTTCCGGCTGTCGAATGCCCATGGCGCGCTGGTGACGATGCCGCACAAGGTTGCGACGACAGGCCTCGTCGATACACTCATGCCAACCGCAGCCATCGCCGGCGCCTGCAACGCCGTGAGGCGCGAGCCGGACGGCAGGCTGACGGGTGAGATGTTCGACGGCGAGGGCTTCGTGCGCGGGGTGCTTCGGAAGGGCCGCAGGATCGAAGGAGCGCGGGCGCTGGTCATCGGGGCGGGCGGCGTGGGCTCTGCGATCGCCGCCTCGCTTGCGAGAGCCGGCGTCGTCGAGCTCGGCCTCTTCGATAGCCATCGGCCTGCGGCGGAGGAACTCGGCCGCCGACTCGTCGCCCATTATCCCGCGCTGCAGACCTCCACGGGGTCGAACGATCCCGAAGGCTTCGACATCGTCGTCAACGCGACGCCGCTCGGCATGAACGCCGGTGATCCGCTGCCCGTCGATGTCGACCGGATCGCGCCGGACGCCTTTGTCGGCGAGGTCGTGATGAAGCAGGAGATCACTCCCTTCCTCGAAGCCGTCCGTGCGCGCGGTTGCGCCTACCAGATCGGCACGGACATGCTGTTCGAGCAGATCCCGGCCTATCTCGAGTTCTTCGGGTTCCCGACCACTACGGCGGACGAGCTGCGCAGCCTCTCGCGCCTCAGCTATTAGGAGGACGGCCATGATCCCGTCGATCGCCACGGTCTGCGTGTCCGGCACCCTGCAGGAGAAGCTGGAGGCGATCGCGGCAGCCGGCTTCCGGGCCGTCGAGATCTTCGAGAACGACCTGATCGCCTTTCCCGGCTCGCCGACCGAAGTGAAGCGCATCTGCGGCGATCTCGGCCTCTCGATCGTGACCTGCCAGCCCTTCCGTGATTTCGAGGGCATGCCGGACGCCCGCCGGAGTCGCACCTTCGACCGCGCCGAGCGCAAGTTCGATCTCCTGCAGGAGCTCGGCACCGACCTGCTTTTCGTCTGCTCCAGCACGTCGCCCGAAGCACTTAGCGGAATCGACCGACTGGCCGGGGATTTCGCGGAACTCGGCGAGCGCGCCGCCAAGCGCGGCCTGCGCGTCGGCTACGAGGCGCTCGCCTGGGGGCGCCATGTCTACGACTACCGCGATTCCTGGGAAATCGTGCGCCGCGCCGGCCGCGAGAATGTCGGCATCGTCCTCGACAGCTTCCACATCCTGTCACGCGGGCTGGACACCTCCAGCATCGGCACGATCCCGCGCGACCGCATCTTCATGGTGCAGATGGCCGATGCGCCGAAGCTGCAGATGGACCATCTCTCCTGGAGCCGTCACTGGCGCTGCCTCCCCGGCCAGGGCGATCTCGATCTCGCCTCCTTCATGCGGGACCTCGTCGCGACCGGCTATGACGGCGTGCTTTCGCTGGAGATCTTCAACGACCGCTTCCGGGCCGGCTCGGCACGCTCGGTGGCGCTCGACGGCCACCGCTCGCTGATCTGGCTGCTGGACGAGACCGCCCGAACGCTCGGCCGCTCCGTGCCGGGAGCGCTCCAGATGCCGCCGCCGGCCCAGGTCGAGGATGTCGAGTTCATCGAGTTCGCCGTCGCGGAAACGGAGCGGCCGGGCTTCGAGACATTGCTGGCGGCGCTCGGTTTCGGTCGCACCGGCACGCATCGCTCCAAGGAAGTCGATCTCTGGAGCCAGGGCGACATCCGCATCGTGCTGAACAGCGACGACGAGGGCTTCGCGCACAGCTATCAGATCACGCATGGCACCTCGGTCTGCGCCATCGCTTTACGAGTGCCGGATGCCGGAGCAACGACGGAGCGCGCCAAGGCCCTGCTCGACGTTCCGCATACGGGCGCGGCGGGACCGGGCGAGCTCGACCTGCCGGCGGTGCGCGGCGTCGGCGGCAGCCTGCTCTATTTCATCGACCGTGCCTCGGCGCTGGGAGGCTGGTCGCAGGTCGATTTCGAGCCGACTGCGCGAAGCGGCGCGGAAACCGGCCTGATCTCCGTCGACCACATCTCGCAGAGCATGCAGTACGAGGAGATGCTGACCTGGCTGCTGTTCTATTCGTCGCTGTTCGCGACCACGAAGACGCCGAGTCAGGCCGTGATCGACCCCGGCGGCGTGGTCCAGAGCCAGGTCATCGAGAGCGGCCTCGGCCGTTCGTCCGGGCATGGCCTGCGCATGATCCTCAACGGCTCGCAGAGCCACCGCACCATGTCGGCCCGCTTCATCACCGACTTCTTCGGCTCGGGCGTCCAGCACATCGCCTTCGCCACCGCGGACATCCTCGCGACCGTCTCCAGGCTCGTCGAGAATGGGGTCGCCATGCTGCCGATCCCGGAGAACTATTATGACGATCTGGAGGCTCGCTCCGACCTCTCGCCCGACGAGATCGACGCCCTCAAGGCGTTGAACATCCTCTACGATCGCGATGCGGGAGGGCCGTTCTGGCAGGCTTATACGGCGACGCTCGATGGCGGGCTGTTCTTTGAGATCGTTCAGCGCGAGGGCTACACCGGCTATGGCGCTGCCAATGCGGGCGTCCGCCTGACCGCCCAGTCGCGCCTCGCCCGACCGGTCACCGTTCCGGCCAGCCTGCCTCACTCTCACGGCGCGGCGACGTGACCGCTTCCCGTATCATCGCAGCAGCGGACTGAAGCACCATAAAAGACACGACCGGCGGCCCCTGCTGACAGGTCAACCGAAGCTATTCGGGCAGGCGCAAGCCGGCGAGGAAGGTGGCCACGGTCAGCGTATGCTTGGGCTGAGCCTCACAGTGACGCTCGACGGCCTCGACGATGTCGGCATCGGGGAATCGTGCCAGCCGGGAGGGAGAGTGCTGCCGCAGCGTATCGACGACCCATTTGCCGATCGTCGCGTGCATCTCCGTGTCGGTTGCCTGGCGCTTCATCCAGAGCTCGCAGGTGATGTAGTCCTGAAGGAATTCACCCTTCTGCGGTTCGGCGCCGACGGCACCAAGCGGCATCGCAGCGACACAAATTCCGACCCACGACCACCTGCGCATCATCTCAGCCCCCAGCCTTATCTGCCCGCGACCTGCCCCGCGCGTTGCAGCTTAACCGCCGCCGGCCTTCCGTCCATCGTCCAACTGCGTCTCGACAGCGGCGTCCCGCCCATCTCAAGGTTGGCCTGCCTCATACCGCCCGGAACTCAGGGGGCAAGATATCGGTTCTCACTCTCGAGGAGTGCCGACGATGAGCAAGAATCAAGAGCGCAAAGCCGACATGCCGGCGATGTATGCGACGCCCCGCCGACCCGGACAGCCGGGGGAGGAAAACGAGAATCGAGCCGGCCCGAACCCGCGTTCGGCTCACCCGACCGGCCCGCACGCGCCCTACGAACCCGATGATCCGGAGGGGCTCGCCGCCGAGAAGCATCATTCCGACACGGTCGAAATCGATGACAAGCTGGCTTCACCCCGCAAGCCGAGCGGCACGATCAAGATCATCGATACGAAAAAGCCCGGCTAGCCGACAGGATCCGACGTCAGCACATGTCCGATCTCGACCCCACCGATGCGGCGCTCGTCGAACGGCTCCTCGCGATCATCGCGGCGGAGGGCCTGATCCGCGCGGAGCTTCTGGAGCCTCATGCGAGCGTCGAGGAGATCGGGCTAACCCTCGACGACCTCACGCTGATCGGTAACGCGATCGAGCGCGAATTCAACTGCGACATGGTGCCCGATGAAGAAATGCAGAAATGCAGGACGGTTCGGGAGCTGGTCACGCTGATCGGCCACAGGCTGCGGGCCGGCTCGCCGGGAGGCGCAGCAGAAGCGCTATAGGGAACCGGCCGCGAGACGGGCGCGTTAGGCGTGCGCCCTCAAGCCGGCCTGTGCGGTGCTCTTGTCGAAGAAGGTCTCGCAAGCTTCAGCGACCCGTTCCACCGCGGCATCGTCCACGTCGAGGTGGGTCACCCAGCGCAGCGTCCCATAGCGCCCGCTGACCGCAATGCCGCGGTTCTTCAGAAAAGCGGCGAAGTCGCCGGCGTCGACGCCCTTGGGCTCCATGAACACCATGTTCGTGCGAGCCGGGCCTGCGCCGAGCTCCGGGAAGCGCATCAACACCTCCGCAAGAGCCGCAGCGCGCCGGTGATCTTCGCTGAGCCGGTCGACATTGTGCTCCAGCGCATAGATCGCGGCGGCGGCCAGCACGCCGGTCTGGCGCATGCCGCCACCCAGCATCTTCCGGATCCGGCGCGCCTTTTCGATGAAGTCCTTCGGGCCGGCGAGGACTGAGCCGACGGGCGCTCCGAGCCCCTTCGAGAGGCAGAGCGAAACCGTGTCAAACTGGCCGGCAATCCAGGCCGCATCGCGGCCGCTGGCCGATGCAGCGTTCATCAGCCGGGCGCCATCGACATGGGTCGCGAGCCCATAGGAACGGGCGAGCTGCGTAGCCGCCTGCAGATAGGCATCCGGCAGAACGATGCCGTTGAATGTATTTTCCAGCGCGAGCAGCCGCGTGATGGCGAAATGAAAGTCGTTCGGCTTGATCGCGTTGCGAATGGCGTCGAGCGCGATCGTGCCGTCGGGCTCGTTCGGCAAGGGCTGCGGCTGGATCGAGCCCAGCACCGCGGCGCCACCGCCTTCCAGTCGATAGGTATGCGCCAACTGGCCGACGAGATATTCCTCGCCGCGGCCGCAATTGGCCATCAGCCCGGCCAGGTTTGCCTGTGTGCCGGTGGGAAAGAACAGCGCCGCTTCCTTGCCCAGCCGCTCCGCCGCCATCGCTTCCAGGCGCCTGGTGGTCGGGCAATCGTCATAGACGGCGTCGCCGACCTCGGCCGCCGCCATGGCAGCGCGCATCCCCGCGCCGGGGCGCGTGACCGTATCCGAACGGAAGTCATCCACTATCATCGACCAGATCCTCGTTCGCCGCGTCCGCGCCCTGCCCTCCGAACCCAGGCAGATTCGACCGGCGTGAGGAGCACCTTAAGCGCACCCGGGCCTTCCGCCCTATGCAAGATCGGCTTGGCAGCCCCGCCTCAAGACACTCCCCGGCGGAAGGGATCCGCGGCGGCCAAGTCAGGCCGAAGCCTCCTCGGCGGGTCTGAGCGCCCTCCCCAGTCCGACGCCCGGGATCGAGGCCAAGAGCGACCGGGTATAGGGGTGCTGCGGCTGGCCGAAGACGGCGCCGATCGGCCCGGTCTCGACGACTTCGCCGTTCTTCATCACCGCCACGATATCGCAGACCTGCGCCGCGACACGGAGGTCATGGGTGATGAAGACGATCGAGAGGCCGAGGCGCTGGCGCAGCTCCGCCAGCAGCTTCAGCACCTGCGCCTGCACGGAAACGTCGAGCGCCGAGACCGGCTCGTCCGCCACCAGCACCTGCGGCTCCAGCGCGAGCGCGCGCGCCAGGCCGATGCGCTGGCGCTGGCCGCCGGAGAATTCATGCGGGTAGCGATCGGTCGCGGAGGGGTCGAGCCCTACCAGCGCAAACAGCTCCTTGGCCCGGATCATCGCCTCCGGCCGGGGCCGGCCATGGACGATCAGGCCCTGCGCCACCGCCTCGCCCGCCTTGCGGCGCGGGTTGAGCGAGGCGAAGGGGTCCTGGAAGACCATCTGGATATGGCGCGTGGCGGCGCGCATCTCGGATTTGGAGAGGCTCGCGAGATCGGTCCCGGAGATGCGGATCGAGCCGCTCTCCGGATCGATCAGTCGCACGAGGCAGCGCGCCAGCGTCGACTTGCCGGAGCCGGATTCGCCGACAATGCCCAGCGTCGCGCCTTTCGGCAGCGTCAGCGAGACGTCCTTGACGGCATGGGTAACGCGCTGGCCGCGGCCGAGGAAGCCGCCGGTGCGATAGGTCTTCGAGACGTGCTCGATCGTCAGGATCGGCTCCGAGACGAGTTCACGCGGCGGCGGCGCCTCCAGCGGGGGAACCGCAGCGATCAGCTGCTTCGTGTAGGGATGCTGCGGGTTGCCCAGCACCTCCGCGGCGGCACCCTGCTCGACGACGCGCCCCTGGCTCATCACCGCGACGCGATCGGCGATCTCGGCGACGACGCCGAAATCATGGGTGATGAAGAGAACGGCCGTGCCCTTGCGCTTCTGCAGATCGCGGATGAGTTCGAGGATCTGCGCCTGGGTGGTGACGTCGAGCGCCGTCGTCGGCTCGTCGGCGATCAGCACCTTCGGATCGAGCGCGAGCGCCATGGCGATCATGGCGCGCTGGCGCTGGCCGCCCGAGAGTTCGTGCGGATAGGCCTTGGCCGCCGCCTTCGGCTCCGGGATGCGAACCTCTTCGAGCAGCTCCTGCACCTTTGCGGCGATCTCCGCCTTGCCGAGATCGGTATGGAGCTGGAACATCTCGCCGATCTGGTCGCCGATGGTGCGCAGCGGATTCAGCGCCGTCATCGGCTCCTGGAAGATCATGGCGATGCCGGCGCCGCGCACCTTGCGCATCTCGGCCTCGCCGAGGCTCGCGAGATCGCGGCCCTCGAACAGGATGCGCCCGCCATCGATGAAGACGCCGGGCGGCAGAAGCCGCATCACGGAATTGGCCGTCATCGACTTGCCCGAGCCGGATTCGCCGACGACGCATAGGATCTCGTTGGCGTGCAGCGCGAGCGAGACCTCGCTCATGGCGTGCGGCCGGTCGGCGTTCTTCGGCAGCCTGACGCTGACGGCCTCCAGGGAGAGGATCGCGCTCATCGGCCCTTCAGCCTCGGATTGAGGGCATCGTTCAGCCCCTGGCCGACGAGCGACACCGCGAGCACCGTGACGAGGATCGCAACGCCGGGAATGGCGGAGACGTACCATTGCACCCGCAGGACATCCCGGCCGGCGCCGATCAGGTTGCCCCATGAGGCAACGTTGGGGTCGGAGAGCTTGAGGAAGGCGAGCGCGCTTTCCAGCAGGATCGCGATCGCCATCACCACGCTGGCATAGACGATGACCGGCGGCAGCGCGTTGGGCAGGATCTCACCGAAGATCAGCTTGATGTCGCGCAGGCCCAGCGTCCGCCCGGCCTGGACGAATTCCCGGTTGCGCAGCGACAGGAACTCGGCCCGCGTCAACCGCGCCGAGGCCGGCCAGGAGACGATGCCGATCGCGACGGTGACCGTCGTGATGGTCGAGCCGAAGACCGCGACGAGCACTAGCAGCAGGATGAAGTTCGGCAGGGTCTGGAAGGCCTCGGTGACGCGCATCAGCGCGGTATCGACCCAATCGCCGTAATAGCCGGCGAAAGCGCCGATGGTGATGCCGATCAGCACCGAGATGACGGTCGCGACGAGCCCGATCAGCAGCGAGATGCGGGCGCCATGGAAGATCTGCGCGGCGATGTCGCGGCCAGAATTGTCGGTTCCCAGGAGGAAGCGCGGATTGCTGAATGGCCAGACCAGCGGCCGGCCGGCCAGCGCCAGCGGATCGCGCGGATAGAGCCAATCGGCGCTGGCGGCCATGGCGAGGACCAGCAGCAGCAGGACGAGGCCGATCACCGCCGGCGGGCTGCGGAAATAGAGCTTCAGGAAGGACATCGTTCAGCTCCCCGTCGTGATGCGCGGATCGAGCCGGGCGTAGAGCAGGTCGACGATGAAATTGACGGCGATCACGAGCAGCGCCGAGACGAAGACGATGCCGAGCAGTGTGTTGAGATCGCGCTGGATCACCGATTCATAGGCGAGCCGGCCGAGGCCCGGCAGCGAGAACACGCTCTCGACCACGACCGAGCCGCCCAGCATCGTGCCGGCCTGCAGGCCGATCAGCGTCACCATCGGCAGCAGCGCATTGCGCAGTACATGGCGCACGACGACGCGGGTCTCGTCCATGCCCTTGGCGCGGGCGGTGCGGACGAAGTCCAGCGTCAGCACCTCAAGCATCGAGCCGCGCATGATGCGCAGATAGATCGCCATGTAGAACAGCGCGAGCGTCAGCGTGGGCAGGACGAGGTGGCTGGCGATGTCGAGCGTGCGGGCAAGCCCGACGCGGGCCACGGTAATGTCCTCGAAGCCGCCGGCCGGCAGCCATTGCAGGTAGATCGAGAAGACGACGATCGCCATCAGGCCGAACCAGAAGGTCGGCATGGCGTAGAAGACGAGGCCCAGCGTCGAGATCAGCGTGTCCGGCCAGCGATTGACGCCGCGCGCAGCGATGACCCCGAAGATCAGCCCGAAGAAGAAGGCGAGCGAGAGCGAGGCGGTCATCAGCAGGATCGTCGGCGGCAGACGCTCGGCGATGACGGTCGCCACCGGCTTGCCGTAGATCGCGGAGAAGCCGAGGTCGAGCTGGACGAGGCGCCAGAGATATTGGCCGAGCTGTGCCCAAGCCGAGAGGTTAAGCCCGTAATGCTCGCGCAATTGCCGGGCGGTCTCGGCATCGCCGCCGCCCATCTGGGCCATCAGCGCATCGACCGTGTCGCCCGGCGCGAATTGCAGCAGGACGAAGACCCCGATCAGGATCAACACCAGCGTGGGGATCGAGGCGGCGAGACGCCGCCCCGCAAGGGTCAGGATGCGCATGGAACAGACTTTAGCAGGCTGCTTCGGAAGACGAAGCCATCACTCCGCCAACCACAGATCGTGCCAGGAGCTGGAGCCCCAGCGCGGCGTGTTCGAGTGGTTGCGCGCCTTGGCGCTGATCGCGGTCAGGAAGATCTGCTCGATCGGCGTCCAGATCGGGATCTCGGTGTTGGCCAGGCGGACGAAGTCGCCATAGAGCGCCTTGCGCTTGGCGACGTCGACCTCGGTGGCCGCGTCGTCGATGATCTTGTCCATCTGCGGGTTGGTCCAGTCCCACTGGTTGGTCCAGGGAGCGCCCTTCGGCTGCCCGGAGCGATACCAGACCGTGGTCGAGACCGCCGGGTCGTTGCGGTACTGGTGCCAGCCCGTGGCGAGATCGAAGGCGTGGTCGTCATAGACCTGCTTCAGGAAGCCGCCGCCATCCGTCCGCACCACCTCGACCTTGATCCCGATCTCGGCCAGCGACTGCTGGATGAAGGTGGCGAACAGCGTGATGTCCTCGCCCCACGGCGCAGGCAGGAGGCGCAGCGAGAAGCGGGTGCCGCCGGCGCCGGCTTTGAAGCCGGCCTCGTCGAGCAGCTTGGCGGCGAGCTTCTTGTCGAAGGCGTATTGCGGGCCGTTGTCGGCCGGGAAGAAGTCGGTCGAGACAGAGGGGACCGGCCCCTTTCCAGGCTTGGCGAAGTCGCCCAGGAAGTTCTCGATGAAGAAGGGGATGTCGAGCGCATGGGCGATCGCCTTGCGCACCCGGATGTCGGCGAGCTCCTTGCGGCGGAAATTAAACTCGATCGTGTTGGTGCGGGCGTTGCCCTCGTTGCCCTTGGTCGAGACGATGAAGCGCGGATCCTTGCTGAGGCGGGCGGAGTCCGAGATCGTCAGGCCGGAGAACGGGCTGTAGTGGATCTGGCCCGCTTCCATCTGGGCGGCGGCGGCAGCGCGATCCGTAACGACACGCCAGACGATGCGGTCGAGATAGGGCGCATTCGGGCGCCAGTAATCGGCGTTGCGGTCGGCGATGACATGCTGGCCGCGCTCATAGGTGACGAACTTGAACGGGCCGGTACCGATCGGCGCGAGGTTGGCCGGGTTCTGGCGGATGTCGCCCTTGCCCTCGTAGATGTGGCGCGCCGAGATGTAGCCGAGGTCGGGCAGCGCGCGCAGCAACAGGTTGAGCGGCATCGGCCGCTCGTAGCGGAACACGGCGGTCAGCGGATCGGGCGTGTCGACGGCCGTGAGGAACAGCTGCAGCGTGGTGCCGTAGTTCAGGATCTTCTTCCACATCTCCATCGCGGTGAACTGCACGTCCGCCGAGGTGAAGGGCTTGCCGTCATGCCACTTCACGCCTTCACGCAGCTTGAAGGTGATGGTCTTGCCGTCCGGGGTGGCTTCCCAGCTCGTCGCCAGCACACCGACCGGGTTGCCGGCCGCATCGAGATCGACGAGCTGCTCCTGGATCTTGCCGCCAATGATGTAGACGCCGGTCGAGGCCTGCAGGCTTGGGTTCAGCTGGCGCTGCTCGGCGCCGTAATGAACCGTGAAGACGCCACCCTTGCGTGGGGTCTCCTGCGCGAAGAGCGAGCGCATCGGGAAGGCGACGCTCGAGGCGATGGCGGCGCTGGTCAAGAGCGCGGCGCGGCGGGTCATGTCCATGGAGAAATCCTCGTGTCTGAGGTCGCGTAAGGAAACGATGCGAGCGGCTGGCACGGCCGTCAACGGCGGCCGCGCTCAAATAAAATGACGGGCCTGCGCGCTATTGAGGCAAGAAGCTCAGCACGATGCCGTTGGCGGCGCTGGCGGCAACGCTGACGGCGCCGTCATGAGCGACGGCGCGTGTACCGAGAGCAACCTTTGCGCCGGCCAGATCATTGCTGGCGACGACGAGGGCGACCGCGCCTTCGGCCGCAGCGCCGTCGCGGACCGCATCCGGGTAGCGTCGCGCGAAACCGGCCGCGTCATAGAACAGGAAGTCGGCGCGCTTGCCGCCGGAGGGGACGAGCCAGCCATCGCCCTCGGCACGGGCCGTTTCGTCAATCAGGCGGCCAAGGTGCTCCGCCGCCGCCTTCGGATCGGAGGTGAGGATCTCCAGGCGGACGAGGCGGCTCGCGCCGTTGGCGTGGCGCTGCAGCTCCGGAATCCAGACGGTGTCGCGGGTCAGGTGCTCGCAGGCGAAGATGCGCAGGCTGCCCGGGTTCTCCTCAAGCGGCCAGCGGAAGACGTTGAACCTCGCCTCGCCCGTGCCGCCGCCGGGCAGCTCGACCGGGCGGCCGAAATGGATCGGTCCCAACGCGGCGAAGCCGCGGCTCTTCAGCTCCTCGGCGCCGGCAGCGGCATCGTCGGTGGTGAAGGCGGCGCGCTCCAGGCCTTCGCGCTTGGCGAGGTAGTCACGCGTCGGCTTGTTCTGCTCGGTCTCGGTCAGGATGCCGAGGAGTTCGACATAGTCGTCACCGAACATGATCGTGTAGTTGCCGGTGCCGAGGATCGGCGAATGCGTGCCGCGCGGCGAGACGGTGAAGCCCAGGCTGCGCCATTGCACGGCGGCGGCATCGAGATCGCGAACGGTGACCACGACGTGATCGAGACCGAGAATATGCTTGAGCGACATGGCAGGCCCTTCGATGGATCAGCAGAGGGCCAAGTTCATCCGAGGCTGCGGCAGTCCGCAATCGCGCGGTCTCGACGCTTCCGGCAGCCCTCTGCTGCGCTGCACACATAGCCTTGAGGGGATAAAAATTCCAAGGCAAGAATAGAGTTGCGCAAAATATGGAATATTTTGTTCGTTTGATTTGCAGCTGGTAGAATTTTCATCCTCTTTGCTGCGACAAGGAGAAAAGCTCGCCTTGCGCTACGCCATACTGCCGGTAAGGATGCGCGCGTTTCTTGATCCGTCCCGGAATCGCTGCCGAATACGCTCCGAAAGCTCATCGACATGACGACTGTTGCCCCTGTCACCTGGCCGCCCTCGCTCTGGGCTGCGACCGCGCCCGCCGGCCCGGCGCTGAGCACACTCAAAGGCGAGATTCGGATTGATGTGGTGGTGATCGGCGCCGGCTTTACCGGGCTTTCAACGGCCATCCATCTGCGCGAGAGCGGTGTGGAGGTCACGTTGATCGAAGCCGCCGAGCCGGGCTGGGGCGCATCGGGCCGCAACAATGGCCAGGTGATCCCGACGCTCGCCGGCCACGACCCCTCCGCGATGGTGGCGCGCCATGGTGAGGCGGGCGAGCGCTTCAACGCCGTGCTGCGGGACAGCGCTCAGTATCTCTTCGACCTCGTGCGGAAATACGAGATCCCGGCGGAGGCCGAGCAGGCCGGCTGGGTCCAGCCCGTGCATTCGCCCGGGCGCTTCAAGCTGGCGGAGAAGCGGGTGCGCGAATGGTCGGCGATCGGCGCGCCGGTCGAGCTGCTCGACCGTGCCGCGACGGCGCGGATGACCGGCTCCGAGGCCTGGTTCGGCGGCTTCTGGAACCGGACCGGCGGACATATCAACCCGCTGGCGCTGACCCGCGGCCTGGCCGAAGTCGCGCTCAAGCTCGGCGCGACGATCCATGTGCGCTCGCCTGCGGTTTCGATGACCCGCGAGAACGACAGCTGGGTGGTGACGACCGCTGAGGGCTCGGTGAAGGCTCGCGCGCTGGTGCTCGCGACCAATGCCTATACCGGCGAGTTCGAGCCCGGCCTTGCTCCCGAAATCGCGAACGAGGTCATCCCCGTCCTGTCCTGGCAGATGGCGACAAAGCCGGTCAGCGACAACATCGCCAAGACCGTGATCCCGGATCGGCAGGCGGTGTCTGATACGCACCGAAACCTCTATTTCGCGCGCTGGGATGCGCGCAACCGTCTCGTCACCGGAGGAGCGGCCGTCATGCCAGGAGCAGGCGGCGCCAACCTGAGACCCATGATCGCGGAGCGGCTGAAGCGGCTCTGGCCGCAACTCGGCGAGGTGGAGTTCGACTATGTCTGGTCGGGCTATATCGGCATGACCCCGGACAATCTGCTGAAGCCGCAGGTGCCGGGCTATCCGCGCATCCACCAGCTGGGGCCGAACGGCTTCGGCTGGGTCGGCTGCAACGGCCGCGCGGTCGCGCTGTCGATCTCGCTCGGCCGCGAGCTGGCGAAGGCGACGCAGGGCGTAGCCATCGACACACTGGGCCTGCCGCTTTCGGCCCCGAAGCCCCAGCCCTTCCGGAACATCGTGCGCCGGATCGCGCCGCTGGCGCTACCGCTCTATCGAAGGCTGGACGCGCAGGAGATCTAGCGCCCCTGTCTCGGCGCGGAGATCAGGGCTTCCGGTCTTTTTCGTCGTCGAGGAGAATCCGCTCGGCGGCACCGTCCAGATCGTCGTACTGGCCGCTGCGCAGTGACCACAGGAAGGCTGTGAGCGCGGCCCCGCCGAGCAGCAGCGCCAGCGGGATGAGGAAGACGAGGCTGCTCATGGGCTGGGCTGACCAGCCGGGGCGAGCCCCCTTGCCGGCCGCGGGCTCGGCTTGGCGGGAGCGGCTGCCCTTCCCCCATCGAGCCGCAATGCGTTGGCGACGACGAGGATCGACGAGAGCGACATAGCGAGTGCGGCGACCAGCGGCGTAACATAGCCGGCGATCGCGACCGGCAGCGCCAGCGCATTGTAGATGATCGCCAGCGCGAAGTTCTGCCGCACCAGCCTGCCCGCCGCCCGCGCGACGGCAACCGCGGTCGGAACCGCATCGAGCCCGTCATGCAGGAAGACGAAATCCGCGGCGTTGCGGCCGATATCGGCGGCGGAGGCCGGCGCCATCGAGGCATGCGCCGCCGCCAGCGCCGGCGCATCGTTGAGACCGTCACCGACCATCAGAACCTTGCGCCCCTCGGCCGCAAGGGCCGCAAGACGCTCGACCTTCCCGACCGGCAGGAGCCCCGCCGAAACGCTCTCGATGCCGAGCCGGGCGGCAATTGGTTCCACCGCCGCCAGTCGGTCGCCGGAGAGCAGCACGGTCGCAAAGCCGCGGGCATGCAAAGCGTCGATGGCGGCGCGCGCCTGCGGGCGCAGGGTTTCGGCGAAGCTGAAACGGGTGACGAGGCTGCCGTCGCGGCTCAGCACCGTTCCGCCAGCCTGCGTATCGGCCGCATCCGGGAGCGCCCATTCCGCCCGTCCGAGGCGATAGCGGTGGCCATCCAGTTCGGCCTCGACGCCGAGGCCGGGATGCTCCCGGATATCGGCCAGCGTCAAGCCGCCCTCCGGCGCTGCGGCCGCGATGGCGCGGGACAAAGGGTGGCTTGAACGCCGTGCGATCGACGCCGCGATGGCCAGATCGGCGGCGGAGATCGACGCAGGATCGACCAGTTGCGGCTGGCCGTAGGTCAGCGTGCCCGTCTTGTCGAAGGCGACCGTGTCGATCTCGGCGATCCGCTCGATGGCCGAGCCGTCCTTGACCATGATGCCGGCCTCGAACAGGCGGCGCGACGCCACGACCTGAACGATCGGCACGGCCAGGCCCAGCGCGCAGGGGCAGGTGATGATCAGTACGGCGATGGCGATGGTGATCGCGCGGTGCCAGTCTCCCACCGCCGCGATCCAGCCGAGGAAAGCAAGCAGAGCCGTGGCATGGACGACCGGCGAATAGAGCGCCGCCGCGCGATCCGCGATGCGCCGATAGCGGGCGCGACCGCCCTCGGCGGCTTCCATCAGCCGGACCATCTCGGCTAGGAAGGAGCTTTCGGCCTTGGCCGTCGCGACGATCGTCAGCGGTCCGGAGAGATTGAGCGTCCCGGCCTGGACCGCCGTGCCGGGCGACACGGGCCGCGGTGCGCTCTCGCCGGTAGCGATCGCGCAGTCGAGCTCGGAAGCGCCCTCCTCCACGACCCCGTCGACGGGCACGCGCTCACCTGCCGTCAGCGCGATCCGCATGCCCGGTGCCACATCCGCGAGCGGCAGGTAGGTGCGGCTGCCATCGGCGTCGAGCACGGTCGCGCCACGCGGCGCAAGCCGCATCAGGCCGCGCACGGCGGCCCGCGCCTTCTCGTGCATCAGGTGGTCAAGCGTGCGGCCGATCAGCAGGAAGAAGATCAGCGAGGTCGCCGCGTCGAAATAGGCGTGCGGGCCGTCATGGATCGTGTCGTAGAGGCTCAAGGCAAAGGCGAGGCAGATGCCAATCGAGATCGGCACGTCCATATTGGTGCGGCCGCGCCGCAGCACCGCCCAGGCCGAAGCGAAGAAGATGCGCCCCGAATAGATCAGGCAGGGCAAGGCCAGGGCGCCGGAAATCCAGTGGAAGGCACGGCGCGTTTCGGGCTCCGCTCCGGACCAGACCGAAACCGAGAGCAGCATGATGTTCATGGCGCAGAAGCCGGCGACCGCCAGCGCCCGGATCAGCCGGTCGCTCTCGGGGTCCTTCTCCTGCGCCTCGCTTTCGAAGAGATGGCCGGGATAGCCGAGCTGCGCCAGCGCCGTCAGCAGCTCCGGCGCCGCCGAGCCGCGCCACTGCACGGCGACGCGGCGGGTCGAGAGGTTGACCCGGACCAGCTCGACCTCCGGCAGCCGCGCGAGCCCCGTCTCGACCGCCCGGATGCAGGCGGCGCAATGCAGGCCGGGCACGGCGAGATCGCTCTGCCGCAGCCCGTTGCCGAGATCGCGGCTGGCGAGATGGATCTCCTGCTGCGCGGCGGATGGATCGGGCGCGCCGTCGAGGGCCATCGGCGGCGCGCAACAGCTCATCTGATCGCCTTGTAGCTGTGCCAGGTCGCGTGGCCGAGCAGCGGGAAGACGACGATCAACCCGAGAAGCCCGGTCGCGACGGCGATGAGGAAGAGGGCAAGCACGATCGCGCCCCAGGCGAGCATCACCGGCAGGTTGTTCCAGACCATGGAGATGCTCGTGCCCATCGCGGTAAAGGCATCGACCCGCTCGTCGAGCAGCATCGGGATCGCGAAAGCGCTGATGGCGAAGGAGAACGCAGCGAACAGGCCACCGACCACGGTGCCGACCAGGAGCATCGCCCAGCCGACCGGCGTCCCGAACAGCATGGCCGAGACGTCATGCAGGCCCGGGAATGGCCGCAGGCCGAAGAACAGCGCGTAGATGATCACCGCCGCCCGCATCCAGACCAGCATCAGCAGCGACAGGATCGCGCCGGTGTACCAGACCTGCCCGCCCGAAGCCGCCTTGACGAAGATCATACGGGAAAGGCTGATCGGCTCGCTCTGCTCGATTGCGCGGCTCTTCTGGTAGAGCCCGATCGCCAGCAGCGGCCCCATCACCATGAAGCCGGCCAGGGCCGGGAAAAGAATGTAGTCCAGCCCGAGCCGGAACAGTCCCCAGACGATGATCAGCGAGACCGCGAACACGGCGAACCCATAAAGCAGGCTCGGCGCCGGATTACGCCAGAGGTCGCGCCAGCCCGCCCCGAGCCAGGAAAGCGCCGCGCCCGCCGGCAGGTTGCGTCGCCGCTGCGCTGAGAGAGGCAGCGGCATCTCGTGGCCGTTCCCGATCGCACCCATGTGCCCCTCCTTCAGCAGGACGGCCGGGCGGCGCGAAACCCGCCCGCCTCGCCCGCCGATTTCGCGTGCGGAACGCAATCCGGCTGCGAGCCGACCGCAACATAGACCAGATGGGCGTTGGCGAGGAGGAGCCCTCCCGCCAGTACGCCCGCGAGCACCAGCCACAACGCCTTCCGCCGGCGGCGCCGCGGCGTTTCGCCGTCCGCCTGCGCGCTCACCGCTTCGCCTCGCCCAGCGTGCCGACATAGAGCGCCAGCAGCTTGATGTCGGTCGGCGAGAGCCGGCCTTCCCAGCTCGGCATCTGGCCCTGCCGCCCGCCATGGACGCTGGTGACGACCGATTGCAGGTCCCCGCCATAAATCCAGTTCGCGTCGGTCAGATCCGGCGCGCCGAGATCATGCTGCCCCTTGGCGTTCTCGCCGTGACAGGCGACGCAGTTCGCCGCGAAGACCTCCTTGCCGGCCGGGACGCGCGCCTGCTCGGCCGCGTCGAGCTTCTGGCCGGACAGCGAGCGGACATAGGAAGAGACGGCCAGAACCTGCTCGCGCTGCAGCACGCCGTCACGGCCGAAGGCCATCATCTGCGCGGTGCGCGTGTCCTTGGCCGTGCCGTTGATGCCCACGCGGATCGTCTGGGCGATTGCTTCGGGAGTGCCGCCCCAGAGCCACGAGCCGGCCGCGAGATTGGGGAAGCCCGGCCCGCCCTTCCCCTGCACGCCGTGGCAGACGGCGCAGTTGTCCTCGAAAAGCGTCCGGCCGGTATCACGGACATGGCGCATCAGCGCCGGATCGGCCACGATCTCAGCATAGGAGGCCTTGTCGACCTTCGCGGTCCAGCTCGCCCGCTCGGCGGCGGCATCGCGCACCTGCTCGGCCACGACCTGGCGCTGATCGATGCCGAGCAGACCCTTGGTATAGGTCCAGCCCAGCGGCCAGGCGGGCATCAGCAGCCAGTAGCCGATCGCGAACAGGGTCGTCGCAGCCAGGAAGAACAGCACGACCCGCGGGATCGGCGTATCGAGTTCCTCGATGCCGTTCCACTCATGGCCGGTCGTGTCAGTCCCCGTGACGGGATCGCGGGTCGCATCTGCCATTGCTCAGTCCCCCGGCCTGTCGTCCTTGTCGAATATGCTCTTCTTGGCCCGGTCGAAACGCTTCCGGTTCGACGGCCACAACGCGTAGATCAGCACGCCGGCGGCCATCGCGATGAGGTAGAACAGACCCCAACTCTTGGCGAAACCGACCAGCGACTGATGATCGAGATCCATCGTCTCATTTCCCCGCCGCGGCAGTCTGCTTCTGCGCGGCGTCGGTCAGGCGGCCCAGCACCTGGAGATAGGCGACCACGGCGTCCATCTCGGTCAGGCGGCCGGGCTCGCCATCGAAGGCGCGCACATTGGTGGCCTCGCCGTAACGCTCGCTGACGCCGCCGGCATAGGCGCTGTCCGGGCTCGCCTGGCCATAGGCGTCGGTGCTCGCATTGGCGATCATCGCATCGGTATAGGGCACGCCGACGGCGCGCTGGGCCTTGAGATGCCGGCCGAGATCCTCGGTCTTCAGCTCGTTGCGCATCAGCCAGCCATATTTCGGCATCACCGACTGGGGCACGACATCGCGCGGATTGATCAGATGCGCGACATGCCAGGCATCGGAATACTTGCCGCCGAGCCGGGCGATATCCGGCCCCGTGCGCTTCGAGCCCCAGAGCATCGGATGATCGTATTTCGACTCGACCGCGAGGGAGTACGGCCCATAGCGCTCGACCTCGTCGCGCAGCGTCCGGATCATCTGGCTATGGCAGGCATAGCAGCCTTCGCGGATGTAGATGTTGCGTCCTGCCAGTTCGAGCGGCGTGTAGACGCGCATGTCCGGCGCCTTCTCGACCGTCTCATGGATGGTGAAGAGCGGCGCGATCTCGACGAAGCCGCCGATGGCGGAGACGCCGATGATGGCGAGCACGAAGCCGATCGCGCTGCGCTCCAGCTTGCGATGGAAGAACTCACGCACCGGCTTCACTCCCCCGCCTGAAGCGTTGCGCCCTGAAGCGCCGGCAGATCGCTCTCGCCAGCCTCCGCCGCCTGCAACCGGGACATCCGGATCGTCATCCAGACATTGTAGGAGGCGACGACCGCGCCGAGCAGGAACAGGAACCCGCCGACGGTACGCGCGATGTAATAGGGGCGCATCGCGACAAGGCTGTCGATGAAGGAATAGGCCAGCGTGCCGCTGTCGTTATAGGTGCGCCACATCAGGCCCTGAATGATGCCCGAGTTCCACATCGCGAAGACGTAGATGATGGTTCCCGAGAGCGCGAGCCAGAAATGGATCTCGATCAGCTTGGGCGAGTACATCCGCTCGACCTTCCACATCCACGGCACCAGCGCGTAGAGCGAGCCGAAGGTGATCATTGCCACCCAGCCGAGCGCGCCGGCATGGACATGGCCGACGGTCCAGTCGGTGTAGTGCGAGAGCGAATTCACGGCACGGATCGCCATGAACGAGCCCTCGAAGGTCGAGAGGCCGTAGAACACGGCGGCGACCATCATGAAGCGCAGCGTCGCGTCGTCGCGGACCTTGCCCCAGGCGCCGTTCAGCGTCGCCAACGCGTTGCCGGCCGAGGCCCAGGAAGGCACCAGCAGCACGACCGAGAAGGTCATGCCCAGCGTCTGCACCCATTGCGGCAGGGCGGTGTAGTGCAGGTGATGCGAGCCCGCCCACATATACATGAAGGTGATGCCCCAGAAGCTGATGATCGACAGCCTGTAGGAGTAGATCGGCCGCCCTGCCCGCTTCGGCAGGTAATAGTACATCATCCCGAGGAAGCCGGAGGTCAGGAAGAAGGCAACCGCGTTGTGGCCGTACCACCACTGCGTCATCGCATCCTGCACGCCGGAGAACAGCGAATAGCTCTTTACCTCGCCGAAGGAGATCGGCACCGCCAGGTTGTTGACGATATGCAGCACCGCCACGACCAGGATGAAGGCCATGTAGTACCAGTTGGCGACGTAGATATGCGGCTCCTTCCGCCGCTGCAGCGTGCGGATATAGAGCAGGAAATAGGTGACCCAAACGACGACGAGCCAGAGGTCGGCATACCATTCCGGCTCGGCATATTCCTTCGACTGGGTGACACCCAGCAGGTAGCCGCTGGCAGCCAGCACGCAGAACAGGTTGTAGCCGATCAGCACGAACCAGGGTGTCACCTGGTCAGGCAGTCGCGCTCGCGAGGTCCGCTGCAACACATGATACGAGGTCGCGATCAGCGCATTGCCGCCGAAACCGAAGATCACGCCGGAGGTATGCACCGGCCGGATGCGGCCGAAGCTCGCCCAGCCGGCATCGAAGGTGAGATCCGGCCAGGCCAGCAGCGCCGCGACCCAGACACCGAAGAACATGCCGACCACGGCCCAGAACAGGGAGAGCACGATGCCGACCCGCGTCGGATCGTCGTAATAGCGAGTCAGGCGCTCTTCGGACGGCTCCGGCGCGAAATACTTCGACATCACCAGGCCGACGAGCCCAAGCCCAAACAGCATCACGATGACGCCATGGACGCCGAACACGTCGTCGCGACCGGCGATCGCCATCGCAAGGCCGCACAGCGCGAGGGCCGCGGAGATCGCAATGGCGCTCTGCCGCTCCGCTACAGTGAGTGCCGCAATCATCGCTCCCCCTCTCCTTAGCCGGCGCGAGCCGACAGACTCAGACTTTCGGGATCGGTATCGCATAAAAGAGCCATATCAGATACCCAATTTGCCGCCCGACGGGTCGGACAAAATGCCGTAGCTGAGACTTAGCCGGCTTTATTCCGCATCCCCCAATCTTGTTCTGCACTGGTCTCGACGCAGGCCGGACGCGTCTCCGGATTGTTTGCCGAAGCGCAAAGAGGCCTCGCCCCTCCCCCGATAAGACCGGTCTTCCCAGCCCCAGCGGCGGGTCAAGAGCCGGCTGTGCCGGCGCCGCCTCGCGGAGGCGCAACGGAAGGGTGAACGCATGGCCGAACGTCTGACAAAGGCGGGAGCCCGAAATGTCTTCTACGGCGGATCGATTTTCTTCTTCGCCATCTTCGTTGGGCTCACCGCCCATAGCCACTGGTACATGCGGACGAAATCCACCGACGAGTCGACGCTGACACCTGCGGTTGCCCGCGGCAAGCATGTCTGGGAGCGCAATTCCTGCATCAACTGCCACACATTGCTCGGCGAAGGCGCCTATTTCGCGCCCGAGCTCGGCAATGTCTGGAAGCGCTACGGCGGCGACAAGGACGCCGCAGGCGCCCGCGAGAGCCTGAAGGCCTGGATGGCGGCGCAGCCGAGCGGAATCGAGGGCCGGCGCCAGATGCCGCAGTTCAACCTGACCGATCAGGAACTCAACGATCTCGCCGATTTCCTGGAATGGACGAGCCGGATCAAGACCCAGAACTGGCCGCCCAACGATGCCGGCTGAGAGATCGCGAGAGGAGAAAGCCATGCCAGGCTACAATACGACCAGATATCAGACCCAGAGCGTCGCGATGCTCTATTTCTACGGCGCGCTGACCCTTTTTCTAGCGCAAGTCACCTTCGGGCTGGTCGCCGGCCTGATCTATGTGCTGCCGAACACTCTGTCGGTCGTGCTGCCCTTCAACATCGTGCGCATGATCCACACCAACGCGCTGGTGGTGTGGCTGCTGCTCGGCTTCATGGGCGCAACCTATTATCTGCTTCCGGAGGAGGCGCAGACCGAACTCTACAGCCGCAAGCTCGCGGTCCTGCAGTTCTGGCTGTTTTTCGTGGCCGCGGCGATCGCCGTCGTCGGCTATCTCTTCCGCATCCATGAGGGGCGCGAATTCCTCGAGCAGCCCTTCATCATCAAGGTCGGCATTGTCGTGGTCGTGCTGATCTTCCTGTTCAACATCACCATGACCTCGCTGAAGGGCAGAAAGACCACCGTCACCAACATCCTGCTGTTCGGCCTCTGGGGCCTGGCGATCTTCTTCCTCTTCGCCTTCTACAACCCGGCCAACCTCGCGCTCGACAAGATGTACTGGTGGTACGTCATCCATCTGTGGGTGGAAGGCGTCTGGGAGCTGATCATGGCCTCCGTCCTGGCCTTCCTCATGATCAAGCTCAACGGCGTCGACCGCGAGGTCGTCGAGAAGTGGCTCTACGTCATCGTCGGACTCGCCCTGTTCTCCGGCATTCTCGGCACCGGGCATCACTATTACTGGATCGGCGCGCCCGGATACTGGCAGTGGATCGGTTCGCTGTTCTCGACGCTTGAGGTCGCGCCGTTCTTCACCATGATCCTGTTCACGGTACACATGACCTGGAAGGCCGGCCGCAACCACCCCAACCGCGCGGCCCTGCTCTGGTCGGTCGGCTGCTCGGTCATGGCCTTCATCGGTGCTGGCGTCTGGGGCTTCCTGAACACGCTCTCCTTCGTCAACTACTACTCGCACGGCACACAGCTCACCGCCGCCCACGGCCACCTCGCCTTCTTCGGCGCCTATGTGATGCTGAACCTCGCCGTCATGGCCTATGCGATCCCCGAGCTGAAGGGCCGCGCGCCCTACAACCAGTGGCTCTCGATCGTCAGCTTCTGGCTGATGTGCTCGGCGATGATCGTGATGACCTTCGCGCTGACCTTCGCAGGCGTGATCCAGATCCACCTGCAGCGCGTGCTCGGCCAGAGCTACATGGACGTCCAGGAGCATCTCAACCTGTTCTACTGGGTCCGGCTCGGCTCCGGCGTCGTCGTGGTGGTCGCCGCACTGATGTTCGCCTGGGCCGTCCTGGTGCCCGGCCGCGAGCGGAGTGCCGAGCCGCTCGGCCTCGCCCAGCCCGCCGAATGACGGACCTTCCCCGGCGGCGCCCGCCGCCGGGCCTCCATTTCCGCACCACCGCGTGAGGACACCAGCATGAACATGATCCAGAAGCCGTCCGCCGGCCTGCCCATCCCTGCGCCCGCGGACATCCCCGCCTACACCGCCTCCGGCAACGAGCTTTTCCTGTTCGAGAAGGCCTGGGAGCGGCGCCTGCCGCTGCTGCTGAAGGGGCCGACCGGCTCAGGCAAGACCCGCTTCATCGCCCATATGGCGGCCAAGCTCGGGCTGCCGCTTTTCACGGTCGCCTGCCATGACGACCTCTCGGCCGCCGATCTCACTGGCCGCCACCTGCTCAAGGGCGGCGAGACTGTTTGGGTCGACGGCCCGCTGACCCGGGCGGTGCGCGAGGGCGGGCTCTGCTACCTCGACGAGATCGTCGAGGCCCGCAAGGACGTCGCGGTGGTGCTGCATCCGCTGACCGACGACCGGCGCATCCTGCCGCTGGAGCGCACCGGCGAGCTGCTTGCCGCCCCGCCCTCCTTCATGATCGCCGTGTCCTACAACCCCGGCTACCAGAACCTCCTGAAGAACCTGAAGCCCTCGACCCGCCAGCGCTTCGTCTCGATCAGCTTCGACTTCCTGCCACGCGAGCAGGAGATCGCCGTCGTCGCGCAGGAAAGTGGGCTCGATGAAGCCGCAGTCGCGCCGCTGGTCGACCTCGCGCGCCGCCTGCGCACGCTCAAGGGGCAGGATATCGAGGAAGGCGTCTCGACCCGTCTCCTCGTCTATGCCGCAAGCCTGATCGCCGCTGGTCTGCCCCGGCAGGAAGCGGTGATGGCCGCGATCATTGAGCCGCTGACCGACGAGCCCGAAGTCCGCGCGGGGCTGGTCGAAATCGCGCGTGCGGTCCTCGGCTAGGAGCTCGGCGATGCTCGATTTCCTGGAGATGGAAGAGACGGTCGGGCGCTTCTGGCACAAGCTGGTCGGCGATACCGCGAGCCTGCCGCATCATCCTGAAGCTGCGGTGGCATTATCCTCGATCGCATCGACCCTGGCCGTCTGCTACCGTGGCTTCGGCGGTGAGCCCGGTGTCAGGATCGTTCCGGCACGCGGGCGCGCGGCCACCCATCGGCTGCGGCTGCGCCAGCGCATCGGCCTCGGAGAGGAGCGTCTGGCTCAGGCGCTACGCACGCCGGACAGCCTGCAGCTGCCGGCCGAGATCGCCCTCTTCCCGGAGCGCAGCCTCAACCGCGATCTCTATGTCTGGCTCGCCGCGGCCATGTCGGCTGTGCCGCCCACCCCGGTGGCGGAACTCGATCCGCTCCGGCGCGACCTAGCCCTGGTCGCTGCGGCCCGCGCCTTGGTCTCGACCGTTCTCGGCAGCTTCGCCGGCCTGGTCCCGGTCTACCGCCGGCTCGCTGAAGCGACGCTGGCTGGCCGGCAGCGCCAGGGCTTGCCCGCGACGGAGGCAAAAGTCGAAGCGCTGATCTGCGCTCTGCTGCGGGGCGACGAGGTCGACCTGTCGCCCGCCGCCTGGTCGGCCGCGGCGCCGGCCGGCTACCTGCCGGCGCTCGGCGTGCCCCTCTGGCCCCTGGCGAGCGCGGCCGCGCCGGCCCGCTCGCGCAAACGCGACGAGGACCAGCCGCCGCCGGCTTCGACAAAGGCCGAGGAGCAGATCAAGGCCTATGCCGCCAGCCGCGACGAAACGGCTGAACAGTGGCGCGAGCGTAGCCCCTTCATCCTCAATCGCTTCGAGAAGATCCTGGCAATGTCGGAGATGGTCGCGGTCGATCGTCCGGCCGACGACAGCGAGGAACACGATCCCGAAGCCGCCGACGAGCTCGACGACATGGTGCTGAGCGAGCGTAAGGGCCGCCCGGCCTCGCGCTTCCGCTTCGATCTCGACCTGCCGCCGGAGGCGATGGACGCAACCGCGCTCGCCGGCGCGCTGACCTATCCGGAATGGGATTTCCGCAGTGCGTCCTATCGCGACGAGCATTGCCGCGTGCTCTCCGCCATGGCGCAGCAGGAGCTGGTCGCGCCCGCGCAGGACGCAGCGACGCGCGCGCTGGTGCGGCAGGTCCGCCGCCAGTTCGAGGCGTTGCGGCCGCTGCGCGAGCCGCAACGGAGCCAGATCGACGGCCCCGATCTCGACCTCGACGCCGTGGTGCGCCGCCAGGCCGATCTCGCCGCCGGCGGCTCCGGCAGCGACCGCATCCATGTGGCAAGCCGACCGCAGGCGCATGATCTTGCAGTGACCACGCTGATGGACGTCTCCCTTTCGACCGATTCATGGTTCGACGATCTGCGCGTGCTCGATGTCGAGAAGCAGGCGCTCACCGTCTTCGCCCATGGGCTCGCCGCCTGCGGCGACCGCCACGAGATCCTGACCTTCACCTCGCGGCGGCGCGATTGGGTCCGGATCGAGACGGTCAAGCGCTTCGACGAGGCGATGGGCCCGGCGGTCGAGGCACGCATCGCCGCGCTGAAGCCGGGCTATTACACGCGTATCGGCACCGCGATCCGCCATGCCGCAGCCGGCCTCAAGGCGAGGCCCGATCGGCGCAAGCTCCTGCTCGTCCTCACCGACGGCAAGCCCAACGACATCGACCATTACGAAGGCCGCTTCGCGATGGAAGATACCCGCATGGCGGTGATCGAGGCGCGCCGCGCCGGCATCTGCGTCTTCGCCGTCACGGTAGACAGGGAGTCGCGCGCCTATATCCCGCATCTCTTCGGCCGTAACGGCCATGCCGTCGTTTCCCGGCTCGACCGGCTGCCGGGCGCCTTGCCCGCGATCTACCGCGCGCTCGCAGCCTGAGCATGATCCCGAAAAGTGGGAACCGGTTTTCGGATCAGATCATGCGACGTCGCACTTTGAGGAGAACGCCATGACCGACGCCCAGATGGGTCTCGTCGTCGCCACGCCCGCGATCATCGTGATGGCCGTGCTGCTCTATCGAATGGGCGTACTGCAGAAAGGCGGCGTCGTCGCCGCCGTCATGATGTCGCTCGCCATCGCCGTCCTGCTCTTCTTCGAGCAATAGTGCATGCTGAGCTGTTTGCGCTCCAGCAAAGTTCCCCGCAGCGGCCCTGGCTAATCTGGCCAGGACCCCGCAGACGGGGCTGACCGGAGCCGAAGCCATGACTGTCCATCCCCTCGAACCCCTAGACGTGCGCGCCATCCCGCCGGGCGTTCGCCATGCGACGATCTTCGGCATCATCGAACGCCTCGCGCCCGGCGACGCCTTCAGCATCGTGAACGACCATGATCCCGCGCCGCTCTGGCGCCAGATCGATGCGCGCTATCCGGGCGCCTTCTCCTGGTCCTACATCGTGCAAGGCCCGCAGATCTGGCAGGTCGAGATCGGTCGCACCGAAGCGGATCTCGGCGCCGAGCACGCCGCCGATTGCGGCGGCCATGACGAAGGCCATTCCTGCACCTGCGGTCACTGACCGCTTCGTATCCGGGAGACCGCAGCCATGCCGATGGCATCGCTGTCCCGCTGGACGATGAGCTACTTCGCGGCCGCGCTCGCCTTCCTGCTCGCGGCCGAGGCTCTCGCCGTCGCCGGCATCGGCTATTCCGCCGCCGGTCTCGGGGAGCCCGCGACGCTCATCGTCGTCCATCTCGTGGCGATCGGCTGGCTGAGCCTCGCCATGGCGGGGGCACTGTTGCAATTCGTGCCGGTGCTGGTCTCCCGTCCCCTCGCCTTCCCCAGCCTCGCCCTGCCCGCGCTGGCCGCACTCGTCGCCGGCCTCCTTCTGCTCTGTGCCGGCTTCGGGGTGCTGGCCGGCTGGATCGAGGCCCCGCTCGACCTGCTGCCGCTGGGTGCCACCTTCCTGCTCGGAGGGTTTTCCCTGCTTGGGCTGATGCTGGTCGCGACCTTGCTGAGCGCCCGGCCCATCGCCCTGTTCTCCCGCTTCGTCCTCGTCGGCCTCGCCTGCCTCGCGGTCACGGCGATGAGCGGGACGGCCTTCACGATGCTCCTGTCGGGGCGCGGCGACTGGCCCGGCGCCGCCTTGCTGCTCCCGACCGGCCTGCCCTTCCACGCTATGCTCGGCCTCGGCGGCTGGCTCGGGCTGATCGCTGTCGGCGTCAGCTACCGCCTCTTCATCATGTTCATGATGGCGCCGGAGCCGCCCGCGCACAGGGTGCGCCTCGTCCTGCGGCTCGCGAGCCTGGGGCTCAGCCTCGCCTTCGCCGGCCTTGCCGCGCCTTTCGCTGACGTCCCCCCGGGAAACGCATGGATCGCCACCGCGCTCGCCATGCTCGCCCTGACGACCCTGTTCTATGGGCGCGACATCCTCGCGCTCTATCGCGCCCGGCGGCGCAAGGCGCTCGAGGTCAACATGCTCGCCAGCATCCCGGCGTTCAGCGCGCTCGGCCTCGGGCTGGCGCTGCTGCCGGCCGCCGTCATCGCCCATTCAGGCGACAGCTTCGTCGCGGCGCTCGTCTTCCTCGTCGCCTTCGGCTGGCTCGGCGGCTTGACGCTGGCGCAGCTCGTGAAGATCGTCTCCTTCATGACATGGCTCGAAACCTATGCGCCCAGACTCGGCCGCGGCCCGGCGCCGCGCGTCGGCGATCTCGTCGCCATGCCGCGCACCGGCTGGTGGCTCATGCTCTATTACGCCGGGGTCGTGCTGGGCGCTGCAGCGCTTGCCATCGAATCGGCCAGCGGCTTCCGATCCGCCGGGGCGTTCTGCCTAGCTGGTACCGCCGGCCTCGCCGCCGAACTCGTCCGCATCCGCCGCTTGTCGCAGATCAAGGCCGCCGACCGGCCGCCAGCACATGAATGCCCCCGGCTGCTGGCCGCCCGGGCCGAGAAAAGGAGCCCCTCCCATGTCCACACCGGAACCATCGCTCATCCGCGAGCTTGACGTTCGCCCGCTGCTGCGGGCCGGCGAGGAGCCGTTTCAGGCGATCATGGACGCAGTCGGCGCGCTCGCGCCGGGCGAGTCCCTGCGCCTCATCGCGCCCTTCCGGCCGGTGCCGCTGTTCTCGGTGATGGCCAATCGCGGCTTCTCCGCCAGCGACCGTCCGCTCGACGGCGGCGACTGGGAGGTCGTGTTTTCGCCTGTCGCCGAGATGAAGGCCGAGGCCGGGCTCGCCACCGGCAGCAGTCCCTCCGCCATCTTCTGGGGCGATCCCGTCGAGGAGCTCGACCTGATCGATCTCGAGCCGCCCGAGCCGATGGTGCGCATCCTCGAGACGCTTGAGGCCATGCAGCCCGGCGATGTTCTGTTCGCGCTGCTCGCCCGCGAGCCGGTCTTCCTTTTCCCGGAACTGGCGAAGCGCCAGCATGAATGGGCCGGCAATTTCGACCCGTCCGGCACGGCCTATCGCCTGCTCGTGCGCCATGGCGGCGGGAGGGCGCACGGATGAGCGCCCATCTGGAACGCCTCGTCGAGATCGCGCTGCGCGACGTGCTCGACCCCGAGATGGGCCGCAGCGTCATCGATCTCGGCCTGATCTACGCGATCGCGGCGGCGCCGGACGGTTCGGTCGCGATCACCATGACGACGACCACGCGTGGCTGTCCGCTCACCGGATTCCTGAAGGAGGCCGTGGCCTTTGCCGCCGGCGCCGTCGAGGGCGTCACGGGCGTCACCGTAACGCTGACTTATGAGCCGGCCTGGGAGCCGGCAATGGTCGCCGCCGAGTGACCTAGTGTCCGGCGGCAATCGTCAAAGATGTTGTGCTGCAACAAAGATCGAATTCGCCAAGCTCCTAAAGTGCTCATGACCGATCCATCGACGGTCGTTCGCAAGGAGACAAGCCATGGGTGAAGACCTCAAACTGACCCGCCGCAGCATACTGGCGGGGGCGGCGGCCACCGGGGCGATCGTCCAGGCCGCTTCTGCACCGGCGCATGCGCAGGCCGTAATGACCAAGGCCACCGCGGCCGACATCGCCAAGCTGCCGCGCATCAAGCCGAAGCTGGTCGATCCCCCCTTTGTGCATGCGCATGAGCAGATCGCGACCGGCGGCCCGAAGGTTGTCGAGTTCACGATGACCATCCACGAGAAGAAGATCGTTCTCGACGACGCCGGAACCGAAACCTTCGCCTTTACTTTCAACGGCACGGTCCCAGGCCCGATGATGGTTGTCCATGAAGGCGACTATGTCGAACTGACGCTGATCAACGCCGAAACCAACGAGTTGATGCACAACATCGACTTCCATTCGTCGACAGGTGCGCTCGGCGGCGGCGCCCTGACCGAGGTCAACCCCGGCGAGAAGGTCGTGCTGCGCTGGAAGGCCACCCGCCCGGGCGTGTTCGTCTACCACTGCGCCCCTCCGGGCATGGTGCCCTGGCACGTCACGGCCGGCATGAACGGCGCCATCACGGTGCTGCCGCGCGACGGCCTGAAGGACCATCAGGGCAAGCCGCTGAAATACGACAAGGCGTATTATGTCGGCGAGCAGGATTTCTACGTGCCGCGCGACGAGAACGGCAAGTTCAAGCGCTATGCCAGCCCCGGCGAGGCGCATGAGGATGTCGCCAAGGCGATGCGTACGCTGACCCCGAGCCATGTCGTCTTCAACGGCAAGGTCGGCGCCCTGACCGGCAAGAACGCGCTCACCGCCAAGGTCGGCGAGACCGTGCTGATCCTGCATTCGCAGGCGAACCGTGACACCCGCCCGCACTTGATCGGCGGCCATGGCGACTATGTCTGGGCTACCGGCAAGTTCCGCAACCCGCCGGAGCGCGACCTGGAGACCTGGTTCATCCCCGGCGGCTGCGCGGGCGCGGCCCTCTACACCTTCCTGCAGCCGGGCATCTACGCCTACGTCAACCACAACCTGATCGAGGCGTTCGAACTCGGCGCCGCCGGCCACTTCAAGGTCGAAGGCGAGTGGAACGACGACCTTATGAAGCAGATCGTGGCTCCGGCCGGCATCTGACTTCTCTGACGCCTCCCCGCGACCCGCGGGGAGGCTCCTTCCCAATCGGGCTTCCGGTCATGGGTACGACGCTCAATCTTTCACTGCCGAGGCTGACGACTTCGCTCGGCCTCCTGTTCATGGCGGGCGCCGCAGCACTCCTGCTCAGCGGCCCCGCGAACCACACCGCACCGGCCCTGCCCATGCCGCAGACGGCCATCGTGCCTCCGGCCACGCTGCAGCACCGCCTCGACGGCGAGTACAGCCGCGCGGGCCGCCCGATCGACGCCCCGCGCGTGACGGTACGGCTCAGGCAGCCGCTCGAAATCATGCGCTATCAGGTGACAGCAGCTGACTTTGCGCGCTGCATCGGCGCCGGAGCATGCAAGCGCCTCGACCATACGGCGGCTCGCGGAGACCTGCCGGTGACCGGCGTGAGCCATGTCGACGCCATCGACTACGCCAACTGGCTGTCTCGTGAGACGGGAGCCGTCTGGCGCCTGCCGAGCGATGCCGAATGGGCGCAGGCCGCCGGTTCGCGCTTCACCGACGACGCACGGGGCCTGGACGGCAGCGAGACCAACCCGGCACTGCGTTGGCTCGCCGATTATGAGCGCGAAGCCAATCGCAAGGCGGCTTCCGACCCGGCCCCCCTTCCGATCGGCAGCTTCGGCGCCAACGAGCACGGCGTCCACGACATCGCCGGCAATGTCTGGGAATGGACGCAGACCTGCTTGCGGCGCGTCACGCAGGACGCTACCGGCCGGACCACCGGTGAGACCAGCAATTGCGGGATCTATGTCGTCGAGGGCCAGCATCGCGCCCCGATGAGCTTCTTCATTCGCAACCCGAAGGCCGGCGGCTGCTCGGTGGCGACCCCGCCCGACAATCTCGGCTTCCGGCTGGTCCGCGAGCCGAACTGGCGCGACCGGCTGCGCAGGCTGCTGTCGGCATGAACGTCGCGGTACGAGAGCGCCTTGATACCGTGCAGCCCGAGGCGGGAAGCGGCGTCGAGCTTCTGCTCTGGATCTTGATCTGGAGCGAACTCGTCATCTTCGGCGCGCTGCTCGGCGCCTTCCTGCTGTTCGGAATGCTCGATCCTGCAGCGCTCGCGGCCGTGCGCCGCGAACTCGACGTTCCGCTCGCGGGCATGGCCACGGCCATGCTGGTATCCAGCGGCTTCTTCGCGGCCAGAGCCGCCTCTGGACAGCGTCCACGCGGCAATCTCATTGCCGCGGCTCTGGGCGGCTTCATCTTCTGCTGCCTCAAGATCGCGGCGTTCACCCGCGAGCTGCCCGCACTGGCCAACATGGAGGCACGGCTCGGTGAGCTCTACATGCTGATCGTCGGCTTCCACTTCGCCCATGTCCTTTTCGTCGCCGGCTTGCTGCTGCTCGTCGCCTGGCGGCCGACGCCGAGGCATGTCGCCGGCGTCGCCACGATCTGGCACCTGATCGACCTCGTCTGGCTCCTGATCCTTCCCGTCGTTTATCTCGGCTGACATGCGCTTTCCTCGTGCCCTTCCCCTCCCGGCGATCCTCATCTGCCTGTTCGTCGCCACGGCGCTGAGCCTGGTCGCAGTCTCCGTCCTGCCTCCCGGACCTCGCAGCGCTGCCATCGCGGCACTCAGCCTCACGAAGGCGATGCTCGTCGTGCTGGGCTTCATGCAGCTGCAACGCGAAAGCAAAGCGCTGGCCGGCGCCCTGGTCGGCTATGCGGCTCTTATCTGCCTGCTGGCGGGCGCCAGGATCGCGCTCTCCGGGATATCGTGACGCACTTGAACCCCTGTCGTGATTGCGGTCTTATCCCGCGTCCCGCCTGCGTGACGTCAGGATGCGGGCCGTTTTCGAGTCGCCGATAGGAAGGCAGCACCGTGGCTTTGGATCGCAGCGTGCTGCGTAGCATCCCGCTCTTCGCGGCCATGAGCGACGCGCAGCTCGACCGCATGACCGCGCAAGCCAGCGCGCGGCGGATTCCCCAGGGCGAGACGGTCTTCGAGCAGGGCGATTCGGCTAAGGCCTTCTATCTCCTGCTGCATGGCCGGCTGAAGGTGACACAGGTGACGCGTGACGGTCAGCAGATCATCGTCCGCGTCGTCCACCCCGGAGACCTCTTCGGCTTCACGCGCGCGCTCAGCCGCCCCGACTATCCGGGGACCGCGACGGCCGCCGTCGACAGCCTTGTCTCGGCCTGGCCGAGCGAATCCTGGGACAGCTTCGTCGAAGACAATCCGCACCTGGCGATGAATGCCATCAGGACCATCGGCCAGCGCCTCGACGAGGCCCATACGCGCATCCGCGAGATGTCGACCGAGGAAGTCGAGCGCCGCGTGGCCCATGCCGTGCTGAGACTGATCGAGCAGGCCGGGAAGCGCGATGAAGCCGGCATGCGCGTCGATTTTCCGATCTCGCGCCGCGACATCGCCGAAATGACCGGAACCACCCTTCACACGGTTTCGCGCATCCTCAGCGCCTGGGAGACGATGGGACTGGTGGAAGGTGGCCGGCAAAAGCTGGTGGTCTGCGATGCACCTGCGCTGAAGCGGCTCGCCGAAAACGTGAAGTAGCGGGCTGACCGGTCGACCTCACCGCGGCTTGTAGAATTCCACGAAGAAGCGGACGGGCCCGCAACGCTCGACCTCGTGCAACGAGGCCGGGAAGATCCGCGAATGGACGCCCTCTGACAGGAGCAGCTCTTCGCCGCTCTCCAGATCACGGAAGCGTAGCGAGCCGGCGAGCACATGCAGCTTGGCCCAGACGCCCGGCTTTGTGGCGTGGGCCTTGAGCAGGCCACCCGGGATGGTGCCTTCGGTGAACTCGGGCGAACGGCGATAAGCGACGAGTTCCTCAGGCCACCGAGGCATCGGCGGGCTCCCAGTCGTAGAGATGGATCAGCTTGGGATCATCCGCGTGGTCGATGAGCATGCGGCGGACGCGATCCTGCCAGAGCGCGGCGAAACTGGAGAGGCCGGCCTCATCGGCCTGCCCAGATACGGCCCGGGGCATGACGGAGGCCATCTCCTGAGCATGTGGCACCGCTCCCGTGTCGATGTCGACGACGACGCCCTGCCCGGTGTCGCGACGGCGCAGCGCCATGACACCGTCGATGTCAGCGCCGAACCGAAGCAGGTCCCGTCGGGCAAAACGATGCGCCGGGCCGATGCCCTGGAAGCCGGTTTCCGCCGTAGCTCCGGTGAGCAGCGTCACGACCGACGCCAGGACGCCGGTCGTCCCCTGGTCGCGTTCGTCCCGCATCAGCACTTCGACGCCGCCGCGCTCCGGCAGTTCGTCTTCGTAGAGGTAGGAGAGGCTGTTGATCACCATCAGATAGGCGCCTGCGACGGCCGGGCAGGAATGGCCGGCAAGGCGGACCGCGTCCTCGTAGCTGTAATCCAGGATGCCGTCTTCGCTGGCGCCGAGAAAGGCGGCGAGCGGATCCCTCACCTTGAGGTGCGGAGCCTGTGCAAAAAAGGACGGAAACGTCATCAACCCACCTCGATATCGGCCCGGCGCAGCGCATCGAGCATCCGAAACAGAGCTTCGATCTAACGGGTTCTGGCCTCGCGCTTTTTGCGCCGACGCAAGCAGCTGTCGATCGTCGCTGGAGATAAGAGGATCTTTCAGGCCGCCGGCCGGCCTATGCCGAAGCGCTCCGGATCAGCGGCGAGATCGCGCAGCGAATATCGATCGAGCTCAGCCAGGAAAACCTCCATCGCTCCCGAGAGAATGCCGCGCCAGCGATCCAGGCTGAGCAGCGAACGCCCTTCCGCCTCCCCGAAGCATTCCACGATGGAAAAGGCCGGCTCGGTCACGCGGATGATCGCACCCAGCGAAATCACCTCCGGCTGCAGCGCCAGCGTCAACCCGCCCGAACGGCCGCGCACGCCCTTGAGGAAATCATGCCGGACCAAGAGGTTCGCCACCTTCATGAGATGCGTGCGCGAAATATCGTATGAGGCCGCAGCTTCTTCGACCGTGACCAAGCGGCCAGGGTGAGCGGCGGCGAAGATGAGGAGCCGCAGCGCGTATTCACTGAATTGGGTCAACCGCATTCCAGAATCCGTCTCCCCCTGCCGCGCCCCAGTAATCTCCTAGCATTTTGTCGGGGCCACGGCGTAATATTTATGCGTCGATACATTCTTATTTCTGGACGAATTCCAACAATAGGCGGCATCGATCAGCGCATAGAGACTGAACACGCAAGCATAAAGACACAGAAGCACGTCTCACCCCACAGATCGCAACTAACAGAACGACCTATGGGGTGACGACCGCGGTTGCGGCTGAATCAGGCCCGCTGCGCAGCAGCAGGCGCCTTTGAAGCGACGCGCACGCCGGTCAGGACACGCCAGTAGCCCGCGGCGAAGACGAGGAAGGCCAAAGACCAGCCCAGTCCCGCGACGTGCAGCAGCGCGACCGGGCCATGGCCGAATGCCGAGCAGACCCGCGCCACCGTGCCGATGACGACAAGCACATAGCAAAGCTGCGTCGCGGCGGTGGCAGTGAGCGGACGACCTGTGTGCCCGAGGCTGGCGCGCGACATCACGGCGAGCGTCATCGTCCCGAAGGCGCCGGCGGTCCAGGCATGTGTGCCGGCAGCGGGAGCGATGAAACCAAGGCTCGAAAGGGTCGTGAGCGCGAAGCCGATCGGCACGAAGAGATAGCCGACATGCAGGATGACCAGCAAAGGATTGCGCCAAGTCCGATCGCCAGCCCAACGTGCGAGCCGGAAGAGGTGAAGCCCCGCGGCGAGCATCAGCACGACGCCTGTCGCGACGGCATCCGGCACGACGATCCAGCAGATCAGCGCAACGGCGCCGCCGGCGAGCACGGCCTTGTCATAGGCGCCGAAGGGGACTGGCATGCGCCCCTCCCCTCGCTGCGCCAGCCAATTGCGCGTGAAACTCGGCACGATGCGCCCTGCGATCAACATGACCAGCATCAGCACGGCCGCGATCGCGAAACGGCGGGAGAGGTCGGCGCCACCAGTCAGACCCGCTTCGAGATGGAAGGCGAGATTTGCCGTTAGCAGAAGCGCGATCAGAACGACGACCTTGAGGTTGCGCCAGTTGCGCCCCGCCACGATCTCGCGGGCAGCGGCCGCGGCAAGCAGCAGCAGGAACAACGCGTCAATCGCCATAGCCAGGCGCCAGCCGATCAGGGCCGAGGCCGAGACGGCGAGACGCCCAGCGAGCCATGCGACGACGAGAACCAGCAGCGGCCGGCCCAGGACGGGCAGGCGCCCGGTCCAGTTCGGGATGGCCGTCAGCAGGAAGCCGCCGATCGCCGCCGCCTGGTAACCGAAGAGCATTTCGTGAACATGCCAATCCACCGGCGCAAAGGCGGTCGGCACCGCGAGATGGCCGGTTACGAAAGGCAGCCAGACCAGCATCGTCAGGCCAGCTTGCAGCGCCGCCAGGAGGAAGAACGGCCGAAAGCCGTAAGACAGAAAAGCGGGCCCGTCATAGGCCCGCAGTCGCGGTATGGGTGCCATCGGCTCCCTCCTTCCCCGCGGCCGGGAAAAATCCGGCCGCGCCCGGTTGTCGGGTTTCCTGCTACTGCGCCTTGGCGAGCGGATTGGCCTTGGCGACCAGATCGGCGAAGACCTGCTTGGCCTTGCCTGGGTGCTTGGCGGCGGCGGCAGCATCCAGATTGGTCGGCTCGCCAACCACGATCAGCGCGACCATGCCCATGCCGTAGTGCGGCTTGCACCTGATGCCGTAGGCTCCAGCCTCCTTGAAGGTGACATCGATTTGCTCGTTCATCTTGCCCTGAAAGGCCTCCGCGCCTGCCGGCATCATCTGGGGAATGCTCTCGGCGTTATGGCTCTTGTCGGTGGGAACGAACTTCACGGTGTCGCCCGGCGCGATCTTCACGAGTGCGGGCTCGAACACCATGGCGCCGGCGGCGCCCTTGTTGAGCATCTTGACTTCGACTTCGGCGGCATTCGCGCCAGCGATCGCCAAAGCCATAAGCGCGCCGGTTAGAACAGTCCTGAACATCTGACTTCTCCATCACCGCAGCGAACTCATCGGTTTCTCGCTGCACCGCAACACTAGCCGGATGGAGCCGATCGCAATTTGCGATAGCGCAAAGATGGAGCCGGATCGGGCGGGTCTAGAGACCGCGCAATGCCGAAACCGCCGCGTCCGCGCTACGCGTGATCTCGACGAAAAGGAGCGCGAACTCCTCGAAAACGGTTCGATCGCTTTCCGCTTCTGTGAGGGCATCCAGCTCCGACAGAAAATGCAGGATCGAGGCTATGCGCTCCTTATGCTCGCGTGCTGTGGAAAGTCGCCGGCGCGTCTCGCGTCGGCGTTCCTGCTCGTCGAAGCGGGCAAGCGCTCCGTTCAGCGTCTCGCGGCAGGCGCAATCCAGGTCCTCCGGGCGCAGCACCCGTCGCAATCGGCCGATAAGCTGGCTTGCCGAGGTCGTCGCGGCAGTCGGCTCGAACGTGTAGTCGGCGTCTCCCTCGTGCCCGGCTTTCATGGCAGGCTCCCTCCCGCTTCCCGGCGCGCTTCAGCGCAACGCGCCCAAACTGCCGCCGCCTCGCCCCGCGTGGATGTGACCGGCCATCCCGCGCAGGAAGCCGTTGGAGAACGGCACATCCGGGTAGATTTCGCCCAGTAGCCTCTCGGCCTCCTCGGACTCGATCCGCCCGTCGACGACGTCACGGAACAATCGCGCCACTGCGACCATGTCGCAGTCTTGCGGCGAGAGGCGCAGCGAAGCCACACCGGCACGACGCAAGGCAGGAATGTCGCTTAACAGGCTGGCGCAGCTGTCCGACAGGGTCTGCACGCCATTCACCGAGAGAAATCCCGCGCCGTCGAGTGTCTTGACGGGCATGCCGTCCGGATCCTTCTCGCAGACGAAGCGACAGTTATCCTTTGTCAGTTTGTGAGCACGCGCGTGATAGCAGCGCGCCGAGATCGCCAAGGGCACCTTGCCAAAGGCAAAGACCTCGATCGCGAGCTTCGGCACCGCCGCCGAGATGGCCGCGACCGCAGGCAGCGGCAATTCAGGCGGCAGGCAGATGCGCGTCGCGCCACGCTCGGCCAGAAACCCCGCAGCCGCCTCGTTGTAGACATTGACGAAAGGGCCGACCGCAAACGGCCTCGGTGCCAGCCCGGCCAGGCAGGTCAGGTCGTTGATTTCGACCTCGGCCTCGTCGCTCTGCATCAATTCGCGGGTCTGGCGGCGTTCGCGCGGCAGCGAGATCAGGATCAGGCTGGAATGCAGCACGCGCTTGCCCGCCGCCTCCAGCCGTTCGACCACGGCGGGGATATGGTCCTGCTTGAAGGGAGCGCGCTTCGAACAGACGGCCTCGCCGACGACCACGGCGTCGACCTGCGCTTCGTCCGCGACGCGATAGTAGAAATCGCGCCAGCGCTCCGGCGACCAATGATAGAGCACGGGTCCAAGGGTCAGTTGCATCGCCTATTCCTTTGCCGGCCTAACGCCAGCCCTTGCGATAGGCGCCGACCGTGCTCGCCTGCCCTTCGGCCATGGCCGCCAGGCTGACCGCAGGTGGGCTGCGGCCTTCGTCGATCGCCGCGAGGATCTTGCGGAAGGAGCGCACCACGCCCGCGATGTAGGCGCGCCCGCGCTGCCGGCCCTCGATCTTGAAGGCGGTCACGCCGGCATCGCGCAACGCCGGCAGCATCAGGGCCGCGTCGAGGCTGACGGGCTCCTCGAAGATGTAGCCGGAGCCTTTGGGCGTGGCGAAACGCCCTTTGCACAAGGTCGGATAGCCCGCCGGCTCGTCCTTGCCGAAGCTGTTGATGGTGAAGCCGCCCAGCGTGGAGACGATGTGCCCGTCGCGCTCGGAATAGGCCACATGGCTCGCGGGCGAACAGACGCCGTTCATGTTCGGCGATTGGCCGGTGGCGTAGGAAGAGAGCGAGCATCGCCCCTCCTCCATCACGCAAAGACCGCCGAAGACGAAGACCTCCGTCTCGCAGGAGGTCTCGCGCACGATCGAGGCGATCTCCATCACGTTCAGCACGCGAGGCAGCACGACGCGTTGCGCTCCAAAGGTCTCGGCATAGAAGCGGATCGCGTCGGGATTGGCCGCGCCGGCCTGGACCGAGACGTGGAGTCTCTGGCCGGGGTGCCGGCGATGGGCATAGTCGAGCGTCGCGAGGTCGGCGAGGATCAGCGCGTCCGCGCCGGCCGCCACCGCATCGTCGATCGCCTCCTGCCAGAGGCCGAACGCCCCGGCACGCGCGAAGGTGTTGATCGCGACCAGAACCTTGACGCCGCGCCGATGGGCGAAGGCGATCCCCTTGCGCAGCTCCTCGCGCGAGAAATTGAGGCCCGGAAAGTTGCGCGCATTGGTCTCGTCGCGAAAGCCGCAATAGACCGCATCGGCACCCGCTTCGACGGCAGCCTCAAGACTGGCCGGCGTCCCGGCTGGGCAGATCAGCTCCATGTCTCGGCTCCGGAGGCGGCGGACCGCCCAAGCAGCTTGCTGCGCAGCACCTCGCCCAGCCTTTGGCCGAGGGGGCCGAACATCACGGCCCCGAAATCGATGCGCGCATCGTCGATCGCGTTGCGCAGCGCGAGCGCCGCCGCGACATCGCCCTCCACCCAGAGAATCCGCGAGAAGAACAACGCATCGCCGTCCAGCGTGCCCTCCGCCATGCCGACGAGCCCGGCCAGCGGCCCGCGGATGCTGGCGTCGAGACGCGCCGGCAAGGCCCGCACGGCCCGTACCCGGGGCCGGCGCAGGCTCGGCTCCAGCACGAAGGCGAACGGCAGATCGGTCGGATCGATGCCGAAGCGCTTGTCCGCATGCTCGCCGAGGCGCCCATAGAGATCGGGATGGAGCCGCCCGATGCGATGCAGCATCAGCGCCAGCAACGGCTGCAGCGGCGCGAGCGGCAACGGCGCGACGGCGCGCGCCAGCGCTGGCGGCAGCCTCGGCGGCATCGCCGCCGGCCCGGTCATCTGTGGATCCGACATCGATCACCTCCGAGCCCCAATCTGGACCGGCAGCCGAAATCTTCGTTGCTCTGGCACAAAGACGATCGCGAATGAAACGGCGCATCGTCCGGCAACCGGAGCCCATGCCTTGCCGATCCGCACCCTGCCCCGTTTCCGCGATCTCAGCGCCTTCCTCGCCTATCTCGACGCCCACGGGCAGCTCCGGCGCATCGCCGAGCCGGTCAGCGTGGTCCACGAGGTCACCGAGATCCACCGCCGCGTCATCGCGGAGGAAGGGCCTGTTCTGCTGTTCGAACGCCCTCTGCTCGGCGACGGTACGGTTTCGCCCATGCCGCTGCTGACCAATCTCTTCGGCACGGTCGAACGCGTTGCCTGGGGTCTCGGGGTCGAGCGGGAGAACCTGCTCCCGCTTGGCCGCGCCCTTGCCGAGCTGCGCGAGCCACGGCCGCCGCGCGGGCTCGCCGAGGCATGGAAGTCATTGCCGCTGGCGCGCGCCGCCCTGTCGATGCGGCCGCGCGAGATGAAGCGTGCGCCGGTACAGGAACGGATATTCCGCGGCGACGCGATCGACCTGACGGCGCTGCCGGCCCAGCTCTGCTGGCCGGGCGAAGTCGCGCCGCTGATGACCTGGCCGCTGGTGCTGACGATGCCGCCGGAACCCTCGCCGGAGGATGAAGGCAATCTCGGCGTCTATCGCATGCAGGTGCTCGGGCGGGACCGCGCGATCCTGCGCTGGCTCGCCCATCGCGGCGGCGCCCGCCACCACGCGAAATGGCGCCGGCTCGGCCGCGACATGCCGGTCGCCGTCGTGATCGGCGCCGACCCCGCCACCATCCTCTCGGCCGTGCTCCCTCTGCCTGAAACCGTTCCGGAGCTACGCTTCTCCGGTCTGCTGCGCGGTCAGCGGCCGGTGCTCGTGCCCTGCGTCAGCGTTCCGCTCTCAGTGCCTGCGGAGGCGGAGATCGTCATCGAGGGCGTGGTCTCGCCTGACGAGACGGCGCCGGAAGGCCCGTTCGGAGACCATACGGGCTACTATAATGCCGTCGAACCCTTTCCGGTCATGCGCGTCACCGCAGTGACGATGCGGCGGGCACCGCTCTATCTCTCGACCTTCACCGGGCGGGCGCCGGACGAGCCCTCGCGGATCGGCGAGGCGCTGAACGTCCTGTTCCTGCCACTCCTCCAGCGGCAGTTTCCCGAAGTGGTCGACGTCTGGCTGCCGCCGGAGGCCTGCTCCTACCGCATCGCCGTCGTCGCAATCGACAAGCGCTACCCCGGCCAGGCGCGGCGCCTGATGCTCGGCCTGTGGTCGCTGCTGCCGCAGTTCAGCTACACCAAGCTCGTGATCGTCGTCGATGGCGACATCGACCCGCGCGACTGGGCGCAAGTGATGTGGGCGGTCGCGACCCGCAGCGACGCCAGCCGCGATCTGGTCACGCTCTCCGACACGCCGATCGACTATCTCGATTTCGCCTCGCCGAAGCCGGGCCTGGGCGGCAAGCTCGGCATCGACGCCACCAACAAGCTGCCGCCCGAGACCGACCGCGAATGGGGGAGCCCCATGGCGATGACGCCGGAGGTCATGGCCCGCATCGATGCGCTGTGGCCGTCGCTAGGCCTGCATCCCGCGGGAGCGATCCGATGAGCGCCCGCGTCGTCGTCGGGATCAGCGGCGCTTCCGGCGCGGCGATCGGCCTGCGCGTGCTCGAGCGGCTGGCTGAAACCGGCAGAGTAGAGACCCATCTCGTAATCTCGCCGGCGGCCGACAGGACACTGGCCACCGAGATCGACCGGGCCGCGCCTGCGCGAGCCCGGCAGCTGGCCACGCGTTGCCACGAGGTCTCGGACATCGGGGCCGCCATCGCCAGCGGCTCCTTTCGTACGGCGGGCATGATCGTCGCCCCCTGCTCGATCCGCAGCCTGTCCGCCATCGCCTATGGGCAGCTCGACAATCTCCTGGTGCGGGCCGCCGATGTCCACCTCAAGGAACGACGGCGGCTGGTCCTGCTCGTGCGCGAAAGCCCCCTGCATCTCGGCCATCTGCGCGCCATGGCCCAGGTCACGGAATACGGTGCCATCGTCTCGCCGCCGGTGCCGCCCTTCTATCTGATGCCCGATACGATCACGGAAATGATCGATCAGATCGCGCTGCGGGCCATAGGGCTCCTCGACCTCGACCTGGAGACCGGGGCCCTGCCGATCAGCGAGTGGCAGGGCGGTGACGGGTGACGGCGCAGGGCGATTGCTCCGCCTGCTCAACCCGGCCCTTTCGCATCTTCTTCGTCTTCGGAGCCCTCGCTGCAACGGCGGGGGTTCTGCCCTGGTCAGCTGGCATCTCGCCGAGCGGCACAACGGCAAGAGCCTGGCACAGCGAGATGCTGCTGTTCGGCATGATGCCGGCGGTCATGGCGGGCTTTCTACTCACGGCCTTGCCGCGCTGGACCGGCTCGCTGCCGATATCACGCCCCGGCATGTTGAGCCTGGCAGTGTTCTGGCTGGCAGGGCGCACGATGCCGTTCTGCTATCCGGCTTTGACCGCGCCGATGGCGGCCGGCTTCATCCTCTGCATCGCGGGAGTCTTGGCCTTGCGGGTGATCGAGGCTGGTGCCCTGCGGGAAATCAAGGTCGTGCTGCTTCTCCTCGCTCTCGCTGCGGCGGCCATAATACCGGTGGCTGGGTTCGACGCCATGCCCGGCGGCCTGCACTTGCGGCTTGCATTGGCGGGCGAGCTAGGCCTCGTGGCCGTGATCGCGGGTCGTATCGCGCCTGCGCTGACGGCCTCCTATCTCGCCTTGCGCGGGCAGACATATGGCCCACGGCTGCCCCGTTGGTTCGAGGTCGCAGCCGCTTTGTCGCTCGCCGTGGCTCTCGGCCTCTGGACCTGTGACGCGCCGGGCCAAGCACCTGTCAGCCTGATAGCGGCGGGTCTGCAAGCAGCCCGGCTGCTGTCATGGCGGCCCTGGCGCGCCGGCCGCTACGCAGGCCTCGTCGCCATCCACCTCGCCTACGCCTGGATTCCATTGGGCCTGGGGTTGAATGTGCTGCGCGCAGCACGCCTGGGCGTCAGTGACCCTGCGGTTCTTCACGCCTGGGCCGCGGGCACCGTTGGCGCGATGGGCCTCGCGGTGATGGCCAGCATGGTCCGGCGACAATCGCGCCAGGCCTTCTCCAGCCCCATTGGCTTACGGGCGATGGTGGCTACGAGCGCTGTGGCCGCGCCAATCCGGCTGCTTCCGGAATTCGGCCTGCCACTGCAGCCAAGCTACGCGGCCCTGTGCTGGAGCGCCGCCTTCCTGCTCTTTCTCGCGGCGTATCGGCGGCCGCTCGGGCTGTCTTGGCATGCAGTACGGCAGACTCTGCCGTCCCGCCCGTGAGCGAGACGTGCGTCGAAAGCCGGGGTTTCCGCCGGCGCCCTAGCCGATTGCCTGGCTGGCCAGTGCGATACGACGGGGGCCGAGCGCCGCCTGAGGGGTGAACGGCGCCCGCCCCAGCCCCATCGATGTGGCGCTGTCGTGGATTTGCATGCCGCTTCCGACCAGAAAATCGGTGAAGGCGGTGTTGCTGGCCGGCGTGTCGACCCGCAGGAAACTTCCCGCATGGTCCACGACATGAGGATGTGAGACCGCGATCGCATCAGCTTCGCTCGCAGCGACGATGGGGCCGATGACATGCCCTCGTCCGAAAGGCCGGCACAGGGAGAAGGCAACGATCTCGTCGTTCCGAACGAGAACCTGCCCCTTTGACGCGGTCAGCAAGGCCTGGAACGCAACGGAGCGATCATGGCCGGTCGCGGCACGATCGAGCCGGTGAAGGCTCTCGTGATCACCGACCGCAACAGGGCGGATCGAGCCTTCCAGCTTGGCCGAGGACAGCGCCATACCGGGCGCCAACGCATCCAGATTCGCCTCTCCCTGGCACCGCAAGATCTTCTGCTCGTGGCCATATCCCAGAGAACGGTAGAGCCGCTTCGCCTCTCGGGTCGCGTTGAGTCCGAAGAAGACGCCCTTGTTCAGCTCATGCGCCTTCTCCATGAGCCAGCGCCCCGCCCCCTGCTCCTGCAGGCGAGGCAGGGTGATGAGCATACAGATCATCGCGAAATCCGCGTCGTAGCGCAGCCACATCACGCTTCCGACCACCCGCCCGATCTCGTCGACGGCGGCGAGCCCCTGCCCCAGCTCGAGCAGCATCTGCCAGTCGCTGTCCCGATGCGGCCATCCCACCGAAACGGAAAGCGCATGCAACAGCTCGGGATCGACCTGCTTGATGTCGCGCAAGGTGAGCTCGAACGTGTCGATATGCAGTCGAGCGATCGTCTCCAAAGCGCGGCCTCCACTATGTCCACGGCTCTGTCCGGCCATGGGCTCCGGCCGGTTTGCCGATCGGTTGTAAACCAATCCCGCAACAGGAAGCACCGTTCTTCCGGAGCATTTCGGCAGGGAAGTCCGTCAGACGGCGACGAAACAATCCGACCACCGGCGGACCGCCCTTATTCTGTCGCGAGCGCAACTGGAGCCGGAGCCGTCTGTGACGCTGGAAGAGATCCTGAAAGCACTGATCCAGTTCCCCTCCGTGGTGGGGCAGCCCAACGGCGCCATCGCTGGCTGGATCGCGCAGTATCTCGGTGACCACGGCATCGAAGCGCAGCTCCTCCCGGGGCCGGAAGGCGACCGGGCGAACCTCTTCGCCACGATCGGCCCGCGCGATATCCCCGGCCTCGTCCTGTCCGGCCATATGGACGTCGTCCCGGCGCAGGAGCCGCAATGGAGCGCCGATCCGTTTCAGCTGCGCGCCGAAGGCGACAAGCTGTTCGGGCGCGGGACGAGCGACATGAAGGGCTTTCTCGCCGCGGCGCTCGCGATCGTCCCGGCTCTGGTGGCCCTGAAGCCCGCCCGGCCGATCCACATGGCCTTCTCCTATGACGAGGAGGCCGGCTGCCGTGGCGTTCCCCATCTCATCGCCGCGCTGCCGTCGCTCTGTGCCCGACCGGCTGCGGCCGTCATCGGGGAGCCGAGTGGGCTTCGGCCAATCCTCGCCCATAAGGGCAAGGCTGCCGCACGCGCCGAAATTCACGGTCGCTCAGGCCATTCCTCCCGCCCCGACCTCGGTCTCAATGCCATCCATGCGATGGGACGCGTGATCGCGGCTGCAGAAAAGGCAGCCTCCAAGCTGAGCGAGGGTCCGCTCGATCCCATCTTCGAACCGCCCTACTCCACCATCCAGATCGGCACGATCCGCGGCGGCGATGCGCTGAACATCATCCCGGAAAGCTGCATCGTCGAGATCGAGGCGCGTGCCATCGCCGGCGCCTCGCCGGCAGCCTTGCTGGAACCGGTTCGCGAGGCGCTCGAGGGCCTGAGGGCCGAAGGCTTCGGAACCCATTGGAAGCCGATCGCCGGCTACCCGGCCCTGTCCCTTCCTTCGAAGGCGCCGATCGCCCGGTTGATGACCGAGGTCAGCGGTGAAGCGCCTCTGGCGGCGGTCAGCTACGGCACGGAGGCCGGGCTCTATCAGGCGGCGGGGATCGACGCGATCATCTGCGGACCGGGTGACATCGCCCGCGCCCACAAGCCGGACGAATACATCACGCGCGGCGAGCTCGCGACCTGCGCCAGCATGCTCGAGCGGCTCTGCGCGCAATTCGCTCAGGCCGCGGCCTGACACGTCGCCCCAACGGAGTTCGCCTTGACCTTCTTCTTCAACTCCACCGACGAACGGGCGCAGGTGTTCGCGGCGCGCTTTGCCGAGGAACTTCCGGATATCCGCTTTCTCAGGCGCGGGGATGCCTACGACCCCGCCGAGATCCGCTACCTGATCACCTGGACGGCCCCGGAGGATCTCGACCGCTTCTCCAATCTGGAGATCCTGTTCTCGATCGGCGCCGGCATCGACCAGATGAACACGGATGGCCTGCCGCCCAAAGTTCTCGTCGTCCGGATGGTCGAGGAAGGCATCACCCGGATGATGCAGGAATACGTCACGCTCGGCGTGCTCGCGCTTCACCGGCAATGGCCGCTCTATCTCGCGCAGCAGAGAGCTGCGCATTGGGAGCCCTACGATCTGGTATCGGCGCCGGACAGGCGGGTCGGCATATTGGGGCTGGGTATGATGGGATCGGCGGTGATCGAGCGCCTGAAGCCCTTCGGCTTTCCGATTTCCGGCTGGAGCCGCTCGCCGCGAACGATCGAGGGGATTCGCTGCTTGCACGGATCAGCCGGCCTCTCGAACCTGCTCGCCGAAACCGACATCCTGATTTGCCTGCTGCCGCTCACACCCGAGACGACCGGGATCCTGAACGGCGAGCTTTTCGCGCAGCTGCCTGCCGGCGCCGGCCTCGTGCATGTCGGCCGCGGCCAGCATCTCGACCACGCCGCCCTGCTCGATGCCCTCGATAGCGGCCATCTGTCGGCCGCCGTCCTCGATGTCACGGAGCCTGAGCCGCTGCCGCCCGACCACCGCCTGTGGAGCCATCCCAGAGTGATCCTGACACCGCACATCGCCAGCAAGGTCGAGGCCGCGCCCGCGGCCAAGGCTGTCATTGAGAATCTGCGCCGTCACCGCTCAGGCCTGCCGCCGATCGGCCTCGTCGATCGCAGCCGCGGCTATTGAAACACTTCACCTCCAAACCAAAGGATCTCCGATGTCCCTCCTCATCAAGCTCGACCTTGCTCCCACCGGCGAGCCCCAGCACGCCAAGCCTACGGCAGAGCGCCTGATCTCGGGCGATCCTTCGTTCAAGACCTGGGCGCAGGACCAGTCCCGGGACGAACCCGTGCGCACCGGCGTCTGGGAGGCGACACCCGGCGAAACCCGCTCGATCAAGGGCGAGACGATGGAGTTCTGCTATATCCTCTCGGGCGTCATCGAGCTGACCGAGGAAGGCCAAGCGCCACGTACCTTTCGGGGTGGCGACAGCTTCGTGATGAAGCCGGGCTTCGTCGGTGTTTGGAAGACGATCGAGACCGTTCGCAAGATCTACGTGATCGTCGGCTGACACGAACACACCGAACACACCGAACAATCGGCCGCCGGGCACCCTGCAAACAGGATTTCCGGTCGGCCGAGGCGCCGTCACAGGCGCAAACTTTTGGCCCGCCGGAACTAGGCTCAGGCGACCAACATCCGGAGATGCGCCCGTGTCGCTGAGTTTCGATCCCGCTTCGGTCACGCTCCCGCGCGGCCACTTCATCGCCGGCGAATGGATCGACGCCAGGGACGGCATCGAGCTGCATCGCCCCTCCGACGCGATCGCCTTCGCGACCTGCCCGATCGCCGATGCGGACCTCGTCGACCGTGCGGTGGCGGCCGCCAAGCAGGCGCTCGCGAGCAGCGGCTGGGGCCGTCTGGCGCCGCGCGAGCGCGCCCGCGCGCTCCATCGCTGGGCCGATCTCATCGAGGCGGAAGCGGAAACGCTGGCGCGGCTTGAGGCGGTCGCCTCGACCCGGCCGATCTCCGAGCTCATGGCCGGCGATGTCCCTGTGACGGCGGAGCAGATCCGCTTCTTCGCTGAATTCGCCGACAAGGAAGGCGGCGATCTCGTCCCGACGGGCTCGGACAGCTTCGGCATGATCGCGACAGAGCCCTACGGCGTCGTCGGCGCTATCACGCCCTGGAACTTCCCGATCAACATGGCCGGCTGGAAGCTGGGCCCCGCGCTCGCGGCCGGCAATGCAGTAGTGCTCAAGCCCTCCGAAATGACCCCCTTCGCCACGCTTTACCTGGCGCAGCTGTCGGTGCGGGCCGGGTTGCCGGCGGGGCTGATCAACATCGTCCTCGGCGACGGCCGCACGACGGGCACGGCGATCACCGGCCACCCCGATATCGCCAAGGTCAGCTTCACCGGCTCGACCGCCGCCGGCGCCGCGATCATGGAGAACATCGCCCGCACCGGCATCAAGCCGATGACGCTGGAGCTGGGGGGAAAAAGCCCGCAGCTCGTCTTCGCCGATGCCGACCTGCCGCTCGCCGCCGCCGCCATCGCCCGCAGCATTCTCGGCAATGCCGGCCAGGCCTGCGTCGCCGGCTCGCGCCTGATCGTCGCGGAGAACGTCGCGGAGGAGCTGGTCGGGCTTATCGTCGAACGGATGCGCACCGTCCGCCCGGGCGCGACCTGGGACGCGGCGAGCGCCTATTCACCGATCATCTCGGAGCGGCAGATCGGCCGCATGGAGAGCATCGTGAGCGCAGCGGTGGCGCGCGGCGCCACCCGCCGGCTCGGCGGCGAACGGCTGGACCACGCGGGCTATTTCTACGCGCCGACCGTGCTGGAAGGGGTCGACGCCGCCTCGCCCGCCGTGACCGAGGAGATCTTCGGGCCGGTCCTGACCGTCCAGACCTTCCGCGAGGACGAGGAAGGGCTCGGGCTCGCCGACCACCCAACCTACGGGCTCTGCGCCGGCCTCTACACCCGCGATCTCTCGCGGGCGCTGCGGGCCGTCAACCGCCTGCAGGCCGGCACCGTCTGGGTCAACCGCTACGGCCGCTCGCGCGACCACATCCTGCCGACGGGAGGCTACAAGCAGTCCGGCCTCGGCAAGGATCTGGGGCGCGAGGCCTATCTGGCGAACCGCAAATCGAAAAGCGTCCTGATCGCGCTGTGAGGAGTCTCCCCGTGAAATCCTACAAGATCGCCATGATCCCGGGTGACGGCATCGGCGTCGCCGTCACCGAAGCCGCTTGGGAGGTGCTCGGTCGCGCTGCGCAGGGTGCCGGCTTCAAGCTCGAAGGGACGACCTTTCCGTGGTCCTGCGACTTCTACGAGAAGACCGGCGCGATGATGCCGGCAGACGGCATCGAAACCCTGCGCGGCTTCGACGCCATCCTGCTCGGCGCGGTCGGCTGGCCCAAGCGCGTGCCGGATTCGGTGTCGCTGCACGGGCTCCTGCTGCCTATCCGCAAGGCCTTCGTGCAATACGCGAATATCCGCCCGCACCGCCTCCTGCCGGGCGTCGAGGGGCCGCTGCGGGCGAGCGCCTTCGACATCCTCTGCATCCGCGAGAACACCGAGGGCGAATATGCCGGGGCCGGCGGACGCGTCCATAACGGCACGGACGACGAAGTCGCCGTCGAAACCTCGATCTTCACGCGCAAGGGCGTGGAACGCATTCTGCGTTTCGGCGAGCAAGCGCGCAAGCGCCGCGGCAAACTCGCCTCCGTGACCAAGTCGAACGCCCAGAAATACTCGATGGTGTTCTGGGACGAGATCACCGCGCGGCTCGCCGCCGAATACCGGGATGTAGAGGTCACGAACTACCATATCGACGCCATGGCGGCGCGCATGGTGATGGCGCCAGAGAGCCTCGACGTGGTCGTCGCCTCCAACCTCTTCGGCGATATCCTGACCGACCTGGGCGCCGCCATCCAGGGCGGGCTCGGCTTCGCCGCTTCCGCCAACATCAACCCGGAGCGCAATGCGCCCTCGATGTTCGAGCCGGTGCATGGCTCCGCACCCGATATCGCGCATCTCGGCATCGCGAACCCGATCGCCGCGATCTGGTCAGGCGCTATGATGCTCGAGCATCTCGGCGAGGCCGGCGCCGCGAAGGCTGTGATGACGGCGATCGAAGCCGCCACGGCCCGCGGCATCGGCACCGAGCCGGGCAAGCACAAGACCCAGGACATCACCACCGCCGTGCTTTCGGCGCTCGGCTGACGGAGACCGCATTCATGGCCATCGAAGCCCTTCGTGACCCCGCCCTGCTGCGCCAGGCCTGCCTCGTCGGCGGTGACTGGCGCGCCGCCGCCTCGGGTCGCACGCTCGACGTGATCGACCCCGCGACGCAAGCTGCCATCGGTTCCGTGCCGGATGCTGATGGCACTGACACGCGCGCCGCGGTGGAGGCTGCGGCCGCCGCCTTCGGCGCCTGGCGCGCCAAGCCGAATGCCGAGCGCGCCGCGCTGCTGGAAGCCTGGCATGCGCTGATGCTGGAGCATGTCGAAGACCTAGCGCTGATCCTGACCCGCGAGCAGGGCAAGCCGCTGGCCGAGGCGCGCGGCGAAATCCGCTATGGCGCCTCCTTCGTCAAATGGTTCGCCGAGGAAGCGCGGCGGATCGAGGGCACGACGATCCCCGCTCCGGCCGCCGACAGGCGCATCATCGTGATGAAGGAACCGGTCGGCGTCTGCGGCATCGTCACGCCCTGGAACTTCCCCAACGCCATGATCACCCGCAAGGTGGCGCCGGCGCTCGCGGCAGGCTGCACCGTGGTGATCAAGCCGTCCGAGCTGACGCCGTTCTCGGCGCTGGCGCTCGGCGTCCTGGCCGAACGGGCCGGCATCCCGGCCGGCGTCATCAACATCGTGACGGGGATGCCGGCCGCGATCGGCGCCGAACTCACTGGCAACCCGGCCGTCCGCAAGATCTCCTTCACGGGCTCGACGCGGGTCGGCGCGCTGCTGATGCGGCAGGCGTCCGATGGCATCAAGCGGCTCAGCCTGGAGCTCGGCGGCAATGCGCCCTTCATCGTCTTCGACGATGCCGATCTCGACCTCGCCATTGACGGCGTGCTCGTCTCCAAGTTCCGCAATGGCGGCCAGACCTGCGTCTGTGCGAACCGCATCCTGGTGCAGGACGGCATCTATGATCGCTTCGCCGACAGGCTCGCGGCCCGCGTCGCGGCGATGAAGGTCGGCCCCGGCACCGATGCCGGCGTCGATATCGGGCCGATGATCAACAGCGCCTCGATCGAGAAGATCGAGCGTCATGTCGACGACGCCCTGTCGAAAGGCGCCCGGCGCCTCGCCGCCGCAGCCAACATGCCGAAGGGCGCACAATATGCGACACCCCTCGTGCTCGGCGATGCGACCGTCGACATGCAGCTTGCCAGCGAGGAGACCTTCGGCCCGGTCGCGCCGCTGTTCCGCTTCGGTGGGGAGGACGAGGCGATCCGCATTGCCAACGGCACGCCCTTCGGACTCGCGGCCTATTTCTTCACGCAGGACATGCGGCGCTCCTGGCGTGTCGGCGAGGCGCTCGAATTCGGGATGGTCGGCCTCAACACCGGCGCGATCTCGATGGAGGTCGCCCCCTTCGGCGGCGTCAAGCAATCAGGCCTCGGCCGCGAAGGCTCGCGCCTGGGCATCGAGGAGTATCTCGAGGTCAAGGCCTTCCATATCGGCGGGCTCGGCTAAGCCTCGCAAAAAGGCGCCGGAGGATATCCGGCGCCTTCCAAGCTTTCACAGCAGAGTCGACGATCTACTGAATGCGGTCGAGCGCCTTGTAGTAGAGGCCGACCAGCGGCAGGAACCAGGGCTTGCCGAAATGGCCGGGCACGGCCGGCCAGTCGAGGCCCTCGAGCGGGTTGCGATTGGGGCGGCCGAGGATCGCATCGGCCATGATCATGCCGAGATGCGTCGACATCTGCGCGCCGTGGCCGGAATAGCCCATCGCATACCAGACGCCGTCCTCGTAGCCCGCGCGGGGATAGCGATCCTTGGTCATGTCGACGAGCCCGCCCCAGCAATAGTCGATATCGACATGCCTGAGCTGCGGGAAGATGCCGGCGAGGCTCGCGCGCAGGATGGCGCCGCTCTTCGCGTCGGAGGTCTGGTCCGAGGTCGCGGAAAAGCGCGCCCGCCCGCCGAAGATCAAACGGTTGTCCGGCGCCAGACGGAAGTAGTTGCCGATATTGAGCGAGGTTACGGCCGTGCGGTTGCCGGGCATGGTCGCGGCCACCTCGGCCTCGCTCAAGGGCCGCGTCGCGATCAGGAATGAACCGACGGCGATAATGCGGCGCCGGAACCAGGAGAAGGGGCCGGAGGTATAGGCCCCCGTCGCAACCAGGACTTCCTTTGCCGAAACGTTTCCGCGCGACGTCCGGAGGACATGCCGTCCACCTTCCTGCCGTCGCTCCGTGACGGGTGCGTGCTCATGGACCACCGCGCCGTGCCGGACCGCCACCGCAGCCAGTCCCACCACGAAGCGGCCCATATGCATCATGGCGCTCTTCTTGGAGAGCATCGCACCATGGAAGGCATCGGAGCCGATCTCGCCGACCAGATCGGCCTTGCTCAACATGGCGGTGTCGGGATCGGCCTCGCGATGCAGCACCTCGAAATTGCGGGTGAGCGAGGCGACATGCTCGGGCTTCGAGGCGAGCTTCAGCTTGCCGGCGCGCCGAAAGGAGCAGTCGATCCCCTCCTCGGCGACGATCCGCTCGATCGTGTCAACGGAATCGTCGAAGGCCTTGTAGAGGGCGACCGCCCGCTCGCTGCCCAGCGCCGTCTTGGCGGCAATGAAGCTATGTGCGAGGCCGTTGTTGAGATGGCCGCCATTGCGGCCCGAGGCTCCGTAGCCAACGCTTTCCGCCTCCAGCACCACGACCTTCGCGCCGGCCATGGCGAGCTGGCGCGCGGCGGCGAGACCGGTGAAGCCACCGCCGACGACGGCCACGTCATAGGACCCTTCGACCGGCCCCTTGGCGGCGCCGGTGAAGGCCTCCGCCGTGTCATGCCAATAGGATTTGAACTGCATCGGCCGGTGCCTCAGAGCCCGAACACGCCGGGCAGGCCCGAGATGTCCTTGATCTCGGTATATTCGTAATAGGGGTTCGCTGGCTCGTGCCCGCGATTGACCCAGACCTTGTTCTTGATGCCGAGGTCATGCGCGGTCATCAGGTCGTAGCGGAACGAGGACGAGACGTGGCAGACGTCTTCCGGCCCGCAGCCCAGCATGTCGAACATGTATTCGAAGCCCTTCATGCGCGGCTTGTAGGACCGGGCCTGCTCGGCCGTGTAGACCGCGTGGAAGGGCGCGCCGAGCCGCGCGACGTTATGCGGGATCTGGTCGTTCTGGGCATTGGACAGGATAACGAGCGGGATTTCCTTCGCCACCTTGGCGAGGCCAGCCGGAACATCCGGATGCGGCCCCCATGTCGGCACCTGCTCGTAGACCCAGCGCGCATCCTCGGGGCGGAAGGCGACGCCGTTCCTGCGGCACGTCCGCTCCAGCGAGTTATGGACGACCTCTTCATAGGGCTTCCAGTCGCCGAGGATCTCGTCGAGCCGGTAAGCCGAGAAATTCGTGATGAAGGTCCGCATCGCCGGCTCGTCCAGCTTGTCGCCGTAAAGCGCGCGCGCAGCCTTATCCATCGCGAAATAGATCAGCGTGCCGTGGCAGTCGAAGGTGACGAATTTGGGCTTGAAGACGGTCATCCGCGGAAATCCCCTGTGACGAAACGGTTGTGTCCGTTGGGAGGATCATAGCCGGGGCCAAAACGGCACGAGCACCGCATTGCCGGCGACAGGAAGCACAAACTGCCGTCCGCCCATGAGGCTATGGCAGAGAGTTGTGCCCCGGATGACGGCCCGCCCCCGCCATGCCGCGTGAAGACCGACCGCTTCCCGCGGCTCGTGGCATTCCATGCGGTCGCCGCGCATTCCTACGGTCGAAGATGTCGCGCCGCGCCGTTCCTCAGGAGCAACTGCGCCGGTGCACGGCCTATCGATGATGCAATGGATATCAAGCGAAGTATCATGAACCAGGAAGCGATCGACCTCGTCGCATTCGACGAACACCATCTCGATGGCGCCGTCCTGCTCTCGCGCGAGGCGGGCTGGCCCCACCGGCGCGAGGACTGGGCGATGCTGCTGGCCCTCAGCCATGGCTTCGTCGCGCTCCAGGGCGATGTCGTGGTCGGCACCGCGATGCTGACGCCGTTCGGGGACGATTGCGCGACCGTGAATATGGTGATCGTCGCGGCTGGCATGCGTGGTCGGGGCCTGGGCCGGAAGCTCATGGATGCCGCCCTGCAAGCCTGCGGTGCGCGCGAATGCCGCCTCACCGCGACCGCGGACGGCCTGCCTCTCTATGAGAAGCTCGGCTTCAACGCGACGTACGAGATCCGCCAGCACCAAGGCATTGCCGCGCCGCTGCCGGCCGATGCGGTGGAAGACGCCGCCGATCTGGACTGGGTCGGTCCGGAGACCTTCCCTGCGGTCGCGGCGCTCGATCTGGAAGCGCAGGGGATGGATCGCCGCCCTCTGCTCAGGCTCCTGACCGAGGCCGGGCGAATCGTCGTCCTGAGAGAGGCCGGCCGGGTCGTCGGCTATGCGGCGCTGCGCCCGTTCGGGCGCGGCGAGGTGATAGGCCCGGTTGTCGCGAAGACGCTCGGACAGGCGCAGAGCCTCATGAGCGTCCTGATCGCCAGCCGGCCGGGCGCCTTCCTGCGCGTCGACACGGCCGAATGGCATGAGCTTTCGCCCTGGCTTTCGGCGCGCGGCCTCGTGGGCACCGGCGGCGGCATCGCCATGCGCCGCAACGTCATCGACTCCCGGCCGCTCGGCCCCGCCAAACCCTTCGCTCTCGCCAGTCAGGCGCTCGGATAAACTGGAGAACCGCCATGTTGAGCAATTCCCTGATCGAACTCGATCGCGAACATTGGATTCACCCTGTCGCCTCCTATCGCGGCCATGAGAAGGCCGGTGTGCGCGTGCTGCGCTCGGCGAAGGGAGCGACTATCACCGACGCTTCCGGCAAGCAGCTCATCGACGGCTTTGCCGGGCTGTGGTGCGTGAATGCGGGCTACGGCCATGACAGCATCGTCGAGGCCGCGGCGAACCAGATGCGCGAGCTCGCCTATGCGACGGGCTATTTCGGCCTCGGCTCCGAGCCCGCGATCCGGCTGGCGGCCGAACTCGCCGAGCGCTCGCCGGGCGATCTCAACCGTGTCTATTTCACGCTCGGCGGCTCCGACGCGGTCGACAGCACGGTCCGCTTCATCCGCTATTACCAGCAAGCCCGCGGCACGCCGCAGAAAGACCAGTTCATCTCGATCGAGCAGGGCTATCACGGCTCCTCGACCGTCGGCGCCGGCCTCACCGCCCTGCCCGCCTTCCATGCCGGCTTCGGCGTGCCCTATGACTGGCAGCACAAAATTCCGTCGCACTACACCTACCGCAACCCGGCGGGCTCCGCGCCGGAGGCCGTCATCGCCGCCTCGGTGGCGGCGCTCAAGGCCAAGGTCGAAGAGGTCGGCGGCGCCGATCGCGTGGCAGCCTTCTATTGCGAGCCGATCCAGGGCTCCGGCGGCGTGCTGGTTCCACCGGCCGGTTGGGTCAAGGCGATGCGCGAGCTCTGCCGCGAGCTCGATATCCTCTTCGTCGCCGACGAGGTCATCACCGGCTTCGGGCGCACGGGCCCGCTCTTCGCCTGCGAGGACGAGGATATCGTCCCCGACCTGATGACCATCGCGAAGGGGCTGACCTCGGGCTATGTGCCGATGGGCGCCGTGCTGATGTCGCAGAAGGTCTATGACGTCATCGCGGACGGCTCGGGCGCGGCGGCGGTCGGCCACGGCTACACCTATTCCGCACATCCGGTCAGCGCCGCGGTGGGCCTCGAGGTGCTGCGTCTCTACGAGAACGGCCTGCTCGAGAACGGCCGCAAGGCTGGCGCCCGCCTGATGGCAGGGCTGGAAAGCCTGAGCGACCATCCCCTCGTCGGCGAAGTCCGTGGGCGGGGCATGCTGGCCGCCGTCGAGCTTGTGACCGACAAGGCGAAGAAGACACCGCTGCCGGCCTCCGCCTTGCCGGCCCAGCGGATATTCGACCGTGCCTGGAACCACGGCCTCGTCATTCGGGCCTTCGGCAACGGCGTGCTAGGCTATGCGCCGCCGCTATGCTGCACGCCGGCCGAGATCGACGCCATCGTCGAACGGACCCGCAAGACGCTCGATCAGACGCTCGCCGACCCGGACGTGCGCGCCGCGATGGCGTGAGTTCGGAGACATCCGCGATGGCGGAGCGGACGCAATCTAACCCGCGCCCGCTCCCGAGAGCCGATATTCCGCGAAGCCCTCGAATTCGGAATTTTGTGCCGCCCGGTTTTCGACATTCAGCGTATCCGGCGAACTGGCGATGCAAGACTTGAAGAAGGCCGACGAAGATGCGGCCGGGGAACAGAGCGCAACCGTCGGCGACGACGAAGACGACCGAGCGGCGCAGCGACACGGCTGCTGTCGCTGACGATCACTCGTGCCCGCAAGCGACAGGCGGGAGAAGCGGAGAGACGATGGCGAAGGGTTTCGGCGATTTCCGCTATTTGACGTTCGACGTCGTGGGCACGCTAATCGATTTCGAGGGCGGTCTGACCGATTGCCTGGCGGCCATCGCCCGCGAAGCCGGCGTCGCTTTCGACGCAGAGCAGGCCCTGAACCTTTATCGGGCTGCCCGGTACATGCCGGATGTCCAGCATTTCCCGGATGATCTCGCTCGCGTCTACGGCGTCATCGCCCCGAAGCTCGGCCTGCCGGCCGGCGAGAGCCATGGGCAGCGCCTGCGGGCTTCCGCGAAGAGCTGGCGCCCGTTCCCGGACAGCACTGATGCGCTCGCCCGCCTGTCCAAACGCTACAAGCTGATCGCGATGACCAACGCTCAGCGCTGGGCCTTCGAGCATTTCTCCAGTGCGCTCAGCAACCCGTTCTATGCGGGCTTCACCGTCGACGACACCGGTACCGAGAAGCCGGACCCTGCCTTCTTCGAACAGGTCTTCGCCTTCGTCGAGAAGGATGGCGGCTCGCGCGAGCAGATCCTGCACGTCGCGCAGAGCCAGTATCACGACATCGGAATCTCGCGGAAGCTCGGCATGACCAATTGCTGGATCCAGCGGCGCCATGCCCAGCCCGGCTATGGCGGCACGATCGAGCCGGAGCGCTTCACCGAACCCGACTTCCACTTCACCTCGATGGGCGCGCTCGCCGACGCCGTCGAGACCAGCCGGGCGGCTTGAAGGAACCCATAGCGAAGAAAAAACCAGGCCGGAACGACAGCGCACATCAGAAGAGGGGAACGAGCATGACCGACAAGATTTCTTCGAACTGGACGAGCGCCGACGACGCCATCGTCGAGAATGCGATCCGCCGCGGCGCCAGCCGCCGCGACCTCCTGCAGATGCTGATGGCCGGTGGCCTCGCCGCCTCCGCCAGCAGCCTCGTGCTCGCCCGAGCAACCTCTGCGCTCGCGCAGACACCGATCAAGGGCGGCAACCTGAAGGCCGCCGGCTGGTCCTCCTCGACCGCCGACACGCTCGACCCGGCCAAGGCCTCGCTGTCGACGGACTATGTCCGCTGCTGCGCCTTCTACAACCGCCTGACGTTCCTCGACGCCAACGGCACGCTGCAGATGGAGCTCGCCGACAAGTTCGAGACCAAGGACGCCAAGGTCTGGACCGTCACGCTCAAGAAGGGCGTCACCTTCCATGACGGCAAGCCGCTGACCTCGGCCGACGTCATCTATTCGCTGAAGCGCCATCTCGATCCGGCCGTCGGCTCCAAGTCGAACTCGCTCGCCAAGCAGATGACCGAGTTCAAGGCGGTCGATCCGCTGACCGTCGAGATCACGCTTGCGGCGCCGAACGGCGACCTGCCAACGATCCTGTCGACGCACCACTTCATGATCATCGCCGACGGAACCACGAATTTCGCCAAAGCGAACGGCACCGGCGCCTTCACCTGCGAGTCCTTCGAGCCCGGCGTGCGCTCGATCGCGGTCAAGAACAAGAACTACTTCAAGTCCGGCGGCGCGAACCTCGACTCCTTCGAGTTCTTCGCGATCACCGACGACACCGCGCGCGTCAATGCGCTGCTCTCGGGCGACATCCAGCTTGCCGCGGCGATCAATCCGCGCTCGATGCGCCTGGTCGAGAGCCAGCCCAACGTCGTCCTGTCGAAGACGACGACAGGCAACTACACGGACCTCAACATGCGGCTGGACATGGCGCCCGGCAACAAGGCGGATTTCGTGGCGGGCATGAAGTATCTGCTCAACCGCGAGCAGATCCAGAAATCGGCGCTGCGCGGCTTGGCCGAGATCGCCAACGACCAGCCCGTTCCGCCCATGAACGTCTATCACAACAAGGATCTGAAGCCGAAGGCGTTCGATCCCGAGCGGGCCAAGTCCCTCTTCCAGAAGGCCGGCGTGCTCGGCCAGACGATCCCGATCGTCGCCTCGGACGCGGCCGGCTCCTCGGTCGACATGGCGGTGCTCGTCCAGCAGGCCGGCAACGCGATCGGCATGAAGTTCGACATCCAGCGCGTTCCCTCGGACGGCTACTGGTCGAACTACTGGCTGAAGGCCCCGGTCCATTTCGGCAACATCAACCCGCGGCCGACGCCGGACATCCTGTTCTCGCTGCTCTACGCCTCCACGGCGCCGTGGAACGAGAGCCAGTACAAGTCCGAGAAGTTCGACAAGATGCTGCTCGAGGCGCGCGGCTCGCTCGACGAAGCCAAGCGCAAGCAGATCTATGGCGAGATGCAGGTGATGGTGTCCGAAGAGGCCGGCACCGCGATCCCGGTCTACATCTCGAACGTCGACGCCATTTCCAACAAGCTCAAGGGCCTGCTCGCGAACCCTCTCGGCGGCATGATGGGCTACGCCTTCGCCGAGTACGTCTGGCTCGAACGCTGAGCCCTGTTTCTCCTGCGGGCCGGGCGCGTGCGTCCGGCCCCCATTTCGTGTCACACTCCGGTCGGAGGTGTCTGCTGCGGGAGCGTCGATGAACCTTCACCTGTGGTCCCTGCTGGGCGGACGGCTGCTCGTCGCGCTGCTGACGCTGCTGATCGTCTCGTTCGTGGTGTTCTGCGCCACCCAGATCCTGCCCGGCGACGTGGCGGAGGTGCTGCTCGGCCAGGCGGCGACGCCGGAGGCCGTGGCCGGCTTGCGGGCGGCGATGCACCTCAACGACCCCGCGATCCTGCGCTTCTTTCGCTGGCTCGGCGGCATGCTGACCGGCGATCTCGGCATCTCCTACGCCAATAACCGCCCGATCGCGGAGCTCATCGCGGGGCGGCTGGGCAACTCGCTCCAGCTCGCGGCGGCGACAGCGCTTTTCTCGGTTCCGATCGCGCTCGCGCTCGGCATCACCTCGGCCATGCTGCGCGGCTCGCTTTACGACCGCTCGGTCACGATGGCGACGATCACGGTGATCTCGGTGCCGGAATTCATGATCGCGACCTCCGGAGTGCTGATTTTTGCGGTCTGGCTGAAATGGCTGCCGGCGCTTTCCTTCGCGCGGGACATCCACTCCTTCGGCGAGATGCTCCGCATCTATGCGATGCCGGTCTTCACGCTGAGCTTCGTGATCTCGGCCCAGATGATCCGCATGTCGCGCGCGGCCGTCGTCGAGGCGCTCAACACGCCCTATGTCGAGATGGCGCAGCTCAAGGGCGCCTCACGCCCACGCGTGGTGCTGCGCCATGCGCTGCCCAACGCGCTCGGTCCCATCGTCAATGCGGTGGCGCTGTCGCTCTCCTATCTGCTGGGCGGGGTCATCATCGTCGAGACGATCTTCAACTATCCCGGCATCGCCAAGCTGATGGTCGATGCCGTGGCGACGCGAGACCTGCCGCTCATCCAGAGCTGCGCGATGATCTTCTGCGTCGTCTACCTGCTCCTGATCACGACGGCGGATGTGATCGCCATCCTGTCGAACCCGAAATTGCGCTGACCATGGCCATCGACGCTGCCAACACGACGACCGTCAGCCCGCGCCGCGCCGGGTATCGGTTCAACCTGACGGGCTGGATCAGCCTCGTCATCATCCTTGCCTGGGCAGCGGTCGCGATCCTCGCGCCCTATGTGACGCCCTATGGCATCAGCGACATCGTCGACACCGACTATTTCGGCCCGATGACCTCGCAGTTCCTGCTCGGGACGGATTATCTCGGCCGCGACATGCTCTCTCGCATCATTTTCGGCGCGCGTTACACCGTCGGCATCTCGTTGGCGGCTACCTTGATCGCCTGCACCATCGGCGTCACCCTCGGCATGGCGGCAGCCGTGACGGGCGGCTGGTTCGATGCGGCGCTGAGCCGCTTCATCGATGCGCTGAGTTCCATTCCCAGCAAGCTGTTCGCGCTCGTTGCCGTCGCCGGCGTCGGCTCCTCGATCCCCATGCTGATGCTGATCCTCGGCATCATCTACACGCCCGGTTCCTATCGCTTCGCCCGGGCGCTCGCGGTCAACGTCAACACCACGGATTTCGTCACCGTTGCGCGCATCCGCGGCGAAAAGCTGAGCTACCTGATCCGCGCGGAGATCCTGCCGAACATCATTGGTCCCGTACTGGCCGATGTCGGCCTGCGCTTCGTCTTCATCGTGCTGCTGCTATCCGGCCTATCCTTCCTGGGGCTCGGCGTGCAGCCGCCGGAGGCCGATTGGGGTTCGCTGGTGCGCGAGAACATCGGCGGCCTGCCCTTCGGCTCGCCCGCCGTGATGGCGCCCTCCTTCGCCATCGCCAGCCTGACGATCGCGGTGAACATGCTGATCGACAACCTGCCGCAGAAGATCCGCGACCGGAGCGAATGATGAGCCCCCTCGTCGAAATCCGGGACCTCAAGGTCGAAGCGACCACCGATGCGGGCCGCCGCGTCGAGATCATCAAGGGCGTCAGCTTCGAGATTGCTCCGGGCGAGATCGTCGCGCTGATCGGCGAGAGCGGATCGGGCAAGACCACGATCGCGCTGACCCTGCTCGGCTACACCCGCACGGGCTGCCGCATCACCGGCGGCAGCGTCCGCGTCGATGGCCGCGACATGGCCGGCCTGTCCGAAAAGGACCGGCAGAAGGTCCGCGGCGTGACGGTTTCCTATGTGCCGCAAAGCGCAGCCGCCGCCTTCAACCCGGCGCAGCGCATCATGGATCAGGTGATCGAGATCACGCGCATCCACGAGCTGATGCCGCGTGCGCAGGCCGAGGCCAAGGCGGTGGAGCTGTTCCGGGCGCTCTCCCTGCCCTCGCCCGACACGATCGGCGCGCGCTACCCGCACCAGGTTTCGGGCGGCCAGCTCCAGCGCCTCTCGGCCGCCATGGCCCTGATCGGCGATCCGAAGGTCGTGATCTTCGACGAGCCGACCACGGCCTTGGATGTCACCACGCAGATCGAGGTTCTGCGCGCCTTCAAATCCGTGATGCGCCAGAGCCGGATGGCCGGTGTCTATGTCTCGCATGATCTGGCGGTCGTCGCGCAGATCGCGGACCGGATCGTTGTGCTCAAAGGTGGCGTCATCCAGGAGATCGGCGCCACGGCACAGATCCTGTCGGCGCCGAAACACCCCTACACCCAGGAACTGCTCGCCGCCTTTGCGCCTCCCGGCCGCGTCCCCGCACAGGTGGCGAGCCCGGAAGGCGCGGCTCCGCGCCCCGTGCTGGAGCTCTCGTCCATCAGCGCCGGCTACGGCAAGCTGCAGGCGGACGGTACGCCGCTGATCCTGGCGGTCGACAAGGTCAGCTTCAGGCTGGAGCGCGGGCGCAATCTCGGCATCATCGGCGAGTCCGGCTGCGGCAAGTCCACGCTCGCCCGCTCCATCGCCGGTATCATCCCGCCCTCCTCCGGCACCATTTCCTTCGACGGCAAGCCGATGGCGCCGCGCGCGCAGGACCGAAGCGCGGAGGAGCTGCGCAAGCTCCAGATCGTGTTCCAGTCGGCCGATACCGCGCTCAATCCGGCCCAATCGATCGAGGACATCCTGGGGCGCCCGCTGACCTTCTACCACGGCCTGCGCGGCGCCGCCCGCGACGCACGCATCGACCGGCTGCTCGAACTGGTGCATCTGCCTCGCGCCTTGAAGCATCGGCTGCCGAGCGAATTGTCGGGCGGGCAGAAGCAGCGCGTGAACCTGGCGCGCGCACTCGCAGCAGACCCCGAGCTGATCCTCTGCGACGAGATCACCTCGGCGCTCGACACGGTGGTGGCCGCTGCGATCATCGAGCTGCTCAAGGACCTTCAGCGCGAGCTCGGCCTGTCCTACCTCTTCATCAGCCACGACCTGACGACCGTGCAGGCGATCTGCGACGAGGTCGCGGTCATGTATCGCGGCGTAAAGGTCGAGCAATTGCCCGCAGGCCAGGTCGGCAGCGAAGCCGGACACCCCTATTCGCGCCTGCTGATGTCCTCGGTGCCCAAGCTCGACCCGGCCTGGCTCGACAAGCTCGAACGCGACCCGGAGCTCGTCGCGGCCTTCTCCAAGCGCTGAGCAGGCCTCAGCTCGTCGCAGTGACCGGAAATAGGCTGGTCAGCGGCATGTGCGGCTTCACGATCGGCGACTTAAGCACCACGAAGCTGAAATACTTGTCGATGCCGATGTCGAGGTCGATCAGCCGCTCCATCAGCGTCTGGTACTCGATGATGCCGCTGGTGACGAACTTCACGAGATAATCGTAGCCGCCCGAGACCAGATGGCACTCGATCACCTGGTCGAGCTTTTCGATGGCGGCCAGGAAACGCGCGAAATCGATCTGCCGGTGGTTCTTCAGCGTTACCTCGGTGAAGACCGTCAGCGTCTGGCCCAGCTTCCCGATATTGATGCGGGCGGAATAGCCGGTGATGTAGCCGTCCTGCTGCAGCTTCTTGACGCGCATCAGGCAGGGGCTCGGCGACAGGTTCACCAGCTCGGCCAGTTCAACATTGGTGATCCGGCCGTTCTTCTGCAGCTCGTAGAGGATCTTGATGTCGATCTGGTCAAGCTTCATGGGTGTTCCCCTCGATCGACAGATAGTCGCGCCGCGCCGTCCGGCCCGACGCTCCGGCAGCAGATCATGCCGCGAACAATGCGCAGTGTCTAACAGGTGCTGGGCGCAGGCGATGCCAGAATTGGCCTGTCGAAACCGAAGGAAATGCCGTGGCGATCCGAACTGCGGTGCACATGCCCGCTGGCCGGCCGATAATCTCGCCTCCGCAAGGAGACCGCGATGCCAGCGCCACTGTTCGAGATCGAAACCAGCCCCGCTTTGCCGGAGAGTGCCGATGTCGTCGTCATCGGCGGCGGCATCGTCGGCGTCTGCGCCGGCTACTATCTCGCACGCCGCGGCCTGAAGGTCGCACTCGTCGAGAAGGGCCGGATCGGCGCCGAGCAGTCGAGCCGGAACTGGGGCTGGTGCCGCCAGCAGAACCGCGATGCCCGCGAGCTGCCTATGGCGACGGAAAGCCTCACGCTGTGGGATCGTTTTGCTGCGGAGATTGGTGAGGATCTCGGCTTCCGGCGCTGCGGCTTGCTCTACCTCAGCGATGACGATGCGCAGCTCGCCGGCTGGGCGAAATGGCGCGATTTTGCCGCCGGCGAAGGCGTCGTGACCCATATGCTCTCATCGCAGGAAGCCTCGGCACGCGGCAGCGCGACCGGCAAGAGCTGGAAGGGCGGCGTGTTCTCGCCGACGGACGGCACCGCCGATCCCGCCCGGGCCGCGCCGGTGATCGCACGCGGCATCCTCAAGGCCGGGGGCAGCGTGCATCAGTTCTGCGCCGCGCGCGGCATCGAGACCGCCGGTGGACGGGTCTCGGCAGTCGTGACGGAGAAGGGCACGATCCGCACCGCAACGGTCATCCATGCGGGCGGCGCCTGGGCCTCCTCCTTCCTCAACCAGTACGGCATCCGCTTTCCACAATCCTCTGTTCGTTCGTCGATTCTGTCCGTTGCGCCGGGTGCAGCCGGCCTGCCCGATGCGCTGCACACGGCCGCGGTCTCGGTGACGCGCCGGAGCGATGGCGGCTACACGTTGGCGATCAGCGGTGGGGCCCGCGTCGACCCCACGCCGCAGCAATTGCGTTTCGCCCGGCAGTTCGTGCCGATGTTCATGCGGCGCTGGCGCAGCCTCGCCATCGGCGGGCTGGAAGGCTGGAAATCCGGCCATGAGACGCTCGGCCGCTGGAAGCTCGATGCGCCCACGCCGATGGAGGCCAGGCGCATCCTCGACCCGACGCCCGATCCGCGCCAGATCGCCGAGACCCATGAACGCGCGTTACGCCTGCTGCCGGGCCTGAAATCCGTGCCGGTGGCGGCGCGCTGGGCCGGCTATATCGACTCGACTCCGGACGGCGTGCCCGCCATCGGCGAGCTCGCTGGCCTGCCCGGCTTCATCCTCGCGGCGGGGTTCAGCGGCCATGGCTTCGGCATCGGCCCCGGCGCCGGCCACATGATCGCGGATATCGTCACCGGCGCGAAGCCGATCGTCGATCCGAGGCCCTATCAGCCCGAGCGGCTGGAGGGTTCCGCCTTCGGGAAAGTGGCCGAGTTCTAGCGGCCGCACCGCCCGCATAAGTCAGTCTTATGGGTCCGGCATGAATTCGTCTTGTCGCTCGCTCCGGCAGGTACGGATGCTGCATCACCGGCGCGAACGACCGCACGGCACAAAGCAAAAGGGGAATGGGATGATCGGGTTCAGAACAACGGTTGCAGCGCTCGGCATGATGGTCGCCGCGGCAACGGCCCAGGCGCAGACGGTCTACAAGGTCGGCTCGACGCCCACCGGCACGCCCTTCACCTTCCTCGACGCCAAGACCAACACCATCCAGGGCATGATGGTCGACGTCATCGAGGAGATCGGCAAGGATGCCGGCTTTAAGGTCGATATCCAGCCGATGCAGTTCTCGACGCTGATCGCCGCCCTCACCTCCGGCAAGATCGATATTATTTCGGCGGCCATGTACGGCTCGCCGGAGCGCGCCAAGGTCGTCGACTTCAGCCAGGACGTCTACGCCTATGGCGAGGGCCTGGTGGTCAAATCTGACGACGCAAAGGAATACACCGGCTTCGAGGATCTCAAGGGCAAGAAGGTCGGCGGCCAGATCGGCACCCGCTATATCGACGCCCTCAAGGCCTCGGGCGCACCGGCCGAGGTCAACGCCTATGACAGCCTGCCCGACATCCTGCGCGACGTCTCCAACGGCCGCCTCGACGCCGGCATCGGCGACTATCCGATCCTCGCCTACAACCTGGCGCAGGGGCGCTTCCCGCAGCTGCGGCTGGTCAAGTCCTACAAGCCTTCCGTGCCGGGGCCGATCAACATTGCCGTCAAGCAGGGCAATGCCGAGCTGCTGGCGAAGATCAACACCAGCCTCGCAAACATGAAGAAGGATGGCCGCTTCGACACGATCCTGAAGAAGTGGGGCCTCTGAGCCCGCGCCATTCCTTCCAGCCATGACGCATTTTCTCAGCCAGGTTCCGACGTATCTGCCGATCCTGATGCAGGGCGTCTACCTCACCGTCCTGGTCACGCTCGGCGCCTTCGTCCTCGCGACGGTGCTGGGCCTGGTCTGGGCCTTCATGCGGGTGAGCGGCATTGCGCCGCTCGCCTGGACGGCGCGCACGATTATCGTCATCGTGCGCGGCATCCCCGGCATCGTCACCCTGTTCTACATCTATTTCGTGCTGCCGGATCTCGGCCTCTCGCTGAGCGCCGTGCAGGCCGCCATCATCGGGCTCGGCATCGCCTATTCGCCCTATATGGCGGAGGTCTTCCGGGCCGGCATCGAGGCGATCGACCGCGGGCAGACGGAAGCCGCGCTCTCGATCGGGATGGGCTGGGGCCTGCTGATGCGGCGCGTCGTGCTGCCCCAGGCGATCCGCGTGGCGCTGCCGCCCTATGGCAGCACGATGGTGATGCTGCTCAAGGATTCCTCGCTGGCCTCGACGATCACGGTCGCCGAGCTCTCGCTGCAGGGCAAGCTACTGGCATCCTCGACCTTCGAGAACACCACGATCTTCACGCTCGTGGCGCTGATCTACCTCGCCATGAGCCTGCCGCTCACAGCCTTCAACAGCTGGCTCGAACGCCGCATGAGGCAGGCCCGATGAGCATCATCGAACTGCGCAACATCCGAAAATCCTTCGGCACGCTCGAGGTCATCCACGATGTCTCCTTCTCGGTCGAGAAGGGCGAGGTGGTCTGCATCATCGGGCCGTCCGGCTCCGGCAAGTCTACGCTCCTGCGCTGCATCAACGGCCTCGAAACCTATCAGGGCGGCGAGATCAACGTGCATGGCGAGCGGGTCGACACCGGCTCGTCTAGCATCCGCCAGCTGCGGACCCGCGTCGCCATGGTGTTCCAGCGCTTCAACCTGTTCCCGCATCGGACGGCGCTCGAAAACGTCGCGGAAGGCCCGATCTTCGTGAAGAAGGAGCCGCGCGAGGAGGTTCTGGCGCGCTCGCGCGACCTGCTCACCCGGGTCGGGCTCGGCGCCAAGATCGACGCCTATCCCGCCCAGCTTTCCGGCGGACAGCAGCAGCGTGTCGCGATCGCACGCGCGCTCGGCATGAAGCCGGACGCCATCCTGTTCGACGAGCCGACTTCGGCGCTCGATCCGGAGCTGGTCGGCGAGGTCCTGGCCGTCATGCGTTCGCTCGCCGACGAAGGCATGACCATGGTCGTCGTCACGCACGAGATGGGCTTCGCGCGCGAGGTCGCCGACCGCGTGCTGTTCCTCGACGGCGGTGTTCTGGTCGAGCAGGGACCGCCCGACGAGGTGCTGAGCCGGCCGCAAAATCCGCGAACGCAGGATTTCCTGCGGCGCATCCTGCCTTCATAGGAACCGACGCATGGCTCGCCTGACCGGCCCGTTCTTCAGCGAAGAAGCCGTCGACACACCCTATTGGTGGGATGCTGCGAGGCCTGCGCCACAGGGCGCGGCCGAGCTGCCGGTGCATAGCGAGGTCACCGTCGTCGGCGGCGGCTTCACCGGGCTCAACGCCGCGCTGACCCTGGCGCGCGCCGGCAAGCAGGTCACCGTGCTGGATGCGGAAGCGCCCGGCTGGGGCGCCTCCTCCCGCAATGGCGGGATGCTCGGTCCCGGCTGGGCCACCTTCGACACCGCGATGGCCTATGGGCCGGACAAGGCGCGCGCCATCGTCGAGGAGAGCTTCCTCGCCCTGCAACACGTCAAGGACGTCGTCGCCCGCGAAGCCATCGCCTGCGACCTCGCTGTGGTCGGCTATTTCCGGGGCGCGATGACCCCGCGCATCTACGAGGCGATGGGGCGCAATCTCGACCGCATCCGGCAGGTCATGCCTTGCGACGCCTATCTGGTCCCGCGCGCCGAGCAGCAAGGCGAAATCGGCACCGAGCTCTATCACGGCGGCCTCGCCATGCCCGGCTATGCCGGCCTGCATCCTGCCCGTTATGTCGCCGGTCTCGCCGAAGCTGCGCGCCAGCAGGGCGTTAACATCGTCAGCGGCGCCCGGGTCACTGCGATCTCGCCGCAGGCCGGTGGCTTCAGCCTCTCGGTCGGTCAGCAGAAGACCGCGACGAAGCAACTGCTCGTCGCGACCAACGGCTATACCGGGGCGCTCCTGCCCTTCCTGCAGCGGCGGATCATTCCGATCCGCAGCGCGCTGATCGCGACCGCCCAGCTTCCGGCCGAGGTGATGGATCGCCTCATGCCGAAGCGGCGGATGCTGGCGGGCAGCCAGCGCGTGGTGACCTATTACCGCCCTTCCCCTGACGGAACCCGGATTCTCTTCGGCGGGCGGGTGCTCAAAGTGACCGGCGAGAACGTCGCCCACGCCAACGCCGCGCATCTGCGCAAGCAGATGCTGCAGGTCTTCCCCGAGCTGGAGCGGACGCCGATCACGCATTACTGGCACGGCCAGACCGGCTTCACCTTCGACAAGCTGCCCCATCTCGGCGAGCAGGAAGGCATCTTCTACGCCTGTGGCTACAACGGCACCGGCATCGCGCGGGCAAGCTGGTTCGGCCACAAGATCGCGCAGCGCATGCTCGGCAGCACCGAGCGGCCCAGCGCCTATGCCGACCTGCCCTTCCGCAGCCGCCCGCTCTATTACGGCAAGCCCTGGTTCCTGCCGCTGGCCGTTCTGTTCTACGAAATGCGGGATCGCTGGGACCAGCGATAGCACAGGGAGGAAGCCCTCGGCGGTTGAGGCTGGACATCCGCGCCAGCGGCGGCGATGTCTGCGCTATCGCTGTTGATGGGACGACAGATGCGGGCGCGCCAACTCGAAGTCTTCTGCACGCTGATGCGCTGCGGCACGGTGACCGGCGCTGCGGCGATGCTGAACATCTCGCAGCCGGCTCTGAGCCAGATCCTACTCCACGCCGAGGACCAGCTCGGCTTCAAGCTGTTCAACCGCGTGCGCGGCCGGCTGGTGCCGACGCAGGAGGCGGAGGAGCTTTACTCCCAGGCCGAGCACATCTTCGGCGAGCTCGATGCGCTCCGCCGGCGGACGATCGACATGCGGCACGGCCGCACCGGCCTCGTCCGGCTCGCAGCCTCCGCTCCGCCTTCCATGTCGATCGTGCCGCGCGCTCTGACCGCCTTCCGGGAGGAGCATCCCGAGATCGTGGTACGCTCGCTCATCGCCTCGCAGACATCCATCGTCGAGATGCTGCGCAATGGCGAGGTGTCGCTGGGCATCGCCATGAACAACCTGCCGCATGCGGGCATCCATGCCGAGACGGTCGGGCGCGCCTCACTGGTCTGCGTCGTCTCGGCCGAGCACCGGCTGGCCGCGCTCGATTGCGTCCGTTTCCCCGATATTCGCGATGAAACCCTGATCTCCTATCGCGCCGACACCTTGCCGGGACGCCTGCTGGCTGCCTCGGCCGAGGCCGAGAATTTCGCCTATGCGCCGGCGATCGAGATCGACCTTTCGATCACGGCCCTGCCCTATGTGCGAGACGGGCTCGGCATCGCCATCGTCGATAGCCTTCTGCCCTGGGAACAGTTCAACGGCGTCGTGACCCGGCCGTTCGAGCCCCGGATCGACGTGCCGATCGCCATCCTGACCAGCAACGACCGGCCGCTTTCGGCGAGCCACGAGTTGATGCGCGATTGCCTGCGGGCCGCCTGCCGGGACCTCAATCGCTCGCCCGGCACCTGAACGCCCGGCGCTATCCTTCGGCAGACACGTCCTGAATCAGCGCTGCGATCGGTGCGGGTCTCACTGGCGCCTGGCCGCGCAGCCGGCCTGCCGCAGCCGCGCAGGCGTGCCCCGCGCTGCCGGCGACGATTTCCGCCGCGGCCAGTTCGCAATAGCGGCCCTGACAGCGGCCCATGCCGACCCGCCCGAGCGATTTGACGCGATTGACCTCGCCACCACCGAAATCGACGGTCCGGCGCAGTTCCCCGGCCGTCACGCCTTCGCAGCGACACACCACTGTTTCATCCGGCAATCCGGCCGCTGTCTCGGCCGGCCAGGGAAAGGCCGTAGCGACGCCGCGTGCGAAGCGGCCGAAGCGGGCAAGGCGGCGCGAAGCCGCCGCCATATCGGGTCCCGACAGATTGAGGTCCTGCAAGCAGGCTGCTGCCGCGAGCCGCCCTGCAACCTCGGCCCCATCGGCGCCCAGTATCGTGAGCCCGTCGCCGGCGAGATAGACGCCGCGTCCCGCCCGCCCGGTGGCATCGGCCTGCGGCAGCCATTGCCGCCAGGTCTCGTCATAGGCGAAGTCGCAACCGGCTAGGTCCGCAAGACGGGTTTCGGCGCGCAGATGCCAGCCGAGACCGACCGCGTCGCAGGCAGTGCGCTGATTCCGGCCCGCCTCATCACGCCAGAGCATCGCGACCGGGCCGCGCTCATCCGCCTCGATGCGATCCAGCGTTACGCCGGCATGGTAGAGCCCCTCCAGGCGCCGGCGCATCATCAGCCCGCGCAGGGCAAAGAGCGGCCGTGCCGAAAGGCCGGCGAAACCGCGCAGCTGCTGACGCATAGGCGCGGTATCCAGCACCGCCGCGACCTGCCCACCAGCCTTCAGCAGTTGCACCGCCAGCAGGGTGAGCAACGGGCCGGAGCCAGCCAGCACGATGCGCCGCCCCAGCGCGGCGCCTTGCGCCTTCAGTGCGATCTGCATCGCGCCGAGCCCGTAGACGCCGGCATTCTCCCAGCCAGGCACGGGCATGACGCGATCCATCGCTCCGGTCGCGAGGATCAGCCGATCATAGGAAATCCAGCGAGAACCCGTGCCGTCGAGCACCTGCAACCGCCCGTCCGCGATGGCGACGGCGGAGCTGCGGGAATGATGAACGAGGCGGCCTGCCGCGGCCATGGCATCGAAGGTCCGGTGGAGGGCAACGGCCTTCGCAGCTTCCGAGCCGTAGAGAGTCTCGGGCGGGCGCGTGAAGCCCTGCGGCGGCCGGCGATAGATCTGGCCGCCCGCGCGTTCGCCCTCGTCGATGACGACAGGCTTCAGACCGCCGGCCACCAGCGTCTCAGCGGCTCGGATGCCCGCGGGCCCGGCCCCGACGATGACGACCCGCGGCGCGGCCTCCGGGCTCATGGCCATTCTCCGGGCGTGTCGGACAACAGGCGCATCCCTTCGGCCAGGGGAGTCGAGCAGGCGCGCAGCCGGGGGCCGTCCTCCTGCCAGATCCAGCAATCCTGGCAGGCGCCCATCAGGCAGAAGCCGGCACGGGCTTCAGACCCGAACTCCGAGCGGCGCAGCGCCGGCGCGACCGAGAGCACAGCGCTGAGCACGGTGTCCCCGGTCAAGGCCTGCCGCTCGGCGCCATCGAGGAAGAAGCGCAACGGGGCGCGATCGACCTCGGCCAATCGAACCAGCCGGCCCGCCCCTTCGCTCGCGGCTGCGGTCATTCGGCCGCCTCGGCATGGACCGGTCTCGGCTCCGGCATCTCGGGGAACCGCGCCTTGGCCGCTGCAAAAGCCTCGTCGACGCCGCGCGCGCCGGCGCGACCCTTCATGCGTCGGAAGATCTCGGTCTTGGCGAAGAAGCGCCAGTGGATCGGCAGGCCGGCGAGCAAGGCCGTCAGCCTGTCATAGGCATCCCGCGTCCACTGCGCCTCGTAGCCCTCGCGCTCCGGGCCGAAATGGAAATGGCCGGAGACCGGCGCGCGGTCGGCACGTCGCGCCTTCGTCGCGTCCTCGTCCAGCATTTCACCCTGCATGACGACCCCGTAATCCCGCTCAGCCGCTTCCGGCGAAACGTAGCCGCGCACGACGTCCTCCGCCACACGCCAGGCTTCCCGGTCAAAGGGATGGCCACGGCCGCCGCCGCCGGCCGAGCGGATTTCCAGCACGTCGCCCGGTTGCAGGACCGCGGTGTCGATATTGCCGAGCCGCCGCTGCTCCGGCTGTCCCGGATTGACGACCATGTCGGACAGGCCGGCGGCCCTTCCGCCCAGCACGCCCCAGGGCCGGAAGAAGCTGCGGTCGCGGTTGCGGGCCGTGATACGGCTGTCGGGCGCGAAGACACGGAAGGCCATTTCAGTGGCAAGCCCGCCGCGCCAGCGCCCGGCGCCGCCGCTGTCCTTGGCCAGCCCGTATCTGACGAACTCTACCGGTGTCTCGGTCTCGGTGATCTCGATCGGCGTGTTCTTGAGATAGGCGGCATCCGCTCCGGAGCCGTTGGTGCCGTCGCGATGCGGCATGCCGCCGCCGCCGCCGACCACCGGGTTGACCGCGGCGATAACGGTCTTGCTCGTGCGTTCGTCGGTGGTCATCACGTTGACGATGCAGTTGTTGCCGGCGGGAGCAGCCGGCAGCCGCTCCGGCACGGCCTGCGAGAACGCCCCGAAAATCACCGAGCGCAGCCGCGCGCAGGTGAGCGAGCGCATGCCGACCGCCGCCGGGAAGACCGGGTTCAGGACGGTTCCCTCCGGCGCGATGCAGGTGAAGGGGCGCGTCAGGCCGGTATTGAGCAGGATCTTCGGGTTCAGCGTGTAGAGAACGTAATAAACCCCGACGAGCAGGATCGTGTGGCGCGGATTGCCGCCGCTCGGCACGTTGAGCGAGGAGGCGAGCTGCGGATCCGAGCCGGTGAAATCCAGCACCGCCTCATCGCCCCGAATGGTGAGCTTGAGCTTCAGGCGGCAGGGGTTGGCCTCGACCGAGTCCTCGTCGGCATAATCGGCAAATTCCCAAGTGCCGTCCGGCATGCTGCGCAGCACCTCGCGCGCCTGCGCCTCGGCATGGTCGAGCAGTGCCTCGACGCCGCCGAGAAACGCCTCGCGGCCGAACTTCTCGATCATGGCCAGCACCTTGCGCTCGCCGGTGTTGAGCGCGCCGACCAGGGCCTTGATATCGCCGATGTTCAGGTCGGGCTTGCGGACATTGGTCGTCATGATCCGGAGGATCTGCTCGTCGAAGACGCCTTCGTTGACGAGCTTCATCGGCGGGAAGCGGATGCCCTCCTGATGGATTTCGGTGAGCGCCCGCGAGAGCGAGGCCGGCACCGCACCGCCCATGTCGGTGTTGTGGATATGGCCGCCCGTCCAGGCCACGATCTCGCCCTCGTGGAAGACCGGCTTCCAGAGATGGGTGTCGGGCGCGTGCGTCGCGACGAAGCAGGAATAGGGATCGTTGGTGAAGGCGACATCGCCCGGCTTGTAATCCTCGACCATCGGCAGCGCCGGCGCCCAGGACAGGCCGGGATACCAGGTCGCGCCCAGCTCCATCGGCACGGCGAAGGTATCGCCGCTGCGGCTGATCAGCATCACCGTGAAATCCTCCGTCTCCTTGACGAAGGCGGAATGGGCGGTGCGATGCAGCGTATGCGCCATGTTCTCGGCGGCGGCGCGGGCGTGGTTGGCGAGCACCTGAAGCTTCATCCGGTCAAACATCGGCATCACTCCGCGAAAGTCAGGTGAAGGTTGAGATGGCCGTCGATCCGCGCCGTGGCGCCTGCGGGGATGGCGACCGTGGTGTCCTCCTGCGCGACGACGGCCGGGCCGGCGAAATGGCTGCCGGGCGACAGATCGGCGCGGCGGTAGAGCCCCACGGACCGTCGCGCCCCTCCGGTATGGATATCGAGCGTGCATTCCGGCGTCGCGACCGCGTCGGTCTCGCTGGCCTCGGGGAAGGTGAGGACCGGCCCCGCACCGATCGCTGAGAGGCGCAGGTTGACGATCTCGATGCGGCCGTCCGCATCGTCGAAATCGTAGATGCGCTGGTGGGTCTGGTGGAACTCGCGGGCGATCGCCGCGGGGTCGCCGAGCTCGAGCCAGGCCGGCTGCAAGGGAACCTCGATCTCGTAGCTCTGGCCGACATAGCGCATATCCGCCGAGAACCTGAGATCAGCGGGGCCGGCATGGCCCTGGGCCGCAAGCCAGCCGCGCCCTTCCTGAACCATGGCGGCAGAAGCCGCCTTCAGCTGCGGCAGCACCGTGGCGGACAGCTCTGCGAAGAGCGTGCGGACGAAATCGCCGCGCAGATCGGCGACGAGGCCGCCCAGCGCCGAGACGACGCCCGGCCGGCGCGGCGCCAGCAACCTGTTCATGCCGAGCTCGCGGGCGAGGAAGGCGCCGAGCATCGGGCCACCACCGCCGAACGGCATCAGGGTGAAGTCCTTGAGGTCGACACCCGCTCGCGACGACAGCTTCTCCACCTCGACGAACATCTCGGAGACCGCGATGTCGAGGATCGCCTGCGCGGTGTCGTCGAGGGGCCGGCCAAGCTTCTCGGCCAGGCGTCCGACGGCGGCACGGGCAAGGCCGGCATCCATCTTCAGCTGGCCATAGGCCATCTCGCTATGGCCGAGCCAGCCACAGACCACCATGGCGTCGGTGACGGTCGCCTGCTCACCGCCACGGCCATAGCAGGCCGGCCCCGGCGTAGAGCCGGCCGATTCCGGCCCGACCCGCAGCACGCCCTGCCCGTCGACAGTCGCGATCGAGCCACCGCCGATGCCGATCGAGCTGACCGAGACCGAGGGGATGTAGAGCGGAAACTCGCCGATCATCTCGCCGGTGCCGTATTGGGGCTCGCCGTCGATGATCAGGGCGAAATCGGCAGAGGTGCCGCCGATGTCGAGTGTCAACACGCGCTTCTCGCCGGCCTGCCGGGCGAACCAGGTCGCGCCGATAACGCCCGAGGCGGTGCCGGACAGCAGCATGGAGACGCAGGCGCGCTTGCCCTCGGCCGCGTTCATGACGCCGCCGTTCGACTTGGTCAGCAGCGCGCGCGCCGGCACGCCGCGATCCGCCAGCCGCTGCTCCAGCGCGGTCAGATAGCCGGCGATGCGGGGATGGACATAAGCGTTGAGGATCGCCGTCGTCGTCCGCTCGTATTCGCGGATGACCGGCCAGACCTCGGCCGAAGTGAAGACGAAAAGCTCCGGAGCGAGCCGGGCGATCTCGGCCTTCACCGCCTCCTCCTGCGCGCCGTCACGCCAGGCGTGCAGGAAGGCGACGACGATGCCGACAGCCCCGCGCGCCTTGGCCGAAGCGACTGCGGTCGCGACGGCATCGAGATCGGGCTTGACGGTCTCACGCCCATCCGAGCGCATCCGGGCCGGGATGCCGAACACACGATCGCGGGTGATGAGCTGCTCGGGGCGGGAACAGAACAGCGAATAAACCTCGGGCATGCGAAGCCGGGCGAGCTCGATCACATCCTCGAAGCCGGCATTGGTGAAGAGCGCCAGCGACGCTCCCTTGCGCTGGATAATGGTGTTGACGCCGACCGTCGTGCCGTGGACGAAACGGGTGACCGCCTTCGGATCGAGGCCTTCGCGCTCGGCCAGCAGCGAGAGGCCGGTCATCAGCTCGGCGCCCGGATCGTCGGGCGTCGTCAAAACCTTCAGCGACGCGACCTGGCCCGAGCGCGTCTCGAGCGCGCAGAAATCGATGAAGGTTCCGCCGATATCGACGCCGACCTTCCAGTCCGCACTCGGCACAGTTCCGCCGTCCATGTCCGCTCCTCTTGCTGGCGGCCGGAAGCTGGCACGGAAGCGGCGGCGCGGTCCAAGAGACATGCGAGGCAGGACCATAGGCTGGACTTATGGCCTGCCGGCCATCGCGTCTTTGACCGCTCCACGCGTCCGCGTCAGGTTCGGCCACACGGAGATCTGCCGCCTATGCGGCAAGAGGCTGGACATGGATGCGATCGTGCTCGGCGGCGGCCTGATGGGGACCGCCGCGACCTTCTTCCTGCGGCGGCGCGGCCTGAAGGTCACGCTGATCGAACGCAACCGCGTCGGAACGGGCGCGACCGTCGCCTCCTTCGGCAATATCCGCCGCACCAATCGCCATCTCACCCAGTTGCCGCTGGCGCACCGCTCGCGCGCATTATGGGGCGAGGCGGAGCGCCTGCTCGGCCGCGACGTGGAGTTCCGCGCCACCGGCCATCTCCGGCTGGTCTTCGAGGAAGATGCGCTGATCGACATGCGCGCCTATGCCGATGCCGCGCGGCCCTGGGGCCTCGAACTCGAGGAGCTCGGCGCCAACGAGATCCGGGCTCGCTTTCCCGGCCTCGGCCCCGGCGCGATCGCCGCTTCCTTCTCCCCGCAGGACGGCTCCGGCAATCCGCGCCTGATCGCGCCGGCCTTCGCCGATGCGGCGCGACGGCTTGGCGCGGAGATCGTCGAGGATTGCGAGGTCGGCAGCATCGAGAAGACCGAAGCGGGCTTCCGCGTCACGACATCCAAGGGCGTGTTCGAGGCCGGCAAGCTGCTCAACACAGCCGGCGCCTGGGGAATGCGGATTGCCGCGCAATTCGGCGAGCCGGTACCCCTCACGCCGCGCGGGCCGCAGATGGGCGTCACCGAGCCCCTGCCCCATCGCATCCTGCCGGTCATCGGGATCTGGACGCGTCGGCATGGAGCCGATGCCTATTTCCGTCAGGTCGAGCGCGGCAACATCGTCTTCGGCGGCGCTGCCGAGCGGGTCGACGTGCCCCTCGATCCCGGCCACGCCAAGGCAGACCCGACGCGGCTGCCGACCCAGCTTCGCGCCTTGCGACAGCTGTTGCCCGCCCTGGAGAAAGTATCGGTGATCCGCACCTGGTCGGGCTGCGAGGGCTATCTGGCGGACATGCTGCCGGTCATGGGACGGTCCGGCACTACGCCGGGGCTGTTCCATGCCTTCGGCTTCAGCGGGCACGGCTTCCAGCTCGGCCCTGGCGTCGGCGATACGATGGCCGAGCTGATCGCGACGGGCACGACGGAGATTCCGCTCCACGACTTCCGGATCGAGCGCTTCGCCAGCGTGGAAAGCGGCTGACACGAGTTCACGGATTGCTCCATCATTCTGTGGGCTGCGCTTCAGGCAGGACCAGCGCCTCGATCTTGCTGACGACCAGATCAAACGTCTTGGTTTCCTCCAGCAGGGCCATGTTGATTTCGCCGTTCTTCAGCTTCTCCAACATTCTCGTCTTGAATTCGGCGGCGGCTTCAGCCCCCTCGTTCAGAGCGATGTGCCGCAGGGCATAATCGATACAGAGATACAGGCTGTTCAGTGCAATCTTGATCTGATCCATATTCGTGCCGCTGACGTTCTCTATCTGATCAGACATCATTCTCTCCCCTGGGTGCGAACGCCGTGCATCCCCTCCCGCCCCAGTGAGCGGCTCATCGTCGAGGGGGAGCCTCCGGCTTGGCGTTGTCGGCCTCTTGGATTGAACGGACGCAGCAGCGGCCGGTTCCCGGCGCTCGGCAACAGCACTTCGCGTCGGACACGCGAGCCACAAAGCGCTGCTGCATAGCCTCAAAACGAAAAACGGCGCCCTTTCGGGCGCCGCTTGATATTGGGAACTCGACGGTGCCGAGCTTCAGGCGGCTCGGGACCAGGCGGCCTCGCGCCTCGTGCGGAAGGTCGCGACGAGGTCGTTGAGCTGGCCGATGCGACCCGACAGCGAGGCGGCCGAGGCCGCGCTCTGCTCGGCGAGCGCCGCGTTCTGCTGGGTCATTTCGTCGAGATGGGCGACAGCCTGGCTCATCTCGTCGATGCCATTGGCCTGCTCGCCCGACGCCGCCGAGATGTCGGCGATGGTGGTCGAGACCTTCTGCGAGGCCTCCAGGATGCGGGTTAGCGATTCACCGGCCTGACGGACCAGCTTCACACCTTCGGTAACCTCGTTGTTCGACGACGAGATCAGCCCGGCGATGTCCTTGGCCGCTTCGCCCGAGCGTTGCGCCAGGGTGCGCACCTCGGAGGCGACGACCGCGAAGCCCTTGCCGGCATCGCCGGCACGCGCGGCTTCCACCGCCGCGTTGAGCGCCAGCAGGTTGGTCTGGAAGGCGATGTCGTCGATCACCCGGATGATGTCCGAGATCTTCTGCGAGGCATCCTCGATGCGGGCCATGGCGGCGACCGCCTGGCCGGCGATCACGCCGCCCGACTGCGCCGCGCTCATCGCGTCCTCGGCGATCTCCGTCGCCTGCCGGGCGGCCTGCGCCGAGGCCTTGACGGAAGCAGCGAGTTCCTCGGTAGTGGCCGCGGTCTCCTCCAGCGAGGAGGCCTGTTCTTCGGTGCGCTTGGAGAGATCGTCGGCGCCCATGTTGATCTCGCGGGCGGCGAGACCGACATCGGCCGAGGTGGTCTGGATCGTCGAGACGGTATCCGAGAGACGGTCGACCGTTTCGTTGATCGCGCCCTTCAGATCCGCGAAGCGGCCGCGATAGGCGGTCTCGACGCGGTTGGTCAGGTCGCCGCCGGCGATCGCCTTCAGCGTCCCAGCGAACTCCGTCGTAGCGGAATCCACCACCGCGTTGATCTCGTTGATGCCGGCGACGAGGCGCTGCATCTGTTCGTCGGCGTCCTTGATCTCGAGCCGGGCCGAGAAATCGCCGGCCGCAGCGGCCGCGACGACGTCGCCGACATCGGAGACCACAGCTTCCATCGACTGGGCACGGGCGAGGCGAGTGGCTGCGGCCGCGCGCTCCTGCTCCTGCAACACGGCGACCTGCTCTGTCGCCTCGCGCAGCACCGCGACAGAGCGCGCCATCGCGCCGATCTCGTCGGGTCGATTCGAATGGGGGACTTCGATCCGGGTGTCGCCGGCCGTCAGCTTCTCCATGACATTGCTGAGGTCGAGAATCGGGCGGGTGATCGAACGCTGTGCGAAGACGAGCGCGACGCCGACCGAAATCAGGAGCGTGGTCAGCAGTACGATCGGCATCAGCCATTGAATCTGCTGGGTGAAGGCGGTCGCCTCGTCACCGACCGTGATGCTCGCCTTCTCGATCCGCTGACTGAAGCCGATCAGCAGATCGTTCAAGGCCTTGCGGTTAGCGCGATTGGCGTCGGTATTGCCCTGCTCGTTCGCCGCGGCCGCTGAGACCTCGCGGCCGATCCGGGCCGTTTCTGCCCGGTACGCGATGAACTCCTCGACCGCTTTGGCGATCTGCCCAACGGTTGCGCGTTCCTCCACCGGTGCGATCTTCTGCAGTTGCGCACTGAACCTCCGCAGGGGCGAAAAGCGATCCTCGATGCCCTTGGCATAAGTCTCCCGTTCCTGAGGCGTCCTCGCCATGTAGATGCCGCGCGATTCCATGACCACGGCTGTCACCAAACCGTTGATCTGCTGGGCGACCAGAGCGACGTTACCCTGTTGCTGGGAGCGGGTATTCAGATCATCCGCCTTCTGCAAGCCGTAGAAACTGATGATCGCGGTCAGGATGGCGCCGCCGGCCACGATGGCCAGCATGGCGAGTATTTGCAGGCGGATAGATTTCATGAATGACGCCCCGAGGCGACTCCCGACATTGGAGCCGTTCCAGTTTGACCTTTGGGCATTAATGGTAAAAAACGCCTAAAAGTTTAGCGTATCGATTATGATGTCTTTTGATGTCTCGCTTTGGGCAATCCAAAGATCTCTTTCGCTCCCTGGCAGGATTTTATCGTTGCCCGGAATTTCTGGATCATCACGAAAGCTGACGCTCGTCTTCGAGCGACTGGAATCGTGGCAAGGCGAGCTCCACGCTCCAGCCCATCGCAGCGGCGAGGGCCGCGAGCGCAAGCCTCGACACAAATAGCGGGCACATCAGGATCGGCCGACTTGAAAAGCCCGAATTGGCTCGCTCCTCTCCAAAGAGATAAAGCGCACAACCAATTGGAAATGCTATCGAAAATGGCGCGGGCGACGGGGCTCGAACCCGCGACCTCCGGCGTGACAGGCCGGCACTCTAACCAACTGAGCTACGCCCGCGCAGGGCGGCTGCGGCGCGGCGGCCGTCAGCGAGGTGTGGGATATGGCCCCGGGCCGAAGGTGTCAAGCGTATGATGCCGGCAAATTCGTTTCAGTGGAAAAATATCCTCGGGGCCGATCAGGGTTGCTCGCCCTCCTCGCCGGTTTCGGGCGACGCCAGACAGGGATCAAGCAGGATGTGGCGCGGGCCCTCGCGGCTGTAACCTCCGCGCAGCACGGCCCTGTCGCCGATCTTGAGATCGCCGGCGCCATAGGTCACGCAGAGGACGCGCACGCCGGGCTCGGGACAGACGGCGACATACCACAGCGCCCCATCCGTCTGGATCAAACTCACCGGCCCGGCGATCGCCATGTCGATGCGCGTGTCGCGCGGCACCGAATCGGGGAGCTGGCTTGCAATGTTCTCGCAACTCGCCGGTCTGCCCGGCTGTTCGGGGCGCGAGAAGGCCGGGTGGCCGGCAAAGAACGAGTCGGGGATGAGTGATTGCGCCAACACGCCGCCTGGCCCTAGCGCGAAGCCGAGCCCCGCGACGGCGAGTACGGGACGACCGGCGAGCGCACGGACGAAGGGGAACGGCTTCATGCCTGCGCAAGGTGGTGATGAAGATGGCGAAATTCCGCTATCGACCGCCATCTCGTCCCCCTTGGTGCGAGAGAGCTTGCGATGCCGCGTGTCAGGCCTTAAACGCGACCGCCAAGGGCGGTTAGCTCAGTTGGTAGAGCGCCTCGTTTACACCGAGGATGTCGGCGGTTCGAGCCCGTCACTGCCCACCAGCCTTCCCTGGACATCCTGGCCTTCGGGCCATGATCCATAGACCGCTGTCGGCCACCGCGCCGCAGCGAAGCGCGGGCGTAGCTCAGTCGGTTAGAGTGCCGGCCTGTCACGCCGGAGGTCGCGGGTTCGAGCCCCGTCGCCCGCGCCAGATTTCTCCCAGAACGAGCCGATCGCTTCACCACACAAGCGATCGGCAGCCCAAAAGAAAACCGCCGGCGCTTGCGCGCCGGCGGTTCTCTTTTCTTTGACCGAAGGCCTTAGTGGGCGACGACGCCCGCGGCCTCGTCGTCCGGGCCCGTGGCGGGCACGGCCTTCAGATCCTCTTCCCAGACGATCGGAACCGGCTGGCGGGTCAGCGCGTGCTGCAGCACCTGCTCCATGCGCGCGACCGGTACGATCTCCAGGCCCTCACGAACCGACTTCGGCAGGTCGATCAGGTCCTTGGCGTTCTCCTCCGGGATCAGCACCTTCTTGATGCCGCCCCGCAGCGCCGCCAGGAGCTTCTCCTTCAGACCACCGATCGGCAGCACCCTGCCCCGCAGCGTGACCTCGCCGGTCATGGCGACGTCACGGTTGGTCGGGATGCCGGTCAGGATCGAGACGATGGTGGTCGCCATCGCGATACCGGCCGACGGCCCGTCCTTCGGGGTCGCGCCCTCCGGGACGTGGACGTGAATGTCACGCCTGTCGAAGAGCGGCGGCTCGATGCCGAAATCGATGGCCCGCGAGCGGACGTAAGAAGCCGCCGCCGAGATCGATTCCTTCATCACGTCCTTCAGGTTGCCGGTGACGGTCATGCGGCCCTTGCCGGGCACCATGACGCCCTCGATCGTCAGCAGTTCGCCGCCGACCTCGGTCCAGGCCAGACCGGTGACGACACCGACCTGATCCTCCGTCTCCGCCATGCCGTAGCGATAGCGCGGCGGGCCGAGATACTCCTCGAGCAGCGGCTCGTCGACCAGGACCTTGGCCTTCTTGCCGAGCACGATGTCCTTCACGCCCTTGCGGACCGTGTTGGAGATCTCGCGCTCCAGACTGCGGACGCCGGCTTCGCGGGTATAGCGCCGCACCAGCTGCTGCAGGGCCTCGTCGCTGATCGACCACTCCTTGCCGGTCAGCCCGTGCTTCTTGATCGCGTTCGGGATCAGATGCTTGCGGGAGATCTCCGTCTTCTCTTCCTCGGTGTAGCCGGCGATGCGGATCACCTCCATGCGGTCCAAAAGGGCCGGCGGGATGTTCAGCGTGTTCGCCGTCGTCACGAACATCACGTTCGACAGGTCGTAGTCGACCTCGAGGTAATGGTCGTTGAAGGTCGAGTTCTGCTCCGGATCCAGCACCTCGAGCAGGGCTGCCGACGGATCGCCGCGGAAGTCCTGGCCCATCTTGTCGATCTCGTCGAGCAGGATGAGCGGGTTCGAGGTCTTGGCCTTCTTCATCGACTGGATGATCTTGCCGGGCATCGAGCCGATATAGGTGCGACGGTGACCGCGGATCTCGGCCTCGTCACGCACGCCGCCGAGCGACATGCGCACGAACTCGCGCCCGGTCGCCTTGGCGATCGACTTGCCGAGCGAGGTCTTGCCGACGCCCGGAGGGCCGACGAGGCACAGGATCGGGCCGGCGAGCTTGTTGGCCCGCTGCTGCACGGCGAGATACTCGACGATGCGGTCCTTGACCTTGTCCAGGCCGAAATGATCGTCATCGAGCACCGCCTGGGCGGCGTTGAGGTCCTTCTTGATCTTCGAGCGCTTGCCCCACGGGATGCCGAGCATCCAGTCGAGATAGTTGCGCACGACGGTCGCTTCCGCCGACATCGGAGACATCTGGCGCAGCTTCTTCAGCTCCGCCGTCGCCTTGTCGCGGGCTTCCTTGGTCAGCTTGGTGCGAGCGATGCGCTCTTCCAGCTCGGCCAGCTCGTCACGGCCTTCCTCGCCGTCGCCCAGCTCCTTCTGGATCGCCTTCATCTGCTCGTTGAGATAGTACTCGCGCTGCGTCTTCTCCATCTGGCGCTTGACGCGCGAGCGGATGCGCTTCTCCACCTGGAGCACGGACATCTCGCTTTCCATCAGCGAGAGCACCTTCTCCAGACGGTGCGCGACGTTGGTGATCTCCAGCACGCCCTGGCGGTCGGCGATCTTGACGGCGAGATGCGAGGCCACCGTGTCGGCGAGCTTGGCGGGCTCGTCGATCTGCGAGACGGCGGCGACGATCTCTCCCGAGATCTTCTTGTTGAGCTTCACATAGCTCTCGAACTCGCTCACGACCGAGCGGCCCAGCGCCTCGACCTCGACCTTCTTGCCCTCTTCCTCGGCCAGGCCGACAGCCTGCGCCTCGTAGAAGGCTTCCGTCGCGGAGTAGGACTGCGCCTTGGCGCGGCCGACGCCCTCGACCAGCACCTTGACGGTGGAGTCGGGCAGCTTGAGCAGCTGCAGCACGCGGGCGAGCGTGCCGATCTCGTAGATGTCCGTGGTCTGCGGGTCATCGTCGCCGGCGTTCTTCTGGGTCGCCAGCAGGATGAGCCCGTCGGTCTTCACCACCTCCTCGAGCGCGCGGATGGACTTCTCGCGGCCGACGAAGAGCGGGACGATCATATGGGGGAAAACGACGATGTCGCGCAGAGGCAGAACCGGATAGGTGCCGGTCTCGCCTGGGACGAAAGGAGCGCGGGGCGTCGAGCCAGTCATGGCAGTTCCTTTGCAGTTGCGCCCGGCGGACCCCCAAGATGGGCGGAGCGATCGGACGTGAGCGGCCGAAGCGACCATCGCTTCTCCGCCCTTGCGCGCCGCACCCTCGGAAGGCATGCGACTCTCGCAAGTGCACCTAAAGTGGAGACTTCCTCGCCGGCTTTCAAGCGAGCCTTCCGCGCCATGCACCGCTGCCCTGCAACGGAGGAAGGGCGGAGGGCCGGCTCCCGGCAATTCCATCCCGATTGACCGCCGCGCGGCAGAATGCCGAACGACGGCCTGTGAATGCTGAACGCAAAACGCGCGCCAAGGGCGCGCGTTCTGTCGTCACAAAGCTGTGGAAGCCGCTCAAGCCGAGGCCGACTTCTCGTCCTCGCGCTCCGCATAGATGAAGAGCGGGCGCGCCTTGTTCTCCACGGCCTCGGGGCCGATCACCACCTGCTCGACGCCCTCAAGCCCCGGCAACTCGTACATGGTCTCGAGCAGAATGCCCTCCATGATCGAGCGCAGGCCGCGCGCGCCGGTCTTCCGCTCGATCGCCTTGCGGGCGATCAGGCTGACCGCCTCGTCGGTGAAGGTGAGCTGGGTGTCCTCCATCTCGAACAGGCGCTGATACTGCTTGACCAGCGCGTTCTTCGGCTCGGTCAGGATGGTCTTCAGCGCCGGCTCGTCGAGATCCTCGAGCGTCGCCAGGACCGGCAGGCGGCCGACAAACTCGGGAATCAGGCCGAACTTGAGCAGGTCCTCGGGCTCGACCTCGCGGAAGATCGCGCCGGTCCGGCGCTCGTCCGGAGCCTGCACGCTCGCGCCGAAGCCGATCGAGGTGCCCTTGCCACGGCCCGAGATGATCTTGTCGAGACCGGCGAAGGCGCCGCCGCAGATGAAGAGGATGTTGGTCGTGTCCACCTGCAGGAACTCCTGCTGCGGATGCTTGCGCCCGCCCTGCGGCGGAACCGAAGCGACCGTGCCCTCCATGATCTTGAGCAGCGCCTGCTGGACGCCTTCGCCCGAGACATCACGGGTGATCGAGGGGTTGTCCGACTTGCGGCTGATCTTGTCGATCTCGTCGATGTAGACGATGCCGCGCTGCGCCCGCTCGACATTGTAGTCGGAGGCCTGGAGCAGCTTGAGGATGATGTTCTCGACATCCTCGCCGACATAGCCGGCCTCGGTCAGCGTCGTCGCATCGGCCATGGTGAACGGCACGTCGAGGATGCGGGCGAGCGTCTGCGCGAGCAGTGTCTTGCCCGAGCCGGTCGGCCCGATCAGCAGGATGTTCGACTTCGCGAGCTCGACGTCGTTGTGCTTCGTCGCATGCGAGAGGCGCTTGTAGTGGTTGTGGACCGCCACCGAGAGCACCTTCTTGGCGTGCTCCTGGCCGATGACGTAGTCGTCCAGAACCTTCCGGATTTCCTTGGGGGTCGGCACGCCGTCCTTCGACTTCACCAGCGCGGATTTCGATTCCTCGCGGATGATGTCCATGCAGAGCTCGACGCATTCATCGCAGATGAACACCGTCGGCCCCGCAATCAGCTTGCGGACCTCGTGTTGGCTCTTGCCGCAGAAAGAGCAGTACAGCGTGCTCTTGGAGTCGCCGCTGGGCTTGTTAGCCATTGTCCATCTCCAGTTCCGGAGCCCTGAGGCCGCATCCGCCGAGGCGCATGAGACGTCGTGTCTCCGTCATAAATAAGCGCTCAGATCACAATGATCTGGTTAACGACCCGTTCCGATACGCTAAGCAGGCAGGGCCGTTTCAATCCGGATCAAAGCGGAGCGCAGGTCCGCTTACCCCCGACTCCATGCAAACACGGGGCCGGCTTCGTTTCAATATGGGTGTGCGGCGCGTCCAAGCCAACTCACAGCATCGGGACGATCGGCCGCAGCGGAACCACGGCCGACCGAACCCGAAACGCCGGATCAGGCCGCGTCCTCCGGACGCCTCTCGATGACCTTGTCGATCAGGCCGAAATCGCGGGCCTGCTCGGCGGTCATGAAGTTGTCGCGCTCGAGGGCGTTGTGGATGTCCTCATAAGGACGGCCGGTGTGCTTCACGTAGATTTCATTGAGCCGCTTCTTGAGGCTTTCGACTTCCTTGGCGTGGATCAGGATGTCGGTGACCTGGCCCTGATAGCCGCCGGAAGGCTGGTGAACCATGATGCGGGCGTTCGGCAGCGCGAAACGCATGTCCTTGGCGCCGGCGGTCAGCAGCAGCGAGCCCATCGAGGCGGCCTGGCCGACGCACAATGTCGTGACCGGGCAGCGGATGAACTGCATCGTGTCGTAGATCGACAGGCCGGACGTGACCACGCCGCCGGGGGAGTTGATGTAGAAGGAGATCTCCTTCTTCGGGTTCTCCGCCTCGAGGAACAGCAGCTGCGCCACGATGAGCGAGGCTGAGTAATCCTCCACCGGGCCGGTCAGGAAGATGATGCGCTCGCGCAGCAGGCGCGAATAGATGTCGAAGGCGCGCTCGCCGCGGCTCGACTGCTCGACCACCATCGGCACGAGATTGTTGTAGGTCTCGATCGGATCGCGAAGCATGGATCAGTCCTCGGGTGTGAGCGCCGTTGAGCGCCTGTTTCTCGAATCGGCGGTGTCCTGGAAGACACCCACATAAGCACGGGAATCGCGCCTGAAAAGGGAAACGCCGCCGGTCGCAGGGGCCGGCGGCGCGATTGTTCGGAATAAGGTTTCCGAGGTCCTCAGGCGGAAGCGTCTTCCGCCTTCTCCTCGGCCTTCTTGCTCTTCTTCGCGGCAGCCTTCTTCGGCTTGGCCTCGGCGGCCTCTTCCGCGTCGTCATCGGCGTAGAGCGCCTCGCGGGAGACCGCCTGGTCCGCGACCTTCACCTGACCGAGAAGATGGTCGACGACCTTCTCCTCGAAGATCGGCGCGCGGATCTCGGCGAGAGCCTGCGGGTTCTTCTGGTAGAATTCCCAGACCTGCTTCTCCTGGCCCGGGAACTGGCGGACGCGCTCGATCAAGGCCTTGGTGACCTCGTCATCCGAGATCTGGACCTTGGCCTGCTCGCCGATCTCGGCCAGCACGAGGCCCAGGCGCACGCGGCGCTCGGCGATCTTGCGATAGTCGGCGCGGGCGGCGTCCTCGGTGGTGTCCTCGTCCGCGAAGGTCTTGTTGGCCTGCTTCATGTCGGCCTCGACCTGGCTCCAGACCGAGTTGAACTCCTGCTCGACCAGCGTCGGCGGCAGCTCGAAGGTGTACTTGCCATCGAGCGCGTCGAGCAGGCCCTTCTTCAGCTTGCGGCGCGACTGGGCGACGAAATCACGGCCGATCTGCTCGCGGACGGCTTCCTTGAGCTTGTCGAGCGACTCCATGCCGAAGCCCTTGGCGAGCTCGTCGTCGATCTTGACGGCCTCGGGAGCCTGCACCTCGGTCACGGTGACCTCGAACTCGGCCGGCTTGCCGGCAAGGTTCTCGGCCGCATAGTTCTCGGGGAAGGTCACCTTGACGGTGCGGGTGTCGCCCGCCTTGACGCCCTCGAGCTGCTCCTCGAAGCCCGGGATGAACTGGCCGGCGCCGAGGTCGAGCGGGATCGCCTCGCCCGTGCCGCCGTCGAACTTCTCGCCGTCCAGCGTGCCGACGAAGGAGATGATCAGGCGGTCACCCTTCTCGGCCTTGGCCTTGGCGCCCTTCGCCGCATAGCTGCGGTTGCCGGCGGCCATGCGCTCCAGCGCGGCGTCGACTTCGGACTCCGGAACCTCGGCGACCGGCTTGACCAGCGAGACGTCCGAGATGTCGGCGATCTCGATCTTGGGCAGAACCTCGAGCGCAACGGTGAAGGACAGATCTCCCTTGGCCTCCATCGCGGCCTCGATCTCTTCCTTGTTCTCGGGGAAGCGGATCTGCGGCTCGAAGGCGAGCTTCAGGCCGTTGTCGGTGACGATCTTCTGGTTCGCCTCGTTGACGGCGTTCTGCAGCACGTCGGACATGACCGAGCGGCCATAGAGGCGGCGCAGATGCGCGACCGGGACCTTACCGGGGCGGAAGCCGTTGATCTTGGCCTTGCCCTGCAGATCCTGGAGGCTGTCGTCGAGCCTGGTCTTCAGATCGGCAGCGTTCAGCACCACCTGGAATTCGCGCTTGAGGCCCTGGGACAGGGTTTCGGTCACGTTCATTTTATGATCCGCCAACAGCTCTCTTAGTCTCAATGTCCAAAGCGCGACGTCGGTTCGACCGCCGCCGCGCTCGCGAAATTCTCTCGCACCGGACCGAAAAGTGGGAACCACCTTTCGGAGAAATCCGATGCGCCAACAAACGCATCGATCACCGCTTTCCGCACCCCGAAGGACGCGCGGTGATCTTGGCCGGTGGTGCGGGCGGAGGGACTCGAACCCCCACGACTTTCGCCGCTGGTACCTAAAACCAGTGCGTCTACCAATTCCGCCACGCCCGCCGGCCCCGATAGCGCTGCGCGCGAGCAAACGCAGCGCGGCCATCGTCAAGCCGCAGGGCTATACGCATTTCGGCCGCGCCATGCAGCAAAAAAATGACGGTTCTGCAAAGATGCCGGGGCGACGCGGTTTGTGCGCGACGTGCGGGCCTTTTCGGAGCCCCCTCGCCAGAGTGCAGCCAGCGCTTTATTCCAGAAGGAATGAGGAAACCGCCTTCCGCCCGCGCAGCACACGCCTCCCGCCGCCACTTTCTCGCTGGTCTGGGCGGCGCGGCATTGCTCGCTCCGCGATCCGGCTTCGGGCAGCAACCGGCGCCTGCCGCCCCGCCACAGCCACGAACCATCGCCGCCGTCCTCGCAAAGGCTCAGCTGCGCCCCGCGCCCGCGGCCCAGACCGAGATCTGGGCCTTTGACGGCGCGACACCCGGCCCGGCGCTTCGAATCAGGCAGGGCGAGACGCTGAGCTTCAGGCTGGAGAACAAGGCGACGGCACCGCTGGGCCTGCATTTCTACGGCCTGCGCGGCGCGTCGACGCGGGATGGCGCCGGCGGCTTCAGCCAGCCGCCCATCGCGCCGGGCGAAAGCGCTGACATCCAGATCACGCCGCCCGACAGCGGCACCCTGCTCTATCGCCCGCTGGTGCTCGGCGGCTCGTCCGAGCCCTCCGGACGTGGGCTTGCCGGCCTCGTCATCGTCGAGGAGAAGGAGCCGCCAGCCGTCGATCTCGACCTGCCGGTTCTGATCACGGACTGGCTGATCGGCGACGACCAGGCGATCCAGCCCTTCGCCCTGCAGGGCAACGCCTCCGCCTCGGCCGGGCGGCTGGGGAGCTGGCTGACGGTCAATGGACGCTCACCGCCCCAGCCCATCACGGCAAAGCCCGGCGCACGTATCCGCCTGCGCCTTGCCAATGCCTGCAACGCCCGCATCATGCGGCTGCGCTTCGACGGCGGGAAAGCCGTCGTGATCGCCGTCGACAGCCAGCCGACGGAAATCTTCGAGCCGGTGCGCGCGCAGCTGCCCTTCGCGCCGGGCACCCGCTACGACGTGATCCTCGACCTGCCGGAGGAAGCCGGCGCCACGGCCAGCGTCACGGCCCTGATCGGTGGCGGGCTGCCGCTGGTCCGGATCGTCACGGAAGGCGCCAAGCAGGCGCCGCCGGCCGCCTCCCCCACGCTCAAGCCCAATCCCGCTTTGCCCGCCGCCGTCAGGATGCAGGACGCGACGCGGGCCGAGATCGTCATCGAGGGCGGCGCGAAACTGGCCGAGGACAAGCTCGACTTCACGGGCCTCGACCTCGCCCGGCCCTGGCTGGTCAATGGCGGGATCGGCAGCCGCGAGGGCAAGCCGCTGTTCAGCGTGAAGCGCGGCACGCCGATCGTGCTGGCGATCGACAACCGCACCGCTTTCGTCCAGCCGATGCATGTCCACGGCCACAGCTTCCGACTGCTGCACCCGCTCGACGATGGCTGGGAGGCCTACTTTCTGGACACGGTCCAGATCCCCGAGCGGAAGAAGCTGCACATCGCCTTCATCGCCGACAATCCCGGCCGCTGGCTGATCTCGTCGACCGTGCTGGAGCGGTTCGACCTTGGCATGTGGACCTGGTTCGAGGTGACCTGAGGCTGCGTCAGAGCCCCAGCCGCTCCACCACTTCCTGCACGATCGCGTCCTTGCTCTCCTCGACCGAGACGACGAGCGGCCGCTCGTCGGGGCCGGGCTCCTCCAGCGTCGCGAACTGGCTGTCCAGCAGGGCGGGCGGCATGAAATGATGCTGGCGGGCGGCCATGCGCCGGCCGATCAGCTCGCGCGTGCCCCGCAGATAGACCAGAGCAACATCCGGCCGGTCACCGACGATGACCTCGCGATAGGCGCGCTTCAGCGCCGAACAGGTGACGATGCCATGCTCGCCCTTGGCGCGCAGATCGTCGATCCAGGCCGCGATGGCCGCAAGCCAGGGCTTGCGGTCATCGTCCGTCAGCGGCGTGCCGCCGGCCATCTTGGCGACATTCTCGGGCGGATGGAAGGAATCGGCGTCGCGAAAGGGCCAGCCGAGCCGAGCCGCCAGCCGCTCGCCGAGCGAGGTCTTGCCGGAGCTCGCGACACCCATGACGACGACGACAGCCGGGCGGCCGGCTTTGGTTTCGCTCGCCACGTCTCAGCCCTGCTTCTTGGGTTCGACATGGCCACCGAAGCCGGCGCGCATGGCGGAGAGGATCTTCTCGCCGAAGGTGTGATCGACACGCGAGCGGAAGCGCGCGAAGAGCGCCGAGGTCAGCACCTCTGCCGGGGTCGCGGTCTCGACGGCGGCATCCACCGTCCAGCGGCCCTCGCCCGAATCCGAGACATTACCGGTGTAGGAGGAGAGCTCCTCGTCGGCGGCAAGAGCCTCGGCAGTCAGGTCGAGCAGCCAGGAGGTGACGACCGAACCGCGCCGCCAGACCTCTGCGATCTCAGCGACATCGAAATCGAAGCCGTAATCAGCCGGCAGGCCTTCCTTGGCAGAGGCGTTGCGCAGCAGGTCGAAGCCCTCCGCGAAGGCCTGCATCATGCCGTATTCGATGCCGTTATGGACCATCTTGACGAAATGGCCGGCACCGGTCGGGCCGCAATGCAGATAGCCCTGCTCGGAGGTAGGGTTGCGGCCGTCACGATGCTTGGTCGGTTCGATATCGCCCTTGCCGGGCGCCAGTACCTTCAGGATCGGCTCCAGCCGGTCGAAGGCCTCCTTGTCGCCGCCGACCATCAGGCAGTAGCCGCGCTCCAGCCCGTGCACGCCGCCGGAGGTGCCGATGTCCATGTAGTGGATGCCCTTGGCCCCCAGCTCCCTGCCGCGGCGGACATCGTCCTTCCAGAAAGCATTGCCGCCATCGATCAGCGTGTCGCCGGGCGAGACGAGGCCGCCGAGCTCGGCGAGCGTGGCCTCGGTGATCTTGCCGGCCGGCAGCATGACCCAGATCGCGCGCGGCGCCTTCAGCTTCGCGACCATGTCCTTGAGATCGGCGGCGAGAACGGCGCCATCGGCCGCGAGCGCCTGACCCGGCTTCGGGTCGCGGTCATAGACGACGCATTCATGCCCAGCCCGCATCAGCCGGCGCACGATGTTGCCCCCCATCCGGCCGAGGCCGATCACTCCGAGCTGCATCTGAAACTCTCCTGCCGAGAAGCCGGCTTTGCGCCTGCTTGAAGCATGGAGGCGGCGGGAGGGGCAAGCGGGTGGCGGTCAACCCGGATCGGCGAAACGGTTCTGCAGGCTTCGCCAACGGCCTGGCGTGACGCCATAGGCCCGGCGGAACTGGCGGGTCAGATGGCTCTGATCCGCGAAGCCGCTAGCGGCCGCAGCCTCCGCCAGGCCGGTGCCCAGCGCAAGCAGTTGCCGCGCCCGGCCGAGGCGGCGCATGACGAGATAATTATAGGGGCTCGTGCCGAAGGCGGCGCGGAACTGCCGGGCCAGGGTGAAACGGTCGAGCCCGGTCAGGCTCTCCAGCGTCTCCGAGGCAACCTCGGATCCAGAATGAGCGTCGAGATAGTCTCGTGCCCGCTCCAGCGCCGGTCGGTCGAGCCGCAGCCGGCGCGGCTTTGACGTCGACGGATCGAGGGCAAGGAGCGCGTCGGTCAGCGGCACGACGATATCGTCCAGCTTAAGCGCTTCGAGCGGCGCATCGAGATCGCGCAGCGCTCCAGCAACGGCGGCAACCAGTCGCGCATCCTGCGAAACGGCAGCCGGGACGAAAGGCAGGCTGCGGCTTTGCTCGCCCATCGCCGCACGGATCAGCCGTGGCTCGACATAGATCATCTGGTAACGGAAGCCCTCCGCGATGCCGGAGCGGCCATTGTGGAGCTCGTCCGGATGCAGGGCGATGGCGTGACCGCCGAGGCTGTCCCGGCGCTCCCCGCGATAATCGAAGGACTGCACGCCCGAGAGGGTCAGCCCGAAGGCATAAGTATCGTGGCGGTGCGGGTCATAGGCGTAACCCCGGAAGAACGCCTCGATCCGTTCGATGCCGGCCGCGCCGGTGCCGAGCCGCACCCAATCCTCGGCGCCCGACCTGCACGATCGTTCAAGACGCGCCTTTCCAGCCTCGGCTAACGCTTCATCCATGCGTTACGATACCAAGATCGCCATCGTGGTGCGCGAGAATCTCGCGACCTGGCAGAAACTCAACGTCGCGAGCTTCCTGGCGGGCGGGCTGGTCGGCTCCACGCCCGAATTGGCGGGCGAGCCTTATCGCGATGCCTCCAGCCGCTTCTATGGCCCGCTGATCCGGCAGCCCGTGCTGATCTTTGCCGCCGCCGGCGAGGAGCTGAAGCAGGTTCTGCAGCGCGCCCAAGGGCGGGGCGTGCGCCCTCACCTCTATACGAACGAGCTGTTCGCCACGGGCAACGACAGCGACAACCGCGCCGCCGTGGCCACTGTCGCCACGGCTGATCTCGATCTGGTGGGCTTAGCTCTCCATGCCGAGCGCAAGGAGATCGACAAGATCGTGAAAGGGCTGCAACTGCACGGGTGACGGCTAGCCTCGCCACCTAAACCTGGATCAGCCGCTGCACCTGATTGCCGTCCAGTTCGTTCATCGGCCCCGAGAGCACCACCTCTCCCCTATCCATCACGAACATCGTGTCGGCGAGATCGCGGGCGAAGTCGAAATATTGCTCGACGAGCACGATCGCCATGCCGCCCTTCTGACGGAGGTAGTCGATGGCGCGGCCGATATCCTTGATGATCGAGGGCTGGATGCCCTCGGTCGGCTCGTCCAGCACCAGCAGCCTGGGTCGGGTGACCAGCGCCCGCGCGATCGCGAGTTGCTGCTGCTGGCCACCCGAGAGGTCTCCGCCGCGCCGGCCCAGCATGGACTTCAGCACGGGGAATAGGTCGAAGAGCTCATCCGGGACGTAGCGGTCGTTGCGCTTCAGCGGCGCGTAGCCCGTCTCCAGATTCTCCTTCACCGTCAGCAGCGGGAAGATCTCCCGCCCCTGCGGCACATAGGCGATGCCGGCGCGGGCGCGATCCTCGCTGCGCAAGACCGAGATGTCCTCGCCGTCAAAGCGGATATGGCCGGCGGAAATCGGCTGATGACCGACGATGGCGCGCATCAGCGAGGTCTTGCCCACGCCGTTGCGGCCCATCACGCAGGTGACCTTGCCAGTCTCCGCGGCGACGGAGACGCGGCGCAGCGCCTGGGCGGCGCCGTAATGAAGATCGATGGCGTCGACGGTCAGCATCTGATCAGCGTCCCAAGTAAACTTCGACGACGCGCTCGTTGGCGCTGACCTGATCGAGCGGCCCTTCGGCCAGCACCGAACCCTCGTGCAGCACCGTGACTTTCACGCCGAGTTCGCGGATGAAGCCCATGTCGTGCTCGACCACGATCACGGAATGGTCCCGCGCGATCTCCTTCAGCAGCACCGCTGTCTGCGCCGTCTCGCCGTCGGTCATGCCGGCGGCGGGTTCGTCGACGAGCAGGAGCTTGGGGTCCTGCGCCAGCAGCATACCGATCTCCAGCCACTGCTTCTGGCCGTGCGAGAGGGAGCCGGCGAGCCGGTCGCGCTTGTCGGCGAGCTTCACGATGCCGAGGATGTCGTCGATGCGCTTCTGCTGAGGCGCTTCGGTCTTCCAGAACAGCGTCCTGCCGACCGTGCGCTTCGACTTCAGCGCCAGCAGGATGTTGTCCTCGATCGTGTGGAAGTCGAAGACGGTCGGCTTCTGGAACTTGCGGCCGATGCCGAGATTGGCGATCGCGGCCTCGTCGAGCCTGGTCAGGTCGACCGAACCGCCGAACATCACGGTGCCGACATCCGGCTTGGTCTTGCCGGTAATGATGTCCATCATCGTGGTCTTGCCGGCGCCATTGGGGCCGATGATGGCGCGCATCTCGCCGGGCGCGATGGTCAGCGACAGGTTGCGGATGGCCTTGAAGCCATCGAAGGAGACGCTGACGCCGTCGAGATAGAGCAGCGAGGAAGTGAGCTGGCCGGCTACGGGAGCGTTCATCGGCGTTACTCCGCCGGTGCCGGCTCGGCGGCCGGGCTTGGCGTGGGTTTGCGCCGGCGCTCCCAGAGCGCCTCGAACGTGCCGACGATGCCCTTGGGCAGGAAGAGCGTCACCACCACGAAGAGCCCGCCCAGCGCGAAGAGCCAGTACGGCGCCATGAAGCCCGAGGTGAACATCGTCTTGGCCCAGTTGACCACGACCGCGCCCAGCGCCGCGCCGACCAGCGTGCCGCGGCCGCCGACCGCGACCCAGATGACCGTCTCGATGGAATTCGCCGGGGCGAATTCGCTGGGGTTGATGATGCCGACCTGCGGCACGTAGAGCGCGCCCGCCACACCCGCCATGCAGGCCGAGACGGTGAAGACGAAGAGCTTGAAGCGGTCAACCCGGTAGCCGAGGAAGCGGGTGCGGGATTCGGCGTCGCGGATCGCGATCACCACCTTGCCGAGCTTCGAGACGACGATGCCGCGCGCGATCAGGAAGCCGGCGGCGAGCATCACGCAGGTCATGGCGAAGAGCGCCGCGCGGGTGCCCTGCGCCTGCACGTTGAAGCCGACGATGTCCTTGAAATCGGTCAGGCCGTTATTGCCGCCGAAGCCCATGTCGTTGCGGAAAAAGGCGAGCAGCAGCGCATAGGTCAGCGCCTGGGTGATGATCGAGAGATAGACGCCGGTGACGCGCGAGCGGAAGGCGAACCAGCCGAAGACGAAGGCGAGCAGGCCCGGAACCAGCAGCACCATCAGCATGGCGAAGGGAAAGGACGAGAAGCCCCACCAATACCAGGGCAGTTCCTGCCAGTTCAGGAAGACCATGAAGTCCGGCAGGATCGGGTTGCCATAGACGCCGCGCGTGCCGATCTGGCGCATCAGATACATGCCCATCGCGTAGCCGCCGAGCGCGAAGAAGGCGCCGTGTCCGAGCGAGAGGATGCCGCAATAGCCCCAGACGAGATCGAGCGAGATCGCCAGCAGCGCGTAGCAGAGGTACTTGCCCCACAACGACATGGTCGAGGTCGGGACGTGCAGGGGCGAGCTCGGCGGCAGCAGCAGGTTCGAGAGCGGCACGAGCAGGGCAAGCCCGAGCACGACGAAGAGGAAGATGCCGGCGCGCCGGTCCATGTTCTGGAGGAGGAAGCGGGTGATCATGCTTCCACCGCCCGGCCCTTGAGCGCGAACAGACCGCGCGGACGCTTCTGGATGAAGAGGATGATGAGGACGAGCAGCGCGATCTTGCCGAGCACCGCGCCGGCATAGGGTTCGAGCAGCTTGTTGGCGACGCCGAGCGTCATGGCTCCGACCAGCGTGCCCCAGAGATTGCCGACCCCGCCGAAGACCACGACCATGAACGAGTCGATGATGTAGCTTTGGCCGAGATTGGGGCTGACATTGTCGATCTGCGAGAGCGCGACACCAGCCAGCCCCGCCACGCCGGAGCCCAACCCGAAGGTCAGCGCGTCGATGCGGCCGGTGCGGATGCCCATGGCCGAAGCCATGCGACGGTTCTGCGTGACGGCGCGCATCTGAAGGCCCATCGGCGTGAGCTTCAGGATGGCAAGCAGCGCGGCGAAGACCAGAGCCGCAAAGACGATGATCCAGAGGCGGTTATAGGTGATCGCTAAACCGCCGAGCTCGAAGGCACCCGACATGAAGGCCGGCGCGCCGACCTCGCGGTTGGTCGGGCCGAAAGCGGTGCGGACCGCCTGCTGCAGCATCAGGCTGATGCCCCAGGTCGCGAGCAACGTCTCGAGCGGGCGCCCGTACAAGAAGCGGATGACGCCGCGCTCGATCGCCACGCCGACCGCTCCCGCGACGAGAAAGGCGGCCGGCAGCGCGATCGCCAGCGACCAGTCGAACAGCCAGGGCGCGTTGGTGCGGATGATCTCCTGCACCACGAAGGTGGTGTAGGCGCCGAGCATGACCATCTCGCCATGGGCCATGTTGATGACGCCCATGACGCCGAAGGTGATGGCGAGCCCGATGGCAGCGAGCAGCAGCACGGAGCCGAGCGAAAGCCCGTACCAGAGGTTCTGCACGATGCGCCACAGCGCCAGCTTGCCTTCGATGTCGGTGATTGCCCGCGCCTGCGCGTCCCTGAGCGAAGGCGAAACCTCGCCCGCGAGACCGCGCAAGGTCGCCAGCGCGTCCTGGTCGCCGCGCTCGCGCAGCACCTCGACGGCGGCGATGCGGTCGAGCGACTGCGCATCCGGCTTGGTGATGATGATTGCGGCCTGGGCCTGCCGCAGCGCCGCGAGCGCCTTCGGGTCCTTCTCCTTGCCGATCGCCGCTTCGACGATGGGGAGCAGGTTGGCGTCGCGCGACTTGAAGACAGCCTCGGCCGCGGCGACGCGCTTGCCCGGGTCGGGATTGAGCAGCCCTAGTCCGCCCAGTGCGGCCTGGACGGCACGGCGGACGGAATTGTTCTGACGCACGGGGCTGAGGCCATCGGGCGCCGCCGGCAGCGCCTGCCCGGTGCGGGCATCGACGAAGCCGCCGGCTGTCGTCTTCACCACGACGCCGCCCGGCCCGGCCAGCAGCCGGCCTTCGCCCAGCGCCTCGACGATCAGCGCGGCGTTGGGATGGGCGGTCGTGACGAGAATCTCGATGGCGCGCGATGTGTCCGAGTAGCTGTCGGCGCCAAGCCGGGTGAAGGCCTCGTCGGCATTCTGCGCAAAGGACGCGACCGAGGCCGCGACGAGCGCGACGACGATCACCACCGCGTGCAGCAGGCGATAAAGGAGAGACATCAAAGGCTTCTCATCGTGAAGCACGAAAGGCGAAAACGAGGGGCGGCCGGGATCTTTCCCGTGCCGCCCCTCCCCCTCAAACTCTCAAGCGCCGCCGCACTTGTTGGTCTTGGTGTTGAAGTTGCCGCACTTCTTGTCGACCCAATCGCCGACGAGGTCCTTGGAGTCCGGCAGTTCCTTCGACCAGGCGTCGCCCGCGACGAGACCGGTCTTCGAAACCACGTCGAACTGGCCGTCGGCCTTGATCTCGCCGATCAGCACCGGCTTGGTGATGTGGTGGTTCGGGAGCATCTTCGAGATGCCGCCGGTCAGGTTCGGCGCCTCGATGCCGGGCAGCGCGTCGATCACCTTGTCTGGGTCGACGGTCTTGGCCTTCTCGACCGCCTTCACCCACATATTGAAGCCGATGACATGGGCCTCCATCGGATCGTTGGTGACGGCCTTGTCGTTCTTCTTGAACGCCTTCCACTGTTTGATGAAGGCCTCGTTCTGCGGATCCTTGACCGACTGGAAGTAGTTCCAGGCGGCGAGGTGGCCGAGAAGCGGCTTGGTGTCGATGCCGGCGAGCTCTTCCTCACCCACCGAGAAGGCCACGACCGGAATGTCGGTCGCCTTGATGCCCTGATTGCCGAGCTCCTTGTAGAAGGGCACGTTGGCGTCGCCGTTGATGGTCGAGACCACAGCGGTCTTCTTGCCGGCCGAGCCGAACTTCTTGATGTCGGACACGATCGTCTGCCAGTCGGAATGGCCGAACGGCGTGTAGTTGATCATGATGTCCTCCTTGGCCACGCCCTTCGACAGAAGGTAGGCCTCGAGGATCTTGTTGGTCGTGCGCGGGTAGACGTAGTCCGTGCCGGCGAGCACCCAGCGCTGAACCTTCTCTTCCTTGGCGAGATAGTCGACCGCGGGAATCGCCTGCTGGTTCGGGGCGGCGCCGGTGTAGAACACGTTGCGCTCGCTCTCCTCGCCCTCGTACTGAACGGGGTAGAACAGGATCGAGTTCAGCTCCTTGAAGACCGGCAGCACCGACTTGCGCGAAACGGAGGTCCAGCAGCCGAACACGGCCGAGACCTTGTCCTTGGTGATCAGCTCGCGCGCCTTCTCGGCGAAGAGCGGCCAGTTCGAGGCGGGATCGACCACGACGGCCTCAAGCTTCTTGCCGAGGACGCCGCCCTTCTTGTTCTGCTCCTCGATGAGCATGAGCATGACGTCCTTCAGCGTCGTCTCGGAGATCGCCATCGTTCCCGACAGCGAATGAAGGATGCCGACCTTGATGGTCTCCTGCTGCGCCGCCGCCGGCAGGTAGGAGGATCCGAGGAAAGCGGCGCCAGCCAGAGCCGTGCCGAGGAATTCGCGACGATTGCTGTTCACGGACATCTCCCGAAGGAATTTGTTGCGCGGCGCCCCGCGACGCCGGCGGGCCCTTGCTGACCCATCGGCAACTTTCGCAAGCCGCGTGCCAAAGCGGTCACAGACGATGACAGGCACGCAAAACTCTGCCGCTAGCAGCCCGTCTCCGGCATTTTTTGCGAAACTCGGCGGACCTGACGCAATCATCCGAGCAATCCGGCCTCGACTGCCTGCTGATTGATCAGATTTTCTGCCTAATTTTTGACCATTGTCGTGATTGCGTCATTTTTCGCCGACGCCACAAGGCTTCATGCTCTTTGGGACAGCGATTTTTTTGGCGTTTACGCCTCCCGCAGAATCGCCTTAGCCTCCTTCTTGTCGGTAACAACTGAAAGGAGGTGATCCAGTGTCTCATTGTCATCAACCGCTGGTGCAAGGCGGGCGGACCTGGACTTCCTCTTGCTGGGGTTCGCAGTCCGCGTGAGTTTTCGCACCTTTGGCTCGGTTCGCCGGGTCGCGGTTCGACAATGGAAGGGCTACCCGCAAGGGTGGCCCTTCTTCTTTTGATCTCGCGAATGCTGGCGCCCGCGCCCAAGGCGTGGCAGACAGACGCCGTGTCCCGTTGTCCTGACCTTTGCCCCAAGAGAGCCGGTCGTGTCTGTTCCTGAGCCGAGCCGGGAAGCCATCCTCGACTTCATCGAGGAAGAACGTGCCGCCGGCCGCGAGGTCGGCCGCCGCGAGATCGCCAAGGCCTTCGGGCTCGACCAGGGCGGCAAGATCTGGCTGAAGCGCCTGTTGCGGGAACTGGAAGCCGAAGGCGAAACCGGAAGCGACGGCACCGTCCGCCCGATTCACCCGCGCAACGCCCTGCCGCCCGTCCTGCTCTCCGAGATCAAGCGGCGCGACCGCGAGGGCGACCTGATCGCCCAACCTCTCGAATGGGACGCCGAAGCCGGCAGCCCGCCGCAGATCCTGATCGAGCGGCAGCGCGCCTTGCGCTCGCGGAAGACTGCCGCTGCGCCGGCGCCTGGCGTCGGCGACCAGGTGCTGCTGAAGCTGACGCGGCTGCGCGGCGTCGAGGGATTCTCTTATTCCGGCCGCGTGCTCAAGGTCATGGGCAAGGGCAAGGCTGCGGTGCTCGGCATCTTCCGCGCCCTCCCCGACGGCTCGGGCCGGCTGGTGCCGATCGACAAGAAGGCGCAGGGGCGAGAAGCACTGATCCCGAAGGGGCGCACGGGCGACGCGCAGGATGGCGACCTCGTCTCGGTCTCGCTGCGCCGCGAGAGCCGCTTCGGACCGCCGGAGGCGCAGGTGCGCGAGCGGCTCGGCTCGATCAAGTCCGAGCGCGCCGTCAGCCTGATCGCGATCCACGCCCATGGCATCCCGCATGAATTCCCGCCAGCTGCGCTCAAGGAAGCCGCCGAGGCGCCGCTCGCAAGCCTGAAGGGCCGCGAGGACTGGCGCGCGCTGCCGCTCATCACAATCGACCCCGCCGACGCCAAGGACCATGACGACGCGGTCCATGCCGCGCCGGACGAGGACCCGGCCAATCCGGGCGGCTTTATCGTCACCGTCGCCATCGCCGATGTCGCGGGCTACGTGCAGACGGGCTCGGCTCTCGATCGCGAGGCGCTGGAGCGGGGTAATTCGGTCTATTTCCCGGACCGTGTCGTGCCGATGCTGCCGGAGCGCATCTCGAACGACCTGTGTTCCCTTCGTGAAAACGAGGACCGGCCGGCGCTGGCCGTCCGGCTCGTGCTCAAGGCGGATGGCTCGAAGAAGGGGCACTCCTTCCATCGCGTGCTGATGCGCTCGGCTGCCAAGCTCTCCTACCAGCAGGCGCAGTCGGCCATCGACGGCGCGCCCGACGAGAAGACCGGGCCGATCCGCGAGAGCATCCTGATGCCGCTCTGGGCGGCCTATGGCGTGGCGGCGCGTGCCCGCGATCAGCGCCAACCGCTCGAGCTCGACCTGCCGGAGCGCAAGCTGATCCTGAAGCCGGACGGCTCGGTCGACCGCGTGATGGTGCCCGAGCGTCTCGCGGCGCACCGGCTGATCGAGGAGTTCATGATCCTCGCCAACGTCGCTGCTGCGGAGACGCTGGAGAAGGCCGGCAGCCTGCTGATCTATCGCTGCCATGACGAGCCTTCGCTGGAGAAGATGCGCGCGCTCGGAGAGGTTCTGGCCTCGATCGGCATCAAGCTGCCGAAGGACGGCGTGCTGCGGCCGGTGCTGTTCAACCGCATCCTGGCGATGATCAAGGGCTCCGAGAACGAGACGCTGATCAACGAGGTGGTGCTGCGCACGCAGGCGCAGGCCGAATATGTCGCGGAGAACTACGGGCATTTCGGGCTCAACCTGCGCCGCTACGCGCACTTTACCTCGCCGATCCGCCGCTATGCCGACCTCGTCGTCCATCGAGCGCTGATCGCAACCCATAAGTTCGGCGAGGACGGGCTGCCGAAAGGCACGACGCTGGAGGCGCTGCGCGAGGTCGCCACCCGCATCTCTGCGGCGGAGCGGCGCGCCATGGCGGCCGAGCGCGAGACGACCGACCGGCTGATCGCGCATTTCCTCGCCGACCAGATCGGCGCGAGCTTCGACGGGCGCATCGGCGGGGTGAACCGCGCAGGCCTCTTCGTGAAGCTGGACGGAACCGGCGCGGACGGCTTCATCCCGGCCTCGACGCTGGGAAGTGACTACTATCGCTATGACGAGGCGGCCCACGCCCTGATCGGCGAGCGCACCGGCGAAAGCTGGCGGCTCGGTGACAGGGTCCATGTGAAGCTCGTCGAGGCTGCCCCGGTCGCGGGCGCCTTGCGTTTCGAACTGCTCTCCGCGGGGCGCCAAGTGGCCACGACGGGCCGCTCGTCCAAGCGTCGGGGCGGCGCGCCCTTCGGCGCAAGCCAGCCGAGCAGCTTCGATCGCAAGGGCAAGGCTGGGCGCGGCGGCCCGGGCAAGAGGCGCTGATGGGCGTCCAGATCCACAGCGCCATCGACCACGCCGAGGAGCGCGACTGGCGCCAGGCGATCGGGCGCGGCATCCGCGGCCGTTGTCCGTGCTGCGGCCAAGGTCGGCTGTTCCGCGCCTTCCTGAAGCCGGTCGACACCTGCGAGGCTTGCGGCGAGCCGCTGCACCACCAGCGCGCCGACGATTTGCCGCCCTATCTCGTCATCACCATCGTCGGCCATATTGTCGTCGGCGGCATCCTGCTCGCCGAGAAATACAGCGAGTGGTCGATGGGCTTGCACATGGCGATCTGGCCGGCTCTGACCGTGATCCTGTCCGTCCTCCTGATGCAGCCGGCCAAGGGCGGCGTCGTCGGCTTGCAATGGGCCGTGCGCATGCACGGCTTCGGCGGCGAGCCGGACCTGCCGGAACGCCAACCCCTGCCCTCACCCGGACCGCGCCCATGACCGACCACACCGTGACCCTGACCCAGGCCGAGCGGACCCGCACGACGGTCAACCTGCGGCCGAAGGACGCCGCGACCATGCTGATCCTGGATCGCAACGGCGCCCGTCCGAAGGTGCTCATGGGCAAGCGCCATCCCGGCCACAAATTCATGCCCGGCAAATACGTCTTCCCCGGCGGGCGCCTCGACGCTGGCGACCGGCGCATGGCCGCGACCGGCGCGCTGCCGCAGATCTGCGAGGACCGGCTGGGCAAGCGCGTTCTGAGGCCGAGCCCCGGCAAGGCACGGGCGCTGGCGCTGGCGGCGATCCGCGAGACCTTCGAGGAGACCGGGCTGCTCTTCGGCTCGGCCGAGTTCGGCCAGCCGGAGAACCCGCCGGAAGGCACCTGGCGGGATTTCGCGGCGCAGGGCGTGTTTCCCGATCTCTCGGCTGTCAACTTCGTCGCCCGCGCCATCACGCCGCCGCGCCGGCCGAAGCGCTTCGACACCCGCTTCTTCACCATCGACGCCTCGTCCCTGGCCGGCAAGGTCGAGGGCGTAACTGGCCCCGATTCGGAGCTGACCGACCTCGCCTGGGTCGATTTCGACGAGGCCAGGGAGCTCGACCTGCCCACGATCACCAAGGTCATCATCCAGGAGGTCGAGGCCCGGATCGCCGCCGGTTTCGCCCCTTATCTGCCCGTTCCGTTCTATTGGGAGCAGCGCGGTCGCTTCGTACGCGAAGAGCTCTGACGCTTCCGTCACGGGATCGTCATTCCTCCTTGACTTCGGCGGCCCTTTGCGGCATTTCCCGCGCCAATGGTTTCCGCCGGGCCTTTGCCCGGCCATTTTCTTTTCCGAGGGCCAACGGCCCGCATGGTTCGAGGATAGACCCATGGCCAAGGCCGTGACCATCAAGATCAAGCTGCTTTCGACCGCCGACACCGGCTTCTTCTACGTGACGAAGAAGAACTCGCGCACGATGACCGAGAAGATGTCGAAGAAGAAGTACGACCCCGTCGCGCGCAAGCACGTCGAGTTCAAGGAAACCAAGATCAAGTGATCTTGCCTCGCCGGCGCCAGCGCGCCAGCGATTTTACCTGATTTCGAAGAGCCGCCCCTCTGGGCGGCTTTTTTCGTTTGAGCTTTATCCCTGCCCGCGGCTGTTGCCTGAAGATCATTGACTTTGGTCCGCAGGCGCAGGTCAGATGTCTCCTTCCCTCGAGGCGAGGTCCGGACTGCAAGATGCGATGGCTGCTGAAGCTTCTGGTCGAGGTCGATTCCTCGCGCTTCGTGATCACACGGCTCGGCGCTGCGGCGGGCCTGCTCATTCTGCTCCTCGCCTTCGCAGCGGCCGGGTACTGGCTGCCGGCGGCGGTCGCGGGCTATCTCGGAAAATGAGAGGGGTGGCCGGTCGGCAACGGTTCTGAGGAGGCCAGAAATCCATCACCGACCGGCCGCCCTTCGGTTTCCCAGGAGATGCGGCGGACCTGAGCACCCGAGGGGCTTCGGAGCGCGATCCAGTGGATCGCTGCGTTGCGAAAACACTTACAATGCAACGCATCCAAATCAATCAAATCCGACCGATTCCCCCGCGTTCATCGATCATTAACCCTACTTGGCAAGGTTAAACTGGCGGGAACCGGCATAAATGGGCTGGAATCCGACGTTTCCGGGCGAGGCGCCTCTTGGGCAGCCTGCTTGGAATGTTCACGGCGCTCTACGCGGCGTTGGCGACGATGACGCGGTTGCGGCCGCTGGCCTTGGCCCGATAGAGCGCGTCGTCGGCGCGCTTCATCATATCGGCCGGGGAGGCATCGCCGGCCCGGCGATGGGCAACACCGACGGAAACGGTGACCTTGATCTCGCGGCTGCGGTTCTGGATCGCGAACGGCAGCTTCTCGACCTTCTCGCGGATGCGCTCGGCAACGTGATAGGCGGCGTCGCGGCCGGTGTCGGGCAGCAGTACCACGATTTCCTCGCCGCCGACGCGGGCAACGAGATCGATGCCTCGGGTACAGGCCCGCACGCGGTCCGCGAATTCCCGCAGCACCTCGTCGCCGGCATCGTGGCCCCAGCTGTCGTTGACGGCCTTGAAGTGATCGACATCGAGCATCAGGACCGAGAGCGAGCGAGCGCGCAGGGCCGACTCGTCGAACATCGCGGCCAGCCGGTTGTCCATGAAGCGACGGTTATGCAGGCCGGTGAGCTGGTCCATCACCGCCATCTCCATCGAGGACTGGACGCTGTCGCGCAGTCGTTCGGTGAAGCGCTTGCGGCGCACTTGGGTGCGGACGCGGGCGAGAAGCTCGTTGCGATCGATCGGGCGGATCAGGAAGTCATGCGCGCCGATCTCCAGCCCGCGCAGGATGCGGGCGCGATCCTCCGCCTCCCCCATCAGCAGCACGGGAACGTCGCGGGTCGTCTGCAGCGAACGAAGCTGGCTGCAGAGGCGCAGCCCGTCCTGGCCCTGGAGATCGAGGCTGATGATAACGCTGTCGATGCCACCGTCGCCGGCCCGCAGCAGCGCCTGCTGGACATCAGCCTGGACCTCGACCTGATGGAAGGCGGATAGCGCAACCTGGAGACGCTCGATGACGGTCTGGCGATCCTCGACGAGCAGCAGGCGCCCGTTGAGCCCGTCCTCGGCAGCGGCCACTGCGAGCGGATCGGCGATGCCGAGCCGCGTCGAGGCGACCGCGCGGCTGCGCAGTTCGTCCGTCACCGTCTTCAGCCGCGCGAGGCTTCGGACACGGGCGAAGAGCGCGACATCATCGAGCGGCTTGGTCAGGAAGTCGTCGGCACCGGCGTCGAGCCCCTGAAGCCGGTCCCGCGGCTGGTCGAGCGCCGTGACGATGACGACGGGAATATGCGCGGTGGCCGGCGTGCTCTTGAGTCGACGGCAGACGTCGAAGCCGTTCATGCCCGGCATCATCACGTCGAGCAGGACGATGTCGGCCTCGCCGCGCTCGCAGATCGCGATGGCATCGGGCCCATTCTGCGCCGTCAGCACCTCGAAATACTCCGCCGACAGCTTCGCTTCGAGGAGCTTCACATTCGCAGAGATGTCGTCGACGACGAGGATACGGGCAGTCATGGTAGCCTTCCGGCAGTTCAGGCGGCGCCGGCGTAGGCGCGAACCGTCTCCAGGAACTTCGCGACCGAGATGGGCTTGGAGAGATAGGCCTCGCAGCCGCCCTCCCGGATCCGCTCCTCGTCGCCCTTCATCGCGAAGGCGGTGACCGCAACGACGGGAATCGTCTTGAGGTCGTCATCCTCCTTGATCCACTTGGTCACCTCGAGGCCGGAGACCTCGGGGAGCTGGATATCCATCAGGATCAGCGCGGGATGATGTGTCCGCGCCAGTTCGATGGCCTCGATGCCATCGGAGGTCTTCAGGGTCGCATAGCCATGCGCCTCGAGAAGATCGTTGAAGAGCTTCATGTTGAGCTCGTTGTCCTCGACGATCAGAACCGTCTTCATCAAGCCGCCCTTACAATTCGCGCCGGGAGTGTCCGCCGGGAGCCAGCGGCCTTCCCAAAATGGCGACATCGTTCGATAATTTCAGTAGCACGCAAGCCGTTGACGAAACGCAAACCGGATACTCAGAACCAAGGCCCATGGCGCGACGATTGAACCTCGAAGAAGCCGAGAGGCTGGCGTTGCAAGCGCTGGGCTTCCTGGCAGCGGAACCTGAGCGACTCGAGCCTTTCTTGAGCACGACGGGGCTCGGGCCTGCGAATCTGCGCTCCGCAGCGAGCGAACCCGGCTTTCTCGGCGCCGTGCTCGACCATATCGCGGGCAGCGATTCGCTTCTGCTCGAATTTGCCGAAAATTTAAGGCTAAATCCCGAAATCGTTAGCGAGGCGCGCCGGCTGCTCGCCGGGCCGGAGCCGGACGACTTCTCGTGACCTCTCTCGGCATGGCGCTGCGCGGCCTGTGCCGCGACTGCCTGAGCGAGCACGAGGCGGCAGGATCGCTGAGGCGTTGCCCGGCCTGCGGCTCGCCGCGGCTGATACGTCATGCCGAGCTTGATTCCCTGAGCCTCGCCCATATCGACTGCGACGCGTTCTACGCCACGATCGAAAAGCGCGACGACCCGAGCCTGCAGGACAAGCCTGTGATCGTCGGCGGCGGCAAGCGCGGCGTGGTCTCGACCTGCTGCTACATCGCCCGCACCTATGGCGTGCGCTCGGCCATGCCGATGTTCAAGGCCTTGAAAGCCTGCCCCGAAGCCGTCGTCGTCAAGCCGGACATGGCAAAATACGTGAAGGTCGGCCGCGAGGTCCGGCAGATGATGCGGGAGCTGACGCCGCTGGTCGAGCCGCTCTCGATCGACGAGGCCTTCCTCGACCTCGCAGGCACCGAGCTTCTACATCATGCCAGCCCGGCGCTGACGCTGGCGCGCTTCGCCAAGCGCGTGGAGGCCGAGCTCGGCATCACGGTCTCGGTCGGCCTGTCCTATGCCAAGTTCCTGGCCAAGGTCGCCTCGGACCTCGACAAGCCGCGGGGCTTCTCGATCATCGGCAAGGCGGAGGCGGTCGCCTTCCTCTCCGACAAGCCGGTCGGGCTCATTCCGGGCATGGGGCCGGCAAGCGTCGGCAAGCTGGCGGAGGCGGGGTTCAGGCTGATCGGGGACCTGCGCGAGGCGCCGGTCGAGAAGCTCTTCCGGCTCGCCGGCAAGGACGGCCCCCGGCTGAAGAACCTCGCCAACGGCATCGACCCCCGCAAGGTCACGCCGGAGCGGGAAACCAAGAGCGTCTCCAGCGAGACCACGCTCGATGTCGATCTTTCAGCCTTTGAAGACCTGGAGCCAATCCTCTGGCGGCTCTGCGAAAAGACCTCGAAGCGGCTGAAGGCGGCGGAGCTTGCCGGCCGGACCGTGACGCTGAAGCTCAAGACCGCTGATTTCCACGGCATCACCCGCGCCTCCCGCCTGCCGGAGCCGACGCAGCTCGCCGCGCGCCTCTTCACCACAGGGCGGGATCTGCTCCGGCGCGAGTGCAACGGGGTGCGCTACCGGCTGATCGGCATCGGCATGAGCGATTTCAGCCCGCCGGGCGAAGCCGACCATGGCGATCTCGCGGACACGCAGACGCCGAAGCTGAAAGCCATGGAAGGCGCGCTCGACAAGCTCAGGGCCCGCTTCGGTGATGATGCCATCGGCAAGGGGCTAAGCCTGCGCCTGCCCCCGCGCCGTTCAGCCGAACCCGCTATTTCGCGCAAGCTTCCTGAGGAAGAAGATCCAGACGAGTGAGCGTCCCGCGCAGCGCGAAATTGCCGTAATCGAGCCGGATCGCGCCGGTGACGCCGTTCTCATAAAGCTCGAACGAGATCGTGTAGGACGGCGTCGATTCGCCCGAGCCGACCTTGAAATAGGAGATCGTCACCGGCCAGCGGGCGGCCTTCTCGAATTCCGCGCGCTGCAGCGGCTTCTCCGTGGGCGCGGCCTCGATGCGTTTTCCGATAACGGAGAGCGTGTCGTAGACCTCCTTGCCGCTGCTGGCGCCATCGTAGAGGCGCACGTTCAGCGTGCTCTTGCCGGCGCGGGCGGCCTGGATCACCGCCTTCATCTGCGCGTTGGGGAAGAGCGCGTCGATGGCCTCGCGATGGGTCTCGGTCTTGGGCTGGCGCAGCTTCACCTCATAGCCGCTGCCGCTCTTCTCCGCCGTGCCGTCGACAGTGTCGGGCTTGGCGCCTCCGGCGGAGCTTTCGGTCTTGAAGCGATAGCTCGCGCCGTCGCCGGCCTCGAAGCTGGTGGTGCGGGCGTCGATGACGCGCGGGCCGGCCTCGGTGCCGAGCTGTGTGACCTGCCGGAAGGACAGCGCATAGCCCTCGCAGGCATCGCCGGTGAACTCGAAGGCGATGCGTCCCCGGGCGCTCTCGATGTTGCCGGAGGGTTTGCCGTTGTCGAGGACGAGGTCGTAGACGGCACGGTGCGGGGCGAGAACGACGCGGTCAGCCGCCTCCTGCGCGCCGGCCGCCTGGGCCCATCCCGGCGCCAGCAGCAATGCCGCAATGCCGAGCCGGCCCATTTTCTTCGAGAGCTGCAATCCGTTTCCGCTCATGCGCCGCACTGCCTTTTGGATGTCACGCGAAATCTAGGTGCATTGCAGCGATGGCGCAAACATGGCGGCCCGCCGCGATTGTGCATGACGTCGGCAAACGACATCGGCTCTGTCCGCGCAGCATGGGCGCGTCCTTGCCGCCCGGCTTGCGATGCGCCCGGCGTTCGGCCATGAAAGGCCGAGTCATACGCCCCCTCCCTCGCGCGCGGAGCCAAGTCCATGAACGCTGTCGAAGCCAAGCTCAAGGAACTCGGTATCACCCTGCCGAGCCCGGCCGCGCCGGTTGCCAACTACGTGCCTTACGTCATCACCGGCAACCTGCTCGTCATCTCCGGCCAGATCTGCTTCGGCATGGACGGCAAGCTGTCCGACGCCCACAAGGGCAAGCTCGGCGGCGAGATCTTCAACGAGGCGGGGCTGGAAGCCGCGCGGCTCTGCGCCATCAACGTGCTGGCGCAGGCCAAGGCCGCGCTGGGCGGAGATCTCGGCCGTATCGTCCGCTGCGTCCGCCTCGGCGGCTTCATCAATGCCGCCCCGCATTTCTCGGCGCTGCCGGCGATCATGAACGGCGCTTCCGACCTGATGGTCGAGGTCCTCGGCGACAAGGGGCGCCATGCCCGCTCGACGGTCGGCGTCGCGGAACTGCCCGCCGATGCGGCGGTCGAGGTCGAAGCCATGTTCGAGATCGCCTGATGGCGGGCAAGCCTGACCTCGGCTGGCTCGTCGCCCGCCCGATCGCGCATCGCGGCCTGCACGACATCGCAGCCAGCGTGATCGAGAATAGCGCCTCGGCGGCGCAGGCCGCCATCGCTGGCGGCTTCGGCATCGAATGCGACGTCCAGCTGACCGCCGATGGACAGGCGGTGGTGTTCCATGACTTCGTGCTCGACCGGCTGACCGGCGAAAAGGGCCGGATCGTCGAACGCAAGGCTGCCGAACTCGCCGAGATCAGCCTGAAGGGCAGCGAGGACCGCATCCCGACGCTGCCGGACTTCCTCGACCTGGTCGGCGGGCGCGTGCCGCTAGTCATCGAGATCAAGAGCCGCTTCGACGGCGACCTCGCGCTGACGAAGCGCACGGTCGAGGTGCTCGCCGGCTACAAGAGCCATCCGATCGTGATCAAGTCCTTCGATCCCGAGATCGTGACGGCGTTGCGCGAGATCGCACCGGAGATTCCCCGCGGTATCGTCGCGATGAACGCCTATGAGTACGGCGATTATGAGCGCCTCTCCGCCGAGCGGAAGCATTCGCTGGCCAATCTGCTGCACTTCACCGAGAGCCGGCCGGACTTCATCTCCTGGAAGGTGACGGATCTCGACAGCGCCGCGCCCTATCTCTGCCGCAACGCGGCCGGGCTGCCGCTGATGGGCTGGACGGTGCGCACGCCGGAAGAGCGGGAGAAGGCGGAGACATTCGCCGATCAGATGGTCTTCGAGGGCTTCCGTCCTTGAGCGAAGGGGGAAGCGGCGATCTTACTCTTCGCGTCGCGTCCTCGCTCAAGGCCGTCCCCGCCGGCGCATGGAATGCCTGCGCCAATCCCCACGCCCTCGCTGACGCCGTCTCGGCGTCCGCCGCCGCTTCGAGCGATGATGGAATCGACCGGGACAACCCTTTCGTTTCCCACGAATTCCTGACGGCGCTGGAGGAGAGCCGCTGCATCGGCGGGCGCAGCGGCTGGTCGCCGGCCTACCTGGTCGCCGAAGACGATACGGGTGCCCTCCTCGCCGCCGCCCCAAGCTTCCTCAAGAGCCACAGCCAGGGCGAATACGTCTTCGACCATGGCTGGGCCGACGCCTATGAGCGCGCCGGCGGACGCTATTACCCTAAGATCCAGGTCTGCGCGCCCTTCACCCCCGCGACCGGCCCGCGCCTGCTGGTCGCCGACGGGCCGCGCGCGGACGATGCCCGGCGGATCCTGATTGCCGGGCTGGAAGCGCTGCGGGGGCAGACGCAATCCTCCTCCGTCCACGTCACCTTCGCGCAGGAACCCGACATCGCGGCTCTCAGGGAAGCCGGATATCTGGAACGCAACGACCTGCAGTTCCACTGGCGCAACGAGGGCTTCGGCACCTATGACGACTTCCTCGGCACGCTGGCGTCGCGCAAGCGCAAGGCGCTGAAGCGCGAGCGACGGGAGGCGATCTCGGCCGGGATCACCATCGAGGCGCTGTCGGGCCGGGACCTCACCGAGGCCGTCTGGGACGATTTTCACTCATTTTATGAGGATACCGGTTCGCGCAAATGGGGCCGGCCCTATCTCAACCGCGCCTTCTTCTCGCGGGTCGGCGAAGCGATGGGCGAGCGCATCGTGCTGATGATGGCGAAGCGCGACGGCCGCTACATCGCGGGCGCGATCAATTTCCGCGGCGCCAATACGCTCTATGGCCGCAACTGGGGCTGCATCGAGGATCACCCCTTCCTGCATTTCGAGCTCTGCTACCACCAGGCCATCGACTATGCGATCGCGCATGGTCTCTCCCGGGTCGAGGCCGGCGCGCAGGGCGAGCACAAGATCGCGCGCGGCTACAGGCCGGTCATCACCCGCTCCCTGCATCACATCGCGGACCCCGGCCTGCGCCGGCCCGTCGCGGCCTATCTCGCGCAGGAGCGCGAGCAGATCGCGCATGCGCAGGCCGCGCTCGAGGCCGAAGGGCCGTTTCGCAAGGGGAACGACACCGATGAATGACGCAGCCGCATTCGCCCTGCCCGTCTTCTCAGCGGATTCGGAACTGGGCTACCGCCGCAGCCTGACCGATTTCTCGGAGCCTCTGCTGCTCGACGACAGCTATCGGTTGGCGCATCTGCCGCTGGTCGCGCCTGACCATCCGCGCCTGATCGCGCGGCGGGAGGACGGCTTCTACGAGATGGGGCGGCACCCGCAGGTGTTCTCCCTGGTGCTGCCCGTAGCGGACGAGGCCTTGCGTGCTTCGCCCGCCTTTCTCGCCCTGGAAGAGGAGCTCAAGGCGGCGCCTTTCGCAGCGAAGATCGCCTGGGAGATTCTTCCCAAACGAAGCGACCGCCTGCATGCGACCGTCTGCGGTTCGCTCGGCCTCGACGAGCCGCCGGTGATCGCACCGGACGTGCGCGCGGCGCTCAGCCAGATCGAGCCCTTCGAAGTCGAGCTGCGCGGGTTGTTCTCCGGCAACGTCAATCGCGGCCGGCTCTATCTCGCCGCCTACCCCGAGAAGCGCGACGGTTCGAACATGCTGCAGGCCGTGCAGGCGGCTTTCGGGCGGAAGCCCGGCGATCTCTGGCTCGTCGGCCTCTACAATCTGAAGGACGATCTCGATGCCGCGGAGACCGCCGCTCTGGCGGAGATCGTTTCGCGCTGGTGGGGCCGGCCGCTGCTGCGCTTCACCGCAAGCGAGCTCCAGCTGATGGGCGCCAGCGATGATCTCGTGCTCGACGCCCAGATCCAGGCGTTGCTGCCGCTCGGCGCCTGAAGCGAGGCGCAGTCGGCCGGCAGCCTTGACGCTCCGGCCTCTCCGCCCCAGCTTGCACCTCCCGTTCCAAGCCAAAGCCGGAACCACCATGACCGCCTATGACCCGTCCAACGTCTTCGCGAAGATCCTGCGCGGAGAGCTACCCTCCCACACCGTCTACGAGGATGCCGAGACGATCGCGATCATGGACATCATGCCGCGCGCCGACGGGCACGTGCTGGTGGTCCCCAAGATGCCCTGCCGCAACCTGCTCGACGCGCCGGCCGACGCGCTCAAGGCGGTGGCGCTGACCACGCAGAAGCTGGCACGCGCCGTGAAGGCCGCCTTCGCGGCCGAAGGCGTCACCGTCCAGCAGTTCAACGAGGCGGCCGGCGGGCAGGTCGTGTTCCATCTGCACGTCCATGTCATGCCGCGCTTCGAGGGCGTGGCGCTGCGGCCCCATACGGGCGCGATGGAGAAGACCGAGGTGTTGACGAACAACGCCGAGAAAATTCGCGAGGCACTGAAAAACCTTTGAGGGCGATGTCACAGGGGAGCAGGCTGGCTCGTCTTGTCATCGTCAACCGATGGAGACATTCATGAGCCAACGCCTCAACGCTTTCCAGGTCGCCCCCGAAGCCTACAAGGCCATGCTGGTCCTACAGGATTACGTCAATCAGTCAGCCCTCGAGCACAGCCTGATGGAGCTGGTGAAGATTCGCGCCTCGCAGATCAACCGCTGCGCCTACTGCCTGCATATGCATGTGCTAGATGCCCGCAAGGCAGGCGAGACCGAGGCGCGCATCAACCTGCTCAACGCCTGGGAGGAATCCGAGCTCTATACTCCGCGCGAGCGCGCCGCCCTGCGCTGGACGGAGGAGCTGACCCGCGTGTCCGAGCGCAGCCCGAGCGATGCTGCCTATGCGGAACTCCGCGAGCACTTCAACGAGAAGGACAGCGTCGATCTGTCCTTCGCCATCGGCGCGATCAACACCTGGAACCGCATCAATGTCGGCTTCCGGACGCGCCATCCGGCCGACCGGCCGCGCAAGACCGAGGCTGCCGCTTGACGATACCCATCCGGAGCGCATGACGGGCGCGCCTGCCAGCATCTTCGAGGCCAACCGGTCCTATCTGACCCGCCTCGCCTACCGCATGCTCGGCTCGCTCAGCGATGCCGAGGATGTGGTGCAGGACGCCTGGCTGCGCTGGCACGAAGCCGCTCCGGAAGCGGTCGCGAACCCACGCGCCTGGCTCGGACGCGTGGTCACGCGGCTTTGCCTGGACCTGATGAAGTCGGCAAGGCGCAAGCGCGAGACCTATGTCGGCGCCTGGTTGCCCGAGCCCCTGATCGAGACGATCGGGGCCGCGCCGAGCACGGATGAGGCGATCGACGTGCCATATGCGCTCCAACTTGCACTGGAGCGGCTCTCGCCGCTGGAGCGCGCCGCCTTCCTGCTGCACGACGTCTTCGATCTGCCATTCAGTGAAATCGCCGACACGCTCGGTCGCAGCGAGGCGGCTTGCCGGCAGCTCGTCTCTCGCGCCCGCCGACACGCCCGTGAGCAGGATGGCCCGCGCCATCCGCTTTCCCCCGACGAGGCCAGACGCTACGCCAAGGCCTTCTTCGAGGCCGCCCACAGCACCGACGCCACGATCCTGAAGGGTATGCTCGCCCATGACGCGATCTTGCGCGCCGATGGCGGCGGCAAGGTCAATTCCGTGCTGAACCCGATCTTCGGCAGCGACAAGATCGGCCGCTTCTTCGCCGGCATCAGTCGCCATGTGGAGCGACAGGCGCGGGCCACGACGCGCTATGAATTCGTGATGATCAACGGCTTACCCGGCTATATCAGCCTTGAGCGCGGCGAGACCGTGCAGGCGATGGCGCTCGATATCCGCGACGGGGCGGTGGCCGCGATCTACATCATCCGCAACCCGGACAAGCTGGGCTATGCCAGCCGTTTGCTAGGGTCCTAGCCAGCAAACAGCCAGACACCGCCGATCAGGACCACTTCCCCCGTCAGAACGGCGAGCACCATCTGGCGGCGGGTGAGCGCCATGACGGCTGCGGCCGCCGCAATCGCCCCGACCCGGACCAGTAGCGGGGCGGCCGCGAGAACGCCGGGTGGCGAGACAACGAGCTTGGCGACGATGCCGGCGAGCAGCGCCGTCGCGACCATCCTCACCCATTCGAGCAACGGCGAATCGGCATTGAGGCCGCGCGCAAGGCCGACTGCGAGCCAGCGCCAGATCTCGGTCGGCAAAAAAGCGAAGAGGACGAGCGCGAGATAGGGCCAGAGCGGCCCGTCGAGCATGGCGATGGGCTGGGTCATGGGACGGCCTTGCGCCTGCGCCCGATCAGGAAGGCGATGCTGCCGGCGATGAGGCCGGAAACGATGAGATCGAACCCGCCGCCAATGAAGCGCTCGCAGAGCGGAGCCAGTGCGAGCCCCAGCCCCACCGCCACGACATCGGCGGCGTGGCGCAGGCCCGCTGTGAGCGAGACGAGAAAGAAGATCGGCGTGAGGCAGAGCAATCCCGCGGCAAAGGGCGTCGGCAGGGCGCCAAGGAGATAATAGCCGCTGAAGGTGCCGATCGAACTGACCAGCATGCAGGTATTGCAGAAGCCGAGGAAATAGACGGCTCGCTGATGCAGTGGGATCGCCGGCAGGCGCCGCAGCCCTTCCGTCCAGGCGGTCACGGCGACGTAGTGGGCGAGCAAGAGCTGCTGCCAGATGCTCTGGCCGGGTCTGCGCAGCAAGGGCATGATCGCCATCGTCATCGGCAGGAAGCGCAGCGAGGCGAATGCGATCGCGATGGCGATGGCGCTCCAGGCCGCACCGGCCGCGATCGAGGCGAAGAACAGTACCTGCGAAGGGCCGGCCCAGACCAGAATGGTCGAAAGCACGGCGACATCGACCGGATAACCGACATCACGCGCCAGCGAACCGATGCCGATCAGGCCGAAACCGACGATCCAGGCCGGGAAGCGCAGGGCATCGCGCGCGCCAGCCAGCGCGACGCGCGGCCAGCTCCAATCGGCGGATACACTCATGAGGTCATCGGCACGGGCGGCCCCGGGGAAGGCTAAACGGTCCGCGAACACCAACGGAACCGTACCGACCTATGACGCAGCCGCGCAGCGCTCGCCAAGACTTGCAGGGGACGGGCGGACCTGCGCGGCCCGCAGGGCCGTCGCCGACCGGAAGCCGGCTGCGGGGGTCATCCCTTGCCGCCCTTCATCGCCATGGCGATGAGCTCGTTCGCGAAATCGATCAGCTCCTTCGGGATGCCCCCGACCGCCTGGACGCCGAGATAAATCAGGTAAATGAAGGCCGGCACGAGGATCCAGCCCAGCACTTCCTCGAAAATCTTGCGCCGCCGCCTGCGGCGGTCGCGCTTCTCGAACCAGCCCAGCTTCTGCTTCGGCGGCCGAGCCGAGGCCGGAGCCGGCGCCTGTGGCGCCGCCTCCCCTGTCTCGGCCGCAAGGCTGGCGGTTTTCCGTTTGAACAACACGATCTCAGGCCTTCGTCAGCGGAACCTTGGGCACGGTACGCACCGCGCGCCCGGAGGCCTTGGGCGGATCGCCCGGGCCGTCATCCGGCCCGGCGCCGCCCTTGGGGCTACGCCGCGGCGAGGCCTTGGCCGGCTTGCCGCCTGTCGCAGCCTTGGCGCGGGCCTTCGGCTGGCGCTTGGCAGTCGCGGCCGCAACGTCCTTCTCGGGCTTGGGCTTGACCGGCCCGTCCGGGAATTCGAGGCCGAGCACCTTGATGCCGGTCTCGGACTGGACGACGACGACCTTGACCGCGCCGCCATTCTTGAGGCGCCCGAACAGCACCTCATCGGCGAGCGGCGTCTTGATCGTCTGCTGGATCAGGCGGGCCATCGGGCGAGCGCCCATCGCCTCATCATAGCCGTTCTCGACCAGCCATTCGCGCGCCTCTTCCGAGAGCTCGATCGTGACGTTGCGGTCTGCCAGCTGGGCTTCGAGCTGGAGCACGAACTTGTCGACGACGCGCGCCACGACGGCCTTGGGCAGATGCCCGAAGGAGATCGTGGCGTCGAGCCGGTTGCGGAATTCCGGCGCGAAGAGCTTGTTGATCGCCTCCTGATCGTCGCCCTCGCGCTTGGCCCGCGTAAAGCCATAGGCATTGCGGGCCATATCGGCGGCGCCGGCATTGGTGGTCATGATCAGGATGACGTTCCTGAAATCGACCTGCTTGCCGTTGTTATCGGTCAGCTTGCCGTGGTCCATCACCTGCAGAAGGATGTTGAACAGGTCGGGATGGGCCTTTTCGATCTCGTCGAGCAGCAGCACGCTGTGCGGATGCTGGTCGATCTGGTCGGTCAGCAACCCGCCCTGGTCGAAGCCGACATAGCCGGGAGGAGCGCCGATCAGCCGCGAGACGGTGTGGCGTTCCATATACTCCGACATGTCGAAGCGGATCAGCTCGACGCCGAGCGAGGTGGCGAGTTGGCGGGCGACCTCCGTCTTGCCGACGCCGGTGGGGCCGGCGAAGAGATAGCTGCCGATCGGCTTCTCGCCGTCGCGCAGGCCGGCGCGGGCCAGCTTGATCGCCGAGGACAGCGCCTCGATCGCCTTCTCCTGGCCGTAGACGGTGCGCTTCAGCGTGTTCTCGAGGTTGCGCAGCACCTCGGCGTCGTCCTTGGAGACGGTCTTGGCCGGGATGCGGGCCATGGTCGAAACCGCCGCCTCGACCTCCTTCACGCCGATCGTCTTCTTGCGCTTGCCCTCGGGCAGCAGCATCTGCGAGGCGCCGGTCTCGTCGATGACGTCGATCGCCTTGTCCGGCAGCTTGCGGTCATGGATGTAGCGCGCCGAGAGCTCCACCGCCGCCTTGATCGCGTCGTTGGTGTAGCGGAGCTTGTGGAACTCCTCGAAATAGGGCTTCAGGCCCTTCAGGATCTCGATCGTGTCCGGGATCGACGGCTCGTTGACGTCGATCTTTTGGAAGCGGCGCACCAGCGCCCGGTCCTTCTCGAAATACTGGCGGTATTCCTTGTAGGTGGTCGAGCCGATGCAGCGCAGCGTGCCCGAAGCCAGCGCCGGCTTGAGCAGATTCGAGGCGTCCATGGCCCCGCCCGAGGTCGCACCGGCGCCGATCACCGTGTGGATCTCGTCGATGAACATGATCGCCTTGGGGTGCTGCTCGATCTCCTTCATCACCTGCTTGAGGCGCTCTTCGAAGTCGCCGCGATACCGGGTGCCAGCGAGCAGCGTGCCCATGTCGAGGGAGAAGACGGTGGCGTCATGCAGCACCTCCGGAACCTCGCCGCGAATGATCTTGAGGGCCAGCCCCTCCGCGATCGCGGTCTTGCCGACGCCGGGGTCGCCGACCAGCAGCGGATTGTTCTTGTGGCGGCGGCAGAGGATCTGGATCGTGCGCTGCACCTCGGCCTCGCGGCCGATCAGCGGATCGATGCGCCCGTCCCTCGCCTTGCGGTTGAGGTTGACGCAGTAAGCCTCCAGCGCGCTTTCCTTCTTCTTCTTGTCCTTGTCCTGATCGCCGCCCTGCTGCTCGGAGCGCTGCTCGCGCTGCGGCTCGCCCTCCTCCTCGGAGCCGCGGACAGGACGGCTTTCGCCGGCGCCGGGACGCTTGGCGATGCCGTGGCTGATGTAGTTGACCGCGTCGTAGCGGGTCATGTCCTGCTCCTGCAGGAAATAGGCGGCGTGGCTCTCGCGCTCGGCGAACATCGCCACGAGCACGTTGGCCCCCGTCACTTCCTCGCGACCGGAGGACTGGACGTGGATGACCGCGCGCTGGATCACGCGCTGGAAGCCGGCGGTGGGCTTGGAATCGTCGCGTCCATCGGTGACCAGGTTGGTCAGCTCCGAGTCGATGTAGTCGACGAGGTTGCGCCGCAGCAGGTCGAGATCGACGCTGCAGGCGCGCATCACCGCGGCCGCATCCTGATCGTCGACCAGGGCGAGCAGGAGGTGTTCCAGGGTGGCGTATTCGTGACGGCGCTCATTGGCCAGGGCGAGAGCCCGGTGAAGCGCCTGTTCGAGGCTGCGCGAGAAACTCGGCAAGGGGCGCGCTCCTATCTGATTTCCGAATGAACTAACGAACCCAAGGCTACTTCTTCTCCATCACGCATTGCAGCGGATGCATGTGCTTGCGTGCAAGATCCATGACGAGCGTGACCTTGGTCTCGGCGACCTCATAGGTGAAGACGCCGCATTCGCCGACGCCGTTCTGATGCACATGCATCATGATCCGGGTGGCTTCGGCGCGGTCCTTGTTGAAGAACCGCTCCAGAACGTGAACGACGAACTCCATCGGGGTGTAGTCATCGTTCAGCAGCAGGACGCGATAGAGGTTCGGCTTGCGGGTACGCGTGCGGGTAAGCACCGCGGTGCCCGTGCCCTCACGGCCGCCATCGGCGGGAGGTCCGGCGCGCCGAGGCCGATCAGCCATGACGATCTCTGCCGTGTTCGCCCCAGGGAGCGACACGGAAACGGCCCGCACTTCTGAGCCCTCGTCTGCCTGCATCTTGTCCGCCTGCGCCGTCACTACCAAAAACCGATCCAACCGATCCTGCGTTCCCATCCGAGATAATGCTTCGCCCTCGAATTTACAGGCCTCGCTCCCGCTTCGCCAGCCCGTTCGCAGGCTGCGCACCGAACTCTTCGCCGCAGGAAGCGTGATTTTTATGGCAAGGGCTGCGATGCGTTTGAACAGCCCGTGCTCTTGCGGCATGGCCGCCCTTTGCCGCAGCGACTTGACCCGTCCGTGCGAGCACAGACATAAGCCGCGACATCTGGACAAGGAACCCGCCATGAATCCCAAAGCCGTCGTCACCATCGGCGCGGATCTCGCCCGGCCGGTGCGCTTCGGGAATGCGTTGCCGCTTTCCCTGATCGCCGGCCCATGCCAGATGGAAAGCCGCGACCACGCGCTGGAATGCGCGCTTGCGCTGCAGGAAATGGCGGCCGCGCTCGACATCGGGCTCGTCTTCAAGACCTCCTTCGACAAGGCCAACCGCACCAGCGTGAAGGGCCAGCGTGGCATGGGGCTTAGCGCCGCCCTGCCCGTCTTCGCCGAGATCCGCGAGCGCACCGGCATGCCGGTCCTGACCGACGTGCATGATGCGGGCCAATGCGCTCCGGTCGCCGAGGTCGTCGATGTCCTCCAGATCCCGGCCTTCCTCTGCCGTCAGACGGATCTGCTGGTCGCTGCGGCGCAGACCGGCCGCGTCGTCAACGTCAAGAAGGGCCAGTTCCTGGCGCCCTGGGACATGGTCAACGTCGCCGCCAAGGTGACCGAGAGCGGCAACGACAACGTGATGCTGACCGAGCGGGGCGCCTCCTTCGGCTACAACACGCTGGTCACCGACATGCGCTCCCTGCCTATCATGGCCGAGATCGGCGCGCCGGTGATCTTCGACGCCACCCATTCCGTGCAGCAGCCGGGCGGCAAGGGCTCCTCGAGCGGCGGGCAGCGCGAATTCGTGCCGGTGCTGGCCCGGGCGGCCGTCGCCGTCGGCGTGGCAGGCGTCTTCATCGAGACCCATCCCGACCCGGATCGCGCGCCTTCCGACGGGCCGAACATGGTGCCGCTCGCTGACTTCCCTGCGCTGATCGCAGAGCTGCAAGGCTTTGATCGCCTTGCCAAGCGTGCAGCGCAGCATAGCATGGCGCATGCCTGATGCTTCGGCGGAGTCGCCGTCCCCTACATCCCTCCGCCTGCTGATCCTGGTTCTGGGCGCCTGCGGTTTCGCATCGACCTTCACGATGCGGATCGTCGATCCCCTTATTCCGACCCTTGCCGGCGAATTCGGCCGCAGTGTTCCGCAGATCGTAGTGATGGTCACCGCGTTCGCCCTGTCGTACGCGCTGGGACAGCCCTTTCTCGGACCGATCGCCGATACCATCGGCAAGATCCGTACGATCCTGATCTGCCTGATCGTGCTGGCGATTCTGTCGGGCGCCGCGGCCTTCGCGCAATCATTCGAGGTGATGGCGGTCGTACGGGCGACCACCGGAGTGGCCTCTGGCGGCGTCATCCCGATCGCCATGGCAGCGATCGGAGACCGTGCGCCAATGCACGAGCGCCAGATCGCGCTCGGCCGGTTCCTGGTGATCATGATCGTAGGCCAGATGTCGGGCTCGGCCTGCTCCGGGTTGATCGCGACGCATGTCGGCTGGCGTGGCCCCTTCCTCGCGGCATCGGCGATGGCGGTCGGTGCGGCTGCACTGGTCGCGATCTTCCTGAAACCGCGCCGCAATGCCAAGCGCCCGCCGCTGAGCATCTCCGGCGCCATCGCGAATTACGGGCTCGTCTTCTCCAACCCGAAGACCAAGCTGCTCTACGGCCTGGTCATCACAGAAGGCATCCTGCTGTTCGGCATCCCGGCCTATGTCGCCGCGATCCTGTTCGAGCGCTCGGGCGTCGGCCCCGCCCAGGCGGGGCTCGTCATCGCCGGTATGGGCTTTGGATGCCTGATCTATGGAATCCTGACGCGAATCCTGGTCGAACGGCTCGGCCCCTCGATGATGACCAAGCTCGGTGGCGCGGTCTGCGGCATCGCGCTCTCGCTCTTCGCGCTGAGCGGATGGCCATGGTGGAGTGCGATCGTACTGTTTGCCGTGCAGGGTTTCGGCTTCTTCCTGCTGCACGGCACATTTCAGGCGCAGGCGACCGAGCTTGCACCGACCGCACGCGGCTCAGCCGTCTCGCTCTTCGCCTGCTTCTTCTTCACTGGACAGGCGCTGGGGCCTGTCGTCATGGGCGCCGTCATGCATCTGACAGGCACGCCGGCCGCAATCATCATCTTCGCGGTGGGAATCGTGGTTCTCGGCCAGGTGACGCCGCGCCTGCTGCCGCTGGCCGGCTCTCGGACCTGATCAGCGCCCCCGATAGGGCGCCACGCCCTGGTCGGGCAGCCAGAGCCCCTTGGGCGGCTCGCCCGTCTGCCAGAAGACGTCGATCGGGATGCCGCCGCGCGGGTACCAGTAGCCGCCGATGCGGAACCATTCCGGCGCCAAAAGCTCGACCAGCTTCTTGCCGATACCGACGGTGCAGTCCTCATGGAAGGCGCCGTGGTTGCGGAACGCGCCGAGATAGAGCTTCAGCGACTTCGACTCCACCAGCCATTGGCCGGGCAGATAATCGATCACCAGGATGCCGAAATCGGGCTGCCCGGTGACGGGGCAGATCGAGGTGAATTCCGGGCAGGTGAAGCGGGCGAGATAGGACGTGCCTGCATGGGGGTTGGGCACGCGGTCGAGGCGGGCCTCCTCCGGCGAGGCGGGCAAGGCGCTGCTCTGGCCGAGCTGCAGGGTCGAGGCATCGATGGCCATGGGGATACTCCTGTTTGCGCGGCTTCTAGAGCATGCCGGCTTCGCCGTCATGCCCCGGATTAGCCAGCCGCAGATCCGAAGTATCCCGTGAACCCCAGGGCGAATACCGCCACAATTCGCTTCAATATTGAGCGATCTTTCACACGCTTCCTTGCCGGAGACGCAGCATCTTCTAGCCCGACTTCAATTATAAACTGGCGCACCAGAACGCTCTATGATCATCGCGGGCATCCTGTTCCTTGCGGGCCTTCTTATCGGCCTGTCCCGCGGCTATCCGGCCATCATCGCCGCGAGCGCCGTCGTGACCCTCATCGCATTCCCTGCCTGGCTGATCCGCGACGAACTCGATCTGTTCCGGGTGCTCGTCTGGATCGGCTATCTTTTCGCGCTGCAGGCCGGTTTCATGCTCGGCGGCTATCTCAGCCTGCCCGAAGGCGAGGAATGATCACCAGAACCAGACGGCGCGGCCCGCCCACAGATTGACGCCGGCCCACCAGGCGACGGTCAGGATGCTCCAGAACAGGACAGCGGCAAGAGACGGCCGAGGGCGCGTAGACATATTCTGCAACATGATCGTTTCCCGGTGGGGCTAAAGGCGGAAACCCACCTGAGATGCCGCAAGCCTGAGGCCAACCGGGCCAGCGCATCGTGCCGGGATGCGGATTGAGGCTTTCCCCGCCACGGTCCGGAAGCTAGAAGCGCTTCCATCAAACCCGCCTCTCCACGGAGCCTGACATGACCGCGATCATCGACATCATCGGACGCCAGATCCTCGATTCCCGCGGCAACCCGACGGTGGAGGTCGATGTCGTGCTGGAGGACGGCTCCATGGGCCGCGCCGCCGTTCCCTCCGGCGCCTCGACCGGCGCGCATGAAGCGGTCGAGCTGCGCGACGGCGACAAGAGCCGTTATCTCGGCAAGGGCGTGCTGAAGGCGGTCGAAGCCGTCAACGTCGCCATCGCCGAGGCGATCGTCGCCATGGACGCTGAGGACCAGACCGCGATCGACCAGGTGATGATCGATCTCGACGGCACTCCCAACAAGTCGAAGCTGGGCGCCAACGCGATCCTGGGCGTCTCGCTCGCCGTCGCGAAGGCGGCCGCCGAAGCCGCCGGCCTGCCGCTGTACCGCTATGTCGGCGGCACCTCGGCCCGCGTCCTGCCCGTGCCGATGATGAACATCGTCAATGGCGGCGCCCATGCCGACAACCCGATCGACTTCCAGGAATTCATGGTGATGCCGGTCGGCGCGGACTCCTTCGCGGAAGGGCTGCGCATGGGCTCGGAAATCTTCCACACGCTGAAGAAGAAGCTGCACGACGCCGGCCACAACACCAATGTTGGCGACGAGGGCGGCTTCGCGCCGAACATCAAGTCGGCCGAGGCGGCGCTGGACTTCGTCATGCAGGCGATCGAGGCCGCCGGCTACCGCCCGGGCGAGGATGTCGCGCTGGCGCTGGACTGCGCCGCGACCGAGTTCTTCAAGGACGGCGCCTATGTCTATGAGGGCGAGCGCAAGACGCGCGATCCCAAGGCGCAGGCCAAGTATCTCGCCAAGCTCGTCGGCAACTACCCGATCGTCTCGATCGAGGACGGCATGGCTGAGGACGACTGGGATGGCTGGAAGGCTCTGACCGATCTCGTCGGCGCGAAGTGCCAGCTCGTCGGCGACGACCTCTTCGTCACCAATGTCACGCGCCTCTCGCAGGGCATCAAGACGAAGACGGCCAACTCGATCCTCGTCAAGGTCAATCAGATCGGCTCCCTGACCGAGACCCTCGCCGCCGTCGAGATGGCGCAGCGCGCCGGCTACACCGCCGTGATGTCGCATCGCTCGGGCGAGACCGAGGATTCGACCATCGCCGACCTCGCCGTCGCGACCAATTGCGGGCAGATCAAGACCGGCTCGCTCGCTCGTTCGGATCGGACGGCGAAGTACAACCAGCTCCTGCGCATCGAGGAGCAGCTCGGTGCCCAGGCGATCTATGCCGGCCGCAACGCGCTGAAGGCGCTGGCCTGACCCTATCGGCCCTTCGGCTCGTCATGCCCTATGCGCATAACGAGCCGATCCGAGACCGGATTGCTGCACCGCAACGCGCGGGGGCCATGCGCCCTGCCCCGTAACGGCGCGCGCCTACGGGCGCTAGACAAGGGCGATGGACCAGCGCGCGCCTGCACCACACAAGACCCAGGCCGAGCTGGCTGACGACAAGCTACGCCTGAAGCGGCGGCTGGCCATCGCAGGCATGCTGTTCAGCGTGCTGATCTTCGGCTCAAATTTCGTGATCAGCCGTCACGCCGTACTCCATGGCCTGACACCCTACGACCTGCTGGCAGTCCGCTTCGCGATGGCGGGCACGCTGCTGCTGCCGCTGTTCCTGCGGCCCGGCCTGGCGAGTTGCGGTGGGGTCGGCTGGAAGCGCGGCCTCCTGCTTTTCGTCTCGAGCGGCTTCCCGATGACCTATCTGATGCTGACCGGCCTGACGATGGCGCCGGCCGCTCATGGCGCGACGATCGGGCCCGGCACCGTCACCATCATCGGCATCGTCGGCTCGGTCATCCTGTTCGGCGCGGCGCTGACGCGCAACCTGATCATCGGCATTGCCGGCGTCGTGGGAGGCCTCGCCTGCCTCGCCATCTCCGGCACGACGGGGGCGAACGCGGACACGATCCGCGGCGATCTGATGTTCATCGGCGTCGGCCTGCTCTGGGGCTTCTATCCCCTGATGATCCAGCTCTGGAAGGTGGACGGCCTGCGTGCCGCGGCCATCGTATCGGTGCTGTCCCTGAGCTGGCTGCCGATCTATTTCCTGTTCTTCTTTCGCGGCTTCGACATCGCGCCGTGGTGGGTGCTGCTGCTCCACGCCCTGTATCAGGGCGTACTGAACGTGATTATCGGCCTGTGGATCTGGGGCTGGTCAGCGCATGTGCTGGGAGCCGTCGTCGGCCGCTTCCCGCCGCTGATTCCGGTGACGGGCACGTTGCTGGCGATCCCCATCCTCGGTGAGATCCCCTCCTCGCTTCAGCTCGTCGGCATCGTCCTGATCATCGGCGGGCTGTTCGTTGCCTCCTGGCGCCGGCCGGCACGCGCCGCGCCCTGAGGCCCATCAGCCCGAGATTCCAGGCGACGCTGATCAGAAGCCCAATCAGCAGCGCCGCCCAGGACCCCAGCGGCACAGCCGCGGCATGGACGGCTGCGAGCGCAAGGCCGAAACCCATCAACCCCAGCGCGCTGTTGGCGACGATCGCGGCCATCGCCGGCCCACCGATCAAGGGCTGCAGCATCGCGATGAGGCTGGAGAAGACCACTGGCAATGCCGCCAGCGTGCCGGACCAGCCGGAGCCGACATGGGAGCTCGCGACGGTGACTGTGCCCGCCAGCAGGGCGACGCAGCCTGCCCGCAAGGGGATCGCGTACCAGAGACGCGCGGGCGGCGCGGCCGGCCTGATGTCGAGATAGGGACGGAACAGGCGGTGAAGCCCGCCATAGACGAGCACCGTTGCCACGACGATCGCGGCAGCCGGTAACGGAACGAAGCGCATCGCCGTCCCGACCACCGCCCAGAGCGCCAGCGCGGCGCCGAGCGAGGCCACCGTGCCGTGTCGCTGCGCCATCAGCACATGGACGAGCACCATGGCGGCGGTGGCCAGATTGGCGCCCATGCTCGCGAGCGCAACCTGCGAGAGAAATGTGGCGTCGTGATCCAGCGCGAGGAACACCAGCACCGGGCCGATCGAGATCGGCAGGGTCGCGATCATCGCCGCGAGCAGCGGCCCGGAGCGTTCCGCGATCAGCGAGCAACCGACGACGATGCCCGCCGCCGTGGTCATCTTGACGAGCAGCAGGCCAAGCCAGGGGTCGTTCACGCCGGCTCGCCCCGCTCCCAGCCTTCCTTCGTCTCGGCGATGAAATCGGCGAGCCGGCCGGCGGCAATCGCGGCGCGCAGCCCCGCCATCAAATCCTGATAATAGGCCAGATTCACCCAGGTCAGCAGCATCTTGCCGAGCATCTCCTCGGCCTTGACGAGGTGATGCAGATAGGCGCGCGACCAGCTGTTCGCGGCCGGGCAGGACGACTGCTCGTCGATCGGGCGCGGATCCTCGGCATGCTTGGCGTTCTTCAAGTTCATCCGCCCGAAGCGCGTGAAAATCTGGCCATGGCGGCCGGCGCGGGTCGGCATCACGCAGTCGAACATGTCGATGCCCCGCGCGACGGCCTGGACGATGTCGTCCGGCGTGCCGACGCCCATCAGATAGCGCGGCTTTTCCTGCGGCAGATGCGGCTCCACCGTCTCGATCATCGCCAGCATGATCTCCTGCGGTTCGCCGACCGCGAGCCCGCCGACGGCATAGCCCTTGAGGTCCATGGCGGCGAGCTCGCGCGCGCTTTCCACGCGCAGATGCGGCACCGCTCCGCCCTGGACGATGCCGAACAGGGCGCGGCCGGGGTGGTTGCCGAAGGCCGCCTTGCAGCGCTCTGCCCAGCGCAGCGACAGCCGCATCGCCTTCTCGGCGACCTTGTCCTCGCAGGGAAGCGAGACGCATTCGTCGAGCTGCATCACGATGTCCGAGCCGAGCAGGTTCTGGATCTCGACCGAGCGCTCGGGGCTGAGCATGTGCTTCGAGCCGTCGATATGCGACTGGAAGGTCACCCCTTCTTCGGTCAACTTCCGAAGATTGGCGAGCGACATGACCTGGAAGCCACCGGAATCCGTCAGGATCGGATGCGGCCAGTTCATGAACTTGTGCAGGCCGCCGAGCTTCGCGACCCGCTCCGCGCCGGGGCGCAGCATCAGGTGATAGGTGTTGCCGAGCACGACATCGGCGCCCAAAGCCCTCACCTGCTCGGGATACATGCCCTTGACGGTCGCGGCGGTGCCGACCGGCATGAAAGCCGGCGTGCGGATGACGCCGCGCGGCATCCTGATCTCGCCGGTGCGCGCAGCGCCGTCGCGGGCGGCGAGATGGAAGGTGAATTCGGTCGCCGCGGCTGTTTCGGGCTGTGCGTTCTGGGGCTGTGCGGTCATGGGCTGCGAGGTAGAGCAGCGCGGGGGTTTAGGGAAGAGCTGCACATGTCGGGGGGCTCTTCGCCGCCGTCATACTCGGGCTCGCCCCGAGTATGACAGGACGGAGGGGCTCTAAGCCCCCGCCGCCTTACTTCCCGGCCAGCGCGGCCTCGTAGATCTCCGGCTTGAAGCCGACCAGCGTCTTGCCCTTGCCGAGGTCGAGCACAGGGCGCTTGATCATCGAGGGCTGGGCCAGCATCAGTGCGATCGCCCTGTCTGCGTCGAGCCCCTGCTTCTCGGCATCCGGAAGCGCGCGGAAGGTCGTGCCGGCGCGGTTCAGCACCGTCTCCCAGCCATGCTCCTTTACCCAGCGCTCGAGCGAGGCCTTGTCGATGCCGCTCGCCTTGTAGTCGTGAAAGGCATGGGAAACGCCATGGCCGTCGAGCCAGCTGCGCGCCTTCTTCATCGTGTCGCAGTTCTTGATGCCGTAGATCGTAGTCATCTTGCCTTCTTCTCGGACTGCCTTAACTGTCTCTTGCTCCGCCGCCCGTCCGTCATCGAGATTTGTCGGCAATCATGCAAGCAAGCATGACCTGGCGGACAGACGCGTCGGATCAAGGCAGTGGATAGCATGGACAGCATCTCGGCAACCGCGCCGGACGTGACGACGCCGATCGCCTTTCCGCATCGCCGCTGGAAGAACCATCCCGCCGTCGGAATGGACTTTCCCGACGCCTCGACCTTCACCTGCGACCCGTACTGGGCGCGGGCGGCCTGCGACGCACTGGCGGGCGCCCTCGCCAAGGAGACCGATCTCCTGGCCGGAATCGACATCGGAGGCATCGGCTTTGCGGGCGCGCTGGCCATTAGAAACGGCCTCGGCTTCATCGATGTCAGGAAGGTTGGCTCGATTCGTGCGGACGTCGTCCGCAATCTTGCGTCCAACTATGAACTCGGCAACGGCGTTACCTTGTCGAAGGGCCATGCGTTGGCCGGGCGCCATGTCGCCATCATCGACGACTGCCTGATCTCGGGCGCCACGGCGCTGGCGACGGTGCAGTTGCTGCGCCGACTGGGTGCACACTGCACGCAGGCGCTCTTCATCTTCGAACTCGACGGACTGGGAGGCCGCGAGAGGCTGACGCAGAATGGCGTCGCCGTGCATGCCCTGCAGCCCGTCGCACCCGTTCAGACCCCGCTGCCGCCCGGCGACGGGGTCTGACGAAACGCGCTCAGGCCGGGCGCTTGGGGCTGTCGAGGCCGCGCTGCACGGCCGGGCGGGACAGGCAGCGCTCCAGCCAGATCGGCACATGGGTCAGGCTGGCATAGTCGACGAGCTCGCCCGCTCCGTAGAAGCCGACGAGGTTGCGCACCCAGCCGAGCATGGAGATGTCGGCGATGGTGTATTCGTCGCCCATCACCCAGGTATTGGCGCCAAGCCGGCCTTCCAGCACGCCGAGCAGGCGCTTGCTCTCGCTGGCGTAACGATCCCGCGGGCGCTTGTCCTCGTATTCGCGGCCGGCAAACTTATGGAAGAAGCCGAGCTGGCCGAACATCGGGCCGAGCGCTGCCATCTGGAAGAAGACCCACTGGATCGTCTCATAACGCCGCGCAGGGTCCTGAGGCAGGAGCTTGCCGGTCTTCTCGGCGAGATAGAGCAGGATCGCGCCCGATTCCCACAGGCCGAAAGGCTTCCCGCCCGGCCCGTTCGGATCGATGATCGCCGGGATCTTGCCGTTCGGGTTCAGCGACAGATATTCCGGCCCCCAGGTCTCGTTCTTGCCGATATCGATCAGGTGCGGCTCGTAGGGGAGTTCGAGCTCCTCCAGCGCGATGGAGACCTTCACGCCGTTGGGCGTCGGCAGCGAATAGAGCTGGATGCGGTCGGGATGGCTGGCAGGCCAGCGCTTGGTGATCGGAAATGCGGAGAGATCGGCCATTGGGGGCTCCGGTTGAATCGGAAGAGCTTCGGGGCAGGACGATAGAGCCGGGTGCGCGCAACGCAACGGGGTGCGCCTCCCTGGATCGCAAGCCCGGCTTGCAGAACTGCATGGTCAGCTTTGGAGCGGCCAACGTCCGAGAATGTCGTAGGGCTGTTTTCGGACGCTGCGGATCAGGACGAATTCGCTCACGCGCCAACTCAGCGGCCGGACGCGGAATGGCTTCGTCCGGAAGCGGTCGTAGAGCAGCGTCAGATGCCGCCGGCCCGCAGATCGCCGCCCGCGAAAGCCGCCGGCGCGCATGCCCTGCTCGATCGCATCGCGAAGCCTGTCGGCTCCGATCACGCCGTCATCGCCCGTGACGACGAGGGCGGGCTTCTCGAGGCCCTGCCCGAAGGTCGCGACCTCATCGAAGACCAGCCGGAAGGGCGCCTGTTCGACCCGCTGGGCCGCGCGATGCATCAGGGCAAGCTCCTCGGTATCCGGCGCGTGGCCCGCGGGCCAGCCCCAAAGGCTGACGTGGTATTTGCGGCTGCCGCGCGGCGCGTCGGAAAGACCAAGGAGGCCATGCAACGCCTTCGCCATACGATCGGCCGAAGCCATCGCGGCGCGGTCAGGCAGCAGGGCGAAGAAATAGTTCGGACGCTTGGGAAGCCCGGTATCGCGTTCCATGGCTGCCTCCATCGACGGGAGAGGATCGCGGCAGCATTAAAGAACACAACAAGAACAAATGCAACTCGCGTCGCCGCCCGAGTGCTCCACCTCGCGGCATGCAAGCCGGGCGGAGCCCCGCCTATCCGCAGAAAGCGCGCAGAATCTTGCCGGTCTTGGGGTCCGTCTCGATGGTCACCCGCTCCGCCCGGTAGTCCATGGTGACGGGCTGCCCCGGCTTGATCTGGCGCACGAGGGAGGCGCCGGTGATCTGCATGGCCTGTGCATCGTCGATGCCGGGCTTGCCCGCCAGGGCTTCCGCCGCCTCGCGCCGGCATGTCCCGGAAGCACGGCCCAGATCGGGCTGCTGAGCCTCGCTCTGGCAGGCGGCCAGGGTCAGGCCTGCCAGGATGAGCGCTCCGGCAGGCAGAAACTTCGCACCGAACGGCAAGGCAAATCCCTTTCCTGAAACCCGGATGTCATTCCGCAACTCCGCTAAGGGAAAGATGCGGCATAACGAAGGTCAGGCAGGGCGGGACGCGCAGACGCGCCCGGGCCTCACTCCCACTCGATCGTGCCGGGGGGCTTGCTCGTCACGTCGTAGACGACGCGGTTGATGCCCTTGACCTCGTTGATGATCCGGGTCGCAGCGCGGCCGAGGAAATTCATGTCGAAGGGATAGAAATCCGCCGTCATGCCGTCGACCGAGGTCACGGCGCGCAGGGCGCAGACATGATCGTAGGTGCGATAATCGCCCATCACGCCGACGGTGCGCACCGGCAGCAGCACGGCAAAGGCCTGCCAGATCACGTCGTAGAGGCCAGCCTTGCGGATTTCGTCGAGATAGATCGCATCCGCCTTGCGCAGGATGTCGAGCTTCTCCTTGGTGATCTCGCCGGGACAGCGGATGGCGAGGCCCGGCCCCGGGAAGGGGTGGCGGCCAACAAAGGCCTCGGGCAGGCCAAGTTCGCGGCCGAGCACGCGGACTTCGTCCTTGAACAGCTCGCGCAGCGGCTCGACGAGCTTCATCTTCATACGCTCGGGCAGGCCGCCGACATTGTGGTGGCTCTTGATGGTGACCGAGGGACCGCCGGAGAAGGAGACGCTCTCGATCACGTCCGGATAGAGCGTGCCCTGCGCGAGGAAATCGGCGCCGCCGAGCTTGGCGGCCTCGGCATCGAAGACGTCGATGAAGAGCCGGCCGATGGTCTTGCGCTTGGCTTCCGGATCGGCGCCGCATTTGGCGAGTTCCGACAGGAAAAGCTCTTCGGCCTCAACATGGACGAGCGGGATGTTGTAGTGATCGCGGAACAGGCGCACGACCTCCTCCGCCTCGTTCATCCGCATCAGCCCGTGATCGACGAAGACGCAGGTGAGCTGGTCGCCGATCGCCTCGTGGATCAGCACAGCCGCGACCGCGGAGTCGACGCCGCCGGAGAGACCGCAGATGACACGGCCGGTACCAACCTGCTCCTTGATCTTCTTCTGCATCTCGGCGCGGTAGGCCGACATCGACCAGTCCGGCTGGCAGCCGCAGATGTTCACGACGAAGTTGCGCAGCAGCTTGCCGCCATCCGGCGTGTGCACGACTTCCGGGTGGAACATGGTGGAGTAGAAGCGCCGCGCTTCGTCGCTCGCGACCGCGTAGGGAGCGTTCTCGGAGGTCGCCTTGACCGTGAAGCCTGCGGGCAACTGCGTGACGCGATCGCCGTGGCTCATCCAGACCGGGTAGCGGCCGCCCTCCTCCCAGACGCCCTCGAACAGCGCGGACGGCGTGACGATCTCGACATCGGCGCGGCCGAATTCGGCTGCATGGCCGCTCTCGACCTTGCCGCCGAGCTGCTCGGCCATGGTCTGCTGGCCGTAGCAGATGCCGAGGATCGGCAGGCCGGTGGAGAAGACCTCCTGCGGCGCGCGGGGCGAGTTCTCGTCAGGCACCGAGGCCGGGCCGCCGGAGAAGATGACGCCCTTGGGCTTCATCCGCCGGAACGCCTCGGAGGCCGACTGGAACGGCGCGATCTCGCAATAGACGCCGATCTCGCGGATGCGGCGCGCGATGAGCTGGGTCACCTGCGAGCCGAAATCGATGATCAGGATGGAGTCGTGATGGGGCTGAGCGCTCGTCATCGCGTTCCGTTAATGGATCGTGCAGGCGCGCGCAACGGGAGGTAGCGCCTCAATCCCCGCGCCTGAGGCAGGCCAGATAGAACCCATCCGTGCCCGTACGCCGTGGCGAGAGCTGCAGCCCGTATTCGGTGGCGAAGCGGGCGAGCAGCGAGAAGTCGCTCTCGGCCCCCGTCAGCACGTCGATCGGCGCGACCGGCGCGAAGCCGGGATGGCGCGCCAGGAAGGCGCGGATGGCCCCGTCGTTCTCCTCCGGCAGCACCGAGCAGGTGATGTAGGCGATGCGCCCGCCCGGTTTCACGAGTTTTGCGGCGCGCGCCAGCACTTCGGCCTGATCCTTGATGCGCTCGGCGAGCGCGCCGGGGCGCACGCGCCATTTCGCATCAGGGTTGCGCCGCCAGGTGCCGGAGCCGGTGCAGGGCGCGTCGACCAGGATCAGATCGGCCTGGCCGGCGATATCGGCGAAGGGCTCGTGGCCGCGCGAACGGGGAATGCGGACCTCGACGATGCTGGCGCCCGAGCGCGCCACCCGGTCATGCAGCGGGGCGAGGCGGCGGCTGTCGAGATCAGTGGCGTAAAGACTGCCGCGATTGGCCATCAGCGCCGCAAGCGCGAGGGTCTTGCCCCCTGCCCCAGCGCAGAGATCGATCACCGTCTCGCCGGGCTTGGCGCCTGCGAGTAGCGTGACCAGCTGCGAGCCCTCGTCCTGGATCTCGAAATGGCCGGCGAAGAAGCCGGGCTCCGTCTGCAGAGAGGGCCCGCGCCCGTCATGGCCGGGCTGGAAGCGCAGCGCATCCGGCGACCAGGGGCCCTGCTCCGGCTGGAGATGGTCGAGATCCTCGAGCACGGCATCGCGGCTAGCCTTGAGGCGGTTGACGCGCAGATCAACCGGCGCGCGCGCGGCGAGCGCCTCGCCCTCCGCGATAGCCGTTTCGCCAAAAGCAGCCTCGAAGGAAGGCCAGAGCCATTCAGGGACATCGGCCTGCACATGGCTCGGCGCATCATCGCTCGAAAAGACCGTCAGAAGCGCCGTCTCATCCTCGCTCAGCGGTTGAGGCGCATGGTTTTCGCCGGAGCAGAGCGCCGCGATCTCCGAGACGCCCATGCCGCGCAGGCCTGCCAGCATGCCCAGCACGAGCGCGCGCGGCGCCTCCGAGGCCATGGCATGGGCGGAGGAGGCCTTGCGCCTGAGCGCGTCATAGACCAGCGAGGCGATCGCCGCGCGGTCCTTGGAGCCGGCGAAACGTCGCGAGAGGCCCCAGTCCTTGAGCGAATCGGCGGCCGGCCGGCGGCGCTCGATGATGTCCTGCAGCACCTCGATGGCGGCGCTGATCCGGGCGGCTGGGGTCATGGGGGTTGTTTCCTACCGGATCTGCGGAGCCGGCGCCTCACGGCGGGATGAATTGTGTTCTTGACGTGTTCGAACATGACGCAGGGACATGGGGCCCGCCACGTCATGGCCTTGACGTGGTCGTTTCACAAGCGGCAAGACGATGCAACCGCATGTCGCGGCCACTGAGGTATCCCCCTATGAAAAGCGCCAGCCGCATCGTCATCCTGAGCCTCTTCGCCATCGGTCTCGCCGCCTGCGCGACCCAGGCCCAGCAGGACCTCACGCCGCCTGCCTCCAAGCGCCTCGACGCCAAGACGACGCTCGAGACCCGTCGCTGATCCAGCGTCGGCGCGGGCCGCACCGGAAAGTCGGACAGCCCGTCAGACATTAAAGCCGTGTCCACATGCGGACACGGCTTTCAACTTTAAAGTATCCGCCCGGCACCGGTTGGTGCAGGATGTTTCATGGGGGTGTCACAGGCCCCGACCTAATTTGCACGCCTTTCCGCGAGCCGAGGTCAAACCATGACAAGACCGTTCCTTCTCTCGACAGCGCTTTTCGCCATCCTCGCCCTGCAACCGCAGGCGGTCTTCGCCCAATCGGCGCCCACGTCCGGCCAGAAGGCCCTCGTCATCGCCCATCGCGGCGCCAGCGGCTATCTGCCCGAGCACACGATCGAGGGTTACAAGCTCGCCATCGAGCAGGGCGCGGACTTCATCGAACCCGATCTGGTCTCGACGAAGGACGGCGTGCTGGTGGTGCGCCACGAGCCGATGCTGAGCGGCACGACCGATGTCGCCGATCGCCCGGAATTTGCCAGCCGCAAGACCACCCGCAAGGTCGACGGCATCGACACCAGCGACTGGTTTGCCAACGACTTCACGCTCGCCGAGATCAAGACGCTGAAGGCCAAGCAGGCCTTCGCCGACCGCGATCAGTCCCATAACGGCAAATACGCGGTCCCGACCTTCCAGGAGGTGATCGATCTCGCCAAGGCCGAGAGCACCCGTACCGGCCGCACGATCGGCATCTATCCCGAGACCAAGCACCCAACCTATCACGCCGCGCTCGGCCTCGCCTTCGAGGACAAGCTGCTTGACATGCTCAAGGCCGCCGGCTGGACAGAGAAGACCTCCCCGGTCTTCATCCAGAGCTTCGAGACCGCCAACCTCAAATATCTGCGCAGGAAGACGCAGCTGCGCCTCGTCCAGCTCGTCGATGGCGACGGCGTCGACAAGGACGGCAAGGTCACGCTGGAAGCGCCTTTCGACCGGCCCTACGACTTCGCCGTGCTCGGCGACAAGCGGACCTTCCAGGACATGCTCTCGGCCGAAGGGCTGAAGGAGATCGCGACCTATGCCGACGGCGTCGGCCCTTGGAAGCCCTATCTGATCGGCGCCAAGCAGACGATCGGCGCCGACGGCAAGCCGCAGGACCTCAACGGCGACGGCACGATCGACGAGCGGGACCGCACGCTGATCGCCCCGACGAACGTCGTGAAGGATGCCAAGGCGGCCGGGCTCCTCGTCCACAGCTGGACCTTCCGCAGCGAGCCGAAGCGCCTTGCCTCGAACTACAAGGGCGATCCGCTGGCCGAGTACAAGGCCTATCTCGCGCTCGGCATCGATGGCGTCTTCTCGGACTTCCCCGACCAAGCCGTGAAGGCACGCAACGCGCAGTAAGCACTGCCGCAAAAGAGAGGCCCGCGACGGAGAGCGTCGCGGGCCTTTTCTATGGGATCAAGGCTCGGCCGGATCAGTCGCAGACGCGCGTCGTGCGCCTCACCACGCCGCGCGGCGTCTCGCGCTCGGTCGTCACGGTGCGGCAATCGTCGCCACGATAATTGGCGCGCCGCCATTCACGCTCGCGCATGCGTTCATGACGCTCTTGGCGGATTTCGCGATCCATCGCCCGCTCATGCGGAGTTCGCGTATCAATTCTGACTCCACCCGGGCCGACATCGATCGACTGGGCATAGGCACCACCACCCGTCACGAGAGCGGCGATCAGGACAGGAACAAGCCGTTTCATCATGGATCCTCCGTTCCCGCCAAGAACGGTTCAGGGGAGGATTCGTTCCGATCGACGCCTCTGGCTGCGGCACGGCGCGCCTCGTTTCCGCGCCCTAGCACCGCGGTTGCAAGCTCTTAAAACGACGAAGCGCGCCGGCCAGTGCCGACGCGCTTCGAGGTATCGAGAACAGCTTCGCTCAGTGCAGGATCTGGCTGAGGAAGAGCTTGGTGCGCTCGTGCTGCGGGTTCTTGAAGAACTCGTCGGGGGTGTTCATCTCGACGATCTGGCCGGCATCCATGAAGATGACGCGGTCGGCGACCT